>Ga0255776_10000014_pt1 | contig 221172 bp, 191 predicted proteins | sample 071ome_19_FD_179974 | JGI IMG/M metagenome (GOLD analysis project Ga0255776, IMG submission 179974) | Coastal salt marsh microbial communities from the Groves Creek Marsh, Skidaway Island, Georgia - 071413AT metaG (version 2) | ecosystem: Environmental > Aquatic > Marine > Intertidal zone >...
GGTTCTTCGCAAAATCAACAAACCGAAACCCTTCCGGCAATGTGTCTATGAAATCTATCTCTGCATATTCATTACCGGTTTCATTATGAATAATAAAATAAAAATAGGACTCACTGCATGGGTATATCGTATCAGGATTTATAATATGATTCATCTCAATATTATAAGGGCATGAGGCAATAGTAACCTCAAAGACTACAGTGGTCGTACTGCAACCGCCTTGAGCTTCCAATGTGTAAATGCCTGATTCATCAACCTGTAGTAATGCTTGGGTAGAACCATTCTCCCACTGGACATTGCTACCATAAATGGAAGCATCCAATTCCGCTTCCTGGTCGCGACAAAAGAATGCACTGACAAAAATGCTGTCAGCATCGATCCTCTTGATTTCCAATTTTGTTTTATCATTTGGGATAATTGTGACGGGATTATCGGATTTAACATCGACTCCCAAAAAAACAGGCAAGCCTTTCATTTCAAGCCAGGATTCATAAAATCCTTCAAAAACATCTTCCACTTCCACGAAGGCTTTAAATTGAGCGCCTCCCTGCTCAAGCTTCAGGTTTTTTATATCTATCTGATAACTGCTAACACTAAAATTACCATCGACATTTCCTTCCTGTACTCTATCAATTCTTAGCCCTGAAGGGAAATAGGCTTTAAGATCGAGATCATCCAGCACCATGCCACTGCTATTGGATATATTGCAATCGTATTCGACAATATTGCACGGAAAACTGAATTTAGGATTTACTTCAAATCGAATATCTGAACGATATGGACAATTGGCAAAATCGCGGATATAACTTTCAGGCCCTGTTGACAATCTGATTTCCTTTTGCTGAATACGATCTATTTTAAATAATGCAGATGCTACACCAAATGCCGTAGAACCGAAGGCATATAAATCACCAAACGAATCAAAATAAACCCCTTGAAAGGCATTGCCCTGGCCTACAGGAGCCGCGACGCCCTCTAGCTTTAAACTCTCGACATCGAAGGAGAAAATATTTTCATCAAGCTGATTGTATCCGTATAGTAAACCACTTACAGGATCAATGGTATAGTCACTGGCATAAATAGCCCCTGTTATATTGATGGTTTCCACTTTGTAATTATCTCTGAGGTCAACAATCGCTATTGACCGATCCAATTCATTTGATGATCCGACTGTTACCAATTTGCCATCTTTATCAAAAACGAGTGTTTCATATCTCAAGCCGGCAGTCAAGGACAAGGTGACCTGAAAATCTATCTCGCCTGCCGGATCAATCGTATACAATTCCCAGGATTCAGCATTCAGTCCATAAAGAAGTCCGTCTTCCCTATTAAATGCTATGGCATCAATCAATCCGCCTGTATCATCTATGAAACTTTGAATCTGAATGGAACTATTCGCAGGGTTAATACGCATGGTGACCAAACGCTCGGTACCTTCTTCCAGCATCCAAAGGTCGGTAGTACACTCAAACCTGTTCTGAGCATATGACGTATCAACAACACAAAAAATCAAACCCGGTAACAGTATTATACTTGCAAGGCATCGGTATATGTCCAGGCGCTTCAATTATCTCTCAATTATATAGGTAGCTTCATCCGGTCCAGCTCCTGATATTACAAGTTTTTTCCATGATTTTGGGATTGAAGACTTCAACTGGATCAAGCCTTCGTCCCTCACAACAAGACCGCCAAATCCAGATATGACAGCTTGCAACATACCCCCTGCCCCTGTCGCAAAGTAGGGGTTTGTTCCACCGGCTGTTTCAGCCAACACTCCAAATGGAGGCACTTCATTCAATCGATATGAATTAAGAAAAACTTCCTCTGCTTTCTCAATGCGTCCCAAACGGTTATTCAATATAGATATGATCGCTGCCCCCATCGCCGGACCTTTTGAACTGAGCCTCGGCGTATAATACTCAAGATCTATCTGAATTTGATCATTACTAGTTACAAACTCCAATGGATAGGATAATAAGTTGACATCAGCTTGTTTTATCTCTTCCCCTTCATAACTGGTATGCTCTCTGATAACACCATCCTCAAATTTCAGGATTGGTATATTATCAGCTACATGGATCCAATCAGGATCCACTTCAAGACCGAGGATTTCGGCCGCCTGTGCAGCATACTGCAATGAGAGAATAGCCACTGCATTTGTGAAAGCATTATCATCTATATTTTCAGCCCATTCATCAGCCGCTACAACATTCTTAATATGATAATTTCCGGGGCCTTCCCTTTCAACCCGGCTAGCCCAGAATGTTGCAATCTCACTCAATACAGGATAGGCTCTCTCAGCAAGAAAATGCTTATCTCCGGTCAATTGGTAATACTTCCAGAATGCCCAGGCAATACATCCCGATATGTGTTGTTCAAATGGTCCTGTCAAGGCCCAAACCGGTGTGTCTTCTGAACCATCAGCGGCTGATTCCCAGGGAAACATAGCACCCTTATATCCATGCGCAAAAGCATTTTGTTTTGCGGCATCCAACCTCTCGAACCTGTATTCAAGCAGAGACCTGGCCATTCCAGGCTGCATAATAAGTAATGGAGGATACATCCATAACTCTGTGTCCCAGAATACATGCCCGTTATATCCCAAACCAGACAAGCCCATAGGGGATAAACTGAAGGCTGTGCCTTCTCTGGTAAAAGCATACAGGTGGTATAATGCAAACCGTATATCACGCGTGAGCTCAGCATCTCCTTCTACCGTGATATTACTTTCCCATATTTGATCCCATGCTTTTCTATGCCTTTCAAGGAGTCTGTCCACACCTTCCAATGCAGCATATATGGTTAGACGTTCAGCCTCGTTATGCGGGTCTTCATATTGAACAGAAGCACATGTCGAACTGACAACGGCAAAGCGATAGGTCTCTCCCGCTTTAAGTTTTTTTCTGAACTTTAAGAGGTGCATATTATAATCCCAATCTTCATGAATCAATCGCGGCTCATGGCCATGCCCTTCTTCAAAAATGATGCTGTTTGATGCCGCCAGTTCGACTCGCCCTGAAGGACTCTTTGCGACAGAACTCATCAAGGGAATAATAACATGAGGCCTGTCTATTTCGGCATAAAGATTCCTGACTTCATTAAGATGATCAGGAGCTTCTATCACTGACATGGGAGAGATCTCAATATCTTTTCTGGCCTTTATCTCAATAATCTGCACTGTTGAATAAGGCAAATGCCTTAACGCCATCAGTGTACTGCTTAGCTCTGCCTTGTCACCAAAGCTGAATTCAGTCTTTAGCTCGGCATATCTCATATTCAGGGTCTGCCGGTAATCAGACGTATTTCCTGAATGCATACGGTGACCATCAATATCCAGATTCATATTGACCTGGTTGAAACCCTTTAAAATATTCGATACACGGCCTCGCTGATAGTAGTCATAGACGCCATTAAGGATGACATCACTGACTTTAAGCGGTTCATGAGAGGATACAAGGCCTATCATACCATTACCAGAAGTGACACCATAGTACTCGGAGGGATCAATATCATCAGCCACTACAATCCAAGTGTTTAGATCATTGGGTTGCGCCTGCATGGCATCAGCAAGAATAACCCAAAAACATACTATTAGTACTCTAATCATTATTCTTTAATTCATTTTATAAACTTGCGGTTCGGCATTATTCATCAACACCAGAACATACTTCTGACTGTCGACTTCAAGCCATTGCATAGACCTGACCACTCCCCGCATATTAAATCCGGAAATGGCATTTGGCACCATTTCAAAATTGGCCTGTCCAGTATTTTTCAGAAGCTTCCCTTTGCAAGCATCCAACATTGAAAACTGGGGTAAAAAATAATGATTATTACCAGCAATGATCAGGTCTGTCAAACCATCTTCATTATAATCGCTTAAAATTATTTCATTGACACAAGACAACTGCACTTCAAGCGGCAATTCTACAAAATCAAACTGTCCAGCCCCTTTATTCATGGCGCAAATGCTCTTCATGTAATTCACCTGTTTGACAGTAGATTTCCTGAGAACCTCGGGGTCAAAAAGATCATGGATGGATTTGCTAGCATATTCAGAATGTTTGAGGTTTTGCTTCTTTAAACTTGCTAACTGATCGGTAATATCTCTTTTCATGACAACAGGCATATCCCGGCCATCTACAGTTCTGGTTATAATTTTTTCAACAGAATTATTCCCATCGTAATCATTAATCCACATGCGAAGCGGTTCTTCCATATTGGCTTTTAGATAAAAGTTTTCACCAATATTTCCCAGCACAAGATCCATATCCCCATCATTATCGAGGTCGGCTGTTTTAACACTCTGCCATAGTCCTGCCAGGGTATCCATGTTGCTTTCAATAACATCAAAACTTTGACCATTGAATGCCAACAACTTTGGAGACATCCATTCCCCTACGATCAATAATTCATCTCCCGGGTTTTCCAGTATATCACTGACAGCCGCATCTGTAATCATTCCAGCCAGTAATAATTCAGGAACCAAGGTTTCTGTCACGTCAACAAACTGACCGTATCCGTTATTTCTAAGGATACGACTCCCTGGACTCAAACCGTATAAACCCGGTATGCTCCTGTTCCCAATAAACAGATCAAGATCTCCGTCTTTATCAAAATCAAAGGGTGCTATAACCGAAGTATTTACTGGGTTGGGAGGTAAAGCATTAAACTTAAGTTCAAAGACGCCATCATCATTTATAAATAAGCGATCAGTAAATGCCCTACTGTTGTATTGGACATTATTTCCACCAGCACCAATAGCCAGGTCCAAATCCCCGTCACCGTCAGCATCAAAAAAACATGCCGCTGTTTCTTCCAAGGCTTTAAACTTATCAAAATACACATCTTGTGAAGATCTGTAACGACCATTGCTGTATACATACAATCTGCCTGATTGACCATCAGCTCCTCCAATATAAACATCCATGTAACCGTCCCCATTCACATCAGCAATGGCGCTGCATGGACCTTCCTTGGACAATTGATTTGGAATATTTCTTTCAAAATAAAAGTCAATAAATTCATCTTCCTTATGAGCTATAAAGTCATTGGCTGTTATCTGAAATACAGGTGAACCTTTTGAGGTCTGCTTTATGGAATATTTCTTCAATTCACTTTCCTTGATAATATTAATTGAATCAAGGGAATATTCTTCAATGCGCGAATATTGACCATCTGGCCATTTAACCCATACAGAGTCCAATGGTCCGCTATTCGTACCCAGGCCAAATATCAAGGTATAATCCACTGATGACTGAAAGCCGCGAGAAGGTATCAATTCTTTCATCATCTGATTACCACCAGAATACACATAAACGCGCGAACCTATAGCCAGTGTATTGTTACCCTTTCCCTCAAGTTTAAAACTAATAGACTCTGATTCAGAATTGTTCTCGTATACAAAGACATCTTGGTTCACATTATTAATGACAAGATCATAATCACCATCATTATCGAGATCACCATATGCTGCACCATTTGAAAAACTGGGGGCATCAAAACCCCAGCTGTCAGTGACATCATCAAAGTACAAGGATCCGGAATTCCTGAAAACCTTGTTCTTTATTGGAACTGATGGCATATGATTAATGACAGAATCCAATTCTTCTTTTTGTCCAGAGAGTGCCATCTCCTGCAAAACTTCATTGGCAAAAAAGTCGATAAAGTCCTGGTCTATAACATCATGGTAAATGCCATTACATACAAAGATGTCATTGAAGCCGTCATTGTCTGCATCCAGCATCAAAGCACCCCAGCTCCAATCAGAGGCTGCTACTCCTGCATAATATGATATCTCACTAAATTGTCCTTCTCCTGAATTAAGCTGCAAAGTATTGTGCATGAATTGATTGTAAAACCCTTTGCTAAGCTTCAATCGTCTGAGGTTAATATTGTCGAATGTGCTCGTCGTTTTAAGCCGGTATTCATCATCTGGAAGCATGTCGGTAACAAATATTTCAGGTAGTCCATCATTATTGATATCTGCCATATCTGCTCCCATAGACGAATGCGAAAGATGGTCTATTCTCTTTTCAAGCTCCTCTTCAAAGAATTTACCCTCCTTGTTTACATACAGGTAATCCCTTTCGAAAAAGTCATTGGATACATATATGTCGGGATAGTTATCATTGTTGATGTCCCCTATGGTTACGCCTAATCCAAAGCCAATCAAACTTCCGTATATGCCCATGTCTTCTGAGACATCTACAAATCTTCCGTTTTCATTTCTCAGTAATTTGTCACCTCCACCCTTAAGGAAGTCTTTGACATCCCAGTCTTCAGCTCGCAAATCCCGTTTATTATTATAATTCAGCGTATTAACCGGTATAAAACTGTTATTCAGTAAGTACACATCAAGATCACCATCAAGGTCATAATCAAAAAAGGCAGCATGGGTTGTATAGCCCTCTTCCGCCAATCCTAATTCAGCACCCAGTTCTTTAAAGCTTAGGTCACCCTGATTGATATACATGGCATTAGCCTGAGATAATCCTTCTTTATAACCTGCGTTGCAAATATAAATATCCAAAAGGCCATCTGCATTTATATCAACCATTACCACACCGGTACTCCAATTAGATGCTTCTTCTATTCCAGCTTGCTTACTAATATCTTCAAACTTCCAATCCCCTTGATTCAAATAAAGTTTGTTTTCCCCCATATTGGAACTCAAGAACACATCGGCAAGACCGTCGTTATTAATATCACCAATAGCTACTCCCCCACCGTTGTAAAAATTACGGTAATTAAAGATGTTGAAGTCCTTTGAATTGCTGACCTTATTAATGAAATCTATTCCTATAGTGGCATTATCCTTAAGCCTGAATAATCTCTTCGTTTCAGGCTGAGGCTCGTTTTCTAAACATGCAGAGAATAATATCGCTCCTGCTAAAAAAAGAAGGATCCTGGAATAGAGTGATGTCATCTGGGCAGTATTTTTATTAATTCAGATTTAGCATTGTTCTTTCCCAATACCAGTGCTTTTGTACCATCCGCAAGATTTATACTTCTTATATGCCTGACCTGGTCTTTTACATTATGACCGGTAACTGATAGCTTTTCAAATTCGCACCCGCCTTTATTAATTGCAAGAGTACCGTAGTCGCCATCATAACGTCCCATTTGAATATTGCAGTCATAGTAGTTCCCAGCCGTATACATATCCATCAGTCCATCACCATTAAAGTCTTCCAAATGAATACTGTAAATGGGAGAAAGCTGCATATCTCTTGGAAGCGGATGTGCCTCAAAATTATTATCGCCGAGGTTCTCAAAAACAACATTATGCATGTAGTTCATTTCATATACTTGAGAAGTTTCGATTTTATCTTTTCCAAAGAGATCTGAGATCTCTGCTTTGGCAAAGTCATTAGCAAAAAGGAACTCTTTTTTAACAGTCGGAATCTGGTTCTTTATTTCTTTAAAGTTACTGAATGGAATCTCCCTTCCTTGCAGATAATAACTTACTATCTGCTCCTTTGAACCGTTTCCATCAAAGTCATTATAGTACATACGTACCGGCTCCTTTTCACTCGCCTTGAGTCTTGAATTTAAAGCAATATTACCGGCTGCGATATCTAAATCGCCATCACCATCAAAATCATAAACAGCCAATCGATTCCACCATCCTTTTAGTGTAATTATTTCTGAATGCGAAAATTCGGCTTTATCGTTTTCAAAGAGATGAATCCCACCCCACTCTTCGGCTACCAAAAGGTCAACATCGCCATCATCATCGAAATCAGTCCACTTTGCATCTTTGACCATTCCAAGCTCCCGTATCCCTGGTATGTAGTCTTCCGGGTAAAGGTCAAACCGGCCCTTTCCTTCATTTATAAGAATGCTAGAAATCACATCGGCACCATAACTACTAACTCTTGCTCGCGCTCCAAAAAAGAGATCTAAATCACCATCACCATCAAAGTCAGCAGCATCAACACAAGAAGCTGTTAGATTTAATGGGAGTTTCTGAATCTCAGGTGAATCAGACACGGGGTCAAAAATGATAAGCTGACTTGTATAATCATTTGTATAGGCAAATTCATTACCACCTGTTGCCAAAACCAAATCAGGTATTCCGTTCTCGTTAAAATCATAACTGTACGCATCGACTTCCTCATAGGTAGAGTCAAGATCCATGAGATGATACTCAGTGAATTTACCCTCACCGTTTTGTAGAAAGAAAGCATGGCGTTTGCGCTTTGAAGAACCTATAAACACATCTTCAAATCCATCATTATTAAAATCTTTTACTACCAAAGCTGGCCCTTCGGTTGAATTGGAATGCGGAATGAGAGATTCTCTATTAAACTCAATAAATGGGTTTTCTACATGATTAAATGAGAGACCATATTCCTCAGAAATTTCATCAATGCTAAATGCAGGATTCTCAGCAAGTCGCCTGTAATCGAATTCTGGAAGTCCGGCGTTGTATGCTATAACTGTGTCGGAAGAAACAGAACCAATATTTTGATAGCTATTATCCGGCCATATTAATAAAATACTATCCCTGGTTTCAGCTTTTGATAATATAAAATCATTTATAGCACAGGCCTGGAATCCCCTGGTTGAAAAGTTCTCATGTACATTGATTGTTCCCTGTTTAAATACGACCAGTTTACTCCCGATGGCATTTATGTTCTTCGACGCACCTTCTAAGCTGATTTTAATACCGCTGACACTAGAAGTATTTTCATAAATAAAAGCTTCATCATTGATATTATTACAGACAATATCAAAATCGCCATCCTGATCCAAATCAGAATATGCGGCCGAATTAGAATAACTTATTCTGTTGTTCTCTATACCCGAAGAAACGTCATCAAATTCCAGGGCTCCTCTATTCATATAGAGTTTGTTAAAAATTTTGATTTCCGGTATTTTATTGATCACCTCCAGGTCTTCTTCTGTCAATTGGTCAAACTGTATCTTATATTGAACATCACTATTCGAAATAAAATCGATATAATCGATATCATTCATACGTTTGGGAATACCATTGGTTATGAAAATATCTCTTTTACCGTCCATGTCCATATCGAAAATGAGTGGAGTCCATGACCAGTCCGTGGCATGTACCCCTGCCATCATTGCGGCATCACTGAAGGTCTTGTTTCCCGTATTGACCTGAAGGGCATTTTTGGCATATTGATAATTATAACCATACCTCAGTTTGAATCTGAATATATCGAGTGCATCTTCGCCTTCTGAGCTCTTCAGCAAGACCGGATCTTCAGGCAGCATATCCAATGATAAGATGTCTGGATACTGGTCGTCATTCACATCAGCTATATCAACACCCATTGAAAATCGGCTGGTATGCATCATACGGTCATTGAGTTCATCTTTGAACGTACCATCGCCCTGATTGATATACAGGTAGTCGTTTTCATGAAAATCGTTCCCTACATATATGTCTGGAAGACCATCCAGATTGATATCTGAGAATGCCAGCCCCAGGCCATATCCAATGACACTTGAATTAATGCCAGCTTCTTTGCTCACATCTGTAAAAAAGGATCCATCGTTTCTGAAGAGACGATCGCCACTCAAGGTATCAAAACTGTTGACGAACAACTCACGTTTTCCAAATGTACCATTATGATGGAGGCTGTGGTTCATCAGGAACATATCAAGGTCTCCATCAAGGTCATAATCAAAAAAACCAGCTTGCGTAGAAAAGCCCTTAAAGTCCAAACCGTATTTATTCGCCTCCTCTTTATATGAAGGAATGCCATCTTTGCTGAGCCCTTGACATATGTACAGTTTATTAGTGCAATCAAGGTGCCGGTAAGAACCTACCTGCGAAAGATAAATATCAAGCAGTCCATCGCCATTCACATCGGCTAGGGCTACCCCATTTGTCCAGGAATTTTCGCCACCATCGATCCCTGCCTCTGATGAAATATCTTTAAATTTTAAGTCTCCCAGGTTGAGATAGACCTTTTCCTCTTCCATATTAGAAGAGAAGATCAGATCATTCCATCCGTCATTATTTAAATCCGCTATAGCAAGTCCACCTCCATTGTAGTAGTACATATAGCCAAGGATATTGAGGTCGATATTGACATCGAGCTCATTCGAAAAATCAACACCGGTTTCACTGCTGCTTAGCAATCTGAAATATGTTGCCTTTTCTTCCTCCGAACAAGAGAAAGTCATTAATAAAAAGCAGAAAACAAGGCAAAAAGATGCACTGATTCGTAGCCCTTTATTCCTTTCCATTATCATTCAATACATTTATAACCCTAAGTAAATAATAAGATAGAAATAAAAAAAGGGATCTCTGTAAGAGACCCCTTCATTTTAACTATGTCTTATAGATTAATAGCCTGGGTTCTGTACCAGGTTTGGATTCGCTGCCAATGATTGAGCAGGAATCGGGAAAAGCAGGTATTTTGAATCAGAAGCAGGCTTGTTTTCCCATTCATCCAGGAATTTGCCGTATCTAATCAAATCAGTCCTTCTGTGACCTTCCCAGTACAATTCTCTTCCTCTTTCAGCCAATAGGCCATCAAGATCGATTGAGCTCAATTCAGAAGCTCCTCTTGAATTTCTAATATCATTCACTATACTCAAAGCACCACTAGCATTACCCATTCTTAATTCAGCCTCAGCTTTCATAAGAAGAACGTCAGCATATCTGAGATATACATAATCGTTGTCAGCATTATCACCGCTGTTGTAGTCGATAACATACTTCATAACACGAATACCTGTAACCTCCAGATTGTCACCACTTTCCTGAAGAGCAACTTCTTTAGTGAAAGAAAGAGGATTACCTTTTCTATCCTGAAGAGGGTTACCATCACCATCAACCTGCTGGCCGATCAAGAAACCTGTATTGATACCTGAAACATCTGTCATGCCAGCGTATGCGCCACCTTTTCTTGAATCACCATCTTCAAAGCTGTCATAGAAACTTCCAAGAGTTGCAAAACCATTCCATCCAGAAGGATTCTGATTATAGTGCAATCCGCAGAACCATCGAGATCTTACGTTTCCTGAAGAAACACCACCTCTGTTCTCTGCTGTCCAAATGTTCTCAGTTGAGATTACATCATTATTAGGTGCAAAGTTATCGAAGTAGTTGTCAGCCAAAGAGTACTTACCACTGTTTATCAGTTCATCAGCAATAGAGCTAACCTGAGTCATATCACCATTATCAAAGGTAGGATTTTCACGACTTGTAAACATACCTTTATTTAACAGTACCTTCATTTTCAAAGCTCTTGCAGCATCTTTATTAGCTACATTTGCAGGACCATCAGGAAGATCACCGATTATTTCATCGAGATCTGATACTATCAAGTTTACAGCATCTGAAGCTTGTAATACATTAGCATTATCCAATAGACTTGTTCCTGCATCTCTGAAAGGGACTTGACCCCAACCATCAAGCACTGAATACATAACATAAGCCCTCAAAAGCTTGGCTTCAGCAACTTGTTGTGCAGTCGCATTGAAGGCAGGGTTGAGTATATTGGTTGTCGCATACACTACCTGGAGAAGTTCACCAAAAGTGGATGTCAAGAAACTGTGGGTATCGTCCCATGAGTGATTGTGTAGGACTCTCCAAACACCATTATCATCCCAGTCAGGTCCTCGGGTTGGTCCAAGTGCACTATCACCAGTATGTTCTTGTGCTGCCCAAAATCTCGATTGATCCTGGTAAGGCAATCGCATAGATTCATAGGCTGCACTCAAAAGCGCTGCAGGATCTACAAGCTCAGCTGCTTGTTCTGCAGTCAAGTCTTCTCTCAATTCCTCTTCAAGATCTGTACAAGAGAAAACTCCTATGAGTAAAAATAAAAACAAATATTTTTTCATGATATTCTGTTTGATTGAATTTTAAAATGAAGCAGATACACCCAAGATGATGGATCTTGCTGCAGGATACGGAATATATTCGATACCATTTGAAGGAATTCCATTTCTGAGGTTAACTGTGTTTACCTCAGGGTCGAATCCAGTATAATCAGTTATAACAAATAGATTCTGTCCCGTCAGTGAAACATTGATGTTTTTGAAATGTTCAATATCTCCAATTCTATACGCAACTGTAGCATTTGACAATTTGATGAAGTCACCATCCTCAATATATCTTGAAGACGCAGTGATCGGGTTAGCCACACTTTCTTGTGGTGTACCAATCAAATTAGCATCTACGTTTCTGTTACCAAGGTTACCAATAGGAATAACAGACATCTTAGTGTTATTGAATAACTGGTGACCGAAAGCACCATTCCAGTTTGTAACAAAGCTGAAATCACCTGCCCTAAGGTTTGTCGTAAGACCTAGAATCAAGTTAGCATTTGGATCACCCAATTCAACAAGTGTATTACCACCATCTGTATAAACACTATTTCCATCATCTCCTATTTCAATGAATTCTCTCGTGTAGAAAGTATTCAATGGAAGACCATCTCTCATTACCTGTACTGTAGCTCCAGAAGATCCTTGTCCAAATAATTCACCTACAATAATATCAGCACCTGTTGGGTTTCTGAATTCATTGCTTAAGAAAGCAGCGTTTGCTCCAATGCTGAATTGTAGATCTGTTTGATCAACAAGGAAAGCATTAAGTCCTATTTCAACACCACTGTTGTATACCTCGCCATCGATATTCTGCCATGCTCTTACAGCAGGACCTGGCTCAGATACGAACGGGTCAAGAAGTATATCTGTTGACGTTCTCTGGAAGTACTCGATAGTACCGGAAAGAGCAAAATCAAACAAGGCAAAGTCCAAACCAACATTAAGAGTTGTTGAAGTCTCCCATCTTAGGTCAGGGTTTGCAACATTTTCCTGCTGTGCACCACCAGTTACCAGTTGATATCTTTCCTGTGCAGCACCTGCCGGGAATTCCTGGTTACCTGTCTGTCCCCATCCCAATCTAAGCTTCAATTCGTTGAAACCACCATCAGCAAGGAAGTCTTCATTATGTAGGTTCCATGCAAAAGCGGCTGAAGGGAAGACACCATATCTGTTGTTTTCACCAAATTTAGAGGATCCATCAGCTCTAACAGTAGCTGTAAATAAATACTTGTCAGACATATTAAAGTTAACACGACCAAAATAAGACTGAATCTCACTGATTGGATCAGCAAATGAGAACATACCTCTTGTATCTTCAGAAGTGTTCTGCAAAGCATTGGTATTATCAAAATCAAGAACAGTATATCCAAATCCACCAGCTGCATATCCTTTGAAATCAAATTCCTGATACTCATAACCTGCTAGTGCATTCATAGAAATCTCAGGAGTTAATTCAGTATTGTAACTCAAAGTATGCGAGTGTAATTGAGAGAACAAAGTAGCTTGAGAGACAGCGGCAAAACCTCTATCCTCAATACCTTGTACGTTTACAAAACCTCTGATATTACCTCTTGTATTACCAACACCGTAATTCAAACCAAACCGGTAACGATATTGTAGATTATCCGTAAGGTTGATGTATGGAGAAATACTTCCAAGTATTGTAGTTGTATTTGCATCCTCATCATGAGCAGCCAATAACTGCAGTGGATTAATTGTTGTCGCACCTACAGTTGCACTCGTGCTGTTATTGGAATTGGTAGTAAAGTCACCATTTGATGTAAGAGGAATTGTTGGGTTCCACTGAAGCGCCTGACCAACAAGGTTACCGGTAAATCCAGCATTTGTTGATATCGGAGCAATAGCCTCTTCAGAATGAGAAGCAACAGAAAATACATCCATACCAACTTTACCATCTAGGAATTCATAGTTGGCATTGTAGGTCATGTTATATCTCTTGATACCAGAATCTTCAATGATACCTTCCTGGTCTAGATAACCCAATGAAAGTCTGTAGTTACCATTTTCAGAACCTCCACCTATAGAGAAAGAGAAACTCTGTGTCATACCAGTACGAAGAATCTCATCAAATGCATCTACGCTGGCATTACCATCACCACCCGAGGTGATACCATAATCATTGAGAGCTGCTCTATACTGATCAGCAGACAATACATCGTATTTTTTTACAATTGAACTGGCACCAAAAGATGCGTTGAAGTCAATAGTAGGCTCCGTAGAACGACCTTTTTTGGTCGTCACAAGGATAACACCATTGGCACCCCTTGCACCATAAATGGCAGCAGAAGATGCATCTTTCAGGATTTCAATTGACGCGATGTCACTTGGGTTGAGGAAGTTTAGTGGGTTTGAATTAGGAATTGATCCCAAATCATTGGAAAGAAGACCTGCTCTTGCACTTCTTCCATCCAGAGGAAATCCATCTACAACGTACAATGGATCTGCACCAGCTCTTATCGAGTTGTTACCCCTGATCTTTACCGTGGCTTCACCACCTGGACGACCAGAGTTCTGAACTACGTTTACACCTGGTACCCTTCCCTGAAGAAGTTGATCAGTAGAAACAATAATACCCTTGTTGAAGTCCTCTTCTTTGAGAGATGCCACAGAACCGGTCACGTCACGCTTTTTTACTGTTCCGTAACCAATCACGACAACTTCATCAAGTAATGCACCTGGGCTAAGCGCTACGTTTATAGTAGATTGCCCGGCAATATCAACCTCCTGATCTTGGAATCCTGCATAAGAAAATACGAGGGTGGTTGCTCCATCTGGAAGGCTAAGTGAATAAGAACCGTCGATATCTGTGATCGTACCGACCGTTGTACCTTTTACAAGGACGTTAGCCCCTATCAAGGGTTCGCCCGAGTCAGCGTCAGTCATAACACCAGTAACAGTTTGAGCGTTGATCGCAAGAACTGAAAATAGAGCCAAAACCAAAACCGAAAGTAATTTACTAGTAATGAGTTTTTTCATACCGTAATATTGGTTTGTTTACAAAAAAATGTTTTCGATAGTACACTTAGTGTCAAAAAGACAAAAAGTTAGCTCAATTTAGAAAAAAAATTAATAATTCATTAAAGCATAATTAAAAAAAAAGAAAAATATGATTGTTATAAAATCAATTCACATTTTTTAAGTTCGAATTTTAGGGAGAGTTTAGAATTATATTCCCATATCAAAAAAAGAACAAAATTGTTAGATATTAACTAAATATTTCACTTTTTTAATTTCAATAAGAATATTTTTCTGTAGTTAATTAGAAATTATTAAATGACATATTTCATAAATCGCATTCGAAGATAGAATGCCAATAAAATGCCTGATACAGCCAGAATAGCCCAAGAGCAGCCAAAAACAGAACATATCCATAGATAGCAAACCAAGAGAAAAACAGGATAGATAAACATGATCAAACTTAGCTTAATAGATGCCTGGAAGGTTTTGTCAGGTACAAAGAGGTAAACCACCAACCAGCTGAATACATGAAAAGCCAGATTAGGAATTGACAGAATTGATACTAAGGCAAGGTACCACAAATTAATAGGATATAATTCTCCTTTCTGCCCTGATGCTATATGCTTTCTAAGTTCTGCAAAAGAAAGTCTGTTATAGTTTCTGTTGAGATAAGTCTGGTGATTTTCGTAAGCTTCCGAATTTTCCGGGATCAACAACATCTCTTTTATACCTACAGAACAGGCATCCCTGATCATATTCAACTGCTTATGTTCCGTCTCATCCTGATTCATGATCTGTTTGACAACAATAGGTTTTCCAAAGTTCAAAATCAGCTTGCAACCTCCTTTAAGCTGATGAAAAAAATTGATACCTACCGGTATAATGTACAAAGGTCTCTCATCATCTTTTTGAGCCTTGATAGCAATGCGTGACAAACCTCTGGATAAAGGCCTCAGGTAATGCACCAATTCCTGGGAAGCCTCTGGAAACAAAAGGATAGGCTTATCGTCCTGAAGTAAGCGGCTGCATGTTTCAAAGACTGCTTCATTTTTCGACAGGGTTTTGTAGCCATCCCTGCGCCTGTACACCGGCATCATATTAAGAGACTGCAAAAAATACTTGAATGGAAAAACGAACACATCTGCCCGGGTTAAAAAATAAATAGGCCTGCTGGAAAATATGGCTACCAAAATAGCATCAAGGAAAGCGGATTGGTGGTTAGGCGTAAAAATCAGCCTACCCGAATCGATTGGAATATTCTCCCTGCCATTGATTTCTATTGGATGATAAAAAAGGCGAATAGCCATATTGGCCAATATTTTTACCCCGCTATAATAGAATCCTTGAATCATATCCTCGAAAAAATAAATGAAACCATAAATCCTGAAATAATGTGCCATATGCCCCACCAGGCTGCCACAACAGCCATTCCTCCCAATCCGGAGAAGAAACTAAAGATAAGAATCAAGCCGAGGCCTGAATTCTGTATACCCGTTTCGATCGTGATGGACCTGATGTCTCTGGAAGGCCTCGAAAAAGATTTCGACACAAGAAACCCGAGGCTGAAAGCTGAAGCATTATGGACCAAGACAAGAAGGAACACCAATCCGATATAACGCCTGAAATAAACACCGTTATTGACAAGTGCAAAAGCTACAATTATCAGGAATGCGAGCATTGATAATTTCCTTATTGGCTTTTTGATGCGTTCTGCCCTTACAGGGAAATAATGACTTATTGCTTTACCGAGAATAATAGGTATCACTATGATGAGCATGATGGTACTGACTATTTTGAGCCAGTCCAATTCAACTGCGACCAATATTTCTCTAGTGGGAGCATAGGCCATTCCATATAGATTGAGATTGAATGGGGTAAAGAAAAGTGCACCTATGCTGCTGAATACGGTCATCACTATAGATAACTCAACATTTGCTCCTGCAAGCGAACTCATAAAGTTGGATATATTGCCACCAGGACAGGAAGCAACCATTATCATACCCAGAGCCATACTGGGCAATGGCTTGAACAACAGGATGAGGCCAAATGTCATAAGAGGAAGAAGGCCCAGTTGGCACAGCAATCCCAATGTCAGACTTATCGGCTTCGACAAAACATTCCTAAATGATGCAAATTTTAAATCCAGGGAAATGCCAAACATTATGAATGCAAGAACTACATTCAATATAAAAAGTGAGTCTTCGCTGAAACTCAATACAACATCATCAATGTTTTCCATCAGATTTCCTGTATGGTGTTATAATAGACTTTTTCAGTTATATCTGTCCAGGATTTCAAACGATTCTTAAAGTTGAAATAACTGTTTGACACTTTCTTTGCCAGTTCATCCTTCTCTACCAGTTCTGCTATCGCTTCAATCGTATACGATTTAAGTTCTCTGAGCACCTCCATAGGAAAGGTTCTAATTTCTGTCGATCCGTCAGCAATCTTTTGCAAGTATTCTGCATTCTTCACATCAAGTTCGGATAACATCCAGGCCTGCACCCTGGCCGCTCCGGCTTCGACAATAGCCTGCAAATCAGAAGGCAATTTTTCAAAAGCCTTTATATTTACGAAGTATTCCAACTGAGTGCCGGGCTCGTGCCATCCCGGGGTATAATAATATTTAGCCACTTTGGGGAAACCCATTTTATAATCGTGAAAAGGTCCAACCCATTCTGTGGCATCGATAACTCCCCGCTCCAAATTCGTATAAATTTCGCCACCCGGAACATTCATCGCAGCTCCACCCGCTTTTTCAAGTGCTTTGGCACCAATACCGGGAATACGCATTTTAAGACCTCTCAAATCACTGACACTGTCAATGGTTTTATTGAACCAGCCTCCCATTTGCACGCCTGTATTTCCGGATACAAATGGAAGAAGGTTAAAGGGTCTGTAAGCTTCCCGCCACAATTCCAAACCACCACCTGCTTGAAGCCATGACTGGTGCTGTTGCGCATTCATACCAAAAGGAGAAGTAGCAAAAAAAGCTGATGCTGGGGTTTTCCCTTGCCAGTAATAGGCACATCCACTGCCTATGTCAGCAGTACCATCCTGAACAGTATCAAATGTCTCCAGTGCCGGCACCAGTTCGCCCTTTGCAAATAACTTAATTTGAAGACGCCCTCCTGACATAAGCTCCACCCACTCTATAAATTTGTTATCCGCCTCCCCAAAAACTGGAAAGTTCTTGGGCCACACAGAAACCATCCGCCACTTGAAACTTTGATTAAAATTTACAGCTGGGGTTGCGATGCCTTGCTCGACGGGTTCTGAACACGAACTCAAGAGAGTACTGCCTGCCACCATACCCAGGCTACCCTTTATTGTTCTCTTTATAAATTGTTTTCGTTTCATAATTTAAAGATGCTTACTCAGAAAATGAGATATATGAGGCCAGGAAAAAATATTATAGATGCAATGAGAAGTAATTGAATAAGTACAAACGGCACTATCCCCCTGTATAAATGCTTTGTACCGACTGTATCAGGTGCCACCCCTTTCAGGTAGAAGAGGGAGAATCCGAAAGGTGGTGTCAAAAAGGAGCTTTGAAGATTAAGCGCCATCAGTATGCCGACCCAAAGCATGTCTACTTCAAGAATGTTGAATACAGGCGTTACCACTGGCACTATGATGAATATGATTTCTATGAAATCAATAAAAAATCCGGCAACAAACAGGACAAGCATAACCAGAGCCAGGAAGACCATTGGACCCAGCTTGGCGGAAGTTATAAGTTCTACAAGGTAATCGTCCCCTCCCAATGTCCTGAATACGAGTGTAAAAGTTGTGGCTCCCAGCAGAATAAAAAACACCATTGCCGTCAGGTGCATGGTATCCTGCATAACTGTCCTTAATACAGTGAGATTGAATCGGCCCTGGATCAGGGTCAATAAAGTAGCGCCGAATGCTCCTACCGCTGCGGCTTCAGTGGGAGACGCTATACCCGCCAGGATGGAACCCAATACAGCGATAATCAGCAAAATAGGAAGCAGAAATGCTTTGAATAACTTTAGTGAAAACCCGCTGGACCTGAATTGCTTCACCTCTTCCGGAGGCATGGGCGGCGCCCACTCCGGCTTCAGCCTGCTGATAATGACAACATATAAAATATAGGCGCCTACCAATAATATTCCCGGTATGATAGCTGCCTGGAACATAGTGCCTACATCAACCTGTATGCCTGAACTTGAACTGCTGCTTATCGTATCTGCCAATAGCACAAGTACTACTGAAGGCGGGATAATCTGTCCCAAGGTTCCTGATGAAGCAACGACTCCAGTAGCCAGCTCTTCTTTATAACCCCTCTTAAGCATTGTTGGCAAACTGATTAAACCCATCGTCACAACTGTAGCACCTACAATACCTGTTGATGCAGCCAATAGTGTCCCTACTATGATCACGGATATCGCCAGTCCCCCTTTGAATTGTCCGAACAGGAAGGCCATGGTTTCCAATAGTGATTCTGCCAGACCAGACTTTTCAAGCATGATGCCCATAAAGATAAATAGAGGGACGGCCATTAAAACGTAATTATTGATTGTCCCCATGAAGCGCGATGGCAGCAACTTGAAGTCAGCAAAGCGCATGACATCCGGAAAGAGAATACAAATGACCAGCGCGAACAATACAGAAACTCCTGCCAGGGTAAAAGCAACGGGGTAACCTCTCAGGATGAGTATAAAAATCAGAATGAATAATATGACGGCCAATAGTCCCAAGAATCAAGTATGATCTGACCTGATGACAGCAATTGATTTAAGTATACTCGTTACAGCCTGAACCAAAAGCAATAAAAAACCTGCAAACAGGATAAACTTTAATACATATATAGCAGGTAGTCCGCCCGGTTGAGGTGAAGACTCTCCTATCCTGTAAGACTTCAGAAAATAGTAGAAACAAACATAGCAGGATATCAGACACCAAGGAAGCAAAAGAAAAACACCTCCCATGAGATTAACCCAGGCTTTCTTTTTCTCGCTGTATTCTGAATAAAAAAGATCCACGCGGACATGTCTGTCGTGTTTGAAAGCATAGCCCGAAGCCATCAGAATGCATAAGGCAAAAAAATAGCTTTCCAATTCAATAATCCATATCAAGGTATGGTTAAAGAGATACCTCATAATCACATCGATGCATATCAATGCTACCAGGAGGCTTGTTGACCAGGCAAAGAACCTGCCCGCCTGCTCATTTACATTCTCCAGCTTTTGAATAAGATTGTCCATTGGTTATGAAAGTAAGAAATATCAGAGATTCCTAATATTGATTCTTTTCATTTTATAGCTTAGAGGACAAAGGATCTATAATCCCTAATAAATCAAGAGCGTATAGACGTGGGGATGCTTATTGGTGTTTTTACCGGATGAAGGCAGATCTTTAAGCTCTCCCAGCTTGAGCTTTTTATTCTTGGCGAAATAGTCGTTTACGCATTTTCGAACAACATCAAAATTTACTTCGATATCGGTATCCTCCAGCACTTGTGTTTCGTCAAATGTCCCGTCAGGATATACCTTAATTTTGAAGCGTATAAACTTCCCCTCCATAATATCCACACATTCAAAGGCCAGGTCTCGCCTCAAGTCAATCAGCCTTTGTTGCCTGTTGAGCTTCAAGCTGTCTATATATTCCTGAGTGATATACATTTCATCTTCTGTAACGGGGTCATTAGGTATCACAGGGTCAACAGAAGTGGATTTATCTTCCTTACATGACACAATCAGCAAAAACAAAAAGCTTAATAACAGGCACTTCATATCTAGTAATCCAATGTGTTCAATAATTTCTCATCAACATGCTCAGCCAGCGTCACCTTCAGTCCCGGACTGCGCTCCATCTCTCTTTTAATGGCAAATTCAGCTTCTTTATTTCGAGCCCAAGATCGTCTGGCTATACCGTTATTGACATCATAAAATAACATATTACTGATACGCTTATCCATATTTTCAGATCCATCAAGTACCATCCCGAAGCCGCCGTTAATCACTTCACCCCATCCAACGCCACCGCCATTATGCAGGCTAACCCAGGTAGCACCTCTGAAAGCATCTCCTATAACATTATGTACCGCCATATCTGCCGTAAAACGGCTGCCATCATAAATGTTACTGGTCTCCCTGAAGGGCGAATCGGTGCCGCTCACGTCATGGTGATCTCTTCCTAATACTATTGGCGCTGAGACTCTTCCTTCCCTTATGGCACGGTTAAAAGCAAGTGCTATTTTCACCCGGCCTTCAGAATCTGCATAAAGTATACGCGCCTGCGAACCAACGACCAGTTTGTTCTCAAGCGCGTTTTCAATCCAGTCAATATTGTCCTGCATCTGCTGTTTTATCTCGGCAGGCGCCTTTGCCATTATCGCGTTCATTACTTCCAGAGCAATTCGGTCTGTCATTTCCAGATCTTCTTCCTTGCCTGATGTACAAACCCATCTGAAAGGACCAAAGCCATAATCAAAACACATTGGGCCAAGAATATCCTGTACATAGGATGGGTATCTGAAGTCTTTACTACCCTCCCTCAAAATATCAGCTCCCGCTCTCGAAGCTTCAAGCAAGAAGGCATTACCATAGTCGAAGAAATAGGTGCCACGCTCAGCGTGCTTGTTTATTGCATTTGCCTGCCGTCTCAAACTGGCCTGCACATGTCCTTTGAATGCTTCCGGATTTGAGCGCATCATGGCATTTGATTCTTCGAAGCTGAGGCCTATCGGATAATAGCCGCCGGACCATGGATTATGCAGTGAGGTCTGATCTGAACCCAGGTGAATAAATATATTTTCTTCGTAGAAAGTCTCCCATAATTCAACCACATTACCTACATAGGCAATAGAGACTATTTCATTATTTTGAACCGCACTCTTGACCCTTTGCATGAGTTTGCCTAAATCTTCAGTTATTTCATCGACCCAGCCCTGCTGATGTCTTTTGTAGGCAGCTTTGGGATTTACCTCAGCACATACAGTGATGCAACCAGCAATATTGCCGGCTTTGGGCTGGGCGCCTGACATGCCTCCAAGGCCAGCCGTCAGAAATATTTTCCCTTTCGAAGTTTCACCTGGTTGTAGTTTTTTCCTGAAGGCATTCATGACCGTTATGGTGGTACCATGGACAATACCTTGTGGTCCTATATACATATAAGACCCTGCAGTCATTTGCCCGTACTGCGTGACACCCAGCGCATTATAGCGTTCCCAGTCATCCTTGGAAGAGTAATTAGGTATCATCATACCGTTAGTCACAATAACACGGGGTGCATCCGGTGACGAAGGAAACAAGCCCATAGGATGTCCAGAATACATGTGGAGGGTTTGACCGGTATCCATTTCTGCTAGATACTTCATCGTAAGAAGGTATTGTGCCCAGTTCTGAAAGACACTGCCGTTACCACCGTATGTGATCAATTCCCATGGATGCTGTGCTACTCTGGGGTCAAGGTTGTTCTGGATCATTAACATGATGGCTGCTGCATCACGACATTCCGCAGGATAACTGTCGATTGGCCTGGCATACATCTCATAATCAGGCTTAAAACGATACATATATATGCGTCCAAAGCGTTTGAGTTCGTCCAAAAACTCTACGGCCAATTCATGATGCCATTCAGAAGGAAAATAGCGCAAGGCATTGGCAAGGGCCAATTTCTTTTCAGTGGGCGAGAGGATATCTTTTCTTTTAGGTGCCCTGTTAACATTATCCGGATATTCCTTCTTGGGAGGCAGCTTTGAAGGAATTCCTTGCTGTAAAGATTCTGCAAATGACATATCTGTTCCAATCATAGTTTCTTTTTATAGTATAGCTGACCTGACTTCCATAATTCAAGAGGCTTCATAGTACCCTGGTGATATAGGATTTCATTGTAGTCTGCGGTGTCATAGACCAACAGGTCTGCTTTCATACCATCTGACAAGCGTCCCCGGTCATTAAGGCCAAGAGCGGCTGCAGCACGGTAAGTCATACCTGCAATAACCTCAAGGTTGCCCAGCTTTTCAAAGGTAGCCAAAACACTCGCTTGAACCAACAAATCGCCCATAGGAGCAGAGCCCGGATTCCAGTCTGAAGCTATTGCCAGAATAGCTCCTTTATCCAATAATTGGCGAGCGGGTGCAAAGGCACAACCCAAACCAATGGAGGCGCCTGGCAAAGCGACAGCAACGGTATTACTCCTGGCGAGCAGCTCGATTTCATTGTCTCCAGATGCCTCCAGATGATCCGCGCTTCTGGCATTCAACTCAACAGCAAGGGCACTACCCCCGGTTGTAAACTGGTCTGCATGTACTGTCAAATCAAAACCAAGCTTTTGTGCTGATGACAGATAATCAAAAGTGATGTCTCTCGAAAAAGCCTCCTCTTCAACAAAGGCATCGACGCGCTGTGCGAGTCCTCTATCTTTCACATCTGGCAACAGTTCCCTTAATACATAATCCAGGTAATCTTTGTGACTGTCCTCAAAATCCTTAGGTTTGATATGAGCTGCCAGGCATGTTGAAATGATATCCAGCCCAGAATCCCGGGAAGCGCTATGAATAGCTTGCAGCATTTTCAATTCCTCCTCAACATTCAGGCCATAGCCACTTTTTACTTCCACTGTTGCAACACCAGATGAAGCCAGCACTTTAAGTCTGCCCATGATGCCATCTTTCAATTCGGCTTGTGTTGCATTCCTAGTCTTGCTGACTGTATCCCAAATACCACCGCCGGCCCGGGCTATGTCAAGATAAGACAAACCTTCATTTCTCATAGCGTAATCCCTTACTCTGGAACCAGCAAAACATATATGCGTATGAGCATCAATAAAGGCAGGTATACAAATATGATTAGAGCCATATTCTATCCTGGAAGCACCAATTTCGCGGGCGATTTTGGAAAGTTCTGAATAGCTTCCTACCCTGGAAACACGATCATCCTTGATCAAAACACCTGCCTGAGATAAAGCATCAGATTGTTCATTACGAATAGGACCTCTCAGGGGCAGGTCCGCCATGGGCAGAACCTGTTTAAAGGGACCTAGTAATGTATATCGTTGTTGCAAGTCAGATTATTTCTGCTATATTATGGCATCCAAAGGAGTGTATTTCAGGTTGAAAGCATCAGCAACGCCTTTATACACAACCTTAGCGTTTACAATATTGAGACCTTTTCTGAGAGCTGCATCTTCTTCGCAGGCTTTCTTCCAACCCTTATCAGCCAATTTGATGGCATAACTCAAGGTAGCATTTGTCAAAGCAAGTGTTGAAGTGTACGGCACTGCACCCGGCATATTGGCAACACAGTAATGGATAACATCATCGATGATATAAATTGGTCTGGCATGTGTTGTAGGCTTACAGGTTTCAATACAGCCTCCCTGATCCACAGCAACGTCCACCATGACAGTACCCGGTTTCATGTCCTTCAACATTTCGCGGGTAATCAACTTAGGCGCTTTGGCACCAGGAATCAGAACAGCACCTATGATAAGATCAGCTTTTGAGGCTAATTCTCTGATATTGTATTCATTGGAATATACTGTGGTCACGTTAGCTGGCATGACATCTTCCAGGTATCTCATTCGGTCTAGGTTGATATCAAGGATGGTCACATCAGCTCCCAGCCCAGAAGCCATACGGGCCGCTTCTGTTCCAACAATTCCTCCACCGATGATCATGACTTTGGCTGGAGGAACGCCAGGAACACCACCCAGGAGAATGCCTCTACCTTTCATCGGTTTTTCCAGATACTTGGCTCCTTCCTGTACTGACATCCTGCCGGCCACCTCCGACATAGGGACCAATAATGGCAATGACCGGTCAGGCAACTCTACCGTTTCATAAGCCAAACAAACCGACTTGCTTTTTATCATGGCTGAAGTCAATGGCTTGTAAGAAGCAAAATGAAAATAAGTGAATACAAGCTGATCTTCTTTGATCAATTTATATTCGGCTTTGATCGGTTCCTTGACCTTCATAATCATTTCAGCAACAGCGTAGGTAGACTCTATATCCTTTTTGATTTTAGCCCCTGCTTCACGGTATTGTGCATCACTGAAACCGCTGCCATTGCCGGCGGTACTCTGGACATATACCTTATGACCTCTATTTACGAATGCGCTAACACCAGCAGGTGTCAAGGCTACCCTGTTCTCATTATTTTTGATTTCTTTTGGAACCCCTATTATCATTGTAAGTTCATTTGGTGTGGAAAATATTAAAACGGCGCTAAGATAGTATTTAATAGAAAAATAAAGTCTAGAAATCAGCCAATGGAATGCAATTAAATATGCTTTAAAATCAGGATAATTTTATACTTTGATTTTATGAAACTAAAAATAATAGAAACGGGATATTTCAAACTGGATGGAGGTGCCATGTTTGGCGTCGTTCCAAAACAGATTTGGAAGCATCTCAATCCACCGGATGATAATAATATGTGTACCTGGTCAATGAGATGCCTCTTGGTGGAACATAAGGGCAGAATAATTGTCTTCGATACCGGAATGGGTGACAAGCAGGATGATAAATTCAGGTCCTACTTCGAACCGCATGGTGATGATACACTGATATCGAGCATACGGCAAGCCGGCTATGATCCATCAGACATAACCGACGTATTTCATACCCATTTCCACTTTGATCACGTGGGAGGCTCGCTTCTGAAAAATCAAAAAGGAGAAATAGAGCCCGCTTTTCCAAATGCTACTTATTGGAGTAATAAACTGCATTACGACTGGGCAGCTGATCCCAATGCAAGAGAGAAGGCTTCTTTCCTTGCTGAAAACTTCGAACCCCTGAATGAGATGGGTCTCATGCAGTTTATTGACCTTGAAGACGGCATAGAATTCATGGAGGACATCACGGTGGACTTTTATTATGGTCATACTGAAGCCATGATGGTACCTACCATTCACCTGCCGGATGGCAAAAAACTGGTTTTTACAGCCGACCTACTGCCTTCGGCACATCATGTCAGGATGCCGTATGTTATGTCCTATGATATCAGACCGCTGGAGACTTTGAATGACCGCAAACGCTTTTATGAAAAAGCACTTGATCCGGATTGTTACCTCTTTTTTGAACACGATAAGGATACTGTCCTGGGGCAGCTGGTAAAAGATGAAAAAGGACGATTCGAAATTACAGAAGCAGATACCAGCCTCCTATTCTGACTCAAGACAATTTTTGATGGCTTCCCTTGCCTCGTGCATCAGATCATCAACATGGCGGCCTGATGACTCAATGCCATCGAGAACATGCCATTCGAGCCTCCTAAATATATTGAGCGGGTATTTTTTGTGCAGATTGATATCCATTGTACCTTTTATCGCAACGGGAACAATAAGTGCGCCGGGTGCTTTTTTGAGGAGAGCGGCTACCCCTCCTGGTTTGAATGCCTTGAGTTCCTTACCCTTCCGTGTCCCTTCAGGAAAAATAACAGCACTGAAGTTTCGATCATTGATCAATGTACCCAAACGCATAATTTCTTTCAAAGCCTGGCGGCGATCCCCCCTATCGATCAATGCTGCGCCACTCTTCCTTAAATTATAGGATACGCTGGGCAAGCCTTTGGCGAGGGACAATTTTGAAACAAAAACGGGATGGTATTTTCTCATATACCAATACATCGTCGGGATATCATGAAGGCTGTTATGATTAGCTACAATGATAAGGGGTCTTCCATCAGGTATACTGGGATTATTGTAGAATCGAACCCGATGACCCAGTATATATAAGATCCTTGATAAAGAATAATTCATTAAATACACCACACGCCTGTGTGCCATATCACCAAAAAGATTCCAGGCGATCCATTGAAAAGGGTGGAACACAATGAGGATGAGACCGAAAGCAGCCAGAAAAACAGGACTGAGAATATGCTGTAACAGTTTCCTCAAAATACAGTCGCTTTATTAAAATGAAGGCTTGTAGGATTTTTTCTCAATCAGGATTTTGGCAATAACCTCTTTCAGTATTTGAGAAGTGCCTCCTCCGATCGGCCCCAACCTGCTGTCTCTCATCATCCGTGCTAGCGGATATTCCTCCATATAACCATAACCACCCAGGAATTGCAGGCAATCATAAATAACTTCGTCCGCCACCTTGGTGGATTGCAGCTTGGACATCGTTGCCTCTTTAACAGGATAGCTAGCCTCATCCAGTTTTTTGGTGACCTCGTAATTAAAGCTTTTTACTATTTCAACTTCGGTAGCCATTTCTGCCATACGGTGTCTCAAAGCCTGGAATTGATCAAGAGATTTCCCAAAGGCTATTCTTTCAGACATATATTGCAATGTATATTCTATGGCATATTCAGCTCGGGCATGGGCGTTTATACCCATAATGAGACGTTCAAGTGCCAGATGTTGCATAAGGTATGGAAATCCTTTATTCTCTTCTCCCAATAGATTTGATGCTGGAATTTCAACATTATCAAATGCAATCTCACCTGTGTCGGAGGCTCGCCATCCAAGTTTGTCCAGTTTATTGGCTGAAATACCCGGGGTATCCCTGTCCATGACAAAAATACTTATACCCCTTGAGCCGACAGCAGGATCTGTTTTTGCAGAGACGACCAGGTAATCACTATAAACCCCATTTGTGATGAACGTCTTTGATCCATTTATGATATAGCTATCGCCACGCTTTACAGCTGTTGTTTTCATGCCAGCCACATCCGATCCTGCAAAGGATTCAGTTATGCACAGACATCCTATTTTTTTTCCGAGTATACTTGGTGCCAGGTATTCTTCTTTAATCCTTTCATCCCCTTCCGCATTGAGATGCTGCATGGCCAGATATGCGTGAGCCCACATGGCAGCTGCGAATCCACCCGAGTTGATGCGTTGCATTTCTTCGAGCCAGATCAAGGTGTAGAATTTATCAAGTGCCAAGCCCCCATATTGCTCCGGGTAATCCAGGCCGAAATAACCCATCTCTCCGAATTTCTCCCAGATCCCGCGATCAATTTTTCCTTCCGCCTCCCAGCGTTCAATGTGGGGTACCACTTCTTTTTGTAAGAAAGTCCTAAGGCCTTCTCTGAAAAGCTGGTGCTCTTCAGTCAAATATCTGTGCATGTTAATTTTATTTGATTAGGTTTCTAATTTGCGTGTCACACAAAATGCAGCATACAAATGGATAACCAAGATAACAGGTCTTGGTTTTTACAAAATTATAAAAAGATGAATAGAGCAGTATACAAGACGAATCGCTTAGTACAAATTCAATTTCAGAGCTTTTCTACAAAATATATTTTCTCGATTTGATCAAAATAAGAGCTAGCTTTGTTATCCCACTTTGGAGTTGTGCACTTAACGAAATTAAAATATGGTGAAAAAGCTGTCGTGACAGCTATAAGGCTTGGATTCAATGCCCGTAAAAAACTGCTTACCTATGGCATAAGCTTAGGCACAATCGTCAAAATGGAATATAGTCCTTCTTTTTCTTCACTAGTCAATATAAACATTCAGGGCAAATCATTCTGTATCAGAAAATTGGATGCCAAAAATATTGAGGTTATAAAATATTCAATAGTATGAATAAGATTGCCTTGGTCGGGAAACCTAATTCGGGCAAAAGCAGTCTGTTCAATCTTCTGACAGGACTCAATCAAAAGGTAGGCAATTACTCAGGTGTCACAGTGGAGAAAAAGTCGGGTTACCTTAACAAAATAGAGATTACAGATCTCCCGGGATTGAATTCATTATGGGCAGATACCGCCGAAGAACAGATTAGTCAATCCTACATTCTCAATTTGATCCATGACGAGACGCCTGCAGTCTTGGTGTGCAATGCCAATCATCTTAGGGATAATCTTGTACTTTTTTCTGAAGTTGCTGATCTGCAGATACCCATGATCTTGGTTATCAACTTTATGGACGAGCTTAAGAACAGCAATTCAAGCATTGATATAAAAGCGCTTGAGGCCAGGTTGGGTTGCCCCGTCTGTCTTATGAATTCAAAGAAAGGAACCGGTCTTGACACTATCAAACAGCTTATACAGTCCAATGGCTTTAAAGTGCCAAACAGTTTTTGCAGAAGCAGTTATGATGTGTTTAGCCAGGATGTACTCTCCAATAAATATGTAAGCAACCTCCTGACAAATGAACAAGAGCTGACGGAGGATAAACTGGCCATGATAGAAAAAGATTTCGCTCAACGTGAAATGTTGGTCAGCAAAATTTTATCCGGCGGCATTCTTATCTATGATGAGATCAATGACAAACTGAGGAAACGAACAAGTCAACTTGACAAGATATTACTGCATCCATTTTGGGGTATAATTATTTTCCTCGCTATCATGTTCCTGGTTTTCCAGGCTGTATTCAGTTTTTCCACCTACCCTATGGACTGGATTGATCAGCTGTTCGCATGGCTGTCCGGGCTTGTGAATGACAAAATCCAGTCTAGCTGGTTTAGCGATCTTATCTCGGATGGTATTCTACCCGGATTGGCAGGTGTCATGATATTCATCCCACAAATTGCCATTTTATTTTTTCTCCTGGGCATCCTTGAAAATACAGGTTACCTGTCGAGAATATCCAATATATCGGATGCATTTCTTCAAAGGTTTGGTTTAAGTGGAAAGAGCGTTATTCCCCTGATGTCTTCCTGGGCCTGTGCCATCCCAGCGATCATGAGTACGCGTACCATCGACGATCAGCGGGAGCGCTTATCTGTAATTTTTGCAGCACCATTGATGACTTGTTCTGCGCGGCTTCCTGTATACACTATCCTGATAGCTGTATTGGTGACGGAAGAAGATATTGGCGTCTTTGGACTTCGGGGTCTTATATTGCTGATGCTCTACCTGCTGGGTTTAGCTTCAACGCTGATCATAGCATATATTGTAAGCCGTAAAAGCCAATACAAATCGACAGGCCTCTGGACACTTGAAATGCCAAATTACCGAAGTCCAAACTGGCGTAATGTATTTTACAATATGTACCTGAAAACCAGGTCATTCGTTGTAGAAGCCGGTAAGGTTATTTTTACCATTTCGATAGTCTTGTGGTTCCTCGCCACCAATAGCCCAAAGAATGAAGCGTTCTTTCAAACCAAGTATCAGGAATACCAGCAATTATCAAGTAATACTGACATCAGCATGGATGCTGTCAGACTTGAATACTCCTACGCCGGATATCTGGGTAAAATTGTCGAACCCGCAATCAAGCCTCTTGGCTATGACTGGAAAATCGGCATAGCACTCATCAGCTCATTTGCTGCCCGAGAGGTGTTTGTAGGCACCTTAAGCACTATCTACAGCGTCGGATCGGAAGATGAGCAACCTGTTATCGAGAGACTTAAAAAAGAGGTAAATATCAAAACGGGTCTTCCCCGCTATGATACGGCGACGAATGTATCGCTTCTCTTGTTTTATGTTTTTGCCCTGCAATGCATGAGTACGCTTGCTGTAGTGAGAAAGGAGACGGGACATTGGAAATTTGCCTTCATGCAGTTTTTTGTATTTACATTAATCGCCTACGTATTTGCATTCGCAGCCTACCAGATTATAAAATAGAGCATTACTTCACTCTCCAGAAGTAAGGTGTGAATATTATTATGACGGTAAACAACTCCAATCGTCCAATCACCATAAGTAAAGACAAGATAACCTTGGTCATCTGGTTAAGATCAGCAAAATTATCAACCGGGCCCAGTGAGCCAATTGAAGGCCCTACGTTACCAAGACTCGTTGCTACAGCTCCTACAGCTGTCTTGAATGGATCTGCAATTTCAGGTAAGCTAAAGCTGATCAGAAGAACACCAATAGCGAATATAATTAGATAGAACAAAAGGAATACCAGTATGTGCATGGTAATCCTTGATTGAGGAACCTCGCCATCAATCTTTAACCTCATAAATCCACGAGGGTGCAGTATACGCTTCAGTTCAATCAGGGAAGTCTTGAAAAAAACAAGGTGCCTGATCATTTTTATTCCACCACTTGTACTGCCCGCACAGGCTCCTGTAAACAATAAAAAGAAAAACATCAATTCAAGACCGGGTGTCCATGAAGTATAGTCAGCTGTCACATACCCGGTAGTCGTAAGTAAGGATATAACCTGGAATCCAGCTTTTCGAAAACTCTCTTCCAAGCCGTAATAGTCAAGTCCAAATAGGACCATGCTTCCGGTAAGGATACACATAAACAGCACCAAGAGGTAAAATTTGAGTTCATCGCTGGACCATAACTTTTGAAACTTCCCCTTAAAAAGAAAATAGAGAATGGTATAGTTCGTCCCTGCCAGTACCATAAATAACATTATGGGATACTCCACCCAGGCCGAGTTGTAATGTGCTATGCTGTCATTTTTGGTAGAAAAACCTCCTGTTGACATAGTAGTCAATGCGTGGTTGATGGCATCAAAGGCCGGTAAGCCGCTCAGGTAATGCAGGATAAAGATAAGACTGGCTGTCAATCCCAGGTATATATACCAAAGCCTTTTTGCTACCTCTTTTATCTGTGGATGTATTTTACTGGCCGTAGGACCAGGAGCTTCCGCAACAAACAACTCTACACCACCTATACCGAGAATTGGAAATATAGCTATTGTAAAAACAATGATACCCATACCCCCAATCCATTGTGTCATCGATCGCCATAAAAGTATAGCCGGGTTAATACTTTCAATATCATCAAATATCGTAGCCCCTGTCGTTGTCAGACCAGAAGTACTTTCAAAAATGGCATCTGTTAAACTCACATCGAGTCCTTCTTCGAACAGGTAAGGCATTGACCCAAGTAAACAAAGAATGATCCATCCTAAGGCTACGATCAGGTACCCTTCTCTCTTGCGGATATCCTTGACAGGGACTTTTATCATATACAAAATCACACCTGCCGTCAAACACAAAGCTGAAGACTTGACAAAAGGGAGTAAGACTATATCTTCATAAAAGGCAGCTGTCAAGCTGGGTATCATCAGAAATATACCCATGATGAATATCAGCAGGCCTATAACCTTTATAACAATCCGGTAATTGATATAGGTCATTTGAAGAGGGATTCCACCTTTTTAATAGCTACAGGCAACATAAATACAATCACTTTGTCATCAATCTGCAATTGAAGAGATGCATCCGGAATGACACCTTTAGAACCGCGAATAACACCAGCTATAATCGCTCCTTCAGGAAAGTTGATCTCGCCAAGTGCTTTTCGGACAAGCTTATTATCCTCGTGCACAATGTATTCGATGATCTCTGCATCCACACCATGAAATGAAGCAATAGCCTCGATTTTTCCTTTTCGCACATACCGGAAAATATTATTGGCAGCAAGAAGCTTTTTATCTATTATGGTATCGATACCAATCTTCTGTGACAGGTGTGTATAAGCCGGATTATCAACCAATGCGATTGTTTTATAGACACCCAGTTCTTCCGCCATTAAACTAGTCAGAATGTTAGTTTCTGAATTATCGGTCATGGCAATAAAAGCATCCATATGCTCAAGACCTTCCTCGACAAGTACATCCGTTTTGCTCGGATCTCCCTTAATGATGGCCGCATCCTTCAGGTCACGTATGAATATTTTGCAAACGCGTTCACTCTTGATCACTACTTTAACATCAAAATTGTCATCCAGGATTTTAGCAGTATCTTTGGCTACGGCTGTGTCCCCAATAATCATTATATTTCTGACCTTCTTAAGAGTCTTTCCTACAAAGCTGTTAACCTCTTGGAAGTCCTTCAGGTCGGTTGACAGGTAAATATGATCCGATGGCATTATCCTGTCCGTCTTTTGAGGAATAAAGGTTTGATGTCCTCTCAGAACGGCAAATACCCTGAAATGCTGGTCGGAATACTGGTTATAGAATTCTTCAAATGTTTTATGCGCTATGGGTGAACTCTGATCAGCGGTAAACCCGATGATTGAAATCTTGCCTTCTTCAAATTCGAAAATATCTGTTGCAGACACTCTTTTGATCAGGCGTAATACCTCTTTGGCGGCCAGCCAACGCGGCGACAATAAGTGATCAACACCAATGCCTTTGAAATAGGTCTTTTGATCATTATCCAGGAATTCCGGATTCGAGATTCGGGCAACAGTCTTCTGTACCCCCATCTTCTTGGCCAGGATACAAGCAAGGAGGTTGGTGGATTGAGAGGTTGTAACAGCAATAAACAATTTGGCTAAAGCCAATCCGGCATTTTCAAGAATGCGTGTGGAAGTTACATCACCTCTTATAATACGAACGTCCAGTTGATCTGCAGCATGACTGAGAATTTCATCATCACTGTCAATCAAGGTGACACTTTGACCGTCGTTGACTAACAGTTGCGCAAGGTGAAAACCTACCTCTCCCGATCCTGCAATGACAATATTCATGTCAACTAATTTCTACAAATGTACTCAAGGAAGATGTAATAAGCCGGATTTTCCTGGTCAAAGAAATATTCTTGTTATGGATTGGAAAATTCCGGGATGATCAGATTAAGTTAAGCAGAATTACGAATGATAAGCTTGCAACCGGTAGAATACTGAAACTTTGCATTATTAATAGTACCCTTTTCCAGGAATGCAGTGTCTAATGCCACCTCTAGGATCTTCCACATCACCATCATACCTTGGTATTACATGACAATGAAAGTGCATAACTGTTTGTCCTGCGCTTGTTCCACAATTCATTCCAATATTGAACCCATCTGGTGAATATTTTTCATTAATGATTGTTTGCGCCTTATCAATCATCTTAGTTAGGTCATTCTTTTCATGATCTGATAATTCGAAGTAATCAATCTTTTCATTAATGGAAACAATAAGCATGTGACCTGGTGATACAGGGTATGCATCCCATATAAGCATGAAATAGTTTGAACTGTAAAGAATTCTGGATTTTTCTATGTCCTTAAAAGCACTCATCAAAAAGTTGCTGGTAATTCAATCTCTGGTGTCCATGTTAATATAGTCGAAGATTTTGCGATATCATATTGCGCCTGCAAAAAACTTCTCCTCTTCTGAGTAGTATTCCCAGTTTGATTGATAATTGTTTCTGCCAAAGGGTGTTTACTTTCTATGTAGAATTCATTCCTATTGTAAAGTCGTTCCAAGAATTTAATGTCTGGGACCCTACAACTCTTGCTAAGGTTTATGTATCTATCACATAGCACTAGATTCCATACCCCATTTATATTTGCTTCATTGCTAATGTGCTCAATTTTATTGATATGTGGTAGAAAATGATCCACATGACATACATTATCAGCTCCTGGATTTATGCTTATATCTTGAAAGCTATAGAAGCATTTTCCTTTTTGGTAGCCATTAAGGGCATCACGAACAGATGTAATATCAGTTCTCCGCATGATACCATGTTCTACATATAAAAAAGATGATAAGGAATCATACTTAACCTCGAGAAGACTTGGGTTAATATTCATATTCCATGCTGTCTCAACTAGATTCCATCTTCCTTCAACCTCATGTTCAAAACTGTTATAATGATAGCTTTCTTTCAACTTTAGTAGGTTATCAGTAATTACTAGTTCTTTCCCGTCCCTAGAATAATCCTTCTCATAAAATATATCGGGAATTACACCTCTATTTATGTTTTGAAAAGCATCAACAACGTTTACAAATCCTAGTCTAACTGTTTGGTCAATAAGCTCAGATTCTGATATTCTTGAGTTATTGAATTCCCGGCAATAATCCAAAAACTTGCTAGAACTCGAATTTCCTTGTTTATCAGACTTCTTTAGATGCTCAGTAATGTTTCTAGAAAATGGTACAGCAAGGTCTTTGAGAGAAATCCTAGTGGTTTCTTGATCTACAAGCTCTAATAGACTTTTTGCAAATGCAAACTTATATGTAGCAGAATTTTTACCAAAAAGTATTAAAGCCCTCCATTGGGATTCAAGACTAGGATCATTTTCTTGGAATTTTACCATCAGTATAAAAGAGAAATGGGCTTTTTAGTTAAATGAAACATACCCATAGTTTTCAGAAAATCAAGGGGCACCGAATTGAGCACCTCGAAACTAAGACAATTTGAAACATATTTTTGTAACTATCTGATTTTCAATCTATCTATAAATATTTGGAAGTGTTAAAGTGGAGCCGCAGGGATTCGAACCCTGGTCCAGACAAAGCACCTGAAAGCTTTCTACATGCTTAGCTTATTCTTTGATTTTCGTCACTTAGAAGGTGTACAAGCAACCCGCTAAGCGCTTATCTTCTTAATTTTCAGTATCCAATCGAAGCACTCTAGACACCTAAGCTACGGTTTGTTTGATAGGCGGCTCACTATATAGTAGCATCAAGTGTGCGGCCCAAAAAGCATCTAATTTCTAAAATTAGGCTGCTAGTGCGAATCTATTTTCGCCAATTATAGTTCGATCATTATTTGGACGGAGTAAATGATCAGTTCTCCGGCATGCTTACTGACACGAATTCTTTCCTGTCAATACCGTTCGGCCCCATTTGTCAAATAACTTTTGTCCCTTTCGGAAATAACTTAACGACGAAGATAGCAAATAGGTTCCCCCTATTATTCAAAGATGCAACAGAACTGACTCTATTTGTAAGTTAAATTGAAATCAATGTTGGATTAAGCCATTTAAGAGGATTAGGGGTAGCTGCACTAAAAGAAGAAGACAGATATGCCAGTGGTTTAATTACAGTCAGAATTTAATCTAAATAAACTATACTCAGGCGTTTCAAAATATGCTTCACTACCATCACATTCAAAAGCAACAGGAGTTATTAATTCATTGCCAAAATGTAAATCAACAATCAGAACATTATTTTCAAATGTGTAAGGATTGATTGTTGGTATATGATTTCCATCATTAGCTTCATATGAGTTATATAATGCATTACAATCACCTCCTACACAATAGTAAGTATAACGCAGCCCATCTTCATAGAGATACATTGTATTTTCAGCTGGAACAGTCCCTTCTATAAGCCATTTACCTTCAATAGTATATGTTGGCAATGGACTGTCTTCAGAACTCTTATCACTACTGCAAGCCATGATGGACACAGCAGATAGTATAAGTAGTTTTTCAAACAAATTGGTTTTACTTCTAAAGTGAAGATTTATTGTTCCGCAGAAGGTTCCTCTTGAGCTGGTGGCGTAGCAGCATACACAAAAAACCGCTCGACTATACCATCTTTAATTTCACCATCAATCATTTGTAGAGTCACTTTCTCTTCTCCATCAATGGTTTCCGTAACCCTGTGCCCTGCAATGATCCAGTCTGCACCACTGGGTACGGACTTGTAAGGCATCGCCCAATAAGCCTCCCACTTCGGATTTGCCGCAGCAAACCAAGCCTCAAGTAAAGCAGCTTGCTCTTCTTTGGTACGAAGTACAGTTCCGTCAGGTCCCGATACATAAATTGAATCCGCACTCATCGACTTGATCGCCTCGATGTCTCCATTATTGTGTGCCTCCAAATACTTGTTCCAAACATCTGTGATCTCATCTGAACCCGCAATAAAAGATTCCCCTGGAATTGGTGTAAAGAATCCAACGCCCTTTACTTCTGCTTCTTCTGCAGGCATAGCGCAACTTGCAAAAGCAAGTACAAGTGTATATAAAAATAGTTTTTTCATTATCGTCTTGTTTTAGTGATAAAGTCTAAATATAAAGATAAATTTTGAGCTTTTTTTGATTCCTTATCTTAAAAAATGATAAAGAATATACATTTTCACTCCAGAGATTAAGTCAATAATGTTGGCAACCACTCTTTTAAAAAGTGACTCACATTGTGAAATCTTTTATTGAACTTATTAAACTATTATTTAGTGTTTTATCCTTTGCTCAATCAGCTGTAAGGGGTGCTGTCCTTGACAATAATGGATTACCTCTGCCTGGAGCAAATATTATTGTTCGTGGTACATCATCTCTGGAGCCATTTCAGATTTTGATGGCAAAAGCCTAATCAGAGCTTACTAAGGCCAAATCGTCGGTACTGTATATAGGCCAGGATAGAAATGATTGTTGCACTGGCCACAGAGATGTACACCCAGGTAGGAATCGGGATTGGATCTCCTGCCGCATAAGAATGAAGGCCCGATAGGTAGTAGTTTACACCAAAGTAGGTCATAATAACTGAAGCCCATCCAAACAGTTTCGCTATGTTATATATATACAAACCGTTAAGCTTTGGAATAATACGCATATGGAGAATAAAGGCATAAACCAGAATGGTAACCAGCGCCCAGGTCTCCTTTGCATCCCAACCCCAGTAACGACCCCAGGATTCATTGGCCCACACGCCACCCAGATAGGTTCCAATACTTATCATTACCAATCCTCCGATTAAAGTGATTTCACTTATATAGGACATCTCCTGAACCACAGATTTGATGCGTAGTTTATTTCCTTCGGAAAGAAACATAAACAAGATGAGGTTGATCAAGCCTATCAATGCTCCTAGCATTAGGAAACCATAGCTTCCTGCGATAAGAGATACATGTATGGTCAGCCAATAGGATCGTAAGACGGGAACAAGAGGTGTAATTTCGGGGTCGAGGTAGCTCAGCTTGGCAACAAGAAGGATTGTACCTGCCAAAACCATTGTTGCGGCCAAACCACCATAGGATTTCCTGGTGAATATAAGTCCCGCCAAGGCACTAGTAAAAGCAATGTATATCATGGATTCATAGCCATTACTCCAGGGTGCCCTTCCCGAAATATACCATCGAATACCCAGACCGGCAGTATGAAATACAAATCCAGAAATAACCAGCGCAAACAAGACTTTATACACCTTGCTTAAATCGATGTCAACATTGAAAACATTTATAAACAGAAGTACCAGAAATCCCAATCCAAGCAAAATGTAAAAACTTGAAAGACGACCAAAAACATTCATATTGTTTAAGAGTATTTCAAGATTGATTTTTGCTTTTGAAGGAATCACAGCCTCCCCGTGTTGTCTTTGATAATCTTTCAACTCATGTATTATCTTGTCAGCCAAACCATAGTCTCCCGAGTGCAATGCATCATGAAGTGCTTTTTGATAGGATTCAAAAAATATGGGTGCGACCGGTTGATCAACAGCTTCCTGGCCATGTTCATTGATGTGACTGGACACCCAGGTATTATTGGGATCTCCAGGTACTGGGATAATCTTGAAAATACGATCTGAAAAAATCATGCTCAGAATATTCAGACGCTCATCGATTTTCATAAGGTCTTTTTCATAGCTTGTACGATCCGCTGTCTGCATAGCGTAAGCATTTCTAACCTGGTCTCTCAACTTATAGGACCCATCCATATTGAAAAAGTCCTTGTAGGCCACTTTTGCTGCGTCAGAGCCAAGAAGATCCTGAATCATTGGAGATCGACTTGATTTAATCAGGGGTACATCCAACCAGCTTTGTCTGTCTGCATACATACTCAGAACGATCTGATCGGCATTCAGTCCGGCATATGTTTCAGATCTAGAAATCTTCCTCAAAACTTCCCTGTTTAAGGTATGCAGGGGTTTCATCCTGCCTTTATGGTCCTGGACAACCACGGTAGAAAACAATCGCGCATGATCGGCATCTATGGCTACAATATTTTGATCTATTCTTTTTTGACCCAATAAGCCCTCATGAGGTACTGTAATTGCAAGGAGAAAAAGAAATGACGCCAATCCCCTGTTCTTAAGCTTTTTACTTACCTGGTAGAAGCGACTTTTCTTACTAAAAAATGACATGATGAGGCCCAGGGTTAATAAAAAATACCCCAGGTATGAAATCCATGTTCCCCAAAAATCATGATTGACGCTGAGATAGGTGCCTCGCTCATCACGGTCAAATGAAGACTGAAAGAATCGATAGCCCCCATAGTTCAGAATATTATTCATAAATATGCGATAATCGAATCTCAGATCCTTTCTTGCATCAATCAACTGAACCTCACTGGCGTAAGATGCAGCACTGTTAGTGCCCGGATAGCGCTCCATCTGAAAATCATGTAATTTAACACTGAATGGTAAAGTCCTTTCACGGGCTCCATATCTCACTGCTAAACTCAGATCCCTGAAATTAAGTATTGCCGGTCTCCCTTGCATACCTTTTCTTCCATAGATGATAGCATCTTCCTGTTGACCGTTTACTGTAATCTCTAAACGCAATGCTTCGAGGCTTTCGTTTTTAATTTTCGGACTTTCACTTACAAGCTCGACCCTGGCAGAAGCATTGAAATCACCAAATACAAAGCTGTCTTTTCCGTTTGAATACAGGGCTCTGAGTCTCAACAAATGCGGTCCCTCATCAGGTACTAGAGTGTCTCTCTGTTGCGTAGCCATAACAGTTTGCATCCAGGTATCGCTACTTTCAAAACTAAGTGTGCTATCCTTGAAACGAATATTAAATGCTGAAGCTAGGGTGCTTTCGCCAAAGTTGAATAACACATTATTGATACGTTTAGTATCTCCATATACAAGGTAATACTCTTCTCTGCCGTTAGCGCTTCCAAATACAACTTTTATCATGGGTACTCCGTCATCTGACTCTACCAGCTCTTGCTTTGGGTTGGGAACAAATTCTAGGAGTTTGACTTCAATCAAATCATTGCCCAAAAGATATTCTTCATCAAATGTATTGCCGCCAAGGCTGGAAAATAAAACAGGCTCATAAAAGATGTAGTTCTTTTGTGCTTCTTGTACTTCAAACTGGAGAAAACTTTCAGCTGAAAGGAAACTGTTACTTGCATCACCTTCCCGGATATGCATCATTCCTTCAAAACCAAAGTAACGCGTAACTCCGGCACCGATAAGAATTATTATCATTGAAAAGTGGAATGTAAAAAGGGCCCACCGTTTATTCTCTATCATCCTGTAACGCATAATGTTAAATACCAGGCAAACAGAAAACAGGACCAACAGCAATTCGAACCACCAGGATTTAAAAATGACCTTCTGAGCTGAATTGGTGCCAAAATCATTTTCAATAAACGTAGCTACCGCAATAGCAGCTGCAAAAAGCAAAATATAAACCCCTGCTGCCCTTGTATTGAAAAGCGCATCAAATATTTTCCAAATTCTATCCTTCATAGGCTATCTGAACAATTCTGCATTCTCAAGAAGAATATCGTAGCTGTAACCGGCTCCGAAGTCGCGGTTCAGAGTTACCGTTCCTTTCAGACTCACTTCATGACCTTCAGGGATCGCAATGGATGATGTGATAACGAGATCGTATTCATCCATGCTGCCGTCTTTAAGATGAATCCAGTTTCGTCCCATAATATTAGGATTCACTTTTGTCACAGTGCCTGACAAAACAACCATTTTTCCTTCATATGAAGCACTGTTATTCACCAATTCGGAAATGCTAACTGATGCCTTACGTGCTTCTTCCGTAACCATAGACACAGGAGCACCGCCTCCCGTTTTTGATTCCGACGCGGTATTCTGAGGCTCACTCACTGAATTATTAGCTTGTGAGGTGGTTTGCGAATGATTGACGGGTACAATATTTGAAACAAGATAGACTCTGTCAAAAACTCTGTTGTATTCCTTGCTTTCAAACTGGGTTTTCAAAAGCCCTCCCCTGTAAAAGTAATTTTGGTCTACACTGACATCCTGTTTACGGGTAGCTATCCAGTATTCGTCTTCTCCTTCTTCCTCAACCCGGAGGTATACATATTTATCTGTAGGCAAAACTTCAAGCACTTTTACCTGGTGCAAATTTTGAGAAAATCCGGTTGCTTCAGTCTTGGAGGATTCGGTTTGAATACTGGGACTTCCTGTAAAAATACCTGTATTATTCTCTCCATTGCTTGAAGATGCTGAAGATTCAATAAGCTTGGGGCCTTTATTACAGGCCAAAAGAAATATCAAAAAAAATAAGCCTAGGCCTTTAATTAGATTCATATGTAAACAAGTTCTTTATTTGGAACGAAATCTCTTTATCAATTTAGTATTCACACGGTATCTTTGCCTGTCACCTACCTGGGATTGTTCAACCAATAGATTGAATGCTAGATCCCTGGACACATTCCATGACAAACCTGCACCAATATAATACTGTTTGAATTGTGTTTCTGTATTAAAGTAGTTATAGCTCACATGGCGGTAGTACATATCCAAGTCCAATTTACCCCGTACCAAGGATCTGGAGTGTCGGGCAGCCATAATTTGAGATTCCAGATAGTTGGATTTATTAAGATTATAATTGAAACTCAATCGCCCTCCTATGCCTGGCATCCTCGTAATGCTTAAAAAGGCATTTGTATTATCGGATTTATTCTGAGTACTGCTCTGGAACCTCTTAGCATAACTTATTCCAGCATATATCAAATTGATCGGCCTGAAACTTATTCTTGCCCTTATACCTTGTCGCGCCTCATCATCTGCAAGCAATCGCTCCAAATCTGTCCTCAGGGTTTCATAGAAAATGATTCTTTTTCTTGAATCGTAGGAGACACTGAACGATAATCGACGGCTAAAGCGATATCGTGCGGAAACAAAAATATTGGTAAGATCAGGACTATATGATTTTACACTATTATCAAAGGAGTACAAATCCAACTCGGCCGATGCAAATAAGCTCAAATTCCTGTACAGTGTACTTGAGTATTGCAAATAGCTGTATCGCCGGTCAATGGCTGAACCATTGCGTTGTTCCAAAAACCCAAGAGTAAATTGCCCCCAGGCACTCTTACTGTTGATATCTGAACCCAGGTAAAAACCATATTCTAAAAGATTCGGATTAAAATCGAACTCTACAATATCAGGCCTGAAGCCAAGTATAGCCCCCGCATACATTTTACCAAAACTCTTATCTAGTTGTAAACCATCAATGGCTCCCACAGAGGACATTTTCCTGTTTATCTTTCTACCCATGCTGATCAGGAAACTGGAATCTGCCTGGTAATTTACGTTCAAATTGTACACCCTTAAAAACCTGTTACCCAGAGAAGAGTTGGATGAGTTTTCATCAAAGTTCTGCCTGTAATTGAGGTAGGATTCCACTGAAAATTTTGAATTATTTATTCGATGCGCGTTGAATGACATCCGCAACATAGAACGGTGCCTGTCTTCATATTCAGGATCCAGGCTACTGTATGAACTGGCAGAAATACGAGCATTAATACTTTGGATATCTTCTTCAGCTCCTTGGGTGTATTCCTGTAATCGAAGTGCCAGAGAGTCCGTATCAAAAACCTCTTGTTCCTGGACTGATGGATCTTCATTTTCTTCGATATCTAAAACAGGAAGAGTTAAGTCCTGCATTTTTCTATGAAACACTTCGGAGCCCTTGACCAATTTACATTCTTCAAGCTTTCTGCAAACACAAGAACTGGAAGATTTCTGTTCCACCACCAGGCATGCCTTGAATTGCCCCTCCACATTGACTGTCAGTGTATCGCCAGTCTCTATATTTTCGGTTGAAACAAATCTGACATAGACATTCGAGGAAGTTAAAAAACTAACTGTTCCTTTGGAAACATCCGATTGAGCGTGAAGAACTCCTGCCCAGAAAACAAAACCAATAACAATTATATTTTGAATCAGGCTTTTCATGCTATTCTTCCCCATTTGGATGACAAGAATAGCAGGCCGGACTGTCATACACATAACCAGCTACTCCATCATGATCATCATCCACTTCAGCCTGGTCATTGTGCTCATGGCAGTCAATGCATGAGAAAATCGCATAGTCATTAGGGTTGATATGGCATTCCGTACACAAGGTCCATTCATCTTCATGTTTTCCGCTGTATATCGGAAAATACATCGCATCATGGTCAAAGTCAGCTGGAACCCAGGCATCCTCTGTATGACAATCAAGGCAATCCGTTGGAAACATCGCTGCCGCGTGATCCGGATTCGTTGTACCGTCATAATCCTCCTGGTGACAGGCTATGCAGTCGGTAGGTGTATTGGTGTAATCGCCCATGTGACAGGCAAAGCAATCATTGCGTATATCGAAATGCGCTCCATTCAGAGGCCAGAAGTCATCATGATCAAAATCTGTTGGAACCCAGGCATCTTCGTTGTGGCAATCCAGACAGTCTGTTGATAGATTGTTTTGATTATGATCAGGCTCGGTAGTTCCGTCATAATCAGCCTGGTGACAGCCAATACAGGTATTAGGAGTATTGGTATAATCCCCATTATGGCATAAAACACATTCAGATGCTATATCTGCATGTGCTCCATTCAAAGGATAATAATCATCATGAATATCGAATGTAGCAGGCATCCAGCCAGGATCAGTCGTATGGCAATCATCACATGTTATCGGTAGGTTCAAATCCTGGTGATCCGGATTCGTAGAATTATTATAATCAGGCATATGACAACCATCACAGGTATTAGGTGTATTGACGTAATCACCATTGTGGCATAACACACAATCTGAAGCGATGTCCATGTGTGCCCCTGTCAAAGGATAATAGTCATCATGAATATCAAAGGTAGCCGGTTCCCAGCCCGGATCAGTCGTATGACAATCATCACATGTAGTAGGGATATTCAAATCCGGATGGTCCGGATTGACAGAAGCATTATAGTCCGGCATATGACAGCCTTCGCACGTATTTGGCGTATTGACATAATCACCATTGTGGCATACTGCGCAGTCCATGGCCACATCCAGGTGTGCTCCTGTTAATGGGTAAAACTGATCATGGATGTCAAATGTAGCAGGCATCCAGCCAGGATCCGTTGTGTGACAATAATCACATGTTATCGGTAGGTTCAAATCCTGGTGATCCGGGTTTGTTGAATTGTTATAATCCGACATATGGCATGCGTCACAATTAGTAGGTGTTCCTGCGTAGCCATTCATGTGACAGTCTATACAATTGACTCCAATATGTGCACCTGTAAGCGGGAATGCTGTGGTATTGTGATCAATGGCGCCCATCGATTCACCTGTAGGGTGACAGGCCAGGCAGGCATTATCTTCATATATATATCCACCAATACCAACATGATCATCATCTGTCTCCGGATTCATATGGCATGAAATACAGGTGAATTCTGCATAATTGGAAGGATTGGTATGACAGTCCTGGCACAGCGTCCACTCTCCCATATGTGTTCCTGTATAGATCGGAAAATATTGGGCATCATGATCAAAAGTAGATGGCATCCAGGCATCCTGGGTATGGCAGGTTTCACAATCCGTTGAAAACTGGGCCAAACTATGGTCCGGATTCGTTGTGTTATTATAATCATCCAAATGGCACCCAACACAGGTATTAGGTGTATTCACATAATCACCATTGTGACATGCTACACAATCATCAGCAATCAATGCATGGGCACCCTGCAGTTCATAATAGTCATCATGAATGTCAAAGCTCGCTGGCATCCAGTCCGGCTCTGTAGTATGACAATTGACACAATCTGTCGGAATCATAAGTTCTATATGATTCGGGTTGACTGATGCCGTGTAATCATCCATATGACAGCCATCGCACGTGTTTGGCGTATTGACATAATCACCATTATGACATAAAATACATTCATTCTCAATTACAAGATGCTCACCTGTCAGAGGATAAAACTGATCATGAATCTCAAATAAGGCCGGTGCCCATCCCGGGTCTGTTGTATGACAGCTTTCACAAGCAGTAGGAATACCCAGGGCTGTATGACTCGGATTGACAGAAGCTGTATAATCCATCTCGTGGCAAGCAAAACAGTCCGTTGGCGTATCGATAAATCCATTTATATGACAATCGATACAGTCCACACCAATATGACCACCTGTAAGAGGGAATCCCGTCATATTATGGTCAAAGGCTCCCATAGCTTCACCGGTTGGATGGCAAGCCAGGCATGCATTGTTTTCATACAGGTAGCCACCCACCATGACATGGGCCAGGTCTGTTTCAGGATTTAAGTGACACGCAACACATGTAAAGATGGCATAGTTTGCAGGATCGATATGACACTCAACACACTCTGTCCAGGTACCCATATGCGGCCCACTATTGATTGGGAAGTATTGTGCATCGTGATCAAAGGTAGACGGCACCCAGGAATCTTCTGTATGGCAATTGAAGCAATCTGTACCAAACTGTGTCTGCATATGATTTGGATTAGTCGTAGCATTATACGCATCAAGGTGACAACCCACACAATCGTTAGGCGTATTTATATAATCACCGTTATGACACATCACACAATCATTAGCTATCAAAGCGTGAGCACCGCTTAATGTATAAAACTGGTCATGTATATCAAATGAAGCAGGCATCCAGCCAGGATCCGTTGTATGACAGGCCACGCAATCTGTGCCAAGGTTTAACGCATTGTGATTCGGATTCAGGCTGGCCAAGGCATCCGCTTCGTGGCAGCTGAAACAATCCGTAGGTGTACCCGCATAGGCATCCGCATGGCAAAGCAAACAATCTATTCCAAGGTGAGCTCCCGTTAATGGGAATGCGGTCATATTGTGATCGAAAGCCATGTCGGCATCTCCCGAAGGATGACAGCCGAGACAGGCATTATCATTATAGATATAGCCAGGAACTCCCTCATGTTCTTCGTCAGTCTCCGGGTTGATATGGCAGTTGATACAGGTAAAAATGCTAAAATCACCCGGCGCAGTATGACAATCCATACATTCCATCCATTCCCCTTCATGTTTTCCGGAATAGATAGGGAAAAATTGACCATCATGATCAAAGGTGGAAGGCACCCAGCTTTCTTCTGTATGACACTGGGTACAATCTGTACTGAAACCTGCTTGTGCATGATCCGGATCCCTAGCCATATTGTAATCTTCACTATGACATGCAATACATGTATTTGGTGTATTATTATAATCGCCATTATGGCAAGCCGCACAATCGTTGGCTATCATGGCGTGTGCCCCCATCAAAGCATAAAACTCATCATGAATATCAAAGCTGGCCGGCATCCAGTCGGGTTCTGTAGTGTGACAGTTAATACAATCGTTCGAAAGATTTAACTGCTGATGATCAGGATTCATTGAAGCCATGAAGTCTTGCTCATGGCAACTAAAACAATCTGTTGAAGTCCCAACAAATCCATCTGTATGGCATAAAAAGCAATCTATGCCTATATGTGATCCTGTTAATGGGAATGCTGTCATGTTGTGATCAAATGCCATGTCGGCATCCCCTGCCGGGTGACAAGCCAGACAGGCATCATCCTCATATATATATCCGGCAACCAACTCATGCTGGTTATCTGTTTCCGGATTAGTGTGACAATTTATGCAAGTGAATTCTGCATAATTATCGGGATTCGTGTGGCAATCAATACATTCAACCCACTCCCCTTCATGTTTTCCGGAGTAGATAGGAAAATACTGGGCGTCATGATCAAAGTTTGAAGGAGTCCAGGCATCTTCTGTATGACACTGGGTACAATCTGCACCAAACCCGGCCTGGCTGTGATTGGGATCCATGGCATCGTTATATTCCTCAAGATGGCATCCAATACAGGTATTTGGAGTGTTGGTGAAATCTCCATTATGGCATGCAGCACAATCATCTCTTATCTGGGCATGGGCACCATTCAAAGTATAAAAATCATCGTGTATATCAAAGCTGGCCGGCATCCACTCAGGTTCCGTGGTATGGCAATTGATGCAATCATTGGAAAGATTCAACTCCTGGTGGTCCGGATTAACAGACGCGAGAAAATCCTGTTCATGACAGCTGAAACAATCGGTGGAAGTTCCCGAAAATCCATCGGTATGGCAATCCAAACAATCGACCCCAATATGAGCACCTGTTAGTGGAAAGTTGGTATTATCATGATTAAAGCTGCCATCCTCACTACCATCCGGGTGGCATGCGAAACAAGCCCTGTCTTCATAGACATATCCCTGTACTTCGTCATGCTCACCATCCGTTTCTCCTCTTTCGTGGCAAACTGTACAACTGAAAACAGAAAAGTCATTTTCATTGATATGGCAATCGATACAGGCATCCCATTCTCCCTGATGTGCCCCCGAATAAATTGGAAAATAACGGGTATCATGATCCAGAAACTCAGCAGGCTGCCAACCTGGTTCAGTTGTATGGCACACAACACAATCATTATCAAAGCCCAGGACTTCGTGGTCCGGCTGTGTGGTCATTTGAAAATCCTCAAGATGGCATGAAATACAATCCGGAGAAATATCAGTCAGATCATTACTGAGATGGCATTTTTTACAATCCCTTGTATCGTGACCAAGGGTCAAAGGAAAAAAACTATGATCTAAAACATCAGCTTCCCATCCAAATGAGTTGCTGCTATGGCATTCAAAACAATCTTTTGAATACCCGGCTTCCTCATGATTGGGATCCATGGTATCCTCATAATCTTCCAGATGGCAGTTAACACATTCATTACCCAATCGATTAAAGGCCAGTTGCGTATCAGACTGGTGACAGTCTATGCAGAAAAGCCCTCCGTGAGCCCCTAATAGTGGGAATCCATTTGACTCATGTAACTCAGGTATGTTATCGACGAGCCAATTTTGTGAACTGTGACAGCGGGCGCAATCATTGCCTACTGTCATGCTGTGCATATCCAAATGGCAGTTGATACATTCCATAGCTGTTCCCTCAAACTTTAGGTCAGAGTGGCAAGCAACACAATCTGTAATTATATGCTGGCCACTAAGTGGGAAAGCGGTTGTATCATGATTAAAGTGAAAAGTATCCATGGCTATAGCCCATCCCTCTGGATTGTGACAAACAGCACAATCTACCTTGAATTCTTCACCGTGGGGATTCTGTGCAGAGACTGCCAAAGCCCACAGGCTAAGAAGCACTATGAATGGCAATCTATGCATTCGAATCTTTCAATTTTGAAAACTGTTTTATTATTGACTCTCGTGTTATGGCATGCCTGACATTCCAATTCAGCATGTTTCCCTTCCAGTGGAAACCTTGTTATCGAATGATCAAAGTTTTCCGGCTCCCACCCTGCCGTTGAATGACAGCGCTTACAATCTGTCACACCATCCTCTTCAAACTGATCACCATGTACATTTTCATGGCAGCTGTAACACTCTTTATTCAAGTTACTAAATCTTTGAATAAAAAGCTCTCCTTTTTCCTCAATATGACAGCTTCTGCAATCAAGACCAGCATGTTTGTCTTCAAGAGGCCAGTCCGTTAAATCATGGTCAAAACTGACAGTTGCCCAGGAGTCTGAATTATGACAGTGCAAACAATCCCTATCTGGATAATATTCATCTGAAATATAACCTTCATGAATATCTTCGTGGCAATCCACACAATGCTGGCCAATATGCCTGAAATTCCATTCTTCTGAAGCCTCATCAAGATGACATGCGAAACAAGGCGTCGCAACATGAGCCCCTTCCAAGGGGAATGCTGACTGTGCATGATCGTCCAATCCATAGCTTGTAAATGTGAAATCCTCATACACCGAATGACATTCACCGCAATCCTGAATCTGGCCGTCTGATTGTACAAATTGACCATTGTGATAATCCTCGTGGCAATTGCGACAGTAACTGAAATCAATAGGATCTGTAAAACTGCTTTTATGGCAGGATTTACACTCCACATTGGCATGCAGTCCCTCAAGATTATAATCGGTAAGGCTATGATCAAAATCTATATCTGCATTTAAATCCATGAAACTTATTGTGTTGTGACAGCGAGCACAATCCAAACCAAATTTACCTTCGTGTACATCATCATGACATGACATACAATCGGTTTCCAATGTCCCTTTCAAATCACGGAATATAGAACTCGCTTCCAAACCCTGTGAATGGCATTCAAAACAATCCAGTGAGCTGTGACTGTCTTTGAGGCTAAAGGCCGTTAATTCGTGATTAAACAAAGACTTTCCCATAAAAACCTCAAAACCGTTTACGTCATGGCATGTCCTGCATTTACCAGGCATATTCCAGTGAGGATCATCATGACAACTGACACAGTCACCAAATGATAGCCCTTTAAAGATCTGGAATTCTTTTCCATTTCGGGTCTCGATGGCATGGCAGGAAATGCATTCTACATCCGTATGTTGTCCTTCAAGTGTATATTCTGTCTCGTCATGATCAAATAGTGGAGCAGGTCGGAATGCTTCAAAATCATGACAAGATGTACAATCCTGCCCCAGGGTTTCCTGGTGATAGTCAACATGACATGCCAGACACTCAGTATCCATACCAAGCCAGGTCTTTTTTCGCATCCGGATATCAGTGTCAGCGATAAAATCGGGCTTATGGCAATCGCGGCAATCAATTCGTCCATGCTGACCCAGCAGTTCATAGCCTGTAAGATCGTGATCAAAATTCTCAGTATCAAAGCGGACCATGTCAAATTTTCTTCCATGGTGCTCACTGTGACAATCAATACACTCACCCGATATCACATCATCGGAAGCATGGTAGCCCCTGTCAGCCGTCATAAGACTCTGGATTTCTTCATGACAACTCAGACATTTGGCATCCGGTACTTTTTTACCTATATCATGACATTGCGTGCAGTTGGCCATACCTTCCAGCTCTGAATGGGACTCTGTGAGCGGCCCAGGTGACAATTGGGCAAATGCTGACCAGGATGGAAACGTTGCCATCAAAATTATAAGACTGTATTTAGCTAATTGTCTAATCACATTTTATTTGCCATGTTTCTTAATAATATAACCAAATCGTTTTGTAATCTCGATACCGGCATTCTGCAAAAATTCTGTAGGCAACTCTCCACCGGCAAAAATGTACACAAGATCATTATCTACTTCTATCGTTTCGCCGGTATCGGAATAGTTGAGCATGACCTTATCGTCCTTAATTTCCACAAGGTTTGAATTGAAGGCTGCATGGATTTTTCCTGACTCTATAGCCTCATTTATTTTTTCTCTGTTCTTGGGTTTGATTCTTGAAAACTTGTCTTTTCGATACGACAGAATCACGTCGTTTTGTTCCATGAGAAGCATAGCCGATTCTATGGCAGAATCACCTCCTCCTACCACAATCACTTTTTTATCCTTAATACGTTCAGATTCTATCAGGCGGTAAGCAACCTTGGGAGAACCTTCGCCGGGCAGACCAAGTTTTCGCGGTGTTCCTCTTCGCCCGATAGCAATCAAAACCGTTTGAGTCTTGAATGATTCACCTTCTGCCGTTAGCAATTTGAAAGTTCCATCTTCGAGAGGGACAATGTTTTCAACCTTGGTGGACTCCTTAATATCCAGGGCATTGTTAGAAATCGCTTCCTGCCAGATACTGAGCAACTCATCTTTTGAGGTATCAAAGAGTTTGACTTTTCCATAGAGGGGTAAATCCATAGGAGCTGTCATAACTATTTTTGCCCTTGGAAAAGTATATACTGTCCCTCCAAGGGTATCCTGTTCAAAGGTCATGCTCTTCAATCCATGTTTTTTCGCTGCCAGCGAAGCGGATATACCTGCAGGACCCGCACCAATTATCAAGAGGTCATACATGCCATTATCAGACTTTTTAATCGATGGCGCGATATTATCTACAGCTTGTTTACCCTGCTCGACGCTGTTCTTAATCAATCCCATTCCCCCGAGTTCTCCCGCTATATAAATACCCTTAATGTTCGTTTCAAAGCTTTGATTTACATGTGGTAAATCAACCCCGCGGGTTTCGGTTCCTATCCTCAATGAAATAGCTTCGACGGGACAGGCGTGAAAGCAGGCACCGTGACCTATACAATTTGTAGCATTGACGACGGTTGCCTTTCCGTCAACCACACCCAGGATATCCTTTTCAGGACAAGCGGTAATGCAGGCACCACTTCCAATACATGTATTGAGGTCAATGTACGGATGTAATGATACAGGTTCAAACAAGCCTTCTGCCTTGGCTGATTCTACTTTTGCAAGGACAGCTGCTGAATGTTTTTTCTTCATCCTAAGGTAATAGATGATTATGCCAGCGCTTACAATCAGCACTGCTCCATATGTCAGCAATTGTTCTATCATCAAAACCATCAAAATATCCATTTATAGCCAAACAATAAAGCTGTAATGACATGCACAACAACGATGATGAGCATGATCAGCGCAAAAGGCAGGTGGGCAACATGCCAGTATTTGAATATTTTCTGCATCTGTTTAAGCCGCGACATCCTTTTACCAAGGGTGATTTCTTCCTTTATATTTTGCAGTATTCCCCTGCTTTGGGATTTGGTAATCCCTTTGGATTTCAAAATATCTTTTATTTCAGCTTTCAGCTTCATATCTGCCAATACCGAAAAAGAGTTGAATGCAGAACTTTTATGCTCAAGGAGACTCTTGGTTTTGCTGCTTATATTATCATAACTGTCACCATCCATGCCGGGGGCATTCTTGATCTTGCGGGACAGCTCTACTCTGGCCAGTTTGAGTTCGTTGATACTGAGAGCCCTTCCCTGAATATTCCGTGGGATCTGAATGTAGATGTAACGACCAATGACACCACTGGCTACTACAGCTACCATACACCAAAAGGCTATTGAGACAAGTCCTCCAAACTTGAAGGCTGTATGAAAAACAATTAATATCGGACCAAGAACACAAAGGAAAATATGAAACTCAAGGAGATACTTTAGCTTTAGAAAACGTGACATAAAATTGTAACGCTTCCTGGCTATATAGATTCCTACGCCAAACACCATCATAAATGTACCCACTATTCCCAGGCCGTGACCATATACCCCACTAGGCTTGAACCAATCATGTCTCTCATGGTAAAACCTTTCCTCGAGTGGTAATTGGTAATAATCATATCCGGTGTATGCCAGATAAATGGTAGCAAGGATTACGATTGTTGCCATACTTCCCAGATATACTGAATGCCATGTTTGCCTCATAGAAGCCGATGTTGCTAGAAATATTATTAGAAAAGGAAAGTTAAATAGGTCTGATCAGCAATGTTCGTTGCTTATAATAACTGTTACCCCTAACGTACTATTGCATGGAATCGCTTTCGCGGCAGAACTTCCCTAACTGCCAGTATCCTATAATACGGAAGGAGGATGAAAAACGAAGCTTCCAGTAAGTCGTCCTTTAATGTCGAAAAAGGAATAGATATTGTCTACCGGATCGTCGGGAATAAAAAAGCTCAGGACCACCAGACCCGGGTTGAAAACTTGAAATGAAGAAGCAATGTTCTTAAGGGGCAAGTCCTCATGATTTACCGGGAAATCATGTGTATGAGAATCAGGAGAAATATAATGCAAGTAAGCAAAGTCTACCAGATCAAAATCCATACCTTCTGACTTCGCTTCTTCAACATGAAGCTGGTAGTGTCCTAACATGAAAGACAGGCTTGTCAGTTGTCTGAAATCGTTCAAGGGCATAAGAGAACCTGCGGAAAAATGAAATATAAGTATGTAAAGAAGCGGTTTCACATGACAAAAATATATAAAATAAATAACAGCATGAAAAATTCTTAGAAGCATATTATAGGATGTAAAATGGCTTTTTCCTGAGGCGGATTAACGAAAAGTTTAATCGCTATCCAAAGCATAGCGCGTCAGAGTTTCCAGGTCAAGATAATCCAGCGCCATCTTATGCGTGCCTTTAAGGTAAATGGGAGGCGCCACACCGGCCTCAAGAGCTTCCATCCACCTCAAAATACAGAGACACCATTTGTCGCCATCCTTAAGTCCGGGAAAGTTTCTTAATGGTATAGCTCTTGTCAAATCATTGCTGCGACTCTTGGAAAACTGTAGAAACTCATCAGTCACGCGTGCACATACGATATGTGTACCAAAATCATCCGGTCCGGTTGCACAGAATCCATTCCGGTAAAAACCTGTAACAGGATCGCTACAACACAACTCGATCTCCTCACCTAGAACATTATAGGTTTTGTTGAAGTATTGGGCCAGTTTGGTTTTAGACATATCACATGCTATAAGTAGGAATGGTAAAAAGAATAAAACACTATATTTCCTTAAGAGCATTTAGTACATTGTTTTCAATACGTTCAATTACAGCATCATAGCCGGATTTTACAAAGACCTTAGCTGTAATTTTCTCGTACAATTCCATATATCTATGACTGACAGTCTCAACAAAAGCATCCGGCATATCCGGCATAAGCTGCCCATCTTTACCTTGAAAACCCTGTTCCATGAGCCATTCTCGTACAAACTCTTTAGAGAGTTGCTTTTGCTTCTCCCCTTTCTCCTGGCGCTGCATATAGCCTTCCAGGATAAAGTAACGAGAACTGTCCGGTGTATGAATTTCGTCTATGAGAATGACCTCATCATTGTAGATTCCAAACTCGTATTTGGTATCAACCAAAATGAGACCTTTTTCCTTAGCCATTTCGGAACCTCTCTGAAAAAGCTTTAAACTGTAATCACATAATGTCTGCCATGTATTTAGGTCAACAATGCCTTTAGAAAGTATATCCGATTCACTTATATCTTCATCATGCCCTTCTTCTGCTTTTGTGGCAGGCGTTATTATAGGCTGAGGAAAGCGGTCGTTTTCTTTCATACCTTCAGGCATAGGCACACCACAAAGAATACGTTTGCCATCCCTGTACTCGCGCCAGGCATGACCAGCGAGGTATCCTCTCACTACCATTTCCAATTTAATGGGCTCTGCTTTTTTACCCAGGCTGACATTGGGATCAGGACAGGAATCCAGCCAAATAGGACAAATGTCCCTGCATGCCTCTAAAAAATACTGTGCTATCTGATTGAGTATTTGTCCTTTGTATGGAATCGCACGGGGTAAAATGTGGTCAAATGCAGAAATCCTGTCAGACGCAACAACGAGAATTCTGTCTTCGAAAAAGTAAACATCCCTGACCTTGCCTTTGTAAAAGCCTACTTGTCCTGGAAATTCAAAATGCGTCTCTTTTATTGCATTCATTGGAGAAAGAAGTCTTAAGAAGTTTTCAAAAGTGTTTTCAGGTTAAAAATAAAAAGGAGCAGCACAATAGCCAACCAAATGTACTTCCAAACTGAAACAGGGAAAATTATCATTTCCTTCGCGTAAGCTTTAAGATCAGATCCCGGTCCAATATTAAAATCCTGGATAATATAGATAGTACAAATGAGCCCCAAGAACATAAGCAGTTCTCTTGCCATATTCTTTTTACCCGTCATCCAAATAAGAAAAATGCTGAAAAGAATCAGAACCAGGCTTGTGAATAGTGAATTGAACCATAGGACAGCTGTAAAAAGCATACTTCCTGCAAGGACATAAAGAACGGGCTTCACTGCTTTATGCCATTTCGCCCCCATGTAAAACAGCATATTTCCAAATACAGCACTGCCGATATATCCGCCCATGATAACAAGGCTGCGTATTCCTCCTGCCGATCTTGTCCATCCACTCCCATCAGGATTGATTTGTAGCTTATCCACATTTCCACCTGTGAGAATAGCTGCTATGGCATGACCCAACTCATGTAGGAATGTCACAAGAAGCCGTATAGGATAAAGAATAGTCCTGCCGATATCTCCTCCATAATACAGCAATCCAAAGTAGATAGTCAGGGAGATGAGTATTCGATATATCAGGGACTGTCTTTTCAATGCATATCTTTTTAGAAAAAGTATTCAATATCTTTTTAATGCAGCAGGTAACAAGTACAAAGTATAAAGTATAAAGTATAAAGTATAAAGTACAAAGTACATGGTACTTGGTACTTGGTACTTGGTACATAGTACTTTGTACTTGACAGCAAATGATTTAGCTTTGCCACAAAATAACAAATCATGAAATCAGTCAGCGTTGAAGAATTAAAAAAAATGATGGACCAGGGCGAAGAGTTCAAGCTTATTGATGTGAGAGAACCACATGAATATGAGTTTGTAAATATAGGTGCTGAATTGATTCCTGTATCGCAGGTTTTTGATAATACAGACAAAATTCCAGAGGATAAAAAGGTGGTAGTAATGTGCAGATCAGGAGCCCGCAGCGGACAGGTTATTGCTGCCCTGGAAGCTCAATTAAACTATGATAATCTATACAATCTTGAAGGCGGCATATTAGCATGGGCGGACCGTATTGATCCAAGCAAGCCCAAATACTAAGCCCATATATTAACCTCTTCTTCGAGTTTAATCCCAAAATTTTCAAATACAGAATTTTTTACTTTTTGTGCCAGCAAAAGGATATCATCACCTTTAGCATTACCTTGCCTGACGAGCACCAAAGCTTGCCGATCATGAACTGCTGCACCAGAATTTTCCGTATAGCCTTTTAGACCGCATTGGTCGATAAGCCATCCTGCAGCAAGTTTAATTCCCCCATCAGCAGGATATGATACTATGTCGGGATATCGGTCTTTTAATGTCTCAAAATGCGATTGCGGAATGACTGGATTTTTAAAGAAGGATCCGGCGTTGCCAATTTCCCTGGGATCAGGAAGTTTTGAACTTCGGATGGCAATGACAGCGTCACTCACATCCCTGATCGAGGGGTTATCAGAACAATTCATAGCTTCCAATTGTGCCTGGATAGCTCCGTATTCCGTATTTATTGTATGATACCCATTCTTGCTCAATTTCAGAATTATAGAGGTGATGATATAAGAGTCTCTCCACTTGGTTTTAAAATGACTGCTACGGTATCCAAATCCACACTCTGAGTTATGGAATGTCAGTTCCAGCTTGTTTTGCAGATCGAAAGATTTTACGGAGTGGAGCACATCCTTGATTTCAACTCCATAGGCACCAATATTCTGCATTGGCGCAGCTCCACATTTACCAGGAATAAGCGACAGGTTTTCAATACCTCCCAAACCCTTGTCAAGGGCCCACATAACCGCATCATGCCAAAGTTCTCCGGCAGCAAACTCTACCAGACAATGATCCTCATGGTCAATAAGAATCTCTATCCCTTTATTATTAACATAGATTATTTTTTCCTCCAGGGTTCCCGAAATGAGGATATTACTCCCGCCACCCAGAATTCTGAATGGTCCTTTAATATCGAGATAGTTATAGTCTGCTTTATCCTGGATTTCTATCAGGCAAGGTATGGGAACATCAATGCCGAAACTGTTATAATCTTTGGAAGAGAGATCATTTATGATTCTCATATTTTCAGGTCTTAAAGACGACTGTTGGGATCGTCTATTTTTTTTAGCTTGGTAAAATTGAAATCATATTGCAAGCCTATATTCAGCGAGTTGGCCCCGTCCAGATCAGGATTGAAACCATATCGCACATAGAATGTAGCAGCGAAACCGGTCATACCAAAGCCATAACCCAGCTGGACCACATAGGTTTTGAAGAACGCTCTATCTACGCCTCTGTCCTTGTAATCGCTACCCAGGTAATATAATTCCGTTTTATTGTATTGCAGGCCGCCCCCGATATTAAGTCCGAATCGGCCTTCTTTATTCAGGCCAGAAACGCCCGCAAAATTTAGCTTGGCCATCATCGGAAAAGCAACATTGCCTAATCCTTTAGTGTCAGGTATGGATAGGCCAAAAAATCCAATAACGGCCTGGGATTCCAGGGACAAAGAAAATGATTCGCCTCCTACCCATATTTTTGGTCCCAAGCCAAGATTCAGAATAATGCTGCCATTAGCATTATGCGCGATGCCATCTGTCGGGTTATCATAACGGTTATAAAGGTCATTGGAGAAGGTCATGCCAATGCCGAATTGTGCTGAAGCAGAAGGAGCAAAAGACAGGAATAATAGAAATAAGACTATATATTGGGATAAGCGTTCTGTCATAATTTGATTATTGGTGATCAGGTCCTGCCTGTTATTCTAAAAATTATGGAACCACAAATCTCTTTTCTATTGCTGGCTTCAAACAAGAATTCACGGGACTTTCTTACCGCCAGGGAAATAAGGCTCTGGATAGCCAGTGTAGAACGGTCTTTATTGAAGACTGCCGAGGTCACTTTTCCATTTTCATTGACACATACGTCAACCGCTACTTCACCGGAAGTCTCAGACAATATCAGGACATTGGGCTGCTCTTGTATTTTTCTGCCACCCAGACCATCCTGAATCAATATGGTCAGGTCTTCGTCAATATATATTTCATTCACGCTCATATCGGGAACATAAACCTCCCCTTTGGGTTGCGATTCTGCAGCCCCGGTATCTTCGGTTTCTTCAGCCTTCTCGTCCTTACCAAGAATATCCTCCATGATATCACTGACTTTCTTATCCAAGCCATCAAGGCCTTCTTTTATACGTTCACCTGTATTCTTCTCTTCCTCTTCTGCAGCCGGTTGATCCTCTTCCTTTTGAGGCTCTTGCTGCGCATTTCTATCTTCAGCCTGTTTATCATCCGTACTAGCAGCCTCGGTCTCATTTGTTGGCTCTTCTTTTTTCTGCGGCATTTTCTTTGTAGGACTGCTGCGTCTTGCATTTTCCTCTTCAAGCAACCTCGAAGCCGTGGTCAATGTAACATTGGCTGCTTCATCATTCCCCATGTTCTTTTGAGTCTGTCCCAGCAAAAGAATGGCTTCAGGAGTGACACCATGCAGTTCGAATGATCTTATGAGATCATTTTTGGCTCCCGCAAAGGCCCCGATTGTAAATTTTGCATTGGCTCTCAATAATAATGCCTCTTCGTATGAAGCATCCTGCTGTATGATTTTATTCAATTCAGTTATGGCTTCTTCATACCTGTTTGTCTCCAACAAATATTCTGCTTTCACATAAAGGAACCCCAGTTCGCTTTCCAGGTCTTGGGTAAAAGCTGTAGTGGCCATTAAAAAACCTAAAATGAGTAGGCTGATCTTTGTCATTCTAAAGCGTATTTGTTTTATCCAATCAATTCAACGACGCAATTGTCACGGTTTTGGTTAACAAGAAAGCTGCCTGATTTTATTAATTAAAGCTTAAATCGCAATCCATCTCACAAAATACCTTTTTTTAAAAGCAAAACTGCCAATTTGTCACAATACTTTTGGTTTTATCTTAATTTTGAGCGTTATTTAGAAAGAGCATTATGTACGATAACAACCCGACACTGGAAAATATTGCCAAAACCGTTGACCCCAACAAACAAGGTTCGGTATTGGAGACCTATTCCAATGATGATTCAAATAAAAAATTCTATATCGAAAGTTATGGCTGTGCGATGAATTTCAGTGATTCTGAAATTGTAGCATCTATACTTGCCCAAGAGGGATATGGATCCACTTCGCAACTTGAAGAAGCTGATCTGATTTTGGTTAATACCTGCTCGATCAGAGAGAAAGCGGAAGATACAGTCCGAAAACGGTTGAGTGTATTCAATAAGGTCAAGGAGGAAAAGCCCGGAACCCTCGTCGGTGTTCTTGGATGTATGGCAGAAAGATTAAAGAAAAAACTGCTGGACCAGGAAAAACTGGTAGATATCGTTGTGGGGCCTGACGCCTACCGTGACCTACCCAAATTGATTCATGGTGCAGAGGATGGAGAACGCGGAGTAAACGTGCTCTTGTCAAGAGAAGAAACCTATGCTGATATTTCGCCATTAAGACTCGACACAAATGGAATCTGCGGTTTCATTTCCATTATGCGGGGTTGTGACAATATGTGTTCATTCTGTGTGGTCCCATTTACAAGAGGTAGGGAACGATCAAGAGATGCTTTTTCCATCGTGGCTGAGGCACAAGATTTATATGACCAGGGTTACCGGGATGTGACTCTTCTTGGTCAAAATGTTGATTCTTACAAATGGGAGAATCCCGATACAGGGAAAACCGTAAGTTTTGCCGATTTACTCGTTATGGTGGCTGGTGTACACCCGGATTTAAGAATCCGGTTTTCTACCTCACACCCCAAGGATATTACTGATGAAGTTCTGTATGCCATCAGAGACTATGAGAACATCTGCAAATATATACACTTGCCGGTCCAATCCGGCAACAGCCGCATACTTGAATTGATGAACAGAACCTATGACAGGGAATGGTATGATGCTAAAGTCAAAAGGATTTATGAGATTGTACCTGACTGTACCATCTCATCAGATATAATCTGCGGGTTTTGCAGTGAAACAGAGGAAGAGCACCAGGACACCCTGGATGTAATCCGTAAGTCAAAATACTCCCTTTCCTATATGTTCTATTATTCGGAAAGACCCGGAACAATGGCTGCAAGAAAATATGAGGATGATGTGCCTTTGGAAGTCAAGAAAAGAAGACTTAACGAGGTCATAGCCATTCAAATGCAAGTAGCTCATGATCACAACAAGGCAGATATCGGAAAAACTTTCAAAGTACTCATCGAAGGAGACTCCAAGAGATCTGACAAAGATTTTAAAGGACGAACAAGCCAGTTTAAAGTGGTGGTATTTCCAAAAACAGAAAATCTTAAAAAAGGAGATTATGTTGATGTGAAGATCAAGGAAGTAACCAGCAGTACTCTGATTGGTGAAATTGTAAAAGCAGGATAAATGAATATTCAATCGGTAAAGCAGAGATATGGCATTGTAGGTCACTCCGAACAGTTGGAGAGGGCTCTTGGCACGGCCTTAAGGGTTGCTCCGACCGATCTTACCGTATTGATAACAGGTGAAAGTGGTGTTGGCAAAGAGGTTATTTCTAAGATTATCCATGAATACTCGTCCCGCAAGCACAATACCTTTATAGCAATCAATACAGGAGCTATTCCTGAAGGCACCATCAACTCGGAGTTGTTTGGTCATGAAAAAGGGGCTTTCACGGGTGCTACAAGTGAAAGGAAAGGATATTTCGAAACAGTAAACCAGGGTACCATCTTCCTAGACGAGATCGGGGACATGCCCCTGGATACGCAAGCTTTTCTGCTGCGGATACTGGAAAGTGGTGAGTACATTAAAGTAGGGTCTTCCAAGGTGCAGAAAACAGATGTGCGCATCATTGCTGCCACCAATGTTGACCTTACGGAAAAGGTGAAAGCGGGTAAATTCCGCGAAGACCTATACTACAGGCTGAATACTGTTCCTATCCGAGTGCCGGCCCTTCATGAAAGACGGGAGGACATTCCTATCCTATTCAGAAAGTTTGCATCAGACTTTGCTGATAAATACAGAACTGAGATTCTAAGGCTTGATGAAACGGCCAAAGCCCTGCTAAGCAACTACCGCTGGCCTGGTAACATTCGAGAATTGCGCAATCTGGTCGAGCAGTTGTGTGTGCTATCCGAAAATCCAGTGATCGATATCGAGCGACTCCTTGAACTTGCACCCCAATTGGCTACCAGAAATCTACCAGCCAAGAGTGATGCCTTTACAAAAGAGAACTTTGAAGAGCGCGAGATTCTGTACAAGTTTCTTTTTGAAATGAAAAACGACATCAATGACCTGAAGCGTTTGGTTTTTGAACTGGTGCAACGCAATAACCTAGAAATGCCTTCTTTACCGTCAAGAAGTTTCCCGGACTTTGGTGAATCTCTTGAATCTGCGCCAAGAGAGCGCACAGTTTTTGAATCAAAGCCGGATGAGGATTATGAGAAATATGATGATTCTCCTGTATTAATCAACAATCAAACTCAGTATAGCAAAGCCGAAGAAGTAGAGGAAAGCCTTTCATTGGAGGAAAAAACCAAGGAATTGATTTTAAAGGCTCTCAAAAAACATAAGGGGAGACGCAAAGATGCTGCGGATGAATTGGGGATTTCCGAAAGAACATTGTACCGGAAAATAAAAGAATATGACATTGCCATATAAAGGCATAAGACTGATTATTCCGCTAATGTGTATTAGCCTGTCGGGATGCTACAATTTTAAAGGGATTTCGATACCACCTGATATAAACACTTTTTATGTAGACAACTTCAGTCTGAGTTCTGCAGATGCTCCCATCGACATCAACCAATTGTTCACTGAGCAGCTCAGGGAAAAAATCCGGGAAGAATCCAGGCTGGTTAATGACAACAATACGCCAGACATTGAATTCAGTGGTTCTGTCATCAATTACAATATCCGCTATGTCGCTCCGGATGAAAACAATACAACCAGTCTTAACAGACTTGAAATAGGTGTCCGTGTGAATTATACCAGCAATATAGACCCTGAAGATAATTGGTCTAAGAATTACACCGACTTTGAAGACTTCGACAGCAATGCCGACTTTCAGAGTTTGCAGGATAATCTGATTGCCTTGATCATAGAAGATATTGTAGAAAGGATTTTTAATGATAGTTTTACAAACTGGTAATTATCGATGAGCGACAGAAATCTTTTCAAAATATTGAAGTCCAAAAAGCCTGTAGAGGCTCAAGAAGTCAAGGAGCTTCTTGAAGAGGCCCCCTACTCTTTGCCTGTTCAAAAGCTGTCCAACAGTCAAAGCATTTCATCACAGTATACTCTGATGCGATTTGATTGGAGCAATCCTGCTGAGGCAGATCAGAACCCGGGTACAGAAATCGTAGAGATATCTGAAATTGAACTCGAGGACAAAAAGAATAAACGGAAAAAACAGTCAACTCTCAAGAAGAAAAAATTTACATCAAAAACTGCAAAGGATACAGCAGTACCAAAACTCAAAAAGAAAGCCAAGGCTAAAAAGAAGAAAAAGAAGAAAACGAAAAAGCAAAAAAAAGAGGGATTGAGCAAAAAAGATAGCTTGAAGATCCTCTCCTCAGAGCTTGATGATTTCACTTTATGGTTAAACAGCCTCAATGAAGAACCCGGGAGCAATAAGCCTGAAAATCCAGCTGAAGAGAAATCCATACCGGAAGCTGACGCAGAACTCAGATCGAAATTCAAGAAGGGCCTCAAAAAACAGAAAACAAAGAAAAACAAGGGTCATATCAAGCTAATGATCGAGGACAGCATCAGTGACAAAGATAACATCGCAAGCTTAAGCCTGGCGGAGCTATACGAAAGGCAAGGCTATATCTCAAAGGCTATCGAAATGTATGAAAAACTACGCTTGAAAAATCCCGAAAAAAGTAGTTTCTTTGCGGCTCAAATTTCAAAATTAAAAGATAAAATCTGATGGTAACGGTACTTACATTGTTGATCGCCCTAAATTGTTTTCTCCTTATGGCTGTGATTCTGATCCAAAACCCTAAAGGAGGAGGAATTGACTCTACTTTTGGAGGTCAGGGAGCTAACCAAATGTTTGGTGCTGCCAGGTCAACAGACTTCATCGAAAAACTGACTTGGGGACTGGCAATAGCCATGTTCGTTTTGGCGATCATTACTGCCATTATCGTAACCAATACTGCCGGCGGTTCAGAACTTATCAGCTCTCAATAAGCAATTTTATGCTTCTGCATTGACAATTTGTCAATTGGCCTGATCAAAGTCTGACAAAATTAATCCTAACGCAAGCAAAAATGTCAGATTTATGCCCTTGGCATACTTCATGATCATATCGCAGTGTACAGATAAACGCATTTTTTAATTATAAAATACAATTGATTCATGAAGCCTATTAACGATAGAGTTGTTGTAAAACCTGCTGAAGCAGAAACAAAGACTCCAGGTGGTATTATACTACCTGATACAGCTAAAGAGAAACCCCAGATGGGAAAAGTCGTTGCAGTTGGTCCAGGTAAGGATGGTAACAAAATGACAGTAAAAAAAGGAGACAAGGTCCTTTACGGCAAATACGCCGGACAAGAAATGAATTATGAGGGTCAAGATTACCTCATCATGAGAGAGGATGACATCCTGGTTATCCTTTAAGAACACAATCCAATAATCATTAAGTAAAAACAAAAGAATTAAAAATGGCAAAGGAAATAACATTCGAGTCAGATGCTCGTATGAAACTAAAAAACGGAATTGATGCCCTAGCTAATGCGGTCAAAGTAACGCTTGGACCAAAGGGTAGAAATGTAGTCATTGAAAAAAGCTTCGGCGCACCTGCTATCACCAAAGATGGTGTCACAGTAGCCAAAGAAATTGAATTGGATGACCCTATTGAAAACATGGGTGCACAAATGGTTAAGGAAGTAGCTTCCAAGACCAACGATGCTGCCGGTGATGGAACAACAACAGCCACCATCCTAGCACAAGGTATGGTAAGTGCCGGAATGAAATATGTTGCGGCAGGGGCTAACCCGATGGACTTGAAAAGAGGTATCGACAAAGCTGTTGAAAACGTTGTCGCCTCATTGAAGAAGCAAAGTAATGTTGTCGGAAACGACTTCGATAAAATTGAGCAGGTTGGATCTATTTCTGCCAATAATGATACTGAAATAGGCAAGCTTATAGCCGACGCTATGAGAAGAGTTTCGAAAGACGGTGTGATCACTGTTGAAGAAGCAAAAGGTACCGACACCTATGTAGAAGAGGTAATGGGTATGCAATTTGACAGAGGCTACTTGTCTCCATACTTTGTAACCAATAGTGAAAACATGGTTACTGAATACGATCAACCTTTAATTCTGATCCATGATAAAAAGATCAGTAATGTACAAGAGATCATACCAGTTCTTGAAAAAGCGTCACAAGCTGGCAAGCCCCTATTGATCATCGCTGAAGATGTAGATTCTCAGGCTCTGGGAGTACTTGTAGTCAACAGGTTGAGAGGCGGATTGAAAGTTGTTGCCGTTAAAGCACCTGGCTTTGGTGACAGAAGAAAGGCCATGCTTGAAGATATTGCTATCCTTACGGGAGGTACTGTAATCTCTGAAGAAAAAGGATACAAACTTGAAAACGTTGAACTGGCTCACCTTGGTTCTTGTGACAAAATCACAGTGGACAAAGACAACACAACTATCGTCAACGGTGATGGTACCAAGAAAGCCATCCAAGGCAGAATCAACCAAATCAAGCAGCAAATTGAAACCACAACATCTGATTATGACAGAGAAAAACTACAGGAAAGACTGGCCAAGCTTTCGGGTGGTGTAGCTGTCCTATATGTTGGTGCTACCACAGAAGTGGAAATGAAAGAGAAGAAAGACAGAGTAGACGATGCATTGCATGCTACAAGAGCAGCAGTTGAAGAAGGTATCGTAACTGGTGGTGGTGTTGCTCTTGTGAGAACTATCAAAGCTCTTGACAAACTGGAAGGTGCGAATGAAGATGAGAATATGGGTATCCAGATCGTAAGAAAAGCTCTTGAGGCTCCGATCAGAGGAATCGCCGAAAACGCAGGTGTGGACGGTTCTGTTGTTCTTCAGAATGTATTAAACAACAAAGGTACTTATGGATATAACGCAAGGACTGATGTATATGAAGACCTCAGAAAAGCTGGTGTTATAGATCCTACTAAAGTAACTAGAGTTGCCGTAGAAAATGCTGGTTCCATTTCAGGAATGGTATTGACTACAGAATGTGTGATTAACGATGTTAAGGAAGACAATCCTGCTCCTATGATGCCTCCAGGTGGTGGCATGGGTGGCATGATGTAAGCCTAAACCACAGATAAGGAAAGTCCTGCTATGTAAAATAGCGGGGCTTTTTTGTTTATGCATTTGTGGATCCGAACCTTGTACCAAGTACATGATTTTATTTCTGCTGATATAGACTTTATCAAAGAAATTTATTTACTTTGTAATTCAAAGTACTTTGTAATGTCAAAAGAATATCTGGAAGATCTTAAGGAGATCAAAGACATCATGAACCGTTCTACGCGATTCATATCCCTGAGTGGTATATCTGGCATCCTTGCGGGCTTGATAGCACTTTTAGGTCTTTATTTTGCCCATTCCCTTTTCTACAAAAAGCTGGAACCCCTGGGTTATATGCCATCAAAGCTGGAAGAGCTCGATATACCTGTGCTGCTTGGCATTGCCTGCTCTACCCTGTTCCTTGCGATCAGCCTAGCTGTTTTACTGACCGTGAGGAAAACAAAAACCATGAATCAAAAAGCCTGGAACAAGCAAAGCAAAACGCTCGTGATTAATCTAGCTATTCCCCTGGTAACCGGTGGTTTGATGTGTCTAATCCTCCTCGCCCATGGTTTCATAAGCTTTTTGGCACCTATCAGCTTGATATTTTACGGCCTTGGATTGGTGAATGCCAGCAAGTTTACGCTTAAAGAGATTCAGCAATTAGGAGTTCTTGAAATACTGCTGGGACTTTTTGCATTTGCCTTGATCGAATACAGCCTGGCATTCTGGGCTATAGGATTTGGTTTTGCACATATAGTGTATGGGTTGCTTATCCATCGCAAATACAGCGTATGAAAAACCTGCTCAACAAACTGGACAAAGCCTTTGAAAACAGGATTCGCCTTGCTTTGATGTCTGCACTCATGGTAAATGAAAACCTGGACTTTACGAGCCTGAAGGAATTGCTTGGCCTGACAGATGGAAACCTGGCCAGCCATCTTAAAAACCTGGAGAACAAAGGATATATCACATTCGATAAGATATTCCAGGATAGAAAACCTTTAACCAATTATAGGGCTACCCAAAAAGGGAAAACAGCCTTCACCGAACATCTCAATGCATTGGAGCAATTGCTTAAGAGCCAACAGAGATAATCAAAAAAACAGAAAGTATGAATACCAGCATCATCAACAAAAGACATGTTTTCATAGCACTGGGAATAGTGCTCATTCTAAGTATCCCATTTATTGCTATGCAAATTACTGAAGAAGTTAACTGGAGTACAGCCGACTTTATCTTAATGGCCTTGATTCTATCAGGTATAGCTGCTGTTTACGAGTTAGCTGCACACAAGTCACAACTAAGCAGCTACAGGATAGCTATCGGAATAGCCTTGCTCGGAATGTTTTTACTTTTTTGGGTCAATGCAGCCGTTGGCATCATTGGCCATGAGTCCCAGGATGCCAATATGCTATATGCCGTGGTTTTTCTTGTCATAGTCATAGGAGCTGCTGCATCAAAAATGAATGCCCTGGCCATGTATAAAACCATGATGCTGGGTGCTCTGAGTACAATAGCAGTGCCTTGCATTGCCTACATCATCTGGCCGCCAGCTAGTATCTCCTGGTCTCCCGGCGTATTCAAGGTCTTTCTGATGAGTGGCTTTTTTGCTTCTTTATTTGTTCTCTCAGCATTCCTTTTTAAAATGTCGGGTAAAAGCGCTTTGAAAATGTAGTTAGGTCTTTGGCCGGACTAAGCCCATAAACAAGGGATTAATAAACACATGTGCGTCGTCTTGCTTGTACTTAGTACTAAGTACTCTAAACTGAGCATCTATTCCTCGATAGCGATGCAGGACCTGATGATGACAGCCATTGGATCATTACCCTCAATAAGGACACTCTCATCATGCAGGCTACTTGGACAGCCTGGGTTGAAAGCTTTCAGATGATTCAGCTAAGAACCAGCGACTGATCTAATATGCTAGGGTTCAACGATGATAAGCCGTCTGGACTGGACAAGTTTGTTCTCAGGATTCCTTATATTATACAGATACACCCCTTTAGGGAGATAAGGTAATTTGACCGGTAATTCCTGATTAGATCGCATTATAACGAGCTGGCCAGACCATATTTTTTTTCCAATGATATTGCTGATGGTAAAATTGTAAACACCTTTTGTGGCATTGGTGAATTTTGCTTTTAAGTCTCCAAAGGTTGGGTTCGGGTAAATGTGAATACTTTCCTCCAGATACTTACAGTCATTGTGACGTCCAAGCTGTCGACTGCTGTGGAAATAAAAATAAGGCTTTGGCTCAAAAACCAATCGCGCCATTTCTACCATGGAATCGTATGGAAAAAAACTCTGAAACCTATACCGAATATCCCCGAAGTTATCCTGTAGTACCTTTTCCTCATCAAGCTGTTTGTTCTGCCATTGCGAGGTGTATATTTCAATTTGATCTACAGAATAAACCGCTTCTGTCTCAGTCACAAAACCCTGCATCAGCGTATCCAGGTCATCAAATCGATCAGCCCTTTTATAACTATGTGTTGTTGATATGGTGCCGGTTAATCGTAACTTCTCTATACCCTCTCCTCTAGCCCAACTCTTGAGATCACTTTCCATGTCTTCAAGACTGAGCACACTCACAAATTCATTGGAAGTGCTTTTGTAAAAGTCTTCCTTTATGTAGTAGCTTACAAGCGGCCAGGGTTCATTAAAAACCATCATTTGCCGGGATCGTGGTTGGAATATATCCGGACCCTGCATGCCTGAGAAAAGCAGGGTTCGCTTTCCCAGTTGATAAAACTCTTTGTAAAGGCCTGCAGATAACTCGAAATCGGTATTGTGTCGATTGGACTGCTTAATGGCCAATCGATCTACACAGGCAAATTGGAAATAAGGCAATTTGATGGCGGCAAAATTCCTGATATCACTATCAAGACTTGTTCCATACCGGTAAATCGTATCAGTCAAGGAATAGCTGGGCTCATCTTGCGCAGATAAGGTCATGGTCAGACCCTGCAAGCATACATATAGTCCAGCCAATGAAATCGTATATAAGATCCTATGCAATATTCTGAATGTTAACGTATTGAGCATATATTCCTTCACGTGATGACAATTCATCATGCGTGCCGGAGTCTACAATTTTACCATTATCGATAACAAATATATTATCGACAGACTGAATGGTGGACAATCGATGCGCAATTATCAGGGCGGTTCGATCCTTTAAAATATTTATCACTGCTTCACTGAGTACCCTTTCTGATTCAGGGTCCAATGAGGATGTTGGTTCATCGAGTATCAGAATATCTGGATTCTCGACCAGGGCTCGTGCAATAGTAAGTCGTTGTTTTTCGCCACCGCTCAAATCCGAGCCTCTCTCACTGATCAAGCTATCCAGTCCTTTACCCATGGCCTTAACAAAGCCATCTGCTCGAGCCATTTTGAGGCAATCCCATATCAGGGAATCAGGGATATTTGATCTCCCCATAGTGATATTATTTCTTACTGTATCGTTGAAGATGAATGATTGCTGAGAAACATAGCCTATGCTTTTGTATAGCGACTCCTTTCTAATCTCATCAATCCGGCGTCCATCAAAGCTTATAGTACCACCATGAGCTTTTATCATTTTAAGCAACAATCTAATTATCGTAGACTTTCCAGCACCAGAGGCACCGACCAGGGCCACTTTCTGTCCTTTCTGAATTTTAAGGTCGAGTTTATTTAGAACACGGCTTTCACCATAAGCATAGCTGACAGCATTAAACTCAATTGTATTATTGAATACAAAATCCTCTTTACCATCCACAGATAAAGAATCGTTATGCAAGTCCGTCAGCTCATCTATACGCTCCAGAGAGGCCGAACCCCGCCTTAAATAATAATACGCTGTACTGAATGACTTTAAAGGCTCAATGACATGATAAAAGGCCAATACAAAGGCAAAAAATGTTTCCGCACGCAAATCAGTATTCATCACCATACGCGCACCAAACCATAATAATGCTACTACAACGGTCACGCCTAAAAATTCTGACATGGGAGAAGAGAGTTCCTGCCTTCTTGTAACCCGATCAAATTTCTGACGATACGATTCATTACGGGATGAAAAAGAATCACGCCAGAATTGGCCAACCCTATAGATCTTAATCAGCAATGTACCATCCAGGCTTTCGTCCGTCGTTTTGGTGATCATGGACAGCTGTGATTGCAGTTGCGATGATTGCCTTTTGAGTGTTTTGGATAATGTGCCTATTACAAGAGCTGTGAAAACCATGAGTACAAGCACAAAAAAACTTAGAGTAACACTTATACTGAGCATCAGGAATACAGCTCCCACCACGATTATGGGCGACTTTATCATTGTGTCAATAAACCGCAGCATATTCCATTCAATCTCCTGCACATCATTACTCATCCTTGTAATGAGATCACCCCTGCTGTTGTTCTTTTCCTGGTCATAGCTCAAGTCCAGGTAACTATCATACAGTTTTGTCCTGAGATCCCTTGCTACTGAAGAACGAACCGGCACCATAATATATAAGGCGAGGTATCGGAACAGGTTTTTCAGAAAGATGGTAAGCGCTATAAACAGGCATGTAAGTAAAAGAGCTTTATCAGCACCATAGTTATCAATGATTTCCAGGAAATAGTACTGAAGCCAATCAATGATATCGAAAATACTGTCTGGCCTTTCCGATTGTTCCGGCCTTGTAGAAAAAAGAAAATGGAATAAAGGTATGATGAGGGGAATAGATACAATGGTGAACAGGGCCATCAAAAGGTGGCTGAGCGTACTCAAAAGTACTTTGCCCCTGTAGGGATAAAGAAGTCGGTAGAGTTTTCTGAAATCACGCATTGGATCTGGCAACTGCGATTTTGAACGCAAAATGCCGTGACTAAATTATTTCAGTTCGAAATCTTCAATAAACTTTGTGGTCACATCCCCTCTCAGGAACCGCTCGTCTTTCATGAGTTGCTGATGGAAGGGGACCGTTGTTTTGATACCTTCAATTATGAATTCATCAAGAGCACGCGCCATTTTTTTGATGCACTCTTCCCTTGTTTCTGCTTTACATATCAATTTAGCAATCATTGAATCATAATATGGTGGGACGGCATATCCCGCATATACATGTGTATCCACTCTGACGCCTTGTCCTTTAGGACTGTGGAACGAGGTAATCAAACCCGGGTTAGGTCTGAAATCCTTGTAGGGGTCTTCCGCATTGATCCGGCACTCTATTGAATGCATTTCCGGATAGTAACTTTTGCCTAATAGTTTTTCACCAGCTGCAACCTTTATCTGTTCTTTAATCAAATCCCTGTTGATCACTTCCTCTGTTACAGGGTGCTCAACCTGTATCCGTGTATTCATTTCCATAAAGTAAAAATTCTTGTACTTGTCCACAAGAAATTCAACCGTTCCAACGCCTTCATAGTCAATGGCTTTACCGGCCTTGATAGCCGCCTTACCCATTTTATCTCTGAGTTTCTGGTCAAGGAAAGGTGACGGTGATTCTTCAAGCAGTTTCTGGTGCCGTCTTTGAATCGAACAATCCCTTTCTGACAGGTGAATCACTTTTCCGTGCTGATCGCCGATAATCTGAATTTCAACATGTCGGGGTTCTTCGACAAACTTTTCAAGGTACATGGCGTCATTACCAAAGGCGGCAGCGGCTTCTTGCTGGGCTTTCTGAAGCTGGGATTCAAACTCCTCTTCGCTTTTGACGATACGCATACCTTTACCACCACCACCGGCAGAGGCTTTAAGCATCACCGGGTAACCGATATCTTTTGCAATCTTGAGGCCTTCCTTGACAGATTTTAGTTGCCCGTCAGAGCCTGGTACGACAGGAACCTTTGCAGCAATCATGGTTTCCTTGGCCGTAATTTTATCACCCATCTTTCGAATCATATCGGCAGATGGCCCGATAAACTTCACACCATATTCTGTGCAGACTTCAGCAAAATTGGCATTCTCTGCCAGGAAGCCGTATCCAGGATGAACAGCATCGGCGTTGGTAATCTCCACAGCAGCCATGATTCTGGGAATACTCAGGTAGGACTCGGCAGAGCTTGGAGGTCCGATGCATACCGCTTCGTCTGCAAACCTGACATGCAAGCTGTCCTTATCGGCTGTTGAATACACAGCAACCGTCTTGATTCCCATTTCCTTGCAGGTTCTTAATATACGCAAGGCTATTTCACCTCTGTTGGCAATTAATATCTTCTCAAACATGATTCGATTTTAGAACAAACCCAATAAAAACTCATTATCCCTTAGGATCTACAAGGAACAGAACCTGGTCGTATTCAACAGGACTTGCATCATCGACAAGCACTTTAACGACCTTACCGGCCACTTCACTCTCGATTTCATTGAAGAGCTTCATAGCTTCTACAATGCAGACAACATCTCCCTGGGCAATCGTATCTCCTACAGACACATATACCGGCTTATCCGGAGATGAAGACCTGTAGAAAGTACCTACGATTGGTGATTTAACCTCCAGAAGTCCTTCTATAGATTCGGGAGCTGCAGCAGGCTCTTCCGTTTTAGGAGCCGGTGCCGCAGGTCTGGCTTCAGGAGCTGCAGCAGGAATCTCGACTGGTGCTGATGCAGGTACGCTCTGTACAACAGGTGTAGATACAATCGGAGCGGGCGCCGATACAGCCTTTTTAGTGTAGTTCTTATTGCGTACAATGAGTTCAAACTCACCCTCTTTTATCTTAACCTCTGCGATCTCCGATTTGGAGATGAATTTCAATAAGTCCTGGATTTCTTTATAAGTCATAATGTCTACTTTATTCTTTCCTGATAAGATCGTGTTTTTGAATCAATTTTAATAATATCACCCTCATTGATGAAGATCGGCACCTTTACCTCTGCCCCTGTTTCCACCGTAGCGGGCTTTGTCACGTTAGTCGCTGTATTACCTCTCTCCCCAGGTTCAGTATAGCTAACCTCAAGTTGAACATACTGCGGAAGGTCAATGGTCAATGGTCTTTCCTCTTCTGCATGGAAAAGGATCTCTACGTTCTCACCATCCTTCAGAAGGTCCCCATTTTCTATCATTTCTCCATCAAGCATGATTTGCTCAAATGTTTCGTTATTCATAAAATGGAAGTCGTTACCATCCTTGTAAAGGAATTGGTATGTCCTTCTTTCCACACGGACAATATCAATTTTATGTCCTGAAGGCCAGGTATTATCAAGCACCTTACCCGTTGTTAATGATTTGATCTTCGTTCTCACAAAAGCCGGTCCTTTCCCGGGCTTAACGTGAAGAAACTCTACAACTTTGTATATATCATGGTTGTAATTGATACATAATCCGTTTCTGATATCAGATGTACTTCCCATTTTTTTGAATTAATGATTTCTATATTAAACGCATTAATAAGACCATTCGATCAACACCGATCCCCAGGTAAATCCTCCCCCGAAGGCGGTCAGCATAATCTTATCTCCTTTCTTGAATTTATCTTCAAAATCTCTCAGCACCAAAGGTATGGTTGCTGCTGTTGTGTTTCCATAGTTTTCGATATTTACAAGGACCTTCTCATGCGGAAAATCGAGTTGATCCGCTACTGAATATATAATCCTCTTATTGGCTTGGTGCGGTATCAACCAATCTATATCATCATTGCTCAGACCATTGCGCTCCATCACCTGGGCAATGGTATCAGCCATGCCTTTCACGGCGTATTTAAATACAACCCTTCCTTCCTGGTAGACGGCATGTTCTTTATTCTGGACGGTTTCAATAGTTGCCGGGTTCAAAGATCCTCCCGCTTTCATATGCAGGTATTCAGCACCTGAACCATCGCCTTTCAATATGGCATCCGTGATACCAGGCTTATCGGATGGTTCAAGAAGTACTGCTCCAGCCCCATCGCCAAAAAGGATGCAGGTGGTTCGATCTTCATAGTTTAAAATTGAAGACATCTTGTCTGCTCCGCACACCAGTATTTTCTTATGTGTGCCGGCTTCTATAAATTTGCTTGCAGTTATCAATGAAAAAAGAAATCCCGAACACGCAGCATTGACATCAAAGCCGTAAGCATTCACAGCCCCCAACTTGCTGGCCAGTATATTGGCTGTATCAGGGAAAACAAAATCGGCTGTGACCGTACCCACAATAACAAGTTCTATTTCTTCGGGACGTGTATTTGTTTTTTCCAGCAGTTGCTTGGCTGCTTCCAGGCACATATCGCTGGTCGCCTTACCGGGTTCTTTAAGAATATGACGTTGTTTGATACCAGTCCTGCTGACAATCCACTCGTCATTGGTTTCGACCATTTTTTCCAGGTCTTTATTGGTTAGAACATCCTCGGGTACGTAACCACTTACACCAGTTATTGCCGCGTATTTCTTTCCCATCAGCTTATTAATTGAGTCGGATGGCAAATAAACGAAATTCTACTGAAAAGTAGGCCATTTTATAGCTTGTAAAGCTAAGAGATTAAAAAAATTACTTCTAGGTAATGAATTGCTTATCAGATTTTTAAAAATTACAAAAAGTTTAATGTATTAAAATTTTGGCTTTTTCGGTGGCCTTTAAAATGCTTTGGAACAGCTTTTGTATAATGCTAATAGTATTTAAATCAGATTATTACGAATACAAAAATATTTCAATATGAATAAGCTGCTCAGTATAGTATGCCTTCTGTCTATTTCTCTGAGTTCACTCAGTGCCCACAGTCTCCCACATAACGACCCTAGCAATAAGGTTAAATTCTTTGCGGGCAGTTTTGAGCATGCTAAAAACAAGGCTGGAAGTGAAGGGAAGCTGTTCTTTGTCGAGTTTTACGCAGACTGGTGTACCCCATGTAAGTGGATGGATAAGACTACATTCAGGAATGAAGGCGTTATCAGCCAGCTTAACAATAACTATGTAGCCTTGAAACTGGACATTGAATCAGGTGAAGGTCATGACTTGAAACATCAATATGAGGTCAATATCCTTCCTACAATCCTGATATTCAATTCCCAAGGGCGCATGATAGAAAGAATTGAAAAAACCCTCAGCTCCGAAAGCATGATCAGTATGTTGAGCTTTCATGATAACCCACAAAACAAAGTTGTGGTTAAGCATTCATATAATCAAAGCCCTTTTGGACAATCCCGAGGGCCAAGTCTTGAGCATTTATATGAGCAATACAGCTTGGGTGAAAACTTCAGAAGTAATTACAAACTGCTTGTCGGTAATTATTTTGACTACAAGGATGCCCATTTTAAAGTTAAAGAATTGCAAGAAAACTTTGAAGAGCCTGTTGTAATCATGAACCAGTACATTGAAAATACAACGCAATATAAAGTTCTGATGGGGGCATTCCCCACTCTTGAAGATGCTGAAGCTTTCAAGAAAAAACTAAAATCAGAAAACGGCCTGGAAACAACTGTATATTGATAATAGGTCCAAATGGGTCGCATCCCGAAAACCAATGAAAGTCCGATTGCCAGCAATTGGACTTTTTTTATTTACTCTCTGCACCCTTGAATAATTAGGGTATTCCATTAAAGCTTTCCGTTCTTAAATAAAGATATTCATTAAACCGTTATTTAAACCCGAAGTTTGAGATAACATATTACAAGTTTCGGTTATATTTGCACACAGAACATTCCGTCTTTTTGCAAGGACGGAATTCTGATTCATATATATTCACAATTGGTCCCAGGAACCTCTTGTCGGCAGAACATAGCTAGTACCCAGATGAAAAAATTCAGCAGTGCGAAAGCTTACTTTTTGAGCTTCCTTTGTGTGATGAGCATGATAGAACTTTCTTCTCAAGACACACCTTGTGAAGAAATCGGTATAAGCAATCCGCTTAACCTCACAACTAGCATCTCACCTTCCCAGATAACTCCCGGTAATGAGTTTTGTGTTGAATTCAATGCAGAGTTCTTCACCTCTATCAATACTTTCCAGTTTACCCTGGTTTTTGATCCTACCGAACTCACTTTCGTATCATTCACTGACAACCAGGCAGCGCTGATCGACCCTATCCTCCCCAATCTGCTTGAGATAGACAATGGTTTACTACCCCTTGTATGGTTCAATTTTGCCACAACAGGTCTAAGTATCCCTGACGGTACAAATATGTTTACCATCTGTTTCAGAGCAGGCCCGGAAGCCTCGGACTGTACACCCATATCCATAACCAATGCCCTCGCTCCCCTTTTCCCTGATACTGAAGTCAATTATCAGGTCAGTGAAAATGAGCGATGCCAAAGTGAAGTTGTAACAATTAATGGATTGAATAGTGACTGCTTTGAAATTGAGTGCGATGCGCTGAGCATTTCAAACCTCGGCATTTGCAACTCTACCAGTAATATGGCATCCGTCAGTTTCAGTGCCTGCGGCGGCAACCTACCCTACGTCTATGCCATTGAGCGAAATAATATCATCATCCTGACAGATACCATTTTCAATGACTTTGATCGCATAGAATTAAACAACATGCCGTCTCTTACCTTTACTCTCAGGATAACGGACGCTGCTGGAACCACAATTACACGGCCTCTGATCATTGAAGCTATTGACCCAGTGAGTTTCGATCCGCCTGTAGTAACGGATCCTATTTGTTCAAATATTTCCAATGGTTCTATCAGTATAGATAATATTGTGAGCGGCATTTCAGGCGAATTGTTTGACGTAGCCTGGTCCAACGGTATAACGTTTCAGGATGTCAATGCCTCAACACTTGAAAGGCTGTTTAACGGGGATTACAGTGTCACCATTACAGATGGGAATGGTTGTGAAACTGTTGAAGACTTTACGCTCTTCACTCCACCCCTGGAACTGGCTCTCGACCTTACCCCAGCCTCCTGCTTTGGTTCCGATGATGGCGCCATAAGTGCTGTGGCATCTGGAGGAACACCTATCAACGGAAATGAATATAATTATAACGGTCAAATACAGCAAAGCTTTCTTACGGTAACACCTTTCGAGGATAATGCATTCAATAACATCACCAACCAATACCGTCTCAGAGTATCAGATGCTAACGGATGCAGTATAGAGGAAAATATTACCATTCCAACCAACCAGGAAATAGAGATTGAATTAAACAATGTCGTGGACATCAGTTGCAAGGGAGATTGCAATGGTTCTACAACTTTAAATGTATTGACGCCCGGACGATATACTTTTCTGGTAAGAGATCAGAACAACGATTTTGTTACAGCCGGGGCCAGCAATGGCAGTTCATTATTTTTTGACGAAGAGCTATGCGCTGGTCGATATTCGGTTGTTGTCCAGGACACTTCCGGCTGTCAAAAGGACACTATTTTCTTCATCAATGAGCCTGATGAATTGCTCAGCGTTGAAACGATAGGGGTACAGGCGAGCTGTAACACTGAGGATGGCTCTGCTACCCTTAATGTCACAGGAGGCATGCAACCTTATACTTATGATTGGGAAGCAGCTCCAGGTAATAACAGCAGCATATTAGCTGGTGTTATGGCGGGTCGATACAATGTGATGATAGTCGACGATCTGGGATGCAGCATTGATACCTTTGTTGATGTATTATCGGGAGACTTTCTAGAAATTGAAGCGTTTGTACTCAATGGATTGGAATGCGATGGCACCGGTACCGGTCAGCTGGATGTGAACATCCTTAATACCAATTCCTCGAATCACATCTTCGAATGGACGGACATTAACGGCAATTTCCTGGATGACATGCAACAGCTTAATTTCAACAGCCCGGGCAGCTACATAGTGAATGTCTCTTCCTTGGATAATGACTGTATGGCCAGTGATACTATTGAAATTATTCCAGGTGCAGGCTTGAGTCTTGAGATTACAAGTACAATAGCCGGTTGCCCTGAATCTTCAGATGCTTCCATCGAAATAACAAACATTACAGGAGGTGTTCCGCCTTATGAATGCAGCTGGGATATTCCAGGCCTCGATTCATGTAATCCAACCGGCCTGATGGCAGGAATTTATAACCTGACGATAACAGACTCAGAGGGCTGTACAAAAGACACATTTGTTGAAGTAAGCAGCAACAACATATCTATAAGTTTCGATATTACCGGTTATATACCATCTTGTCCTGGAGAGTCTGATGGCCGTATCAACCTGACCAATTTTTCAGGTGGTACAGGACCCTACACCTGTTCCTGGGATATTGCAGGGGTAACAAGTTGTGAAGCCACCATGCTAGCGGAAGGGACATATAATATCACCGTTACAGATGCCAATGGCTGTATGACCGATACAAGCTATGTGTTGGGTGATGGCATAAGCAATATCAGTTTTGATCTGGACATATTAAACCCTGAATGTGGCGGCGATCTGGGTTCAATTACTATAAGCAATGTTGATGGCGCCAACCTCCCCATTGACATAGAATGGTCTGAACCGGGTTTATCTGGAAATGTAGCAATGGATTTGAATGCCGGGGATTATACCATAAGTTTTATTGATGCCCGGGGATGTTCTCGAGACACCAGCATTACTTTGATAACAATAGCCAGAGATCTGGAAGTCACCATTGATGCTACGCCACCTGATTGTGCAGTCGGCTTAGATAATGGCTCCATAAGCTTTCCGGGTTTTGATGGACTTACCGGAACATGTGAATGGGGAGATCCAGATCTCAATGCACAGAACTGTACTTTGATCGGACTTGCTCCTGGCATATATAATGTGACCCTCACAGATGCCAACGGTTGTTCAAAAGATACATTTGTGGATCTAAGGGTCACCGAAAGGCTTGAAATTGAACTCAGCAATATTACTGATGCCAGCTGTTCAGGCTTGGCTGACGGAACAGCCATTGCCAGCGTGATCAATAATCCTTTAGGTGCTTCCAACCTTAATTTTTTCTGGACGAATCCTGCGGACAACGGGACAGGCTTGAGTGATGATGCCAATCAATTGTCAGCCGGACAAAATCAAGTATACGCCTTTGACGGTTTGTGCACATCCGATACCATAGTATTTACAATTGATGAACCCGAGCCCATCATGCTTATGGAAGATGCCAGCATCATAGGCCAGGAAAATTGTGCCGGAGAATGTGATGCGAGTGTATTCCTTGTGGCAACAGGAGGCAATGGCGGGTACAACTATATGTGGAACGACGGCTTCAATGGAGACATGCGAAATGACCTATGTGCCGGAGACTATACGATTAGTATAAGTGACGCTAATAATTGCGAAACCACCATAGATATCAGTATTGATGCTCGTGAGGAATTAACTGCGCGGATCGACAGCAGTGCTATAACTCTGATAAGTTGCGGAAACGATGATACAGGGGCTTTAACAGTAATTGCTGAAGGTGGATGTGGCAACTATGCGTACAGCTGGACTCCTAATGTATCTTCAGGACCGACTGCCAATAAGCTCAGCGCGGGTATTTACACCATTACAGTTACTGATGACTGCGGATGTACTACAGAAACCCAGTATGAGTTTGAAGCAAGCACACCAATAATAGCTGAGGCCCTGGATCCTGGTTTGCCTCTATGCCCGGGAGACCAGGTATGTATCGGCGTAGAATCCGTAAGTGGTGGGACCGGTCAGAATTATACATACAGTATCAATTTCGGATCACGCTTACCCATAGATTCCTGTGTAATGGTTAGCGCCGGCAATTATACACTTCTTGTGTTTGATTCTGCCGGATGCTCAACTGAATTATCCGTATCTGTAGCAGCACCCCCCAATTTTGAAGTGGACCTGGGAGATGATATTCAACTTGACCTGGGCGATAACAGCACACCTATCTCGGTTGATGTCACCGGAGGTATTCCAGCAATCAGCTACGAGTGGTTCACCGATGCTGAATTTGAATGCTCGAATCCAGAGTGTTCCTCTGCAAGCATTACTGCCTTTGGGCCGTCCACTGTTCAAGTTATTGCAACAGACAGCAATGGTTGTACAGCAGCAGATGAGCTTAATATTGAAATCAAAGCCGAACGAAATGTCTATCTGCCAAATATTTTCAATCCTGAAAATTTACCGCCCGACAATAAGTTCATGATATTGACAGGTACCGGTGTTGAGCAGGTCCTCAGTTTCAGAATATTTGACCGCTGGGGCAATCTTATGTTCGAAAAAGAAAACATCGCTGCACCTACATCAAGTGAAGATGGTTGGGATGGACGCAAAGGTGATGGCGGCAATAACAAAGTAGAACAAGGTGTATATGTCTATACGGCAGAAGTCAGATTCATCGACGGAGTTGTTTTGACTTACCGGGGAGAAATAACCCTGGTCCGATAAAAGAGAGTTTACTTCAATATATTAAAGCTTCCCGTCTTATTGTATTCCTCACCCTGGCAGGTGTATGATATCTTGTATACATAGACGCCTGGTGTCATCATCTGTCCATCATAAATGCCATTCCAGCTGGCTTGCTTATCGGTTGTCTCATATAATTTGGCACCCCACCTATTGAATATTTCAAAACGCTTCAAGTCCTCAATGATAAAGGCATTGCTAATACCGTATTCTTCGTTGACACCATCATTGTTCGGCGTAAAAGCTGAAGGCAAAAGTATATTTCCGCACTGAATCTCTTCATCAGAGATGACACTTATTGTAATGCGGTCACGGCTTATACAAGTACCGTGATCAAATGATATCGTGTATATTGTCGTTGTTTCCGGGGATACAATTGGGGTTGGAGAACCAGGGTCACTCAGCATATTGACCGGATTCCAACTGACATTATCGGCACAGCTGGGCGAAGTTCTAAGCATGTAGGAACTTCCTTCAAATATTGTCGTGTCAGAACTCAAAATACGGTCAGGAAACTCCTGCACCGACAGCAATTCTGTTTCTGACTTTAATGCTGAATTAAAAAATTTCAGTTCATCAATTCTACCCCCCAGAAATTGTTCGTTGACTCCGGTACAGGGTGACACACCCAGCCAGAATGGAAAATCCTGACCCAGGACGACTTCATCAAAAAATGTAAACCGTTCCACAAATATTCCATTGAGGTACAAGGAATATACTTGCCCCTCACGGGTGAACAAGATATGGTTCCAGCAATTGTCTTCGGGTAGTTCTCCCCGCAGTTCAATAATCTCACCAAAATTCTTGCTCAGATTGACCACAACTTCATTTGTGGCTGGAAAATACCTGATGAAAAAAGCAGAATCCCTGGCACTCGAACAATCCCCCTGAACAGACATGATAGATGTGATGTCATTTGTATTGTCCATCCACAGATAAAATGAGATGGAAAAGTCATTGACGAATAAATCCTTGATTGCCTGATCCATGATAATAGTATCAGGCGTGCCGTCAAAATATAAGGCATTGGAATTTCTCCCTACCCCACAGTCACAATCGACTTGAGTTCGAATGTCACCATCTGCAAAGCCACCCATGGCGTCGACTACATCACAATTATCAAAGCTGAAATGGGCCACAGGGTCTACCTGAGCCTGAACCTGTACTCCTAAAAATAACACTATCCAGATGAGTTGCTTCATTAAGATCTTTTTTCCAATAGAAGAAACGCAAATATGATAAAAAAAATATCCGCTTGCACATTACTGCAAGCGGACAATAAAAGAGATTGAGTAATCCAATTATATTTTAACAAACTTGATAGTGCTGATTTGATTCCTTTCAAGAACACACGTCACGTGTACTACATCTGGAAGGGCATTCAAATCTAAGGATTCAATTCTTGTTTTTGGAATTATTTTCATGATTAATTCGCCTTTCAAATCCAAAATGAAAAAATGGGGGTTTTCACCTAGTCCGTAAAAATACAATTGCCCATTTGTTGGGTTTGGATAGCTTCGTACCAGGGAATCCGGTTCTTCCATATGTACTACTCGCAATTCAGGATTTCCAATGTATGCTCCCACCTGATTGCGCTAGAGGTTCCCTTATATGCGTATGTGACACTATTTAAAACAACCCTCAAGCGATCATCAATTGGCACCATATCCTTGCTCAAACCATCTGTCCATTTAAGGATATATAGATCAAAGCCCGGCGCATCAAAAACAGCCCACTTATAGAATATATATCCTGCTTACAGGCTTGAAAAAAGGCGTACATCAAGATTATGAGAAGATATAATCTCCTGTTTTCGGGCATATTAAACCGTGTCTGCTAAAGTTGATACTAAAATCCAGAATTCTGAGATAAAGGATTATACTTTATATCGTCTTATACAATTCTGACAGGTAAAATATATATAAGAAAAGGAGCATAAAGCCTTCCCACCGGGCAATGCGACTTGATATTGTAATCAGGCCAAATAAGAGTGTGGCCCCCAGCATAAATGGTAGACCGAGAGTCAGGATGGATTCGGGAACAATCAGCTCTCCCATCAAACTAGGAATGGCCATAACAGCGTAGGTGTTGAATATGTTAGAGCCCAATACATTACCAACTGCAATAGCGTGTTTGCCTCTTCGTGCGGCAGCTATGCTGACCACCAGTTCGGGCAGTGAAGTTCCAATAGCTATGAAAGAGAGTGAAAAGAATTCAGGAGCTATGCTGGTCTGCTCGGCTATTTCTGTAATCCCGTAAATGGTGTAATCAGCACCGAAATAAACCATTACGGCTCCGATAATCAGTTTTATGACGTCTCCTCCCCTGACGGGAGTTTGTGTCATACTCTCAAGCTTTGAATCTTTGACACTATTGAAAAGAAATCCCCCCAGCGCAACTAAAAACACCAAAGCTTCGAGGAGGTCTAGCTGCTGATCGCGCAGGGCGAAGAGCAATAAGAGCGCTGAGGCAAACAACAGAGGCATATCGATTTTCCAAATATTGAAATTCAGCTTTATATCCTTCTTACCCAGAAAAGAAGTGACGCCCAAAACAAGTAAAATATTGGCAATATTAGAACCTACGACATTACCGACAACAATTTCGGAGCTTCCCATATATATAGAAGCTATAGATGTGGCGAGTTCCGGAAGCGACGTACCAAAAGCCACTATAGTAACACCTATGATGAAGGGAGAAACACCCAGTGACAAGCCTATTTTCTCAGCGGCATCTATAAACCAATCTGATGCAATCAGCAATACGGCCAGGGATACTATGGAGATAAGAGTAAATACTGCCAAGGGCTTGTCTTTTTTCCGAAGTAAAAGTACTTGAATTGCATGAAGCATTCAAATACTCCAGGGAGAAGTAGTTCAAATCTTCGATAAAAAAATTGGGATTATTAGGCGTGAAGCACATAACTTTGCTGCCCTAATTATGACTCAGGAAATACAAGAGCGTCAAGAGAAGGAAATGTCATTTCTGGATCACTTGGAAGAATTGCGGTGGCACATCATTCGCTCATTGGTGTCTGTGGTTTTCTTTGCTATAATCGTATTCATTTTCAAGGAATTCGTTTTCGACAAAATCATTTTTGCCCCCAAGCGTGAAAGCTTTATCACCTACCAAATCTTTTGCAGTATCGCAGATTTTATTTGCTTTCAACCTCCTGATTTTCAGATAATTCCCAGAGAATTCGGCGAAAAATTTTTCACCCACCTGAAGATATCGTTCTGGCTGGGTATTGTCATCAGCTTTCCCTATATATTCTGGGAATTATGGCGTTTTATCAAGCCCGGCCTCTACAAAAATGAACAGAAAGCAGCGCGTGGCATGGTTTTCATCTGCTCAAGCCTGTTTTTATTGGGTGTTTTCTTTGGATATTTTGTGATTTCTCCATTTGCGATCAAATTCCTGGCAGGCTACAATATTTCTTCGATAGATGTTATAAGCAGTTCCAGCCTTTCTTCGTATGTCAACTATATGACCATGTTTACCGTTCCGGCAGGTATTATATTCGAATTGCCAGTGGTCGTATATTTTCTATCAAGAATTGGATTATTGACACCAGATTTCATGCGGAAATACCGCAGGCATGCCATCGTGATCATTCTTTTATTTGCTGCTATCATTACCCCTCCAGAGGTCGTCACTCAAATCCTGATAGGCATACCTGTATTGATCCTGTATGAAATCAGCATCTTTGTTTCAAAAAGAGCCCAAAAGAAATATCATTCTGACTCAGATTAATCGACAGATTACTTGTTTTCCAGTTCTATAAATGGACAAATCACCTCTTCCATGGAAATACCTCCATGCTGGAAGGTATCGGTATAAATGCGATTATAGTGCGCATAATTATTGGGGTAAAGGAAGAAATAATCCTCTTTGGCAAAGATGAACCGGCTGCTGATATTAGGTTTGGGCAGACCAAATTGATGCGGATCTTCAGCTTCCAGCACATCTCCAGCCTCAAACCTCATATTCTTGCCTACTTTATATCTCAGGTTGGTTGATGTTTCCCTGTCGGCTACAACTTTTGAAGCTTGATTGACCCGGATTGTTCCATGGTCCGTTGTAATGAACAACTTCATAGGCTTATCCCTGACGCCCTGGAGAGCCGACCATATCGGAGAGTTCAGGAACCACGATCGCGTCAATGATCGATAGGCCTTTTCATCGGCCGCCAACTCCTTAAGAACTTCCATCTCTGTGCGCGCGTGAGACAGCATATCGATAAAATTATAGACGATAACGGTTAGGTCATTATTGAGATAATTATGCATATTGTCCTGTAATGACCGCGCATCATTGATGTTTCGAATCTTGACATACTCCCACTTTATATCTCTTTTAAGCAGTCTTTGCAACTGCTTTCCGAGGAAGAAATCCTCATGTTGGTTTTTCCCGCCTTTCTCATTGTCATTAAGCCATCTATCCCTGTAATTCTTTTCGATATCCGAAGGCATCATACCCGCAAATATGGCATTACGAGAATACTGTGTTGCTGTTGGCAGAATGCTGTAAAAAATATTTTCTTCTGTTACCCTGAAGCTTCCATTCAGGATGGGTTCAAGAATCTTCCATTGATCGTAACGCAGATTATCAAACAACACAACCACATTCGGCATCTCTGTGCTCAGCCGGGGAAATAGGTATTTTTTGAACAGCTGGTGTGAAAAAACTGGACCATCTTCCGCCTTCAACCATTCCAGGTAATACTGGGACAGGTATTTTGAAAAGCTGCTGTTAGCTTCCTTCTTCTGCATTTCAAGGATTCCTTTAAGTGACTCGTTGTCAGACTGGTCAAGCTTCATTTCCCAGTTGATGATCTTCTTATACAGCTCATTCCACTCTTCCCGATCTAGGCCTCCCTGTATCTGCATGGCAATATTTCTGAATTCCTGCTGGTAGTCAGAAGCTGTTTTTTCACTGACCAGCCGCTTATTATCAATCAACCTTTTTAGAGACATCAATATCTGGTTTGGATTAACAGGCTTGATCAGGTAATCATTGATCTGTGAACCGATAGCTTGCTCCATAAGGTCTTCTGCTTCATTCTTCGTGATCATTACTATCGGGACAGACTTATTCTTCGCCCTGATCTTCTCCAGCGTTTCGAGGCCTGTTATCCCCGGCATGGATTCATCCAGGAATATGCATTCTACATCCCTATGCTCATCCAGCATTTCAAGAGCATCATAGCCATTGGTAACCTGAATAACTTCATAGCCTTTCTTTTCAAGAAAGAAAAGCTGTGGTTTCAACATATCAATTTCGTCGTCAGCCCAGAGAATTTTTATCATAAAACTGTGTGTTAATGTTGCAATGTATCTATTCAGTGCAAGTTAATCGTACTTGGTACCTTATGCTTTGTACTTAATTCTTTTTACATAGTACTTTGTACATGGTACTTTGTACTCGCATCAAATATCGCTTTATCGAACGCATTCCAAAAGTGATATATTACCTTTATGATGCAATGAGTAAAAGAAAAATCATCAATGACCCGATTTATGGTTTTGTCAAGTTCCAGTTTGACCTGATCTATGACATCATTGATCACCCCTATTTTCAACGATTGAGAAGGATATCCCAGATGGGGCTGTCCAACTATGTATACCCGGGAGCCATGCACTCCCGTTTTGCCCATGCACTCGGTGCTGTTCACCTGATGACAGAATCCATTAAGACACTAAGGTATAAGGGTGTTGATATTTCTGATCAAGAATACCTGGCCACCTGCATAGCTATACTCCTTCATGATGTCGGTCATGGACCTTTTTCCCATGCGCTTGAAAACGTCATCATCGGGAAAAATCACGAAGCCATATCGCTTGATATAATGGAGGTTCTGAACAAGGAATTCTCCAACCAGCTGGATCTTGCCATTAAAATCTTCAAGGGAGATTATAACAAAAAATACCTGACTCAACTGGTTTCGAGCCAACTCGATATGGACAGGATGGATTACCTCACGCGGGACAGTTATTATTCCGGTGTAGCTGAAGGGGTTATCGGATACAAGCGTATCATCGCTATGCTCAATGTAGCCGACGACCAACTGGTTGTTGAAGAGAAAGGACTTTATTCTGTTGAAAAATTCCTTGTAGCGCGTCATATCATGTATTGGCAAGTGTACCTTCACAAGGCCTCCGTTTGTGCCGAGCAGATGCTTAAAAGTTTTGTCAGGCGTACCAAAACCTTGCTGCAGGAAGCCAGGATACAGACGAGTGATTCCAGGCTACACCAGATACTGGCTAATGATCTGACCCATGACCCACATTATCTGGATAGTTTTACGCGACTTGACGATATTGATATTTACAGTGAACTGAAAAGGGGAAATGAATCAGTGGATCCAGTCATCCGAATCTTATCAGACGCTATTATAAACAGAAAACTGCTTGGCATCACCCTCCAGGACAGTAAGATTGATGAAGCAAGCCTGGAAAGCACACGATTGAAACTAAAGAATCATTTCAATCTCGATGATGAGCAGAGTCATGCCCTTTTAATTTATGGAAAAGAGAGCAACAGCGCCTACAATATTAAAAGCAATGAAATCAAAATCCTGAGCAAGCAGAATGAGGTTATTCCCATTTCTGAGCTTATGGATATTAAACTCAATTCAAACACACTGACCAAGTATTTCTATTGTTATCCCAAGACTGATATTTAAGGACTTCAGCACTCAGAATATATAATCAATTATTTGCATATTTGCGGTCTATCCAACAATATACCATGGGAGACATACGCATCGACACACTCATCCAAAAAGAACTGGACAGACAACGACAAGGCCTCGAGCTTATAGCGTCTGAAAATTTTACGAGCAAAGCTGTCATGAAGGTTACTGGAAGCTGCCTTACCAACAAATATGCGGAAGGATATCCCGGTAAAAGATACTACGGCGGTTGTGAAATTATTGATGAAATCGAGCAACTCGCTATAGAGAGACTGAAGCGTCTTTTCAAAGCGGAATATGCCAATGTGCAGCCCCATTCAGGAGCCCAGGCTAATGCAGCTATATTTCTAGCTGTGCTTCAGCCGGGAGACACCATTCTTGGCTTTGAACTCAGCCATGGAGGCCACCTTTCCCATGGTTCACCAGTCAACTTTTCAGGTAAGCATTTCAAGCCTGTGTTTTATGGCGTTGAACAAGATACCGGACTTATCGATATGGATAAAGTGGCACAACTGGCAGATCTACACAAACCGAAACTCATAGTTTGCGGCGCATCAGCATATCCGAGGGACTGGGATTATCGACGATTCAGAGAAATCGCCGACAGTGTTGGTGCCCTGCTTCTGGGTGATATTGCCCACCCTGCAGGACTTATTGCCGGAGGTCAACTGGCGGATCCTGTTCCCCACTGTCATATTATTTCCTCAACGACTCACAAGACCTTACGGGGCCCTCGTGGTGGCTTGATGTTAATGGGAAAAGATTTTGAAAACCCATGGGGAAGAAAAACCAAGAAAGCTCAGCCTATCATGATGTCTTCCTTGCTCAACAGTGGCGTATTTCCGGGCATGCAGGGAGGACCACTGGAACATGTCATTGCTGCCAAGGCGGTCGCCTTTGAAGAAGCCAGCACAGACGCTTTCAGAGATTATACCAAACAGGTCATCTGCAACGCCAAAACCATGGCTCAGGCCCTTAAGGATAAAGGTTATAATCTATCATCCGGTGGCACCGACAATCACCTTATGCTGCTGGATCTCAGGAATAAGAATGTAACGGGCAAACTGGCTGAGCAGGCCCTGGTTAAAGCTGATATTACGGTCAATAAAAACATGGTCCCTTTTGATGACAAAAGCCCGTTTATTACTTCAGGTATCCGTATTGGTACGGCTGCCATTACTACCCGTGGATGCACTGAAAAAGACTGTCTCCAGATTGTAGACTGGATCGATGAAGTCATCACTCATCCAGAAGATGAAGGACGGCTGCATGAGATCAAATCCCATGTAAACATGTTCATGAGCAGATTTCCTTTATACCAATAAGGATTAATACAGAGCCTAGGCTCTTCTCAATTTAGATATGGCAGAACCCTTAATTTGCTTGGCGGAATATTCTCTGTCAACTACAAATTCCTTGACATCTTCTTGTGATGGAAGTTCAAACATGGCTTCGGTAAGTATAGCCTCAAGAATTGATCTCAAACCTCTGGCACCCAGCTCAAATTCCAGGGCTTTTTCCGCGATGAACTCTATAGCATCTTCCTTGATAGTAAGTTGGATATCCTCAAGAGCAAAGAGTTTTTCATATTGCTTTATCAAAGCATTCTTTGGTTCAGTGAGAATTCGTACCAAAGTAGATTTATCCAGCGGATTAAGATAGGTTAAAACAGGCATCCTTCCAATCAACTCAGGTATAAGGCCATAGGCTTTCAGATCCTGGTGAGAGACATATCTCAAGATGTTTTCATCCATGGTTACTTCCTGGGCTGCTTTATTGAAACCTATAACCTGCGTATTGAGACGCTTGGCAATGATTTTATTGATACCATCAAAAGCACCTCCCATAATAAACAGGATATTCCTCGTATTGACGGTAATCATTTTCTGTTCCGGGTGCTTGCGTCCTCCGTAGGGCGGTACATTAACTTCTGTACCTTCAAGCATTTTTAGCAAGGCCTGTTGAACGCCTTCCCCGGATACATCTCTGGTAATAGAAGGATTATCACGTTTGCGTGCTATCTTATCAATCTCATCTATGTACACGATGCCTTTTTCCGCTGCTTCCACATTGTAATTGGCAGATTGAAGCAGTCGGCTCAACATACTTTCTACGTCCTCACCTACGTAACCCGCTTCGGTAAATACCGTTGCGTCAACGATCGAAAATGGGACATTGAGAAAACGGGCAATCGTTTTTGCCAACAAGGTCTTCCCGGTACCGGTCTGGCCAACAAATAAGATATTTGATTTTTCAATCTCTACCTCGTCAGTCGTCTTCTGATTAAGTCTCTTGTAATGATTGTAGACACTTACGGAAAGATACTTCTTGGCTTCATCCTGCCCTATGATATAGGCATCGAGAAAAACTTTGATTTTGTGAGGTGTAACATCTGAAGGCAATTTGAAATTATAGTTGCTTTTCTTCTTGTCCTTCGATCCCAGCTCTTCATCTACAATTTCATAAGCCTGTTCAACGCAAGCTTCACAGATATGCCCCTCTACCCCGGCAATGAGAAGCAAAGTATCCTTCTTATCCCTTCCGCAGAAGGAGCATTTCTGTCCTTTATTTTTTTGCGTCGCCAAGGCTATTATTTGTCTTTTCTTGGATTATCTTTTGATAATACTTCATCAACTATGCCATATTCCTTGGCTTCGTCGGCAGTCATCCAGTTATCCCTGTCACTATCCTTCTCGATCGTCTTGAAATCCTGACCTGTTGTCTGAGACATAATCTCGTACAGTTCTTTACGCATATCCCTGATCAGGTTGTAGGTGATCTCCATATCAGAGAATTGCCCCTGCATACCACCTGATGGCTGGTGAATCATAACACGGCTGTGCTGCAAACAGGTTCTCTTACCTTTCTTGCCTGCCATAAGCAAAACGGCTCCCATTGAAGCGGCCAAACCTGTACAAATAGTTGATACGTCAGGAGTCACATATTGCATGGTATCGTATATACCCAGACCGGCAATGACAGACCCTCCCGGGCTGTTGATAAACATCTGCACATCTCTTTTAGGATCCGTTGATTCCAAAAACAGAAGCTGCGCCTGCACTACGTTTGCCACATAATCATTGATAGGAACCCCCAGGAATATAATCCTGTCCATCATAAGCCTGGAGAATACATCCATACCGACAATATTCATCTGCCTTTCCTCTATAACCTGCGGGGTAAATCCATAGATGCCAGGCACTGAATTGATACCATCAACATGATGATCAACCGCAGCGGCATTCAGATTCAGGTGCTTGGTAGCATATTTCTTGAATTCATTCGTAAATGACATATTTTCTTTTTTAATAGATAACACTAAAATGCCTGACTGGTTTTACCCAGCCATTTCATTAATTTCTTTTACCCTCTTATTGAAGGCGTCCCGTGCAACTTCTTTGTCTTTTATCTCCACTATACCTCTTAGAACATCAAATAACTTGCCACTGCTTACGGCTTCCACGGCCTTATTGACCTGTTCGCGGTTTTTCATCAATGAAAAAACAGTGTTTTTCAAGCTTGCCTCATCAATATACGGAGAATAATTACGAATCATCTGTACGAAATGTTCAAGGATTTCATTCTCCTCCACTTTGATTTCATGCTGCTTAACCAATTTCTTCTTAATAACACGCCATTTTAACTCTTCTAGGAATGTGTCGAGCTGCTCATCCGTCATTTCCTGTTCACGTGTGATCCATTTCTTTAGAAATTCAGCCGGAAGGTCAAATTTGTTAAGTTCAACCAGTTTGTGCATCATTTCCCTGTTGACAAGATTGGTGGCTTCCCTGTCAAAATGCTCTTTGAGTACTTCTTCTATCTTTTCGCGTGCTTCATCTTCATTACTGACCTGATCCTTGCCAAAATACTGATCAAAGAAATCCTGGTTCATCTCTGCTTGCTCTGTGCGCGTTATTTTCAAAACCTCCGCCTCATAAACTTCTGATTCAGGCACAACAGCATCTTCTTTGGACTCGTCGATTTGAAGAAGGTACTTTATTACACTCTCCCGGCCCATGTTTTCTTCAAACTCAAAGATTTTAACATCCAGTTTAACACCCGGCTTTTTGCCCTTTAGTTTTTTCTGATACTCTTTGGTCAGGCTGTCGAAAGGTGCAGAAAACTCAGAACTGTGGCCACCTTCTTTGATCTTCTTGCCATCTTTTTCCTGGATATTCAGGTATACTATATCACCTTCTTCTATTTTTCCATCGACTTCTTTTTGAGTACCCAGTCTCTTCCTCGCCGTATCAACCTCCTCGTCTATAAGCTTTTTATCAATTTTCGGGATTATTCGTGTGTATTTATCTGATTCGCCGGCACCTTTAACATCAAATTCAGGCTCCAGGCCTATTTCGAACCTGTATGAATAATCAGCAGGCATATTATGATCAATTTCAGGCATAATTCCCTCATCAAGGAAAAGCGGTTCTCCTATGATGTTGTATTCATCACCGGTTATTATTTCATTTAGCTTTTCACCAAGGACCTGAGAAACGGATTCCTGCATGGTAGCAGCACCATACATTTTTTTAACAATACTGAAGGGAGTTTTACCTTTCCTAAACCCCTTAAGCTGAGCTTTCTTCTGGTACTCTTTGAGTTTCTTTTCGTACTCAGGAAGGTAATCATTTTTTTCAATAGTAAGAGTGAGCTCTGCGGTGAGAGCATCCAGATCTTTTCTTTCTACTTTCATGGAAAATATATTGAAGTGGAGCTTTAAAAAGTGCGGGTGGAGGGACTCGAACCCCCACGCCGTGAAGCACTAGATCCTAAGTCTAGCGTGTCTACCAATTTCACCACACCCGCAATTTAAATAATCGAGGCGCAAAGATAAATGATTTTTTTAATGCAGCAAGATGTAAAAGGAGGGAATTTTATGATAATTTACTGCCGCAGCAGGTCTTCCTATCGAGTTCAATAGGAAGCAGATAGAACAAGACAGCTTCATCTATTGATCTTTCTGCTTTGTACTATCTACTTTCTTGCTTAAAATCAATCTACACCACCCTCAGCTGAAGGCTTTCTAGGCAAGCGTTCATCCCTTTGCGAGGTATTCCAAACGAACGATGCGATTATCGTAGATGCCTGGCTAAGATCTTCGGCTGACAGATGATCCCAGTTGTCCATATTACTGTGGTGCGTCCTTGAGAAATAGGCCATTGGATCCTGAATAAACTGGAATGCAGGAATGCCTACACCATCAAAAGGAAGGTGATCTGTACCTCCTGTATTGCTTAAAGTAATTGTTTGAGCATCCATATCTTCAAAAGGCTTGAGCCAATCCCTGAATATAGGCCCCACTTCAGCATTGCCTTGCAGATAAACACCTCTAACTTTTCCCGTACCATTGTCCAGGTTATAGTAGGCGGAGACTTTCTCACTAGAAGGATATATCTCCTGAGGCGTCCATCCTGAATCGCCAAAATCAGCGTAATGCTCGCCTACGTACTTACGGGAGCCATAAAGCCCCTGCTCCTCTCCTGTCCAAAGAGCCAATCTTAATGTCCTTCTTGGTTTTTCACCGGTTTCTTCTATTGTCTTCAAAAGTATTCTGGCTACTTCCATCATCACCGATGAACCGGCACCATTATCTGTAGCGCCTGTGCCTGTATGCCATGAATCGAGGTGTGCTCCAAAAATGACCACTTCATCAGCCAGGTCTGTACCTGGTATTTCAGCGATCACATTATGCTCCATACCATCTTCATTGGTGTATTGAGCTTCAAGGTCTATGCTTAGCGTCACATCGATGCCCTTATTCATCATTCGGAATATTCTATTGTAATGTTCTACAGATAAGGTAGCCTGGGGTACGACGACTTTATCATCATCGCGTGCACTTCCTTTTCCGGTACGCGCTCCTGATACGAACACCGTTCCCAAATCTCCTTTGTAGGACCTATCCAAAACAGCGAGAGGCATTTCTTCTTCAATCATTTGCCAGATCGCTCTGTTGAGGTTAAAGCCGTCCCTGTTCCAGTTGCCACGTCGTGGCCTTGGCGTTGGCTTGGCTGCTGTCGCCAGATTGAACAGGCTTTCCATATCATGCCTCTGTCCTTTGGCTTCGAAAGGCTGCTCAACATTTCTAATGGTATCCATGAGTACAAACTTGCCGGAAAGCTTACCCCTGTACTTTTCAATATCCAGGGAATCCTTGATGTCGAGGTAAATAACCTCACCGCTTCCTTTCACTGAAGGTGACCAGGCCTTTGGATAAGCAATGACTGGCCAGTATGACGGTGCTTCTGCATGCATCTCAAAATGATCCATTTGCCAGCCTCGCCCGAAAGGACCCCATTCATCCAGGTGAACATTGCTCATGCCCCAATCCTTAAGAGTCTCAACAGACCATTCAGTAGCTTTATCCAACATAGGCGAACCCGTAAGACGTGGCCCATAGACATCCGTCAGCCACGAAGCAATCTCCATGACTTCACTGTTATCAATACCGTGTTTAATGATGACATCCGTTACACTTATCTCTTTCGCTTCTCCACCACCATTTTGCGCAACAAGCATAAGCGATGAGTTCAGCACCAATAATAAAAGAGTATATTTCTTCATTGTACTGTAATTTTAAATTATTTACCGATTTTGTTCTTGGTAATTCGGCGCACTAAAAATATTAATTTGATGCGTATTCTTTAACAGGCATTCCCCTGCTTAAAGACAATTGCGCTCATTTTTTAGACTAAAACAAGAGAATGAATTCCATGAATCTTAGAAACATGCTTATTACAGCCATATTATTTTGCTTGACAATCCCTTGTTCAGAAAGCCTATTAGCCCAGGAATCCTTTACAATTTATCTGGTCAGGCATGCTGAAAAAAGCTTGGAAGATAAAAGCGACCGCAATCCGGAATTGACTGATTGTGGGCGTCAGAGAGCAGAAAGTCTGGCGTACTTCTTCGAACAGGTTGATATACATGATGTCTATAGCAGTAATTACAGCCGCACAATTTCGACAGCACAGCCTGTTGCCGATTCAAAAAACACCAAGATTCAAATATTTGATCCAAAGCAAACGGAGTCCTTTGCAAAGATACTAAAGCAGACCGGAAAAAATGCTCTGGTTATTGGCCACAGCAACAGCACCCCAAGCCTTGCTAACGCATTATTACAACAAGCAGACGCATTTCCTCAAATTGACGAATCAGAGTACAATGACATATTACAAATTGTCTTCATGGGAGATCAGGTTCAGGCCACTGTTTTCAAATCCAATTTCAGATGCCGGGAATAAGAATGTTTAAGCTCTGAATATTAAAAAAACCAAGAGTATGGCAGGATTAATGACTCAGGAAACCGATATTTCTAAAAAATCATAAAAAAAGGCGGCTCCTGGGAGCCGCCTTAACTATTGAACTCTATCTAGACTTATCGTCGGTTACTAAAGATCGAAACGGTCAAGATTCATAACCTTGTTCCATGCGGCAATAAAGTCATTAACAAACTTTTCCTTACCATCCTCACAAGCGTAGACCTCAGCAATTGCTCTCAATTCAGAATTGGAACCGAAAACAAGATCTGCCCTTGTACCTGTCCATTTGGTATGTCCAGTTGCCCTGTCGGAGCCTTCAAACATATCTTGGGCATCAGTAGTTGATTTCCACTTTATTCCCAGATCAAGGATATTCACAAAAAAGTCATTGGTCAGTTGACCTGGTCTTGAAGTAAGGACACCATGTTTTGAACCATCCCAATTTGTATCCAAAACTCTCATTCCGCCCACCAGAGCAGTCATTTCCGGAGCTGTCAAATTTAGAAGTTGTGCTTTGTCTACAAGCAGTTCTTCAGCACGCGCCTCATATTTAGCTTTCTTGTAATTTCTGAATCCATCAGCCATTGGCTCAAGGTATCCAAATGATTCAACATCTGTTTGCTCCTTCGACGCATCCATCCTGCCTGGCGTGAACGGTACAGTAATATCATACCCCGCATCCTTAGCTGCTTTCTCTACCGCTGCGCATCCTGCCAGAACAATAAGGTCTGCCAAGGAAATCGACTTGTCAGATGATTGAGAACCATTGAATTCCTGCTGAATTTTTTCCAGTTGGTCAAGAACCTTGCTCAATTGGCTTGGATTATTGGATTCCCAGAATTTCTGAGGTGCCAATCTGATGCGAGCACCATTGGCTCCTCCCCTCTTGTCAGAATCCCTGTAGGTAGATGCTGAAGCCCATGCCGTAGCAACGAGCTCAGACACTGACAAACCGGCATCAAGAATTCTGTCTTTAAGAACAGAAACATCGTTGTTATTCACCAAAGAATGATGGACTTCAGGAATAGGATCCTGCCAGATCAAATCTTCAGATGGCACTTCAGGACCAAGGTATCTGTTTTTAGGACCCATGTCCCTGTGCGTCAATTTGAACCAAGCCCTTGCGAAAGCATCAGCAAACTCATCCGGATTCTCATAAAATCTTCGTGATATCTTCTCGTATGCAGGATCCATCCTTAGTGACAAATCCGTTGTCAACATGAATGGTGCATGCGTTTTATTTGGATCATGAGCGTCTGGAACTGTACCTGCCCCTGCATCACCTTTAGGCTTCCATTGGTAAGCGCCTGCTGGACTCTTTGTCAGTTCCCACTCGAATCCGAAAAGGTTTTCGAAGTAGTTGTTACTCCATTTCGTTGGCGTCGTCGTCCAGGCACCTTCGAGTCCAGAGGTGATTGTGTTTTTACCATGGCCTGAGCCAAAACTATTGGCCCATCCTTTACTCATTTCTTCCATAGTGGCGCCTGCCGGCTCCCTTCCAACATATTTTTCAGGTTCTGCTGCGCCGTGAGTCTTACCGAAGGTGTGACCACCAGCAATAAGAGCAACAGTCTCTTCATCGTTCATAGCCATCCTTCCGAATGTCTCACGAATATCTTTGGCAGCAGCTACAGGGTCAGGATTTCCATTAGGACCTTCAGGGTTTACATAAATCAATCCCATCTGGACTGCTCCAAGCGGGTTTTCCAATTCTCTGTCACCTTCATATCTTTTATCTCCAAGCCACTCGGTCTCTGAACCCCAGTAGATATCTTTTTCAGCTTCCCAGATGTCAGCACGGCCACCACCGAAACCGAAGGTCTTGAAGCCCATGGATTCCAAAGCCACGTTGCCAGTCAGGATCATAAGGTCAGCCCATGATATTTTCTTTCCGTACTTCTGTTTGATCGGCCAAAGCAAAAGTCTGGCTTTGTCAAGGTTAGCGTTATCAGGCCAGCTGTTGAGAGGTGCAAATCTTTGAGCGCCTGTTCCGCCACCTCCGCGTCCATCAGCAACACGATAGGTTCCGGCACTGTGCCATGCCATTCTGATAAAGAAAGGTCCATAGTGTCCGTAGTCGGCAGGCCACCAGTCCTTGGAATCTGTCATCAAGTCTCTTAAATCCTGCTTGACTGCTTCCAGATCCAGTTTCTTGAATTCTGAAGCATATTCAAAGTCCGGATCCATTGGATCTGACTTGCTGGAATGTTGTCTTAAAATATCTAGATTGAGAGCATCAGGCCACCAGTCTCTGTTTGAAGTACCAGCGCCCGCACCTCTTTTAAGTGAACCATTCATGAAGGGGCATTTGCTCTCCCCATTGTTCACATTATAAGAGGCGTCGCTTGAGTATGTTTTACTATCCATTGCGTAGGGTTTTTTTATTCGAAATAATATGATGCAAAAATGTAATTAATTATAATATCAATCAAATAAATAATTTTTATACTTGTATAAATACTATTTATATGACATTACAGCAGCTGGAGTATATTGTTGCCCTTGATGAACACAGGCATTATGTCACTGCTGCAGAGTCTTGTTTTATATCCCAGCCCAACCTCACGATGCAGGTCAAAAAGCTTGAGGAAGAAATTGGCATCAGGATTTTTGACCGCGACAAGAAGCCCCTCCAACCCACGCCTATCGGTCAGCAAATCATACTACGGGCCCGTCAGATCCTGCGGGAAACCAATCAGCTCAAAGAATTTGTAAACCATGAAAAAGAAACCCTAGAAGGTGATATCACCGTCGGCATAATTCCTACTCTTGCACCCTATCTCCTGCCAAGATTCCTACCCGACTACAGCAGTAACAATCCGAAGATACATTTGAAACTCCAGGAGCTGCAAACAGCACAAATCATATTTCAACTGGAAAACGGCATGATCGATATCGGGATCATTGTGACGCCTATCAATGAGGCAGGCATACGTGAAATCCCCCTGTTCTACGAACCCTTCCTGCTATATCTGCCCAGACATCATCGGTTCCTCGAACAAAAGCTGATGCTGACTGAAGATCTTGATCCGAGCGAGGTATTGGTGCTTGACGAAGGGCATTGTTTCAGGGACCAGGCATTATCCATATGCAAACAAGCCAAGTACGATTCAAACCTGGGCTTCGATTATCAAAGCGGATCCATTGAAGGTCTGAAAGCGCTCGTAAAGAAAGGTGTAGGCTACACCCTCGTTCCGGAACTATCGGTAATCCACGAATTGAATTCCGTGCACCTTAGGCGATTCTCTGAACCAGAACCGGTTCGGGAAGTCAGCCTTGTGGTGCATAATAACTTTATCAAAGAATCCCTCATACAAAGTCTAAAAAGCTCCATTCAAAAGCACGTTCCGGATAAATTCCTTAAGAAAAGTAAATCGGTCGTCGACATTGGCTGGAATTGATCAATACTCCGTATCTCAGCTAAATGACTACTCATGGAAAATGTGGCATCATTATCCAGGCGCATCAGGAAAGTCATTAATGATAGCAACTGAATTGCGAGAACCAAGTTCAAGACAGCGCTTGAAATGATTTTAATTTCCCCCTTGAGGCGCATCTTCTGTTATGATCAATATCAGCCAACTATGTAACCACAGTCACCCTCTGGTTTAAAGAAGCAATCTATATTGTAGCAAAATAGCGATTAACCTTACAACTATAAAATGAAAAATAATTATGATGTCGTAATCATTGGCGGGGGAACAGCCGGAATTATGACAGTATCTCAGTTAAAGAAGAAGAATCCCGGCATAAGTATAGCACTTATCGAGCCTTCCGACACCCACTACTACCAGCCTGCATGGACACTGGTAGGAGCAAATACCTTTAGCTTTGAAGACACAGCCCGACCCATGAAATCTCTTATTCCAAAAGGGGTCGACTGGATCAGGGACTATGCAGAAACATTTGAACCGGAGTCAAATCGTGTGAAAACAAGAAATGGTGATGTCTACAGCTACGATTATCTGGTTGTTGCTCCAGGTCTTAAAATGGATTATAGCCTGGTGCCAGGATTAGAGGAATCCATTGATAAAGCTGTGGTATGCTCTAACTATACAGACCCCAGGCATACTTGGGAAGTTATTAAGAACTTCAAAGGTGGTACGGCTTTGTTTACCCAACCAGATACTCCAATCAAGTGTGGTGGTGCACCACAAAAAATCATGTACCTTGCTGCTGACGCTTTCAGAAGAAAAGGTATTGCGGACAAAACCAATATTGTTTTTGCCACACCCGGCACTGTAATCTTTGGACTTAAAAATATTGCGGAGACCCTGACCAAGGTAGTTGACAGAAATAACATCATGCTCAACTTCGGCTACAAGCTGGTTGAAATAGATGCAGAGAAACAAATAGCATGGTATGAAATGAAAGCGCATGAAAGCTATTACAACAAGAATGAAAATGTGGAAATCACTGAAGCGAATAATAGAAAAGGAATTCATTTTGACATGCTCCACCTGGCGCCACCACAAGCGGCTCCAGATTTCATCAAAAACTCTCCCTTTGCTTTGGAAAGCGGATGGATGGATGTCGACAAGCACAGCATGCAGTCCAACAAATACAAGAATGTATTTGGCCTTGGAGATGTAGCAGGTTTGCCTACAGCGAAAACAGGAGCAGCCATAAGGAAGCAGGTACCTGTAGTAGTTGCCAACATCGATAAAATGATGAAGGAAAATGTGATTACCGACAAGAAATACACCGGTTACTCTTCATGCCCACTTGTTACAGGATATGGGAAAATGACTTTAGCTGAATTCGACTACGACAATAATTTCACGCCGGACCCAAAACTCAAACAGATGCTAGTCTTTGACTCATCCAAGGAGAGCTGGAGACTCTGGATTTTAAAGAAATACATTCTCCCATACCTTTACTGGAACAAAATGATGAAGGGCCAGGATGTTTGATGTATAGTTAGTGTCCATGTATATTTATGCCTGTGTCAATAAAATTGACACAGGCATTTTAATCTTATTACATGAAGAATAGTCAATTAAAAATACTTTTGCTTATCAGCACCTTTATTGGTTATCTGGAATGGGGAACAGATCAGAGCAGCTTCATTGTTCAATCGGAATGGGAGGTACTCAAAAAGGTACCTGAAGATCCCTTGTCCTTATTGCATCCTTTCATCCTTTTACCTGTAGCGGGCCAATTATTATTGCTATTTGATATCATTAAAAAGAATAAAGGCAAAAAACTGTCGGTTATTGCTATTGTACTTATGAGCTTGTTATATCTGATGATTCTGTTTATTGGCTTGTTGGATATGAATTTCAAAAAAATACTCTCTGCTCTACCCTTCTTTATTCTATCATTCGTGATAATTAGATCAAAAAACACCAAGACCTCCACAGACACATAAGAGCTTTTCCAATGAAATACATTACAGATATCAACAAAGAGTTCAATACCGACGAAAGATGCTCTATTATTGAAATTCTTAATAAAGCCGACTTGCCTCATATCTCTATAGCACAGGCGCGTTTGAAAGTGGGATTAACAACTGAGTTACACAGCCTGGATGGTGATGAATTCTATTATATTCTTCAGGGGCACGGCACTGCTGAGCTGGATCGTTCACAAAAGTTTGAACTGCAAAAAGGAGACGTACTGCACATCAAAAGAGATCAGCCTCAAAGAATCAAAAATACAGGTGATAAAGATCTCATTTTCCTTTGTATTTGTACGCCGCGATTTGAAGCAAAACATTACGCAGCGCTGGCCGAAGATAATTTAAACCCCATTTGATGGCATTGATCGGAAAGAGGCCAGAAAACACTATCTGTGCGCGGCTACTTAGTTATAGTTTATTTGGTATGGAATGTGTAATTTTAATACTTAGCTATGCCTAAAGGAAAAGCCATATCCGAAACTGAATACAAAGAGATTGACAAGGAGTTTCATTCCCTCATAAAGAAGGTACGCCCAAAGTGCACCGAGGAAGACCTTAATAATCTTGATAAGGCCTACAATCTCATACTGAAAGCACATAATTATCAAAGACGAAAATCGGGCGAGCCTTATGTCTTCCACCCTATCGAGGTAGCCAGGATTTGCTTTGAAGAAATCGGACTGGGCGCTACATCAATAATCAGTGCCCTTCTGCATGATGTTGTTGAAGACACAGACACAAGCCTTGAAGAAGTCGGGGATGTGTTTGGTGCTAAAATCACAAAAATTGTTGACGGACTTACAAAACTGGATGGCACCTACAACATAGAAAACAAACAGGCCGAGAATTTCAAAAAAGTATTATCCAGCCTTGTTTATGATGTGCGCGTGGTACTCATTAAAATGGCAGATCGTCTCCACAACCTAAGGACCATTGGTTCTATGCCTCGGGAAAAACAAATCAGGATTGCTGCTGAAACCAGCTACATTTATAGTCCCCTGGCACATCGTCTTGGCCTCTATAATATCAGGACAGAGTTCAATGACATCATAATGAAAATAAATGATCCGGAGCAATATAATGAAATCACCGAGAAGCTTCAGGCGTCTGAATCTGAAAGAAACAAATACATTAAGGAGTTCATCAAGCCTTTGAGCAACAAGCTCAATGAACTTGATGTCGATTACAGGGTCTTGGGTCGTTCAAAGGCTATTTCGTCCATTTATTCTAAGCTACAGAAAAAGCAAGTCCCGTTTGAAGAAATATATGACCTCTTCGCAATACGAATCATTGTCGATGTTCCAACCGATAAGGAGAAAAGTATTTGCTGGCAAATCTATTCAATCATAACAGATGTCTATAATCCAATTCCGGAAAGGCTCAAGGACTGGATTACGACGCCAAAGGGTAATGGCTACGAATCACTGCACACGACTGTAATCGGACCAAACGGCAGATATGTAGAGGTACAAATCAGATCCGAACGCATGGACGATATCGCTGAAAGAGGCTTTGCTGCACACTGGAAATACAAAGGCGTCAAAAACAATAACAATGTGTACGACAAGTGGCTGGATAATGTAAGAGCCTTATTGGATACGCAACATTCTGATGCCCTTGAGTTCCTCAATGACTTTAAATCGAACCTCTTCCATAAAGAAGTATTTATATTTACACCTAATGGTGACATGCGAATCCTGCCAGAGGGTGCTACAGCTCTTGATTTTGCCTTCGATATCCACTCAGACGTAGGATATCACGCTACTGCTATAAAAGTGAATAACAAATTGGTACCCATGGGGCATGTTCTCAAAAATGGTGACCAAATTCAGGTAACGACCAATAAGAATCAAAAACCTTCTGAACATTGGCTTAAGCTTACCGTGACTGGTAAAGCCCGTTCTAGGATTCGCTCGGCAATGAAGGAAGAAAAGCGTCAGAAAGGTGAATTGGGTAAAGAGGCACTGATACGCAAACTTAAAAATGCGAAACTGGATTTTGAAGACAATATAGACTTCCTTGTTAAAAACAATGGTTTCAAAAACAGACCGGATTATTACTTTGCCATTGCTTCAGGAGATATCAAAATGCCTGACATCAAAAGCTTTGACATAGAGAATAATAAGCTCGTAGAACCCAAGGAAGAGGAGATTATCCAATCAGAAGGCATACCAGCCCTTTCCGATACCAAGGTAAAAGGCAAGAAAAAAGCCCAAAAAGAATCAGAATCGAACATTCTAGTTGATGGAGAACCCATAGATCAATATGAATTTTCTTTGGCTCGCTGCTGCAGCCCTGTCCAGGGTGATGATATATTCGGCTACCTTACATCAGGAAAAGGTTTGAAAATACACAGGGTAACCTGTAAGAATGCCACCCACCTTCTGGCCAATTATGGCTACAGGGTACTTAAGGCTGAATGGGGAGGCAGATCGGGAAGTAATTTTATCGTAGACCTTTCCATTACAGGTGTGGATTCCGGACCCGGCGTTATTCAGAAGATCACCTCTGAATTATCAAACAACCTGGGTATTAACATACGATCATTCAGCATCGCTGGAAACCAGGGATATTTCGAAGGAAAAGTGAGCATATTCGTAAAAAACAAGGATCAGCTCAATGTAGTAATGAATGCCATTAATAAACTTGAAGGCGTTACCAATGTTACTAGAGTAATTAAGCAATGACATGGAGGTATCAGAAAAACATCTGGAAAAGGTAATCGAGGAGGTAAAAGCTATTTTCACCCGTTACCTGGAACACAATCAATACAGAAAAACGCCTGAGCGCTATACCATACTGGAGGAAATCTATCGCAGAAACGACCACTTTGATGCCGAAGCCCTCTACATACACATGAAAAATCAAAACTACAGGGTATCACGCGCTACTGTCTACAACACTCTGGAACTGCTTGTCAACTGTGATCTGGTGACCAAACACCAGTTTGGCAAAAACCTGACTCAATACGAAAAGTCTTATGGCTTCAAGCAACACGACCACCTATTGTGTATAGACTGCGGCAAAGTATTGGAGTTTTGCGATCCCAGAATCCAGAACATCAAGGACATGATGGGTGAGCTCCTAAACTTCAAGGTTACGCATCATTCACTCAATCTATATGGCAAATGCGATGGGGCTTGCGATCGTGCAAAAGAGGATTAAAATATTTATTTAATTAAACTTAAAATATTCACTGATCAGTCCTTCTTTCAGAGCATAAGGCGATACAACAAGTTCTTGAAGCCCTGTTACTTTACTCAAAACATAATCTATCAGTAGGAACGATTCCTTGGCCAGATCTGCTCTATGTGCGGGCATGCCTGGCAGGCGAGTCCTTTGCGATTTATCGGATTGAAGGATTCGACTTTTTATCGGCAATACAGAATTGACATCATAAACATTGCCTCTGGGTGATGACTTATGACCCATCATACTTTCAAGGATCTCAAAAGGACCCGAAGACCCGATGAGAAGACCGGTATTCAGTTCATTGCAGATATAGACCAATTCGTCCAGTGTGTTATCAAGACTTTCGAACAACAGCTTCCGTTCATATTCTGAGACGGGATCTCCCAATTCGAAAGACTTGCGGAGAACAGAAATACCAATATTGTGAGACTGGAATTCAAGTATATCTTTCGAGCCGGCAGACTGGATGATAAACTCCACCGATCCGCCGCCAATATCCATGATAAGGCTTGGCCTGGGGCTCTGCAGCTGCAAAAGACGGTTTCCCTCGTAAATCAGTTGAGCCTCCCTTTCGCCACTTATAAGCTTAAGTTCAATACCGGTTTCCTCGTATATCCTGTCCATCAATTGACGACCATTTGATGCGGAGCGAAGCATTGCAGTACCTACTGCAGTAACGCCTTGACAATTGAATTGATCGATTACTTCCCTATACTGTCTCAAACAATCCAAAGCAACATTCAGCTTGACTTCAGGAATTCTGGACAGTCCATCCGAAGAAATATATAAGAATTGTCTTTCCCTATAAAGCTCCCTGAATCCGGGTGCTTCATTTTGTTTTTCTACAATGAGCAGATGAAAGGTATTACTGCCCAGGTCTATTATTGCTAATCTATCCTCCAATTTGTTTGGCGGCATTCATGGCCTGCTGTATTATATTCTGAAAAAAGCCAACCCCATTCTGACTCATCATATTGGCATAACTGGCCTTACCATTCTCATGAAATACATAAAAATTGCAATCCGCACCATAATACACATCCGCTTCCAGGATGATTTCGCCTTCGATCTGATAGAACTGCCGCGCTATCGGTTTGCAATTCTGTGGAATTGACATAACGGTTGCCTTATCAATGTAACTGACATTAAGTTGTATGCTTGGTTTTTCTTTCTGACTCATGGAGAATGGGAAATTATGAAATATAAAATCAAGATAGTCTGCTTCGTTGTAAAGCTTCTGGTACAGCTCAGCTGGCAAGACAGGATAAACCGCTTGGGCAGGAGCTGACTGTTTAGCGGCATCGCCCGGGTTGTTGTCGCTTTTACAAGCAAATAAAGACATAATCATGAGACCGATAGCAAGCAAAATCTGATTCTTCATAGTGCTAAAAATTGTATTCCAGCCTGAAAGTCCAAAAGAAACTATCAAGGCCATCTGTATTGAATAAATCTCCTTCAATGAGTTTGACGAAGGAGTCTGTATAAAAAGTTCTAAATGTAATATTTTTCGTGAAAGCATAATAGACCCCTACCCTTGCTGCAATATCATGATCCTGGAATTCTGACTCGCGTCCGGACAGTATTGGATTGGAGGTATTGACAGATATCAGATAGGCATAGGTCAATCCACCAAAGAGCCCTACCTTATAATAATTGCCTGATTCCATGAGCCAGTCATTGATGGTAAAATAAACCGGAATTTCAAGATAGTTGAGAGATGTGGCCTGTAGACCGGAATTGGAAAAGCCAATACTCTCCCGGCTTCCTCGCTGAGAATATAAAAGCTCCATGGTCAGATCATACTTCTTCCCAAGGCCATAAGACAGCCTCGCGCCAAAGCTGAAACCCAGTTGATCATAGCCTGAAAGACTGTCTCCACCCAGCTGTGAAGCCGTCATTCCTGCAGCAATACCGGCCTTGAACCTGTTCTGTGAATACGTTTCCCCTGGCAGAGCCATAAAAATTTCAAAAAGGAACAGGATAAGAATGATATTAAAACTCTTCATATATATGAAAATCTTTTATATTTGGCTCAGATAATGAGAGGATGAAGATAAAATATAATAAGTCAACGCTCCTAAAAATCGAGCAGCTTTTCAAAGACCTGGATTACACAATACGATACGAAAAGGGACAGTTTCAATCGGGTTACTGCATTATACACCAAAAGAAGATAGTGGTTATCAATAAGTTCTTCGACATCAAGGGTCGTATAGAAAACCTGATGGATATCCTCAATGACATCACCTACGGCCTAGATCCTATTCCTGAAAGTTTCCAGGATTTCACTGAAATACTGCAAAAAAGGCCTGAAACTGAAACGGAAGCCAGCTAAAAAAAGAAACAAGACAGCGGTAAGATTTGTTAGCTTCGTAGAACAAGCTTATCCAGGTGGAAATAGTAATTCTAGGTTCCGGTACTTCACAGGGTATCCCGATTATAGGATGCACATGCGAGGCATGCGTATCTAATGACCCACGGGACAAGCGCCTGAGGAGCTCTGTCTTTGTCAGAACTGAAAAAGTAAAGATCCAGGTGGATGTTGGACCTGACTTCAGAGCGCAATACCTGGAAAACGAGCTAAGCAGCATCGACTACGTCCTCTTCACGCACGAGCATAATGACCATGTAATTGGAATAGATGATCTTAGGGCCGTCAATTTCATTCAAAAAAAGCAATTGCCTCTGCTTGCCGAAAAACGGGTGCTGGGTGAAATTAAAAAGCGCTTTGACTATGCCTTTGCGGCAGAGAAGTACCCGGGTGTGCCAGATATAAGTCTTCATGAAATCTCTACAGAAGCCTTTCGACTGGGAGATATTGATGTCACGCCAATCCGGGTTATCCACGGCAAGCTTCCCATTCTGGGATTCAAATTCAATGATTTTGCTTACATCACAGATGCTTCTATGCTGGAACAATCAGAAATCGACAAACTGTATGGCGTCAAAGTATTAATCATCAATGCCCTCAGAGAAACCAAACATTATTCGCACTTCACATTGCAAGAGGCCCTTGACTGCATCGAAAAGATAAATCCGGAGAAGGCCTACCTTACCCACATAAGTCATATAATGGGGCCTACACGAGCTTGGGAACAAAAACTTCCATCCCGTGTTTTACCCCTGCAAGACAAAATGCGTATTATCCTCCCGGACTGAGCTTCGGCGAATTTGCGTATATAACTTATAAGCTTATCTTAGTAGATAAGCATTGGTGCTAAGACAAAATTTATGAGTAAATGGCTTTTGAGTGTAATCATTATGGTGTCAGGCCTCACGGCCGAGGCACAGAATAATGCACAGCACACCTTATATATGGTAGACATTTACAGGCACAATGTGGCCTATGGCGGCTTCGACCGATCACTCAGTGCCAATTTCAATTACCGCACGCAATGGGCCGGCCTTGACGGCCAACCCAATTCGGTGTATTTCAACGCTCATCTTCCTGTTTACCTTTTAAATGGTGGGGCCGGATTCAGTCTTTCAACAGACAAAAGCGGAGGACTACGCATTACAGAGATGCAACTGTCCTACAACAGGGTACGCAGTTTCGGAAGAGGTATTGTATCATTTGGTGGCTCACTGGGATTAAGGCAATTGGGTATAGACGGTGGAGTCATACGTACACCTGATGGTATTTACCAAGGTGGATTCAGCCACGAAGACCCTATTCTGTTTATTGATTCGCAGGCAGGTTCACATTTAAACTGGAGTCTGGCTTTCTTTACCAAAACAGACTTCTTTGACCTGGGTCTTTCCGTACGTAACTTATTTGCCAACGCCACAGATATTGAAGGCATAAATTTTATCAGCTCACGCCAAATTAATGCTTACGGAGCCATACCTTTCTTTGTCAATGACTTAGAAATTCAAGCTTCTTTATATATGAAAACTAACCTTCAGCAATGGCAAACGGATATGTCTGTAATTGTGAAAAGTGGCAATGTTTTTGGAGGTCTATCCATAAGGGGATTTAACGAAAACTCCTTTGATTCTGCTATATTCTTAGGTGGCGTCAGGCTCAACGAACATTATACCCTGTCATACAGCTATGATGTAAGCCTGGGAGGCCTTTCAGATTTTAATCAGGGATCCCATGAGATTCTTATTAATTACAATCTGAATAAGCTTATTGGCATAGGCTTGCCACCGGAAATTATTTACAACCCAAGAGATTTATAATTCTTTAGAAAGTTTGTAATGATTTACATTATATTGAATAACTAAAAGTCGTCGATTTTTTTTGAAAAAATTATGACTTTATAAAATACAATAAACTACCTTCACGTTTAATAATTTCCTGCATTGTGTGCAGGAGTCAGGCAATATTTAATAGGTAGCAATTTTTTTTGTAAATAGACAACAAAGTTTATTTTTACCAATCCTTATTGGAGGCGAAATACTTTGAATTGCAAAATCAGTTAATAAACATGAAAAGAAAAGCACTGTTTTCCTTTTGCTTAATGGTTCTTTTGTTAAGCTCGTGCGGAAGAGATGATTCAGGACAATTGCTGGGCGTTCCCGACAGACCGGCATGGAATGGTATAAATCCATTTGGAATGGTATATGTGCCTTCTGGTACCCTCACCATCGGACAAAGTGACCAGGATGTTTTCCAAACTTATATACAGCGTCAAAAAACCGTATCGATTTCTGGTTTCTTTATGGATGACACAGAAATCACAAATAATGAGTACAGACAGTATGTATACTGGGTAAGAGACTCACTTGCTCACCTTATCATGGATGATATCTATGAGGATGAGTACGGTAATGAAAGAATAGACTGGGAATACGAGTTGGATTACAGTTCAGAAGAGCTGGATGATATGTATTACCAGGGCGATATGAAAATCAATGATTTCGAGCGTGCCCTTGATACGCGTCAGTTGCAATACACCTACAAGTGGATAGACTGGCAAAAAGCAGCTCATAATCCGGACATAGTACGTTCCAACCTGCTTAAAGAGGAAACAGTATCCGTTTATCCAGATACATTGGTTTGGATAAGGGATTTTGCATATTCATACAATGAGCCTTTCACTCGTAACTACTTCTGGCACCCGGCATTTGATGACTATCCGGTTGTCGGTGTTAACTGGAAGCAGGCCAAGGCATTTTCACACTGGAGAACCCATATCTGGAATTCTTTCAAAGGAGACCAGCCTAATACTGAGGAATTCAGACTTCCTACGGAAACAGAATGGGAATGGGCCGCCAGAGGTGGCCGTGAGATCGCTCCATACCCTTGGGGTGGTTATTATATCAGAAATGCTAAGGGTTGTCTTCTCGCCAACTTCAAGCCTGGAAGAGGTAATTATCCAGAGGATGGTGGATTTTACACTGTAAAAGCAGACGCTTACTTCCCTAATGACTACGGTCTTTACAACATGTCAGGAAACGTGTCTGAGTGGACAGAAACCCAGTATCATCCAAACGCTTATTCACATGTACACGATCTTAACCCGGATGTTAAGTACGATGCCAAGGACGATGATCCTGAAGCATATAAAAGAAAAGTAATCAGGGGCGGATCATGGAAGGATATTTCTTACTACTGCCAGACCGGCACGCGTAACTGGGAATATCAGGATACATCCAAGTCTTACATAGGCTTCAGATGTGCTCTTACCTTCCTTGGCAGATCCATCAATGATTTCTAATACGCTTTATTAGAACAACCATTAATATTTATTTAATCAGTTATTAACCTAATTTTAAAAATTCTAACTAATGGCTTTTTACAAATCTAAAGGATTTAAATACCTAAAGAACCTGATTATCGGAGTTGGTGCCGCAGTTGTAATGATGGGAGCACTCGCTAAAATTCTTTCTCACCCCCTTGGTAACATTTTGATCACAGCTGGTCTATGTACAGAAGCATTCCTTTTCCTCATGCTTGGTGTATTGCCTCCTGAAAAAGATTATTACTGGGAAAAACTTTACCCTGGACTAGATAACTACAACGCAAATCTTACACCTCTAACAGCTGGACCTACCTCTAAGCCAATGAGACCTCTTGATGCGGATGCAGTGGAAAGCCGTTTGGGTGGCATGCTTGATGAATTACAGGGAATGTCTAAAAGTCTGGGAAGCCTGAAAGCTCTTCAGGAAGTTGACTTTTCTGAAACTCAGGCTCAGATGGAGACTATGAATAACTTTTACACCAAGATGAACGATGCTATGGGTGTATTGACCGAGACTGTTGAGGATACAAAAATGTACAAAGAGCAGGTTGCTTCTTTGAACAGAAACCTTACCTCTCTTAACTCTGTATATGGTAACGTTCTGGGTGCTTTCAGAAAAGGAATAGAGGAATAATAATCAAACCTTTTAATTAACGCGTAAAATTTAATATATGTCTATTCCAAAGGAACCCCGTCAGCTCATGATCAACATCATGTATCTGGTACTTACGGCGCTTTTGGCGTTGAACGTATCTGCCGAGGTTTTCAACGCCTTTAAATTGGTTGACAAGGGTTTGGTTAAATCAAACAAATCACTTGATGAAGCCAACGCAGCATTGCCACAGGCCATCAGAGACGGTGCGAAAAAAAGAGAATCACTAGCGACTTACGCTGAGCGTGTAGATCCGATTTTGCAGAAGTCGGATGAAATGTCTGAATATCTTCAAAGTATTGTTGACGGTATGATTGAAGAAACAGGCGGATATCTTGAAGACAGAGAAAATCCGGGTGTACTCACAGATGAGCTTAAAGCCGCAAAAGATTACGATATTACTACGAGAACATTGGTAACAAAATCAGACGGAACTCCAGGAATTGGAGAAGAAGTAAAAGCCAAGCTCGAAATGTACCGAGATGAAATTATGAGTCTCATCGATGAAGAAGATCAAGCCGCATTCTCTCAGAATGTTTCTGTTCAAATTGACAACGAAACATGGCAAAAGAAGAAAAAGAAAAGCTGGTCTCATATGAACTTTGACCATATGCCTCTTCAGGCTGTGATTCCAATTTTCACGAAGTATATCAATGATATCAAATCAACTGAAGCAGCTGCTTTGAATTACCTAGCTAACAAGGTAGGTACGACAGCTGACCTCACTTTTGATAAATATACCGTGGTATCTGCTCCAGAACGTTCTTACGTTATCAAAGGAGAGCAATACAAAGCAGACCTCTTCCTCACAGCTGCAGCAGGTGGTGACTCCAAAACTGGAATTACAATTGCTGTAAACGGAAGAAATCTGTCACTGGATGACGAAGGTAAAGCGCAATTCGTTGAGACCGCCTCCAGCATTGGTCCTCGCCGATATACAGCTACCGCTACTCTTACCAATCCAGTAACAGGAGAAACCGAATCATTCAAAAAAGAATTTGAATACGAAGTAGGAGAAAGATCTGTAACTGTATCAGCTACCAAGATGAACGTTTTTTACATCGGTGTTGATAACCCGGTTGAAGTATCAGCTGCCGGTGTACCGTCAAACCAGATCAACGTAAGTATGAGTGGTGCTGGTGAAGGAGCCATCAAAGCTGATCCTAACGGAGGATTCGTCGTAAACGTGAAAAGGCCAACAAAACTTGGTGAATTCGCTAAAGTCAATGTAACAGCCCCTGGGCTGCAGGCTTCAAAAGATTTCAGAGTCAAAAGAATACCGGATCCAGTTCCGAAACTATCTCAGAGTCGAGGTGGCCTGATGGGTTCAGGAGAATTCAAGATCCAGCCCGGTGTATTCCCGGTACTTGAAAACTTTGACTTTGATGCACGTTGCGAAATTGTTGGTTTCAGACTTGTACGGGTACCAAAAAGACAGGACCCTCAGGTTTCTGATAACAGAGGTGGACGTTACTCTGGAGAGACAAAATCCATAGTTGACAGAGCCAAGCCAACAGACACCTACTTCTATGAAAATATCAAATGCCGTTGCCCGGGAGACCCTGCACCAAGGGATATCGGAACAATGGTGTTCAAGATTAATTAAGAGATTAAATCTATAGATGATGTTAAAAAAGAATTTATTTTTTCTCCTTTTCCTGGGCCTCGGATTCAGCCTTACAGCTCAGCAGGATGACACACAGATCATCACAGAGTCAGGTACTCCCCTAGAGGAAATATACATTGACGGAATTGTCAAAAGGGAACTCATCAATGAAGCTCCGATATTGGAGTATGATGTTGTAAGGGAAGCTGATGCTGTATGGGAAAGAAAGATATGGCGAATTGTAGACGTCAGGGAAAAAATGAATATCCCATTCAGAAGTCCTAAAGCACCGTTTTTCAATATTTTGAAAGAACTTGCTGAAAATGGCGACGTGGCGGTATTCAAAGATGAGTTCTTCAGGGAGCCAATGACCATCGATGAGATCGAAAAAACCCTTTACAGGATCGATACAACGACGGTTTTTGACTACGACACCTATGAAGAAAAAATCACAGTGGTTCGTAACGATGTGAACTGGAATGATATCAAGCAATTTAGAATCAAAGAAATCTGGTATTTCGACAAAGAACTGTCAGTTATGGATTCGAGAATTCTTGGCATCTCTCCTATCCTCGATAATTACGATCCTACTACTGGTGAGCTAAAATACTCCCTGCCTCTTTTCTGGATCTACTATCCTGAGGCCAGAGAGCATTTTGCCCGTCACCGGATTCAAAACGACTACAACGACATAGCCCCACTCAACTGGTATGATATTTTCGAGCAAAGGTATTTTGCCAGCTATATCATGAAAAGGTCAAATACACTTGATCTCAGGATAGAGGACTTGTATTATGGTTATGACAGAGAAGGCATTGATCGACTTATGGAGTCAGAAAAGATTAAAGCTGAACTCTTTAATTTCGAACACGATCTTTGGGAATATTAATATCATCTGAAAGATTCAAATAATAAAAAAACCTTGTCATTCGGCAAGGTTTTTTTTATGACCCGATTTCAAGTGCTTTCGCTCCCACAAAAAGGCAGATGCTACAATAAGATACTCCAGACTCACCCAGAAATAATAGCTTCCATCCATAGCTTCCGAATACAAGACATAGCTGAATACAGAGCAGTATGACCATACTATAATATAAAGTCTCGGCCTGAACATGGTAATACCTACTAGAAAACACAGGTACCAGGGATGCACGGTAGTAGCCATAAGTATATAAAAGCTGAATACCTGCGCACTGAGATGCAATAGTTCAATGGGTGTTGTTGGTGCATTACGCCAGCTCTGATAAGCGATGAAGAGAATTACCATGACTGCAAGGAATGGTCCAATGATCTGAATTTGATTGTAGCCGGTCAGCCAGAAACCGGCTTGCCTCATTACAAAATAAATGCTGGCATTGAATTCAAATTTTTGGAAATACAGATCCAGGCTCGAAAAAAAATGCATCAAATCCAAACCAAGCAAGAAAGGGGCAAAGAATAAAAGACTGCATAATGCCGTAGCAAAAACATATCTAAAAAACTGCTTTTTTTCTTTCCAATATTTCCACAACAGAGGGATGAACATCAATGGAAACATTTTGAAGGCTATAGAAGAAGCAAAAGATGCTGATGAAACCAGATGCCTTTTTTGAGACAGGAAATACACAGAGGCCAAAAAGCTCAACACACAGAAGCTTTCAAAGTGTGCGTTGCCCATGATCTCGACCATTACCAGAGGATTAAGAAGATATATGAACACATACCACCTGGCAAGTCCATACATTTGAAGCATCCTGCTCGCTAAAAAATATATCCCCCACTCCGATGCAAGCAAGCTTAGCTTAATGATAATATTCGAAACCGCCATCTGGTCAACGCCGGGAAGTGCAGACAAATAAAATACCAATTGGCTGAATGGTGGATAAACCGTGTAATACTGTTGTGAATTCAGATTTTCATACAAGCCAGACCATCCCAGATCAGGAAAAGCCTCCATGAGCTGTTCCGGTGTATAGCTCAGAGGATGTATGCCTTCAGAAATAAGCAGACCATCCCAGACAAATCGGTATATATCGTCAGATAATTGAGGAAAACTGAATACAAGAATACATCTTATGATAAAGGCCAGTGCGACCAGCGATGAAGATTTCAACGGATGGCTTTTGCATTCATTCAAAATCAAGCCATAAGCCAGGAATGCTGCTGTGAACCCACTTATAATTACTATAAAATCATCCTGGGAGCTGTAAAATCCAAGGACCAGAACCGCTATAAACAGTATAGCTGCGTATAGGCTTATTTTAATGATTTGCCGTTTTATAATTCAGATGTTTGACTGAAAAATAAAAAATGGTGGCATATCCAAAAAATAAAAGCACATGGAATAGTAAAAGAGAACAGTCTCTTTGGGTAATACCATAAACGACAGCAAAGAAGAAATATAAAGCGAGTAATCCTTCAAGAAGAGTTAAAGGACTGATCTTGGCTGACCTGTACTTACTTTTCACAAGGCTATCACCAACCGATCGGATATTAAACTTTGGAGTCCTGACAAAAGAACTCTTCTTTCCTTTCAAACCCTGTATAACCGCAATCGCATTATGCAGAGACAGGCCCATTGACAAGGAAAGGAAAACAGGGAATATGAAAATAAATTTGATTATCGACTTGAATTTATTCTGATCGTCCCAGGCAGCTTCTACATTCGCCACGTAATACACTGCCATTATAGCGAACAGACTGATCAGGAAAAAGGTCATGATGCGCATGTCAATCTGCAAGGGATTTATAAAATACAATAAAGGCACGCTGAATACCCCCAGCAGAAAAACAAAGAGAAACACTGTGCTTGCCAATAAATGGGTGGATGCGTGCAACTTTTGTACAAAAGACAGAGGACTTGTCCATACCTTTGGAAGCAATTTTTTGGCGGTCTCAGCTCCACCCTTCATCCATCGGTATTGTTGAGACTTCAAGCCCAGCATTTCAGATGGAAGCTCTGCAGGTGAGGTGACTTCTTCAAGGTATACAATCTTCCAATTCTTCAATTGTGCCCTGTAGCTGAGGTCGAGGTCTTCGGTCAAGGTATCCGCTTCCCATCCTCCGGCATCATCGATCGTGCTGTGTCTCCATACCCCGGCCGTCCCATTGAACTGAAGCAGGTAATCTGCGTACTCACGGCCCTGTTGTTCTATTGTGAAGTGTACATTAAGTTGAAAGGCCTGCAACTTTGTTATGATAGAATAGTTCTGATTGATGTGTCCCCAGCGCGTCTGAACGATACCTACATTTCTATCTTCAAAATACGGCAAAGTGCTAAGCAGAAAGTCCCTCTCCGGAAGGAAGTCCGCATCAAAAATGGCGATAAAATCTCCTTTGGCATATTGCATGGCTTCCTTCAAGGCTCCAGCCTTATACCCTTGGCGCTTGCTGCGGTGAATCAATTTGATATCAAAACCTTTTTGCCTGTACTCTTCTACCTTAGCCTTTGATATTTCGAGAGTTTCATCGGTACTGTCATCCAGAACATGGATTTCCATGCAATCTTTGGGATAATCAAGCTTACAAATATTATCTATAAGCCTCTCGACAACAAAATATTCATTGAATACGGGTAACTGAATGGTTACAAAAGGCTTGTTTCCGTTTAATTCAAGGCTCGTACTATGGCTTTTTCTATCCTTCAGCTTACCGCGTGTGTAATGCAGCAATAGATGAAACTGTAAGAGACAATAAACCGTGATGTATACGAGACATACGATATAGACAGCAAATACAATATACCCTATAATCTCCATGCTCACAATAATTTGAATATAGTCCACAATATCTTATGGCCGGCAAGTACTGTTCCTTTAAGTGTGCCTGAGACTTTGGACACACCAATGCGCCTCCTGTATTTAACCGGTACTTCTGTGCATTTCATTTTTTGCTTTGCTGCTTTTACCTGCATTTCAACCGTCCATCCAAAATCGGGATCAGCCATTTCCAAAGATAACAGGCTTTCATATTTTATAGCCCTGAAAGGGCCAAGGTCTGTAAATTCATAGCCGTACAAAAGTCTTATAAAGTTGGTTGCCAGCCAATTTCCGAATATCTGCTGCGGTTGCATGGCACCACGTTCAAGAGTGCCCAAAGCTCGTGAACCGATCACCATATCCATATCCTGCTCTAGAATAGGCTGTATAAGTGCAGGCATTTCGTCAGGGTGATCCGAATAATCCCCATCCAGAAACACGACAATATCCGGTTTTATGTCTTTCTGTGCGATGTAATCCATGCCTTTGAGGCACGCTGAGCCGTAACCTTTCCTGTTTTCATCCAGGACAAACGCACCATATTCAATGGCAACATCCCGAGTATTATCGGTACTGTTGTTATTGCATACAATCACTTCCCTAACCAAATCTGATGGTATATCGTTTATGACACTGCCAATAGACTTTTCTTCGTTATAAGCAGGGATAATGACATCTATTTTTAATCTATCATGCATGGTCTACACAAAACTAGTTTTTTGAGTCCTGTTTGGATGACATTATCGGACAATAATGGAATATTACCCTATTTTTGGGCGAACTAACTGCAGGACCCAAGATTCAAATCAATATATGAGTAAATACGGCATACACATATTTTTCTTTGCGATCATATTATCTATAGTCCACTTTATGAGTTCTTGCCAGGACGATTCTGTAAGTGACAATCCAGATATCATGCTCGACTTTTCTATGGATACTTTAAGCTTCGACACTGTATTTACCGAAAGAGGTTCTGCTACACGATCATTCAAAGTTTTTAACCTGGAAGACAAGGCTGTCATCATCGACAGGATTTCACTGCAAGATCCTGATGGTTTTTTCAGATTAAATATTGACGGTTTTGCCCAAAATGATATTGAAAACATACGAGTCGAAGCCAATGACAGCATCTACATATTCGTGGAACTTACCATTGACCCCGATAATCCTGTTTCTATCAGCCCGTTCTTTATCGAGCGCCATATAAAGATAAGCGCCGGTGTCAATACCTTTGATGTCATGCTTGAAGCATGGGGACAAAACGCCAATTATATACCTAACCGTGAAAGTGCCGGCAGAGTCAGCTATGTCAGCTGTCAATTTGGAGACTGGGTCTGGGATGATCCCAAACCATATGTACTCTATGGCGTTCTGGTCATCGACAGCTGCGACCTGGTTTTACCGCCAGGTACAGAAGTTTACGTCCATGGGGGTGTAGCCATAAATGAGCTGGGCGTTTTCAATGACGGTCTCTTTGTATTCCTTCAGAACGGCCACTTGATTTCTCAAGGAACTGTGGATGAACCTGTCCTATTTAAAACCGACAGACTCGAAAATGAATTTGATGAAGTCCAGGGACAATGGTCTGGAATACTCCTAAGCAAGAATACCAAGGGTAACAATCTGAGCCACACGCGTATAGAGAACTCTATAGTTGGTCTTTCGGTCGATTCAGCGGCAAGTGTAAGAATCGAATCATCTGTTTTTGCCTTTACTGGCGGAAGCGGCATCAGTGCATCCCATGCCAGTATTTATGCTGAAAACTGTCTGTTTTACCAAAATGCCGGTGCAGGTATCAGTTTGAATTTTGGAGGCAGCTACAGTTTTAATTATTGTACAGTTGCCAACTATGACAACCAGGATGTAGCTGTAGAAGCCAATAATATAAAGTGCTTCACTGGTGACTGCAGTTCTTTCCTTATCAATGCTCTGGATTGCGGTTTTTCCAATTGTATCTTTACGGGCAACGACAGGGACGAAGTTTCCCTGTTTGATGCTACTGATGGATCGAACCCTTCAATCTTTAAATACAATTTTGATCATTGCATCGTCCGAGTAGATGAATTACTGAATGCGGATGCTTTCCCTAATTTCTTTGATAACTGCAGTAATTGTAAAAACACGGTTCCTTCGGATACACTTTTCAGGAATGTTGATGCCTACAATTTTGAATTGGACACCATGTCAATAGCTATTGATGCAGGAAAAGACCTTCCATTTATTGATACAGATATCCTTGGCCAGATTCGGGAAAGTGGCAAAGTGGATATTGGATGCTACGAATTTCAGAAATAAAGCTCTTCTTCAAGTTGTATCTTCTTTTGAAAGTTCACTTTTGCCAGAATCAAAGCGCCCACAATAAAAAATACAGATAAGACAAGTATGGAGTAACGCATACTTCCCGTCAACTGATTGACCAGTCCAAACATCAAAGTTCCAAAAACCACAGCCAGTTTTGTAAGTACATCATAAAAGCTGTAATAGGATGTCAGCGGAATGTCATCATCTTCAATAAACTTGGAATAGCTTGATCTTGAAAGCGACTGGATTCCTCCAAATACCAAACCTACAAATCCGGCAAGGATATAGAAGTAGAATTTGCTTTGAGTAAAATAAGCCAACAAACAAATAAATATCCATATAAAAATCTGGATCATCAATGAGAGCTTATTCCCCTTTTTATCTGACAGGAATGCAAAAAAATAGGCTCCTATGGTCGCAAGAAACTGAAGCAACAGAATCAATACGATCAGCTCACTACTTCCAAAATTTAAATCCTCCTTAGCAAATATCGATGCCAGATAAATAATAACATTTACTCCGGCAATAAAGAAAAAATAAGATGACAGGAAGGTGATGGTATTGCTTTCGGCTTTTATCGCTCGTCCTACTTTTTGGAGCTCTTTAAAACCTTCCTTGAAGAGAGTCCGGTCAAAGGCCTGCTTGCTGTCGGATGGTAGTACCCTAAATGTTAAAAATGCAAAGCCTATCCACCATATTCCGACCAGCACAAAACCTATCCGTATAGCCATTGAGGAAGAACTCAACCCTATCTGACTGTAAAAGCTGATCATCAGTAATATGATTGCCAACAGTATAACGGAACCAATATATCCAAAAGCGTAGCCCCTGGCACTGACAGCATCAAAGCGGTCTTCGGTAGCTATCTCTGGGAGATAGGCATTATAGAATACAATACCGACACCAAAACCGATCGTTCCCAGGATAAAGGCTGAGAGACCCAGGGCCACATCCCCGGCATCGTTGAAGAAGAATAATACCATGCATGAAATAGAGCCTATGACAGTAAATAATTTCAGGAAAAACTTCCTTTTGCCACTATAATCGGCAATACCCGAAAGTAGTGGTATCAGCAAGGCCATCAGTACAAAGGCCAGTGATACAGAGTAGGAATAAAGCGAATTACTGTTTATACTTATCCCGAAAACATTGAGAAAGTCAGGCGCTATCGAAGCAAAAAAAGGAGGAAAAACAGCTGTCGATATAACGAGTGAATAAGCTGAGTTAGCCCAGTCAAACATTGCCCATCCGTTAATTACTCGGGAATCATTCTTAGGCAGTTCAGTCATTATCTGGTATTTGAATAGTCCTAAATTTACAAATTTGAGCAGGATTAAATACCTTGGGAACATTAATAAAGTCTATTGCCTGCTGGTATCAGTATAAATCCATCATCTTGACCATATGAACATTGTCATACTTTCCAGGAACCAGGGTTTGTATTCTACACAAAGTCTGGCGCGTGCTGCACGACTAAGGCATCACTATGTCCGGATCATTGACTATGTCAACTGTGATCTGGTCATCAATGAAGGTATTCTCAATATAAATTATCACGGACAGGTCCTGAAGGATATCGATGCCATTATACCACGTATTGGCGCTTCATGGACCAGCTATGGCGCTGCGGTAATCAGGCAATTCGAATACCTCAAGATCTTTAGCACTTTGAGAAGTGAAGCTTTGATCAAAGCACGAAATAAGCTGATATGCTCACAAATACTGGCTTCACACGGTATCCATCTGCCAAAGTCGATTGTTTCAAACAACAGTTATGCCTATTCAGCCTTACTCAATGAATTTGAAGGGGATAAGGTTGTTATTAAACTGATCAACAGTACCCATGGTGTTGGTGTTTTATTAGCTAATAAAGGTATCCAGGCCGAAAACATCCTGGAAGCCTTTACACGATCCAATCAAAAATCGATGATTCAGGAATACATTGCAGAATCTAAAGGTGCAGATATCAGGATATTTATAGTTGATGATGAGATTGTTGGATGTATGAAACGTCAAGCCCAGTCGGGTGAGTTCAGATCTAACCTTCACCGCGGAGGAAGTTCCACCGTCGAAGAAATCACGGAAGAAGAGGCCGCAATTGCCATCAGGGCTGTACAAATACTCGGACTTAAGGTCGCAGGTGTCGATATGCTCCGTTCTAATCGCGGGCCACTCGTCCTGGAAGTCAATGCCTCTCCAGGTCTTGAAGGCATTGAAAGTACAACAGGCAATGATATAGCAGGCCGGATAATTAATTTTATAGAAAGAAACATACAGACTGAAGATAGTACCTTATGAGTGAGCTTATAAGCATTAACAAACGAAACTTCAAACGGGGTGAAAGTGGTATTGTAGAACTCAAAGTTGGTCGCATTCCCTCCGATACTGAAATTGATATTGAAGCACATGTGTTCAGAAGCCATGAGGATGGCCCTACCGTTCTGATCCTTGCTGGTGTACATGGAGATGAAATCAATGGTGTCGAAATAGTGAGGAATTTCCTGTTTCACGAAAACTTTAATGCCCTCAAAAAGGGAAGTCTGATCATTATCCCTTTGCTTAATGTTTTTGGCTTCATCAACTTTGATCGTTATGTTCCAGACGGGAAGGATGTCAACCGCAGCTTTCCGGGTACTTTTAATGGATCGCTGGCATCACGTATAGCCCGAACACTCACTAAACATATCCTCCCTCATGTCGATCTTGTATTTGACTTTCATACGGGCGGGGACTCCCGATACAACTTTCCACAGATACGATTTTCCAGGAATGACCAGGATGCAGAAGCTTTAGCCCGGATTTTCAATCCGCCATTTATAATCCAGAGCGGCATGATCGCCCGATCGCTTCGAAAGACCACGCGGGAAATGAAAATCCCGACACTTGTCTATGAAGGTGGCGAATCAGTGCGTCTAGATGGCCTTTCGATTCATATAGGCTTGAAGGGACTGAAAAATTGTCTCCAGCACTTAGGCATGTTCGAATATGATAAGGCGGGACAAAAAAAAGAAAACACTCGCATTATAAAGAAAACCTCATGGGTGCGAGCCAACTACTCGGGTATATTTATATGGATTAAATCCTCAGGACAAAAAGTTGAAAAAGGAGAAAAGCTGGGTAACATCCATGACCCATACGGTCAAAAATCGATTGATGTCATAAGTCACAGATCAGGTTACATTATAGGTCATAATAACGCCAGCGTAGTTAATCAGGGTGATGCCCTGTTCCACATCGGATATGAATATGAAGAGTAGCATATTATTGATTCTCTGCTTGATACCGGTATTGTTGTTTTCCCAAAGAACAGCATATATGGTCGAATCGGCTTTACGCAGGATGCTTTCTGAAGAAGCCCTTGAAAAAGCACTGCTAGGCGTATCCGTCAGAGAAGTTTCGAGCGGAGAAGAAGTCGTATCCTATAATGGGAATAAAATGCTCATTCCTGCCTCATCGTTAAAGCTCATAAGTAATTTTTCAGCTTTACATCTCCTGGGAAAGGACCACAGATTTAAGACTCAGATCTATTACACGGGATCCATTGATTACTCCGGGGAGCTCAGTGGTGATCTCATTGTCATGGGAGGTGCTGACCCGACACTTGGCTCAGTTGATTTCAAAGGCGTAGCTCCTTTGGACAAACTTCTGGAAAATTTGGTGGACAGAATCAAGTCGGCAGGTATCAACTGCATAGAAGGCAGATTGATCCTTGATGACAGTATAGTCTCTGATGCCGGCAGCAGGGACAGTTGGCAATGGAATGATGTAGCTAACTATTATGGTGCGGGCGCCTGGGGCCTGAATATTCATAATAACTTGTTTTACATTCATTTTGATACGCGCGACAAGATCGGAAAGAAAGCCAAACTGGTATCCTATAATCCTGTGATTGATAATCTGAGCATTCAATCGGAAGTGCTTGTGGCAGGTACACATACCGGTGACCAGGCCTATGTTTTTGGAGGGCCTGATATCTATAAATTAAAGATAAAAGGGTCTTTAGCTTCCGGACGCAAAGACTTTCGCATCAAGGCAGCTATCCCAAATCCTGGCCTTTTTTTTATGTCCAGGTTGAAAGCTCAACTTGAGGAAGCTGGAATTACAAGTGGAAATATTCAGCTATCTTCTGATAACTCCAATAAGGATCTGAAAAATATCCTTACACTGAATTCTCCCAGTCTTGAACGTATAGTTTACATGTCAAACCTTGAAAGTAATAACCTGTATACCGAAGCTTTGCTATGGGCCCTGGCTACCGACCGTTCAAGGAATGGGAAATACGAACAAGGTATCAAACGTATTGAAGACATGCTTAAAAGACTTGATTTGTCTGTATCTGAATACAGGGCTGTTGATGCATGTGGACTTTCAAGGCAGAACTATATTTCTTCATCGCTGATGACTGGCTTCCTGAAGGAAATGATCGCCTTGCAAGGAGAATCACAAATCCTGAAACTTATGGCCCAACCCGGTGATAAGGGAACAGCTGAAAATTTGTTTACGACGAGGAAGGATAAAAAGTCCATATGGCTTAAAACCGGCAGTATGTCATCTGTTCAGTCCTACTCCGGATATATAAAATCAAAAAATGGTAAGCTGTATGCATATTGCCTTATGGCCAATGGCTTCTCAGCCGGTAACAGGCAAATACGGAACATATTCGAAGAATTCCTGAATACCTTGTGAATTTTAAAATCTTCTGTATACACGGTCAAATTGTCAAGTGAATTTCAATTATTATCTTAGAGTAAAGATCTTTCAGTGATAATCCGCTCCCTCATTCTCATATTAATGCTTATGTCCTGCCAAAGCGGGCAGGATAAACAGCCCAGACCTTCTGCTTCACCTGCAGACAGCATTGTCGATTCGAATGCAGGCAGCACTAAAACCGTTCAGGATGACGACAGAAGCAACTGGCAAAAACCTTCATTTGTAATACAATCTTTAGGAGACTTAGAAGCTAAGACACTGGCAGATATCGGTTCTGGTGCCCTCGGGTATTTTGTATTTAAAATCTTGGGACAAACAGATATAGGAAAACTCATAGCAATAGATATCGACAAGGAAGCTGTGAGAATGCTCAATATTCTAAAAGACGCTCTGGCAGAAAAAAAGGCATCCAAGCTGGACATAAGGCTGGCTGATATCAATGATCCTAAACTGGATGATGAAGAAACAGACTATATCCTCATTGTCAATACCATAGCCTATCTACCTGATCGTATCAACTACCTTAAAGCCCTAAAGAGCAAGCTGCGCGCAGGCGGGAAAATTGTTATTGTTGATTACAAGACCAAACGCATCCCTAGTTTTGTAGATGCCCCACCCTATGAAGAAAGAGTGCTTTTGCATATAATCGAAGAAGAGCTCTATGAAGCCGGTTATCAAAATATAATGACTGACGATACCAGCCTGGAATATCAATACTATATAGCCGCAGAGATTTAATTGCGCACCACCAGGCTTTCGCGTTCCGGACCGTTACTGATCATGGTAACAGGGACTTCCAGGTAAGATTCCAGAAATCGGATGTACTCTTTGGCTTCCTCCGGAAGCTCATTATAATTCCTAAGACTGTTGATATCGCAATTCCAGCCATTCATTGTAGTGTATTCCACGTCAATACCTTTCTCATCCAATCGATAAGGCAATTCGCGGGTCATGTGACCATTGACTTTGTAATCAGTCCCGAGACATATTTCTCCAAAATCATTGAGACAATCCATCTTGGTAATACATAAATGGTCGACACCATTCAGCTGGATGGTATATTTTAATTGTACGAGATCAATCCATCCCGTACGGCGCGGTCTACCTGTGGTTGCTCCAAACTCATGGCCTACTTTACGCAATTTCTCACCGGTTTCGTCATTCAACTCCGTAGGAAAAGGTCCTGAACCGACACGTGTGCAATAGGATTTGCTGATTCCGAATACTTTTCCAATGCGGTTAGGGGCAACACCAAGGCCCACGCACACTCCTGATGATAAAGTATTGGAAGAGGTCACAAAAGGATAGGTACCGTAGTCGATGTCCAACATGGATCCCTGAGCACCTTCTGCCAGAATTTTTTTACCAGCATTCAGGGCATCGTTGATAAAGAAAGAACAGTTGATGGTTTTAAGCTTTTTGAGGTCTTCAAGACTATCAAACCACTTTCTTTCCTCTTCTGCAAAATCAAAATCTATTTTGGGGTATATCTTACCCAGTTCAAGGTGCTTTTGCTTTAACCGTTCGTATCGGTTTTTGAAATCCTCGCTTTCTATATCTCCAATTCTCAATCCGTTTCTTCCTGTTTTATCCATATAGGTAGGACCAATCCCTCTGAGGGTTGAACCTATTTTTTCTTTTCCCTTGGATGCTTCAGAAGCGGCATCCAGGTATCGGTGTGTCGGAAGGATGAGGTGCGCTTTTTTAGCCAGTAGAATATTCGAAATGTCCAGGCCGAGGTCCTTGAGAGCCTTCAACTCCCTGGATAATACGATTGGATCAATAACGACACCGTTGCCGATGACATTCAAAACATCATCCCGAAACACACCGGAGGGTATGGTGTGAAGAACATGTTTGTGACCGTTAATAATTATGGTATGTCCGGCATTGGGTCCACCCTGGAATCGGGCTATGATATCATAATCTCGGGCTATGTAATCGACGATTTTACCTTTTCCTTCGTCACCCCACTGAAGGCCCAATAATACATCTACAGGCATGTAATTAATCTTGTAACTGATTTAAAAGGCAAAAATAGAAAACTAAGTACATTTTTACCATTTAAATCATAAAGATTATAATATGTAATCAAGTATTATTCAGGAATCTTCATTTTGATTCCTGACCTCCTCGTCTTTTTTACGTGTGATTTCCAAAAGCTTATTGACCCTGTAGATTTCATCCAATGTTTCATCGATGTAAAAGTCTATTTCCGGTATACGCCTGACATGCTTTCGGATGCGGTGAGCCAGGTTTTTTTTCAGTTGGCTGGCATGCTCATTTACCTTATCGATAATGGCCTGCTTGTTGTTTGCATTGTAGACACTTAGGTATATTTTGGCCAGACTGATGTCCGGCGTTACATAGACCTTTGTCACTGTTACAAATGCATCACCATAAATGTATGATCCTTCCTGCAGCAATACCTGTCCAAAATGTCTTCTTATTACCTCCGCCGTTTGTTTCTGTCTCTTCGAATGCATCATGATAGAATGGTTTGTAAGCCTGTTAAATTTGAGGATAATATTGCAGATATCCTGTATTATAAGCAAATAATAAACGAAAGGATAGAGAAATCGTTCTATTCGAATAGCTTAGTTTTGTAATCAGCCATGTCAGAATTTCTTGAACAAGATATCACCTATATAAAAGGTATCGGACCATTAAGAGCAGAAGTCCTTAAGGAAGACCTTGGTTTGGCTACCGTATACGATCTGCTGATTAATTATCCATTTAGATATATCGATAAAAGCGTAGTTACTGCCATTAAGGATGTAGCTACGGATTTTCCGGTACAGCTCAAGGGAGTGCTTTTATCCAAAAAACTGATAAAGGCCTCAAGAACTAATATACTGACCGCTACATTAAAGGACGGGTCAGGTTTTATTGAATTGAGCTGGTTTAAAGGCATCAAATACATTGAAAAGTATCTTGAGATAGGAAAAGAGTACATGGTTTATGGCAAAGCCAACAGCTACAGGGGAAAACTGACGATAGCCCATCCCGAGATGGAATCAGCCGGATCGAATGAGCTCAAAAACTATTTTGAACCGGTCTACTCCGGTACCGAAAGGCTTAATAAACTGAACTTTGACAGCAAAGCCAGAAGAAAGGTCATTAAGATCATCCTTTCCAGGCTGAGTGATAGTAATTTACCGGAAACGCTCCCAACCTACCTGATCAAAAAGCTGAGACTATGCTCACGTCTTCAATCAGTGCTCTGGATTCATTTTCCGCCTGATGCATTAAAACTTGAAGAAGCCCGAAGAAGAATAAAGTTTGAAGAAGTGTTTTACTTCCAACTTAAAATGCTTTTTAACAAGTCCCAGCGAAGCCTTAAGTACAAAGGCCATAGATTTGAAAAAGTAGGGACTTATCTCAATAAATTTTACAGTGAAAAACTACCCTTCGAGCTGACAAATGCGCAAAAAAGGGTTATCAAAGAAATACGGGCAGACCTGGGTTCAGCTATGCAGATGAACAGGCTGTTACAGGGTGATGTAGGCAGCGGAAAAACAATGGTCGGCTTGATGTGCATGCTTATTGCCAAAGACAATGATTACCAGTCGGTACTCATGGCGCCTACAGAAATTCTAGCACAGCAACACTTTAATTCAATTACTGAATCTCTGAAGGGATTGGGCGTGAGAGCCGCTTTTCTGTCAGGCAGTGTAAAAGGTAAAACTCGCAAGGAAATTCTCCATCATTTGAAGCTTGGAACTATTGACATCCTAATAGGAACACACGCCGTATTGGAGAATCCTGTAGAATTTAAAAACCTGGGATTGGCCATAATAGATGAACAACACCGGTTCGGTGTGATGCAACGCTCCCGACTTTGGAACAAATCGAAAGAAAACAGGCCCCCTCATATCCTGGTCATGACAGCCACTCCAATTCCAAGAACACTGGCGATGACAATATATGGAGATCTTGACGTGTCGATCATAGATGAATTACCTCCAGGAAGGAAGAAAATTCATACCATCCATAAAACAGAAAGGCATCGGGCCCAGATAATTGAATTCCTGCATCGTGAAATTGAAAAGGGGCGTCAGATATATATAGTCTATCCATTGATCGAGGAATCTGAAAAACTGGATCTGGCAGATTTACAGCAGGGTTACGAGAGACTGCTCAACCACTTCCCTCCTCCAAAGTTTAAAATCAGTATCGTACATGGTCGCATGAAACCTCATGACAAAGACCAGGAGATGCAGCGCTTTGCTGAGGGCACTACGCACATTATGGTAGCAACAACTGTGATTGAAGTAGGCGTCAATGTACCTAATGCTTCTGTTATGGTTATTGAAAACACAGAACGCTTTGGACTGTCCCAGCTGCATCAGCTCAGGGGACGTGTAGGCCGTGGTGCCGAGCAGTCCTATTGCATACTGATGTCGTCATACAAGCTGAGCAAGGAAGCCAGAACACGCATTAATACAATGGTCGAATCAAACGATGGATTCAAGATCGCGGAAGTGGATCTCAAATTGAGAGGACCGGGTGATATAGAAGGAACGCGCCAAAGTGGCATCAAAGAATTCAAGCTTTTTAATGTGGTCAGTGATCAAAACATACTTCACACGAGTCGACAACTGGCCTTGCGTATTCTAGAAGAAGACCCAGGACTTCAAGGCGATGGCAACCAGGTCCTGCTCAGTCGACTTATGTATCTCAATCCAGGTAAAAAAGACTGGGGACGGATCAGTTAAAAAAATAAGGAAACTCTCCTTCAAATGCCCCCTAATGAGATACCTTATAATCTTCTATATCATTACTCTGTCCTTGTAATCTTCTCAAAGATTACCTTGTCATCGATTTTAGGTAAGAATCTTGCTTTTTTGTAAATGTCAAAGCGGTCAATTTGACCGTTCTCCAGACAAAATCAAGAATTCCATATCTGCATAATTTGCATGGATTCGGAACAAAAATTAAACCTAAACTAATTACTCTTCAGTCTATGATCCAAAGAGATATGATGGCCCCTGGTTGAAAACAACATCAACAGGAATTCCCTGCTCTGCCAGCTTATCAAGATCTGCCTTTAACTGAGCCTTTATGAGACCTTTTTCTTTGACCAATTTAGCTACTGCATCATAGTCACCATCCCCCTGGAGAGTCAAAATAAGTTCAGACAAACTGTTCATAGCTTCAATCAATTTTCCCGAATTGACACTATAATATCCAGTCTCTTTATCACGGGTAAAAGCACCCATTTCATCAAAGTAATTGAAGCGTATCATATTGGCTTTTCCATGGGCCGAAGAAGCACCAAATCGAACAGACCTGAATATGCCAGCCATGAAAGTAACATAGTAGTCCATTAGATCCCCTTCTATCTCTCCCCTTTCATGCAGTTGAGTGATCATGTACAAGCCCAGCATATCAGCTTTGCCTTCCTCCAATGCTGAAGCATATTCTTTTAACGCTCTGCGGACAGTTGATTTACCATCTATCGTGTTTTTAATACCCAATCCATGAGCCACTTCATGAAACATAGTATTCCCGAAAAAGGCATCAAAGGTGATGTGCTTCCTTTGATCAGGGTCAATCAGTGACTGCGAAATAGGCAGCAGAATTTTGTCAAATTTCGCTCGCATCGCATTCTTTAACTGAAGCCTCCGCGTACCCTTTTCCAATTGCACCTGTTCATCATTAGGAAGGTTTATAGCAATCGTCTTGCTGCCGGCATTACAATCACCCGAATAATAGATTACATCATAAGCATTCAATTCGGTATCACGTCCCGGCTCTTCCTGCTTATAGTTGTCAGGAACAGGTAATCCTCTTTGAAGATCAGGCAGGAATTGTGCATATTTCTCAAGGCGTCGACTCCACTCCATATCCTTAACCAAGACATAGGCTTCATGGGCTGCCTTAAAACCGTAGAGTTGATCTTCATAGGTCTCAATAGGTCCTATCACCACGTCTATGTGATTGTCTTTCATATCCAGCCAGGCCATGTCGCTGGCCTGGTACTGATCGGTCAACAAGGCTTCAGCACGCAGAATCAGATATTTTGCAAGAGCTTCATTATCAGATAATTCGGCAGCCTCCCGTAGCAGCTTGGCCACTTCTTCATTTTCCATCTTAAAGTGTTCATGAAAAGGAATGTTTACTAAGGCACCAGAATCATCTCTGCGTATAAAACTGTATAATCCCTCTTTTCCTTCAAGTTTCGCCGCTTCAAACTCTTCCTTTGTCATATCCTTTGGATAATAATTACTACCGGGAGCTTTTTCATCATGACCTTCTATGAATACCGCATTGTTATCCAGTCTGTCCCAAGGTCCATAATTAATTTTTGCAAATGTCCTTAGTTGTTCATCTTCAATGCTTGACAGCAAAGCATCTTTATCCCCATAAGCGTCATACCAGAACATGTCATCCATATAGCGGGCTGCGTCGACAAGCTTCAGCACCAAAGCTTTTTCACTTTCACTCAAAAGGGATATATCTGTTGACAAGGTAAATGGAATGTATTTTTGTAACAATGGATTTAAACTATCCTTGCCAAAAACGGCATCAAAATTCACATCGAGATGTGTATATTGATTTGTATCCGAATTTCGAGAATCCGTAGTGCAAGACCACATAAAACCGAGCGCTAAAGCCATGATTATCAGAAGCTTTTTCATTTTCTGCATTTTAATTGTAAACAAAATGGATTTGAATTTACTTAATTCTTTGAATTAATGATGATGGACAAGTACATTACCCTGGTAATAGGTGCTTCACTCAAAGAGCATCGCGCTTCAAACAGATTAATCCACGAGCTGAGATCAAAAGATCATAAGGTCAAAGCTATTGGCCTGCGATAAGAAAAGGTAGCTGACGTCCTTATTAATAAAGGAAAAACAGCCCTATCACATATCCATACCATCAGCCTCTATATGAACGCCTCAAACCAGGAAGCCCTTGAAGACTACATACTCTCCCTGCAACCAAAGAGGATTATTTTCAACCCAGGGGCCGAAAATCCGCGGTTAATGAAAAAAGCAGATGAAGCAGATATTAAAGCCTTCAATGCCTGCTCGTTGGTCATGATAAGAATGAATCAATTTTTCGACTAGATCTTGCGGCGCTGTATTTCATCTACAATCAACTTCAGTTCCCTGCTCATGTCACCGGTGACAGATGAGTTTTCCTCTGCTCTGCGTATCAGGTAAGGCACTACCTCATCAATAGGACCATAGGGAACGTACTTTGCTACATTATACCCAGCCTCCGCCAGGTTGAAGGTCAGATTGTCACTCATACCCAGGAGTTGGCAAAAATTAAGATGGGGATGCTTGCGATCGATCTGCAGTTCTTCTATCAGCTGGGCCTGCAAAAGATTGCTTTGCGCATTGTGTGAGGCACATACCGATGCTATGTTTTGATAATTATCTACACAATACCTGATCGCATTACAATAATCCCTGTCAGTATGTTCTTTATCCGGATTGATTAAGCATTCTTCGCCATTAGCTGCAGCACGCTCCCTCTCCTTTTCCATGTAGGCTCCTCTCACGAGTTTAGCACCCAGCATGTAGCCCTTTGCCCTTGCATGGTCATAGGAGGATTTGAGATAATCCAGTTTATCTTTTCTGTACAACTGGAAGGTATTATAAACGATGACCTGTGATTTGTTGTACTCCTCCATCATCTGGTTAACGAGATCATCAATGGTATCCTGCATCCAGATTTCTTCAGCATCCACCATGACACCCACTTTCAATTCATGGGCCCTCTTGCAAATCCTGTCCAATCGTGAAACCACTTTTGCCCATCGTTGTTCTTCATCAGCGCTCAATGTATTTCCCGCCTGCTTCTTGATCAGCAGTGCATCGTCAGCCAGGCCTGTCATCTTGGTACTGACTACAGGGACTGAATTATTCGCTGCCGCCATTTCAATAGCCCTTATGCTTTCTTCCATCACCTTGTCCAGTTCAGCTTCAGAACTTTTTGATTCCGCTCCATAGTCCAGGATAGTAAGGGTATTGTACCTGTAGAGCAGGTCTATGGTTTTTTGAGTATCCAGCAGGCTTTCACCACCAACAAATTGTTTGAAAATAGTAGCTTTCATGGCACGCCTGACAAAAGGAAGGTGAAGCTTCAATGCCAACGGCGTCAACGCTGAGCCCAAGGCTACCAACTTCGTATTATTCATGAGAGAAAAAAGCCATTTCAGCTGGTTTAACTCAGCATCGGATTTATAGCTGAAAGCTATTTCGGTATTCTTAAAATTCAGCTTTTGGCCGGGTACTACATCCATTCAAAATGCGTTTCTAGGTCAATGTCTTGTTGCCAAATTTGCCAAGTCTTTTCAGCCTGGTTAATTAGCATTTCCATACCATTTTTTATGATGGCCGAATGCGCTTCGGCCTTAACCAAAAATACTGTTTTTTCAGGATTATAAATGAGATCATATACAAGCTTTTCTTCATTCAATAATCCATATGGAATAGCAGGAAAAACATCTAATTCGGGATACAATCCTAATGGTGTTGTGTTCACTATAATATCTACGTGAGCCATCTTTTCTTCATCCAGGTCGGTATATCTCAAGTGCTTTCCAGAACGGCTTACAAATTCATACAGAACATCCATCTTATCGAATGCCACCGCAACAGCCTGGGCTGCACCTCCCGTACCTAGAATAAGTGCATTTCTCAAAGCCATGGATTTCATGAATGGAACCAGGCTTTTGGCAAAACCAAAAACATCCGTATTGTAACCTATGAGTTTGCCATTTACAGATTTAATGACATTGGCCGCTCCGGCCTCAAGTGCCGATACATGCAAGGCATCCAAAAAGGGAATGACTTCTTTTTTATAAGGTATAGTCACGTTTAAGCCGTCAACTCCTTTTTCTATAAGTGCTGGAAATTCCTGTATGGATTCTAACTCATAGGCTTTGTACTCTGCATAATCAATATGTTCCCGTTCAAACTTTCTTTTAAAATATCCCGGAGAGAAGCTATGTACCAAAGAAGCGCCTATCAAACCGTATTTCCTGAGGTCACTCATTTACCCTTGCCTTGTATCAGTATCAGAAGCGTGTAAAAAAGGATTTTAAAGTCCAGACCCAGCGACATATTTTCTATGTAGAGAAGGTCGAACTTCATCCGTTGAAGCATCTGCTTTACACTGGAGGCATATCCGTACTTGACCTGACCCCAAGATGTTATCCCAGGTCTTACCTTAAGCAGATGTTTGTACAAAGGTTCCTCCGTCAGAATCTTGTCGATAAAATACTGCCTTTCCGGTCGAGGTCCTACAAGACTCATATCACCCTTAAGCACATTGTAAAACTGGGGCAACTCATCCAGACGGTATTTACGCATAACGCGACCCCATGGTGTCACTCGGGGATCATCATCAGAAGACAATTGGGGACCACCAGCCTCTGCGTTATCAACCATGGATCTGAACTTATAGATGTTAAAAAACTTCGAGTCCCTCCCTACCCTTTCTTGCTTAAAAAACAATGGGCCCTTTGAAGATCGCCATACCTTCAAAGCGATGATCAAGTAAAGGGGAATTAAAAGAATAAGCATAACCGTCGACACTATAATATCCATCAATCGCTTGATGATGCGCTCATGTTTTGGCATCAGTTCCTGGTCTATTTCCATCAGAACAGCGCCATAAACGTGACTCATCTTGACCATGCCGACCATAATATCGTACATGTCGGGGATTATCTTGACTCGTACACGATCCCTGTGATCATACAGAACATTAAGAATGCCATTCATCTTTTTATGATCCGAACTTTCAATAGCAATGATCACTTCTTCAATTTCCTGTTGACTCAGGACTGCTTGCAAATTTTCCAATTCTCCCAGTTTAGGCATATACTTCTCAATGCCTGTGGTGCTGGCTTTAGCATTTGCATCCAGGAATCCTATGAATTTATGTCCCAGTTGTGCAGGTTCTTTTACAATGTCTTCATAAAGATGCACAGCGTTTTCATCACCGCCTATCAAGAGCGTATTATAGCTGACCTGTCCTTTATTTATCCTGAATTTCGTGAAGCTCAGAAAGGCCATCCTGGCAAAAGCCGTCATTCCAAAATGAAGGACAAACAAACGGGCAAAAGGCTGGAAATAGGATTTATACATCCAGGAAGTATCATCCAGCATAATTGTAAAGAAGATGAAGAGACATCCCGTAAGCGAGAGAACAAAGGTGCGCCTCAAAGTAGCCAGACGGGAATACCGGTAGACATCCTTGTACTTATCAAAGACGGAATAATAGATAATCCAGACCAGAGGTATGATTGCGAGCCCCAGCCATAATTTATTGTCATCAAGAATTTGATCCATGACAATACCTGGCTCTTCCATTCTTTTTCTATAGATAAAAAAGAACAACCAGGCAAAAGCAGCCATAGTCCAGTCAAGGACTCTGTATATCACCAGTGCGGGTAGCTTATCCCTTCTCATCAAAACTCTTTACTATTTATATACAAGCCTCACATTATCTATCCAAATAGATCCGAATCCTGTGCTGGACTGGTTAGATCCAATCAGGATGGTGAACTGATCAAACTGGGTATCGTTCAGCTCGTCTGTCAGTTCAAGATAGACTTTATTCCATTCATTTTGCTCGGTCAATATCAATTTATAATTGGGGACAAAGAATCCTCCCGGCTCTATACGCAGCAGACCTATGGCGAAGGGAATATCATTTCTGTAGTCTAGTTCCAAAAAGACAGGTGACCCGGCTATATCCCCTCTCTCAATTTTTGTAAAAGTCGTTTTTTCAAAACTTGGATGGTCTGCAGTAATCGTGATCTTGCCGCAAAAATTTCCATAAGGCGTTTCCGCCGACCTGATAAATGTAATATCAGGATTATTGTCAACATTGACATTAAATGTATTGCTGGTTTCAAAGTCGCCAAGCTGGATAATCCTGGTCTGATCACTGTATCGGAAATTCAGATCGATAGTATTGTCAGAAAACGCTTCAAAATCCCTGACAATAATTACAGGATCATAAAACGGGTATTCGATGGGGTTTGAAGCTATGCCATTATTTCTAATGACGCCAAATATAAAAAGCTCCACTTCTTCCCTTTCTGACAAGACCGGAATATTGGCAGGCAAGGGATAAAGGCCTATTGAAAATCCATCTGCGTATACAGACACATCTCTGATTTTATGTGTATTCTCCCCTTGCAGGACCGTAGTCTGAAGTTGAACCTCATCCATATTAAAATACATAGGCTCCGGCTTATCTGCATCAAACAGGCTACAAGAGCTCAGTAAGCTGACACATATTATATATATACAACTCTTCATTTTCATTTTAATACCAATCAGGCAACATACTTAATCAATAAAAAAACCACAACTATAATAAGCAAGCCCCAAATTCCCAATTGTATAAGCGCATTGAGCGATTTTCGAAAATCTTCAATCTCTTCAGCATATTCGGGATAGTGCTTTTCGGCATAAGCCTTCATCTTTTTGCGATCAAACAATAGGCCCGGTTCTATGTTAATCTGCTTGTTGTTAAGCTTATTATATTTCCTCAATATCTTAAGCCTGAATATCACATTGACAATCAGGAGAAACAGAACTATTGCTACCAATAAATGGGATAAGCTCATATTTTAAATAATTTAGGCCTGATTCAAATACATCTGATGATTAATACAACCGTGAAAGTACTTATACTTATTTTGTTTTTTGCAAACCCCTGGTCGGCTTTTGGACAGCTTGGTCTTGACTATTACCTACCGGAGATCAATTACAAGGAAGATATACCTACTCCAAATTCCATTCTCAATTTCGAAATCGGCGAGTGGCATATCACTCATGGCCAGCTTATGAATTATATGGAAAAACTATGTGCATCCAGCAATAACTGCCGACTCGTAGAATATGCACGTACCCATGAAAATAAGCCGCTTGTATACCTTATTATCACAGGCGATGAAAACATGCAAAATCTTAAAAACATCCGGGATCATCACAGGCTACTCACTCAGCCGGAGTTTTCAGACACTATCGATCTCGAAGAGATGCCCCTGGTTCTATATCAGGGCTACAGTATCCATGGAAATGAGAGTAGTGGCGCTAACGCTGCCTGCCTGGTAGCCTATTACCTGCTTGCAGGAGAATCGGAAAAGCTCAAAAAACTGCTTGAAAATACCATCATATTGCTTGACCCCTGTTATAACCCGGATGGTCTGCAAAGATTCTCCACCTGGGCCAACAGCAACAGGCATTCCCGACTCAATACAGATCCCCTAGACAGGGAGTTCAACGAGGTGTGGCCGGGAGGAAGAACCAACCATTACTGGTTTGACCTCAACAGGGACTGGTTATTTAATATCCACCCATCTTCAAAGGGTCGTATCAAAACCTTCCATGAGTGGAAACCAGATATCTTGACCGATCATCATGAGATGGGCAGTAACTCCACCTTTTTCTTTCAACCGGGCGTTCCCAGCCGTACCAATCCCAACACCCCGAAAATCAACCAGCGATTGACCGAAGAAATCGGAAACTACCACGCTTCATTTCTTGACTCGATTGGCAGTATGTATTTCTCTAAAGAGCGTTATGATGACTATTACTACGGAAAAGGCTCTACCTATCCAGATATAAATGGATGCATAGGCATTCTATTTGAACAGGCCAGTAGTAGAGGACATCTCAGAGAAACTCTCAATGGATTACTTTCTTTCCCATTTACTATAAGAAATCAATTCGTAACATCACTTTCTACCCAGCAAGCAGCACTGGAAAAGAGGCTTGATATTTTGACATATAAAAGAGATTTCTTCAAGGATATGTACAACTCAGAGCGTTCTGAAGGTTTTTTCATATTCCAGGAGAAGGATGAATTCAAAAAAGACTTTTTCGTAGATCTGCTTCATCGGCATGACATCAAAGTATATACTTCCAGTGAAGAAACACGCATCGGTTCAAAAGTCTTTGATGCCGCCAGTTCATATATAGTGCCTAAAAAACAATACCAAGCCCGTTTGATTAAAACCATTTTTGAAAAAGTGACCAGCTTTCCGGATAGTATTTTCTATGATGTATCTGCATGGACCCTACCCCTTGCCTTTAATATGAATTATGCTGAATCCAAGACCAATCCTGATATGACTTTGCTGAGCGAATTGGGAAATCATGCCGATGCGGAAAACAAAACGGACATATTAGATCAGGCTACTGTTGCACTCGCCCTGGATTGGAACGCTTATATGGCTCCTGCCGCCCTCAGCAAGATACTTGAAGAAGGATTCCCTGTCCGTATTGTAAAAAAAGCAAACACTTACAGTACCAGTGAAGGAGAAAAAGAATTTCCGGAAGGCACCATTATCATCCCTTTCAGCGATGATGGAGAAGAAAATACCAGGGTATTTGAACGTGTGCAGGCACTTTCATTTAAATATAAAATCGAACTATCCCAAATCCGCTCTGGACTTGCTCTGGCAGGAGAATCCATCGGTAGCAATGAACTAGAGGTTCTGGAACAGAAATCCATAGCCATTATTGTGGGTGAAGGTGTTAATGCCTATGAAGCCGGTGACTGCTGGTACCTTCTTGACAGACGATGGGATATGAAAATCAGTTTGATAGATAAATCTGAACTTCCGAGAACAAATCTATCCAGATATGACATTGTGATTTTGGCTGATGGGCAGTATGAAGACCTTGAAAGAGAAGATTACAAACTAAAAAACTGGATCCGTGAAGGGGGTACCTTGCTTGCTTTTCGACGCTCTGTATCTTGGTTGATAAAATACAGGATGCTTGATAATATTGTCGAGACCGAGCTTGAAGAACCCTTTGGAGACAATGAAAACAGTTCAAAAGTTTATAATCCTGACAGTGGTGCCAATGCCATCGGCGGTTGCATCCTGAATGCCGATATCGATCAGTCACACCCATTGCTTTTTGGCTACAATCAGAGTCAGCTCCCTGTATTTAAAAAAGGTACTCAATTTTATAGCGTCGCCAAGCAATCTTCCACACCGATAAGATACGCCAGGGAACCCAGATTAAGTGGATACATGTCAGACAGGAACATGAATCTTGCTCCCGGGTCGGCATCTCTGATATGTTCTTCCTATGGCGAAGGACGGATAATTGCCAGTGTTGATAATCCAAATTTCAGAGCATATTGGTTGGCAGGAAGTAAAATATTTGCCAATATGATTTTTATGTCTCAACTGATTGATAAAGAATCCATGCTGTAGTAAAGCTTCAATTTTTACATAAGTTTTCCTTGGCTGACTGCTTTTTTATAGATTTGCTGGCCTAATTAAACACTTAACATGAGCGGATCAAAAATAACATTGACCAACAGGGGCAACATTTCAGTTCCAAAGGACCCTATTATTCCATTTATTGAAGGAGACGGCATAGGTCCTGATATCTGGGCTGCAGCAGTACGCGTCTTTGATGCTGCTGTTGAAAAAGCATATGGTGGAGACCGCAAGGTACATTGGAAAGAAATATATGCGGGAGAAAAGGCAAATGCCAGAAGTGATGGCAACTGGCTGCCTCATGAGACAACTGATGCCATCAAGGAATATCTTGTGGCTATCAAAGGACCTCTTACAACGCCGGTAGGTGGCGGTATTCGCTCACTTAATGTTGCTATCAGGCAGCGCCTTGACCTGTTTGCTTGTGTTCGACCTGTCAAATGGTACAGGGGTGTTCCTTCTCCTGTCAAAAAACCTGGAGAAGTCGACATGGTCATCTTCAGAGAAAATACAGAAGATATCTATGCCGGTATAGAATACCTGAATGGAACAGAAGAAAATGATAAACTGAAAAATTTCCTAATCAACGAAATGGGTGTCAGCCAGATCCGTTTTCCGGACAGTTCTTCCCTGGGTGTAAAGCCGGTTTCATTGGAAGGCACTGAAAGATTGGTTAGAGCTGCCATCAATGAAGCTATAAATAATAAAAGCAGGAAATCCGTAACCCTTGTTCACAAAGGAAACATTATGAAATTTACCGAGGGTAAATTCAAGGAATGGGGTTATGCATTGGCAAGAAATGAATTTGGAGCAGAGCCTCTTGACGGTGGTCCATGGCATGTCATCAAGCACAAAGGAAGAGAGATCATCATCAAGGATGTCATTGCAGATGCCTTCCTTCAGCAAATACTGTTGAGACCTGCTGAATATGATGTGATCGCAACACTCAACTTGAATGGTGACTATGTATCTGATGCCTTGGCTGCAGCCGTAGGTGGTATAGGTATAGCTCCAGGAGCCAACATCAACTACCAGACTGGAATTGCTGTTTTTGAAGCTACCCACGGTACAGCTCCAAAATATGCCGGCCTGGACAAGGTAAATCCAAGCTCTGTCATTCTTTCCGGTGTGATGATGTTCGAATATATGGGATGGAAGAAAGTCGGAAGAATTATTGAGAAAGGACTGAAAGGAGCTATAAAGGCTAAAAGAGTCACTTACGACTTTGAGAGACTTATGAAGGGCGCTACCCTATTGAAGTGCTCTGAATTTGGAGATGAAATCATAAGAAATATGTAAACATCAGTACCCAACTAAATACAAAAGCCCTTGTCCAATGGATAAGGGCTTTTTTGTTTCTTGACCTTAATGCCTAGGCAGAAAAGCTGGTTCCGCAGCCACAGGTATCCGTGGCATTGGGATTATTAAATATAAAACCTCTGTTGTTCAATCCTTCCAGCCAGTCTATTTCCATACCCAGCAGATAAAGTCCATGAGCTTTTTCCATAAAAACACGGATTCCCTTTATCTCGAATTCATCATCCTTCTCAGTCTTTTGATCAAAGCCAAGTATATAACTGAAACCTGAACATCCTCCTCCTTTGACTCCAATCCTTAAGCCATAGTCCGCGGGAACTTCTTTTTCAGACATCAATCTCTTTAATTGCGTAATAGCACCATCAGTCAAACTAACCGGGCTTGTATGTGTCGCTGAATCCTGCATTTACATGAATTTTTTGTGTAAAAATAGAAATTGTCTCTGTTTTTTGCTTCGTATTGCTTAACGCCTTCCTTATGATTAAAGTTTATTTCACACAATTTTTTATATCCGGGGTATCCTTTCGCTTTCTTTAAATCTTAATTTTGAAACCAAAGTACAGCCGATGGAAAGCTTTTTGGAAATCTTAAAATACATAATACCCGCACTTATCGTGTTGGCATGCAGCTATTTCTTGTTAAAAAGAATGCTCGACAGCCAATATCAATTAAAGGCTCTGGATCTTAAATCACGATATTCAAAAGATGCGATCGCCCTAAAACTACAAGCCTATGAAAGATTACTGTTATTTCTTGACAGAATCCAGGTCCCAAACCTTATAGCTCGATTGAGAACCTCAGCCATGCGAAACGATGAATTGAAGAATGTGATGATGATCTCAGTACAGAAAGAATACGAACACAACATTGCTCAGCAATTGTATACAAGTCCTAAACTCTGGGAGATCATCCAGCTTGCAAAAAATGATATGATAGCATTTATAGAGCTTCAGGCCGATAGTTTAAACCCAGCAGGTAACTCTCAGGAATTGGCTAATCAGATTCTCGGCGAATACAGTCAACTTAAAACCAAGCCTATACAGCTCGCGATACAAGCTGTGAAGGAAGAAGCCAAAATCATTTTAAATGTATAAGATCAAGAACATACTCATCCTTATAGGCCTGTTTTTGGTAGGCTGTAAATCTTCCTACCCTCACCTGGCGGATGCCAATATAGAATACCTCCGTGCAGAACAGTCTGTAGACGATCTAGGATCCGACGAAGACGTCAATGCTATGATCGATCCCTATAGAGAAGAACTCGAAGCCAGAATGAATATGGTTCTGGGTGAGCTTCCAGAAGACTTGAAAAAAGACAGACCTAATTCCAATATGGGCAACTGGTTCTGCGATGCCCTGCTTGATATGTCACAAAGATATTATCCGGGAGAAGTCGATTTTGCTATTCAAAACTACGGTGGCCTCAGATTGCCTTTTCTAGGTAAAGGAGAAATAACCAAATCTGATATTTTTCAATTGATGCCTTTCGACAACCTACTGGTAGTACTTGAACTTGATGCGAACATGCTACAAAGGTTTTTGGATGATATAGCGGACAGCAATGGCTGGCCATTAAGCAGAGGTATTGAATTCAGAATAGAAAACGACAGAGCTGTTGACATCAAGATTGGAGGAAAGGCTATAGACAAAGACAGGATCTATAAAGTTGCTATGCCAGATTATATCGGGAATGGATGGGGAGGTCAGGAATACCTTGGCGAATGCAAGCAGTTCAATAGTAATGTCTATATACGTGATGCCATAATAGACTACCTGTATATACTTCTCGAAAACAACGAAAAAATTACAATCGACAATACAAAGAGAATACACTGATATGAACAGAAGAAAATTTATCTCTCAAAGCATTACGGGTAGTTTCCTTCTGGCAAACTCCTCATTCCCACTTTCAGCCTTTTCCGATGATCCCGATATTGTAAAGCTGACCATCCTGCACACTAATGATGTGCACAGCAGGATAGATCCATTTCCGATGGACGGCGGAAGAAACCAGGGATTAGGTGGAGCAGAACGGCGTGCTGTTATGATTAATAATATCAGGTCTGCAGAAGATCATGTACTTCTTTTCGATTGTGGAGATATATTCCAGGGTACGCCATATTTCAACATGTTTGGCGGTGAACTCGAACTGAAGCTGATGAGCAAGATGAAGTATGATGCTGCCACAATGGGTAATCACGACTTTGATGCCGGTGTTGAAGGATTTGATAAACAACTTAAGCATGCAAATTTTCCTTTCGTTGTAAGCAATTACAATTTTGATGATTCGCTGTTGAATGGAAAAATCAATGATCATCTGATCATGGATAAAGCAGGGATACGAATTGGTATTGTAGGAACAGGAATAAAACTTAGAGGCCTGGTGCCCGAAAATCTGTCAAAGGGTGTGCAATACCTTGATCCTATAAATGCCGCCCAAAAGAAAGCTGAATTTCTAAAGAAAGAAAAGAACTGTGACTTCATTGTTTGTCTCTCACATCTTGGATATGCTTATGGAGACTCCAGAGTTTCTGATATACACTTAGCACAAAACACTTCAGACATTGATTTGATTCTTGGTGGACATACGCACACCTTCATGCGCAAAGCTGATATCAGGAGAAACATGAAAGGCGAAGAAGTCATTATCAGTCAAGCTGGTTGGGGAGGCATACTTTTAGGCCGTCTGGACATCTACTTTGAGAAGAACAAAAAGAGGCGATGTGTCAGCTGCAAAAACAGCCTCATTTCTTAGCTCCATTGTATATTAATTAATTATAAATAGTGGATTTATTTATATGTAAATAGCTGAATTACAGTTTATTTTGCATATAAAGTAAATATAATATATAAAATTTGCGATCTTTTTAGCTTGGAAAATTTTTTTTTGAAAAAAACCTATTTCCTTCTTTTGATCGACAGTATTTTTTTCCAATCTTTGTTCACTCCTAAATCGATACATCCAGGAAATCGTTTTAAAATTATTTAAAGCCATTCCAAAGACTGGAGACTTAATCGGTAGATCAAATTATTTACAGTTAGCTTTTAAAACAGTAGCTTGATGAATCATACGCATGCGTCAATTTGGGAAAGTTGTCTCTCAATTATAAAGTCAAATCTCTCAGATAAAAGTTTTAATACATGGTTCAAACCGATTAAGTCTATTCGATTCAATAATAACGTTTTGACTATCCAGGTGCCTAACAGATTCTTCTATGACTACATAGAAGAGAACTATCTGGGCACACTCAAAAAAACTATATACCAGATACTGGGACCTAAAGGTAGGCTTGAATACAAAATACTGGTTGAAAATACAGCAGCGACCGCACCACAGGAACGCTCATTCAGTTCAAAAGACATTAAAAACCCATTTGTAATCCCAGGACTTAAGAAAACAAAAATTGAGAGTCATCTCATTACCAAATACACCTTTGACAATTATATAGAAGGCGATTGCAACCGACTTGGCCGATCTGCAGGATTATCCATCAGTAAAAAGCCTGGGGGAACTGCTTTCAACCCACTTGTCATTTATGGAAATGTAGGGCTGGGCAAGACCCACCTCGCACATGCTATAGGTAATGAGATCATAAAGAATTTTCCAGACAATAATGTTTTGTATCTGACAACAGAATCCTTTACCAATCAAATTGTGGCGGCCATTAAAAATGGTACCATGGAGGATTTACTCAATTACTACCAGCTCATAGATACACTCATTGTTGACGATATACAATTCCTGTCCGGAAGAGATAAAACGCAGGACATCTTCTTTAATATTTTTAACCAGTTGCAACAAACAGGTAAACAAATAATATTAACATCGGACAGGCCTCCCAAAGACCTCGAAGGCATTAAGGAACGGCTGATCAATCGCTTCAAATGGGGCTTGACGGCCGACCTTAAGTCTCCGGATTTTGAAACACGACTCGCCATCCTGGAACACAAAATGGGAAGCGACGTCAAACAGGTCCCTTCCAATGTAAAAGAATACATATGCTTCAATATAAAGAATAACATCAGAGAACTTGAAGGCGTGATGATCTCTCTACTCGCACAATCAAATCTGAACAACAGGGAAATTGATATCGAACTGGCAAAGGAAATCATTCAAAAGTTTGTCACGCAAATCAATAAAGGCATAACTGTAGAGAACATTGCCCGACTTGTTGCAGAACATTTTGACGTTCCTATCGAGACTCTGAGCAGTAAAACGCGGAAGCGTCAGGTAGTAATCGCCAGGCAATTATCGATGTACCTGGCAAAGAATTACACCAAAAGTTCGCTTAAGACAATAGGCGACAATTTCGGCGGAAAGGACCACAGCACCGTAATTTATTCCATCAATACTGTGCGTGATTTGATCGATACAGACTCGCTGTTTAAAGATACAGTTGCTGAATTAGAGAAAAAAGTTGAACTCAGTCTCATGACCTAATAAAGTATGTACTATGAGTCATCTAAACTATTTAGGTGTTATAGTCATCCTTTTATTATTATTTCCTTAATCCGCTTTTCCACATACTGAACGAGATTATTCCTATGACCATTACACGAACTCGATCAGCTAAGCACAGGTGAAGCTTATCCCTGGATTCTAATCTGGATGACACAATAATGTATCCTATGCCTTCAATCGAAAACATCTATATTAGAAAACTTAGAAGAGCAATCCTATACTATCCTGATGCATAATGCGTCGGGGCATCTCGTCAGGCAATTCAGGGAACTGGCCGATGACCAGGCTATACATATTACAGATATGACTTCGGGTGCTGATTACTTTAAATTTATCGACAATACTACAGGACATTTCAGGGTCATCAAGCACATAAAGCTGCGCTGATACTATGCCATACAATGGGATTCAATTTCTTTCCAGATGAGATCTTTAAGTTCTTGTATCCCCATTCCCGTTACTGAAGAAATAAAGATATAGGGGATATCGAGCTCAAGCTCTTTTTCTATGAGGGCAGCCAATTCATCATCCAGAACATCGGACTTGGTGATAGCAAGCAACCTTGGTTTATCCATCAATTCCGGATTGTGTTTTTCAAGTTCATTCAGGAGAATCCTGTACTCCTCATTCACAATGCCTGCCTCCGCCGACACCATAAAAAGCAACAAAGCATTCCGTTCTATATGCCGTAGGAAACGTGAACCCAAACCTTTGCCTTCAGCAGCCCCTTCAATGATGCCGGGAATATCTGCCATCACAAATGATCTGTGGTCTCTATAGCTGACTATACCCAGGTTAGGGACAAGCGTGGTAAAAGCATAATCCGCAATCTTGGGTTTGGCCGCTGACATAACTGAAAGCAGTGTGGACTTGCCTGCATTCGGAAATCCGACAAGACCGACATCAGCGAGAATTTTCAGCTCCAGTATTTTCCACTCCTCCTTTCCATCCTCACCGGGCTGAGCATATCGCGGTGTCTGACGCGTACTGGACTTGAAGTGTGTATTGCCTAATCCGCCACGCCCTCCTTCCAGGAGTATACGTGTCTCGCCATCTTCTGTTATTTCAAAATGTTCTTCACCCGTCTCGGCATCTTTGGCTACAGTACCCAAAGGCACTTCAAGAATGATATCTCGTCCCTGGGCTCCTGTTTTATTCTGACCAGAACCGGGTACTCCATGCTCAGCTATCACATGCTTAGAATACTTCAGATGCAAAAGCGTCCACATCTGCTTATTACCCCTGAGCATGATATGACCTCCCCGACCACCATCACCACCATCAGGACCACCCTTCGCCGTTTTATTATCACGGTAGAAGTGCACGGAACCTGCTCCACCAGCTCCTGATCGGCAGCATATCTTTACATAATCGACAAAATTCTGATCGGCCATTCTTCTCTATTCGTAAACTAAATTAGACCTTTGGCATTACATTACTGTATCAATGAATAAATATTTAAGATAATGGACAAAACCCAACAAGGACACGTCAAAGCCCAGTTTGATAACGGATTGGCACGCATTGAGTTTTATCACCCTTCACACAATTCTCTGCCTTCCAATCTTCTCAGGCAACTTTCTGACACCATTCTCGAGTATGGCAGTAGAGAAGATGTAAAGCTGATTCTATTGAAATCTGCTGGTGACAGAAGCTTTTGCGCCGGTGCCAGTTTTGACGAACTGGCAGCCATACAGGATAAGGATAGCGGGAAACGGTTTTTTATGGGTTTTGCCAAAGTCATCAATGCAATGAGAACCTGCGGAAAAATAGTAATAGTAAGAGTCCAGGGTAAAGCCGTAGGCGGTGGCGTCGGTCTGGCTTCCTCTGCCGATTACTGCCTGGCAACTAAATTCGCATCCGTAAAACTGAGCGAGCTGGCTGTAGGTATTGGCCCTTTTGTTATAGGCCCTGCCGTGGAGCGAAAAGTAGGACTGGCCGCTTTCAGTCAGATGGCCCTCGATGCGACTTCATGGCAGGATGCATACTGGGCCAAACAAAAAGGATTGTACCAGGAGGTCTTTGACACTGTTGAAGAACTGGATAAAGCTCTTCAGGAGTTTTGCAATACCCTTTTATCTATGAACCCGGCTGCCCTTCAACAACTCAAGGAAGTATTCTGGCAAGGCACTCAGGATTGGAACAACCTACTAGAACGAAGAGCTGAAATGAGTGGCGAATTGGTACTTTCCAAGTTTTCAAAAGAAACGATTGCGGGTTTCCTCAGGAAAAACTGATAGATCATTTCGAATTTCCAAACTGGAAAGGGAGCATGCTCAAAATTGCCTATTCAGAAATATATAAATACCAGCTGCCTGAGGGTCATCGCTTTCCTATGGAAAAATATGAGCTCTTGCCGGAGCAGTTGATTTATGAAGGCACTGTGCGTGAAAGCAACTTCTTCACGCCAGAAGCACTGCAGGAAGAGGAAATCCTTCTGACCCATACACCTGAATATCTAGAAAAGCTCAATAAGCTTGAGTTAAGTCGTAAGGAAGAGCGTAATATCGGTTTTCCTGTTCGAAAGGATTTGGTTGACCGTGGTAAAGTTATTGCCCGGGGCACCTATGATTGCGCTCTCTTTGCTCTAAACTATGGAATAGCCATGAATATTGCTGGTGGCACACATCATGCTTATGCGCATAAAGGAGAAGGTTTTTGTGTATTCAATGATATGGCCATTGCCTCAAAACTTCTTTTAAAAAGAAAGCAGATCAATAAAATACTGTTTATCGATCTTGATGTACACCAGGGAAATGGCAATGCACATATTTTTATGAATGACGATCGCGTATTTACATTCAGCATGCATGGTGCCAATAATTATCCCCTGCGTAAAGAAGTGTCAGATCTGGATATCGGTGTTCCCGATAAAATTAATGATGCCGCCTACCTCGCCCACCTTTACACGCATATTCCCAAACTGATACATGAACAGGAGCCTGATATTGTTTTTTACCAGGCCGGTGTTGATATCCTAGAATCTGATAAACTGGGACGCCTGGCCGTCAGCCTGGCTGGTTGTAAGGAAAGAGATCGAATTGTGATGACAGAATGCAAGCGGAATAAAGTACCCCTGGTTATATCGATGGGTGGCGGCTACTCCCATAAAATTTCGGATATCATAGAGGCACATGCCAATACCTACAGGGAGGCGCAATATATTTTCTTTTAGTAATTTGCCCGCCTGGAAAATCAGAAATACATATCAGTCATTTTACCCCTGGCTGTACCAAGGGTATACAGCTACAAGGTTCCCGAAGATCTCTGGGACAAAATACAGTTCGGTATCCGTGTCGAAGTTCCATTAAGGAACAAGCTTTACTCCGCCCTGGTGATTGGTGAAATTGACAAGCCGGATGTTCTGCAAAAGCTCAGAGACATCCGGAGTGTCATTGATGAGCTCCCTATTGTAACTCAGACGCAATACAGATTCTGGAAATGGATGGCTTCATACTATATGTCCACAATCGGTGAAGTCATGCATGTGGCTATGCCGGCAGGACTTAAATTAAACAGTGAAACAAAACTCATCGTTCGCAAGGAAACCGACAGCTATAAGATTGATCTCAATGAAAAAGAATTTATCCTCGCCGAGGCAATTTCTATACAGGAAGAACTGAGTATCAGCCAGGTTCAGGACATCCTTGATCAAAAGACGGTTTATCCCGTTATAAAATCGCTGCTGGATAAAGGCATCTTGTATATCAAGGAAGAATTGAAACAGAGCTTCAAAGCCAAGACGGAAGAGTTTGTCAGTTTGACCCAGGAATACCTTGATGATAAAAACAAATTATCCGAAGCCCTGGATCTCTGCAGCCGTTCCGAAAAACAAACTCGGGCTTTATTGGCGTATATAGATTTATCGCGCAAAGAACAATGGGTTCCAAAATCATTGATATACAGAATCGCTGACATCGACAATTCGATTATTAAAGCTTTGCATAAGAAAGGGATTTTCATTGTTGAAGAAAGAGAGGTAAGCCGGATTGGCACACAGGATATTTCTGCTCAGCAAAACGCACCTCTGAATCCCTACCAGGAAAAAGCTTTTAGAGAAATAAAATCGCATTTTGAATCACTGGATCATGTTCTTCTATTTGGAGTTACTGGAAGTGGTAAGACACGCTTGTACATAGAACTGATCAAAGAATACATAGAAAAAGGTATGCAGGTGCTATACCTGCTGCCTGAAATCGCACTGACAACACAAATCGTAGAACGCCTGACACATGTCTTTGAGGGAGATATCGGTGTTTACCACAGCAAGATGAATAACAACGAACGCGTTGAACTGTGGAACGCAAGCCTCAATGGTAAGTCCCTGATCCTGGGAGCGAGATCCAGTCTGTTTCTCCCTTTCTCAAACCTGGGCCTGATCATTATCGATGAGGAGCATGATGCCTCGTACAAGCAAAGTGACCCGGCACCAAGATATAATGCCAGGGACGCTGCACTATACCTTTCGACACTTACGGGTGCCAAGGTCCTGATGGGCAGTGCAACACCTTCTCTGTCTACTTACCTCAATGCCAAAAACGGAAAATACGGTCTGGTAAAATTGCTTGAACGACATGGAGAAGCCGTTTTACCAGAAATGAAAATTATAGATCTCAGGGAGAAATACAAAAAGGGATTGATGGCATCCATTTTCAGCAACGACCTGAAAGATGCCATAAAAAACTCCCTTAACAAAGGGGAACAGGTTCTCCTGTTCCAGAACCGCCGGGGCTATGCGCCGACACTTCAATGCAGGACATGCGACTTTCATGCGGGCTGCCCTAATTGCGATGTAAGCCTGACGCTGCACCAGGTCTTCAACGAACTGCGCTGCCACTATTGTGGCTACAGGCATAAACTGCCAGAAGAGTGTCCTCAGTGTGGAAGCAGAGATCTGAATAAATTGGGTTTTGGTACTGAGAAGATAGAACAGGAGATTAAGGGCCAGTTTCCCCAGGCCAGTGTCAGAAGAATGGATTACGATACCGCCAAAACCAAAAGCGCCTATGAAAAAATTCTCAATGATTTCAGAGCCGGGGAGATAGATATATTGGTGGGTACGCAAATGATCACCAAAGGGCTTGACTTCGATAATATCAGCGTTGTAGGCATCCTGAATGCAGACAGCTTGTTATTCTTCCCTGACTTCACAGCCAATGAACGCGCATTTCAGCTTATTACACAAGTCGCCGGAAGAGCCGGGAGGAAAGAAAAGAAAGGAACGGTTATGATACAAACATTCAATCCCCTGCACCCCGTAATCGTGGAAACGAGAAATTATAACTATGCTCAATTTTACAGAAGGGAGCTGAGTGAACGTAAGCATTTCCTCTACCCTCCCTTTTTCAGAATGATTCGGATCACAATACGGCACAAACAATTCAAGGCAGCCGAGGATGCAGCCGTTCTTTTTGCAAATAAATTGAGAGCACACATTGGCAACAGATTAGTCGGTCCGACAGTCCCGGGTATCGCTCGTTTGCGAGGGTTTTACCAGCAGCAGATAACCATTAAAATGGAAAAGGATAAGAATGTGGTTATCCAGGTCAAAAAGCTTATCCTTGAAGAGCGTGACAAATTATTGGAATTGCAGGGCAAAAAATCGATCCGCTTTTCAATCGACGTAGACCCATAAATACTGTCTAGTTCCTGTAGAATTTCACCTTTTCGCCAACAGGTCTTTTTTCCATACGCGGTGGCAGATCTTCCTTCGGAACTCCCACGTAGAATAAGCCAAGACACTGCTCACTTTCATGCATCTTGAAAAAAGATCGGGATTCCCTGATAAAATATGCAGGTGTACTCCAATAGCCGCCCAAACCGGCAGCGGTTAAGGACAGATATATATTCTGGACACTGCATGAAACGGCTGCGATCTCTTCCCATTCTGGAACTGCAGCATGCTCATCGCGATGCATTGATATCATGATAATGTGACTGGTCAAGTCTATCTTCTTGGCTATCTTATTATATTTCATCAGGTTGAAGTTCTCACCCTCAAAATGAATCTTATAGCTGTCCTGCATAAATCGCGCAAAGCGCTTTTTAGCATTGCCGCTGACAACATGAAAACGCCATGGTTCTGTATGCCTGTGGCTCGGTGATTGATTGGCATTATCCAGAATGCGGACCAATATCTCATCGTTTACAAATTCGCCTGTAAAACTGGAAGGGAACACAGAACGGCGTTCGTGCATTATGTGGCTGAGCTCCTCAAATCTTTTTATCGTAAAATCCATAAATCATCGTTGCGTTGGATCATTAATTAAAACCAATAAACGCTCAAGTAGTTTAATATATAAGGGCTACAAATACAGTTAGAAAGATATTATTGAAAAAGGATCCCGTATAATCCAGTCCAGGGGCTATTAAAACACCAATTTGTAATAAACAAATTTAAGTGTTAAAAAAATCGAAGGCTTCGCTTCCCGGGTCAGTTCGCAAATTCCATTGCGACGATTCGGACAATATCGAGAAATAGCAATTAAGGCTTTATTCCTTGATTCAACCGATTCATACTTTATTACCGGAGTAGAAATCCCGTTTGACGGTGACATACCCCAGGTCTAGCCAATGCTTATTAAAGAAGCACGGATCTTCTTTGTTTGTTTCTTTTACCATGCACATGTAATTAAACATGAATCATTCTGTAGCGTTAGTTGTGGAAAAGAGATTTATGAAACTTCTCCCCTACCTTTTTCTTATGATACCCGTCTCTATCTGTTTACTGTATTCTCAATCTGAAATAGACCCTGAGCCAAAAACCAGCAGCAATAACTATTGGTCAGATGGCAAGGCAGAGATAGCCAGCTATGATTTAATGCAATACAGATATGGCGAATTGCGGCAGGGTGAGTTGGTACAAGTCATGGTGCCGGAAGACTTTTTGATTGATAAACAGGTCAAGAACGAATCAAATAAAAGGAACCATTCTGCACGCGTTCTAAAACGCATAGAAATAAGGCAATTCAATACTGGGATTTATCAATACAATATGTCAACAAGCATCTTTACACCTTTTGACAGAGATAGGCACGGTAAGTCTATTAAACTCAGCGCGTCTTCACAGGAATGGTGTGGATCAACATACGCTCAATTCAATAAAAAGGGAGTCAACTATAAATCAATACTGCATTCATACTTTGAGAAAGAAGCTGACCAGAATACACGAATCAAAAATGCCTTGCTGGAAGAAGAGTTTTTTACCTTGATTCGTATTAATCCCGAGGACTTGCCTCTAGGAAATATGCAGCTCATTCCGTCACAGGTGGTTTCACGATTTCTTCATTTACCCCTCAGAGCTTATTCGGCTGTTGTTTCAGTTGGAGAATATTCCGGGGGAGATTTTAATGGCACTGATTTAAAATACCTTGGTATAGAGTATCCTGAATTGCAAAGAAATCTGACAATTGTGTATAAATCTGGCGCACCACATATTATCCATGGTTGGACCGATAGCTACCCCTCTCCTTTCACAGGCGAAATGCGAAGCAGCAAAGCTATATTGAAAACACACATTAAAGAGCCTTATTGGAAGCTCAATGGTGTTAGTGATGCAGAATGGCGAGGCACCCTGGGCCTTGACGAATAATTTATCAGGGCTTAACAGCTATGACCTCTATCATTGACGGACAAAATATTACCGTATCATTATGATATTCCAGGCCTTCAAAGGCATCAAGAGCGTCCTCAATTTCTGACTTCGTCATATATCCTGCTTGTTCCAATTTGGGCATGTAGATATTTAAAAATGTTTTTGGCCAGTACCAATTCAAATCACCCGGCAAGGCATATTTTGTCAATGGTCGAGTGCTTATAATTTCTAGTCCGGCCTCGTAAAATATCTTCGACAAATCGCGTCCTACGTCAATATCGCCTTCCTGCTCTTTAAAGCTGCGTAAAATGCTTTTTATACCTTTCTCCAATGCCGGTCTGTGCGGCACAGCCTGGAATGTTGACCAGTCAAAATACTCCTGGGCCACAAAAACAGCACCGCTGCGCATCGATTCAGCCAACCTCTGAACTGTCTCTTCAGGATTTTTAATCCAGGCCAGGGCCCATCGGCTGTATATGCCATCAAGACAATCGTCTTCCAGCCCAAGATTTGTAAAGTCAGTGTTGCAGGTTTCGATATTCAGAGCATAGGACTCATTAAGCTTGTCAAGATAATCAAGAAAGGCTTTTGATTTATCAACAGCGATAACTTTGCCTTCATCACCAACAATATATCCCAGCTCTACGGTACAGAATCCTGGGCCGCAACCCAGGTCAAGGATGGTTTGACCATAGCTGAATTCAGCAATTTCCCAGGCCTTTCGAGCTTCAGAAGACCAAACCTGGTGCTGATACCCCAGTCTGTGCAGCTCGCTCAGCTCTGTACCAAGTATATATGCGTTCTTTTCTTTCAATTGTCTTGTTTAAAAGCTTACATCTTTTTCAATCATTTCACCCTCTCTTAATACTGTGACCTTTACCGTCTGTCCAGGGCTGAATGCACCCAATGCTTTCATATAGCTCATCATATCCACGATTTCAAGGCCACCCATTTTCATAACCACATCTCCTTTTATCAATCCTGCATTTTCTGCCGGTCTTCCTTCCCGGACACCGTCAATGCGCATACCTTTGCCATCATACAGGTAATCAGGAATGACACCGAGTGTCACCTTAAAGTCGGGTGCTTCCTCTTGCTCATCTTTTGTTTTGGTAAATGCCAGTTTGCCATCGTCATCAAGTTCTGCGATGAGGTCTGTCAGATAATCCAGTATATCCATGATCCCATCGTAATTGAGTTTATCCCAATCATCGCTGGGTTTATGATAATCTTCATGCTGACCGGTAAAAAATGCTAGTACCGGGATATCCTCGAGATAAAAAGAAGTGTGGTCCGATGGTCCTACGCCGGATTCAGACATGGTAAAATTAAAGTCTGATTTTATCCCGGTCAGTGTTTCATTCCAGATCGGGCTGGTCCCTGTACCATATACCGCCAATTTATTTTCATCATTAAGGCGTCCGACCATATCAAGATTGATCATAAAATTGACCTCTTCGTTGGACAAAGGGTTATTATCCACGAAGAAGTTGGATCCCCACAAGCCCTTCTCTTCTCCTGAAAAGGCTAGAAAAAGAAAATTGTTCTCCATCTCTTTTGTAGCCAAAATCTCTGCCAGTGCCATCATAGTGGCAACACCAGACGCATTGTCATCTGCCCCATTATGTATAGCTGGTGGTCCCGAATATAGTGATCCTTCAGGCCCATAACCCAGGTGATCGTAATGCGCTCCAATGATGATCGTATAGTCAGAACCATTATCCTTGTAAGCGCCCACATTGCGACCTTCAATCACAGGATCATCGGGACTTGGATCAGCATGGGGGTTGCTCTTCTTTCTCTTTTGAAAAAACTGATAATAACCGTTCTCAAAAGCTGGCTTCAATCCGAGCTGTCCAAATCTATTGGAAATAAAGGCAGCTGCTTTTCGCTCGCCTTCCGTTCCAACCTCGCGTCCTTCCATTTCATCAGAAGATAAATACATGATATCTGCTTTGATAGCCTGCATGTATTTATCCTCATCAAAAGCGATTTTTGTACTCTTGCAAGAAACAAAAAGGACTATTATTGATAAGATTAATATTTTTGTGCTTTTTAAATATTTCATTCCACGTCTATTTTATAATTATGAAACAACTATATGGCATATTTATCCTGGGGCTGTTTATCACAGTTTCAGCCTGTAAATCTGATAAAAAAGAACAATACAACCCACATTCAGCGCCTGAAAATACAGAAATCAGCCTTGACAGCACAACTTTGACCTACCCTGGCGAGAAACATTTAAAAAATGTAAGGCAAATCACTTTTGGCGGTGATAATGCAGAAGCCTACTGGAGCTTCAATGACAGCTTGCTTGTCTTTCAGGCAAATTATGATAAATGGGGTACTGAGTGTGATCAAATATTCTACATGAACCCATTCAATGCAACTGATTTCGATCAAAAGCCGCCACTCCTTTCCACAGGTAAAGGCAGAACGACATGTTCTTATTTCATGCCCGGTAATGAGTCTATCGTATATGCTTCTACGCATTTGGGTGGCGATGATTGCCCTCCCGTACCTGAAAGACGAGAGGATGGCAAATACGTGTGGCCCATCTACGAAAGCTTTGACATTTTCACAGCAGACCTGGAAGGAAATATTCTTCAGCAGCTCACAGATACACCAGGCTATGATGCTGAGGCGACCCTCAGTCCTGACGGTACCAAAATTGTATTTACATCCATGAGAACAGGAGACCTTGAGTTGTATACCATGAATATTGATGGGTCTGATGTCAGGCAAGTCACCGATCAGCTGGGCTACGATGGAGGCGCTTTCTTCTCTCCGGATGGAACAAAACTAATTTTCAGGGCCAGTCGTCCAAAAACAGATGAGGAAATCAAAGAATACAAGGATCTACTGGCACAAGGCCTGGTACAACCAACACAAATGGAACTCTACGTTTGCAATGTAGATGGCTCTGATCTGACACAGATCACACAACTAGGCAATGCCAATTGGGCACCTTTCTTCCACCCTTCAGGGGAAAAAATAATTTTTTCTTCCAACCACGAATCAAAAAGGGGCTTCCCTTTCAACCTGTACATGATCAATATCGATGGGTCAGGACTTGAAAAAATCACATTTGACAGTCAGTTCGATTCATTTCCAATGTTCTCATATGATGGTTCGAAACTTGTTTTTGCTTCCAATAGGAACAACAATGGAACCAGAGATACAAACCTTTTTGTAGCTGACTGGGTTGATTAAATGTAATCCTCAACAGTTATGGAAGAACAAGCAGACAAATCAACACCTGAAAACACAGAGAATAAAAAAGGAATGAAAACCTGGCTGAAGAGTTTGGGTCTTGCCGGCTTTCTTTTCTTTTTTATAAAAGGTCTTGTCTGGCTTGCAATCTTCTTTGGACTTGTCAAAGCCTGTAATTAATTATCTTGGCTGATATAGTCAGCTATGTCCAATTTTGATGCTTCTTTTCATCGGTTTATAGGACCATTCATCAAATGGTCCCTAGTTGGTATCACCGTACTACTGCTAATCTTTATCATTGCTATTAATGTCTTCTCAGGTTTATTTGTAGGAAAAGAATATGCCCTGCAAGCCTTTTTTGACAAGCTCCGTGTGCCTATGACAATCCATTATCAAAAGTGGAACGATTGCCAACTGCGCTACATTCAGACAGGACTCGACTCGGATTCTGCTGACTTACTCTTCTTCATCCATGGTGCACCCGGCAATCTCGATAATTTTAAGGAATACCTGGCGGATCAGGATCTTAGAAAAAATTTTAAAATGGTCTCAATGGACAGGCCAGGCTATGGCGGCTCCTGTGCAGGCAAGGCTGTGATAGATCTTAAAATTCAATCCGAAGCGGCATTCTCAATTTTAAGTACACTAGAATTTAGGAGAGCCTTTATCGTAAGCCATTCCTATGGCTGCCCAGTTGCGGGCAAACTAGCAGCCGATCATCCTGACAAAATTAACGGTATTGTAATGTGTGCCCCAATCAATGATCCAGATTCTGAGCCCATGGAATGGTATAGCCAGATAGCAAATTGGAAATTAACCAGAGCTTTGATGCCCGAATTTGTAGATGTAGCAACAGATGAAAAAATGACACACGCAGAGGAGTTGGCTAGTATAAAAAATGATTGGAAAGAGCTAACTATTCCAGTACTGCATATCCATGGAGAAGATGACGGACTGGCACCATTTGAAGAAAACATTCGTTTCAGTAGAGAGAATATTCCTGAAGAATTGCTTTCCATTTATTCAGAAACACAAATGGGGCATCTTAATATTTGGATCAACGCTGGAACCGTCAAAAAAGAAATTTTGAAATTTATTGATTCTATACTCCTGTGAAGCACAGAATAAAAATCGTCTTTCTATATACTTTGCTATCCCTGACAAGTAATTCTTTATCTGTTCGGGCCCAGCAAAGCGATTTATTGCTCTTCGTAGAGTCACAAAATCTTATAGAAGAACCAAACCGGGGACAATTATGCAAGGCCTTCGCTGATCTTGACAATGATTATCGCGAAGAAATTGTTGGCCTGGATTCCGACAATACCCTATGCATATACCATAATTCAGACAATGGGGCAGAATACCTTCGAAGCAACTACAGGATAAACGACGGGGTTCCCTGGACGATCAGCGTAGGAGATCTCAACAGGGATGGCTTCAATGACATTATTACATCTGGTGTTTATAATGGCTTAAGCATCTGGTCAAGGTCTCTGACAGAAAGTAAATATGAAGTCTCTAAAATCAATGAAACAGATTTTTTTGCCCAGACTTCAAACCTCGTGGATATAGATAATGATGGGTGGCTGGACCTATTTGTATGCAATGATGATGGTTTGAATGCCATTTTCATCAATGACGGCACAGGCTCATTGGTCAGAAACAGAAGCCTGATTGATATGCGTACCAACCCAGCGTCAGATAATTCAGGCAATTATGCCAGTGAATGGAGCGACATTGATATGGACGGTGACCTTGACCTCTATCTAGCGAAATGCAGGATAGGTGTTAACGATCCTGCCGATCCACGACGGATCAATATGTTATTCATCAATGACAATGGCACGTTCAGAGAAGCCGCTGCTGAGAGAGGTGTAGCTGCAGGGACCCAAAGTTGGACGGGTAACTTTGGTGACTTCGATAATGATGGAGACATGGACCTTTTTGTGGGAAACCACGGAGCACCATGTATGCTTTTTGAAAATAACGGGGATGGATATTTTACAGAAATAAAGCTACTGGCATCTGGTGAGGATTTGATTACTGAAGTGTATCAATCTGCCTTCCATGACCTGAATAATGACTCCTATGTTGATATCGTCATAGGCGGTTCAAATGACCTTATCCTTATCAATAATCAAGGCCAGGGCTTTGAAGCTTTAAGAAATCCCTTTGGCTTCAATGACATCAGAAGTTTTGCACTGTCGGATGCCAACCGTGATGGCTTTACAGATGTATTGGCCTCATATAACATATTCAATCCTCAGGGGATAGCAGAAGACAAGCTCTGGCTAAACCTGGGCAATGAAAATCACTTCATTAAGATCTATCTGCAAGGTGATGACTCTAATATAAATGGCATAGGAGCACGTGTAGAGTTATTTGGCCCTTGGGGCAAACAATGTAGAATACTTCAAAGTGGCAACGGCTATACCGTTACGCATAGTTTGTCATTACACTTCGGCTTGAATGATTATACTAAGACTGATTCTTTAGTGATCCACTGGCCATCAGGACTGGAGGACAAATATTACAACCTTGAGGCGGATCAATTTTATCTGGCCATTGAGAACAGCTGTTGCGAAAAAATACCTACGATCTATGCTGATCGCAAACAATTGGATTGTGATAATGATAAAATCCCGTTGCATTCTGAAAATGCATTACGCTTAAACTGGAGTAATGGCCTGGTATCCGACAGCATATCTATTGACACAGCTCAATCAGTTATGGCTTACAGAGTTGTCAGCGACAACTGCAAAATTCCTTCTCAGTGGATTCATATTGATAGTCTCAAAGCTCCCGAAAAAGCACAGCTGGATATAAGTGGAACAGCTGAAATATGTGCAACAAACAACTTTTATATTTCTGAACGCTATGGCAACATATTACAATGGGGATCAGGTCAGACAGCATCCACGATCCCACTGGATATGTCCGGATACTATTATGCTATTGATACCAACAAATGTTACACCATCTATTCTGATAGTTTATTTCTGAAGCTATCAGATCCTCAGGATTTGATTGAAAACAAAGACACCCTTATTTCAGAACCCATGCCATTGGTATTAAACCAGGCAGGAAGCGAAGTAATCTGGTTTTCTGACAAGGAAGGAAGAGATACGATTGCAGTTGGCAATAACTTTAGAACAGATAGCCTGAGGATCGATACCAGTTTCTATTTTTCTCGGAGAATAGATCAAATGCCACCACAGTACACCATAGGCCTAAGCATCGATCGAGAGATGGAACATCTTGCTGAAGCAAATCTGCTCTTGGATCTATCAACAATATTCCAGCTTGAATCACCCGTACTTTTTAACTCGGTCAAAATAAATGCCGCTAATGAAGGCTGGAGAATATTCCATATCATCGAATTCAACACCAACAGTTCTGTTTTCAGTGATTCCATTTATTGCCTGCAAGGTATCAATACCATTCCTTTCAATCTCCTCCTTCAAGAAGGTGAGTACATGATTCAAACAGATGAATTCTTTAATCTGGACAACTACCAGAATCCTTCACCAGGCTTTCTAAGCTATACCGGGGAAGCTCAATTCCCCTATGAAGCTATTAATCTGATAAGTGTAAAACGAAGCATTGTGGGCACAACAGTGTATGGCTACTATTTTGACTGGCAGTTCATGCCCGTCTTAGAAGAATGCCGCACACCTGTGTCAGAATATCATATAGAATTGCTTATCAATGGAACTAAAGATACATACAATACAATCCCGGTACTTACTCCAAATCCCTTCTCGGATCATATAGATTTCCAAGACCAGATAGAAGAATACCCTGTCCGTATGATCGATCTGAATGGTAAAAAAATACTAAGAAGCACCACTAAATTACTGGGACATGAAAACTTGTCATTCCTGGAAAAAGGAATTTATTTTCTAATGCTTTATAAAGATTCCAAAATTCATACCTTCAAGATCATTAAGATGTGATCTATGTCCAATCAAAAAATACTGTCGCCATTTCATTTGGCCATTCCAGTTGATGACGTCGAAAAAGCTCGACAATTCTATCGTGACACACTTCAATGCCCTGAAGGACGTTGCGACACCCATTGGGTTGATTTTGATTTTTATGGCCATCAATTGGTGATCCACTATAAAGAAAAACAAGGAGGCGCTACTTTACATCATAATCCGGTAGATGGTCACGATGTGCCTATCCCCCATTTTGGAGTCGTCCTGGAATGGCAGCAATGGGAAGATTTAGCGTCTCGTCTCAAGGAACTTGGCATCACATTTATCATCGAACCCTATATCAGATTCAAAGGATTACCCGGCGAGCAGGCTACTATGTTTTTTCTCGATCCCTGTGGCAATGCTCTCGAATTCAAGGCCTTTAAAAATCTTGAAAATCTCTTCGCAAAATGAAAACTCTAGAACTCTACAAGACCGGCGACGCACATAAAGCCTTTCGCATAGCGGAAAAAGATATTCCTCGACCTGAAGCCCATGAGGTTCTTATAAAAGTACATTACTCGGGGATCAATTTTGCTGATATACTGGCTCGCAGAGGGCTTTACCCCGATGCGCCAGCTAACCCGTCTGTCATAGGTTACGATGTCATGGGGACTATTGAAGAAGTAGGTTCTGATGTTACCGAAGTACAGGCAGGAGATAAAGTTACAGCACTCACCCGATTTGGTGGTTATGCTGAATATGTCTGCACCATGGCAGATGGCGTTGCAAAAATCCCTGATTCCATTGACGAAGCAGAGTCAACAGCCTATGCCACACAGGCTTGCACGGCCTTGTTTTGTGCCGAATATAAAACAAGGCTTAGAAAGGACTATAATGTACTCATTCACGCCGCTGCCGGGGGTGTTGGCTCCATTCTGGTTCAATTGGCGAAACACCACGGTTGTACAATCTATGGTACTGCGAGCCAATCAAAACTTGCCTACCTGGAGGAACTGGGTGTCCACCACCCTATCGGCTATAGAAATAAGAGCTTTTACGAAGAAACTATAAAGATAGCCGGAGTACGGAAGATTCATGCTGCTTTTGACAGTATTGGCGGAAACGTATTCAAACAATCTATGAAACTTCTGGCACCATGTGGAGATATGATCACCTACGGAGCCGCCTCTCAATTATCCGGCTCTAATAAAATCAGAGCGCTCACAGCAGCCCTTGGCTTCGGTTTCTTCTCTCCCATACAGCTGCTCATGGGTTCCCGCTCGATTATAGCTGTAAATATGCTGAGGGTAGCCGACAATCAGCCCGGACTCTTTAAAGAAGTCTTGGATGAGGTGATAAACTACGCCGAAAAAGGCATTATCAAGGCGAAAGTGTCCAAGATATTCGCAGCAGAGGATATTGCAGATGCCCATGCATTTGTCGAGTCAAGAAAATCCATAGGAAAGGTGGTCTTGAAGTGGTGAAACAGCGATAATTACAGGCTTCATTAATATTTATCCTATCTTTATAAAAATTAAAATTTTCCAATGAGACTATCTACTTTACTACTAGTATTTACATTTGTACTTCTTTATGCTTGCAAGGGTTCTCCTGACAGACCGGAACCAATGCTGGATCCCTCCGCTCAGCCATCGCTCCCAGGACAAACAGCTACCCCTGCTGTAAACTCGACAGCAGTCAGTAATGCAGGCGTAACCGGAACTGTATACCACTATACCTGTCCAAATGGATGTGGTGGTGGAGACGCTGCAGGTACATGTCCTGTATGTGGAACGGCTTACACGCACAACCAGGCTTTCCACAATCAATCCGGTCAGACAACAGCAACTACAACGGCTACTGCGACTGGTAGTCCGAATATTACGACATCAGCAGCCCAGACCCCAGAGCCGGCTCAAAATGCTGCTGGCGTATGGCACTACACCTGTTCTAGCGGGTGTGCAGGAGGTGCTGGAAGCGCAGTAGCTTGTGCAACATGCGGAACAACACTTGTGCATAATACTTTGTATCACCAATAATAAACAATGGCCTTGTACATATGATCCTTTGCAAGGCCATTATTATTTCTCTCGCGGCACTCTTCCCGCCAAAGTTTATTTGCATCGATTTATAGAGCGCGCTGGTCTATAAGTGCCAGCGCAGGCATAACAACTAGATAGATTTGCACGTCCTAATAAAAGAGGACAAAACCGTGATCAATTTCCAATTAAGGACGTTATCCATCCAAGACTTAATACTATGAAACAACTTCTGTTGGCATTTTTGATGTCTGCATTTATCGGCCAGGTACAGGCCCAAAACGACGTTACACTTAACGGCTACATCCTTGATGGAACTAGTGGTGAATCGCTGATTGGCGCCACTACCTACATTACTGAGTTGGGTATCGGAGCATCCAGTAATGCGTATGGCTTTTACTCCATAACCATCCCCTCTGGTAAGTATGTTATTGAGTACGCCTATTTGGGCTTCGAAAGCACAAGGATCGAATTGGAGTTATTAGAAAACACAAGCTATGACATAGAGCTTTTTGAAGAAGCCACTCAACTCGAAGAGGTCGTTATCCTGGCTGATTCAGAAGACAAGAATGTCTCGGATGTCGAAATGAGCACCAACAAACTGGACGTTTCGACGATAAAAAAGATGCCAACACTCCTTGGTGAAGTTGAAATCATCAGGTCCCTGCAATTGCTGCCGGGTGTTAGTTCCGTCGGTGAAGGGGCATCCGGTTTTAATGTTCGTGGAGGCAGCATTGACCAGAACCTGGTATTGCTGGACGAAGCTCCTGTATTCAATTCTTCTCACCTGTTTGGGTTTTTCTCAGTTTTCAACCCGGATGCTGTTAAAGATGTCAAACTCTATAAGGGAGGGGTTCCTTCGCGCTATGGAGGGCGACTATCATCCATATTGGATGTCAGAATGAAGGAGGGCAACAGCAAGAACCTTGAAATAAACGGTGGTATAGGTTTTATTTTTTCCAGACTTTCTGTTGAGGCGCCGATTGTCAAGGACAAAGCATCATTCATAATTGCTGCACGAAGGTCCTATATAGACGTACTGGCTCAACCATTTTTGAGCGAGGGTTCAGGTTCCGGGCTTAACTTCTATGACATTACACTTAAGACCAATTACAAGATTGGCGAAAAGGACCGCTTATTTCTCTCAGGATATATCGGACGGGATAATTTTCTCTTTGGCGAACAAGCAGGCTTTAACTGGGGAAACTCAACAGGTACGCTCAGATGGAACCACCTCTTTAATGACAGGTTATTTGCCAACCTGACGTTTTACTACAGTGATTATGACTACCAGATCAATTTTTCCAGCGATCCACAAAATCGTTTTGACTGGAATGCTCGTATTGTCAACTACAGCCTCAAACCTGAATTCAGTTATTACATCAATCCAAAGAATCTGGTTCGATTTGGTGGCCAGGCTATTGCCTACAAGTTTGAACCCGGAGATGCAGTCGGTGTAAGTGAAGGCGAAGTCAGAGATTTCGGACTCAGCAACAAATACGCTATTGAGTCGGCACTTTATATTGAAAATGAACAGGATATTGGAAACAAGATCAAAGTTAATTATGGTATAAGGTGGTCGCATTTTGACTACACTGGAAAAGGCACGGCATACACATTTGGAGATGCAGAGCTGGGTATGCGCAGACCTGTCATTGGCGCTGAAACATACGACCAATGGGAATCAATACAAAGGTATGATAATCTGGAGCCACGATTCTCTATCAAATATCAACTGGATGCTTCAAGCTCTTTAAAAGCCAGCTACAACAGGATGGCACAATACATTCAGCTTATATCCAATACAACAGCTTCGACACCGGTGGACGTCTGGATGCCGGCAAGCAATAATATCAGACCACAATTGGCAGATCAGCTTGCTCTGGGTTATTTTAAAAATTTCAGGAACAATAGCTATGAGTTTTCGACTGAAATATATCATAAAACCATGGATCGCCTGGTGGATTACATCGATGCGGCTGACCTAATCCTTAACCCCTATCTTGAAGGTGACCTGCTTGAAGGTGAAGGAAGAGCATACGGTCTTGAACTTTTAATGAAAAAAAATAAGGGTCGAATAACCGGATGGTTGAGTTATACCATAGCCAGAACAGAAAGAAAGCTTGAAGGCATCAACAACGGAGAATGGTATCCTTCACGATTCGATCAGACCCATAATTTTTCATTCAACGGCTTTTATGAAATTAATAAAAGATGGAGCTTAAGTTCCACTTTCACTCTAATATCCGGGACGCCCATTACTTTCCCAACGTCCAGGTTTGAACAGCAGGGCTATGTCGTCCCTCACAACACCAATGAAATGCGCAATAATGTTCGCATCCCCGTATACCATCGATTGGATGTTGGTGCAACCTTGAAGGGCAAAGAAAAAACTGGTAAGAAATGGTATGGCGAATGGGTCTTTTCTGTTTATAACCTTTACAATAGACGAAATCCATTTTCTATCTTTTTTAGACCGGAAAAAGGCAGGCCATCCATGACCACACCAGTCAACACAGAAGCGGTAAAACTCTCCGTGATAGGCAACTTCATTCCTTCCGTTTCTTACAATTTTAAATTCAACTAAAATGAAACATTACAATATATTTTTATTATTCGCGCTTATTACCCTTGCAACAGCATGCGAGGACCCCATTGATGTAGAACTTGACAGTGCAGAACCCCAATTGGTTGTTGATGCATGGCTTGATAATATTTCAAACAGGCAAGTCATTCGATTAAGCGAAACAATTCCTTACTTTCAGGCCGAGTTCACACCAGGCCTTGAGAATGCACAGGTGTCGGTAATGTCCGGTTCAGGAGATGTTTTTGTCTTTGAGCATGAGTCGGATGGCAACTATGCTCTTGAGTTGGCACAGGGAGAAAGCTTGGGCCCTGTAGGTGAAACTTTTACACTTAATATCGAAATCGGAAATGAACGCTATAGCTCTAGCACTTCTATTTTTAGGGTGCCTCAAATAGATTCTTTGACCCAGGAATTCAGAGTAAATGAAGCCTTTACCAATGATGGCATCTACTGCCAGGTATTTGCAAGAGATTTCGTGGGCCTTGGTGATACGTATTGGATCAAAACTTTTAAAAATGGCCAATACCTGAACAGACCCTTTGAATTAAATATAGCCTACGACGCAGGTTTCGACTCAGGGGGCGAAGTGGATGGCTTTGTCTTCATATACCCTATACGCGACCTGATCAATGAAGTAGATGATGATGGCATACCTACTCCCTATGAGCCGGGAGATGAGATCAGGGTCGAGGTGCACAGTATTTCAAACAGCGCTTTTGCATTTCTTGAAATCATGAGGGACCAATTACAAAACAGTTCCAATACCATTTTTGCAGAACCGCTGGCCAATACACGTGGAAATATAATCCATGAAACGGGAGATGATACAGTGCTTGGTGTGTTTAACATATCCGCCATATCGGTTTCGGAAAGAATTATAGAATAACTCACTTGTTTTCAAACCATAAAGTGAATTCCTCTTCATCCTTTGAGATGTAATTGATGCAGATTTCCTGGTGGGCAGGTATGTCTGCTATTGCCAGGATCCTGATCATATTGCTCTCATAGTCATTCAGGAATTCAGCATTGGCATTGTCAGAATGGTTATACAGGGATCCGTACCCCAGGGCAATGCATGAAGATTTAATACCCCTGTCCCATATGAAATAATAATCATGCAATGCCGTTGCATGGATCATCTGTGTATCCTGAGGTGGCAATATGATTACAGGACAAAGCTCAATGGTGCTTCCTTCCAGGATGTCTTCTGAGCAATACACACCCCTTCCCTTTACTTCATCTTCCAGGATGTATAAACCCGGTAATTGAGTATTCAACATGATTTATTTTTTAGTAAAAATTAATATTGAATAGATTGTAAAAGATAAAATAGAGCAAAATTCCTAAGTTGATTCTATTTAAAGCCTTTTTGCGAGCTTAATTTAGATTTTTCTGACTGCATCTAGTTTCTTATCTGAATTCTGTTTCAATAATATTATTTTAGATTCAAGTTATTAAAACCATGAGTGGCCATCATCACCATCATCATGCTACTGGGAATCTAAAACTCGCTTTTTTCCTTAATCTTACTTTTACAGTATTTGAAATATTCGGAGGGCTGTATGTCAACAGCATAGCTATTATTTCAGATGCAGTCCATGATCTGGGTGACAGCCTTTCGCTGGGAACTGCATGGTATCTTCAAAAAAAGTCTGAACAAAAACCCGACAGTAAGTACAGTTTTGGATATGCGCGTTTCTCCTTATTGGGTGCCCTCATCAATGCACTTGTACTGATTACAGGATCTATCTATGTGATCAGCGAAGCATTCGGTCGATTGTTCGAACCGCAAAGTACAGATGCAAAGGGTATGTTTTTCTTTGCCCTAGTTGGGATTGCTGTTAATTCATACGCTGCATGGAAAGTGAGCAGCGGAAAATCTATAAATGAGAGATTGATCAGCTGGCATCTCATTGAAGATGTTTTGGGATGGACAGCTATTTTGATCGGATCCATAATCCTGTTATTCAAAGATTTACCGTATTTGGATCCTGCGCTTTCTTTATTGATTACCCTCTACATCCTGTGGAATGTCCTCAAGAGTCTTAAAGAAACCCTATTTATCTTTTTACAAGGAATCCCTGAAGATGTTGATCCTGCAATTATAGAAGAAAAAATCATTGCCCTTGACTCCGTCGATTCCGTTCATCACACCCGTGTATGGTCTTTGGAAGGACAGCATCATGTATTCACAACTCATGTAAAACTTGGAAGAATTAACAGCATGTCTGAATTGCTTGAAGTGAAGGAAAATATCAAACATATACTTTCAGAATACCCCTTTAAGTTTTATACCATAGAAACAGAGCTGGATCGGGAAAGCTGTGGCCTGCCGCCCAATGGCTCTCATGAACATTGATAAAACTAAGCATTATGACAAAAGACCAAGTCCTCAATGAATTGAAATCCTATGCTTCTGAGCAGACAAGGAATATACTAATCAAACATGGAGCCCCGCAAAATACCCTTGGGGTCAAGGTCGGTGACATGAAAAAGATCCAGAAGAAAGTCAAGAAAAACCAGGAGCTTGCTCTGGAGTTGTATGCCTCCGGGATTCCGGATGCGATGTATCTTGCCGGACTTTTAGCCGATGAAAAAAGTGTTGATATGCTTATGCTTGATGATTGGATCCAACATTCGAATTGGCAGACCTTATCTGAATATACGGTACCCTGGCTAGCTGCCGACAGCGGCCTTGGTTTAGAGGCGGGATTGAAATGGATCAAATCTGATCATGAAGGCATAGCTTCTGCGGGTTGGTCAGCCTTGTCTTCAGCTCTCTCGATTGCCAATGATGAGGATCTGGATATGGATACATTCAATGACTTATTGGATAGTATTCCTGGCAGGATCGGACAGGCTCCCGGGAGGGTAAAATACACCATGAATGGTTTTGTCATCGCAGCGGGCTGTTTTGTCGAGGCTCTAAATGCTAAAGCAACTACTGTTGCCAATAAAATTGGCAAACTGGAAATTGATATAAATGGAACAGCTTGCAAGGTTCCTTATGCTCCCGATTACATTAAAAAAGTGTTGGATAAAGGATATCTGGGCAAGAAGAAAAAAATGGCGCGCTGTTAAAGTGCCTTTCCAAGTTCAGCAGAATCAGTTAGGGTTTCGAAAGAAATTGCGTCTGCAGGACATTTGCAATTTCCACAATTCTCGCAGTTATGCTCCTTGGTAAGAACCAATCTTTCTTCTAATGCTTCACGTAATCGATTCAATCCGTCTTCCAGATTATCTCCTGAAAAATATACCTTGATTTTTCAAACAAGAACCATAGGTATTGACTCATAGGACTTTGCTATGATCAGCTCAGGATCGTTCATTTCGATCAACTTCATTTTGCTTGGGTACATCTTATTGTACTTAAGCAAACACAATCTTATACATTCATAACTATTGGTTCGAATACCAACCAAGGACACCTGCACCATGCGTTTCATTCATTTGAGCAAAGATCAAATGATGAATAAGCAATATATATGACCTATATCATACGGGGTAATGATATAAATCATCCTTTGTCAGGGCTACAATCTTAGAGCATTACAATGATTATAAAAACTAGAAATGTTTAAGCTATCACAAATAATCCTGGATAGCTGCGTCATTGACAATATCCAGTGTATTATTTTTGAAATCATTAACAAGCTTTTTTGTGGCAATCCGGGATTTCGCATTTGAGGATACGTACCGGATATGTGTCCATTTTGGACCACAGGAGATGACTCTTACAGCTACATTATTCATACTTCCAAGAGGGGTTTAAGTGCGTTATTAAATTTATTCAGATCGTCAATTTTATGACTGGAAGACAGGCGCTCACTGCGCATAAGACGTCTTCGGGATAATGATAAAAATCGGCGCACGAGCTTTTTATCATCACGCACAGCTGCCTTGGAGGTGACATATTTCTTCTTCCTGTTCATACTATTTGTGTTGCTTTGTAAGCAATCCTGCCAGAGCAATCAAGTAATACTCTTGAAATCAGATCTTTAGTGATCGATATGTAATGGGCAAGTTGAATGCTTTTTCCTATACATTCGCCTTGATAATTGCATCCGGATAAAATCCCGGTTATTCTCGATATCTGTAATAGATAATTGAAGATTCTCAATACACATTGAGACATTACCCCAGCAGTAACAACCAATAAACGATTACTGAGGCTGAAAAAGTTCCCTGAAATAAAAAAACCTTTCCAATGGAAAGGTCTGAATGAATCTTTGCATTGCTCCAATACTTTTCATTTAAGCATTGATGCAACAATTCATTTATTTAAGTGGAGCCTACGAGATTCGAACTCGTGACCTCTTGGCTGCCAGCCAAGCGCTCTAGCCAGCTGAGCTAAGGCCCCATAATAATGAGTCAATGATTCTTTGTCTCAATGACCCAATGATTCTTTTTTATGTCCATGCCTTAGCGAAGCTGCAAGCTGCTGCGCCCGACAGATTCTTATTCTGGCGGGAGCTAAGGCCCCTTTGAAAAACGAATCGAAATTACATTTTTTCACTTAAAAAGGGATAAAGAAGAATAAAAATAAGTGCCATCGAATCTCTTTAGTCAAGAAAAAAATACCCCCAGCCTTGCACCAGGGGTATCTACACATTCAATTGTCTAATCTTCTACAACATCGTTATAGGACATCTATATTCGTGAAGGCTGTCTTGGATGCCACTCCCAAATGATCAGACCCTTCAGATCAGAGACTGAACGCTACAGCGAATTCTCCAAATCCGGTGAATTTATTTATGATCGTCCATTCCTATGGGGTTCAAAGACAACAGGGCCAGACTTACATCGTGTCGGTCAAATAGATTCAGACCTTTTACCTACAAGCCAGATGTTCCCGGTGCAGAAAAGCTAAGCAATGGTTCCCGAACCAAAACGATGCCATGATATCTTTCACTAAAAGATTGAAATAGCCACAAATTTCTTTGCCAGGCAATGGCTATATTTATACACTCAAGTCCTTCCTATGGCAAAATTGATATTAAAGCTGCTCTTTTTATTGGTAATCCTTCTGATGCTGACTGCATTCTACAATCGAGGAAAAATTTTCCGTCTGGTGCACACTATCAGCCTTTTTGATGAAGGCGTCATCGCCCAGAATTTCCAGGATATGGAAGACACATACCCTACTATGGGACTTACAAAATCTACAAAGCCCTACCGCTTTGCCTACAATAAGGAGTATGTCCCTGGAGGAAGTTTTGAATTCAATGACAGGATCATAGACATCAACACCTATTTGAAAGACACCTATACCGAGGGCTTATTGATTATAAAGAACGATACAATAATCTATGAGGATTATTTTCTTGGCCTTGATGAAACAGAAAGTCATATTTCCTGGTCTATGGCCAAATCATTTACCGCAACACTGATTGGTATTTTTTATGAAAAAGGTCTTTTTGAACTCGATGACCCTATCGACAAATACCTGGAAGACTTTAAGGGTACGGCCTATGAAGGCGTAAGCATACGTAACCTGCTTCACATGAGTTCGGGTGTCACTTTCGATGAAGATTATGGTGACTTCTTTTCAGATATAAACCGCTTTGGACGTGGTTTTGCCATGGGATCACCTATCCGTAATTTTGCCAAATCTCTGAAAAAAGGAAAAAAGCCAGGTACGTTTAATCACTATGTAAGCATAGACACCGAAATGCTGGCATTTCTACTCGTCGACCTGACCGGTAAAAGCTTAACACAACTCACCCAGGAATACCTGTGGGAACCCATGGGCATGGAATACGATGGCCAATGGATTATTGACAATGACAGTATGGAGATGGCTCTGGGTGGATTGAATGCCACCTTGAGAGATTTTTCCAAATTGGGTTTGTGTTATAAGCACAATGGATTCTTTAACGGCCATCAGATCGTATCCCCGGATTGGGTGGAAGCCTCTTTAAATACAGATTTGCCTCACCTTAAACCAGGTGAAAACCCACTTTCGAGCAATGATCATGGCTATGGTTACCAATGGTGGGTGCCAAACAATAATCATAAGGCTTTCGCTATGTCAGGCATTTACAACCAATACGTCTATGTAGATCCTGTCAATGATATTGTTATTGTGAAACTGTCAGCCAATCACAAATTCAAAACGGAAGGTCGAATAACAAAAGATATGCATTTTGAAATGTTTGATGCTATCATTGAAGATATTATCAGCCATGAGAAGGTATCAGGATAAATAATTCGACTATTCATATCCAATGGAGGCCGCTCCGAACCTCCTGGGATCACCTTCAGCTTCTACACTGTTATCCTCGTTTATTTTGATGGCATGCACACCGCCGAAGAATAAAGAAAGATCCTTCCACTCTTTGTGCGCTAACCCGATCTCTATATTACCCTTATATCCCGTCTCGTATTGAACAGCATTGGCATAGAGATAAATCCGTGGGTCCATCATAGCATCCTCGAGCTTCATATCACGAATGACACTGGAGTGAATCATCTGAGATATCATATAAGGAATCCTGCCCGCTCCACCAGAACCACAAATAAACCTCAGCCGTCTGTTCTTATCTTTCACCATGGTTGGTGTCATCATTGAATTGAGCCGTGTATCTGGTGTCCACTTATGAAATCCCTGTGGAACCAGGAAAGCTTCTCCCAACATATTATTCATTTGCATGTCTGTACCAGGGATAAAATAGCCACTCCCCTCTCCCAATGTACAAGTAAGAGCTATGGCATTACCATACTTGTCCATGATATTAAAGTGTGAAGTACCCCTGTTAAAATTGGAATCAGAATCTGTAGGCTTCAATTGTCCAGGGAATGCATGAGAAAAAGCTTGGGCAAGCTGGGTAAAATTATAATTACAGGCTTTAAAATCATAAATAGCCCTCAGCCAGTCTTCCCCTTTTTCCTGGTAGGTTTTTAAAAGTAATGCCATTGTCAAGCCTCCAACACATGGTAAATTTGGAAGGATAACATTAAAGCCTTTGAAAGGGATCTCCAGGACTTTAACCCATCTTGATGTATAGGATTCAAAATCCTTCCTGCTCAGAAAACCACCGTTTTCCTTACATACTTTTTCAATCTGCCTGGCCGGATAATCCAGATAAAAGCCATCTCTTCCCTCGTAGCGCAGGAGATCCAGAAAGTCAGAAAAGTGGGGTAAAATAAAATGGTCACCTTCCCGAAGTATTTGCCCTGAGTTAAAGAAGATGTCGTTAACTGAGGGATCAGAGGCAAAAATATCTTCAAGTAAACCGATATCTATACTTTGGAATTTATTAATGGCTAAGCCAATCCTTGCAAGGTCCTGAACAGGGGCAATGATATCTTCAAAAGGCATGCTGGCAAAGCGTTCATACAATTTAAACATACCATCAACAGAACCCGGAGTAGCCATTGAAGCCAGTCCGATGTGAAACTCCTCTGATTCGTTACCAAAATTTACAAGAATGCTCCTGAAATCAGGATCAAAATCCATACGACTCGAAAGCGGTGTCTGCGTGAAAAAATCAAGCATCATGGTTCCATGTTCCACATGGTGGCATAGGGCAAACCCTCCCGCACCAGCAGAGGCCATACAGGGCTCTGTCAGATACATAGCCAGATGCGCTGCAATAGCCGCATCAAAAGCATTGCCTCCCTCTTTAAGAATACTCTCGGCAATCTCAAGGGTTTTTTCGTGACCCGCTGAAATAGCATATATGCAATTCAACACAGATTTTTTTGAAATATACTCAAATCATTAGGCCTTCCCAATCTTATTTGAAATACATAAAGACTATCGCTAATATTGCATTAAATTATATATACATTTCTGATATATATAAAGCCTTTGTAATTTTGGCTTTAATACAGTTATGACACATTCCGATATACTCACCGAATTAAATGCCGGCAGAATAGCGCCTATATATTTTTTACATGGTGACGAAGAGTATTTTATTGACCTGGTCAGTGATTATATTGAAGAAAATATGCTTGATGAGGCTGAAAAATCATTTAATCAGGTCGTCCTGTACGGTAAAGAAACCGATTTCAAGCAGGTCATTGACCAGTCCATGCAATTCCCCATGATGGCTTCATACAGGGTGGTAATCCTTAAGGAAGCACAATCGATGAATGGTTTTGACAAATTGATCGACTATATTAAAAATCCTTCTCAACAAACTGTGCTCGTGATCTCATACAAGCATAAAAAGTTTGACAAAAGGAAGAAGAGCCTGTGGGATGCACTCAAGAAAAATGCTGTTATTCTGGAGTCAAAGAAATTGTATGACAGTCAGGTCCCGGGAACAATTATCAACCTGGCCAAAGATGCAGGCCTCGTTGTTAGTCCAAAAATTGCAGCCATCATGGCCGAACACCTGGGAAATGAGCTGCCCAAAATTTCGAATGAAGTAAAAAAACTAAGACTCAATCTTGAGGAAGGAACCTCGGTCACATCAGATCACATTCAGAAATTTGTGGGCATCAGCAAGGATTACAACATTTTCGAACTGCAGAAAGCTATAGGAAGTCGAAATAAACCCAAGGCCTATTCCATTGTGAAGTACTTTGCCAATAATAAGAAAGCCCACCCCATACAAATGAATGTAGCGAGCCTCTTCAATTACTTCTCCAGTTTGTTTCTCGCCAGAAAATATCTGAAAACCGATGACCGCAGCTTTGCCCAGAGAATAAAAGTCAATCCCTATTTTGCCAAGGAATATAAATCAGCAGCCAGTAATTACAATTTTGGACAAATAAAAAGAGCTTTCGGACTGCTCCACGAGATGGATAAGCAATCTAAGGGTGTGGATGCCAGACGAACGGACGAGCTGGGCATTTACCAGGAATTTCTCTTTAAGCTGTTTGCCGACTAATTGATCCCCACTTGGCTCCCAGGTAAGCAAAACACAAGGAGCTTATGATATCCGCCACAAAGGCCCATACAGGACTATAGCTTGCAAGATTATAGCTTGCCCCCGCTACCAGCATGATAAGACCTACCAACATGCCCAGATGGAATTTATAGCTATCCGCAAATTTTGAAGTAATGTAGGCCGCGCCAAAACTACCGATAGCATGAGCCGCCAGAATAATATTACGCGCTTTCGTAGGCAGAGATGAAAAATAAGCTTTCAAGGCTTCCATGTCCTGGGTGATAAGCTCCTCTGGAGGAGGATACATCCGCGCACTTATCGAATGAATCAGGGTAACCAGGACAAAGCCCGTTACAAAGCCCAGAACAACTGCCAAAACGCGTTTAAACATATCTACTATTTGATTCCAAAATAGAAATTTTTGTCCGCTATTCCACAAAGAGGGCTATTGATAATACAGTAAAGCCCTTGATTTAAAATCGGTCCATAAATTGCTGCATTAAGAATAAATCATCTGATATTGATTAATTTACACATTTAATATTTAAATAATATATTAAGATTTACCAGTGACGGTACTGAAGCCTGGGTCTTCAGCGGTGACCGCATCTCGCTTGATCCGAGTTTCGGACCGGAGCTTGGCTATGAAAAACTTGTCTTTTTCAGACTGGATGTAGGCAATATTTAAAGAACATTGAATGAAAGCAGTGCGACGCAGAGAATTCTTGGGTTTCAAGCCAACATAGGCATAGGCCTGGCTATGGGTCGTGTGTAAATCGATTATGCACTTTCAAATACTGGGAATCTTTCCGGCGTCATGGCATCCCATATAATCTTTTTAGGTTTACAAGTCTACGACTGATCTATAACTCGAAATCAGGTGGCAGGGCGTCTTTAAAATGTCCGTTCATTTTAACCTTATTTCTCATTTCTTCCATCTGGCCGACAATCGGTATCAACGATTTAAGATGGTCGAGCACATACTCAAGGCGCTCCACCTCTGATCGGGTTCTCAATAACTCGATTTCCTGGCTGGTATTTAAACCAATTTTATGTGCAATGCTGTATATCCTGTATCCATAATCGGCTACAGGAAGGCTTATGGGCATCTTCATTGACTTATACAGCTTTTTGATATGGTCAAAGACCTTTCCGAGCAGAAGCAAATTTGAATCATCAATATCAGAGAGCAGTTCCACTTCTCCGCCTGGATATAATTTATCTTCAATTTTTTCCTGGAACTCCAGCAGGTGGAAGGCTTTTCCGGCTTTTGTCCTGATATCCATTTTGCCATCACCATATATGTGTGAAATCTCAAGGATTTCCATCTCCGTGCCGATATCTGATAATTTTTTGTCCAATACCGGCACAATGCCAAAGCTGAGTTCATTAGCCATACAGTCTTTAACCAGCTGCCTGTATCTTTTCTCAAAAATGTGCAAATTGAGCTCTTCGCCAGGGAAAGCTACAAGGCTAAGCGGAAACAGAGGAATTTTCTTGGACATAGACTAATTTAATGAAAAACGCCTACAGCTTCAAACTGTATGCAAGTTACTCATTAGCATACAATCCATTCCTGGGAGAGGAAGTCGGCTGATAAGCCTTAGCCTAGCCTAGTGATTGCATTTTTCGCTTAGTAAAGAAAATGCCTACTTGATTACATAGGGGAGCTTAGCCATAGGTTCCCTGTATTTGACCAGATCCCTGAGATTATTGAAGTTCTCCAGGAGCTCTGATTCAATAGAAGGTATGCGCAGTTGTGCCTCACTGCTGGTTGCCAAATCCTCGAGAATTTGCTCCCAAGGCTCTTTTTTGATATCAGGAAAGTCGACGATCTTATAATCTTCACTCACACCTGCCTTTTGGGCAGCTATATCTATAGCATCATCAAGATCACCCAAGACATCCACCAGGCCTTTTTCCAGGGCTCTTTGGCCTGTCCACACCCGGCCCTGGGCTACTTCATCCACTGCTTCTATCGTCATACCCCTACCCTCTGCGACTATAGCCAGAAATTTCCTGTAAAGCGCGTCGGTCCAGGTCTGCAAACTATTTTTCTCAGTGCTGTTGAGTTTGTAAAATGGCGTTGCTACAAGGGCATGCGGGCTGGTTTTGACGGTATCAAACTGAATCCCCAGCTTTTCATTAAACATCCTTGACACATCAGGAAAGATGGAAAAGACCCCAATGGATCCGGTCAGTGTTTTCGGATTCGCTACAATGGTATCAGCACCTGCTGCTATATAATATCCTCCTGAGGCAGCGTAATCCCCCATGGAAGCAATAACCGGAATTCCTTTTGCCTTAATCTCTTCTATCGCTCGCCAAATAACATTCGAAGAGAAAGCGGAACCTCCAGGTGAATTGACCCTGAGAACAAGCGCCTTGTAACTGGTATCTTTTAGAATCTTATCAAATATTTTCTGATACTTGACTTCACTGATTACACCCCTCTCATTGCTGTCATACATAATCTCACCTTCAGCATAAACGAGGGCTATCTTATTTTTTGAGCGGCCACTACTGATATATCTTTTGGATTTGTATTCAGGTAGTTTGACATAGTTGACATCAGCCTTTTCTGAAAGCCCCATCTTCTCTTTAAGGAGATCTTCAAACTCATTCCAATACATTTGTCTGTCAATAATGCCTAATTCAATGGCTTCATCGACATTATCAAAATCCAATTCATTGATGAGACTACGGAATGCAGACTCATTAATATTGCGCTCTCTGCTGACCTCATCCATGTAGAGATCAAAATTGTCTGCCAGGAACTCTCTTGTTTGCTCCCTGTTTTCAGGACTCATTCCATTTCTTCGAAAAGGCTCGGTAGCGCTTTTATAGTTGCCGGCATAAAACACATTCATTTTTACACCTATCCTGTCAAGCATGTCTGTAAAAAATGGCAGTAAAGCACCATAACCATTGATGTCGATGATACCATTTGGATTTATAAAAATAGAATCCGATGCTGCAGCAAGAAGGTATGTATTGTTTGTGTAGAAATCTGCATAGCTGTAAACGAATTTGTCTGTAGAATCCCTGAAAGACCTTAAGGCTTCCCTGATTATAGAATGTGTTACAGGGCCACCAGATGTATTGAGTGATGCTTTGAAAACTATTCCTTTTATATCATCATCCGTTTCAGCCTTCTTAATCAAGTCTTTAATATGATGGACGCCAATAGCATTGATCGGTTCAAATGTAAATTGCCCAGTCATGATATTATCAGTCCTTTCAGGCATTGGCGCTTCAAAGTCTAAAAGCAGCACACCGTTTTTTCCAATCCCGCTGTCTTTTGCAGAGAAGCTATTCGCTATAGCAAAAAAGAGGAAAAAGACCAGGCCTATTGCCAGAAATGTTCCAAGGCAAGAGGCGAATATAAATTTGAAGAATTGTCTCATACAGCAATAAAAAAAAGTAATTCAAACATATTTAAAACCATGGAAGGGTTCTGTCTGTGTAAAGCAAATTTACAGCCACATTTATACAAATCTTTGAATCTTCGATAAAATACATTCTTAGTCCGACATACAGGTTCCTATTATGACTATAAAGCGGTTCAAGATACGATCCAATTTTCACTAAGCACATGATATTGAAAATGTTTTAAAAGATCATCCAAGAATATTAAATGCCCGCTAAGAGCAAATACATATTCTTCTTATTTTAGACGACATTAAAATGCTTAAACTACCCCGATATATACTGGCATTCACCCGCGCCCTCTTACTGATCATTCCAATGGGCTTAATGATTTTTGGGTATTTGATTGCCAGTAAATTATTTTTCAAACATACATACGAAAGAGCTTTTGTACTCAGGCGATTGTACCTGAGGTACACCAATTTCATTCTCGGTATCCGCTCAGAGGTGCAAGGTGAGGCCAGCCTCCACAATGCCTTGTATGTTTCAAACCACAGATCACTGTCAGACCCGCTGATTCTTTGTCAGTTTCTTGATGCCTACATCATAGCGAAAGCTGAAGTCGCTGATTACCCTCTTATCTCTACCGGTGCCGAACTTACTGGTATACTTTATGTCAAAAGGCAAAATAAAGACAGTCGTGCCGCTGTAAGGGTAAAGATGAAAGAAACTCTGGCTTCAGGTCATAATGTGCTGGTATACCCTGAAGGAACAGTCAATAAAGAATTGGGAACATTGCCCTACCGTCAGGGCACATTCAGGGAAATAAAGAAAATGGGCATACCCCTGGTGCCGGTATGCCTCGAGTACAGGGATTCAAAAGACGTATGGCATAACAGGAACATGATTCAGCATTTTTTTCTGCAATTCGGTTATTGGAGAACCCGGGCCAAACTTATCATTGGTGACAGCATTGATGCGAAAGATGGAGATGAATTATGCCGCAAAGCAGAAGAATGGACCAATTCTACTATAATCGAAATACATAAAAACTGGCCTGCCAGTCATTTCAACAAGATTATTCAGCTTCAAAACGCAGAGAAATAGAATTTACGCAATGCCTTGTATTTTTTTCTGTAAATCCCTCACCTGTGAATACATGCCCCAGATGACCTCCGCAGTTATTACATATAATTTCTGTCCTGCGTCCATCCGCATCCGGCAGCTTTTTTACAGCACCTTCAATTTCATCATCAAATGAAGGCCACCCACATCCTGACTTGAACTTATACTCTGATTTATAAAGGGGTGCATTACACCGTTTGCACAGATATCTACCTTGGGCATAATGATCATTATATTCACCCGTAAATGGCATTTCGGTGCCTTTATACTCGATAACGCGCTCCTCTTCCGGACTTAGTTTATTGTATTTGTTAGTGCTCATTTTTCAAAAGTTTGCTGTAGATAGTTCGAAGTTTGGTAAGTTTTGGCTTAATAATAATCTGACAATAGCCTTGTTCTGGATTTCTTGCAAAATAATTATGATGGTATTCCTCTGCGGGGTAAAAAACTTCGAGGGGCATGACTTCGGTAACCACCGGATCGCGCCACAACGAAGCCAGCTCCTTTTGTATGAAATCAGTGGCTTCTATTTTTTGTTCTTCGTCTGTATAATAGATGCCTGACCTGTATTGGCTACCTACATCATTGCCCTGCCTGTTCAGGGTCGTGGGGTCATGGGTACTGAAAAAAACCTCCAGCAATTGGCTGTAGCTGATCTGATCTGTATCAAACTGGATTTCGACAACCTCATTATGGCCAGTCAGTCCAGAACACACCTCTCTGTAACTGGGGTTTTTAATTTTCCCTCCGGTGTATCCCGGCAGAACCCTGATTACTCCTTTGAGACGAGAAAAAACTGCTTCTGTACACCAGAAACAACCACCTCCAAATACTGCAATTTTTATATTGGACATTTAAAATCTTTATTGCTATAATAAGCAAAAGCTATAAGTGGTTCAATTAAGCTTCGTGTTTACGATCAGGCGCGTATCTCATATATGCTTACATCTAAACAATGAGTGCCATATCTCGAGCCTGTTTGATTTTTGTGATCAGCATACTCTTACCACAAGGATTCAATAATTTTCCTATGGTACCGGGTTGCTTATTTCTAATCTGTGTACTTTTAATCATAGGCTGCTTTTATACAAACGGATGGCCAGCCAGCCTTTTATTGTACTCTGCAATCTACTGTCTTGCCCTGATTTGCCTGAACAGGCAAGAGCAGAATTTGGTATGCGCAGACCGGATAATTAAAATTCTAAACCACTATCCTGGCAGATCAAAACTACTGATCAAAAAATCAAACAGGACTAAAAAAGGATGTCGTCTTGAATGCCGAATCCTAAGTATTGATACTGTAAAACTCTCCCATTTGAATATGTCCTGTCTGTTGTATACGCCATCTTTCAAAAGAGAATTAAATAAATATGACACTCTCTCAATCCAAATCCCTTTCAGGAATATCAGCAAATTGGCGAACCCTCTCAGCTTTGATAAAAGGGCATTCTACGGAGCCAAAGGAATCTTCTATGAAGGCTATATAAGTGAAACAGATGATATCAAACATAAAAACTTCTATCCTTCCCTAAGTGATCCCATTGCAAGCATCAGATATAGAATTGCAAAATCCATCAATGATTTGAATATCCAAAAAAAGAGCAAGGCTTTGATTCATGCCCTTATTCTCGGCAATAAATATCACATGCATTCTTCCACCATAGAAAAATTTGTAAATACAGGATGTATACACGTCCTTGCTGTTTCTGGTCTGCATACAGGAATCATTTTTAGTCTATTCTGCCCACTCCTCTATCTAATGAGATTTTGGCATAGCATGCGATGGCTTAACATTGGTATCATCTCTGCTTTACTTTTCATCTTTGTTGCCATTTGCGGATTTCCCTCATCTGCCGTTCGGGCAGCCCTCATGCTGGGTGTTTGGCTACTGACTAAATGCCTGGGAATCCTGCACAATAGTTTCAGCATATTAGCATTGACAGCTTTTGCAGTGCTTATGATGCAGCCTTCCCAAATCCATCAGCTGGGCTTTAAACTATCCTACCTGGCACTGGCTGGTATAATCGTCCTGTATAATAAAATACCTTTTAACGAAAATAAAATTCTACGTTCAATATGGGCAAGCCCTTTAAGGATGGTCTGGTTATCCATTTCTGCACAGTTTTTTATCACACCCATACTCCTTCTCGAATTGAAAAGCTTTGCCCCCTATTTTGCAATAAGCAGTATGATAGCCGTTCCATTTATTTTTATAATTATGCTTTTCTCCATAGTGGCCATATTATCACATAATTTCATACCGTTAGTAAATGCTTCAATCGACACCCTTATAGCCACTTTAACACAGGCAATTGCCAGTATTGAAACCTGGCCATCAAGCACTATAAAGGAAATCTACTTCACAGATGTGGCATTTGCTGTCAGCTCATTATTTCTTCTGTTATTTGCTGTAAGCTTGATTCTTAAAAACAAGCTTAGCTTGATCTATGCTCTATGCATACTTATTTCAATTATCCCCTGGCTGCAGGCACAAAGACTTTATAACTTGCACACTGTAGCTTTTAGTGTATTCCATCAATACCAAGGAAGCCTTATAACCATACACCATCATGGGATGGAGCATATCATTTATCAAAGCGGAAAAAGCAATCCCGCTTATCTCCTGTCAAAATTAAGGAATGAACATTCAATACATTGCAAGAACCACAATACCACCCAATTACCTGTTACCATAAAATCAGGTAAGTTTAGCCTTTTAATAACAGGTCCTGAACATATAATCTGCTGCTCAAAAAAAATTTCCACTTATGCTGACATCCTCTTATTAACACAAGCAAATAAAAGCGTATTTCTTGAGCTGATTGACCGGATGAAATTTAAATTGGTAATTATTGACGGTTCTACAACATACGATAATAAAACATCTATCATAGAAATACTAAATCAATACCGGATACCTTATCATGACACCAGCACACAAGGATTCTGGAATCATAAATTATTGAACATATGAATCTGAAGAAAGTAATATTACTCAGTAAGAGAGACCGTATTGGGCTAGGAATTTTCTTAGCTTGCGGAATCGCTGTCCAGGCATTTCTCTACCTAGGCAGCCTCAGGAAATTCAGAAACGCTGAAAGCATCCTTGTGCAAAATCTTTGCATTATTTCTCCTGACACCCTTCCCGATCGTAAAAAATCTAAAATGTATTCTGGAAAGATGACTGAGAATGAAAGGCATTCGCTCATAAAGACAAAATCGAAAATACCTGTGCCTGCATCAGCTATTGACCCAAACACTGCGGATTCCATGAGCCTTATCAAGCTGGGATTTAAAGCCTACACAGTCAGAAACCTCTTGGCCTACAGAAGGACCGGAGCTGTTTTTAAAGATATCCATGGACTTTCAAGGATCTATGGTATGGATAGTATACTCTTGTATTCGCTTGAGGATAAGTTTATTTTCCAGGTTCAAAAATTTTCCGAAACCTATACTGTAAATATCAACGAGGCAGATAGTTTGGAATTGCAAAAACTTGTAGGCATTGGTCCGGTATTATCAGCCCGTACGGTCCGGTACAGAAATGCATTGGGCGGATTTATAGTTGCAGATCAGCTTTTGGAAGTGTTTGGCATAGATCCAGATATTCTTAAAAGAAATGCATCGCATATAATATGTTCTGGTCCAGTACGACAGCTGGATCTTAACACAGCAAGTGAGGATATTCTTAAAAGGCATCCTTATATAGATTATGAGACGGCATCACTGATCATAAAGTATAGGGAACAACATGGTGTTTTCAAATCCGTGAAAGCTCTTAAATCCATACACCTGATGAAGGACTCGACTTTTGAAAAAATTCAGCCATATTGCATGGTAAAACATAACAATTAGCGTATAGGACTGTTATAATCCCAAAAACAGGACAATGAATTCTGTTTGTCTTTGGCCATTAGAATTGTAGATTGAAAGAACTCAAATATCTCAACAAGTATTTCCTTAAGTACAAGTGGCACATGTCACTGGGTATCATCTTTGTTGCATGTTCCAATTTCTTTTCAGTAAAGGTACCCCAGGAAATTCGTAAGGCCCTGGATTATATTATAGATAAAACCATAAGTACGGATCCAGAGGTTTTAAATCAATCCTCTTCCAATGATATCCTCAAATTTGCAGGAATAGTCATAGGATTTTCCATGCTCATGGGTTTTTTCCTCTATCTGATGAGAAAAACAATCATTGTTATGTCGAGGCTCATTGAGTATGATATGCGCAAGGAGATTTATGAACATTATCAAAAGCTGGATCTCGCCTTTTACAAAATGAATAAAACAGGTGATTTGATGGCTCGCATCTCTGAAGATGTTTCCAAGGTTCGGATGTACCTTGGACCGGCAATCATGTATGGCATCAATGTTTCCATTTTATTCAGCTTTGTCATTTATTCCATGTTCCGGGTCAATTCGACACTGGCGCTTTACTCATTGCTGCCACTCCCCTTCTTATCCTTGTCGATCTATTATGTAAGCAGCATCATTAATAAACGAAGTGATCTTATCCAAAAGCAAATCTCTAAGCTTAGCTCGATATCGCAGGAAGTCTATTCAGGAATCCGTGTTATAAAGTCCTACGTGAAAGAAAATAAGTTTCAGCATTATTTTGACGATCAAAGCGAGGATTTCAAAAACAAGTCACTGGATCTTGCGAGAGTTAATGCCCTCTTTCATCCGCTGATGATCTTGTTGGTTAGCTTAAGTACTTTATTGACGATATATATTGGAGGTGTACTGGTAGCCAAAGGAGAAATTACTACCGGCAACATAGCTGAGTTTGTGATCTATATAAATATGCTGACATGGCCAATCACTTCGGTGGGTTGGATTGCATCTATTATTCAACAAGCTGAAGCATCCCAAAAAAGGATCAATGAAATGCTACGGGTCAGTCCTGAAATTACTAACCCTGTTAAAGAATCTGTTGACTTAAAGGGTGAAATCGAATTCCGAAATGTAAGTTTCGTATATCCCGACACCGGCGTACGTGCTTTGAACAATTTCTCATTTAAAGTGAAGCGCGGTGAAAAGCTGGCTATTCTTGGAAGAACGGCTTCAGGCAAAAGTACCATCGCCGATTTATTACTTCGCTTTTATGATGTCAGTGAAGGACAGATACTAGTGGATGGTAAAGATATTCGTGAGTTGGACATATACAATCTTCGAGATAAAATAGGATATGTGCCTCAGGATGTGTTTCTCTTTTCAGAGAGCATCAGAAATAATATTGCCTTTGGCAAAACGGATGCGACTGAAGCAGAGCTTGAAGAATGTGCAGAAAAAGCGGCTATTAAAAATGATATCATGGACCTGCCGCGGCAGTTTGACACCATGGTCGGTGAAAGGGGTGTTACATTATCCGGAGGACAGAAACAACGCGTTTCCATTGCCCGGGCACTAATCAAAAATCCAGATATTATCGTCCTTGATGACTGTCTGTCTGCCCTGGATGCCAATACAGAATACAAGATTCTAAAATACCTGGATGAAAGCCTCAGTGACAAATCTTCGATCATAATCACACACAGAATTTCAAATCTCATTGAATTTGACAAGATTATTGTTATTGAACATGGGGAGCTCGTTGAAGAAGGTACCCACGAAACATTGCAAGCTCTTGACGGATTCTACAGCCAGATTCTTAAGAACCAATACGAAACCGGACAGGATTAAACTTCTGCTTCTGCGCTTCGCATAACATCTGCACGATTTTAAAATGCAGACAGTTTTTCAATTACTTTGATATTTGAGGAAAAAAACTATTTTTACTACTTAAACAATAACAAAGTGGAAAACGATAAAAAGTTCGAGAGTGTATATTCCAACAAGGTAAGAGCCGGAAAAAGAAGAACTTATTTTTTCGATGTAAGGCAGACCAAGGGCGATGACTATTACATTACGATTACTGAAAGCACAAAACGCTTTGAAGGTAATGGTTATGAAAGGCACAAAATATTCCTTTACAAAGAAGACTTCAATCGTTTTCTAAGCAGCCTCGGCGAAGCTGTTGATCATGTTAAAAATGATCTGATGCCTGATTTCGATTATGAACTGTATGAACGCAGACAGAAAGAATGGGAAGAAAAAATAGCGGCTGAAGGAGAAAATGCGGAGTACCCGTCCGAGGAAGCAGAAGCACCGGAATCGGATGCCACCACAGAATCCGGGCCTGACAGCGAAGAAGACATGAGCTGGTAATCCAGACCCATCCGGACAGACACACTACAGAAAGTAAACTACATCTTGTTCTAGAAGTTGGATATGTTTTTATCCAGAATAATATCCTTGAGTTCTTTGAGGGCTTTATACTCTTCCGGGAGTACCTCTTTAAAGGCATCTTTGATAGTGAAATAGCTTCCTTTCTCAAATTGCGGCAGAATCTCTTTAATCCTGGACTTCACCTTTTTGACATCATGCTTTATAATACCCCTTACAGAAGGTATGTCATGCCAATCCGCTTCTATAGCCACTGAACGAAAAGAATTACCAGATCCATCCATGGAATCCTCCAACCATATCATATTATCTGCCATACCGGCCAGCTGATACTGTGGGATACCCCATATATCGGGATCTTTTTCAAGATCTTCGTTCATGAGCAGAATTTCAAGTCCTTTAGCATTGACCCGATAAATGATGATCCTGACTTGGTCCAGAACAGACATATATTGAATAATTTGATGTTGAAGAAACTAAAGATTGGAGAATCAACAAATTAAATGCGCTTTAGTTTTTTCTTTTTGTCCTTCTGTTCCTGGGAGTGCCTGATACTGTCGATATAGTTTTCCGGTAATTTTATATCCATCCCTCTGAGAATACTATCCAGCTCATTCATTTTCATACCATCAAAAAAGAACTCAAGCTGAGATAAATCGATCTGATCCATAAGAGATTGAATTTCAGATTCATCCATAGACTTAAGCATGCCCATGGCCTCTTCCATCAGTGACTCAAATGACTCGCCATCCAATGAAGGTCCCATGTCTTCGAAGTACAAGTTAAAATTCTCACCAAACATATTCTTCATCATGCTTGTATCTATCATCAACTCAAGGCTGCCAAAGGCTTCTGAAAACAGTTTTTCGAAATCAACACTGTCAAAGGCAATACGCAATTGTTCAGACATGCGTTTCATCATGATATCAAACGACTCATATTGATCTTGCTTATCCTTCTTAGGTGCTGCGGGTGGGTTTTGAGCTTGAAAACCGGGAACACTTAACAGGATAATTATAAATACAACAATAAAGCTTCTCATATTAAATTTTCCTTTTGTTATCAACTAAATTAAACAGATGCTTCCTTCCTGACAAGCATATAATATAGTATATAAGCTATAAAGCTTTTGTCATACGAAGCGCTGAACTCATGGAAGAATGAAAATACTCTGTCACTTTCATTTACTTTATCCCATGAATAGACTCTCAGATGTGCAACTTCCTCTTCTCTCAGGTACATGGTATAAAACTCTCGGGTACTATCTTCGGCCAGCCTCACCAGCAACTGTCCTTCATTGTCCCTGAAAAATCCCTCGCTATCAATCTCCCCTAATTTATCATCATTGCACCATATTTCCGTTTTATCATCTGTAGATTCAAATTTGAAATTATCTGAATCAGTATTTGCCATCATGAGTATGCCGGGTCTGTTATCACGCTCTACAGCGGCAAATGCAATCAGAGCTTCCTGGTATATACTTGACAGAATTCCGCTCATAAAAATACCCCCTGACCTTCTTGATTCCTTGAAACTCACCCGGGCTGAAAGTATTCTAAACTCCTCCTGGCTGAAAGGAATCAGAGCTTCCATGAATTGAGCTATCAGCCTTTTAAGCTCTCTCAGATCTCGTTCTTTCATACGACGTACTGAGCGGGTGCCCATCGTAAATGAAAACAACTGGTAGATGATGAAAAGGACGACAGCCAAGCTTAGTCCTGCAAGCATTATGAATGCTGGAGACCTGATATTATAACTTTTATTCTATAAATTAAAAAGCCCGAAAGTTGTTGAACTTTCAGGCTACATTATTTATAATAATTGATGAATATCGATTTTTTTATACGAATCTTAACCTAGGTAAGACTTAAGGGCATTCTTGTTAACCGATTTCCTCAATCTTCTCAAGGCACGTTCTTTTATCTGACGTACACGCTCACGTGTAAGTCCGTAGAGCTCTCCTATCTCTTCCAATGTCAGTGATTTGTGACCATTCAAACCGTAATAGGCCGAAAGAACTTCTATCTCTCTGGATGAAAGCAGTGACAATCCGTATTTGACTTCTTCCTTCAATGATTCTTCCATAAGACCCAGATCAGGTGAAATCTGTTCGTCTGAAGCGAAAAGATCCAGCATCGTCGCTTCGCCTTCTTCGCCACCAACAGGGGCATCCATGGACAGATGTCTTCCACCCCCCTGAAGCACATTGGCGATATCGGATATTTTCATATCCAATAAATCGGCCAGCTCTTCATGGGTCGGGTTTCTCTCGAATTCCTGTACAAAAGAAACGTAAGCCTCATTTACCTTCGAGTAAGAACTTACTTTATTCAGTGGTAAACGCACCATCCTGGCATTCTCTACGATGGCTTGAAGTATGGATTGCCGAATCCACCACACAGCATAGGAAATAAATTTGAAACCTCGCGTTTCATCAAACCTCTTGGCTGCTTTCATAAGGCCCATGTTACCTTCATTAATGAGATCACTGAGGGCCAGGCCCTGATTTTGATATTGCTTGGATACAGATACCACGAATCTAAGGTTCGCCTGGGTAAGGCGCTCCAGCGCTTCCTTGTCACCTTGGCGAATACGCTTTGCCAAGGAAGCTTCCTCTTCAGGTGTAAGCATCTCGATCTTGGAAATATCATTAAGATATTTGTCAAGCGCAAGGCTTTCACGACTCGTGATTTTATTGGTAATCTTTAATTGTCTCATTGAAAATTTAAAAATTAATTATTCAGCTATTGACTTTCTCATAAAAAAGCACTAAGCCGATATTATACTTACAAGTATCTATCCAAATAAGTTCAAGAACTTTTGAAATTTGGTAAAATTATCGACCAAGGAGGGGCTAGAAACAGCTATATTGGAATTAACTCAGATGGGCTTGGACATAAAAATAGGGATAAAATGACAAAACAAATCATCATTTTACCCCTAATCTTAATATCCTTTTTTACTCTGACTTCTGTTCCTTAGGATTAGGAATCAGAACTTTTCTTGATAGTCTCATTTTGCCGGACTTGGGATCGATACCTACCAGCTTGACCTTTACAGGGTCTCCTACCTTGAAGTATTCAGAGACATCATTAATGCGTGAGTGCGATATTTCAGAAACGTGAAGCAAACCGCTCTTTCCTCTGAAATCAACGAATACGCCGTAGGTTTGTACAGATGCAACAGTAGCATCATACACATCTCCCACCTGTGGTTCAAACGCTATTTCTTCGATGGCTGCTTTTGCCTTTCTCAATGATTCACCATCACTTGAAGCTATTGAGACAACACCTTTATCGCCTACCTCTTCTATGTTAATGACTGTATTCGTTCTTGCCTGAAGATCCTGAATCACTTTTCCACCTGGTCCTATGACAGCACCAATGTAAGATTTGTCTATCATTATTTCTTCAATTCTTGGCGCATGAGGCTTAAGGTCATCATTAGACTTTGAAATAGTCTTAGCCATTTCATTCAGGATATGAATACGACCTTCTTTTGCCTGGTGAAGTGCTTTCTCAAGTGTTTCATACGGCAGGCCATCAATTTTTATATCCATCTGGCAAGCGCAGATACCATTTTCTGTTCCTGTGACTTTAAAGTCCATATCACCCAAAGCATCTTCATCGCCTAATATGTCTGAAAGAACAGCTACTTCACCGTCTTCCGCAATCATACCCATAGCAATACCGCTCACTGCCGATTTAATTCTAATTCCGGCATCCATCAATGCCAGAGATCCGGCACAAACCGTCGCCATTGATGACGAACCGTTGGATTCCAGGATATCCGAAACCAGTCTTAGCGTATATGGAAGATCATCAGGAAGCACTTGCTTCAAAGAACGAGCAGCCAAATTCGCGTGACCAACCTCTCTTCGTCCAGGTCCTCTCATTGGCTTGATCTCACCCACAGACAGCGCCGGGAAATTATAGTGCAAAATGAACTTGGAATAATGGTTGTCCAGTGCATTATCAATCATTTGCTGATCCAGCTTGGTTCCAAGCGTCAAAGAAGTTAATGATTGAGTTTCTCCTCTATTGAAAATTGCTGATCCGTGAGCAGCAGGCAGATACGCTACTTCAGTCCATATAGGCCTTACCTCATCGAATTGGCGACCATCCAATCGCTTTTTCTCGGTGAGTACCATTTGCCTGATGGTCTCTTTCTTGATTTTATCAAAGTAGCTTGAAATCTTGCCTCCGTTCTCTTCAATATACTCTTCGCCTTTATCCTCAAGCATTTTTTCAGCAAGGGCATCTGCGATGGCTTTAAAACCATCCTTCCGAGCACCTTTATCAAGGGCAGCACCTGAAACTTCAAGGATCCTATCTCTGGCAAATGCTTTAACTTCATTGTATAGATCTTCATCGATCTGCTCAACAACAAGTTGTCTTTTAACAGTCGCTTTTTCTCCCACTTGCTGTGCAAGATCAAGCTGAGCCTGGCACTGTACCTTGATGGCTTCGTGACCAGCTTTGATAGCCTCAATCAGCTCTGATTCCTGGCACTCTTTGGCCTCGCCTTCAACCATCATAACATTTTCCATGGTAGCCGCTACAACTATTTCCAAAGTAGCCTCTGCCATAAGCGATTTTGCCGGGTTAATGACATATTCGCCATTAATCTTGGCAACACGCACTTCAGATATAGGACCAGCCCATGGAATGTCTGAAACGGAAAGAGCTGTAGATGCAGCTAATGCAGTGTAAGCATCCGGTAATCTGTCTTCCTCACCTGAAATAAGGTTTATGATAACTTGTGTATCATTCATATAACCATCAGGGAATAGTGGCCTGATGGCACGATCTACCAATCGTGAAGTCAAAACTTCATAATCGGATAATCGCGTTTCTCTCTTAAAAAAGTTACCAGGTATTCTACCTGCAGCTGCAAATTTTTCCTGATAATCAACTGATAGAGGAAAGAATGGTTGTCCTTCTCGTGCTTCCTTGGCGGAAACCACAGAACAGAACAACATTGTGTCTCCAATTTTTACTACACAGGAACCGTGAGCCTGAGTGGCCAACTTTCCTGTTTCTAGTACAACTTCTTCACCATTAGGTAAATTAAAAGATGTGCTAATAGGTGTCTTTGAACCCATTTGTTATTATGTTTTAATATGTGTAAGAGATGCAAAAGACATCTCCCTTCATCAGATACTCTAAAACTGAATTGCTCCGGACACAGAAGACTTTCTGATCTGTAGTTTATCTATGATTTCCCTGTATCTGCTGATGTCTTTATGAGCAAGGTATGTCAACAACCTTTTTCTCTTACCAACTAGGGTCAATAGAGCTCGTCGTGATGAGTGATCTTTTTTGTTTTCCTTGAGGTGGTCTGTCAAACCTGCAATTCTGAAGGTGAAAAGCGCGATTTGACCCTCAATAGAACCGGAGTTTTTTGAGTTACCTCCGTATTCCTTAAAAATTTCTTCTTTTTTCTCTTTTGTTAAGTATGTCGCCATTTTATTAGTTTTTACCAAAAAGGATTACTGAAATCGTATTTTAGCAGGTGCAAAGATAGTATTTATTCAATAAGAAAATAGCTTTTTTTCAATGAGCGCAAATACCATTCCTGCATACCTTCTTTTCAACCTGATATTCAGCTTTTTCATGGAAGTAGACCTGCAAGGTCAGGACACACAATACGACGACGAAGGATTTGAAATTTTCATGTACCAAGAGGGCGATACCACCTACATCATGAAGAAATATTACATAGCCTTCCTCAAGAAAGGAGATGAAACGAGTGCCGATGATGAAGAACGAATGCGCATTCAAGAAGCACACATTGACATAGGTCTCAGCTGGCCGCGCAGGATAAAATTTGCATAGCTGGGCCCTTTGGTGACGATACCGACTTGCGTGGGATTGTGATTTACAGTGCAAAATCTATGGAAGAAGCACGTTCTTTTGCAGACAGCGACCCCGCTGTAAAGGCAGGTATTCTCAAAATAAAAATTCATCCCTGGTGGGCTGCTAAGGGCTCCAAACTCAATTAAAATCGGCCAATCAAACCATCGATATTATTCTGGCCATAATTGTACTTGAGGAAACTAAGCACATTAGAACTCACGCCAATAGAAAAGCTGTAGGTATCACGATTAGGGTACCAGCTGAAATTCATATCCCAGCAATGCAGTTTGCGTGAAAAAGTAATGGCCGTATAGCTCAATCCTTTATTCACAAAATCATAGCCCAGGTTTCCAATATTGATATTCCAGTTCTCTGTTAGAGGTATTCGCCCGGTGAAGCTGATAGCATGTGTCCGTAATTCAGAAGTTATTTCGCCATCATCGGCCGTAAAACTGTAGAGCAAATTGTGATCAATACTGATATTTTCCAGTATATCCCTGAAGCTGAGCTGCTTTTTCTCTTCCTCCTGCCCTTCTCCCGGCCTGGTGCTGCTTATATCCGGAGGTCCGGTAGCTAATGTACGTTCAATATCATCATTGGATGTATCCAATTGCGGATCGCTGGGTTGCTCATCTTTGGATCCTTCGAATAACTTCAAAATCTTTTTAAGGGTTATTCGATTACTTAGCCTTACCTGTCCTGATTCCATTCTGAGTGGCGCGCCGTTTTCTGACCATACTGTTTTGTTAACTATACGGTTATTGACTTCTATATAAGGATCAAAAGACCAACTGCTGATGACAGTAGTCATTCCATTAAAGAATCTGGAAGTGGAATTCACAGAAATCCTGCTCCACTTTAGAGAGTCTCTTGCGAAATTATAGTTGCCCGATACCGTTATATTGTCGAAAATCTTGAACTTCTTGGTTGTTGAATCCTTCCTTGACCAGTGTTTCAGCTCAATGATATTATTAAGCCTGAAATTCATCTGGGATTGGAGCTCCGTAAAGTTAGGACTGCTGAATGGGCCATCATCGAATCGGGTATAAATTTCCGGAGAAAGTTCATTATCACTATAGTAAACGGTATCCCTGTAGGTGCTTCGGGTATCCGGGGCATAGCTGTAGCCAATTTCAGGTTTCATTGTATGACGGATTCCTCTTAGCCACCCTTTCCTAAATTCGGCCGTACCAAAAATCTGCGTATTGACACTAAGCCCGGCACTGTACTTCCTGAAACTGTCAAAACCTCCTACGACGTCGGTAACCAAAGAATCCTGAAAACTTGATGTTTGTTCAAGTCTCTTATCAATGGTATTGAGCACCCATGTTTCCTCATAATTGGCCCTGGGAACAAAATTGAAATATTTGAAAAGCCGCGTTGAAAAACCAGTTACCATCGCATGATTCATTCCCGTCTTTATATCATCATACATTTCCTGGGTAAACAAGGTTGAGTCTGTGGCTTGCACAAAGCTTTTGAGTTTAAGATCATAATCAAATGAAATCTTCTCATACCATTTTTGCTTATTGGATCCCCTGTTTTTTCTTTCGAAGGGATAAATGGTGTTCATATTCAGCTGGATATCCGGGAGCGTGATGTTAACAACGCCGGTCTGCGTGTTTTGATTATGATTCAGACCCATATTAAATGAAAATGGCGTGCCCGGCATCTTATGACGGTAGTAAAAGTTAGAGGTGTAAGTATTTGTCAATACTGAACGGGCATCGTTAAAGTTCCTATTCTGATTATTATTACCGACAATATTTATTCGACCACCCACATCTATAAAGGGATGCGCCTTGCTGTCCTGGCGATGGTCAATACTGATTGAATATCCTTTATCCGAAATAACTGTTGCCTGTTGTCTTTCCTCTCCATTCAGAATAATGGTTTGTACGCCATCTGTCCGCCGATCATTGTAACTCAACCTGATGGTCCCCTGGTATTTGTATCTCTTCCTGTAGCTTGTATTCGCATAGATGGCATGCGTTCCTCTCGTATACAGGTCAGCCGTAAGTTTGACATGCACATAATCACTGATCGGAAAATACCATCCAAAGCCGAGGAGGCCAAAGCCCAATGAGCGCGAATTGAACTGGTAATCCTGAGGGAATATGAAGCCCGAACTTTTTCCTTCAACCAGGGGGTAAAAACCGAAAGGTATGATCACCGGTGTCGGAACTCCTCCCAACTCAAGATTCGATGGTCCAAATACAGCCAACCGGTCCGATACCAGCTTCATCTTTTTGGCACGTATACCAAAATGTGGTTCATCGTGCTGACACGTAGTCACAAGGCCATTGGCGTTATTAATAATGGCTCCTTTCCTGTTATCCGTACTATCTTTCAGATATTTGGTCCGTGCTCCGTGGATGATAAACTCCCCTTCTTTCATAACGGCATCCATCACGAGTCCCTTCTCAGTTTCGAAATTATACTTCAGGGCATTGTAGGCATATTCGTTTCCGCCATCTGTAAATATGGCTTTCTCAGAGCCCGGCATGTCCGGCAATCGCCGAGCCTCAGCTAATTTTTTCTGGAGCTGCAGCTCAATGTAATCTGCCTTGATGGATTTATCCTGATAATTGACATAGGCTTTACCTTTTAAATAAACAGTCTGCGTTTTCTTGTCAATCCACTGGGTATCAACTGCTCCAAATTTTACACGGTCCTCAAGACCTGTTTCAGAAATTTTGACAGTCTTTCTTGATGGAATTGTATCAAAAGCTTTTTTTATGCTGATCTGAGGAATAGTGTCAATACCTAGACCTGTGGTCTTTCTGATCTGGGTGGTATCAGCAAGTCTGGATTGGTTTTTCAATATAGAGATACTGTCCCGCTGGGCCTTCAAGCCCGTCCAGGAGAAAAAGAAAACTAATATAAATACCAGCAAACGGTAATGCAAAATCAGATTTTAATCAATGAAACGTAAAATTTGCATTTAATAGCTGCAATTCCAATGCCTTAAATGTCAAGAGAGTATTAAAATGATCCAGATCGACCAAAAAAAACTTAAATCAAAGCTAAATCGCATGAAATATGTGATTCTTTACATCGCAAAAGATCATTTTATACGCTTGAGCGTTAATATTCACAACAAAGAATTAGTTTTGCAACTCTATGAAAAAAGAAGTCCTCATCGCCATTTTCGCTGCAATTACACTTGCTGTTGCCTTGTGGGGTTATAAATTTATTTCTGGAAAAAACCTGTTCAGTGGCAATTACACCTTTTCAGCATACTATGATAATGTGCAGGATGTCAATACAGCTACACCCGTACAAATCAATGGATATGAGGTGGGAACAGTAATATCCATTAGCCCTGACCCCAATGATGTCAGAAGAATTCAATTGGTATTCACCGTTAAGAATTCTATCAAACTGCCCGATTACACTGTTGCTGAGCTTGTTCCGCTGAGCCCACTCGGAGGCAAATATATAGAGCTTGTATTTGACAGAATGTGTGACGGTAGCAATTGTGCCCAGGATGGTGCCGTGCTGGAAGGTAGAAATGTAGGTATATTAAGTTCACTTATCAGTGAAGAGGAACTGGCAGGTATGGCCGACATTATAACCATGGTAATAGATTCAACAATGGACAGCTTTGGTGCTGAAGATTCCGATGCCGCTGTTGATGTTGGTATACGTAACTTAGCAGTAAGCCTTGAGAATTTTGCTGAAATCTCGGATCGCTTCAATACGCTTATGCAAAATTCAGCCGGTAACATCGAAACGACCTTTGCCAATATATCCCAGCTTACCAATATACTGGTTGACGCCGATGCAAAGATTGAAAAGATGCTTGATGACTTGTCCATCGTAACAGATGACCTCAAGGATGTCAAGCTCTCTGAAACAATCGGTGTAGCCAACAGTACATTAAGCCAGGCTGAAAGCTCCATGAAATCAATGGATTCCACTCTGACCGAAGCAACTGCTTCTCTATCCGAGTTAAAAATATTGCTTGAAAAAATCAACAAAGGAGAGGGTTCGCTGGGCAAAATCATGGAAGAAGAAAGCCTTTACACAAATCTTGAATCTTCAACGCGCAATCTCGATCTGCTTATACAGGACCTGCGATTGAACCCTAGAAGGTATTTCAGCTTGTTTGGCAAAAGATCGAAGCCCTATGAATACCCGGAAGAGGATCCGGCAAGGCTAAACGACGAAGGGAGGCAATAAAAAAGACCGGATCATCACGTGACCCGATCTCTATTCATTAATTCTATTAAACTGTATCTTAAGAAATGGCATTGACATGCTTCGTCAACTTGCTCTTCAAGTTTGAAGCTTTGTTCTTATGCCAGTTATTGTTCTTAGCCAGTTTGTCAATCATGCTGACAACCTTAGGAAGGAAAGCCAAAGCTTCTTTCTTCTCTGTCATCTCTCTCAACTTAGCAATCGCTGTTCTTGCTGATTTTTTATAATACCTGTTTCTCAGCCTTTTCTTGGCGTCTTGCCGGATTCTTTTCTTTGACGATGCGTGATGTGCCATTGTCTCTTTTTTAAAATTTAGGAGTGCAAAAATAATGCATTTTTTAATATCACACCATAAAAACTAATATTTTCGTGGCTGATTTTTTAATTTCTACAATAAAAGAAGATTTTAATCAGTACAGGATGCATGCCTCGGAAAAAAATGGCGAAAATCCTTAAAACTGGTATAATATTTTCAACAAAGCAGCGTACTTATCACTTAATATAAAAGCACATTTTTTTAACGAAAATAAATCATGAAGGATTATTCCTACGTATTCAATGCCCACCCCAGTTTCATCGACCAGATGTACCAGAAATATGAGCAGGATTCCCAGTCTGTTGATGAAGGATGGAGACTGTTCTTTGAAGGCTTTGAATTTGGAGATAAAAAAGCTGGTGTCACTGGCATTGCAGCCTTGAATGGCAGTGACATAGGAAATGCACAAAAAGAGTTTGGCGTTTTTTCAATTATCCATGGTTTCAGATCCAGAGGCCACCTCCTTTCAACGACCAACCCAATACGCGAAAGAAGAGACAGGAAACCCCACCTCAACCTCCTCGACTATAATCTTGAAGAAAGTGACCTGGATAAAAAATTCCAGGCCGGTGCCGAATTGGGTATGCCTAATGCTACACTTTCGGAGATCATTCAGCGATGCAAAGATATCTATGCAGGAAATATAGGTTTTGAGTACGCCCACATAGAGAATAGGGAGAAGCGCATGTGGCTGCGTGATAAAATCGAAACCAGAGACCTATCAGGCAGTTATGGCCTGAGTATGCAGAAGAAAAAACGCATTCTGGAAAAATTGAATGGCGCTGTTATTTTCGAAAAGTTCCTTCATACAAAATATATAGGTCAGAAAAGGTTTTCTCTTGAAGGTGGAGAATCCACTATTGCCGCTTTGGATGCTATCATCAATAAAGCTGCTGAAGATGCGGTTGAAGAAGTTATTATCGGTATGGCACACCGGGGTCGCCTTAATGTGCTAGCCAACATAATGGGCAAAACCTATGAAAATATCTTCAACGAGTTTGAAGGCAATTCTATCCCGGATCAGAGTTTTGGTGATGGAGACGTAAAATACCACCTCGGGTTCTCATCGCAATTCGAATCGGTTTCAGGCAAACAAATGCACATCAAGCTGGCACCGAACCCTTCGCATCTTGAAGCGGTCAATCCCGTTGTTGAAGGTTTTGCACGAGCCAAAGCAGATATACTCTATAATTCCGATTATGATAAAATCTTTCCTATCCTGATTCACGGAGATGCTGCAGTGGCAGGACAAGGCGTTGTCTACGAAACCGTGCAGATGAGTCAGCTGGAAGGATATTATACAGGAGGTACGATACATTTTGTCATCAACAACCAGATTGGTTTTACAACAGACTTTGATGATGCCCGTTCTTCCACCTACAGCACAGCCGCAGCCTCATTGGTTCAGGCTCCTGTATTTCATGTGAATGGGGATGATCCGGAAGCTGTCGTTTTTGCCTGTGAATTGGCTACTGAATACAGACAGCTTTTCAATAATGATGTGTTCATTGATATGGTATGCTACAGGCGCCATGGCCATAATGAAGGCGACGACCCTAAGTTTACGCAACCTGAAATGTATGATCTCATAAAGAAACACCCTAATCCAAGAGAGATCTACCTCGAGAAACTACTTAATAGGGAAGAAGTCGAGAAAAAACTGGCAGAAGAGCTCGAAGACCAGTTCTGGAATCATTTGCAAGACAGGTTGAATCTTGTGAAACAAACCCCTCTCCCCTACAGTTATCAGGCGCCAGAGGAAGCATGGAGAAAGCTTACGAGGCGATTTTCAGAGCAAGACTTCCAGGAATCACCCGAAACTGGTGTGGATCAAAAAACGATCAAGAAAATCCTGGGCCACATTTCAATAGCACCGGACAAGATGAATCCTTTGTCCAAGGTGAACAGGCTGTTGAAGGGTACCAATAAAATGATTGAAGAGGATAGCCTGGACTGGTCTCTGGGAGAATTTCTCGCCTATGGATCCATCTTGCTCGAAGGCAGAGATGTGAGAATGAGTGGACAGGATGTGAAAAGAGGCACATTTTCTCACAGGCATATGGTATTTAGCGATTCCAAAGATTATATGGAATTCAACAGGCTGGATAATCTTGATGAGAAGCAAGGAAGAATGAGGATCTATAATTCACTTTTGTCTGAATTTGCAGTTCTCGGCTTTGAATATGGTTATTCCCTGGCCACACCTAACGCATTAGTAATATGGGAAGCTCAGTTTGGTGATTTTGCCAATGGTGCACAGACTATCATGGATCAATTTATCAGTGCTGGAGAAAGCAAGTGGCAGCGCATGAGCGGATTGGTTCTTTTATTGCCACATGGCTACGAGGGCCAGGGACCCGAACACTCAAGTGCGCGTCTTGAGCGCTATCTCCAAATGACAGCGGAATCCAATTTCTCTGTCCTTAACATGACAACGCCTGCTAACCTTTTTCATGCTTTTAGAAGACAACTGCATAGAGATACAAGAAAACCATTGGTAATCATGTCTCCAAAATCACTCTTGAGACATCCCAAGGCAGTATCGCCACAGAAAGACTTTCTAACAGGTACCAAATTCCAGGAGGTGATAGACGATCATTCAGTCAGTGCCAATAAGGTAAAAAGGCTTTTGATTTGTTCTGGAAAGCTCTACTATGACCTGCTTACTGCCAGGGAAGAATTGAAATTGGATGACGTGGCTATTGTAAGACTGGAGCAACTTTATCCTTTTCCTGAAAAACAAATTGCAAAGGTCTTCAAAAAATACATCTCGGCAGACAAGTTCTGGGTACAGGAAGAATCAGCCAATATGGGAGCATGGAGTTTCTTGATGCGCTACTGGAGAGCAGAAAAAATTGACCTGATATCCAGGGAGGCATCAGCAAGCCCGGCATCTGGATTTAAGAAAATACATGACGCGCAACAAGAAATTCTGGTAAAGAAAGCTCTTGGAGTCAAGTAGTCAGGTCCGGGGTCCGCTGCAAAAAACAAAATTGAGGCCAAGCCTTCCAAATCTGTCTCTGAATCCCGAAAGTGCTAAATTCAGTTTATCGTCATTAGGCTTACTAGGCTCATCCAAACTTAAATGGATGTATGCTTGTATCGAAAAAGATACATACTGGTAAACTGTGAGATGCCAGGCCAGGTTAAATCGCGCAATAAACTGGCCGTACACAGATTCAGTTCATAATACTGCTGTGATTAGAAGAGACAAAATAGTAAGCCATCGCAAAATCATATTTAGATAAAAGCATTTGTGCGAATATTTACAATGAGTCCTGGAAATCAAAAGATTATTATTAAATATCAGGAGTTTATATATTGTAATTTTTTACTTTGTGTTCTATATCTTTTTTAATGGCCAGGAAAAAGCAGTCCCCTCCGAAAACTTCGCAGACATCACCCAGGAGTCAGGCAGTCGAGAACACTATCGGTTCTATTGATAAGCTGCCTACATCCCTTATGCTCAGAGTATTTGGCTTATTCCTGATGCTATCATTCCTAATCTATGGCGTGAGTCTTGATTTTGGCTTTGTACTTGACGATAAGATCGTCTTGTCGGAAAACAGCTTCACAAAAAAAGGGCTGGAGGGCATTTCTGATTTATTTGCTTACGATACTTTCCAGGGATATTTCGGGGAACAAAAAAACATACTTCAGGGCGGACGATACAGGCCACTTTCCCTGGTAAGTTTTGCCCTGGAATATCAACTCTTCGGTTTAAATCCCATGATATTCCATCTGGGCAATATCCTGATATATGCACTGAGTGTATTTGTAAGCTTCATTACCCTGCGTCGCTTGTTCAAAGAACAAAAACTAACTGGTACCGGCTTGCTTGGATCCACCGCTTTTGTTGCAGCACTTATATTCCTCCTTCACCCGATTCATACCGAGGCCGTAGCCAATATCAAGGGAAGGGATGAAATTATGGCATTCCTTTTCAGTATGCTTACATTGTTCCTTTGCACTAAATTCTATGATACTAGGAAATCACAAAATCTGATTTTTGCCAGCCTGTCATTCCTTTTGGGACTCTTTTCAAAAGAAAACACCATCACCTTTTTAGCAGTAGTGCCCTTTGCAATCTTGCTATTCCGGCCAGTCATTAAATCACGCCTTATTATTATTTTGAGCAATCTGGTGATCTGTACCATCATATACCTTGCTGTACGGATCAATGCTCTTGGGTATTTGATGATTGATAATCCCTCAACGGATATCATGAACAATCCTTTTGTCAATCTTGACACCCTGGAGAAATATGGAACCATAGCTTACACTCTTCTGGTTTACCTGAAATTGAATTTTATTCCTCTAAAGTTGACGCATGACTACTATCCTTTTCATGTTCCCATTATGGGACTTGGTGATTGGCAGGTTTGGCTATCTGTTGTTCTTCATCTGGGATTGGCTGCTGCTGTATTTTATTTCTGGAAGAAAAAGCCAGTTATCAGTTTCGCTTTAGGCTTTTATATCGCTACGCTTTCTATTGTGTCCAACATCATTATAACTGTGGGCACCTTTATGAATGAACGGTTTGCATTTATGGCATCGCTAGGTATGTGTATTCTGATGGCCCTAGCTTTCCAGAAACTACGAGAGAAAAAGAAAGAAGGCTTGCCACCCAAGCTCTTGATGACTTTATTCTCCATATTTATATTAGCCTATAGCTACAAATCTTTTGATCGGGTGTTTGCCTGGGAAAATGAACTGACTCTTAATCAAGCAGCAATTAAAGTATCCAAAAACAGCGCACGGGCTAATTCATTCACTGCTACAGCTTATTTCAACAAGTATAAAGAAATTACGGATCAGAATGAAAGACAAGAACTTTTGAGCTTGGCCCGACCATATGCAGAGAGAGCTATTGAAATATTGCCAGACTATCTGAATGCCAACCTCATGATGACAGGCATTCTTGCTGAAGAATATAAATTCGACAGGGACTTGAATAAACTGCTGCTTGGATTCAAAGATGTGGCTTCCCGAAGACCGGATGTAGAATACCTCACTACCTATTTAAAGTATCTAAATGACAGTTCCAGTTCAAAGGAAGATCTTGTCAACTTTTACCTTGACTTGGGATATCGTATTCTTTACCAGGAACAAAAGAAATACAATTGGGCCATACACTACCTACTTCTGGCTGACCAGAAAGACCCCAATAACCCCCGGGTTTATACAGCACTTTACCAGTCCTATATGGCTTTTGGAAGATCGGACCTGGCCCAGAGATACAATACCTTGCCTGTACCTAAGGCTGGACAGCAATAATACATTTTGCGGTTACTGGCGCTTTATATCAGGCAAGGATATACTTTTTTCCTGCCTTGGATTTTATAATGCCCCGCAATTCAAGATTCAACAGCACAGAAGAAATAACAGTTAAACTGACGGAAGAATGCTCCAAAAGGAAATCTATGCCAGCAGGAGAATTCTTCCTGATCAGATCTACCAATTCCTTCTCATTTTCATCAAGGTCAGCAAAGAAGCTCAGCTTTTGCTGAACGGGCATTTGATCCCAGCGACAGATATAGGCTAAGTCCTCGATTTTTTGAAACATGTGCGCTTTGTGCGTCTTAATGAGATGATTGCATCCTTCTGATTTTGGATCGGACAAACGGCCCGGAAGGGCAAAAACATCTTTACTAAAAGCATTCGCATATTCAGCAGTAATAATGGATCCACCCTTAGCTGCAGATTCAACCACAATGAGAGCATCTGAAAAGGCAGCGATTATTCTATTCCGTTTGGGAAAATTTTCTCGGTCGGGTTTTGTGCCGAAAGGAAACTCGGAAATCAGGCTGCCATTACCTAATATCCTTTCCGAAAGTCCTTTATTGATTTGTGGATAGATACGGTCCAAACCACTGCCCAAAACTGCAATGGTGGGAATACCCTGTTGAAGGGAGCGGCTGTGAGCAACAGAATCTATACCATAGGCCAGACCACTTATAACACTGCAATTGTAATCTTTCAATCGGTCAACAATATGCTCGCAATTGTGATTGCCTTCCGCACTAGGATTCCTGGTACCTACAATACCGACCATTCTTTCCGCGTTCAGATCAGCATTGCCTTTCACATACAGAATGAGCGGGCTTGACACATAGTTCTTTAGACGCAGAGGATAGTCCTTGTCCAGATAAAACAGCGCTTGGCTGTTATTTTTTTCAATTAGTTTTAAGCTTCTTTCGGCTTGCCTCATGGCATGGCCTGAAACAATTTCATTGGACCTTGCCCTCCCAATCCCCGGAATTCTGGACAGCTCTCTTTTTCCTGCTTCAAAAACCTGTTTAACACCCCCCAGATAACTAACAAGGGTTTTGGCCGTCACAGATCCAATACCCGGTATGAAAGATAATGCCAGTTTGTAAAGGAGATTATTCCCTGTCAATACAAATACTGCTTTATCATTTATGACTTAACTCTTGACAGGTAAACAATCTAGGATAGCGTTATTTTAGTTTTTTCCAACAATCATTAATGTGGTCGTCCACCATACCTGCTGCCTGCATAAAGGCATACACTATAATGGGTCCTACAAATTTGAAACCTTCTTTTTTCAGAGCTTTACTCAATTTTTCTGATGTCTCTGTAGATGCAGGCAATTGTGACACAGTATCATAGCTATTTATAATGGGTGATCCCCCCACAAACGACCAAAGGAATTCACTGAAATCTATACCACCCTTTTTCATTCTGATATAACACCTGGCATTATTGACAACAGACTCAATTTTAAGCTTGTTACGGATTATACCTTTATTGCTCATTAAATCCTCCTTATAGTCGTCCGACATGACGGCTAATGCTACCGGGTTCCAGTCCAGGAAAGCTTTTCGATATGATTCCATCCGAATCAGAACACTGTACCAGCTAAGACCAGCCTGAGCTCCTTCCAGGTTTAGAAATTCAAAAAGCCTGATGGCATCTTTTTCAGGAACACCCCATACTTCATCATGATATGTCATGTAGATATCATCTTTCAGGCACCAGTCACATCGTATTTTTTCCATTCCGGTATTTTGAGGAAGGTTAACACATATTAAAAAAAATATTAATATGTATATTGTAAAACATCATTAAATATCGCTGCAGTGACATTTTGTACGCCCTTTTTAAGTAGTGGTTAACAGTAATAATGAACTGAAAACTCTATTTTTGATCCAAATTATTCAAATTAAAATATTATGAAAGCCTTATTAAGTATAGCATTTACAATCCTTTTATCGGCTGCATTTTCAACAACCGAGCTCATGGCACAAGATGACGCCTCCATTAAATGGATGAGCTGGGAAGAAGCTGTAAAAGCCAATGAAGAAGCACCTAAAAAGATTTTTATAGATGTTTACACTGACTGGTGCGGATGGTGTAAAAGAATGGACAGCAGTACTTTTAAAGATCCAAAGATCATAAAAGAGCTTAACGATAACTTCTATTCCGTAAAATTCAATGCTGAGCAGAAAGAACAGATTGATTTTAACGGTAACGCATTCAACTTTGTAGATGCAGGTCGAAGAGGATATCACCAATTGGCTTATTCTCTTCTTGACGGAAGAATGGCCTACCCTGCTTTTGTGATGCTTAATGAAAACTTTGAAAGAGTGATGCTTTCACCTGGTTACAAACAAGTAGACCAGTTGATCAAAGAGTTGACTTTTACAAGTACAGAAGCCTATAAAAAAGTGAGCTGGGACCAATACAAAGGTTCATAATCATTTGATGATATATTAAAAAAAGCCTGCAGCTTCACTTGCAGGCTTTTTTTTGCGTATATCTTGACCGTATAAGCATCTTTGAAGACCGGTTTAAGCGCTATCTCAATTTGAAATCAATGATGATATCACCACATTGCTCTGCAATATGACTTTTTGAAAACCTATATTTTGAAGCACTTTGTTCAGCGAGGGTGATCAAATGTGCATCTGTCGTTGTAGAGCCCTTCTGCTTGTATTTGGCATTTGCAACATGACCTTCCTTGTTGACACAAATATTGATAACTACCCTGCCGGTCTTTTGGGTGTTGTCCCGGATCTGCGGTGCATATAAAAGTTCACGCTCACCCAATCCATTACCAACTCGGCCTTTGCCTGTACTTAAATTATCCAGAACACTGGAATCAGGCTGCCCTTCAGGATTTCCAGCACTCGTATTATCATCCTGATCTCCCGTACTGAACATACTGCTGAATTTAGACTTTGCCTGCTTCTGTGCCTCTTGACGCTTGCGCTCTTCTTCCAATCTTTTCTGCTCAGCTTCAGCCTTCTTTCGAGCCTCATCGGCCTTAGGTATCTCTTCCTTCTTTTTCAATTCATCTTGCCTCGACTTTTCCAAATCGGCAGCTGTAACGACAGACTTTTCTTCTACTGTCTTTGATACAATCTCAGCTTTGACTCTAGCAAGTGCGGTTTTCTTTTTTACAGTTTCAGCCTTAGGGCTTTTCTTTTCGGTTTTTGATGACTGTACTTTTTCAGCAGCCTTTTTAGCATAGGTCTTTTTCTGCGGGCTAGGATCACCCAAAGCTACCATAATGCCCTGAGGCTCTTCAGGCATTTTATTATTGAAATGCTTAAAACAAGGAACTAGGAAAAAGAAAATTAGGAGAATGTGGAAGAGAATGCTCAACCACAAGCCAGCACGCCGGTTATCCTTTTCCTCTGCGTAAAGGTATCGGTTCATCTCAGGATTTTTTATACTTTAAAACTTCATAACAACAGTCTTCAGTATGTTTTATGGCCTTTAATCAGGTTTTGGCAAACTAACATAATCCATTGACTGTCTGGCAATTAGCAATAAATAAGTAGATATTATCTAAATGCCTGGTATTCAGTGTACAATAATCAAACCAATTTTATAATATATACTATTTGGGGTCGGTCATGATGGCATCGATCTGGTATCGGTAAGCGATATCCAGGATGGCCACTACCCTTTCGTTGGCAACATTATCATCCGGAATGACGACGAGAGAAAACTTGCCACGTTCACGCACAGTATTACGAACCGCTTTTTCAATTCCCAACAAGCTAGCCTTACTGCCATTGAGGTAATAATTTCCTTTTCGCGTAATTTTTATTTCAGTAGGCAGGTATTTGGGCTGGTTAGTTATCGTTTTTGACTTGCCAGGCATTCTGAGGTTCAATGCATTGGGTACAACCATTGATGAAGTGAGCATGAAAAATATCAACAAAAGGAAAATGATATCCGTCAGAGAGGACATATTGAATTGTGCATTTACCTTTGTTCTTTTTTTAAGCCCCATATGAATATCAACTTTTAACCGGCTGGGTCGCTATATGCGCTTTTATGCCCAGGTTCTTAGCAATTACGATTACATCATTAATTTTTCTCCAGGGCACTCCGACTTCTGCTACAATGGATATAGATGCATTTTCCTTATTGGTCATTTGTCCAAGCTCTCCATTAACTCTAGACTGAAGGGAAGAACCGGATACGGGCTTTCCGTTAAAACTCATCTTGCCGTCCTGGCTCATCATGACAATCAGATCGCTTGGAGCCACTGTCTTACTGTTTGATTCTGCCAATTGGACATTGATCTGAACCATCGAAGAGGTAAGCATGAAGAATATCAGCAATAGAAAGATGATGTCCGTCAAGGAGGACATACTGAATTCAGCACTGATTTTATTTCTCTTCTTCATCAGCTATTATAAATCATGCAGTGGGCTCCTGCAATAAATCCATGAACTCCATTGCTGTGGCTTCCATCTTATTTATCACCTTGTCAACCAGAGACACCAGGTAATTGTATCCCACAAAGGAGAATATACCGATGAACAAACCAAAGGCGGTGGTAATAAGTGCAGTATAAATTCCGCCCGCCAGAACATCCGGTGTTACATTTTGCTCGCTCGCCATTTTATAGAATGCGAGGATCATACCTGTTACAGTACCGAAAAATCCAATCATAGGCGCTGCTCCTGAAATACTTGCCAGAGATGACAGGTTTTTTTCCAATTTGAAAATTTCAAGATTACCCACATTTTCTATCGCCGCGTCGATATCGCGTAGTGGTTTCCCAATTCGGGCTATTCCTTTTTCGACCATTCGGGCATAAGGAGAATTAACATTGGCCAACATGGCTTTAGCACCGGCTATATTACCCGAGGTAACTGCTGCCCTGATATTATTCATGAAACTCTCATCAATTTTGACAGCTTTCTGGATGGTAAAATACCTTTCCAGGTAAATATAAACCGCCAGGATGGATAAGATCAGGAGCACTACATTGATGGCTATTCCCAATGGCCCTCCTTTTGTAATAATGTCCAAAATATTTTGCGTCACTTTTGCTTCAGTGTCCGCTTGCAAGAATATTGTCAAAAAGTACATGCAGTCGATTTAATATTTTGTTTAACGATGACGATACCCAAGAAAGTATCAAAGTAACAAATTTAAACTTTTTACAATACATATTATAAATTATTACAATACGTTTAAGATTACTGAAAGATTTTCGATTTAAAAAGAATTTAATCACATATGGATTGTATAACATATATATAATCAGTTCCTTTGTGACAAAATTCAATCATGGCCAAAATACTTATCAACGATGGAATCCATGAGTCAGGTCTGAAGCTTCTAAAAGACAAAGGATTTGACGTCAGTATAGATAAAATCCCGCAGGAAAAATTAGAGGAAGAATTGCCGAATTTCGATGCGATTTGCGTGAGGTCTGCAACTAAAGTCAGACAGGACCTTATAGAAAAATGCCCAAACCTCAAAGTGATTGGGCGTGGCGGAGTAGGTCTCGATAATATCGATGTTGACTTTGCCCGATCAAAAGGCATTCAGGTTATCAACACACCGGCTGCTTCATCCAGATCGGTGGCAGAATTGGCTTTTGCGCATCTCCTGAGCCTTGCTCGATTCCTTTATAAATCTAACAGGCATATGCCTGAGCATGGCCGCGAAGAGTTTAAAGCCTTGAAAAAATCCTATTCCAAAGGATTTGAGTTGGCTGGTAAGACTATGGGAATCATTGGCATGGGCAGAATCGGACAGGAAACAGCACAAATAGCTCTCGGTATGGGCATGAAGGTTTTGGCTGTAGATCCATATGTTGATAAAGCCACACTAAAAATGGATATTGCAGGGCAGCCCATCGAATCAATAATAGAAACAGTTCCTATGGCTGAGATGCTATCCGATGCAGATGTTGTGAGCTTACACATACCTTTCACAGGGCAGGCCGTATTGACTCAGGCTGATTTCAACATGATGAAAGATGGTGCCATACTTATCAACGCCTCCAGAGGAGGTACGGTTAACGAACCAGCAATGCTGGAAGCATTGGATAATGGGAAATTATCTGCAGCCGGACTGGATGTATTTGAAGATGAACCCAAGCCGAGAGAAGAAATACTTAACCATCCTAACATAAGCTTGACGCCACATATTGGTGCTTCAACAGGCGAGGCCCAAGAGAAAATTGGTTTAGAACTGGCAGAAAAACTTATTGAGCTGCTGTCGTAAGCTCCAGTGTTTGCAGGTCGAATGCAATCACCGAATTCGGCGGTACATATCCTGGAAATCCTCTATCTCCATAGGCCAGGGCTGAAGGAAGAATCAGCTTGGCTTGCGAACCTGGTGTAAGCAATTTCAAAGCTTCATTCCAGCCAGCCACCATTTGCCCAACCCTAAAATTAAGAGGTTTGCCTTTTTCAATGCTTGAATCAAATACCCGACCATCCAGGAAATAGCCTTGATAATGGGCGCTGCATGGTTCTCCATGATTATATGTATTGCCTTCACCTATTTCCAGAATCGCATAGTACAGGCCGCTGTTAGAACGTTGGTATGCAATATCCTGTCCTAGGATATAATCAATAATGATATTTTCATCCTTATGGGCTTGCAATTTCGGTTCCTGCACATAATTGGCATATAATTGCATGACGTAGTCCTCTCCAAGCGAAGCATTTGCTTCAGGCATCTGCTGTGCACTTGACGAAGAATCATTATTTGATTGTTTGTTTGTGCAGGACAAGATGCCGAGGGCTAAGAAAATGACGATGCCGTGTATCGATAAAAGCTTCATATTCATAGAAAATTCTGTTGTAAGAACGATAACAAAAATATATTAAAATAATCACTATATTTCGCCCGATGACTTTCAAGCTTGTTGCAAGGAACAATGGTATTTTCCTGGGAATGATTCTTATCGTATTCTCACTGGTCTTGTCGTATGTCAACCCGGCTGTATTCCTTAATACGCGCTCCTTTATCATGCTTGTCCCATTTTTCATCATTTTGATGAAAAATGCATTTGATCTGCGCAGGATAAATGATGGTGTAATTTCATTTAGAGACTTGTTTTTATACAGCCTCCTGTGCTCAGTGATAGCTATTATTCTATGTACTTCATTTGAATATACACTCTTCAACTTCTTCTACCCGGAACTCAAGGATGTATTTAGAGCTGTCAGTATTGAAGCTCTTGAGCAGTCCGGGACCATCCTGGGTGACGATTATAAAGAGAAAGTCTTAAAAAATCTTGAAGAGGAAGAGCTCTATAACTTCGCTCAGATTATATCCCTCTTTTTTACACGCCTGATCGCTCCGGGCGCTCTTCTATCTGCAATGGCAGCATTGATGTTCAAGAAATCTAAAATAATAACTGATAACCAATAAAAAATTATAGACATGGAAAATCCATCAAAAATGAATCTGGCTTTAAAGTGGGGAGGAATTATGGGTGTAGTGCTCATAGTCGTTTCACTCTTATTATATCTGGCTGGTATGACTGACATTGAATCGGGAGAGAGTAATTGGATCGGTACCCTGCTCAATTATATTGTCTCTATAGGGGCTATTTATATGGCTGTAGCAGAATATAAAAAACTGAATAGGGATAAGCTTAGTATAGGCGATGCTACTGTAATTGGGATTCTTGCAGGCATTATCGGAGGCCTTTTTATGGCTCTCTATACCTATGTATTCATGACTATGATCGCTCCTGAAATGCTTGATGCCATTAGAGATCAAGCTATGGCTGGCGCTGGGGACATGAGCAATGATCAGGAAGAACAAATGGCCGACATGATGGACATGTTTGTTTCTCCAGGATTCATGACCGCAATGACTGTTATCATGAAATTCTTCTTGGGATTGATCGTTGGCTTTATTCTGGGCCTCGTGATGAAAAATGAAAACGTCAACACAATACTAGAGGATATTGATTAATATCTATGGATCTTAGTATCGTCATACCACTATTGAATGAAGAGGATTCCCTGGGGGAATTGACCGAGTGGATCAGCCGCGTCTGCACTGGTATGGATATTACATATGAAATATTATTCATCGATGATGGAAGTACAGATGGCAGCTGGAATAAGATAATGACTTTGAAGAATGAATATCCCACTGTTAAAGGATATAAGTTTCGAAGGAATTATGGAAAATCCGCTGCCCTGAATACCGGCTTTGAAAAGTGCTCAGGAGGTATCGTCATAACCATGGATGCCGACCTTCAGGATAACCCGGATGAGATTCCGGCACTTTTCAATATGATTAAATATGATGGCTTCGATCTGGTGTCCGGTTGGAAAAGGAAAAGACAGGATCCTATGGGGAAACGCATTCCTTCAAAATTCTTTAACTGGGTTACTCGTAGACTTAGCGGTATACAACTCAATGACTTCAATTGCGGATTGAAGGCATATAGTGGAGAGTTGGTCAAGAACATTGAGGTTTACGGGGAAATGCACAGATATATTCCTGTAATAGCCAAAAAGGAAGGCTTCATCAAGATAGGCGAAAAAGTAGTCAAGCACCAAGCCAGAAAATACGGCACCACCAAGTTCGGCCTTGAACGTGTCATGCGTGGCTTCCTTGATCTCTTGTCCATCAGCTTCATGACAAAATTCAGCAGCCGGCCAATGCATTTCTTTGGCAGCATGGGTACACTATTGAGTTTGGCCGGATTTATAATCCTCGCTTACCTTTCCGTTATGAAGCTATGGAAAGGCGTAGCTGGTATTTCAACAAGGCCGTTGTTTTACTTTGGGATGCTCGCCGTGATCGTTGGGGTCCAGTTATTTATTGCAGGTTTCCTGGCTGAGATGATTTCCAGGAATAATCCTCGTCGTAATGATTACACAATAGAGGATAAAATATAATACTCAAAAGCCGATGACTAAAAAGGCAATATTTATTGGACCAGCCTACCCTTACCGCGGCGGTATTGCTGCATTCAATGAAAATCTGGCTTCAAGTTTTCAAAACAATGGCTGGACCTGCAAGATATTTACATTCACCCAACAATACCCCAATTTCCTTTTCCCGGGGAAGAACCAGCTGAGTACTGATGACAGTGCTCCCAATCTGAATATCAAAAGAGCCATATACAGCACAAACCCACTTAACTGGCTTAAGATTACAAAAGAAATTGTTGCCCTCGAACCTGACCTCATGATTGTACAATACTGGATGCCCTTTATGGCTCCGGCCTTCGGCACCATACTGCGTGGTGTGAAGAAAGGCTATGATAAAGTATTCAATGTCACCGTAGTCCATAATTTCAAGCCTCATGAAAGCCTCATTGGTGATAAGCAGCTTGGCCGTTTTATTGCCAGCCGAACAGACCTGATGGTAGCCCTTTCGGATAATGTAGCCGGCGATATCAAAAATGCTGTACCGGACAAAGCTGTAAGTCGGCTGTTCCATCCCATCTACGATCACTATGGTATAAAGATTTCCCAAAGGGAGGCACAGGAAAAACTTGATCTGGAACCAGGCTATAAATACCTTTTGTTTTTTGGACTGGTTAGAAACTATAAAGGACTTGATCTGCTTCTCGATGCCCTGGCATTGCTCAAATCAGACACAAGATATCGGCTGATAATAGCTGGTGAATTTTATGAAAGTGAGAAAAAATACCTCAAACAAATAGAGGACCTTGGCATTTCTGAACAGCTTATCATAAATAATGAATATATATTAAACGATGCCGTTCCCAATTATTTCTGTGCTTCTGATATAGTGGTACTCCCCTATCGAAGAGCTACTCAAAGTGGTGTCGTGCCAATAGCTTTACATTTTGAAAAACCCATTATTGCTACCGACGTCGGTGACTTTGGCAATATGATCAGGGATAAAAAAATTGGCCTCATAGCAAGTCCAGAGCCAGAATCCATAGCTGACAAAATTGACCGCTTTCTTGATGGGCAAGAGTTCGAACTTGATCAATTCAAGTCGGTAAAGCAGTCGCTGTCGTGGCAAAGTTTTTTCAATAACTTTACAACTGAAATCGAAAAAAATGGATTCGGTCATCAAGGCACAGATTGAAGAGCATTCCGGGCTGGTAAGAATGATATACCAGGACGTCACCCTATACGATAAAATAAGTAAGGCAGCCAAACTTATTACCAGGACATTCAGAAAATCCAATAAAGTATTATTATGTGGCAATGGCGGAAGTGCTGCCGATGCAGAACATATTGCTGCTGAACTGAGTGGCAAATTTAAGATGGATAGAAGGGCTCTATTCGCTGAGGCGCTACACGTTAATTCAGCGGCACTGACGGCTATTTCAAATGACTTTGGCTATAAAAACATTTTCAGCAGGATGCTGGAAGCAAAAGCTCAGAATTCAGATGTATTAATCTGTTACTCCACCTCTGGACAATCCGAAAATGTCATTCTAGCTGCCCAAAAAGCCAAGGAACTGGATTGTAAGGTGATCAGCTTTTGTGGGCTGCACACGGATGCACTTGCGCCTTATTCCGATATCCTGATCAATATACCTCATCAAGATACGGCGCGGATTCAGGAAGCTTATATGCTGATCTCTCATATTATTTGCCATCTTGTAGAAAGTGAATTATTCAAAGCCAATGATACACCAGAATAAATCCCTTAGAACAGCAGATGGCATTGAACTCAATCTGAACGCATGGATAACAGAGCATGCGATCGCGGATATTATATTCTGCCATGGGTTTATGGAACATTCCGGTCGCTATCAGGATCTGGCTCATTACTTCTGTGAACATAAGATCAATCTTTTCGGATTTGATACCCGGCATCATGGAAAATCTTCCGGCGACCCCAGGGCCTACCTGTCTGATTTTTCAAAACTAATCCAGGACTTTAAACAGGTTTTTGAATATTATCGTAAAGACAGTAATAAACCGGTCTTCCTCTTCGGGCACAGCCTGGGTGGCTTAGTGGTGGTTTCATTTTTATTGGAACATAAGGAAGTACAAAAAGAAATCAGTGGTGTGCTATTATCGGCACCCCTTCTTCAGCCCAATGCCGATATGGCCCCGATACTCCAGAAACTTTCAGGCTTTGTATCCGCTTTACTGCCAAAACTAAAAACCATTAAAATTGATAGTTCTGAAATTTCAAGAGATCCGGAGCGCATTGTAGCCTATGATTCAGACCCATTGATCTGTCGGAACGGTATACATGCCAAAACTGGTGATGTATTTCTGCAACAAATGAAATGGATCGCAGAGCGCTTTGATCAGCTGAATTGCCCATTCATTATTCAGCACAGCAAATCCGATAAATTGACAGAACACGAGGGCAGCAAGCTGCTGTTTGAAGCGGCCAGCTCGGAGGACAAAGTCTTTATAAGCCTTGACGCATATAAGCATGAAATATTTCGAGACCTTGGTGCGGACCAGGTACTGGATGATTACTGGACCTGGTTATCTGATAGAATCCCCACGTCTACGCTATAGCCTTTTCTAAAGTTTTGATCAATTTTTTCGCACGAGACTTATAAGCTGCTGATCCGGTGTCGTAATAGGATTTAATAGTTGTAACAAGTTCCGGGATCATATCGGGATAATTTACGGCTATATGCGCAAGTACTGTCATGGAAAAAACACGAACGGCCACCGTCTCTGAGCCATCCAAAAGGAATTGAAAACACATATCATAGATGCGGCCTTCATAATCTTGTGGAATTGTCATGAACTGGAGTAAACGTACCACATTTCTGCGTACAGCAGCATGCCTGGCTTCAAGGGCAGCTTCAATCATTGCATCCATATAGGGAAGCAGCCATTCGGGTTTACGTTCAGCCAGGATGGATACAGGCCAGGAAGCGCGCTGATTATATCTCCAATGCACTTCGTTGTCAAGAAAGAAATACATCAGGGCCTCAAAGCAAGATCGCTTGTCAAGTGCCAAAGCCATGAGTTGGTCCCTTGTCTCTGACTCATGTCCAGACTCAAGAAGCTTTTTAAGCTTGTCCCGGCATTCTGTGGCCATAATCCTCTATATTTTTCTTATCTAAACTTAGTTATTTATTCATTAAACAATATCTTCGTTCTCATTCCAAATTCCTTTAGCAAACTCGAATAATTTTTTTGGTCAAACCCAACTCAAGCTGTTTTTAGATGAAGGAATTTAAAAGATATTTGATTACAGCTGCCTTGCCTTACGCTAATGGTCCATTGCATATTGGACATTTGGCTGGCGCATATCTTTCTTCTGATGTTTATGCCCGATACCTCAGACTTTATGGCAAAGATGTTGTCTTTGTCTGTGGCTCAGATGAACATGGTGCGGCAATAACCATCAAAGCCTTAAAAGAAAATAAAACGCCCCAGAAAATCGTGGATCACTACCACGAACTGTTCAAGAAGACTTTTTCCGAAATGGGAGTTGCCTTTGATTATTATGACAGGACATCATCCGCGCACCACCATGAAAACTCCCAGGACTTCTTCAAAACCCTTTACAATAAATCTGAATTTATAGAAGAGGAATCAGAGCAGTACTTTGACCAGGAAGCCGGCCAATTCCTTGCCGACAGATACATCAAGGGAGAATGTCCCAAATGCCACTTCGCTTCAGCCTATGGAGATCAATGTGAAAATTGTGGATCATCTCTAAACCCAACTGAGTTGATAAATCCTGTAAGCACCCTCAGCGGATCAAAGCCTGTGCTTAAAAAAACCACACACTGGTATTTGCCACTTGATAAATACGAATCCTGGCTGAAGGATTGGATAGAATATGGCGAAGTTGATGGCCAAAAATTACATTATCCGCAAGACTGGAAAAATCACGTGATTGGACAATGCAAATCCTGGCTTGAAAATGGTTTGAAGCCAAGGTCTATGACCAGGGATCTGGATTGGGGTGTTGATGTACCCCAGGAAATAGAGGGTTCCAAAGGCAAGAAACTATACGTCTGGCTGGATGCCCCTATCGGTTATATATCTGCAACAAAAAAATGGGCGGAAGAAAACAACAGCGACTGGAAAAAGTACTGGCAGGATGATGAGACAGCCTTGATTCACTTCATCGGAAAAGACAACATCGTATTTCACTGTATAATCTTTCCGGCGATCCTGAAAGCACATGGAGATTACATACTACCGGTCAATGTTCCTGCCAACCAGTTTATGAATCTTGAAGGAGGAAAGATATCCACATCCCGTAATAGGGCTGTATGGGTTCATGAATACCTGGAGGATTTTCCCGGCAAGCAGGATGTTCTTCGGTACGCTATGATAAAAAACATGCCTGAGCTGAAGGACAGTGAATTCACATGGAAGTCCTTTCAGGATGCCAACAACAATGAACTGGTAAATAACCTGGCCAACTTTATCAATCGGGTGATCGTATTGACCAATAAATACTACGACGGCGTAGTGCCTGATTTTGATGAAGACCTCGATATTAATGGTGCTGAGGAAGAGGGAGAAATCAGCTACCACGATTCCGAGCTGGTAAGGCTCTTCGACAGGATAGATGAGTTGACAGACAGTATCAGAAAGTTTGATTTCAGGTCTGCTCTCGGCACCCTTATGGAAATCTCAAGCCAGGGTAACCAGCTTCTTCAATTTAATGAGCCCTGGAAAACCATAAAGGAAGAAGCTGACAATGTAAAAGTACTTATGCATCTTTTGATACAGTACGTATACTCCATCGGAATTTGCTGCCGGCCCTTCATGCCATTTACATCAGATAAAATCATGAAGCTTCTGAATACTGAGATAACGGATGAGAAAGCGCTCTTGCTGGACTTGTGCAATCAACTGGCAGAAGGTGGATGGCCTGTTGAATCAGGCCATAAAATAGGTCAAGCTGAACACCTTTTTGAACGTATTGATGATAGCGTGATAGAAGAACAAATTCAAAAGTTGGAAAACAGACAACAGGAAATGGAGGAAACAAATGATAAACCCATCTTGAAGGAAAATATAAGCTTTGAAGACTTTACCAAATTGGACATCCGGTCAGCAACAATTATAGAAGCTGAAAAGGTCGAAAAGACAGACAAGCTTCTCAAACTGACACTGGACCTGGGCTTTGAGAAAAGGACGGTGGTTTCTGGAATAGCGCAGGACTATCAGCCTGAAAATATCATTGGTCAGCGTGTTACTTTGCTGGCTAATCTAGCTCCTCGCAAAATCAGGGGGGTAGAGTCACAGGGTATGATACTTATGGCAGAAAACAATGATGGCTCACTGAAATTCGTTGAAGCTTCTGATGGCGCCGAGAACGGAGCATCTATAGGCTAAAGCCCGTGGCACAATAAACAGTCAAAAAAATCAATGTGAAAACAAAAGTTCAAAAATGGAGAAGTTCTTTTTTCCTGATACTCTTGTTTTCAATACAAGTACTTACTGCTCAGGCCCAACTCAGTGATCAGGCTGAAATTTCCTTGATAACATGCCGCCCCGGAGATGAAATCTATAATGCCTTTGGCCATACCGGCATAAGAATCAACGACCCCGTTTATAGAATTGATCTTGTTTTTAATTATGGTATGTTCTCATTCAGTGAGCCTGATTTTGTCCCTAAATTCTTACGGGGCAAACTGATGTACTGGCTGGGTACGGAAAACTATAAAGACTTTCTCAATAACTACAGCAACCAGCGCAGGTCTGTTTTTGAGCAAAATCTTCAGCTCGGATACGAAGAGAGGAACACTGTCTTCTATGCTCTTCAAAACAATCTTAGGAAAGAAAACAGGCGATACCTGTATGATTTCTTTTTTGACAATTGCTCGACAAGACCACGCGATGTGTTCTTTCATAATCTGGAAAGTCTTCAAATCGACAGTTCCGACACAGAACAAATGAGTTTCAGACAAATGCTCGATGTCTATACCTCTGCAAGACCATGGGCAGATTTTGGAATAGACCTTATTATTGGATCAAAGGCAGATCGGGAAGCCCACATCAAAGACCAAATGTTTCTTCCGGAATTCCTTATGCTCCATCTGTCAAAGACACGTCTTGATGGCCATGCATTGGTTGAATCCACGACATTAAGCCTTGATTACGAAGAAGATGCCAGGCAACGCGATAAGGATAAGTGGTTCAGCCCATCTCTGCTATTTAGTCTTTTTTTACTACTGGAACTTATTCTTTTTTTGAGACCTGGTTGGTTTTCATCAAAAACAATAAAAGTATATGATGCCCTGTGGTGGACCCTGATGAGCCTGTGTGGCCTCATCCTTCTATTCATGTGGTTTGGCACAGACCATGAAGCCACAAAGCAGAATATGAATACTCTCTGGATGCATCCGTTCTATGTTCTTCTTTTCAAAAAAAGGAATCGCAAGCTATACATCTTTTTTGCCTTATTCCTTATCCTAGCCCTGCTCCAGCAATTCTTTCTGCAGAGCCTTCATATCGCATCGATGCTCATTATTCTGTGTCTGTTTATCAAGCTTATGCGTCATCTTAATAACAGCTAGCACTGTCTTTGTCTGACTTTTTGTCTTGAATATTTGAATAAATGGACCGAATGGCAGAATAATTAGCTCAATAGTGCTTTGGTACATATATTGACCTAGTCCATAGCAATAGAAAGAACAATGTTTAAAGAACTAGAATATAGAAAACGCATACAGGCCGCCAATGAAAATGAAATCATCCCGATATTCTCGGTATCCGAGGATGAAGATGATCAAAAAATGAAGGAAGATATTCCTTCCACACTGCCTGTTCTCGCCTTAAAAAATACAGTACTGTTTCCAGGTATCGTGATTCCTATAACCGTAGGAAGAGCCCGATCGGTAAAAGCTGTAAAGGCTGCCTTTGACTCTGACAAACTCATCGCTGTATTTTCTCAAAAGGAAATGAATACGGAGGATCCTACCGAAATGGATCTGTTTAAAATCGGTGTTGTCGCAAGGATAATCAAGATTCTGAAAATGCCGGACGGCAGCACGACAGCTATACTTCAGGGCAGACAAAGGTGTGAGCTCATTCGCCTCAGCAACGAAGATCCCTACCTCGAAGCGGAAATAAGCCAGCTGCCAATGAATGAAAACAACTCCATAGAGTTTAAAGCCAAGATATCGTCCATAAAGGATATGTCCAGGAAGATTATTGAAATGTCCCCACAGATTCCTGCAGAGGCAGCACTGATGCTGAATAACATTACAAGTGATGGCTTTCTGTTGAATTTTATAGCTTCAAACCTCAATATTCCCGTAAAGGCCAAGCAGGAAGTACTCGAAATAAGAGACATCGATGAGAAGGCTACCATAATCCTGGCCAAGGTAAATGAAGAACTTCAGATGGTAGAGGTGAAAGGCCAGATTGAATCCAAAGTTCGCGGAGATATTGAAAGGCAACAGAGGGATTATTTCCTGAACCAACAGCTAAAAACTATTCAGGATGAGCTTGGGCAGAATCCTCAGACCGAGCAGATTCAAGAGCTTGAGAATAGAGCAAAAGATAAAAAGTGGCCCGAGTATGCGGCCAAACACTTTGAAAAACAATTAGAGCGTGTTAAACGAATGAACCCTCAGGTGGCTGAATATTCGATACAGTTAAACTATCTGGAACTTATCCTCGACCTGCCATGGAATGACTATACAGAAGACAACTTTAAGCTGGTATCCGTAAAAAAAGTACTGGACGACGATCATCATGGCCTGGAAGAGGTGAAAGAACGTATCCTGGAACACTTGGCCGTTCTTAAGCTCAAAGGTGACATGAAAGCCCCCATCCTATTATTGGTTGGACCTCCTGGTGTAGGTAAAACAAGTCTGGGCAAATCTATAGCAACGGCCCTGGGAAGGAATTTCATACGCATGTCGCTCGGTGGATTGCATGATGAATCTGAAATCCGTGGCCATAGAAAAACATACATAGGGGCTATGCCGGGAAGGATTCTTCAGTCGATCAAAAAAAGTAAATCATCCAATCCTGTTTATATCCTGGATGAAATAGATAAAATCGGAAAAGACTTCAGGGGAGACCCTTCCTCTGCGCTGCTGGAAGTTCTTGACCCTGAACAGAATTCCACTTTCTATGACAATTACCTGGAACTGGATTATGATCTGTCCAAGGTGCTTTTTATAGCTACAGCAAATTCCATCAACACCATTCAACCAGCCCTGCTGGACAGAATGGAAGTTATTGAAATCAGCGGCTATTCAACGGAAGAAAAAATTGAAATCGCAAAAAAGCATCTTATTCCAAAGCAACTAAATGCACATGGTTTAACAGCTAAAGATGTGCGGCTGGGTAAAAGAGCAATAGCCAAAATTATTCGGGAGTATACCCGGGAATCCGGCGTCAGAAATCTGGACAGGGAAATAGCTGGTGTCATGCGGAACATCGCCAAGAAAAAAGCCATGAATCAGAAATACGATGCTTCGATCAATGAAGAACACATTAAGGATATCCTCGGTCCTTATAAGTTTCCTCCTGACAGCCATGCACAAATTAAAAGTCCGGGTGTGGCTGTAGGCCTGGCCTGGACTCGCGTAGGTGGCGATATTCTATACATCGAATCGAGCCTTAGCAAAGGAAAGTCTAAACTCATCCTTACCGGAAACCTGGGTGAGGTCATGAAGGAATCTGCCACGACGGCATTAAGTTTTATAAAAGCCCATGCCCATGAGCTTGGCATTGACAGTAAAGATTTTGATGCACACGAATTGCATGTGCATATTCCTCAAGGTGCCATTCCCAAGGATGGTCCAAGTGCCGGGATTACTATGATGTGTTCTATGGTTTCAGCTTTTACAGGCAAGAAAATAAAAAACAGACTGGCCATGTCAGGGGAGATTACCTTGCGCGGAAAGGTACTACCAGTAGGAGGTATCAAGGAAAAAGTTCTGGCCGCTAAAAGGTCAGGGGTGAAGACCATTATACTGTGTAAGGAAAATGAAAAAGACGTAAATAAAATCAAGTCTGAATATATTAAAGACATCCAATTCTTATACGTTGAATCGATGTCTGAAGTGCTGGATCATGCGCTGGGCATAAATCTCAATTGATCTTGAAGTAATTAGGCGTTAAATTGACGTTAATATGAGATATTGATCGAGATCTCATGTATTTTGCAGTTTTAACATTGGCGAAAAGTGAATTCGCTGCATCCTATAAAGACTAATATATGCGTAGGCATCTCAGCATAGTTTTCCTTCTTCTTCTAAGCGCTAGCCTTTTTTCACAAAATAAAGATGGTAAGCCGAGAGTGGTTCAGTTTTCGGGTGTTGTTGTTACTGTTGATGAGTTTGGAGAAATGGTACCTCTCCCTTACACAACCATTGCCGTTCAAGGTACTGAAAGAGGAACCTATGCTGAAATTGATGGATTTTTCTCTCTGGTAGCGGAAGAAGGAGACACTATAGTTTTTAGCCGTGTAGGTTTTGAAACAGTAAAGCACGCTGTACCAGACACACTGGTCAATAATTTTTATTCCTGGTACCAGGTCATGAGTCGTGACAATGTGCTTTTACCAGAAGCGGTTATCTATCCCTGGCCAAGCAAAGACCACTATAAAATTGAATTCCTCGCCATGGACGTTTCAAATGAATTAAGACAAAGGGCCAAAGAGAATTTGGCCAAAGAAGTGCTTGAAAGGATGCAATCTGCCGTCCCAGCCGATGGTGCTGAAGCATATAGTCTGACAACGCTGCGACAGATCGAAGAATTTAAATACTCCGGTCAATACAAGCCACAGAATATCTTCAATATCGCGTCCTGGGCTCAGTTTGTCAAAGCCTGGAAGCGAGGCGACTTCAAGCGGAAAAAGAAAAAAGATCCAGATAACAACTGATAGGATTAAAACTTTTAAATGATTACTTAAACTTCGAATTGCCATATCTATCCGTGAAGCATTTTGAATGACAACAAGTTCCTCAATCAGTACGTTTAGTATGGCATCAAATAAATGAACATTATGAACAAGTTTAGCATCTTCGCATTTTTACTGGCATTTTGTTTTGCTTCAGCATGCAATAAGCCTGGTCAAAGTTCAGAAATCACTAATTCTGAAACCGCATCTGTGCACCCCGCACAATCAGGAAATAGAGCAGGAAGCAAGAAGTCCTCATACAAGCCAGCACCTGGAGCTAAAAATACAACTATGGCGGCAAGCCCTTCGAAAGAAGATGCACACAGTGAAGAACACCTGAACACGGGTGGCTTGATGTGGACTACTTTTGACAAGCTTGCCAAAGAAAATAATTCTGATAATAAAAAATATCTGGTTGATGTATATACCGAATGGTGTGGGTGGTGCAAGGTGATGGATAAGAAGACATTCACAGACCCTGCTATTCAAAAGTACCTGAAGAAAAACTTTCATATCGTAAAATTTGATGCAGAACGGAAGAACCCTGTCCCTTTCAAAGGCAAACAATATGAGTGGGTTGCCGGTGGACGTAGAGGAATAAACCAGCTTGCCCTGGAATTATTAGGCAGTCGTTTATCCTACCCTACTTTGGTGTATCTTGATGAAAATATGAATAAGATTACCTCTTCGCCGGGATACAAAACCCCTGAGCAGCTTATTCAGGAACTAAAAGCTATCAATGACATGAAATCCTAAGGCAACATTTTATTGCTGAAAGGTGTCTTAGAATTGATAATAAGAACTTTATAAAGAAACTAAGGCTTCGATTATTTAAGACATTCCCTTATATTGTAGCCCATTAAAAATTGTTGTAATGAAATATTTTTTAGGATTGATATGTCTATTGGGATTAAGCCTTTCTTCTGAGGCTCAATCGGTTAAGACAGTATTTATTACAGATGTGGAAATAGCTTGGCTGGACAATGAAATAGTCAGTTTTGATGAAAGCATTAAAAAAATGCAGGAAGCGGTGGAAGCAAAAGACAGATATATGATCGCTGCGAATAAAACCGCCATTATAAAAGCCATCAACAGGCTATCGACCAACTGCAACACTACAGTAGGCAAAATTGATACTGAGATCAATCCTCCTGAAAAGTCAGCTGTAAGAGATTTGGATACGCCTCCTGATTACTACTACAATAAAAAGAAAAACACAGAAGCCTTGCAGGAATTAAAACTGACAGACAGCAATATAGCGGCTTTAAGAGTAAATGCAGCAAAACTCAAAGTACTAAAGGACAAACTTTCTGATAACGAATATTTTTTCCATCCTAAATATCCTGTTGCGGCTCAAAATATGACAATGGTTAAAGAAATGCTTTCCATTGCTAAAACAAGCAACTCAATTATTCAAAGAAGTGTGGTAGCATATTAAAATTTATGGCATTCGAAACAGAGGGAATACTTCATAAAGTATTTGAAACAGAGAGTAAGACATCTTCATTCCGGGCAAGGGAATTCGTAATCAAAACAGACGGGGATTATCCACAGATGATAAAGTTCCAGCTCACCCAAGACAGGTGTGACCTGATAAATGGTTTTGAAGAAGGGCAAAAGATAAAAGTTCATTTCGACCTCAGAGGTCGCGAGTGGAATGAGAAGTTTTTCACCAACCTTAATGCTTGGAGAATTGAAGCGGCCCAGGCTCAAGACGGTGCTCCAGCTGCGCCTTCTCCAGGAGAAGAATTTACACCAATAGAAAGCAATTATGGCAGTTCTTCTGAATCGGATCAGATCCAGGCTGAAGACTTTGGTGACCTGCCATTCTAAAATCAGATCATCTCTATACAAGGGATTATTGTCGTGCCTGATTGCTTTGGGCCTGCCCCTTTCCAACACTATAGCACAAGAAGAATTTCTTGCTGTAAGCAGCAGCTTCGATCATTCCGCCCGGGAGTGGCAAATGTTCTATTATGACTTTAGCGCTGACATAGAGCAAAGAGCCACCATGTACCTGAAATGGCCGTTTAAAAACGATTGGACTGAATGGAGTATTGACATTGGCGATGAGATTTTTAATATAAAGCAGCGCTATAGAATGGCAGCTTTACAATTCGAACTTATATCAGCCGAAAGAACTGTGAGCATACGCCAGAAATGGCTAGGAGATAACAACGAATGGCTTATTTCATTTGATAAGACGAGCCTTAAATGGCAAACCGATACTCCTAATAATCTTGAATTATGGTATATGGAAGATGGTGAGGAGTACCTTGATATGTGGACCAGTTATCCGGGAGACAGCAGAGACTGGATTATCGAAGACAGGTTCGACGCACTGCCCAAAGAAGTAAAATTAGCAGCCGTCTTTATTACAATTTATCTTACTACACCTAAATACTGATAGTGCTTATCGGCTTGCTACAGATTCAAGCGAGTCTATAGCTTCAATAAGTTGCTCGCCATGAGACTTTGTAACCACTTTTGAAATTATGTGATCAATTTCACCTTCTTCATTCACAAGAACAGTAGTCCTGTAAACTCCGACGATTTCACGACCCATGAACTTTTTAGGTCCCCATAATCCGAAAGCATTGATCATTTCTTTTTCAGTGTCTGCAAGCAAAGAGTATTGAAACTCGTATTTATCTTTGAATTTTTGATGCTTCTTGGCCTTATCAGGGCTTACCCCGAAAATCTTATAATCGCGTTTAGTAATATCTTTGAAGTTGTCACGGATAGAACAAGCCTCTTTTGTACAGCCTGGGGAGTCATCCTTGGGGTAAAAGAAAAGAATATACTTCTGACCCAAAAGGGAGGTATTCGAGATAAACCTACCGTTCTCATCTTCAAGCTCAAAATTTGGAACATTCTTACCTACTTCGATTTTCATTGATTTGATTTTGTGATTAAACCTCATCCGTTGAGAAATGTTCACAAAACCAGTAAATTACACACGACTATTTTTGCCGTATAAACTGCTTCTCGAAGCTTGACCGGTTACCCTGGGCATCGCTGACCGTCAATTCAAAGATAAAGTTCGTATCAGGTAACTTATCAAAATCGTCAAAGATCAGGGCATCTGTCTTGAGATCGTACTTGAAGCGAAGCCATTTTCCATTTGCTGAAGCCCTGTAAGTAAGATCTGGGGTTTTTCCATCCGGAATAAGATTATCCTTAATTTTAAAAATCCATGCCTTTGCAAAGGATTCATTCATATCAATCAATGAAATCTCCGGTGGACTTGTATCCTGGTATAGAAAAAGTGTCCCGCACTGATCAATATATGAATGAAGCTTGCCTCCAAGTGTATCCGAAGAAAATACAGACCAACTGCCCCTGTTGTCCTTCATGATATAGCACCATTGATTTGGATCACCTGGCGGCAGTGGGCATGAAATTCTAAAATATTTGGCAAGAGGAACGGTCCTGTCGAAAACATCCAGGCGGTGAGAGTTTTTACCTAAAACAAGCTCTTGTGATTTTTCAATGGTCTTGGCGGCTGGCCACTCAAAAAAACTCTCTTTTTCAAAGCTTATTTCGAACATACCTTTTTTAATTACAAAGCTGCTGTCACAATGTACCGAAGCCTTTAGAGGGTCTTCCGTCTTGATTCCAACAACTGAAAATGGGAGACTAACCATATTACCCTGCGCATCATTGATTTCGATTCTGATACCGTATTGCTTCCCTTCTTCAATGTTAAGAATCCCTGACTGCCCAGCCTCAAAAAAATCAAGAGCCGAACATGAAGGTGCAAAAAGTTTATAAATTCTGAGGCTGTTAAGGATATACTGCCGGTAATCAAAAAATCCATTGATTCTTTTGGATTCGGCAAAGCTGTAATTTTCTGCTTTCCACTGAAATGCCAGGGAGTCATTCACAAATAGTCGATAGGCATTGATGCCATTGCGATTAGAGCTGCCATCAATCTGGTCAAAAGCTGTGACACCAAAGGCAATCTTACCAGTCCGCGCTTCAATAAGATTACGATGCAGGCTGTATGTCTTCCCTGTTTCGCTGAAATATAAGGTCTCCATATCAACCGGTGTGTCCGCCTCTTCAAAGTGATAGACATGAAAACTTTGAAGTGTTGGTAAAACATGGTCATCCGGTGCAAAACCAAATGCCTCAGGATCAATGGGTTTTTCACTTTCGGTTTCCCTTATTTCAAAATGAAGATGCGGACCAAATGATCTCCCTGTATTACCCATTAATCCAAGATATTCTCCAGCCTTAAACTTGAATAAACTGTCAGAGGGATAAATGTCAAGCTCATAGGATTCGAGTGCATATTGCATTTCTTTCACATAAGCTTCCAACTCTGAATTGAACTGATGTAAATGCGCATACACTGAGGTATATTCATTGGGGTGGTCAAGGTAGACAACCTGTCCGTAACCGCCATTCTGAACTTTGATTCTCGAAACGAAGCCATCAGCTACAACTCTGATCGTATCACCAGGCTTTCCGGTCGACGATTTAATATCTATTCCCGTATGGAAATGGTTGGTACGTAATTCCATAAAATTACCGGACAGTCTCACATCATGGTCAACAGGTGACATCCATACAAGACTATCTTGTGAAATAAGAAAGCTGGATACTGTAATATGAAGCAGTAGTACTCTAAACCAAATCATCGAGGATATTCTGCAAATTTTCAAGGGCACCCAGCGCTTCCAACTCCCCCTTATTCAAACGATCTGAAAGAGAAGACAGGGCATCGGACAATTTTTGATTATTAAGTACATAATCAAGAAGCATTGCGTTGCTTTGCTTTTTAAACAGTTGGCTCTCCTGCTCTTTACGCAAACGATCGAGTCTTCCCTCCAAATTCATAAACTCATAGTACGCTGATATTTTTTCCAGAGCGCTATCATTACCTTCATCATTATATGATGAATGCTTGATTACAGATGGTTTCCAGCCAAATGCATTCTTCAGTAATAGGCTATTGGCCTGACGTATTTGTCTGAGCGTTGCATCAGCATTATCAAGAAGGCTGCCATCGGATTTGGTGATAATAAACAAATCTGCCATCTCCATGATCCCCCTTTTTATGCCCTGCAATTCATCGCCTCCGCCTGGTTGTAAGAGAAGAATAAACATGTCACTGATATTACGGGCTTCTATTTCAGATTGGCCGACACCAACTGTTTCAAAAATGATATAATCAAAATCAGACCTTTCACAAATCATGGAAGCTACAGCAGAGGCTGGCGCTAAACCACCAAGTGAAAGTGACGAAGACATCGGTTTGATGAATGCCTTTTCTGAAATGGATAAACGCTCCATTCTGGTCTTGTCTCCCAGTATACTTCCTTTACTCAGCTGGCTGCTGGGATCAACGGGAAGCACCGCCACCTTCTTTGACAAAAATGTAGTGATGAAATGACCAAAACTGTCAATGAAGCTGCTTTTGCCAACGCCAGGGGCACCGGACACAGCTATCTTGCGCGTCTCTTTGACAGGCTTTGCTTGCATGAGAAGTTCTCGTATGAATGCCTGGTCTTTGAGCAGCTTACTTTCTGCCTTTGATATTAATTGTGCAATAAGATCAAAATCACCTTCCCTGAGCCCGCGAATGCCCTGATCCATACTCAACTCAGCTGGCTTGCTGGCGCGGAAGGAGGGATTGATATGCCTTGACTTATTTGTCATAAATTATTTCATCTCAGATACTTCGACCATCTTGTCTTCTACTAGATGAACGAGAGATACATAATTCGGGTTTCGCTTGGTAAGTCTGTTTCTTTCCTGGGCTAGATCAATATGGCTATGCTCTACAAAACGAGCCGGTTGCGATTTAAGGATATATATACCACCTGCCAGGTAAACGGCCTCGTAAATGTCGTGCGTCACGAAAATTATCGTCGACCGAAATTTATGCCATAATTCTGTGAGTAGATTCTGCATATTAAGTCGGGTTTTAATATCCAAAGCTCCAAATGATTCATCCATGAGCAGTATCTTGGGATTATGTAAATGGCTCCTGGCAATAGCTACACGCTATAACTGGCCTGCTGACAAACTCGGATATTGAGCACAGTTATATTCATGCCCTGATAGTCCTACTAAACGAATCATTTCCATGGCACGCTTCCCGCTCTTCTTTTCCTGCTCCCTGGAATTTCAGGGCAAGAGCTCCATTATCAAGAACGGTATGCCATGGCAGACGTAAAAAATGCTGAAAAACCATGCTGGTGCTGTGCGAACTATCCAGGGGTTTCCCTTTTAAGGCTCGTCGTATCATCTGATTCGTGTTTCATTCTCTCCTGCTCAGCTTTATGTTTTAGCTTCTGACCGAAGCTTGTATTATCTAAAACCCACTTCCCTCCAAATCCTACTGCGGCTAAAATGATAAATACTATCAGCAACTTTGAAAACATTGTTAATCGTCTGGCCATTGCTATTATATTCTTTTCAAAAATTAATCAAAAAAAATTATCGTACTGGTTATTCCTTCCTACTTTTTGCGGTTGTTCCAGAGGAGCATCCAAGTCAAGCACATCATTGTCATTATGAGCCTGGTAAATAATGTCCTCTTTGGCAGATCCCAGGAGCAGGGAGGTGGACTTCTTTTCCCACTCTTCGAGCATTTTCATGCCTCTTTCTTCAAATATTCCGTTTTGAAGATCAATAGATGACATAAAATTCTCGGACATTTCCATGAATCGCTCCATTTCTCCCACTTTAAGGCTGACATCATCCGCAATAGCTTCGAGGGCCTGGTCAAACATGGCTCGTTTGTCAGAATCACCTTTGATAATGGCCATAGCCGATTTCATAGCAGAGTGTCCTGCAAGGATTGCCTTGCGCTCCTGTTCCTTCAATTTAACCTGGTCATCAATATCTTCTGCAAGCACCGCTGAGTTTTCATACATCTTTGAAAGAACGCGGTACAAAACCTCCATCCTGTTGTACAAGTCTTCCAATTTCATATTCGAGTCCTTCAATCGGCCGGCCTTTCGGCTTTTCAAAATCATGACAGCCTGTTGGTTGGACTGCTTGGCCTTGCTGGCCAATTGCATATTCGTCTTGATGTCTTTTTGGTTATTGATAATCATTTCTTTGAGCTTATGCATCTGGCCTCTCAGCCTGCTGATCTGCTTGCGCATCTTCTTCAGGTTTGACTTTAGCTCTTTGACGTAGGACTTCAAGATGCCTATAGGATCAATCTGAACAAACAATCCGGTTATCCACCGCATGGTGGACTTATACATATACCATAAAAGATTTCTTGCTTTGCCGTCAAGAGCCATGAATACAAGAACGCCGAGCGTACCCAGGACTGCGGCCATACCGAGAGGCGTAGAATATGCAGTAATCAACAGAGCCCATGAAGCCTGAAGCAATCTGAAAACAAGGAAAGCGCCAACAATGAGGAAAACAGCTCCGGTTATGCCTTCCGGCCTCTTCCAGAAAGATTTCCTTTTATACATATCACTCAATTGTACCGATTCTTATTAATGTGACAATTCTGAAAATTAAAAATACGATTTAAGCAGGATAATAGCCCGAAATCATTGATCCATTCGGAAATTATAACAGATAAAGCACTCATTTAAATCCATGAGCTGTGCAAAATCTATAAACAGCTGTTAATTATGGATTAACAAGGGCAAATAAGTGGTTCTAAGGACCCTTGTCTGGAAAGAGCAGTCTATCCGGGACTCAAACTCGCCAGTGATAAAATATCTTGTCTGGGACATGCATTTTTGACTATAATTTTGATTTAAATACAATGTGACTGCAGTATAAAAAAGGAAAAGCTCTTGATTTCTCAAGAGCCCGTTTACCTTCAACGCCGTTAAAATGGCTTACTTAGAAATCATCGAAATCTCCAATGATTCCTAGTATTTCAAAAATAATTATTAGAACATCCATGATAGATAGTTTATGCATCCACTGTTTAGGACATAGGTAATTTAAAATAATTTCTTTGAATTTGGTATCATTTGCTTTGTTAATTGTGGTAAACTCCTTGAGTTTTCGATATTTCACAAATTCTTTCTTCATTTCTCCGAATTGCCGCCTCCAGTTATAAAATATACCAGTATAATCACCTAACTAACATCTAATATCTTTAACCGATCGACCATACTTATTCTCCCGTAAAGCCTAAATAATTTAACTCTCTGTATATTTTTACATTTTCAGAGCAGTTAAATTTAAGGGTTTTGTTAAATAATAAACTGTCCTCTTTTGGGGGAAGGCTATAATCTCATCAGACTATTCTGAGCACACCCTAAGACTTGAAATTATTCCATACGAACAATTGTGGGAAGAAATCCTTGAGTTGTTCAAATGATGCAGGTCTAGCCCAGGTGGGCTTTGATCTTTTTTAGATCATCTTTTATCTGCTCTGACACTATATGGAAAGCGCTGTAGAACCCGGTCTTGGCCGATTCAACTTTGGCCATTGCCCCTTCTAC
>Ga0255776_10000018_pt1 | contig 185753 bp, 171 predicted proteins | sample 071ome_19_FD_179974 | JGI IMG/M metagenome (GOLD analysis project Ga0255776, IMG submission 179974) | Coastal salt marsh microbial communities from the Groves Creek Marsh, Skidaway Island, Georgia - 071413AT metaG (version 2) | ecosystem: Environmental > Aquatic > Marine > Intertidal zone >...
CCGCATTGCCTGAGTTGCCCGGACCGGCACTGTCGCCACTGGTGTCTGTATCATCAGTCGTGGTGTCTCCACCATCGTTATTATTGCCGTTGTTTCCGTTACCATTGCCCGGATTGTCACCGCCTTGCCCTGGCGCATCACCGCTGTTCCCGGGGGAATCTCCTCCCTGACCCGGGGCATCACCGCTATTCCCGGGAGAATCTCCTCCCTGGCCCGGAGCATCCTCACTATTTCCGGGCGAATCGCCCCCCTGTCCGAGAGCATCACCGCTCTGGCCTGGGCTTTCACCGTCGTCAGTATCCGGCTCTTCCTCTCCAACCGGCTCTTCAGGCTCTTCCTCTACCACCGGCTCTTCGGGCTCTTCCTCTTCAATCAAAGTGAAGATACCCGTATCGTTGTCTTCGTCCGTTTCTGGTTCTGGTTCTGTTTCAGCGTCACCGGTATCTTCTGGCTCTTCAGGTGCAATGACCTTGACTTCAATCTGACGCAAATCCTCAGTATTGTTGGCCGGGTTGATCTGCACATCAATGTCAGCATTGGCACTGTCGGAACCAGCCTGGGCGTTTCCGTTGTCCTGGCCTGCGCCATTATTCTGAGCATTACCGGCAACTGTTGTTTCATCCTGCTCATCAGCCTGTCCTGCACCCTGCTCATCCCCATCTGCAGCGGTTCCAGAGGAATCATCACCATCACTACTGTCTGAAGACTCCTGTTCACTTTCTTCCCCGGAATCCGAATCATCCTCTTCAACACCGCCATTGACAGCAATATTGCCCAGCTGGGCGGGAATCGTGGGAAGTCCCTCCGGCGCCTGGCCACGCCCGGTGCGGCTGAAATCAAACCCGGCACCAATACCCAGGTCTATGGAACCCTGCTCATTGGACACGGTTGTACCCCCATCAAAAACAGCCGTATAGAGGGCATCCTCCAGATTGTCTATGACCGCCTCATGAGTGGTCCCGCGAACCACGATGGAGACGTACTGGGTATCCACACGGTATTCATCTTCATTTCCCTCGCCAATCAGACCATCAATAGTCCGGAAACCACCCTGCAACAGTTCCATAATGGCACGATTGTCTGTGGCTCCTTCACCGTCGAAGTTGTATTCCCTGAAAACGAACTCGGTATTTTCCTTGAGAGCGATAATGGCTGAATCCACCAGACGGATCTGTGCAAAACCGGAGGCATCGGTAATGATGGTGTCTTGGGCAAACACATCGGATCGCCGTCTGAGCTGGCGCGATTCCCCATCAGGAGAAACAGCTTCAACCCCTCCTCTGCTGATAAGAATTTTGCCAATGGCATTATTATCCTGTGCGCCAACTACTGCACTGGCCGTAACCAGGAGAAGCAGTAACAGTGCTGTCAATGGCTTCGAAAGACTTGAGGTGTTCATTTTCTGTCCTTTCTCCTGCCAATCGGCAAGAGGTTCAGTGTCGTTTAACGTTGGACAGCATGTTTTGTATCGATACACCTTGTCTGTGCGTGCGCTACAGAAATCAGCATTGCAACTCACATGCAAGTTTGAAAGGCATACGCGAATGGTAACGACTTGGTCCATTGCTGTTTAACAGCGTATTCCTTAATTGTGAACTAAAACAGAAAGTTATTACAGATTTGTGAAGAAGATCACTATCTTAGTCAATAAATTGGATTAAGAGAAAAATCAAGCAAAAATATACTTTATTTTTATATTTCAATAGGTTATTAATTTTTATTAATGTTATATATTAAGTAAAGCCTGATTTCATTAGGACAGGAATAAATCCCGACATTACGGGTATTCGCCCGGTTAGTTTATCAAGGCGTCTGGTCGGCAAAATACTGCCTGGCAAATTCAAACGCTTCAGGCCCCACAATATCTCCCAGGTGACGTCCCGGAATATCATCTGCAGGAGGATGGATTCCCCCCCAGATACGGGAAAGACTGGTCTGGTCTGAAGCGTCCATGTAGGTTGCCCACTGCAAGGTGACATCCACGCTGGGACCCTCTTCAAAGACCAGGAATTCATTTTTTGGGGCATGAAATTCGCCCATGCCGCCAGGGAAGAACTCATCGCCGGTAAGCAGGGTCATGACGTGTGCAGCCGCCCTGGAAAAGGTGCTGTGCCCGGACACATAACCGGCAAAAGGCGGGGTGACAAATGAAGGTCGCTGGTAAGGCCACCAGTCCTCGGCCAGGATCCAGTCTACACCGGCATAGTCTGTTTCGGGATCCTCCACATAGTCCGGGCCTTTCCAGGCGAAAAACTTGATCTTGCCGATATTATCCGGATTCTCCAGGGCCAACGGGTCATTTTCAGTCACCAGCTCTATGAAGCCGGGAAGCAACTGGATTCCCTGAGGATCATAGGACGCCTGTTCGGGGTTACTGCTCTGCCCTTTTTCAGCCATGTAGCGCAGTGCCGAGATTGGCCGGATATAGTCATACCAGCCCTTGATGCCCCAGGCAGTGACGGCCGCATCATGCATGGCCCCGCCAAGTGTGAAGTAGGCTTTAACATCCCATTCCAGATCATCAAGCACATCCCCCTCTCCAGCAAACCGTTTTTCTGTCAGTGGATTATCAGACACATAATTAAGAATAGTGAACCAGTGACCCGGCGGAGTCTCCGAATCCGGACCGTCCGCCCAGAATTCGGCCAGAACCCTGGCATAGTCCCCCCGAGGGACCAGTTGGGGTTCATAGGGTTGTCCCGTATACGGATTGACCTGATGCCCCTGGGATGTGTCTCCCCCAGACAATTGATAGAAGGACTTATATTGCAACTCGGTGATGGGATATTCCTGGATGTTGCCGATGCTGGCAGGGGAGATATCCCACAAGACACCATCGTCCGGATCAAGATGGGAGGACCATTGTGTTACCAGTTGAAAGCCCCACTTGTAATAATCCCCCCGGGGTAAACCCAGAACATTATCGTCAATGAAAGGAGGATCACCCGGGTCATGATAAACCCACCATTGTGCCCCGTTCCGCTGATAGATGGTCAGGTCCTCTTCCTGCAATGAGAAAGGCCGTACCCTACCCCATTCGGGCCCAACAAATTCCGGTGTTTCACCAGGGAACAGGTTTCCACTCTGATCACGAAATACCTCAAAAGAAAGTGGTTGCCAGCGATCGGGGTTTTCCAGAACTGGATTTCCTTTCTCTGTTGGTACCAACGCTGTATTAACCGGCATATAGTTCTCTGGAGCATAACCATTTGATTCATTGGCCCCGTCCTGCAATCCGTAGGCAATCATGCACTCGGCAAGATGGTTTCCCAGCGCTGCGGCACTACCGTTACTGTAATCTGTACTGATGTAATTGGCGTCATAGCCCAGTGCTGCAAAAACATTATTGAATTCATTCAGCACACTGACAGCCCCCGGAGCATTGGCAAATCGATGCTTTAACAAGCGAAAGGCAGCAAAACTGATTGCCTCTCGCCGTGCTGACTCCACGCCTGCCGACACCGATATCTCTTCATAAGGACATTCAACACCATTAAGTGTCTTTCCCAGAAAATAAGTATCTGCTGTTTCATCGAATACGGCCCAGGCGTCATACATCACAGCAGAGGTATGGAAGAGATTACGCGAATGAACTGTTGGCCTGGCGAAATCGTTGCGAATGCCATTCAGCAATTCTTCATTCCATACCCGTGCAATTGAGTGATCCGGGTTAACAATCACTTTCTCACCACCGGTAACTACAAAGCGAACAGTTGAAGTACTGCTGTCCAGAGACGCCACAAAAGTCACATTCACAAAGGTGGCCCCATTGCTGAAACGTACAACAGGAATGATCAGACCATCCTGAGGACTGTAGGTTGCGGCCCCGGCAGGCACATCATCCCTTTGGCTTGCACTGGCAAGCGTAAAGCTGTATCCCTCATCAATACTGTCAAGTTGCATACACACATCGTAGGAACTGCCTTCTTCCACCAGCGCCACCGGAAAACATAGCCTGCTCTTGTCCAGCAAAAACTCTGCCCTGCCGCCGGCAATACTTTGGGCATACAGGCCTGTCCCGTAACAACCTGAAAACAGGCTGGCAATTGTCAAAAAAACAGTTCGTGCTCTGGATAAAGTCATCATGCTTGCATGTCTCTGCAGGTTTATTACGGACAGCCTACAGGATTCGACAGTCCTCTATATACCCGGATAGGGTAATTCATTGATTAAGTTATCTATTCTAAGGTTTGTAGCTCAAATTAATAAGTGTCATTCTCAGGAATATATGATTTACTCTGCGGGCTTGTCAGGATTTTGTCCTGAAAAATAACAATAATTCCTGAGCCGTTATTCAGAAAATCATTTAAAGAGGGGACTCTCCTATGTCTGAACAAGATACCAGTAACTGGGATGCCAGTTACGAGTGGAAAATCATCCTGCTGCTCAGTCTGACCTTCGGACTGGTCGGACTAGACCGTTTCATATTACCTATCATTCTCCAGTCACCAAGTTCCTCCATGGGGGCAGATCTTGGGCTGTCACCTGAACAGGGAGGCGCTCTGGCCGGATATCTGGGCATGGCCTGGGGTATATCCGCTTTCGTCATGGGCTTCCTTGCCGATAAACTTGGCCGACGCGCCGTTCTTGTTCCAGCCATCCTGATCTTTTCCCTGATGTCTGCCTTCAGTGGTCTGGCTACCTCTATCGCCATGCTGGTACTGGTGCGCGTGATTATGGGGCTGGCAGAAGGGCCTGTAGCCTCAACAGGTGTCGCCGTCGCATTTGAAGCATCCAAACCTTCCCGTCGCGGCCTGAACAATGGCATATTCCAATGCATGATTTCCCTGTTTGGTCTGGCGCTTGGACCTTACATCGCAACACAACTGCTGGAAATATATGAATGGCCTGTCGTATTCATGCTGGTCGGCGCACCTGGCGTCATCATTGCGGTCATCATGTGGTTTGTCATTCGGGAACCTTTGAAACAGGTAGCTGAGTCAGGTGACAGCAGCCCAGGTTCATCCCTGTCCATCAGCTCAGTATTTAGCATGTTCGGGCACCGTAATGCCAAAGTAGCGCCACTCACCCTGATCTGTGCGATGGGTGGAATATTTGTTATTGCAGCCCTTTTGATGGCCTATCTAACTGCGCCACCGGAAGCGGGCGGACTCGGTCTCGCGCCACTTACAGCCGGTGGTGTATTTACTGCCGTGGGTGTGGGTGGCAGCATCGGTCAATTTGCCATGCCTGCCCTGTCAGATATTCTGGGGCGAAAGATGACAACACTGGCCTCCTACATTCTGGCTGCCGTGTTTCTGTATACCTTTTCACAGACTGGACCAGAAAGTACAACCGTGCTGTGGATACTGTTATTCTTCTCCTCCCTCTTCAACTTCGCGGCCCTGGCGATTCTTGCTGGTCCTGTTGCTGCAGAAGCGGCCCCTCCGGGAATGCTGGCATCCATGGCCGGCTTTGTGATTTTTGCAGGCGAGTTTCTCGGTGGAGGTCTGAGTCCCATCATTGCCGGTAATCTGGCGGAAGCATACGGATTGCGTGCCGCAATATACTTTGCCGCTTGTGGTCTGGTCCTTGGCTTCATCGTTGCGCTGTTTATGGAGGAAACCGCACCCAGTAAAGTTGGGCTACATATGGGTAAGGACGAAGCAACACCCCCGATGTAATCCAGGATACTCAAGCTTTAATAAAAAACCCGGCAACTGCCGGGTTTTTATTACTGTACCTCAAACCTTTTCGCAGATAATCCAGGGAACCGGTCATCTCCTGCCTTACCCCATGAACTATTGCGGAATACCCTTTTGCAACACACGTTCAAGCTGCTGCACTGTCTCCCTCACTCCAGGCATGGCTGGATAGACTTCAAGCAGCGTCAGGAAAGCCCCACGGGCCTGCAGGTAGTTTCCCCTCTCCATGTAAACAAGTCCCCTGCCCGACAGTGCCCCGAAATGAAAAGGTTCCAGCCTGAGCACCTGCTCGATATCTTTCAGGGAAGCATCGAATTGATCCAGTTGCCAGTAGAGGGTCGCCCGTTTATTCCAGGCTTCAGCAAAATCCGGTTGCAGCGCAATCAGGGCATCATAGGTATCAAGCGCACCGAAAAGGTCACCGGCATTCATGCGGGCAATACCCTGCATCATCAGGGTATTTGCCCGGGAGTCTTCGTGTTCTGTCCAGACTGACCAGATCCTGTTGGCAATATCGTTGGCTCGAAAACTGTCTTCCTCTGCCCGTAGCAAATTGAACAGTTCCTCCAGCCTGGGGTCATTCTGATCGGCTTTCAGCGGAAATGAAATGAGAAAAATGGAAAAGAAAAATAGAAACAGGCAGGTAACAACGGGAAATGTTATTACCTGCCTAGTCATGATCAAACGCTACCTGGTTTATTCCGGCAGGCCAAATACAAAGAGACCCGCACCAGCTGCTATAGCCACATACTGTTTACCATCAATGGCATAACTCATCGGGCCATTTGCTATCTGGCCGCCCAGTGAGGCTTTCCACAATTCTTTCCCGGTCTCCGCATCCAGTCCATAGAAGTGACCTTCCCTGCCACCGGCAAACACCAGGTTGGAGCCGGTACTCAGGACCCCACTGTCAGTAACATTGGTCATCATATGGCGCCATACCACTTCCCCGGTTTGTGGATTGATTGCCAGGATGGCTCCAAGTCCTTCCTCAGGCAGACGCTGATTTACCGGATTTACGCCAAGTGCCGGCATTGCCATAGTGGGGAAAGCGCCGACATACTGTTGGCCTGGCGTGTATTCCACAGGACGTTTGGTATAGACAGAGAATGTATCCAGCCAGGCCGGCATGTAGAACAGTTCTGTAACCGGTGAATAGGATGGTGGATACCAGTTCGTAGCCCCCTGGTTATTGGGCATGATAAACGTGCCCTCTTCCGTTGGATACAGCGCACGGATTGGGCGGCCATTTTCATCAAAACCACTTAACCAGTTAACGGATACGAAGGGTTCACCGAGAAGAAATTCACCGCTTTCACGATCGATGACATAAAACACACCATTACGATTGGCCCACAGGATGACCTTGCGCTCTTCACCCTGCCATTCCATGTCAACCAGCACGGCCGCCTGGGTCGCGTCATAATCCATTTCATCATGGGGAGTGAACTGGTAATGCCAGACTATCTCACCGGTATCGGGATTAAGGGCAACCACAGACTCCGTATACAGATTGTCTCCGGGACGTGAATCACCATTCCAGTCAGGACCAGGATTTCCCACCCCCCAGTAGGTCAGGTTGAGTTCAGGATCATAGGAACCGGTCTGCCAGATTGAACCACCACCAATCTTCCAGGCTTCCTGCTCAGGATCCTCCCAGGACTCAAAACCGGGCTCTCCGGGACCTGGCACCGTGTTGAACTTCCACAACTGCTCTCCGCTTTCCACATCATAGGCCGCTATGAATCCTCGGATACCGTATTCACCCCCAGCAGGACCGACTATGACCTTATCCCCTATAATCAGGGGAGCAAGTGTCAGGGCATAACCCAGTTCCGGGTCAGCCACGTCAACCAGCCAGACAGGTTCTCCATTGCGGGCATCGAGCTTGAGTAACTTGCCATCGATGGTCCCCATGAAAAGGTCATTGCCATGAATAGCGAGTCCTCTGTTAACCCGACCACAACACAAACGTGCTTCAGGCAAAGGTGTGTAGGAATACTGCCAGAACAGACGGCCCGAAACCGGATCAATAGCGACCACGTTATTGGGTGCACCAACCGTGTACATGACGCCATCCACCACCAGTGGAGTCGCTTCAAACTTTTCAGAAGCGCCATCGCGGGCCCGGTTCTGCCATACCCATTTCAGTTCCAGTTGATCAACATTGGACTTGTTGATCTGGGTAAGATCACTATGACGATGACTGTCGTAATCACCCCCGTAAAGCAGCCAGTTCTCAGGCTCATCCTCGGCATTGAGGAGTCGTTCTGGAGTTACCTGTGCAACAGCGGAAAGTTGAATGGATGCCAGCAGGAGACATGCGAAAATTTTTACAGCTTTCATTATTGGTCTCCTTTAAGCGACAACATGTAGGCAACAAGATCAGCCACCTCAGCCGGGGATAACACATCAAGATAGGACGGCATGGGGGACGGAATAAAACCGTGACTGTCCAGCTCGGATTTCTGAAAGGCTGCCAGTTTTTCTTCTCCATTGAGCAACTGTAAAGAATGCGTGTCCTGGTTCAGAAGCAGTCCCTCGGTACGGTTACCGGACATATCCGTGACCTGATAGAAACGTTGACCTGCCCTGACCTCCTTGGCCGGATCTAGCATGGAATCTTCCAGCGAGCCCGGTGTGCGGGTGGCACCGATATTGGCAAGATCAGGGCTCAACAGGTTACCTCCTCCATTGACACCATGACAGGCACTGCATTGTGTCTGCTCGGAAAAGAAAAGCGACTCACCGCGGGATGCGTCACCGATACGCACATCGCGATTGTCTGCAACAAGCGCGCCCCCGGTCGGCAGGGATCTCAGGAAGGCAACAATCGCACGCGTATCCCCATAGGAAAGATTGGTTTTTGGAATCATCAGGGTGTTGGGTATGCCTTCACGAATCAGCCGGATCAGTTCTTCGTCAGTACTGGCTCTACGGAACCGGCCAGAGCTCAGGTCAGCCCCTTCAACCTGGTCGCCATTATCTCCATGACAGCCAAGACAATTGGCCTGGAAAAGCCCACGGCCATTTTCAATATCACTGGGTGCATAACTGTGTTCCTGTGCAAAAACGGCACCTGAAAAAGCCAGCAAGGTACAGGGGATAAGCCCCAGAACCGATCGAAAAAATCTGTTCATAAAATACTTTCCTGCATTGTGTATTAACTGTTGAAAGAGTAATGGCATCTCCAGGAGGAGACAAGACTCTGTTTCATCCTTTTATCGTTTTATCCCTGTTCATAAAGTTTCCGGACTTCCCTGCTTATAATGTCGACTCCCTTGCGAATCTGCGCATCATCCTGTGCATAGGAGATTCGGATACACTCGTGAGAATGTTGCCAGTCAGCATCCAATCCGGCGAATGAATCATGTCCAGGAATGACAAGTACCCCGGAATCCTTGAGAATTTCATACAGTTTTGCCGCACTGACAGGCAGATTCCTGAACCATAACCACAGAAAAATAGCCCCTTCCGGTTTATGGACATACATAGGCAAATCACGCATGGAGTCCATAAACATATCCATGGTCCTGAAAGCCTTGTCACGGTAAAAAGGCATAATCAGGTTCCTGCCAATATCCAGTACCTGTCCCTTTTCAAAGAGTCGTCCGGCAATAGCAGGCCCCACATTCCCACAGGCAAGATTAAGGATGGTATTTGCATTGGCATAGGCCTGTATGACCTCTTCTGTGGCCACTATGAATCCGGTTCTCACCCCGGGCAGGCCCAGCTTGGATAGACTCAACAGTATAATCGTGTTCTCGCTCCAGTACGGACTGACTTCTTCAAAAATAATATTCGGAAAAGGTGTACCGTAAGCTCCATCAATAATCAGCGGTATGTCATGGGCAGCGGCGATGCTATCCAGTTCGGAGATTTCATTGTCGGTCAGCACATTGCCTGTCGGATTGGTGGGGCGGGACACACAGAATGCCGCTGTTTTTTCAGAGACCTTCAGGTCATCAAAATTGACGCGGTATTTAAACACCTGGTCGCCGAGCATATCAATTACCGGTCTGGTGGATGTAAAAAAATTCTGTTCAAGCCCAGTGTCCGCATAACCAATATATTCCGGCACCAGGGGAAACTGGATTTGCCGGCTTGTGCCATCCGCAAACCTGCCGGCTAGCAGGTTGGAGAGCACATAAAATGCTGACTGGCCGCCATTGCTGATAGCGACATTTTTTTCAGTGACAGGCCAGCCATATTCTGACCGAAGCAGGTCCGCCAGTTGCCTGAGCAGCGTTTCATCTCCCTGGGGAGACTGATATTTTCCCAGGATATTGTAGGCACCGTCATTCTCTTCCAGCAGACTTATAAGGTGCCGTTTATAAACCGCCTCGGCCTGGGCAATGCGCGCCGGGTTACCGCCTCCCATGGAAATCATGTCGGGGCGGGTATGCAAGGCTTCGCCCAGATCTGCCATCAAGTCCACAATCCCTGAATGGCCTGTGTATTTATCGCCGAAACTGGAAAACTTCATTCTATTGTCTGCTTGTTGCACTCTTGTTAATCATTCAATGCCCGATATTATTTTATCGGTCTCAAGAATCCTGCCATGTTAAACCGTGATTGTCGGCCCCCAGGGTGAAGCCCGCGATTATCCGGATTTATTCGGGTAATGCGAACACAAACAGCGCATTCCCCGAATCCGGATAATGAATTTGCGGTGTTAGCCTGGAAGGCACAATACGCGGACTCCCTCCACCCAGACCGGTGGACATCGCAATATACTGTTTTCCATCAATACTGAACGTTATCGGAAAGCCCTGTACGGAGGTGCCCAGCCTGGTTTCCCACAGCACCTCACCCGTCTCAACATCAAATGCCCTGAAATACCGATCCAGGTCACCGGCAAACGCCAGGTTCCCTGCAGTGCTTAATACGCCGGTCAGGAATGATGCCGGCTGTTCAAAAGACCACAACTCTTCCAGGGTACGCACATCATAGGCAGCCAGCTTGCCAACGTTTCCATTGGTACCAGGCATTGGAAACCAGTCCCGATCAACCGCAGCACCACCCCCGCCTGCTACAAAATCGATCTGGGTTGCCCGCTGTCGCAAGCAACTCTGGCTCAATGGGATAATCAGGCTCTCGGTTCCCGGATGATAGCTCATGGCATGCCAGTTCTTGCCGCCGGCTGAAGATGGACATACTTCAAGCCACTCACCGAGACCGGATTCAACGACATCTTCCCGATACTGGGGCCTGCCCGTGTCAGGATCGAAATAGTCAAAGGTAGTCTGAAGTACCGTTTCTGTGTGTCCCAGATATTGTCCCGAAACCCTGTCCAGTTTCCATAGAATGCCGTGTTTACCAACGGAAAAAACTACCTTCTCATCATCAATATCCACCAGAACCCGTTCAAAGGTTTCATCCAGATCAAAGACCTCGCCGGGGACATGCTGGTAATACCAGCGCAGCTCACCTGTATCAGCATCCAGGGCCAGGGTTGAATTGGAATACAGGGCGTCATCAAATACCGTCATTCCCCTGCTGACAGGCATCCAGGGTTTGGGTTGGGAAACACCAATATAGACAATATCCAGATCAGCATCATAGCTGGGCGTTATCCAGGGATCATTGCCGGCCCTGAACATGTCATCAATTCCGCCCCAGGTATCCCCCCCTGTTGTCCCTTCGCGGGCGACGGTTTCAAACTTCCAGAGCAGACTGCCGTCTTCGGCATCGTAGGCACTGACAAAACATTTCTGTTCACGGAAACGCAGACACTGCCCCATTCCGGTAAACACTTTTCCATCAGCCACCAGTGGACCACTGGAATTGCCAAAGCCTTCTCCAATCAGGGTGCTCCAGATCTCCTCTCCATTTTCTGCGTCCAAAGCGACGATACGGGCATCCGGGGTATTGGTGATAATCCGGTCATGCCAGATGGCCAATCCACGCATGGTTCCAGCGCGCCCGCCCAGGCTATGCTCCCAGATTAGGTCACCAACAGTGGCATCCAGGGCCTGTATCTTATTGCCCGGTTTAAAGAGGTACATGATGCCATCGTGTACGATTGGAGACTGCTGACTGTTGGCATTCTCACCCAGTGCCCATACCCATGCCAGGCGGAGTTCATCAACATTGTCCCGATTGACCTGGTCAAGCGCGGAGTAGCTCCAGGCCTGCTGATTACCCCGATGAATTAGCCAGTCGGAGGGATCCGGCGTTCTCAGCATTGCCTCGGAGACTTCACTGAAACCCGGTACATTCCCCTCAATAGTGACCCCTGTAGGCCCTTCCTGAATATCCCCAGCCAGTGGAGCCTGGTATTCATCCGGAGACCCATCCGCCGTGAACTGGCTAATAAGGGCCGCTGAGTCGAGTTGAAGAGGTGTCTCAGCGGCTTCCCCGCCATTGGCAGAAAGAATGAAGGCAGCAAGATCGATATAGGTCTGCTGGGGGAGCCCACCCGCATTAGTCGGCGGCATCGCTGTCATCATTGTGTCAATCAGGTCAGCCACCCTCCTGTTGTTCCAGACACTCGTAAAGGCTGGTCCCCGCAGGGATGCAATTGGCCCTCCCCCCTGCATGTCATTCTGGTGACAACCTTCGGAACAGTTATTCTGATAAGCCGCCAGTCCGGCGGCCACCTGTGCTTCCGTAAAACTGGCTACAGGATCAATAAGGACTTCTGTATCAACCTGTGCAGCCAGGTTTGTCGCTGACAAAACACCGGCGAGCAATCCGATAGAGGAGAGAATCTTCATAGCGGGTCCTTCATTATTATTGTTGTGGGCACCTGTCGCCCTGCGCCTTTGGCTGTGTGTCAGCACCGGCATGATCGGTTCAAGGTTTACTCCCTTCCAATAATACCCAGTTAGCCGGTCCTGTTGCCAGTTGGTGATTTCCACCGATGTTTAGCAAGTTCTACTGTATCCTAACAGGAAGAAATAGAGAAAATGAGCATAAATAACTGTAATTAATAAATTTTTTTCAGACTGGCATAACCCTTGCTGTACGTATGCTGTAGTTCATGAGAAAGACACCGGAATAACAGCTTAGCTAACCGGCTGTCTCACCAACCAAGCAAAGGAGAATAAAAATGTCACGCAGCGAATTGGTTATGAAGAAACTTACGTTGATGGGAATCGGTGTCTTCCTGATGACGGCCATTGTCACCACCGCCCATGCTGATAATACGTCCTCGGTGCATCATGACATTGCTCTTGAGGGTATAGCCGTCGTCGAAATCAGCAATAGTGTCGGCAGTATTCATGTTCTACCTTCCAGGGATGGTGATTTGCATATCGATGTTGAACTGGAAGGCAAAAGGAAAGGCTTTTTCCGTCGGAAAGTGAATGTTGAGGACATGGAGATCAGGGAACGGGGAGACACTATTTTCCTGTCATTCGAGGAAGATAACACCAATGCCAGCTGGTTTATGGAAATACCTGACGTTGAACACACCATTGTCCAGTTGGGAGTTGGCGAAATAACAATGGAAATAAACAATACGGACGTGGATGTTGAAATGGTAGTTGGTGATGTATCAATAAGGGCTCCGGGAAATACAGTAGGACGAATCAATCTCAACGTGGGAGTCGGCGATGCATCCGTTGATGGTGCAGATATCATCACTAACAAGTCAGCATTTATATCCAGGTCAATCCGGGCAGATGGGCATGGCAGCAATGATATGGAAATAAACCTGGGAGTGGGTGATGTGGATATCAGGCTGTTCTGATGAAACCAGACAAACATGACACATCCCGGCAGAATCAGTGGAAAAATGCTTTTAGCTTGTTCAATACTCATTTAAGTTGTATCAATTAGCCATAACCCAAGGACGGGTAGGATTGATTCGATTCTCGAGCATTGAGGTAGGACCATGGAAATTACAACTTTTCTAAAAGCAATGGCAGACAAGGAGGCATCGGACCTATTTTTTTCCGTGGGCGCCCCTGTCAACGTCAAGGTCAAGGGTCATACGCTGCCAATCAGCCGTGACCCTCTAAAGCCAGGCGATGTAAAAAAACTGGCCTACAGCTTTATCTCAGACCAGCAGCGGGCAGAATTCGAAAGGGAAATGGAACTGAACTTTGCCCTGAACCTGAACGATATTGGCCGTTTCCGCGTTAATCTTTACCGGCAGCAAGGCGAAGTTTCCATGGTAATTCGCTATATTCGCTCAATCATCCCATCAATGGAATCCCTGCATCTGCCCCCTATACTCAAGGAGCTTGTTATGGAACCGCGCGGCCTGATACTGGTCGTGGGGGCAACGGGTTCGGGCAAATCCACCACCCTCGCCTCAATGATTGATTATCGAAATGCAAACAAGGAAGGTCATATTCTTACCATCGAAGATCCCGTGGAGTTTGTCTATGAACATAAAAAGGCAGTTGTGGATCAACGGGAAGTTGGGCTGGATACCCTGAGCTATGAGAACGCCCTGAAAAATGCCATGCGCCAGGCGCCAGATGTGATTCTAATTGGAGAAATTCGCGACCGGGATACCATGCAACATGCCATTTCCTATGCGGAGACTGGGCATTTGTGTTTATCGACACTCCATGCAAACAATGCAAACCAGGCTATCGATAGAATAATCAATTTTTTTCCGGAGGCCGCACATCATCAGCTACTCCTGGATTTGTCATTAAATCTCAAATCGGTCATCTCACAGCGGCTTTTGCCTTCAACTGATGGAGAACTGGTTCCAGCCATGGAAATCATGACCCGTTCGTCCTATATCGCGGACCTGATTGAAAAACAGGAGATTGACCTGCTTAAGGAAGCCATTGAAAAAAGCCGGGAACTGGGCATGCAGACTTTCGATCAGGCCCTGTATGACCTTTACCGACAAGGCAGGATTACACGGGAAATAGCACTGGAAAATGCTGACTCCAGGAACAACCTGACTATCCGCATGAACCTGGAAGGCAGCGAAACCGACCGGAGTACGGACGGCCTCGAGCTGACTGATCTTAATTCCGATTTTCAGACCTACGGCAAGGACATCTGACAACCGGAGCAAGAATCAATCATTACCACCCTGGAATGCACTCTGCAGCAGATGGGTAAGCGTATGAACATAGCGTAGCTTCCCATTCTCCACCCTGAACAGATGAGTATCCGGCGAACCGCTTCCACCACCAGGTGTTCCGGTGCCAAATGTACAGTACACCACCACCGATCCGAGGACTTCATCCACAACAAAGCGCCTGTTCGCGATATTGACTCCGGCAGGAACGCCTACTTCACAACTGTCATCGGGTTGCCCTCTTCCCGTATACAGTCCACCCTCAATCCTTACACAGGGAAAGCCCCAGGGAACCTGGTCAATCTGCCCTTCTAGAAAAGCATCCAGGTAGGCATTCGCTGCGGCCACAATGATGCCGCGTGTATCCCTTTCTTCAGCCGGAATAGCCCCCCAGTCTTCCGAAGAGGAATAACGCAGATAGGCCTCTGCATCAAAAAGCCAGTATCCGGTAGTCGTCCATATGATTTCTATTTCGGCAATCTTGTCATGGTTCACGCGCATGCGTGTCCCAAGGACATAGGGTTCATCCTTGTCAGTGACGATAACTTCTGTAAAAGACTGGCAGGAATCTGTGTCATAAATACTGCGATGATGATTGATATTCATGGACTTGTTGATCAGACCATCATCCATGTTCATTAATTCTTCGTTCTCCCAGTACCCTGTACTCGGAGCAAGTGGCAAGTTTGAAATATCTCCTTCTGTCTGGGCTTCAATATACAGATCTGTTGCCCTTTTCAATCCACCGCGCGTACAGCTTACCTGCGCATGCGCAAGCACCGGAAGGATTAGGAAACAGGTCACCATTAACCTGAGCATGTTTATATTTTTCAATTGTATTCTCCTTTTAATGATCCTGGGTGAAAACAGACAGCGGAGCTCGCCGGAAAAGAAAAACCACTTTAACATCGCTGAACTGACCGTAGTTGATCAGCCTGCTGCCCTCCTCCATGAACATCCCGCCCGGTATATTTACCCAGGCAGCCCTGTCCCGTGCCCTGAAAAGTATCACAATGGCTGGCATGAAGGGTAATCAGAAAAGAAGCGACAAGTTATGCGCGCAGGAGGGCTATCGATGTCCGTAACCCAATGTCTCTATGCCCAACACCCTGCCATCCATAAATGTAATCTCTCGCATAAACTGGCGGGGCCCAAAATTATAAGTCCATACATCCACAGGCACCTCAACAACGGAACGATCATAATGAACCAGTTCCCTGCTGGTCAGGTTACGGTAAAGCCAGTTGGGACTAAAATTCATAAGTCTCCTTGAGGGAATACCGGAACGATATATTTTTCGCTGGGAAGCGAACATCGGTTCGCCACAGGCTGCCAGTACCTCGCCCTGACTGTCACCACGTGTGACTAGAGTTCTGTCACAGCGCATGGTATCGGCCATGGCGGGTTGGGCGGCTTGATAGGCAAACAGAAAAACAAGGTTTGTCAGGAACAGGCTGATTTTCTTCATGGTGACTTCCTCCTGTCAAACAGGGTAAATCGCCACAAATGAATTACACCTTAACAGGGAGACGACGGATGCGCTGTCTGTATTTCTCAAGGCTTTGGCTTTCGCCTTCAGCGCTTAGCCTAGATAGCTGATCATTACCCCGGCCGCAACCGCTGAGCCAATAACGCCAGCAACATTCGGACCCATGGCATGCATCAGCAGGAAGTTCTGGGGATTCGATTCCAGTCCTACCTTGTTGGCCACACGAGCCGCCATGGGAACCGCCGAGACACCGGCCGCACCTATCAGCGGATTGATGGGTGTATTACCAAAGCGGTTCATCAGCTTGGCCATAATGATTCCTGTGGCTGTCCCGATACCAAAAGCCACGATACCTAGCAACAAAATTCCGAGGGTCTCAATATTAAGGAACGAATCAGAACTGAGTTTTGAACCAACCCCCAGGCCCAGAAAAATGGTGGTGATATTGATCAGGGAGTTTTGGGCTGTATCACTGAGGCGTTCTACCACGCCACTTTCTTTCATCAGGTTGCCAAAACAGAACATTCCGAGCAGAGGTGCCGCACTGGGCAGAAACAAGGCCACAAGAACAAGCAGGCTTATGGGGAAAATAATTTTTTCACGCTGGGAAACAGGACGCAGCTGTTCCATACGAATTTCACGCTCGGCCTGGGTAGTCAGTGCTTTCATGATAGGAGGCTGGATCATCGGCACCAGGGCCATATAGGAATATGCCGCAACGGCTATTGCTCCCAGCAGTTCCGGGGCAAGGCGACTGGAAACAAATATGGCTGTGGGGCCATCAGCCCCACCTATGATGCCAATAGCTGCCGCATCCGCCAGGGAGAAGTCCATCAAGCCCGCAGCACTGAGTCCTATAGCACCCAGCACGGTGGTGAAAATACCGAACTGCGCGGCGGCCCCAAGAAACAGCGTTCTTGGATTGGCCAGCAATGGACCGAAATCAGTCATTGCCCCGACCCCCATAAAAATCACCAGGGGAAAAATACCTGTCGCTATACCTGCTTCATAAATGTAGTAAAGAATACCGCCAGGTGACTCCAGATGGCCTGCGGCATCATGGACAGGTGCTGCGAGAAACCCTGCACCGGGGATGTTCACCAAAATAGCGCCCATACCAATGGGAAGCAGTAGCAGTGGCTCAAAGCCCTTGCATATCGCAAGATAGACCAGTAACAGGCCCACCAGAATCATGATGAACTGGCCACCCTCAAGCTGATAGAGGCCGGAATCCTGGAAAAGCTGGGTCAGGCTGTCCATTTGATAAGGGTCCGCGTAATTTCTGGAAGTTTCAACCGATGGCCAGCAGTTCATCACCCACAGCAACAGCATTTCCTTCTGCCACTTTTATACTGCGGATTTTTCCTGCTCTGGGTGCCTTGACCTCGGTTTCCATTTTCATGGCTTCCAGAATGATCAGGACTTCCCCTTCTTTCACTTCCTGGCCAACAGTAACATTGACCTTGAAGATATTACCTGCCAGTGGCGCTGCTAGAGGCTCGCCTGCGGCCACGGATGTCGTGGATTCACTTGTTTTTGGCTGCGTTGTTTCAGCCGGCCTGGTGCCTGCTTCCACTTTGCTGATATTGCCACCTTCAGCAACTTCCACAACGTACGACTGGCCATTGACGTTAACCGAGTAAACACTGGTCCCGCTGGAAGCCGGCGTACTGGCAGCAGCTTTAGGTGCGTCTTCCACACCAGTCGGCGCGGGCTCAAAGGCATCCGGATTGCCGCGATTCTTGAGAAATTTCAGTCCAATCTGAGGGAACAGGGCATAGGTGAGAACATCGTCAATTTCGCCCTCACCGCTTTCAAGATTAAAGCCCTCTTCAGCGGATTTCTTGCGTAATTCCTCAGTCAGGCTGTCCAGTTCCGGATCCAGCAGGTCAGCAGGCCTGCAGGTGACCGGCTCTTTGCCCTCAAGCACCCGTTCCTGCAACTCCTTGTTAACCGGTGTGGCTGTGGCACCATATTCACCTTTGAGGATGCCCGCTGATTCCTTGGTGATGCTCTTGTAACGTTCACCTGACAGCACATTGATCACGGCCTGGGTTCCAACAATCTGCGAGGTGGGCGTAACCAGGGCAATGGTGCCAAGATCTTCACGCACGCGGGGAATCTCTTTCAGGACCTCCCCCATCTTGTCAGAGGCATTCTGTTCCTTGAGCTGACTTTCCATATTTGTCAACATGCCACCCGGCACCTGTGCCAGGAGAATTCGGGCATCGACCCCTTTCAGGGCACCTTCAAATTTGGCGTATTTCTTGCGGACGCCCCTGAAATACTCGGCTATCTCAGCCAACAGTTCCAGATTCAGACCGGGATCTCCGGGAAGGTCCTCGAAAATCGCGTTGATGGTTTCAGTGGCAGGATGGCCATAAGTCATACTCATGGACGAGATAGCAGAGTCAACGTTGTCTATGCCCGCCTCGATCGCTTTTACAAGGGTCGGTGTTGCCATGCCTGTGGTGGCATGGCTTTGCATATGCACAGGTAGGCCCACTTCTTTCTTCAGGCGACTGACGAGTTCATAACAAACGTAAGGACGCAGCAATCCGGCCATGTCCTTGATGCAGATCGTATCGGCCCCCATGTCCTTGAGCTGGTGCGCGAGGGTTAACCAGGTATCAATGGTATGAACGGGGCTTACCGTGTAGGAAAGGGCACCCTGGGCATGACCGCCAACCTTCTTGACGCCCCTGATCGCCGTCTCAAAATTGCGCGGGTCATTCATGGCATCAAAAATACGGAAAACATCAACGCCGTTTACATAGGCACGCTCACAGAACTTTTCAACGACATCATCAGCATAATGGCGGTAACCCAGTATATTCTGGGCCCTGAAAAGCATCTGGTGCCTTGTATTGGGGATGGCCTTTTTCAGTTCGCGAATGCGATGCCAGGGATCCTCTCCCAGGTAACGGATGCAGGCATCAAAGGTGGCCCCACCCCAGCTTTCCACCGACCAGAAACCGACCTGGTCAATCTTGTCGGCTATGGGCAGCATGTCTTCAAGGCGAAGGCGTGTCGCCAGCAGGGACTGATGCGCATCACGCAGTACAAGTTCGGTAATACCGACGGGAGATCTGTCTTCAATCATTGGATTAACCCATTCCTGATATCTGTTGCCCATGCGCTAGACAAATTTCTGATGCACAGACAGGGTAAAATTTTTCTGCCGTTGTGAAAGCAAACAGTGAAAATCAAATTCCTGGACTGGTTAGTATTAGTGTTTCGAGCGATGCGCGTGAATGGCTGCGCTGATGACGGCAAGCAGTGTCACTTCGTCAAGCTGACCTGCAGCTCCGGGCTCATGGAGATCTGCGGGTTGAACAGCTCCATATTTCTGTACCAGTGCTGACATGATTGATGTCACGATCACCAACAGGGTCAGGAACACAAATACTGTGCCCATACCCAGTAACATCAGATTAATACCTTCTGATATCAATGCTCCGGAATTCACTCAAAAGGGTCCCTGGTTGCAAAAAATAGTTGCATAAAACTTCATTTGATTTACTGGGATTTCCGGCAGAAATTCCAGTGCCAGCACTCTACAGGAATTCACCAATTTTTACCATGGAAACAGCAAGTTCAACTGTTTACTATGAGATTACTTTAACTTTTCTTTCACAATTCACTATAAAGTTACATCTCCATGGGATTCGTAATCAGTTATACGCTAAATTATACCTCCTGGGATTAACAATCAGGTCGAAACAGGTACCAGACTTTGCACGGTGATCATTCCACACTCCTGACCTCCATACTCCTCCTGCTGGGTGTGTCCACCCTGCTGGTCACCATGTTCTACCGGCTTCGTATCACTTCACTGCTTGCCTTCCTGATTACCGGCGCACTTTTTGGACCAACGGGCTTTGGCATGATTGAAGACCCGGAAGAACTGGCCGCTATTGCCGAGTTGGGTCTTACCTTCCTGCTCTTCATTCTAGGACTTGAGTTCTCATTGCCTCGCCTGATTTTGCTACGAAACACCGTGTTCAAGCTGGGAAGTGTGCAGGTGATTCTATGTGCCAGTCTGTTTTATTTCATACTCCGGTTTTTCAATATTGAATGGCAGATTGCATTGATACTCGCCGGTGGATTGTCCCTCTCGTCAACAGCTGTGGTATCGGGTGAACTCAGCCAGATGGGATTGCTCAAGACTCGCCATGGAGAAATTGCCATCGGCATCCTCCTGTTTCAGGATCTGGTAGCAGTAAGCCTTTTGATCGCTGTGCCGCTGGTGAGCAACCAGGCGGAAAGCTTTTCAGTCAATGCCCTGTTATTCACTATTGGTGAAGGGGTAATTCTACTTGCAGCCTTTTTCTTTACTGGCAGGTACCTGCTACCCCGTCTGCTTCGGGAAATTTCCAAGCAGAAGTCAGACCAGATCCTGGTTCTTGCCGCCCTGGTAATCGTGCTGCTTTCAGCCATGCTGACTTCCAGCATAGGTCTGAGCATGGAGCTGGGTGCCTTCCTTGCGGGCATGATGCTTGGTGATACGCGTTACCGGCATCAGCTGGAAGCCGATATCAAACCATTCAGGGATCTTCTGCTGGGACTGTTTTTTATCACTATTGGTATGCTGGTGGACCTGGGACTGCTGGCGGTTTACTGGCCCTACCTGCTCGTAGCTGGGTTATTGCTGGTAATTATCAAGGCGCTGATGATCACCGGGATTGTAAAACTTCTGGGGGAGACGTGGCGATCTGCTGCCCCGGCTGGCCTCGCACTCGCCCAGGGCAGTGAATTCCTTTTCGCCCTGCTCGCATTGTCTGTCAGGAATACGCTCGTTACGGAAGATGTCGCCTCAAATCTCATCACCATCGTGATAATCAGCATGGTCCTGACCCCTCTTCTGATCAGGCATGGTCCTGCCCTGGTAGACTCCGCCTGGTTACGCATAGGCAGCAAAACCCTTGAATTGAAAGAAGAGAATAGTGCCGTTATTGAACAGCAACAGAAAAAAAACCATATTCTCATTCTCGGTTTTGGTCGTGTCGGCCAGACCATTGCCCGCTTTCTTCGGCCGCTGAATATCGACTATCTGGTACTTGAAACCGATGACAGGAGAATTCGCGAGGCCAGCACCACAGAGGAACCGATTTTTTATGGTGATAGCGAAAGGCTCGATATTCTTAAGGCAGCCGGTGCTGGCCATGCCTGCCTTGCGGTAATCACCTTTGATAATGCTGAAAAGGCTTCCAATATTCTTGAGAACATCCACACCATCAACCCGAACACGCCGGTACTGGTCAGAACCCGGGATGATTCAAGTCTGGACAAGCTGGTTGCCGCCGGTGCCGCCGAAGTCATCCCTGAAACCCATGAGGCCAGTCTCACTATGATTTCCCACATCCTGCTGATGGTGAACTATCCTGACCATATGATCCACAGCATCATAGACAAGGCCCGGCGTGACCGCTACAAGATGCTGAAGGGGTTTTACCAGGGAGAACGCACTGGATTTCTCGATAAAAGTGCTGTTGCAGAAGTTATTCACGCCATCACATTACCCGATGATGCCTATGCTTGTGGCCGGACCATAAGCCAGTTGCATCTTCCTCACGATATCCAGATCCTGGAGGTCCACCGGGGCATCATGGTTATGACAGCGGAACAGCACTTTAACCTGGTCCTTGAAGCCGGTGACATCCTTGTACTCAGCGGTTTCGGAGACAAACTGGATGCCGGTAAAAATTACCTGCTAAAAGGCTGACATGCTTGCTGCCCTGCTTTTTCACCTAATCGCCATCCCCTGTTTCGCGATCCAGCTGACTATCTCTCTTCCAGCCGAAGGCTGGCAGCATGTATGGAAGAGACTTCCCCTGTTTTTTCTCGCCTGGGTGCTGTTCTCCAGCCTGGCAATATTGCATATTTTCGGACATCTCCTGGATATGCTGATATTTCCAGGTTACCGCAAAAGCACTGTCAGCAATCCGGTATTCATCCTCGGCATCCCGAGAAGCGGTACCACCTATTTGCAAAGACGGCTGGCCAGAATCCCCGAATTCACCACCCTGACCACCTGGGAAGCCCTGTTGGCCCCGTCGATCACCGAGAAATACCTTTTCACACTGCTGGGCAAGTGCCTGCTGCCCCTCGAGCAGGGAATAATCAGCATCCGAAAAAAATTCTTCCACCAGATGGATAGCATTCATGAAATACGCTTACAGGAACCGGAAGAAGACTTTTTACTCCTGCTGCCTGTTCTGGGTTGTCTGCTACCGGTATTTGCCTGTCCAGGTTCCAGACATTTCTGGCAACTGGGATATTTTGACGAAAAAGTGCCGGAGCGGTTCAGGAAAATGCTCATGACTTATTACCGAACCTGTCTACAGAAACACCTCGCATTTCATGGAGCCCATAAGCGTCTGTTGAGCAAGAATCCCTCGTTCACCTCATGGATGGGTTCACTATTTGAGTGTTTCCCGGATGCCAGGGTGATAGCATGCACAAGACCCCCCATGGAGGTCATTCCATCCCAGCTAAGCTCCCTACGCCCGGCCATGACTGTTCTTGGCAATGGCAGACTCTCGCTCTCGACGCAGGATAAATTGCTCTGTGTTCTGTACAATTACTATCAAATTCTTACCGGTTATTATGATGAGTCCAGACTCCTGTTTCTCCCCATATCAGCACTTCGAGAAGGCAGCAGCCACACCATGAACTCACTTCAGGACTTTCTCTTTACCGATCAAAGCGCTTCCCCATTGATTGCAGAACAGCAGAACAGCATGCGCAATACCTACAGGAGTAATCACCACTACTCACTTGCTGATTTCGGTCTCAATGAGCAAGAAATCAACAACAGATTCAAGCCGGTCTGGCCCCTAACAGGCCTCCAAAAACAAGATGCCCTGAAAAACAGGCCTGACTGAATCGTGACTTCTTCCAATGTTCCTCCATTAAAGCAGGTTCGACTGCTGGCGATCTCCGATGCAGCACCTTCTCGAAACGGTGCAGGAGCCTATTACCATGACCTTATGGAACAGATGCAGGGCCGGGCCGAACAGGCCCTGTTATATTCACCTACCATTGATGAAAACGGCAAATGGCATGCCGGCCTGATTTTTCCCCTGCCAGGCGACAAAACACAGAAATTATGCTTCCCCAACGTTATTGGAATGGGCAGACTTTTCAGGGAAATGAAGCCGGATGTGGTCGTCATTGCCACCCCCGGGGTCTATGGCATTGTCGGTGCATGGCTAGCCAGGAAAAATGGCATTCCCTACCTCACTGGCATGCATACCTCCTTTGAACAACTGACAGAACTCTACTGGCCAAATTCAATCCAGGGAAAAATCGTTGAGCATTATTTCAGATTCTCCAACGGAACCCTGTTTCGCCATACCGAAGCTGTACTTGGCAATGCAGAACCAATTCTCCAACAGGCAACCACGATGGGAGCACCTGCGACCCGGCTTATCGGCACACCGCTTTCCTCGGAATTTATTACACCTGAACATCACCCCTACCAGGGACATATGGAGAGTTGCCTGTTTGCCGGCCGCCTCGCCCAGGAAAAAAATATTGAATCGCTACTACAGTCTGTCGAGGATTTTCCCGGCATCCGTTTCAGTGTTGCCGGTGATGGACCACTACGCAAAATGGTGGAAGACGCTACCGCACGCCTCGACAACCTTGATTACCTGGGATGGCTGAATCGGAAACAGCTTCGGAAAACCGTTGATGATCATGATGTGGTGTTGTTGCCATCGTATTTTGAAACATTCGGCACCATCGCCCTTGAAGCCATGGCCCGGGAAAAGCTTGTCTTTGTTTCTGAGGGCTGCGGTATTGCTCACTGGGAAAGCTTGACACCAGGACTAGTTGTCATCAGTGAAGATGGCCTGAGTAAAACCCTGCAGGATCAACTCGACAGGTCCCCGGAAGAGCGACAGGCCACTGCCCGATCAGGAAGAGAACGGGCGATTGCCTGGAATAATCAGGTGATGGATCAATGGGCACACATAATCAGCGACACTGTCAGCGATTATGCTGAAAAACATAGTGTGAGCAGGCAGTAACAAACCATGCATGCCCTGGTATCCATTCATGATGTCATGCCCCATACCCTTGATCGGGTCCAGTCCATACTGGACACGATGCCGCATATTCCAGCAACCATGGTGACACTTCTCGTGGTTCCGGGACTTGACTGGCAATCCTCACAGATTGAAACTCTCAGGGGTTGGCAACAGGCAGGTTATATTCTCGCTGGTCATGGCTGGTCCCATAAAGTACGGTTGATCAGGGGGCTTCATCATTCCCTGCACGCCGCCTTCATATCCAGGACAGCTGCCGAGCACCTGTCGCTCACTCAAGCAGAAATAGCGAATCTCATGCAGGATTGCCATGCCTGGTTTTCCGAAAAACAACTGTCACTACCGGATCTGTATGTGCCCCCGGCATGGGCTATGGGCAAAGCAAACGAAATAACACTGGAAAATTCGCCATTCACGTATTTTGAAACGACGTCAGGAATAGTTGATAGCAAGACAGGCAGGAAAATTATTCTTCCCCTGGCAGGCTTTGAAGCCGACAATCTGTTCCGGGCCTGCAGCCTGACACTGTGGAACAGCCTTAACTACACTGCCTCAACGGCAAGCCACCCGCTTCGCCTTGCCATCCACCCTTTTGATCCGGAGTTGAAACTGAAAAATGCCTTACAAAGGATGATCAGCAAAGTCAGTGAGCCCATGGATTACCACTCTCTGTTTCACTGATGCCATAAACTGTCTTGGCATTCTCCCGCCCCCGTCGGGAAATATGACTTACTCAACAATTTCAAATGCCAGCAGCACATTGCCTGGTCTGCCCACAAATCCGGCATTGCCTGAAAGCATGTACATCATATTGCCTGCGATAACCGGGCCGGGTCCATCAAAAGAGGCACCAGTGCCCGGAACACCATTGACTGTGTCAAAACTCCGGTTAGCATTGAACACCCAGATAACCTCCCCGGTGTCAGCATCATAGGCACGCATGCCTCCATCGGCAGAGCCTGACAATACAGCCCCCGGAATTGCCGTTACTGCCGCTGATTGAGTGGCACTGCAGCCTGGCCCCTGGGCACACAAGAGGTCCTGTGGCGGTGTGAACCAGGCCTGCTCTCCTGTGTCCAGGTCAATACCATGGATACCGCCACCTTCTGTAAATATATAGCCTCCTACAGCGACATAGGCCAAACCATCACCGGCTGATGCTCCCCATACACCACCAACCGGGCTGCCCGGACCGGCACGATACTGCCACACCAGTTCACCCTGGTTGTTGGGATCAAGGGCATAAGCCATGCCTGATTTTTGAGGAACGATGATCAATTCCCTCCCGGAACGGGTGGTAGTGAGCAAGGGTGAGGCAGAAAAGTCATAATCCGGCCCCACATCGTCCGGGCAGTTGGCATTGTCGTCACCATCACATCCCATGATCCATACATCCGGCATCAACTGGTTCACCCAGACGCTTTCACCGGTATCCAGATCTACGGCAATTACCGCATCGGATGTACCGGGATCCGGATCCGCATAGGCATTACCGGTAGCCACGTAAAGCAGGTTTCTGTCTTCATCGATGGTAGGAGCACTCCAAATGCCTACACCAGCCGGACCATAGAGCTGTACACCATTGGCACTAATTCCCCGGGGGCGGGGCTCGGGGACTGTGTAATATTTCCAGATAAGATCACCCGTCCGGGCATCCAGTGAACTGACACTGCCACGAAATGTACAACAAGGATAATCAGGATTAGCAGACGTGGATTCTTCCCCAACACCCGACATGGGTACATAGACCCTGCCCTTGTGAATAGTCACAGCCCCAGTACCCCGGATATTGGGATGGTCATCAATCTTTCGCACCCACAGTGCTTCTCCATTCTGTGCATTGACGGCGTAGGCATTGGCCTGGGCATCGACAAAATAGGCAGCATATCCCTCAGTACCGTCATCAAACATAATGGGGCTGATGGAAACCGCGCTGCGCACGCCGCTTCTGGGCAGATAACTCCAGTAAGTACACCCTGTTTCTGCATCCAGGGAATAGAGTGCTCCTGCCCCGTTACCAACAAATATCCTGCCCGCTATGACTGATGGCTGCCCCCGAGCCTGGCTCTCTCCCGGTAATCCGTAAGCCCACTTCAGACGCAGGTTGCCAATATTCTCTCCTGTGATGTCACCATCAACATACCTGGCGTTGCGGACATCTGGTCCCCAGCCATTCCAGGCTGGCGCAAGTGCAGGATTACTCATGGGTGGATTGCTTTCACACATATTGCCGGTCACATCCAGGGTGAGTTCTTCCACTTCCTTGCCTGTCAGGAACCGGGCAACGGCACGCATGTCAGCATCACTCATACCGGTGGCCTGGACTCGCATCAGCCCCCCGGTGAGCGCTGAATAAATAGAATTCGGTGTAAACCGGGCCATATCCGACCTGGCAGGTGCATGAGTATTGGTTTCCGGATCAGGGTTTTCATGACAGGCCGCACAACGGGTGCTGTAAAGTTCCTCACCATCCTGAGCCAGCAGACAGCCTGACAAAAGCGCAGGAACAAGTGTGGTGAGCACCCTGATTGTTTTATTCATTATTTGTTTCCCCTGAAAAAAGATTTGTTGTTCTGACCCTGTTACATATCAACAAGGTGGATGGTAGAAATAATAGATTGCTGACAGCACCCGGACAAGTTTGGCCGTCATGATTGAAACGACTCTTGAAAATCAATAATTATCTATCTGATTATCTGATCGCCCCTGTCGTCTACCGGTGATCCATGAAGGTAAAAATTTCCTCTGCAAAATCCAGGTATGCCGTCAAATGCTCTCCACCTGGCACGTCATGAAACTCTGCTTCAACGCCATGTTCCTGTAACTGCTGTACCACCCGCCTTGAAGCATCGGGAGTATTTGCCGTATCAGCAGTACCATGAATCATCATGACCCTTACTTTTCCCACCAGTTTCTCAAAGGGGTAATTGTCCGTCACAATAGGACCCGCACTGACTATGATTCCTTTGACAGCATCCGGATACTCCGCAGCAAAATGAAAGGCTGAGGAGCCTGAAGGATTCTGGCCATGGATAAATATCCGGGAAATATCTGCATTGTATTCCGTAGCGACCAGATGCAGTACGTTGATCACGTCCTGGTGGGCACGCTGATCCTCCTCTTCCGTCCAGCCTGCTGCAGGCACAGACGGGCCATCGGGACGATCAACCGGGTATGGGCTACCATAGTATGGTTGAAAATATCCCCGGTATCCAAGCGGGGAAATAACGATATACCCACGCTTCCTTGCCTCCAGGACAAGGTCATTATTATTTCTGTGGTTGTTGTTGATACTGGGGCCAGCCCTCAGTGTCACCAGTACAGGCAGGGACTGTTCCGGTGTCCAGTTTTCCGGTACAAACAGGCGATATGGAATCGACTCACCGGTTCCCGGAAAATCATAGGCTCGATACTGTTCGCCTATTTGGCGATACATTGGTGCTCGCGGATTCGGTGTCAGTGACTGGTCAACGTCCATCCCAGGCAAGCCCGCCCCCTGTGCCGGAGCAATGGAACTGACCAGGGCCATCAAAAAAAAGAGGGTCAGGTGACTTTTTACTCTGGTCATTGGCTTCATCCTGGTTTAATTAGTCGGTTAATACATTCAATCTTCCGGTATCTGACAGCGTCATGCAAGCCAGGAATGATTGCCAGTCCTGAGGCCTTTTGCTAGTCTTTTTGAAAAACCTTTGCCAGTGCACAGGTAAATAAGTGAGGGGATCACTATGTTACGCATCAAAGTTTCCAGCCTGTTGTTGCCGGTTATTTTCCTGGCGGCCTGCTCCGGTGACGAAGCAGTCAGCCCGGATTCATCCGGGCACATAGCGGCTGCTCCGGATACCACAGCACAAAACGTCATAGAGGGATTGGTCTCCAGCGTGAACGGCCCTGAAGCCGGCGTATGGGTGATTGCAGAGACGCATGATCTGGGCACCCGTTTTGCCCGCATAGTCGTCACAGATGACGAAGGACGCTATGTGTTACCCGACATGCCTGACGCCAGTTATGATGTGTGGGTTAGAGGTTATGGATTGGTTGACTCAGAAAGAACCAGTGCAACCCCCGGCACCAAACTGGACCTGACTGCTGTAATCGCGCCGGATGCTGCTGCGGCAGCCCAGTATTATCCGGCTGGTTACTGGTATTCCCTGCTGGAGATCCCTGATGCCAATGCATTCCCGGGCACAGGACCCACTGGTAATGGCATCAGTCCAAACATTGAACATCAGGCAGACTACATCCGACTGGTCACCAATGGTGGCTGCGTGGTCTGCCACCAGATAGGCAACAAGGCTACCCGGGAAATCCCGTCCATGTTCAACGGTTACGACACAAGTGCTGATGCCTGGACACGGCGTATACAGTCAGGACAGGCCGGGGGGTTCATGACCCGGACCTGGACAGGCATGGGCGTTGGACATACATCAGCCATGTATGGTGACTGGACTGACCGTATTGCAGGCGGTGAATTGCCACCCATACCCGAGCGTCCCCGGGGTGTGGAGCGCAATATTGTCATCACTCAATGGGATTGGGCAGATCCGACGGCCTATCTGCATGATGTAGTGTCTACGGATCGTCGGAGTCCCACGGTTAATGCCAATGGAAAATTGTATGGTGCCCTGGAAGAAAGCGCAGACTATCTTCCGGTACTTGACCCGGTAACCCATACCATTGACCAGGTACCTCTTACCATGATGGACCCGGAAGCCGGGCCCGTATCCGGCAGTAATGTCCAGCCTTCGCCGAACTGGGGAGACGAGGAGCCCTGGGATTCAGCAGCCAATGTCCACAATCCGATGCTGGATGAAGAGGGTCGTGTCTGGATTACTGCCCGCGTTCGTAATCGAGATAATCCCGACTTCTGCAAGGAGGGTTCTGACCATCCCTCAGCGATGGCTTATCCCACCCAGGCCAATGGACGTCAGCTTGGCATGTATGACCCGGCAACGGGGGAATATCACCATATCGACACATGCTTTGGCACACATCACCTGATGTTTGCTGAAGATGAAGACAACACGCTCTGGACCAGTGGTGGCGGTCAGGTCATCGGGTGGCTCAATACCCGGGAATACCTGGAAACCGGTGACTATGAGGCCGCCCAGGGGTGGACCCCTTTCATTCTTGATACCAATGGCAACGGAGTCAGGGATGATTATGTTGGGCCTGATGATATTCCGGATGCCTCCAGGGATATGCAGATATTTCCCGGTTTTGGTTTCTATGCCGTCAATCCTGCTCCGGATGGGTCCATCTGGGGCACCATACTCGGCTATCCGGGCGCTGTTGCGCGCCTGGTACCCGGCGAAAATCCCAGTGAAACGGCCATCACCGAATACTACGAACTACCAGTGGATGAAAATGGCGATGCCATTGAGGGATTTTCCCCTCGCGGTGGTGATGTGGATCGTAACGGGGTCATGTGGGTTGCCCTGGCCAGTGGCCACATGGCCAGTTTTGATCGTTCCAAATGTACTGGGCCACTGAATGGTCCTGAAGCTACCGGACAGCACTGTCCTGAAGGCTGGACCTTTTATGAAGAACCCCTGCCACAGTTCAGCAATCTGGATCGTCCTGGTTCTTCCGAAGGTTCCTATTTTACCTGGGTTGATCAGCACAACACCCTTGGTCTTGGGAAAAATACGCCTATCAATACAGGCAATCAGAGTGGCGCCTTGCTGGCACTGAATGATGGGGAATGGGTGCGTATGCGGGTGCCCTACCCACTGGGTTTCTATACCAAGTGGATGGATGGCCGTATTGATGACCCGGATGCCGGATGGAAAGGCAGGGGTATATGGGCAACATTCTCAGGGCGAGCCCCCTTCCATATGGAAACAGGAAAAGGTACAACGAGTATTGTCTATCATTTCCAGGTGAGACCGGATCCACTTGCAAAATAAATTGCTAAAAAAACCGCCTTCCGGCGGTTTTTTTTATTTCGGAGGTTCAAGCAGGTCCGGAGCAACATTGATCGGAGCCTGCAGGGTAAGCAAGAAAGCTTCCACCTGTTTACGTTCGAAAGGCAATAATCCAAGCGGGTCTTCCGCCTCATTATGACCAATCATGGCCAGTGGCGAATCATTATAATGGCGAATGGTGTCAGTCAGTGTTGCGATCTGACCCTTATGCATATATGGCGCTGTTTTGGCCAGATTTCTTAGCGATGGCGTCTTGAAAGCACCGATCAATTCAATACCCTCTCGAGCATAAACCAACTCAGGGCACTGGCCTTGAGCAGCATCACTGTATGCCCCCAGACAATTGAATGGATCTTTGCGTACCTGCCGCAAACCATCAACCCTGCCACGGTCCGGCAGATCACCCGGATAGGAAATAATGCCGGTATTGTGAAACTCATTATTGGTAAACAAGGGGCCATTGTGACACTCCATGCAGCGACCTTTATCAATGAAAAGTCTCAATCCTTTCTTCTCCGTGGCGGTGAGAAGATTGTCGGCATCAGCATCATTATTCAGGACGGCCGAGGCATATTCATCAAATCGAGAGACACCTGGCACTATTAATCGCTCATAGGAGGCAATCGCCTTACCCACATTGGCAAAAACACGGTTAACCTGTCGCCGGTCATCCTCATTCATTAACCGCCATGCCTGATCCCATGTCTCAGTGGAGCCAGGACCGGCATTGTCAGGGAAACGGTTCCTGTTTGAAAAGTCGGGCACTTCACCAAACAGACCGGCATACTGTTCACGGTAGTCGGGATCCTCCATGATCAGCCTGGCTATATTCAAACGATTGTTTCCCATTTCCTCCGGATCTTCCAGGGGAGAGAGAGCCTGAGCCCAAAGACTGTCCCGGCGACCATCCCAATAGAGCCAGGGACTATAGGCAAGACCTGCGATGCTGGGTGTATTCCGTCGGGAATGCCCCAAAGCTCTTGCCTTGTCGAGTCCATCCGTAAAATTCAGCTCAGGCCTGTGGCAGGAAGCACAGGAAAAAGCACCGTTTACGCTAAGACGTTTGTCAAAAAACAGGGCATGTCCCATGTCAACAGCCAACGGACTGTCAGCCACGGCATTGGAAGGATCCTCCGGCAGGGGTGGCAATGTTTCCAGCCACAGGGAACGTATCAGAACTTTTTCGGCATCCGTCCATGGTGATGCCGGCCAGAATGCCAAACCTGCATACGTTACAAGCAGTATCAGAATAAGTACGACACCGGAAAGCAGAGTCTTGAAAGCACGGGGATGAGCTTGTTTCATAAATCCAGGGTTATCACTACATTGTCACTGGCACCTTCAGTTTCGATGTTCAGTTCAAGTTCCCAGTACCCCATCATGTGAAATCTTAACCCTTGAAGCATGTATTGCCCTCTTTCACCGGGTTTGATAACCGGCGCCGTGGGAAGACCATGATTATGGGCAGGCATGCCACCCTCAACGGAAACCTGTGCATCGCTGACCGGGACGCCATCAGCATCTGTAATAAACAGTGTCCATTCATGAATCTGGTTTATTACTATCGGATCAAGTTCGCTCTGGTAACTGACAAAAAACTGACCTTTTTCAGAAACCCATTGTTTCTGGTCAGCACCATTGACTGCCACGGATATAAACAGGACAGCCATGAGAAGCAGTCCTTTAAATAACCTGTTTTCCAACATTCGCATTATCCCGATTCCACTACACGCCTGGTTTTACAACAATATTTATGAAGAATTTATACGGTAGCGACGCCATTTAGATTGCATCAAGCCGTTTTTTCTTTTCCCGATTCATCCACCAGTAACCACCCTGGATGAGCATGGCAAGGATGATGAACAAAGGAACATATCCGTACCCTACATACCCCACTTCAAAAGGAAATACTGCGGTATACAGTTCATGGGTTTCGGGATGCCGGGCAGTCACCACACCCAGGTAATTGCCGGATTCTTCAAATTCATGGCCGATAGAAAAAATATCCGGCGTGCGCATTGGCGGCTGGTAAACCACGGTAGCCGAATCTATCTCATCCTGGCCCAGTGCTTCGACATCCTGAATCTTGGCAAAGCGCCCATACCCGGTGATGTCATGAATAATACGGAAGTCCACCGGCACCTCACCAAGATCTCCATAGGTATATTCCATGACAAAAATTGTTTCGCCTGTATCTGGCAGGTCTTCACAATAATCCTGGTGCCCTTTTGTCCTTGGTTGGTAAATCTTGAAGTGCGCACTATAGAAACCGATCTTGATAATACAGAGGTCACCATCAGGCGTAACACTGCCATGAGCCTGAACCTGTGAGAATGCACAGAGCAGGCATACTATGGAAATTAACCGGCACAGATTCATGGGGAGCGGAATGTAATGGAAGACGGGGTTAGGAGTAAAAGCCGCGTATTGTACACCTTCTCCGTGGTTCCTTGTAGGGACACTATTTCAGGGGCAGGTAAACATCCGTGATCATTTCATGCTCCCTGACATCGGGCCCCACATTTACGTAATGAAAGAATATCGGAAAATCCCCGAGCATTTCGCCACTATCAGGCAGCCACTCATAAACAAGATATTCCGCAGCCGTCACATTGTCTCTTGACCCGACATGTCGGGTAACTGCGCATCGACAGGCAGGAATGACCTTGTTTATCACCCCATGAGGGTTTTCCCTGATCGGAGAGTTGACGGAAACACAGATATCCATTCGGTAATCTTCGGGAAAAGTATTCCTGGGGTCGGTGTAATGAATCCCGAATGTTTTCCCATTGTCCGGACGCACACCATTTTCCTGGCGCCACTGGATAAATTTCATGGAGGATTTGTATGTTAGATGCTCAGGTCCCTTGTGTTCAATGGCAGCAACTGTAGTTTCAGGAAAATCAATGATCTCTACCTGCATATTTTTTGTCCTTTGGCATTGTTGATTTGATGAATACTGCACCAGCCACCATTTTTCCCAGTCCGGCTGACGTCGAAATGTGGACGGCGCCTGTCCATATAACTGCTTGAAAGCCCTGGAAAAGGATTCGGGATGTTCAAAGCCCACTTGCAAGGCGATATCAATAACCCTATTGGGTTTGTTGAATACCAGCTGCAGGGATGCCCTTTTCAGGCGCGCCTGCTGGATGAACCTGTTCAGGGTAATTCCCGTACAACTGAGAAACAGGCGGTGAAAATGAAACCGGGACATGCCACTCATATCGCCGATTTTTCCAAGACTTAACTCTTCATCGAGATTTTCACGGATATACAGCAATGCCCGGGATATTCTGGGATCTGCTTTTTCCCGGCCATAACCTGGTTTCCTTGTTTTCATGGTCTTGCGACTACGCCTAATCTGAATGAATCTGTGAACAGTATCGATCATTCCTGTCAGAAAAACCTGACCAGAATTGCTCTTTACAATTAGAAATGCAAAATTTTTCCCGGGGCATTAAAATCGCGCCTCTCAATCATTGACCCCGGATCACACTGGCTTACCAGGATCACATAACAATGAACAAATTTACCGGTTATCTGCTCTACGCCTTTGCGTTCCTGCTTTATTTACTCACCGCAGTGACATTCATCTCCTTCCTTTATGCAATCACTATCCGGGATACCTTATCGGCGGTGGAGTCGGCATTCGGTACTTTCGTAATTATGATAGCCATGCTGGTCATGGCCAAATTTGCTCGTGATGCAGCAAAAACCCGGCTTTCGGTAGAAAATGATGCTGATTCGGACAGAAATGAAACATCTGCGTCTACTTCTGACAGCGAGACGTAAAAAACCCGGCTCTCTCTGATTCAGCAGCTTATTAATGCAGGTCAATCAAGAACTCATAAACAGGCTGAATTCTATGGAAAAGTTGGCCTGAAGCGCCCAAAATTCCTTGCTCTGAATGGGGGGATGCATTACCATCTCGGCCTGATTAAAGGGCCGGCTGCAGCTTTTCGGCCCGGGATCCGGGAACAGCGTTTAAATTCTAAACTTTTTTATTTAAAAACATCAGGTTACACGTTTCAACACCCCGCATCATACCTTGCAGTATGACTGGAAAGTGTAAACCGGACCTGGTGGCAATGCCTTGGTAAAGATGTCCACTATTCGAAAGAACATCACAGTAAGTCCAGACATTGACTCGTTAATTGGGTACTGCTCTGCTCCCTCCCTGAAAAACCAGAATTCCCATGACTTCGTATATCCTGTTGCCGAACAGTCACATGTTGCCAGGACATTGTCGGAATACGCTTTTCATAAAACTGTAAATTCTGTCTGGGTTCAGTAATGTCCCCTGCAGGTTAAATTAAAGGACCGGAAATATATGGCACTCGTAGTCTCTATTCTCGTACTTATCGTACTCACTGTCTTTTTCCATTTCTGGAGCCCATGGTGGTTGACTGAAATTGCCTCTAACTGGGGAGCAATTGACAACACGATCTACATCACCATGTGGGTAGCCGGGTTTGTCTTTCTTGCGGTTAACCTGTTTCTGGCCTATGCCATTTACAAATACCGCTATGACAAAAACCGCAGGGCTAACTATGAACCAGAAAACAAGAAGCTTGAAGTATGGCTGACAGGTTTCACCGCCCTTGGTGTTGCTGCCATGCTGACCCCGGGACTGTTTGTCTGGGCCAGCTTCGTTCAGCCGCCCGAGGACGCCCACAAGGTAGAGATTGTTGGCCAGCAGTGGCAGTGGAGTTTCCGCTATCCCGGTGCTGATGGTGTTCTGGGTACTGCGGATACTTCATTTATTTCCGAAAGCAACCCTCTGGGTGTCAATCCGAACGACCCCAATGGTCGCGATGACATCATCGTGGAAACCAAGGAAATGCACTTGCCTGTCGGAGAAAATGTGCATTTGCTCCTGCGTTCCAAGGATGTGCTGCATGATTTTACAGTTGCCCAGTTCCGCGTGAAGATGGACATGGTCCCCGGTACCGAGACTTACATGTGGCTCCAGCCTACCAGGACTGGCCGTTTCGACATTCTCTGTGAAGAGCATTGCGGTCTTGCGCACTTTGCCATGCGCGGCAAAGTCATTGTTGAGGAACGCGCGGATTATGATGCTTGGCTCGCAAGCCAGAAAACCTTCGAGGAAACCCAGAACATGCCTGTAGGGAATGCCCAGGCAGGTCAGGCTTCCTATGCTGTTTGTGCTGCCTGCCATGGGGCTAACGGCGAAGGTAACGTGGCGTTGAATGCGCCCAAGCTTACAGGTCAGCAGGACTGGTACCTGCGCCAACAGATAGGCTATTTCAAAAATGGTGTACGCGGCAGTGATGCTGATGATGTTTACGGCATGCAGATGGCACCTATGGCCGCAACTATGGCTAATGACCAGATCCTGAATAATGTTATTGCCTACATCAATACCCTGCCCGACACCCCGGCTGAGGAAACTGTCACCGGTGATCTGGCTAATGGTGCCAATCTTTACCAGGGCAAATGTTCCATTTGTCATGGTGATAATGGTGAAGGCTCATGGAATACCCATGCGCCCAGGCTGGCTGGTATGACAGATTGGTATTTGGTAAGACAACTGCAAAATTATAAAGATGGTGTCCGCGGTTCTCACCCTCAGGATCAACAGGGCTACCAGATGCAGCACATGGTCTCAGCGCTCAAAGACGAGCAGGCTATCGATGACGTCGTTGCGTACATCAACACACTGCAGTAACAGATTACAAGATTTAGCTAAAACGTAACCGGACTGCATTACAGGCCGGTTGTAACGAGGAGAAAGTAATGGCTTATATACCCATAGCGGATCAGAAAGAAGATTTACATGATCATCCGCACAGCTTCATCAGCAAGTATGTATTCAGTCAGGACCACAAGGTAATTGCGATCCAGTACGGATCTACCGCAATTGCTGTGGGCTTGGTCGGAATGGTGCTTTCTGTACTGATGCGCCTGCAGCTAGGTTATCCCGACACATTTGCATTTATTGACCCGGCTGACTACTACCAGTTTGTCACCATGCACGGCATGATCATGGTGGTTTACCTGTTAACCGCCCTCTTCCTCGGGGGATTTGGTAACTACCTGATTCCTTTGCAAATCGGTGCCAGGGACATGGTATTTCCATTCCTGAACATGCTGAGTTACTGGTTCTTCCTGGTATCCTGCATCATCCTGATGTTCAGCTTTTTTGTCCCAGGCGGCCCCACGGGTGCCGGTTGGACACTTTACCCACCTCAAGCCATTACTGAAGGAACGCCAGGATCCGATGCCGGCATCCTTACCATGCTTGCCTCACTGGCCGTGTTCATCGTGGCCTTTACCATGGGTGGTCTGAACTATGTCACGACCATCCTGCAGGCCCGCACCCGCGGCATGACCCTGATGCGCATGCCCCTGTCTATTTGGGGAATTTTTGTGGCGACAGTACTGGGTCTGTTTGCATTTCCTGCTCTGTTTGTTGCTGCAGTGATGATGCTGTTCGACAAGCTGTTGAACACAAGCTTCTTCCTGCCGGCCATTGCCGCACTGGGTGAAACTGTGCCACGTGAAGGCGGTAGTCCGATTCTGTTCCAGCATCTGTTCTGGTTCTTTGGTCACCCGGAAGTGTATATCGTCGCCCTGCCAGCATTTGGCCTGGTCTCTGACGTACTTAGCTGTCATGCGCGCAAGAATATTTTCGGCTACCGTATGATGGTATGGGCGATTATCGCCATTGGCGGATTGAGCTTCATCGTATGGGCGCACCATATGTATGTATCAGGCATGAATCCCTACTTCGGCTTTTTCTTCGCCTTCACCACCCTGATCATTGCTGTTCCGACAGCGATCAAGGTATACAACTGGGTACTTACCCTCTGGGAAGGCAATATCCGTCTGACAGTGCCCATGCTGTTTGCCTGCGGCTTCATCTTTACTTTCGTCCATGGCGGTTTGACCGGCATTTTCCTCGGTAACGTGACTGTCGACCTGCCCCTGTCAGACACCTACTTTGTGATCGGTCACTTCCATATGGTGATGGGTCTGTCTCCCATCCTGACACTGTATGCCGCCATCTATCACTGGTATCCAAAAATGTCAGGCAAGATGTTTAATGTCACGCTCGGCAAGATTCATTTCTGGGGAACCTTTATCGGCGCCTACTCCATATTCCTGCCAATGCACTATCTTGGCCTGATGGGACTGCCACGCCGTTATTACGCCATGGGTACTACTGAATTCCTGCCGGATTCTGTACAGACCATGAACGCAAATATCACCATGGCAGCTATCTTTGTCGCTATCTTCCAGCTGGTATTTCTGGTCAACATGATCTGGAGTACATTCAAGGGCAAAAAATCAGAACCCAATCCATGGGAAGCGACTACCCTTGAGTGGCATACCGCCGAGCATCCTCCTGGACATGGCAACTGGGGTCCGGAACTGCCGACTGTGTATCGTTGGGCTTATGAGTACAGTGTACCAGGCGTCAAGTCCGACTTTGTTCCCCAACATATTCCTGCTGAGGAAGTGGAAACAGTCGACGGGACTCCATACAAAGGACACGAAGAGTAATGAGCTTTTTCAAAAGCATCTTCGACAAGCCCTGGGACACCCAGGGTGAAAACCCCGCCCTGATAGGGACCGAGATTGCGGAGGGTCTGCATCCCAAAAGGATCGCCCTTCGTATGTTCCTGGCGGTGGTTTTTGTGCTGTTCATGCTTTTCATTACCGCTTATTTTATCCGTATGGAACTGGATGACTGGCGTCCCTTACCTGAGCCCGGCATGTTATGGGTAAATACAGGTCTACTCTTCCTCTGCAGTATCGTCATGCAATGGACACGTAACATTGCCCAGGACGACGCCATGCAGGGCAAGGTCAAATGGGGAATGATTATTTCCGGTGCCTTTTCGCTGGCCTTCATTTTTGGACAATTGCAGGCCTGGCAAGAGCTCAATAATGCCGGTTTCTATATGTCCAGCAATCCCGCTAATTCGTTTTTTTACCTCCTCACCGGTTTGCATGGATTACATATCCTTGGCGGCCTGTGGGTATGGACACGGTCTACGTTCAAGATTCTGTCCGGTACAGAGGTCAAAGCCATCCGCTTGAGTGTGGAACTGTGTGCCGTTTACTGGCACTTCCTGCTCCTGGTCTGGCTTATCCTTTTCGCCCTATTGTCTTATACCTGAAAATTGTAGGAATTATTTATGAGTGGAGAATCACTTACTCTATCCCAGCACGGCCAGACCATGGTTGAAGACTGGGCAAGCGATAAAGAAACTTTCCATGTGCCCTGGGGCAAAGTAATGATGTGGATGTTCCTCGTTTCCGATACATTCATCTTCAGCTGCTTCCTCATTGCTTACATGAAATTGCGCAGGACCGTGACTGATCCGTGGCCCTACCCCAGCGAAGTATTCTCACTAGAAATCTTTGGAAGTCCCGTTCCACTGATACTGATTGCGATCATGACGTTTATCCTGATTACCAGCTCCGGTACCATGGCCCTCGCTGTAAGAGCCGCTCAACACAAGGATAAGGCTACAGTTTTCAAACTTATGCTAATCACAGGCCTGTTTGGTTTGTGCTTTGTCGGCATGCAGGCATTCGAGTGGAGCAAGCTGATCAGTGAAGGTGTACGTCCCTGGGGTAACCCGTGGGGTGCCATGCAGTTTGGTTCAATTTTCTTCATGGTTACCGGCTTCCATGGCCTCCATGTAAGTTGTGGTGTCATTTACCTGTTGATTGTGGCCTTCAAGATTCGCCGCGGTGATTACGACAAATCCGGTGATTATTCCATCGTGGAAATCTCAGGCTTGTATTGGCACTTTGTTGACCTGGTCTGGGTATTCATTTTTGCATTTTTCTATCTCTGGTAAGAGAAGTAAGGGGTTTATAAATTATGGAAAACGTTGCGACACACGAAAACACACAGGATCATGGTGATGGCGAACAGGAACATGGCATCGGCATTTACCTGAAAGTCTGGACGTTACTGTTCGTACTCAGCTTCTTCTCATACCTGGTTGACTACTTCGACTTCCAGGGATTACTGCGCTGGAGCCTGATCATTATTTTCATGCTGCTTAAAGCCGGCTTCATCATTGCCGTATTCATGCATGTTATGTGGGAGCGCATGGCACTGATTACAGCCATTCTTGTACCACCATTACTGCTGATTACCTTTATCGGCATTGGTCTCTCAGAAGGCGCTTATGTCTTCGACACACGCGTTGAATACATGGGGCATGAAGCAAATGCTGAACGAATTCATGTCGAGCATGGTGGCGACCATGGCGCAGAACATACCGAGGAAACCATGGAGGGAGGGCACTAATGTCGCCCTCCTGCATCCTCAAGTAAGGAACAAGGCAGATTATGACAACCGATAACGACAAACTTGAACAGTACGAAGAAGGCAGTGATAGCGATGCAGACGCTTTTGCCTTCATCATGATCATCATTATTGCCGGACTGACTCTGGTCCACTATCTCAACGGTTAATACCGTCCTCTGCCCTTTTCGGGCTCTTACCAATCAAGTAAATAGTTACCCAGGTGTTGATATAGGTCAATGCCACGGGTGACTGTTGTTCATATACTTTTCCCTGTACTTACACATAAACGAGGAAAAGGACATGGTATTCGCTCTTTGTACAGCTCTCGCAGCAATTGCTATTGGCGGCATCGTCATTACACTGGCCGGCATCGCATCAAATAAAATCGCCGTATAAGCTTCAGACAGTCTCACTCTCTCCCGGCCGGCTATTTGCTCTTAGACAAGCAGATTCCGACCGGTTCTTTATTCTCTTCGCGTTAATTCAAAGCACTATCTGTGGCATAATTGAAATTTTAATTTCTCATCAATTGCTACACTTCTATGAACACCAAGATATTTACCTTCGGTGAACTGGAAATCCGGTTTAACTGGATAATCGCTTCTTTCGTCCTCGCCACTTTTGTGGCTCTTGTCCGGCTTGGAGTCTGGCAGATGGGCCGTGCCCAGGAAAAAATTGACCTGCAGCTGACCTATGAGGAAATGGGATCTGATTCGGCGGTTCCAATTGAAGACGTGGGCATGTCAGGTCTTGAGAATGATGCCAAAACCATTCAGAACCTCCATATCACAATGATAGGTGAATTCCTTAATGATAGAAACCTGTTCATGATTTATCAGACTTATGAGGACAGCCTGGGCTATGAAGTGGTCACTCCATTCAAGCTTGAAAGTTCTGACAAAATAGTCTTTGTCAGCAGGGGTTGGGTTTATGCCAGTACTTATGAGGAAATTTCAGGCAAGGTGGATCCCATCCTTGGTAAAAGGACCGTTGAGGGACAGATTTTTGTGCCGACCCCCAAACAGGCTGAAAGAACCAATGGTATTGAATTCAATCATCCACGGTGGCCACTGGAAATTCGGTGGCTGAATGTATTGGAACTGGATCCTCTCTTTGAGGAAACGATTTTCCCTTATGAAGTCAGGATGGATGAAGAGCAGGAGGGACTGTTCATCAGGCACTGGCCAACCGTGTACGTAGATACCGGGAAAAACTATTCCTATGCTCTCCAGTGGTGGTCAATGGCCATTGCACTGCTCATTGTCACGTTTGTCCTGAGCAGCAACATTCTGCAGATCATGAAGAAACGTTCAAAGCCTTTATAGGCTTGCCATCCACATATTGAGCCGTGTAATCACTGTGCTATTCTGTGACAGCAATCTACAACGAACCCTCCAGGAGCCTCTCATGATCCGCCTGTTCTTGATCCTTACCTTACTGTGTTCCTCTTCCCTGCAAGCCCAGGATTCCATCCAGCTAAAACTCCAGGGTGCTATAAACAGTGATATTCGGCCAGAAACCGATATGGTTAGGGACCAATACCGCAAACCGGCGCAAATCCTGGACTTTTTCGGTCTGGAAGCGGATATGCGTGTGATTGAAATCTGGCCGTTTGGTGGCTGGTATACGAAAATCCTGGGACCTGTGCTCAGGGAAAACGGCATGCTTTATACGACCCAGCCAGATCTGGGCTCCTACAGTGATGCCCTTGAACCGACTCTGGCACTCCCAGGGATGGATAAAGTTGTCAAACTGGATTACCAGGCACGGGAAAAAAGCAATGCCAGGGACATGTGGATAGGACCTGGTGATAACTGGGATGTTGCCCCCGTGGATATGGTCCTGACTTTCCAGAATTACCATAACATGGGTTATGAAGACAGGATGGCCTTGAACAGGGTGGTCTACAACGCCATGAGACCCGGCGCCATTTACGGGGTTGTGGACCATACACGCAGACATAACGAGCCAGGAGCGCGCTTTAACGGCCGTCGAGTGGACCCTGTCCTGGTAATCAAAGAGGTTCAGGATTCAGGCTTTGAATTAGTTGATTACAGTGACCTGCTCTATATGCCAGATGACACGCTCTCACTCGAGGTTGGACAGCCGGAAGTCAGCGGACGCTCTGACCGTTTTGTGCTGAAATTCCGTAAACCTGAATAGCCTATTTGGAGGTCAGTCTCCAGATGCCGTCCCAGTTTTCCGGGTCACCATCTGCAATCAGGTGTTCACAGCGCTCCACATAGACCTGTGAACACCGGTCGTCCGGGTTAAGCGTCAGCACTTTCCTGAACAGTTCCATGCCCTTTTCCCATTCACCCGCCTGGTAACACTCCATGCCATCCCTGAAGATGCCTAGTGCTTCGATCATATTAGGGAAGGATTCATCCGTGTGATAATCCAGTAACTCATAGATTCCGACCGGCTCTGTTTTCCCTTTCACGACTACATTATCTACAAGACGGTGGCGATAACTGCTTTTTAGGCCATCCAGACAGCTCTATGAGATCAGGATATGAGACCCATATTCCTTATTGGCCCCTTCAAGGCGTGATGCCAGGTTAACCCCGTCTCCGATCACAGTGTAGTCCATACGTTTCGGGGAACCGATATTGCCTGAAATAACATGACCAGTGTTAAGTCCAACACCGATATCAATAGGATTCTTCCCCAGACGTTTCATCTCCTCATTGAAGCGTCCCAACTCCATCATCATTCTAATAGATGCTTTGACCGCCCGGTCCGGGTCATCTTCGTGAGGGAATGGTGTTCAGAACACTGCCATGATGGCATCGCCAATGAACTTGTCCAGCATTCCCCCTTCGTCGGTTATAACATCGACCATCAGGGTGAAATAGTCATTAAGCAGTTCAACAATGCCCTGTGCCCCCAGCTCTTCACTCAGTGTGGTAAAACTTGGAATATCCGAGAACAGGATGGTCGCCTCACTGTCCTGCCCACCAAGAAGTTCGCCACCGTCGCCCATCAGTTTGTCAGCCAGACCAGGGTCCATGTAACGGGAGATGGTCGACTTCATGCGCACCTCAGAGCTGATATCCTCTAGCATGATCATGGTACCCAGCTTGTCTTCATCCTTACCCTGCAACGGCAATACAGTGGCATTGACCGAGACTTTCTCGCCCCGGCAATGAAGGGTTGCATCCATTATGATTTCCGCTTGCTTACTCGCTGCCACTTCACTGATTTTTTCAACAATCCACTGGTTATTTTCTCCGAAAAATTCGTTCGAGGGCTGCTGGAGAATTTCCGACTCCCTGATCTGCAGTATTCGCTGCCTTGCCTTGTTGCAGGTAAATATGATGCCGTCATTGTCCAGAGTTAGCACACCATTGGACATACTTTCCAACATACTCTCATTATAATTTTTCACTTCCTGGACATGCTGGAAAAGACTGGCATTTTCTAGACCGATCGCTATCTGGGAAGTGAAGGCTGTCAGGCGTTGGTTATCTTCCTCGGTGAAGGCCCCCCCTCGTTTATTGAGCACCTGGGTGACGCCGATAATTTTTCCATCCTTGTTCCTGACTGGTGAACACAACATGGATCGGGTGAAATAGCCTGTCTGCTTGTCTACCGCGGGATTGAAACGCAGGTCAGCATAGGCATAGGGAATATTTACTGACTGGCCGCTGGAAAAACACTACCGGCGATTCCGGCGTTATTGGGAAAACGGAGTTCAGTAGCTCCCAGTCCCTGGCCAATCTGGGTATAGAGTTCATCGGTTCGCTCATCATTGAGAAATAATGTCGAACGGTCAGCATTGAGCATCTTGGTCACAGCAGACATAATCATCTGTAGCAAAGGACCCAGGTTTATTTCAGAGGATACATCAGACACCACACGAAGGAATTCAGCTTCCTGCTGCCGCAGGGCATTCATTCTCTCCACATACATGGTCCCTTGCAGAACGATTGCCACCTGGGTATTGATGGCTTCTACCAGTTTAAGATCTTCATCCGTGAATGCCCCCTCCTTCTTGTTCAGGGTTTGGGCAACTCCAATGATTTCACCACGGACCGCCCTTACCGGTACACACAGGATATTGCGGGTCGTAAAACCACTCTTCTGGTCGATGCTCTGGTTGAAACGCGGGTCTTCATAGGCATCCTTGACAATAAGTGCCTTGCCATGGGTAAACACCCAACCGGCTATGCCCGTGTTATTCAGGAATCTTATCTCTCTTTCAACACCGCCCAGGGCAATGCGTGAATAGAGTTCATCCGTCTGTGGATCTTTCAGAAACAGGCTGCCTCTTTCAGAACCGGTCACCTGTGTGACTTCTTCTACGATCACCTGCAACTGATGATCCAGATTGTCAGCCCTGGCCACTTTCTGGCTGATATCCAGCACAAGCTGGGCTATATCCTGCCCTTGCATGGCAGTCATGGAAACAGTATTTCCATTGGATGCATGCTCTCCAGTCTTGTCCTCAAATGCCACGGCGTCTTTAACAGGATGTTCAGGCACGGCTTTCCTCCAGCTGCGCTCTTAACCGGGCAACAGTCTCATGTAATTCTGAATTTTCGTCCTGGCTCTGCCGTTTCATTTCACGCAGGGACTCTTCATGATTGAATTTGAAAAGTTCCAGTTCTTCACGGAGAGATGCCACGGTTTTCTCAAGTTGCCGGTGCTCATTCCGGGCAACGGCTTTTTCATTTTGCAGCGACATGTCACCCTCAAGTTTTACCTGTTCAAGCTGGGTTCTCAGTGCTCGTGACGTATTGGATAACTGGTTGACCTCGGCACTCCAGGTGGCCTTGTTCTGCTGGAGCTCCTCCTGCCTTTCAAATTGCAGGTTTTCCATTTCGTGTCTTTGTTTCTGAATCGTGTCTTTCAGCAGACCAATCTCGGCAGCCGACTCCTGATGAGCCCTCTGAACAGCCTGCTCCTTTTCCAGAAGCATCGCATCAATCTGTGTCCTCAGGTTCTGGGCAATTTCTTTAAGCTATGCGATTTCCTTCCCTGCTTCGCGCACAGCTTCGGAAATTTTCTGGTCGGTCTCGTCATGGGCCTGATCCAGTTCCTCACGCAGGGCACTGATCGTTTCTTTCAGATGCCTCAGCTCTTTTTGTGATTCCAAGTCATAATGCTCAGACTGTTGTGAAAACCTGCTTTCAGGCTCTTGATTTTCCATGGAATTTTATCTTTCATCCAACATGATGGAACTATAATAAACCCCCCGGCCAATTCATGCCATAGATCCCATTCATCATTCAGCCAGTGATGAAAACTCATCCCGGCCGAAAACGATACGTCCGTTTACTACGGTCATCAAGGGCTGAATTGAGCTAATAGCGTCCGCTTCAATATCCAGAAAGGGTTTATCCAGTACAACTAGGTCCGCTTTTTTACCTGCTTCCAGTGTTCCCAGGGAGTCTTCCTCGCCAAGGAACCAGGCATTGGAGGCCGTATACAGGCGCAGCGCATCCAGGCGTCCTATCTGCTCGCCGGGAATAATCACTTCACCGCCCATGTGCTTTCCAGTCACCATAAAATACAGGGAAAGCCAGGGATTCAAGGGGCCTACAACACCTGAATCCGTTCCTGCTCCCATTCTGATACCACTCTCAAGTAAGGTCTTGAGGGGAGGTCCAGGATTCCAGCCTGTAGATCCGTTACGCAATACATCGTGGTCCTGGACACGAACAGAGATACCAATGGACTTCAGGCGTTCAATCTGCTCAGGAGTAATTTCAAAGATGTGTTCAAGGCTCCAGCGTAACCCATCAAGTGGCTCTACCTGAGCAACCCTTTCCATGATGCGAAGATAACGTTCGATTTCGTCCTCACGAATAGTATGCTGGGATAAAGGCCAGCCAGCCTTTGCCACATTCAGGTACGCCTCAAAGACCTCATCATCACTGGCTTCATCCGCAATAACACGCTCGCCCACCCCAACGGTTCTGTAAAAATCATCTCCCATACCCAGCGTCGCATTAAGCACACGGGCACTGACTGAACGCAGGTCATCCTGATCAAGAATATCCCGATGATCGTACTGAAGACGCATTTTCAGCTTCAGCTCGTTCTGACGCCAGAGCCTGTTTACTATAGAAAAATTCGGGCGATCATCTATATCCAGATGTGCCCCGAGGAAATCACAGCATCCCTGATCCACGACTGTCGTCAAGCCTGTCGAAACAGCATAGGCCATGTACTGCCTGAATCGATGCAGCATTCGCTCATCGCTACGGGTACGAAGGATATACGTAAGCCCGCCATCCTCTGCCCTGGAAATACCATCTTCGGAAACCGGAATTCCCCGTTCAATCAAAACTCGCCGACCTTGGTCATTTACCGTGCCATCGGCCAGGTATCCCCTCTGAATCCAGACTGGATTCTCCGGGACGGCAGTAGTCAATTCCTCACTGGTAGGCAAGCGTTTCTCTTCAAACTGCAATGGCGTCAGCCCTCCCACGGCGACAATCCATTCACCGGGTTCCGCATCCTGTGCAGCTTCTGCCAGAGCCGCCTGGTACTGTGCAATCGTGGAAGCTGATTCCTGCCCAAATATGAAGGGTCCCGGAGCCTGGGCAGTACGGATGAAATGGGTATGAGAATCGATCAACCCGGGAATGACAGTTCTCCCCCCAAGATCGATCACTGTTGTACATGTTTCCGTCGAGCCAGGGCTCTCATCAACGGTGATAATCTCATCTCCGCGTATACGCAGGTTATGCGCCATTGAACCGGTGTCGTCCATAGTCAGAATGACGCCATTGGTAAACAGGAGATCTGGATCTCCTGCGCAAGTCTGGGCCAAGCCAGGAAAAGTTACGGGTAGAATGATTGCCAGAGAAAGGATGCGTATGGATGATCGAAACATTTGATGTGCCCCAATATTAAGTGATCTCTGTAAATCTAACAGAAAAAATGGTGGCAAAGTAATCTGCTTTTTAATTGGCGACTCTGCAGGAATCATTTCTGAAGTGATTACCGGTCCTGAAGAGCTACGTACAAAAAAGCCCGCATTTGGCGGGCTTCTTTGTTAGTGGCGCACCCGGGAGGAGTCGAACCTCCAACCGCTCGGTTCGTAGCCGAGTACTCTATCCAGTTGAGCTACGGGTGCTTTGTTTGGCTGATTATAAATTAATTCTGGTTGTTTCTGGCCGAGTACTTCTCTTTATTTACCAATAGAGCTACAAGAGCTTTGTTTGGCTGATTATAAATTAATTCTGGTTGTTTCTGGCCGAGTACTTCTCTTTATTTACCAATAGAGCTACAAGAGCTTTGTTTGGCTGATTATAAATTAATTCTGGTTGTTTCTGGCCGAGTACTTCTCTTTATTTACCAATAGAGCTACAGGTGCTTCAAAAACCGTTTAATAAAGCTCAATTTTTGAAGGCGTGCATTTTCCGGTATTTACCCTTTCAAGTCAATTTGAAAAAGGTATTTTCCTGCTATTTCAATCACTTTACCCTACAGGTACTTTCAGCTGGGTATAATCCCCAGCTTGTTCCTGTCTCAAACCGAATATAAGAGAAACCATGCAGCTCAAGGAAATCCGTACAGAGCAACTCGAAATAAACCACTGGGAAATGCTTCCTGGCCAATGCTGGGCGATTCTGGGTAGAAATGGTTCCGGGAAGCAGCTGCTGTCTTCCGTGATCAATGGTGAAACCCCCATTAAAAGCGGAAAAATATCTCATGATTTCAGTCAGATAGCTGTTCTTTCCTTTGAAGAACAACAGGCGTTGTATGAGCATGAATTGAAAATGGATGATTCCGACTTCATGGATCATCTTGACCCTGGTTCCACTGTTCGCCAATTACTGGGTATTACCGACCATATTCCTGGAGAACTGGGCTTTCTCAAGCTGGAAAAAGTTCTTGATCGGGGTTACCGCCTGCTCAGCAGCGGCGAAGGTCGCAAAACCCTGTTGGCCCAATCCATCCTGAAATCCCCTGATCTGTTGATACTGGATGAGCCTTACGACAGTCTTGATATTCCTTCCCGACAGGAACTCCAGACCTTCTTCCATCACCTGCTGGAAAAAACCGGAACCCGCTTACTGTTCCTGCTCAATAATCGAGATGAAATTTCATCCTGGCATACTCATGTCGCCATCATGGAAAACGGAAACCTGATCGCCCAGGGTGAGCGACAGACGATTCTTGATAACCCGGATATAAATGCCCTGCTTTCATTTGATCCCGTTACCTTGCCAGCATGGCCCGCTGATATTCATCAGGACTCTCCCCGCCCCCCCCTTGTCCGACTAACCAGTGGAACAGTAAGGTACGGTGATACAGTCATTTTTGACAATCTGGATATCGTGGTTAATCAGGGCGAACATACCTTGCTCACCGGGGCTAACGGTTCCGGCAAATCCACATTGCTCAACCTGATAACGGGTGACAATCCCCAGTGTTACGGGAATCACATCGAAGTTCTGGGACACCAACGGGGAACTGGAGAAAGCATCTGGGAAATCAAAAAACAGATGGGAATTGTGTCTCCGGGATTACACCGGGATCACAGGGTCCCCGGTAGCGCTCTTCATATCGTCCTGAGTGGTTTTTTCGACACGATTGGGCTCTACGATGATCCGGACGCCACTAAAATCGAGCACGCACGCCAATGGCTTGCCCTGACAGGACTGGCAGAAAAATCCGGTGTGCCGTTCAAGCAGCTAAGTTATGGCGAACAGCGACTTGTCCTGGTGGCCAGGGCACTGGTTAAACAGCCAGCCCTTTTGCTGCTTGATGAGCCCACACAGGGACTGGATGAAATCAATCGTGTCAGGGTTATGTATTTCCTGGAGCATCTGAGCACACAGCAGCGCAGTACAATTATCATGGCCAGTCACCGACTTGATGAAAGACTCCCCCTCTTCCGCAACCATATCGATCTGGGCGGGCTGGACGTATAAGTAAGAACAGTACAGGGCTATTCTTTTTCTTCTTCAATGTTATCTGGCACGTTATAGGGTGAGGCACATACAAGGTCAGACTGGAAAATAATCCCGTGGTGGGGATTACCAATGTCGGCCAGATGGTATATGTATTCAAAGATTTCATCGGACTTATCTTCAGCAACGACTACCGTCAACAGTTCTTTCTCTGTCTGCTCACCGATGCCGCGTTTTGCCAATGGGTTATATGTGCCCGCTCCCCTGGCCATATTGATATTGCCCGTATTAATGCCATGCTCCTGACGCAGCCCTACAAGCACTTTTCGGCCAGTACCCTTGGGAATGATGCTGGTGATCAATTTCCTGTTTTCGAGTTTCATAAGGGTCAATTAATGGTCTTGATATGTCCGGAGTCTATCTTTTCAAGCACTTTCGGAGGAATGTGGTTAGCAGCCTTGTCCAGTCGCGTCATATAGATAAATCCCATTCCGGGTGTATCCAGATCCCCGGCGATATACATACGCTCAAAAATATGGTCAGCCTGGTCATCAGCAACAGCGACGATAATGACCTCTTTCTCGGCCTCGACAGCCAGGGCCAGGATTCCCAGTCTTTCCCTGACGCCCTAACCCCGGGCATAGTAGATCGTCGCCCCGGTGGCTCCTGCTTCCTTGGCCGCCGTTACTATCTTGTCAGCGATACCACGCTGGACAATACAGGTGATCAGGCTGACATCGGTCAAGACGGTTATTTCACGCTTACTCATGTTGTTGTAATCCCCACTTCCACCGGGGCAGTATTTACTGCCTCATGTTCATGACGACGCTGAATTTTCCACTGTACCCAGACCCCCGTACTCAGAACAGCAATAATCGGGCAGATTGACGCCAGGGACAAAATTCCAAAACCATCAAGGGACCCCATGGCACTACCAAAACCCAGCCCCATAGCGAGCACTAGAGGGACCGTTACAGGTCCGGTAGTCACTCCAGCACTGTCCCAGGCGATATTGACAAAATCCTCGGATGAAATATAGGTAAGAAAGATAGCGAAAAAATAAAAAGGCAGCAGAAACAATACTACCGGTATATTCAAGACCATTTTAAAGATGCCCAGACAAATTCCACAGGCGACCCCGAAAGCAACGGAATACATGAGCATGGATTTTTTGAAAGCCCCATTCGTCAGGTTTTCAACAGTAGTACCAAGGGCATTCAACGCCGGTTCAGCCAGGGTAGCACCAAACCCGAGAACCCAGGCAAAGGCCAGAGCAATGAAAATGCCAAAGTTGTAGGGATATAGCGGGGAATCCTCCACCATCATCACATAAGTAAACGCCGCCGGTACGAGTCCGCCGGACTGTCCACCCAGTTTGGCCAACCCATAGCTCAGGCCCACATTAAAAATCACCATACCAGCCACACAAAGGGCAATGCCATAATAGGTTGTCAATGCATTTTTCACTCTCTCTCCAAGCAGCCCGCGCAATACCAGCAATAGAAAAATCACCAGAGGGACAATGGCCTGGACACCCAGTTTAATCTCAAGCCAGGGTGTGCTTTCATACCAGGCCAACTCTGCCTTGGAAGCTGCCATGGAGGCATTGGCGATAATTTCCTCTGCCGGCACAGTAAAATAGACATAGATAGCGAGGCTGAGAACACCAATAATCGGGAATAGCTATGCCAGGGTGACAATACCAAATCCGGACAATGATGAACTGCCTTTTCCTGCAGCGGCCGCAATACCAATCCCCAGGGACAACACCAAAGGAACGGTTACGGGCCCTGTAGTAACTGCACCGCTGTCCCAGGCCAGACCAAGTACATTGGATAGAATCGGATTGCCCGTGACGTAGATTGTCAAAGCCAGTGTAGGTAACAAGGCAGAGTAAATTACCGGTTTCATGCTCCAGCTATAAAGAAAACGCAGGGTACCAATTACGCTGCAAGCCCAACGCCCATACCGACAATCAACACCAGCGATCCTGAAAAGTCATTGAGCAAGGCATAGAGATAGGGTGCATCGTTAACATTGACAATGGAACCGGCCGTTTTCAGTGCACCGATTGCCGGTTCCGCAAATGTCGTCATACCTATGCCCAGCAGAAAAGCGACCAACAGGACAATGGGTAAAGACGACTTACTTGGCAATACTGTGCCTATGGTCTCACCGAAAGGCATCAGTCCCACTTTCAAACCTTCCATGAATAGCATCAGGCCAATGATGACAGATATCAGCCCTGCTGATATGACCCAGCTATCGGCCACGTTCTGTTTCAAAATAAACAGCTGGAAAAGAACCAGATAAATTGCCAGTGGAAGAACCGCCCTGACCTGTTCATTCAGGCGGACGCTGACATAGGGCTTGATTAACCTAGCAATATCAAGCGATCGCAGTTTCAGTTTTGGTGGATGATAGGGTATTACGTTTCCGTTCTCGTCTTTTTGAACGGGAGGAGCAATATCATTAAAGCCTATCTGCCGCTGCTTGAGTGAAACTTCACGCACAAAGGCGCCATAGCGAATACTGTCAGACATGTTTTTTTAAAATGATTTGGTCTTGGCAGTTCATCATATCCAAACCATTGTGATTATGGAATGAAAAAGAATTAAAAAAAGTTAAGCTCCTGGTACCAGGACTAACTCTTGTGTTCTGCCAATATTCATGGAGAATTCAGTAAAGGAAAAAATTTCGAGGCCAGAATGCTTCCAGTAAAAAATCTTTTTATAGCTCTAATGGTCATCGCGCTCTCTACAGTGGTGCAGGGACAGCAGTTGCCGGAACCTACTCGAATACACAGTACGCTGGAATCTAGCAGGAAACACAAAAACAATGGGCAGGACACGATACGCCTGGAAAATGAACTCACCATCAAAATGGAAATTCCCGGCATGGTCCTTGAGTCCTGTCCGGCAAGAGTCTCTCTGAGTTATTACCAGAAAAACACCCTGGCCCACGTCGAGGGAGAGATTAATTATCCGGAATGCGCACAATCAAATGGAAGCTTTGATGTCATCGCTTCCCTTCGCCATGATGATGGCAGCAGATCGACCGTTCGGTTTACAGAAACCTGGCAAAGTGATGGAAAAACGCAAATGAGTTTTATCCGGGACTACCCGATCGGGGAAAATCTCTATCTGTCACAGGTCAGTACATCACGCGCTCAATGCACCTGCACCATGGAAGAAATGGAGCAAAACTGATACTCCTTAGCATCAGTGCTGTCCGGGAAAAACAAGAAACATTTTCAGACTGCTTTACCGGACGCTGCTACTGACCGCAACATCACGCAGATCACTTACATCGTCAATCCCGCCCATATTATTGACGTTGGTAAATCCTGCAGCTTCGAGCATAGTTTTTGCTCTGCCCGCGCGATTACCACTACGGCAGTAAAGATTTATCTCATCATCCTTGTCATACATCCGGGCAAAGGCATCCACATCAATGGAATCCACTGGAATATTCATATCACCCTCAATATGGGTTTCGTTGTACTCCTCAACAGTACGTACATCTATCCATACTGTTTCCGGCATACTGGCACAAGCCGTGAGGAAAAATGCAGCCGCCATGAAAATTGTCTTGATCTGTATGTTCATGAGATTTGTCCTTTCTGTTGTTATGGTGTTGCAGGATTGTTATTTGGTTTTATGGAGCCAGGATGAATATTGATACGCCCTATTGTGATTCCCTGGTGGAATAGTAATCCCTTATCGGTTTAAACGGCCCATACTTATGTTGTTCCTGTGGAAAGGGATCGTCATAAGGAGGATACGGACTGTCTACAGGCTTGCGAAACAGTTCCGGGTAGTCCACCTCAAGATTACTTTTCTCGGGTCTTGGCTGCGAATTTATATAGGCGGAAACATCATAGGCCTGCGCATCGGTCAGTATTGGTTCACCAAGGGGCATTCTGGCCTTGATGAACCGGGCGGCAGTTAATACACGATTCATCCCTGCACCGTTATTGTAACTTTCCGGCCCCCATAGCGGAGGAAACATATAGCCATCAAGTGCATCTGAAGACTCTTTAAGTCCAAGACCGTTAACGCCATGACAAATCTGACAATTTTCCTCATATACTTTTTCCCCGGCTATCGGGTCAGCACGGCGTTGGGGCTCAACAAATACCGGAGGCTCCGATGACACCAGGTCACTATCGCTCATCAGGTCAGACTGTTGACCCAGCGACAGGATATAACTTTCCATGGCAATCATTTCCACACTGTCACGATCCATGGGTATCCCGTTCATACTTCGCTGCATGCAGCCATTAATACGATCACGCAGGTCTCTTTCTCCGCCATCCCTGCCGGAAAAACGTGGGTAACGTTTTGCTGCGTTCAGCAGGCTCAGTGTTCCTGGTTGGGTTCCTGTCTCAAGATGGCAGGAGGCACAATCCAGACCATTACCGGAAAACCGCATTGCAGGATCCGGCTGCTCAGGACCAATATAGCGGGTTGTTTCACGCAACAGGCGTTCGCCATATTCAGGTGTGGCTGAACGCGCTGTCAATTCGGCGCCACGTTGACCCGAATTCTCATAGATAACTACTATCAAGGTCAGAATTGCGCCGAATATGGCACAGATAAACATTACTGAATCAAAGCCGGTGTCCTGTTGCCTATCGGGCATCATGTTTGCCCCCTGCTGTTTCTTCACGCTGTCTGTTTTCAAACTTGCTGAGTTGTTGCTGAAAAATATACTTTGGTTTTTCCACCTGTTGCCTGAAATCTTTCCTGAACAGCCACGCCAGAAAATACACCGTGCCGAGCACAAGGGCTGTAATCACCACAATACCGATAATCATTCCGCCTCCTGGTAAAAGGCTCTCAGATAATGCGTAACTGCAAGAATTTCATTCTCTGATAACTTGTCATTCCAGGGTGCCATGGAACTGCCTTCAATACCGTTATTAAGTATTCGAATGCTCTCTCCCACACTGGCACGCTGAACTGTGAAATTGGTCGGTGGAACCGGTAATTCATCGGCAGCAAAACCTCGTCCATCTCCCCGCTCGCCATGACATTGAATGCAATTATTGACGTATATTTCAGCCCCTATTGATAACTGGGCCGCAGAAACTGGTACGGTCTGGTCAGGCAAGGCTAATGAACGGACATGTGTTACCAGTGCAGCCAGATCACTTTCCGGCAGATCTCTCCAGGCTGGCATGGAGGTCCCGGGGACACCTTGCCACAACACCTGCACAATTCTGTCTGGTGTAATGGTGTGCTGCATCAGGTTCAAAGGCGGCGGAGCGAGCCATCGTGCAGCGGGTCCATCACCAATACCTGTTTCACCATGGCAGCCAGCACAAAGGGTTTGCCAGAGCGCGGCACCGCGATCGGCATCTGCGGTGCCAGCCAGGAGAGGAACAGGATAGTCGGTATCTGCCCTGGCAGGATGATTGTTCAGAGAAGATACACTGATCGACATTTTGACCCATTTATCATCACCGAAAAGCTCACGTGCCTTCTCTTCTCCATCGGGCCAGGCCAGTTCTCTTGCTCGCCCGAGCGTCTCGAGGTATGCCAGCAGATCTCGGGCATCCTGCTTCGGTTTGTCCGCACTACCATCAAACAGTGCACCATATCCCGGCATCACCGACCATGGCACCACACTCCTTGGGTCAAATAAATGGGCATAGTGCCAATCCTCGTTCCGAGTACCAGCAGCCCGGGACAGATCAGGTCCCACACGCCGGGTACCCCACAGATGAGGCGAATCAAACTGTCCCTCCCAGGCCAGTGTCGGTGCCCCGAATCGGGCTATATCAGACTCTGTATAACGTATCTGTTGAGTATGGCAGTAGCCACAACCTTCCCTTGCATAAATGGCCCTGCCACGCTGTTCCGACGCAGACAATGCAAATACACCTTCCGGAGTCATCAGTTCAATCTGCTCGTCAAGCACCCTGCCAGGCCAGAATCCAAGCAGCAATACCGAAAGTGCAAAAAATACGATAGCCGCAGAAGCGGATACCCTGTAGGACATTCTTAACAGGGGGGCGTGGGATGTCAGGATACTATCATCGCTGGCATCGCTGGCGTTCCACGCCGGATTTGAAACTGCCTTTACGGGCCCTCCAGCACCAACGGTACCACTGCATAATCCATAAAAAAGCAGCATGAATCCAAGCGTGATCGGGATGGCGGAGAGAGTCCTGATCATCCAGTAAGGTTTGGACTGTTGGACAGATTCCAGCCAGGGAGCCCCTTCCTGCCAGAGTTCAGCCTGTATAAGACCCGCTATGGTGAGATCGACAAACATCACCGTGATGCCGGTCACCAGGAGCCAGAATGACCAGTTCAGCGCCGCAGGATTGAATCGGGTCCAGGGAATTCGCTCCCAGACATGAATAATCCCGCCAATTGCTGCAAATGTCGCAAACCCAAGCATCGCGAGATGGGAGTGGGCAATTACCCAGTCACTGAAATGAATCACCTTGTTGATGGACATCTGTGCCTGGGAAGCGCCCTGCACACTCACAACGAGATAAAAAATGATAGACATCATGACGAAACGCAGCCCGATATCTTTTGGCAGCCACCCTTCTCCTTTTAGGGACATCAACAGGTTGGTTACCACGATCACAACCACGAATCCCAGCAACGCGGACGCTGCTATAGCTCCCAACTGGGCCGCCATGGGTATCACCGAAAAGACATAATGATGCGTTCCATTAAGTGGATAGAGAAAGAAAAGGCCCCAGAATCCAAGCATCGACAGAAAATGACTGAACACCGGCCGTCCCGTCGTTGCAGGAATCACGTAATAAAGAATGGAAAGGGCCAGGGGGGTAACAAACAGCCCAACAGCATCATGAATCCAGAGACCAGTAAAGGCGGCGCTTTCTGCACCGGGAACCAGTTCAGGTATGGTATTGCCCATGGGATAGGCAAAAAGCGTAAATACAAGCCCGCCAATGATGTACCAGCTGGAAACATAGAGGTCTTCCAGGCCGTTCCTGAAAAAAGGCGGCAGAAACTGGATACCTGCAATAAGCAGAGCAACGATAACGAATATATCAATCACCAGTGGAAATTCAGCCCACTCTATGGGCTGACTGACTCCGGACAGGACCAATGCCCAACCAGGCAGGACTACAATAAAATTCCAGAGACCAAACAGCCAGCGGCCCAGTGCTGAACTGGTGACTTTCCTGCCCGTAAGCACGGGTACTGCGTGATATAAAAAAGCCAGAAAGGCATTGCCCAGCCAGCCCAGCATAATTCCCTGGGTATGGGCATAACGCAACCTTCCCCAGGCCATCGTTATCCACGAACCCATCGCATCGGGCCAGAAAAACTGGATCGATATCAGTATACCGAAAACAATAGCAATCAGGACTGTGACCAGCGCAGCAAGGCTATGGGCAAAGACCAGTTGCGTATCTATCAGCTCATCTGGCCTGTCGCGGATTTCCCGGGCATTGTTTGACACGGATTGAATCACCTGGAGGGATTAACCGGCATACAGCAGACTGTATCCGTATTCCTGTGCCCTGGTTACACCCATGACTCCCGCGGAGACAAAACGGGCATTGGGAATGGCATTGGCCTGTAATTCAGCATTAACGTCTTCGGCTTCCTGGCCAGTACGACCGGCAATCATCCCTGCCATGCCACGGGTCGCCGTGGCGCAAATAGCAAAGCGCACGCCCCTGGCCACCATGGCATCTATGGTTGCTCCACTAAAAGGCCCATTGCCCACGTTAGCAATATTTCTGACAGGTGTTTCATTGGTTTCAGGGTCCGTGATTCCCATACGGGCATTGAGCAATTCCCCGTATTTCTCCCACATGGCATCGTTATAACCGAATGGTGTCGAGGCATGCCGGTAGCAGACAATCATGGCGTAATCATCATCAGAACCGTTATAGGCATTCAGGTGAGCATTCATGATATTGAATGCATATCGCAGGGCATCCTGGCCGCCCATCGCTGTAGAAGAATCAATATAGACGCGATGATTTCCTGACAAATCATCAAACCAGCTATCTTCGGCATGACGCGACGGCTGAAATCCAGAAGATTGCTCCTGAGCGTTGGCAGTTCCCGACGCGGCTACAGTGAGACCCGCTATTACCGCCCCCATGCCGGTCACTACCGCGCGGCGTTCATTTTTTGCATCGTCGTTTTTCATGTGAGCTATCCCCCTGAAAGGCTGATTTACCAAGCTCGGATTACCAAGCTTTATGTGTGTTCAAAGACCCAAGTATATGATGAATGACTTGTTCAGAGCCAGAAAGCAAGACCTCAGAATCCAGTGTGAAATTAAAATTTTTGACTGACTCAGTCTTCCTGAACCATGTCCCGCATCGGAATAATCAAGCCCCGGATGACAAAGAATTCGCTATCCCATGGCAATATCCGGTTAAGCATCAAAAGACTCAGGTATTGCCAGATACATCAGTGGTAAGTCGGCTTGAATGAAACGCGTGTCTGTGGCGTGAATGCGTCGTTGGAAAGCGTGCAAACGTAATCCGGCTTCGCAGGGAAAAAATTCCCGTAGATGGACACAGTCTTTATTTTAGAAGATGGCTGCTGAGGGATTGATAACGAATTTGGCTTGGGCAAATTCATTTCCCTTTGGGGGCGCGCTGAAAAATGCGCGTCTGCGACGTTCACGCGGTCGAACCAGGGTTCTCACCTGAACCCGGCTCCGCGGGTAATAAAAAACCCCGGCTATACCGGGGTTTTTTATACATGGCGGAGAGGGAGGGATTCGAACCCTCGATGAGTGTTAACCCATACGCCCTTAGCAGGGGCGCGCCTTCAGCCACTCGGCCACCTCTCCACAAACCTTGTCTACTTTATACTACAGAGAAAGTTTCGAATGGATTCCGGTCTTCTCCATAGTCCTTTCAGCCAGGCAGATTGCCTGAGCTGTTCAGGAAGCGCGCAATAATAGCACAAGGCAAAGGGAATGGTGGAGTCCGTAACAGGAAAAAGCTGTAAAAAAATTCACCCCTTTTCCTGCCATGGGATGTGGAATGTCAACAAGGCATTACGGGATTAACTGTTACCTATATTGTCATCATCTGAAGTATCATTTCCTTGGCCTTCATTACGGATTCTGTCATAAATCTCTTCCCTGTGGACAGCAACATCTTTAGGTGCATTAACACCTATTCGTACCTGATTTCCCTTAACACCCAGCACAGTGACTGTCACTTCGTCACCGATCATGAGTGTTTCACCAACACGGCGGGTTAAAATCAACATGGTTAAACCTCTTAAGTATTTAGGCGGAAAGTGTTGGTGTCTTATACGTTCCTTCCTCATTTTTGGATTCAGGAAACCCGATTACCATGAAAGGTATTTACTTCTCGGCCTCCTGGTCCAGGCCGAATGCAGAATGTAAAACCCTGACAGCTGATTCAAGGTACTTCTCTTCTATAACGACGGAGATCTTGATTTCAGACGTGGTAATGAGCTGGATATTAATATTTTCTTTTGACAGGGCTTCAAACATACGACTGGCAATTCCGGCATGAGATCGCATGCCCACACCAACCAGGGACACCTTTGCCACATCACTGTCCACCTCGATACCCCTGGCACCAAGTTCCAGGGCAGTAGCTTCCATTATTCTGGAAGCTGCCACGGCATCTTTTTTGTTGACCGTGAAAGTAATGTCGTTGGTATTGTCAGCACCAATATTCTGGACGATGACATCCACCTCTATATTCGCCTCACTGATCGGTCCAAAGACCTTGAAAGCCATACCGGGCACATCAGGTATGCCCACCACGCTTAACTTGGCCTCGTCCCTGGTGAAAGCGATACCGGAAATCAATGGCATTTCCATCATAGATTCTTCCTCTGAAACAATTAACGTACCTGGCCCCTCCTCGAAAGAGGAAAGTACCCGTAACGGTACATTGTATTTACCGGCAAATTCCACAGAGCGAATCTGCAGGACTTTTGCCCCAAGACTGGCCATCTCAAGCATTTCCTCGAATGTAATTCGGTCCAGTCGTCTCGCATTCTCAACTATGCGGGGATCAGTGGTGTAAACACCATCAACATCTGTATATATCTGGCATTCATCAGCTTTCAGGGCCGCTGCCAGTGCTACTGCTGTGGTATCCGAACCTCCTCGTCCTAATGTAGTGATATTTCCATCTTCATCAACTCCCTGAAAGCCAGCAACAACAACTACTTTGCCCTGATCCAGGTCTCTACGGATTTTGTCACCGTCTATCTCCTGGATCCTGGCCTTGGTGTGTGCATTATCAGTGAGTATCCTTACCTGTCCTCCAGTATAAGAACGAGCAGGGCAACCTTTGGCCTGTAATGCCATACTCAACAGGGCAATCGTTGTCTGCTCCCCGGTGGAAAGCAACATGTCCATCTCTCGAGGAGTTGGCTCCTTTTGTAGTTCATAAGCCATGGCTGTGAGATTGTTGGTCACGCCACTCATTGCTGAGACCACGACAACGACCTGGTTTCCCTGGGCCTGGCTGGCTGCGACCTTGTCAGCCACAGCCTGTATTCTGTCGATGGAACCCACTGAAGTCCCACCATATTTCTGAACTATCAACATGATTCTGTCACTTGATCCGATAATTAAGCCATCACTTATATGATGAAAACTGTTAATTTATTTCTGAAATAGCCCTGTTTTGCCCGTTGCGAAAATGAAAGGCTACAAAAGGTCCGTAACGTATTGTTTTATCGAGGAAATAGCATCCGGAAGCGCTCCTGGGGAATTACCCCCGGCCATGGCCATATCTGGTCTGCCACCGCCTTTTCCACCAACTTTGCGGGCAACTTCATTGACAACATCACCAGCCTTGATACGGTCTGTCAGGTCTTTGGTGACACCTGCAACCAGGCTCACCTTGTCATCATTGACTGTACCCAGCACAACAACTGCAGATCCAAGCTTGTTCTTCAGCTGGTCCGTGGTATCCCGCAGGGCTTTGGCATCCACCCCTTCAACGACGGCAGCCAGAATCTTGACACCATTGATCTCTTCGGCCTGGGAAGCCAGGTCAGTGCCGGCTGAACTGGCAAGCCTGGCTTTCAGTTGGGCCAGTTCCTTTTCAAGTTGCTTGTTGGCAGCGCTCAACTGTCCCACCCGGTCCACAACAAGCTCAGGAGATGTCTTTACCTGATTGGCTATCTCTTTCAGCCTGTCTTCATTTTGTTGCATCTGTGCGAGTGCCGTATTACCTGTCACAGCCTCTATTCGCCTGACACCTGCCGCAATACCGGATTCCTGCAAAATCTTGAACAGGCCAATATCACCCGTTCTGTTCACATGGGTTCCACCACACAGCTCAATAGAAAATTCCGATCCTGATTCGGTCAAAGCGCCCATACTGACAACACGGACTTCATCGCCGTATTTTTCACCAAACAATGCCATGGCACCCCTTTCCTTGGCAGCATCCATCGACATTACTTCCTTGGTGACTTCGGCATTTTCAAGGACCTGGCGATTGACCAGGTTTTCAACCTGGCGAAGCTCCTTGTCTGTCAGGGGCTGGTTATGGGAAAAATCAAATCTCAGGTATTTCGCATTAACCAGCGACCCTTTCTGCTGGACATGGTCACCCAGGACTTTTCGCAGGGCCGCATGCATCAGATGAGTCGCGGAATGGTTCAGCATGGTTGCACGGCGTTGACCGCTATTGATCTTGCCATTGACAGTCAAACCTTTGGTCAGCTTACCTTGTTCAACCGAACCGATATGAAGAAACTGCCCTCCCTGTTTTCGGGTATCCCTCACCACAAAAAGGGAATTCTCTGCCTGCAGTGATCCCGTGTCTCCAGCCTGTCCACCTGACTCCCCGTAAAAAGGAGTACTGTCCAGCAGCACAATGCCGGTTTCACCTTCCAGCAGTAAATCTACAGGTTTGCTGTCTTTAAACAGACCAAGAATAGTTGCAGCTGACTCGTCATTGTCATAGCCAACAAAACCCGTGTCATGGTCAAGCTCGATATCCAGTGCTTCCGCAGACTCAAAATGACTGGCGGAGCGAGCCTGGGCCTTTTGCCTGGCCATTTCACTATCAAAACCATCCATATCAAGGCTCAGTCCCCGCTCCCTGGCAATATCGGCCGTCAGGTCCACCGGAAATCCATAGGTATCATAGAGACGGAAAACAGTGTCACCGGGAATCGTCTCGCCGGTTAGTTCTGTAATGGCTTTTTCAAGGATCGTCATCCCATTATCCAGAGTCCTGGAAAACTGTTTTTCTTCCGCCAGCAACGCCTGCTCGACACGACCCTTTTCATTGACCAGTTCCGGGTAGGCTTCACCCATGACGTCGGCAAGCGGGGCAACCAGTTTGTGAAAGAAAGGTTCATTCATGCCCAGTTTATGGCCGTGGCGAATGGCACGACGTATGATGCGTCTCAGAACATAACCCCGTCCCTCATTGGATGGGATAACACCATCCAGAACCAGAAAAGCACAAGAACGGATATGATCTGCAATCACATTGAGCGATTTACTGCCCATGTCCTCTGCTCCAGTAATTCGCGCTGTTTCCTGGATAATGTGCTGGAAAAGATCAATTTCATAGTTGCTGTGAACCCCTTGCATTACCGCTGCAATGCGCTCCAGTCCCATGCCGGTATCCACAGAAGGTTTCGGCAGGGGTGACATGGTTCCGTCAGCAGATCGATTGAACTGCATGAAAACGAGGTTCCATATTTCAATGTAGCGATCACCGTCTTCATCAGGCGATCCCGGAGGTCCACCAGGCACTTCATCACCGTGATCATAGAAAATTTCCGTACAGGGACCACAGGGACCGGTATCACCCATTGCCCAGAAGTTATCCTTCTCGCCCAGTCGCGAAAAACGTTCTGCACTAACGCCCATTTCCTTGAGCCAGATATCAGCCGCCTCATCATCATCTTCAAATACGGTTACCCAGAGTTTCTCTTCCGGAAGGCCCAGCCTGTTGGTCAGAAAGTCCCAGGCAAAACGGATGGCTTCACGTTTGAAGTAATCCCCGAAACTGAAGTTGCCCAACATTTCGAAAAAGGTATGATGGCGTGCCGTATAGCCAACATTTTCAAGGTCATTGTGTTTGCCTCCAGCCCTGACACAGCGCTGGGAAGTTGTGGCACGATGATAGCCGCGTTTTTCCTGCCCCAGGAACACATCCTTGAACTGGACCATACCGGCATTGGTAAAGAGCAATGTCGGGTCATTACCAGGCACAAGGGAACTGCTGGAAACAATTTCATGTTCCTGCTCGCGAAAAAATTCGAGGAATGCCTGGCGGATTTCAGCACTTTTCATGGGTATGACCGGATTTCCCTTGGACCTTGGTAAAAAAGGCGGCAATTATACTCTCTATTGGAGAAATTGCTAATATTTACCCGGCAATTCAAGCATCTAGGTGACCAAAGCCCTGTACTCGGGAACGCAGAAAGAACCATGGAAAACAGACGTTCATTATCGAAATACTTGTTCCGCGGAAGCATACTGACACTGGCGCTCATTTTTCTGCTACTCAACCTCCTGGCGTGGTCGCAGGCCAGTAACCTGGTTACCCATCCGATGGATGAACGCCCGCCTGTCACTATGCAATCACTGCCAGAAGAACTACCCTTCCAGGATGTCCTCGTCAATGCTAATGACGGTTTGGCACTTCATGGCTGGTATCTTCCGTCGGAAAATGGCGCGATCATTCTCATGCAGCATGGGTATAAATCTGACCGTGAAGAATTCGTTGAGGAAGCCACTATATTTGGTCGGGCCGGTTATGGTGTACTTGTCACATCTGTGCGCGCTCATGACGTTAATGATGGTGACCAAATCACCTTTGGTCTCAGGGAGATGCAGGATATTGATGCCTGGGTATCATTTGCCCTTTTACAACCTGGCATTGATCCTGAAAGGATTGGAATGATCGGCAACTCTCTGGGGGCATCAATGACCATCCAGTATGCTGCCAACCATGATGCTATTAAGGCTATAGTGGCCCATAGCGCGTTCTCTTCCATGCGCGACACCATAGAGACCAGCATTCGGCATTTCACCGGTCTGCCCCCGTTCCCCTTCGCTCCGCTGATTCAATTCTGGGCAGAAATACAACTGGGTTTCTCCATCAACGAGATCAATGCCTCGGCCTGGATAGCAGATATCAGCCCCAGGCCGGTATTCCTGCTGCACAGCCTTGATGACACTGTCATCTCACCTGGAAGCGGTCAGCTGCTTTATGAGGCTGCCCGGGAACCAAAAGAAATCTGGCTGGAGAATGGTGTCGATCATGCCGACTTTGAGCAGGCCTTTCCAGAAAAATTTGCAGACCGGGTGATTGGATTTTTCAACCGCCAGTTTTTTCCTGAAGGGAGGCCGCTAAAAGAGTAAGCGGATAAAAAAAGCCCGGTAAAAACCGGGCTTTTAATAACTAGAACACTTTTCTAAGTGTCAGTCCATAAGTCCGGGGCTCACGTGGATAGGCACTCAACTTGCCATCCTGCAACGGCGTATCGAAAACTGTACCAAACCATTCCTGGTCTCCGATATTGCGCCCCCACAACATCACTTCAAATCCGGCGTTGAACCTGGCAATCGCTCGCAGGTTCAGGAAATCTCTTGCCTCTTGCTCGGCAAAAGGGTCGTTATTGTTATGCATCAGCATATCGGTATAACTGACATATTCGACACCGACCAGCAAGGTATTGCCGTTTCCAATATTGAAGGTTTTCGAGGCATTCAATGTAAAGTAATCATCGGCAACCCCTCCTACCCTGTCACCACTTCTGTTGCAGTAGCCCTGGGCCTTTAACTGTGCTGCCTCTACCGGGTCGCCGGTATGGAAGATATTTGAAATCTGGCAGTTGCCCTTGTCAAAATCCTCAAAGCTGGCATCTGTATGGGCATAGGTCAGGAAGAAACTGAGTGAGTCTGTAGGATTCCACCAGACCTCGGCTTCAATACCCTGCACATCGACACGACCGGCATTCTGGAGATTGAAGGCTGTGCCAGTAAAGGTGTTTGTCTGCAGGTCTTCGACTTCCATATCAAAGAATGCCAGGTTCATGCGGATATTATTGTCAATGAAGTCTTTCTTGATGCCGATTTCAAAGTTGGTTGTGTCTTCAGAATCAAAAACAGTATCAAAGCCCAGGCCAATTCTGTCCGTATTGGTCCCACCGGATTTGTAGCCGGTGCCATAAGAGGCATATAGCAGGCTGGAGTCATCGGGGCGCCATGAAAGACCGACATTCCCGGTAACACGACTGTCATCAAGCTCTGCATTGATCGCAGAGCGAGGACAAAAACGTACCGTGACACTGCAATTGGCCCAGCCTGGCTGGAAAAGCACGTTCAGGGCCGGCAGATACGGTGTCGGATCCAAGCCGGCAATTGCCGGGTTAAACGTATTGCCGCTGCCATCCCCCGGTGGTGCACCGACCGCTGCCTTGGCCTGCTCACCTGTTATACCGAGCGCGGCTGAGATAGCATCCACATTGACATCACCAATGCCGGGCGTAGGCACAGACTCGGAGAAGCGGCTGTTCATATCTTTTTTCTCATCGGTAAAGCGAACACCAACATTCAGTTCAATATTATCAGTCAGGTCATAATCTATACGGCCGAATATGGCATTGGCACGATGATCCTGATCACTGTAATCCTGAATGGTATTACCGGGCACAATCGGCGCTGCGAAAGAGGTCCCCAGGCTGGTTCCGTAAGCCTGGTTGATAAAACCGAGTAACTGGGGCGGTGTAGACATCAAGGCACCAAGTACATCAGGTGACGCGGCGACGGCATAGTTGGGGAGCATATTTCCCAGGTAAAGAAAGTCACTGCTTTCGAGTTCCTGCTTGTAAAAATACAGTCCAGCCACATAGCGCATACGTTTGGAAGGGTCACTGGAGATACGGAATTCCTGGGACAACATGGTCTGCTCGGCATCCTGAAGGCGGCTGGCCAGATCAACATCCGAAAAATCCGCATCAATGGCATCCCTGATGTCGAAGGTGCGATAGGCGGAAATGGAGACAAAATCAAAATCATCGAAACGGCGATTGATCTCCAGGGAAACTCCACTGTCTTCATTTTCCGACGATGGCAAGGCATTCAAGGAGAGACGGTAGTCGTCAAATGATCCCGTGGGATAAACTGTTCCTCCCAGGGCTGAAAGTATGGCATCGGAACCAAATACTGGCGCCCCGTTGTCTGTACGTCCCGAAGCTACCAGGCTGTCCTTGAGCGTCAGTGCCGCGCAACAGGTTTCATCGATTTCTGAATAGTCAATAATCACTCTGGCAGAAAGATCATCAGTAGGCTCAAAAAGGAATTGTTGCCTGAACCCCCACCTGGAACGGTCGTTGATTTCACCCCCCAGGTTTTCAACGTCAATGTAGCCGTCACGCTCACTACTGAAGAGAGTTGTTCTGGCAGCAACGGTATCACTGAGGCTGTAACTGACCGCGCCGTTGAAGTTGATCATGGAGAAATTTCCTGCGGTGACTTCCGCAAATGCATCGCCATCATGGGACGGTGCGACAGTCCTGAGTAGCAGGGCTCCGGATGCCGAGTTTTTGCCAAAAAGTGTTCCCTGGGGACCACGCAGAACCTCCACGGCTTCCAGATCCACCAATTGGTTGAACAATGATGCCTGGCGGGCACGATACACGCCGTCAATATACAACCCTACGGAAGATTCAAGGCCAAAGTTCTGGGCCCCTGTCCCTACTCCCCTGATACTGAAATTTCCGGTTCCGGAGCTCTGGTTGGTGCCAACCACCAGGCTCGGCACACTCCACATCAGTTCCTGGACATCCTTGATCGAGTTATCTTCAAGATAGGCACCACTGACCGCAGAAACGGCAACAGGTACGTCCTGAATGTTCTCTTCCCTGAGCTGGGCGGTGACGACTATTTCTTCCAGAACCTGAGCTGCAACGGGTTGGCTGGTCACTGTTGCTGCAGCAATTGCCAGGCCAAGTAACCGGCATTTTTTGGCGAATGAAGCTGCAGGTTTTTCACTTTGGTTTGCTGAAATGTTCAAGACATACCCCCATTAACTCGATTATATAGCCTGCTCATGCAGTTGGAACTATTCAAATTTTATTGAAATTCAGTCTATTATAATCCAATTTTAATACTATTTAGAGGTAATTTCATACATTCATTGAAAATTTTGTCATTTCTGGAAGATATCCCGTATCTGTCCGTCACGACTCAGCAGTATGGCAATAGGACGGGTCTGGGGTACATGGGAAAAAACAATCATGGAAATTACCAGCAACGGCACACAAAGGAACATACCCGGGATTCCCCAGATAAGCCCCCATAGGGAAAGATTCAGCAAAATTATCAATGGACTCAGGTTTAATGAATTCCCCATGAGTCGCGGTTCCAGAATATTACCGACACACACCTGTATCGCTGAAACCCCGCCAAGGACCATGAAGAACGGCGTAAAGGTATCAAACTGCACCAGGGTAATGAGGGACGGGAACACGGTAGCGACTATCGAGCCGATGGTAGGAATAAAATTAAGCAGAAAGATCAGGAGAGCCCAGAATTCTGCAAAATCGACGCCGACAAATTTCATGAATGCATAGCTCAGCACGCCTGTGAGAGAACTCGTCAGCATCTTGATACTGATATATTTGCGGACATCCTCGTTGATTTTTGCTATCAGGAGCCTGATACGCGCTTCCTTTTCCTTCTCCCCTGCCAGCGAGGCGACCTTATCGCCAAAGTTTCCCTGTTCAAGTAACAGGAAAATTACATAGATGAGGATGATTCCCATATTGGCGGCAATATTCGTGAGGGAAGCGGCAAGTCCTGTTATGAACTGCCCAAGGTCAACAACGTCAGTAAGCTGAGCAAGTGTGGGCTCCTGCTCGATACGCAGCAATGCCAGCACACTCTGCCAGCGCTCGCCCAGGTTTGCCTGATACACCGGTGCTACACGGACAACACCGGCAATATTGCTGGCAATCAGCTCAACTATGCCCCAGATGATGGCAAAAAAGGTAAGAAACGACAGGATATAACGAACAAGTCCCGGTAATGGCTTGCCTCCAGGCTGGATTCTACCAAAACCTTCTGACAACAGGTTAATGAGGTACCAGAAGACTATGGCAATCACCAGGGGGAGAAGTATGGTCTGTCCAACGACCAGGAGGTAGAAAACCAGCGCAACGAGAATGCTCGCCAGTACAAAATTCTGCAACTTCAGCTTGGTATTTTCCAAAGGATATTTCCCGGGGTCGTCAGTATTGGCAGTCTACTTTAATTCTTATGAGGCCGTTAATGCTTTCACTGTAACTGATCCAGAAGCATGTAGCTCAATGAGGCGATCACAAGACCACCCAACAAATTGAGAACAAAACCGGTGCGCGCCATTTGTGCGATGGTGATCTGGCGGCTGGCAAAGACGATAGCGTTGGGCGGTGTTGCAACGGGAAGCATGAAAGCCATGGACGCCCCTAAAGCCGCTGGGACCATCAGGGCAAAAGGATGAAGGTCCATGGATATGGCCAGTGCGCCCATCACCGGAATAAACAATGTGGCCGTCGCTGCATTGGAGGTCATTTCTGTCAGGAAAGTCACAAAGAGCACCACAACAATAATGAGGACAAAGAAGTGTACCCCCTGGAGGATGGTCAACTGATTGGCAAGCCATTCAGTCAGGCCCGAGCCACTGAAACCTGCTGCCAGGGCGAAGCCACCACCCATCAGGATTATAATGTCCCATGGAATGGTCTTGGCTGTATCCCAGTCCAGAATGAATCCACCCTGTTTTTTATCTGCAGGAATTATAAAGAGCAGAAATGCACCGCACATGGCAATTGCCGGGTCAGAAACAAAGCTTAGCCATTCCGGTGTGAATAACCCCCTGAGGATCCAGCACAGGGCAACCATGAAGAAGAGCGAGGCCACTTTCTTCTCTTCACCACTCATGGGGCCCATTTCAGCCAACTCCTGTCTGATATGGTCCCTGGCATGATCACTGTCTGAATCCGCATCATTCATGGGATACATGATTTTCGTCAGAACCACCCAGACGATGGTAAGCATGCAGATAGAGACAGGCATACCCAGCTTCATCCAGTCCACAAAACTGATCTGGTAACCATAAAGGGTGTCTATGATGCCAATCAGGATGGCATTTGGCGGTGTACCCACAAGAGTAGATACTCCTCCGGCGGAAGAAGAATAGGCAATGCCCAGCATAAGAGCAGTACCGAAATTGTAGTTTCCACTTGTATTGTTGTTTTCCATGCGGGTCTGCTCAACAACAGCAATAGCTACCGGGGTCATCATGACGCAAGTGGCAGTATTGCTTATCCACATAGATAGCAATGCGGTGGCCAGCATAAATCCCAGGACAAGACGATTGGGGCTACTGCCCACCTTGTCGATTACCGTGAGTGCAATGCGCCGATGAAGGTTCCATTTCTGCATGGCGACCGCTATCAGGAACCCCCCCATGAAGAGAAACAATATCTGGTTGCCATAGGACAACGTGACTTCTGATGCAGGCATGACCCCAAGCAGGGGGAACAGGAATATCGGCAGCATCGCCGTTGCCGGTATCGGTACTGTTTCTGCCATCCAGAAACACGCCATCAGCAAGGCCACCGCTGCAACCCGGGAAGCTTCAACGCTCATCCCCTCAGGCACAGGCTGGACAAGAATAACGAGAAACAGTAACGGTCCGGCGATAAGCCCGACAATCTGCCGCATGGAAAATGAAGACAACATGAATTGTGATTCTATTATTGCAACCGTCCCATTGCTACCGGAAAAACAGCAAGAAACGGTTTTCAAATTTTTCCAAAAAACAGTAATTTACAGTAATGACAGACAAACCCTTAAAAAAAGCTCCTTCCACATACCAAAGAATGGAAAAAGCACTCCTTTTGCTAGCCGAAAACAGGGAGAACCCTCCCTCGCTTCCGGAACTCGCCAGTGCCTGTGATTTGAGCCAGCATCATTTCCAGAGACTGTTCAGGCGTTGGGTTGGTATCAGTCCCAAAAGATTCAGTCAGTACCTCAACGGCGATTACATCAAGTCCCTGCTGGATCAGGGTATGCCTGCCACAGAGGCCTGTTACCAGGCCGGTCTATCCAGTCCCGGCAGACTGCATGACCTGTTTATTGCCACTGAAGCAATGCCCCCCGCACAGTACCGCCGTCTGGGCGATTCAATCACCATTTACCATGGCATCCATAATTCTCCCTTTGGGCCCTACCTCCTGGGCGTAACAGATAGAGGAATCTGTCACATGGAATTTCTTGACTGCAATTTGACTGACACACTTTCTACCCTGGAAAAAAGATGGCCATTGTCCAGGCTGATACAAAATGAAGGCATGACTGGCAGAATTCACAAGATGCTGTTCATGTCTGAACAGACAAAATCCCATATTACTCTTCAATTGAAAGGCAAAAATTTTCAGATTCAGGTCTGGCAGGCATTGCTGCGCCTGCCTTATGGATGCGCAGCTTCCTATGAGCAGCTTGCCTCCCTGACGAATACTCCAGCCGCCACCAGGGCCTGTGCGTCGGCCATTGCCAAGAACCCCATAGCCTGGCTTATCCCTTGCCACCGTGTAGTACGCAAGATCGGGGAGACGGGCCAGTACCGCTGGGGAGCAAGCCGGAAAAAACTGATTCTGGCGTATGAAGGTGCTACCAGGCCTGCCGAATCGAATTCATAGGGTTTACCTATAGTCACAATAGATACAATATATTTTATCTATTTACGGAGCGACTATATATTAAGCCCCATACTCCAAACAAATTCACCAATTCAAGGAGAGAGACATGATTACAACAGTACCAGAAGTTACTTTTAAAACACGCGTCCGTGATGAAAGTATTGGTGGCGACAATCCCTTTCGCTGGCAGGACCTGAGCACTGAAGAAATTTTCAAGGGTAAACGCGTGGTGCTCTTTGCACTACCAGGTGCCTTTACTCCCACATGCAGCAGCACGCATCTACCAGGCTATGAAAAAGAGTATGACACACTCAAAGGTCTTGGTATCGACGAGGTTTACTGCCTGAGCGTAAACGATGCCTTCTCCATGTTCCAGTGGGCCAAACAGCTTGGCGTAGAGAAAGTGAAAATGCTGCCTGATGGCAATGCAGACTTTACCCGAGGAATGGACATGCTGGTGAAGAAGGAAAATCTTGGTTTTGGTGACCGCTCATGGCGCTACTCCATCCTGGTCAATGACGGCAAGATTGAAAAGCTGTTTTGTGAACCAGACAAGATGGACAACTGCCCTGACGATCCATTCACATGTAGTGACGTGAATACAATGCTCGAGTATCTGCAAAACAACTGATATAGAAAATCACGACATGCGAGTTATTTTTGGTGCTCAAGCAGACGAAAGCCTCAGTTAGCTTGTACCAACCCATCCCCATGGATATATCCCTCCCTAATGATATATCCTCTTTGGCCGGACTCCCCAGTCCGGCCTTTTTTTATCCCATGCTTTTTCATAGCATGTCTACTGGATTACATAGCTGAGGAAGCCGCCATGAGCGCTATCGTACAAATCAATTTCCCCTATACCGAAAGCCAGGCAGACCTGGAACAACACTCTGTGGATGCAGCAGGACGTTTTGTCGATGTTGACGGCCTCCAGTGGAAAGTATGGCTGGTCAATGAGGCAAGCAAAACCGCTGGCGGGATTTACCTGTTCGACACGCGGGAAAAAGCGGAAAGTTATGCGACGGGAGACATGGTCGCACATCTGAAAAATGTCCGGGAAGGCGTCGAAGTCAGTGTGTTTGACACAATTGACGAGGCGGGAATAATTACCAATGCTCCGGTATAAAAACCGGATAAAAGGATAAAAGGATAAAAGGATAAAAGGATAAAAGGATAAAAGGATAAAAGGATAAAAGGATAAAAGGATAAAAGGATAAAAGGATAAAAGGAATTATCCACAGTTCAGGCCCTGCCTGTACAAGACCTTTATCTTTTTTCTCTATCGAGAATTCGCGTCGGCATACGGCCGCCGGCCTTTGCCGACCTACTGGAATGTGTTTATTGTCAGATGACAGTTCTGCGGACCTCTTCCGACCCACATACCTGAATGCGCTCTCCTTGTATCTCGTATCTTGTCTCTCAGCTGGCCATTGCCGACCTGCGGCGCTCCTGATTCCTTATTCTTGCATCCTGCATCCTGTTTCCTTCAGACTTCAATGCGACATGGCATAAACTGCAATATTCACTGCCAGTCGTAATCCCAGGTTAACCTTTTCATGTGGATATCGGGGATCATCGGCCCACTGCCATGAATCCGCCACATCATTGTTGAAGGCAATCAGCACCATCAAGCGGCCTGAATCGTCAAAGATTCCTCGCCATTGCGGCACTCGACCATCACCAAGCCAGCCACCACCGCCGCCCATCAGTGAATTCATATTCGGAATCTGGGTCTCGGCCAATGCGGGAATGTCATAAACCGTGTGAAATACAGGATGATCCCCTTCCAGGTCAACAATAGGCCTGTCCGGAAAAATCCTGTTCATTCCACTGACAAACCCGGCCCAGGAGTTTGAATCAAAAAAACTGTCACAAAACAAAAAGCCTCCCCTGAGCAGGTAATCTCTCAGCTTGGCTACCTGGGCTTCAGAAAGATCCCAGTATCCTGCCAGACCGACCATCAGGAATGGCCAGTAATAGACATCATCTCCGTCGTTCAAATTGACCGGTTGCTCCACAGAGCGGGCATTAATGGTTGAAAAACGCCGCAGCAGATTAACGAAAGTACGATCACCTTCAGGATAATCCACCCCCCAACTGGTACCACCCTGCTCCCAGTCTGATCCGCGCCATCCCATGCGGACATTCGATGGATACATCAGTCGACCGCTGACAAATTCACCGGGTTCATCCCAATCCGGGGGAAGCGTATGGTCAGCATAATATTCAAATCCCGGATATTCGCGGAATTCACGCTGGCCCAGTGTCTCAGTAACAGGAAGTAACAGGCATAGCAGAAGCATGGAGAGAGGCTTCAGGCCACTACCGCAGGTGATTAACAAGCCCACAAAAAGTGAATCAGGTCTTGAATGATTACGCGGTGTGTTCAACACTGCTCCAACAAAACTGTATACAAGACATGACTATGGACGAATCAGCGTCTTCTTTCAAACGGATGAAGGGCCTGGGCCAGTATCAACCCCTCTGGAGTCTCGGTCTACGATAATCACATCCCGATGCAAATCTGGTAAAAATAATACCATTCAAAAGACCCTGGCCAGTAATTGCCATCCTTGCCCTGCTAACAGCTGGCTTCAGCCTGCCTCTTCTGACGCTGGATATAGATGTGGCCGGTGCTGAAAATATGTTTGACCTGACTAGCGCCCTGTTTATGATTTTCTGGGGCATTGGGTGGTCTGCAGGCGTACTGGTAATGCTGGCCATCCTGGTGGTATTGCTTGTGGCCCGTGAAATTATCACTGTCGATAGCAATGGCATCACTCTGCGCATAGAAGTTTTTGGCCTCGGCGCCGAGATGCTTGCACCATTGAACTGCATCAGTCATTTACGCTACGTTGATGAGTATCCGCAACCCGGGAGCAATATTCATGTAAGTGCACTAGTCCAGCTTGCTGATAATCAGGGTTAGTTTATCCATACTGATCCATATCCTGGCAGTTTCATAAAAGATTTGTCTATGCAAAGCACTGCGGGATATCCACTCTGAGAGATCTATTTTTTCCGCATCAGACAAGTCTTCACTGTCTAGCCCAATCACCCACTGCCTTGCCTGCTGACGTATTACCTTAGCGGAGTAGTCTGACAAGTCACTTTTTTGTAGTGGTATCACCGGCATATTGTATTAAACCGTCAAGTCATAACTTTCCTTTCAATATCCCGAATACCTTTTTCAGGCTTCAGATGGCTTGCTGACGCATCATGCTCTAATTCATGACATCGTTTCAGTGCCTTTGAAAGGTGCTTCTCTATTGTTTTGGTACTTATCCCAAGTCTGCTAGAGATTTCCTTATGGGAAAATCCATATCCTTTCCGCATCAACAACACTTTCCGGCACTGGGGAGGCAAGGACTCCACAACTTCACGTAAATCATCTACAGATCGATCAACTTCATGGGAGCGAGAAACAGAAGATATATCGTTAAAGACATTCAATTCCTCGATATCCCCTATAGATTCAACCATTTTAGTGGATTTTCGGGTGAGTTCACTTAACGTCAGATTCCTGGCAACACGAAACAAAAAGGACTTGGGCGAATGAATTTCGCATTTTTGTTCCGCACGATAAGCACGGGCAAATGTTTCCTGCACAACATCTTCGACATCCTGTTGCCGAACCAGAAAACGTTTCAGGTAGGACTTGAGACTACCTTCAACCTCAAGAAAGGTTGAAGTAATGCGAGTTGACGTAGCCATATTCCCCTCCAATTTGGAATTATTATTATGTAGCCTGTTTCAAACTCCCTTGGTAGTTACCTCAAAACTCAACCATCAATTAAATATTATTCTTTCCCGTTTAAATAATTGCGCCGCTCCATATAGAAATAGCATTGAAAATAGAAACAGTGAAATACCTGCCACCATAAAATCAGGTAGCGACGGCGTTTCACCCCGAACAACATCAGTCAGCAGCATATGCTGACCCAGCATCGGAACAAAATTCATCCAGAATTCACGATCCTGCGTGTTAAAAATATTGTAGAAAAATGGCGCCATTGGCAACAGCATAATAAATGAGAGATAGGCCTGGGCGTCCTTGAAGGATTTGGCAAAAATACCAATGAATATCTGTATGGAGGGCGCAAAAAGAGCCAGGGGAAGAGTCGTGACAAGAACGCCGATAATTTCCAGACTGCCAATATTAAAAACAATCCCAACCTCTTCAAGAGGGACACGGCTCAGACTGAAAAGGTTTAATGTCATTACCAGCACAAGCCCTGCAGCCGAAAATGTGACAGCTGCTACCCATTTACCTATCACGATAATATACCTGGGTAGCGGATTTACCAACAGGGGTTCAAGAGATTTTCTCTCACGCTCTCCGGCAGTGACATCAACTGCCACTCCCATTCCACAAACAAAAGCAGCCATAATCACAAAAAAAGGCACCATACCCAGAATACTCTGTACCCGGGACTGCCGACTGGCGACATCTATCCTGACCACATTGACCGGCATGATAATACCTGGATTCACTCCCCGGGCAATAAGGCGTAGCGCTGCTATTTCCCTGCTCCAGGCCTGTATAACCTCCTGGACACGAGAAACCTTGGGCCCCGCTGTTGTGCGGGTGCTTTCCACATGTAACTCAACGTTACTCTGTCCTGATCTACCAATTCGTTGATCAAAATCCGGTGGAATGACCAATATAAAATCGAAACGACGACTACGGATAGCGTTAGCTATCTCGCCCAGCTGGTCAGGCGAATAAAACGATTCTTCCAGTCGTGCCTCTGAGTTCAGCGGCACATCCTCCACGGCAATGCCACTTTGTTCGAGGTAATCTACCAGGTCCAAGGCATATTCCTGTCCGACTACTGGCAAGATGATGTCACCCGCTTCTTCCGCCATATCAATGATCATATTGAACATGAAATAGATCATCACAGGCCCCATGACCGGAAACAAAAGTAAAGCCATGAGTGCCCGCCTGTCCCTGAAAGCATCCTTGAGTTCCTTGCGGGCAATTACTCCCCACATCAGGATTCCCTCGTCAGTTTCATGAAAGCCTCTTCAAGATCACTTTCACCGGTTCGCCTGCTTAATTCTTCCAGGGAAGCCTGCATTAATACCCTGCCGCCAGAGATGATAATCACCTCATCACACAGCGCACTGATTTCCTGCATGATATGGGAAGACAGCAGGATACATTTGTTTTGTTGCTTGAGTGACTGCAATATCCCCCGCACACTTCGGGTCGTCATGACATCAAGTCCGTTGGTGGGTTCATCCATAATCAGATTCCGGGGATCATGGACCAGGGAACGAGCCAGGCACACTTTCATTTTTTCCCCCTGGGAAAACCCTTCCGCGCGCCTGTCGGCAATTTCACCCATGTCCAGGGCAGTGAAAAGTTCACGGGTACGTTCAACTATCTGTCGCCGCTGCATACCCCGTAGTCGGGCAAAATATTCCACATGCTCTCTTGCAGTCAGTCTTGGGTTGAGTCCATGGGCATCGGTCATCACCCCAATGGCCTCCTGGGCCTTAAGCGGTGATGTCATGACATCAATTCCATCAATCAGAGCTTTGCCCCTGTCCGCCGTTAACAAGCCATACAGGATTCTCAGGGAAGTGGATTTACCGGCCCCGTTATGCCCTAGCAGACCTGTGATGGCACCATTACGGGCAGAAAAGCTGGCACCTTCAACGGCAACAACATTTTTGAAATTTTTTGTAAGCCCCTGGACTTCAATCATCAGGCATGCGGCTCCCACCCGGTGTCACGAAAAAGGGTCTGCGCACAAATGTCTCGATACAGTTACTATCCAGGGCTTCAAAACTGGCGGTTTCGATAAACGTATTCATCATGGCGGAAGTACAGATCGTGAAGAGTGTTCCATGACCAAAACCTTCCAGCACATAGTGTTCCGAGTTGGGCAGGGCATCATGGACCAGTTCACCCCAGACCGGTGGGGTGACTGGATCCAGTGCCCCGGAAAAGATCAGGACCGGTTTGTTTTCGATGACGGGCTCAAAATAATCATCAGGGATCTCCCGCACAGGCCAAAATGCGCAAGCCTCCAGAACAAAACGGTTAAACATGTCTGACTTAATCAGGTAGGAGGAGGCGTTTTCTGCCTCAAGCTCGTCTTTACTGATGAAGGTCACATCTTCATTACAGATAACTGAAAGAAACATTCCCTGGTTTATCTGTGCCTGCGCATATTGACCAGCCAGTGCAAAAACCGGTTCATAATTGCCCTCCCAGGCCTGCTCGATAATCAGCGGCAACAAGCGCTGGGCTTCTCGACTGTAAAGCACTTGCCGCAGGAAACCCTGAAACTCATATGCATCAAGACTGATATCCAACCTGCTGTAATCGCTGTAATCCACATAGGTAAGGGGCTGTGGAGTTTGCAGATGTTCCAGCAGTTCCAGGTAGTGATCACGAAGTGCCGGAAAAGCTGCATGACACTCCCTGCTTTGCGCACAATCATTCATCACCGCTTCCAGGGAGGCGCTGACATCCCTTTCGTTATATAGCGGCAGTTTTAACGCTGTCGGCGCAATGGCATCGATAATGACCGTCCGTGTGTGTTCAGGATAGCCCCGCAGATAAGCCAGGGCCGCCCTTGAGCCATAGGAGGCACCCCAGAGATTAATCTGTGAATATCCCAGTGTATCGCGCACCTGATCAAGGTCACGCATGGCAATATCCGTAGTGTAGTAAGCCGGATCAGCCTGGGTTTCAGACAGGCATTTCCTGAGAACATCCAGCTGTATGGTCAGCACCTCTTCAAACGGAGGATCACGCCTTTCCAGCGCCTCTGTCTCCTCCTCGCTCAACTGGCAATCAAAAGGACTGAGCTCTCCCGTTCCCCGTTGGTCAAGCAGCACAATATCTCGCTCAGTGCGGGTGCGGGAAAATACCTGTGCTGCCTGTACAAGATCAGTCGCGGCTTGTCCGGGCCCGCCAGCAAGGAGAAAGAGTGGATCACTTTCGGGAAAATCACTGAGGGCAGGTATGACCATCAACTTGAGATCCACCTGCCTTCCCTGAGGATCATCGTAATTCTCAGGGACTGAAAATACGGTACAAAGGCTCTCTGCCACCAGGGTCGCGAGTACGGTACCGGCATCCCTGTCGCAGGGACCAAATTCTGCCAGTATAGTATCTCTTTTTTGCAGGAAGGCCTCACGTGCCAGGGATTGTTGGCTGGCGTCCTGCTCACAGGCACAAAGCAGGAATATAAAGAGAGCTGGTATCCATGCCCGTACCCCACTCTTTCTCACGCCCCTTGAACTCCTTTCGTTAATTGTTTGGCCGATGTTAATGAGTCGTAATGCCGCTACAGAGCCAATTGTCTGCTGAACTCGAGCAACGCCCTGAGATCGTCCTCCTGAAGATAGTATCTCACCATCAACTTCTCAAAACCCTGCACCTGTTTTTCATCTGGATAGACAATTGACTCGACAATGTACTCGTCATCGACCACAACTGTTGAGCCATCAACCAAAGTTTCTGTCTTGCCGTACATGCCAAGCCACGTAGGCCCAAGACCAATGGAGCCATCCAGCGAATGGCACGCCACACAACCATTGTCACGGGCAATTTCCAGCCCCCTTGCGGCAAGCTCATTATCCAGTTCAGGCACCTGCATGTCTGAATTTACACTGTAGATAATCCAGCCCATGCCAAAAACCAGCATCGATACCAGAATAGTTCCAACAGTGAAATGTGTCCATTTATTGATTTTCATGGTCTGCTACTGCCTGTTGCGCCCTATCCGACTGATGCCTGGTATCTGTCCGAGCAAACGTCCAAGGCCAGGTGCTGAAATGATAAGCCTTAACTTGTAATGACCCGATAAGGCGGTAATGATAATATTGCCGGCTTTGAAAACTTCGCCCGGCCCGGTGTCAGGCAATAATAGCAAACAGGACTGATGTTTCTATGGTTAGTGTAGGAGAAATTCTCTGGGAGCCTTCCCAAGAGTGGATAAATAACACCAATCTTCAGCAATTCCGTAACTGGCTGAAGGAAAACCGTAATATTGAATTCAACGACCTGCATGAAATGCGTCGCTGGTCCCTGGATAAGCTGGATGAGTTCTGGCAAGCCATCTGGGACTATTTCAATATTAAAGCCTCCACTTCCCCTTCTGCTGTATTCGGGAAACGCACCATGCCTGGCGCCGAGTGGTTTCCCGGAGCAAGGCTCAATTATGCCCAGCATATCCTGCGCAATGAGAAACCAGGCCAGACCGCCCTGCTGTTTGCCAATGAAGATCAGGTCCTGAAGGAACTGGACTGGGCCGAACTGGGAAACAATGCCCGCATACTGGCCACAGAGCTTAGAAAAATGGGTATCAAGCCCGGAGATCGCATTGCCTCCTATATGACCAACATCCCTGAAGCTGCCACAGCATTACTGGCCTGTAGCAGTATCGGTGCTGTCTGGTCTTCTTGCTCCCCGGACTTTGGCACTCATAGTGTGCTGGACAGACTGTCACAGATTGAGCCCAAAGTACTCTTCTGTGTGGATGGCTATACCTATAAAGGCAAAGCCTTCAATCGCAAGAATGAAGTGAAAAATATTATCGAAACACTCCCCAGCATTGAAAAGGTGATCTATCTTCCCTATCTTGATAAGGAAGACAAGGTTCCACCCGTTGAAGACGCCATACTCTGGAAAGACCTGCTGGATCAGCCGGCAGTGTCTGCCGAGGATTTCGAATTTGAACAGGTGCCCTTTGACCATCCCTTGTGGATTCTGTTTTCGTCCGGCACCACCGGGTTGCCCAAGGCCATAGTACATGGCCATGGCGGTATCATTATCGAGCAGTACATGCTGGGTGTGCTCCATTACAATCTCAAGCCACAGGATCGTCTGTTCTTCTTTACAACTACCGGCTGGATGATGTGGAACTTTGTGGTAAGTACCCTGTTGTATGATGCCTGTCCGATCCTCTATGACGGCAACCCGGTCTATCCTGAACCGGATGCGCTGTGGAAGCTCACTGATGATGCCGGAGCTGTGCTTTTTGGGGCCAGCCCTACCCTGCAGCAGATGCAGCAGAATATGGGACTGGTCCCCAAGGAAAAGTTCACTTTAGAGAAACTTGAGTCCATCATGCTGGCTGGTTCCGTGGTGTCGGCCGAGTGCACCAAGTGGTTCTATGACAATGTAAAATCTGATATGTACGTTGCACCGGGTAGTGGTGGTACCGATATCTGCGCCGGTTTCTGTGGACCCATGCCGGGACTTCCAGTCAAGGCGGGTGTTATACAGATGCCTCATCTGGGTGTTGACCTGCAGGCATTTGATGAGGATGGCAACTCCCTGATCAATGAGGTCGGAGAGTTTGTAGTTTGTCAGCCAATGCCTTCCATGCCCCTGTACTTCTGGAATGATGAAGATAATGTCCGATACAGGGAAACCTATTTTGAAGAGTATCCCGGCGTCTGGCGTCAGGGAGACTACTTCATGATCAATGAAGAGGATGGCTGCTTTGTACTGGGTCGTTCAGACGCCACCCTGAACCGTTATGGTATTCGTATCGGTACAGCAGAAATTTACCGGGCAGTTGACGGGCTTGATGAGGTGGAAGACTCCATCATTGTGAATCTGGACCTGCCAGGAGAACAGTTTTTCATGCCACTTTTTGTCAAACTGCCCGAAGGCGTCACACTTGGCGATGAGCTGAAGCAGAAAATCTGCAGCAAGCTACGCACTGATTACACACCCCGGCACATTCCCGATGAAATTTACCAGGTAGATGAAATCCCCTACACCCTTACCGGCAAGAAAATGGAAGTTCCGGTCAGGAAAATCCTGATGGGAAGGGATCCGGAAAAATCAGCCAATCGCGACGCCATGTCCAATCCGGCGTCGCTGGATTATTTTATCCGCTTCAGGGATGAAAATCTGGATAAGCTGTCCTGATCAGCTTCAGGCCATATGCCAGTAAAAATTCGGAGGGAAGCTAACGATCCACTCTGACAGTCAGGCACAAAAAAGCCCGCTATGAGCGGGCTTTTTTGTGCCGTAAATCCATCATAGAGACAAGTGAATCAATCTTTTTTGAAAAGATTTCCGACACTCTCCAAAGCCTCATTGGCTTTACTTGAAACATCATCCAGTGATTCCTGCAAATCACTTCCTGCTCCCTCCAGTTGCTCATTAAGCTGATCCGCAGCAGCACCAAGCTGGTCTGTGATAGCTTGCACCATGGCCTGAGCCGCCACAGCTCCTATCTGGCTCAATATGGGGTCCATGATCTGCTCAGCAAGTTCATCGGGATACCCCTGCAGTCCGGACAAACGCACATCTCCAAGACTGACTTCAGCCGGTGTAGGCAACTTATCTGAAACCAGGGTTCCCCGAATATTTTCCACCAGAATACTGTCGATAATCAGCATGACCTGGGGAGCCTCGCTTTCTTCCGCAGTGGCAGTTTCTCCACTCTCAAGACGAGCCGTCACTGTATCCATATTGGATGTTCCACCCTCTGACTCATAGAGAACATGGGGACTACGTGCAACCACACTGCGGATATGTACCTGCTCACTGCTCGTATTCTGGAGGTCAATGGCAACAGTAAGCTCATCAAAGCTGACCATATCCGCATTACTGTAACCCACAGGATTCGAAACGCTGAAGTCAAAAATTGAGGCCGACCCACCGACCAGATCCAGTGACACACTCCCTACGTCAACCTGGGTTCCCAGCGTATTACTACCGGCAGTTTCAATACCCGTCTCTACTATCTTGTCAAGATTACTGAAAAGCAGGACTACCCCACCACCAATTAACGCCACAACTATAACCAGGCCAATTAACACTTTTTTCATTTTTTCCTCCATTCTCCCGGCCCGGGGCTGGAATGAATTCATCTTAACCAGGGGTCGCTTGATTTCAGGCAAACGGACGAGTAATCCAATAATACAAATTTGAAAGACGGTTGTGTATGATTGGCGCAGAAATACAGGCAAGTATCAAAAATAACAAGGCTCTTACCATGCAATTCTACCCTCCTGAATACTACAACGATGAACTCAATGGTTATACCGCTATCAAGACAGTTCCCCTGGCCAGTGCCATGGGGGCGGAAATCCAGGGGGTGGATATTGCCAACATCACTGACGAACAGTTTGAGCAGGTCAGGGATGCGCTCTTCCGGTACAAGATGATCTATTTCCGTCATCAGACCAATATGACCATTGAAGACCAGGAGTCGCTGACTCTGCGCTTTGGGGAATTTGGTACTGATGCCTATACAAGCGGTATTGAAGGCCATCCGAATGTTCAGCGCCTGATCAAGGAAGCAAGTACTGTGGTGGACTGGATTTTCGGGGATGGCTGGCATGTGGACTCTCCATTTATGGAAAGGCCCCCTTCAATCAGCCTGTTGCAGTCACTTGATATCCCTCCCTACGGTGGAGATACCTGGTGGACCAATGCCCAGCTCGCCTATGAATTGCTCAGCGACAAGATGAAAGAAGTCATTGCCGACCTCAGGGTTCACATGTCCGCTGCATGGGTCCTGTCCAATGTGACCAAGGAAAAACCTAAAATGAACGACCTCAGTGTCGGCGAAATTGAACTCTCACTCGACCAGAAGAAAATGGTGGAGGGCTGGTTCCATCCCATAGTTCGTACTCATCCGGAAACCGGCAAGAAGAGTCTTTACTGTGATTGCTCCTACAGCCTCGGTATCGAAGGCATGACACAGGATGAATCCAAACCCCTACTGGATTTCCTGGGCGCCTGGATCACCCGTGAAGAGTTCAACTGCCGGCTGCGCTGGGAGCCAAATATGCTGGTTATCTGGGACAATCGCCAGTGCCTGCATAAAGCGTTCAATGATTATGACGGCTACCGTCGCGAAATGATTCGTACCATCGTCAATGGTGAAGTACCTGTGTGAAAATGGTCGACTGTACCTCTCTATGATTGGGTCTTCTTGAGCCGTTTGCAGTGCGTATGCTTTGCTAGTATTTTGATGTACTCCTGTCGCCCAGAGAGATTACTTTGTCCGGTCGTTTTTTCGGAAAATCATCCACTACTTCTGCCAGACCTGACCTGGTCAATGATCCGGTTGGCCTGACACTCTTTCGTACCGCGGTACCGACCACCGTCGGTGCCATTGCCATGATCCTCTTTTACCTGGCTGACACCTGGTTTATCAGCCTGCTCGGTACCGGTGAACTGGCCGCCCTGGGCTTTACTTTCCCTGCCACTATCCTGATAACCTACCTGGGAGTTGGCCTGGGCATCGGTACCTCTGCCACTGTGGCACGGGCCATCGGTGAAAAAAACCAGACAAAATCGGTGGAAATGACCTTTGCCGCCATTCTTCTGGGATTTGGTTTTGGCATACTGATCGTTTTCCCGACAATTGCCTCAATTGATTCCGTTTTCACCCTGATGGGTGCCTCAGAGGAAACCCTGGTACTGATAAGGGAGTTCATATCAGTCTGGTGCCTTGGTATTCCATTCTTCCTGGTGCAGTTTGCCGGTACCGCTGTGATGCGTGCCAGTGGTAATTCAAGGCTGCAGGGAAAGCTCATGATGCTGGGAGCGGCCGTTAATGCCGTGCTGGATCCACTCTTTATATTCGGAGCCGGGCCGGTACCGGCCTTTGGCATTCAGGGGGCAGCCATTGCCACAGTGATTACCTGGGTGCTGGCCAATATTTTCATTCTCTATCACTTGAGTATTAAAGAGGCACTTTTCAGGTTTATATGGTCCGGACTGGATAAACTGCTTGCCGACTGGGCTATCCTGATGAGAATCACCATTCCTGCTGCCATCGCCAATATGATTACCCCGATGGCAACCGGCATCATTACAGCGACTCTGGCCAATTACGGAGCCCAGGCTGTAGCCGGATTCGGCGTGGTGATGCGCATTGAAGCCCTGGTATTGATCGTCGTGCTGGGGATGTCGATGAGTCTTCCCCCCTTTATCAGCCAGAATTTTGGCGCTCATGCCTTTGACCGGGTCAGGACAGGATTGCGACAGTCTCTGAAGTTTGTACTCTGCCTGCAGTGCATCCTCTATGTAATCGTTGCTCTGGCGGCACCAATCATAGCCGGTATATTTTCTGACGAACCCGGGGTGACTGATGTGATTGTCACCATCCTGAGAATTCTTCCTGCAAGTTATGCATTCCAGGGAATGGTTGTTCTAAGCGCCTCCAGTTTTAATGCGCTGCACGCCCCGAGGAATGCCTTGATCTGTAGCCTGCTCCGCTTCTTTGTTTTTTACGTCCCACTCGCACTGCTTGGCGTAAAACTGGGCGGTATAAAAGGATTATTTATCGGCGCAGCTATCGGTAATCTCCTTGCAGGACTGTTGATCACCTGGTGGATACACCGCTACACGCGCACTCTCTCCCGGATATCCCCATAAAGCCCTGCCCTGTCGGACAGCAATCATGAACAATATGACTTTTGAGGTTAGCCTTTTCCCGCCGGCTTGATTACCATTGCCATTTTTCAAGCACCGGTAATCACCATCATGACCTCTACCCTGATTTCCCGCAGCCACTGTATGTTCATTTTAGTATTATTGTTTTCCATGGCAGCAGCTTCCTCTGTAACCGCCCAGGAAACCGTCCATTTCTCTACAGATCAGGTGGAAGCCGGGCAGGCGATTTACCGGGAAACCTGCCAGATCTGTCATGGCAATCGGCTCAGTAATGGGCAATTTGGCACCCCGCTGAGAGGCAGTTTTTTCAGGAACAACTGGAAAGGAAAAACTCTTGGTGAACTACTGCAGCATACATGGGAAAAAATGCCACCTGACAATGTTCAATCTCTAAGCAGGGAGCAGGTGGCAAGTGTCATCGCCTTCATATTTTCAAGAAATAACCTGGAAGCCGGTGAAATACCCATGAAACCTGATCCTTCCCAGGCCACACCGCTGCCCTGGGAATAAACCAGGAAGACGTCTCAGAGCTTGATAAACGCCAGGGCATTATTGGGGTTCAATGGAATCACCAGTTGCTTCTGCACCGAGTCATAGCACATGGACGCAGCACTGGGGACCCCTGTAGCAATCACTGCAGCAGGCTGTCCTGCACGAATCCTGGAAACACTGCCAAAACGCACACTACTAACATACTTGGTGCCATCCTCCGTCACCACGACTCCATCATTACCACCTTCAGCAGCGTATTCCGTATTGATGACATCACCTGCCGGGTTGTAGGTGATAACTGCATTATCACCAATATTGACCACAACAATGTTGCCATCATTATCCACCGCGACGCCATTAGGCACATTGATGGGACCGCCTTCGGCAAACACTGAACTCTGTCCATCGGCTGTCACCTTGTAAATCAATTCCGGTTCCCTGGAATTGGAAATATAGGCCGTGCCGTCTTCGCCTACACCTATACCATTCAGAATGGTGCTGCCTGCGACAGCAATGTTGTCCAGAGGTCTGCCGGTGACCAGGTCAAACGTCCTCAGGTAACCGCTATCCACGGTATACAGCACACCATTGCGAACCGCACTTCCCAGAGGGTCAATCAGTTCAAGCCCATCCCGGGTAGCTCCTATCCATTTGGGAGTATGCACACTGCCGTCAGGATTAATAAGGGAAACAAAGCCATCAGCCTGAGCACCCTCGCCCCTGTTACCCGCGTTCATGGCCAGAATAAGATTCTTTTCCGGATCGAAGGTACAGCTTTCTGTAAAATGAAAGCTGCCGAAGACTTTCACATTTTCCGACATCGGCATATGAACGCCAGCTTCATTGATAGAGCCCAGCGGTTCCCCCGCCGCAAACTCCTGTGCAGTCACTGGCAGGGCTAGGGATCCAAGTATCATTGCAGTGATTGTCATACCAGTGAAATTTTTCATCGAATATCTCTCCATTCCGGGCGAGTCCGGGTTCATTTAATCAGTGCTTTCGTACAATATGATGTTATCCGGCCAGAACCCTTCCGGCGTTCAGAATGCCTTTGGGATCCATGGCCTGTTTCAGGGTCTTCATCAGGGTGATTTCCTCTTGAGACCGTGAGTGCTGCAGGTACTGTATTTTCTGTGCCCCGATACCATGCTCTGCTGTCACCGCACCATTGTAATCACCGGTAACCCGGTAAACGATATCGTACATCTGCGGGACATCATCATGACTGCCTGTATAACACATGAAATGGAGATTGCTGTCAGCAATGTGGCCGAACACCATCATTTTTGCTTCAGGCAGTGCAGCCGTTACTTCTTTTTCCACCTGCTCAAGGAACGCCGTCATTGAAGATATCGGTACACTGATATCGAAATTGGCAGTGTCCCTGATAAAGGCGCCTATTTCACCAACACCGTCCCGGATACTCCAGAACGCCTTCCGGTCTTTTTCTGAATTCGCAATCAATGCATCAACAACCAGCTCCGATTCCATGGCTTCAGACAGGGAATTCATGAAAAGCTCCGCATCTTTCTCAGTATCACCGCCTTCAAGCTCCGTCAGGACATAGTAACGGTGCTTACTGTCAAAAGGTGATTCCAGGCTTTCAACATTAGCGGTAATAAAGTCAAAGTAGGAGTCCCACATCACTTCAAACGCACTCAACTGACCGCTGAAATCACGGCTGAGCTTATGTAATAGGGATACGACATTATCAAAGTTTTCCACGGCCAACAGGGCAGTATTGCGACTGACAGATTTCGGAAAAAGTCTGAGAACGGCTCTGGATACCACACCAAGCGTCCCTTCCGTTCCGATAAACAGGTGCTTGAGGTCATAACCGGAATTGTTTTTCAGCATCTTGTTCATGGAAGAGATAATCGTCCCATCGGCCATGACAGCTTCCAGCCCCATCACCAGGGCACGTGCCATCCCGAAACGCAGTACCTGGTTACCTCCGGCATTGGTGGAGATATTGCCACCGATATTGCAGGTGCCGCGGGCTCCCAGGTCCAGAGGAAAAATAAATCCGGCTTCTTCCGCTGCTTCCTGAATAACCTGGAGTGGCGTACCTGCCTTGACGGTCATGGTCATGGCATCCCTGTCCAGCTCTTCAATGCCATTCAGGCGTTCCAGGTTAATGGCAATTTCACCGGACTTGGGAATACCACCCCCGGTAAGTCCTGTCAGGCCACCCTGAACCACCACAGGCTGATCATGTTCATGGCATAAAGCCAGTGTGGCAGACAGTGCCTGGGGCGTTGCAGGGCGAACTACAGCACCGGGTTTACAGGGCGCGTCCGCGGACCAGTCGTGCTGGTATTTTTCTGAAATCCGCTCACCGGTTAATACATCGTTATCCTGAATGGCTTCAAGGGAATTGATCAGTTCCTGCATGTAATTTCCTGTCCTGTTACTGTCTATACTGTGCGCGAGCCGGCCCCGGGGATATCACCGTTAATAGTCAGAGGCGCTTTTCAATGGTTTGATTGTCGGTAAGTTGAAATACCACATCGGCTTTTTCCGGCAGGGTTTTCAGGCCATACCGTGTGACGCGTTCATAATGCTGAATAAAGCGCTTTAACTCATGTGTCGACATTATCCTGTTTTCCGCTTCCCTGCCCTCATCCTGTGCCACTTTTTCCGCCAGCTTATCTTCCTGGTTCTGGCGCCACTCGTAAACCTTTTCAAAACAGGGGGCCTTCAGCATAACCAGAAAATCCACCTGATTGTAAAATGTCTGGTAATTCTTGCGTATGGCCTGGTTGACAAAGGTTCTCCATACCCCATCACTGTCTTCATCAGCTTCCAGGGCGTTCACTGGCTGAACCAGTGTGGCATCCGGCTGGTCATCAATAGACAGACACCATCCTTCCAGAATGATAACGTCCACGGGAGCACTCACACATTCCCAGGCCTCTTTTGGAAAGCGGTCATCCACGGCCTTGTCAAAGCGTGGCACCTGCACCTGTCCCGACCTCTTCAATGCTGACAATGTATCCATCGCCAGCGACACATCATGGGTACCAGGTACTCCCCGGGTTGCAAGGAGAGGGTGGACCGATTCTGCAAGTTGCTGACGCTCAGCATGGGTTAGATAAAAGTCATCAATGGATAAACTGACACAACGCAATCCCAGCATGGCCTTGAGCAGTGTTTCAATCAGGGCGGCCAGTGTGGATTTACCACTACCCTGGCTACCACTGATTCCTATGACAAAGGGACCATCATGGCTACTGATCTGCTGGAGGACTTCCTCCACCATGGGCAGAAACCAGTGTTCTACTGTATGGGCATATGCTGCCGGTAAATGCTCCTTTTCGATAAAGGCTTCAATGACTGTTTTCAATGAGGGATTCATGGATTACTACAGATCCGGTATCAGGCGTTTCTTGCCATTGTAGCAGATGTTATTTATCCTTCTCCTGCCTCCATCAATTATAATTATCCCATGTACACCGCCTTCAGACGCCTGATTCAGATACTCTTTTTATCCCTGACAACCTTGGTCAGCCAATTGTGTTTTCCTGCTGCGGAGGATGGCGATGAAACACGCGTCATCATACTTGGTACAGGTACTCCCGTACCCGATCCGGAACGTTCCGGCCCCGGGGTAGCCATTATTACCAATGGTGAAGCCTACGTTTTCGATGCCGGCGGTGGAATGGTTAAAAGCGCCATGAAAGCCTGGGGTAAATATGATCTCCCTGAACTCTACCCCCAGGACATCAAGTACCTGTTCATAACCCATCTGCACAGTGATCATATTCATGATATTGCCGAACTGGCAGGCCACCGCTGGTGGGGACGCAAGCAGCGCCTGTCCGTGTACGGACCCACAGGGCTCAATGACTATACTGACAACATGCACAGGATGCTGGCCATCGAAGCGGATATAAGGGCTGCAGGAACCCCGGAACAACTGGTGACTGACCGACAGGGCTATCTCACGCAGCCCACAGAAATTAGCGAAGGCATCGTATTCAGGAACGATGATATTACTGTTGAGGCTTTTTCCGTGCCACATGGTCATATCAAGCCCGCTTTCGGCTACCGGGTGACCACTAAAGACAGGACCATTGTCATTTCCGGGGATACTACCTACAGTGACACTCTCGCCGAAAAGGCCCGCGGAGCCGATCTGCTGATCCATGAAGTTTATAGCGGTAGACAGCTCAGCCAGCAGTCTGAATTCTGGCAGCAGTATCATGGCCGCTCCCATACCAGTGCCGCCCAGGTGGGACAGGTAGCCGCAGCAGCCCAGCCCGGCCAGGTCGTGCTTTACCATATCCTGTTTTTCAGTGCCTCAGCCGAGGATATCGTCAATGAGGTCAAGGAACACTTCGACGGCAAAGTCGTACTGGCCAATGATCTGGATATGTTTTGACAGCGTTCATTAATTGACGATGAACTCCTGCTTCCATCCAGAAGTCACTGCCGCCATCATCAACTATGGCAGTCCCGGGGACGCCACCGAACTCGTCAACAGGCTTGCTGGTGAAGTCGCCGCCACGTTCGTGGTAGACAACAGCAACGATCTGGATGACAGTTTTTCCTCGGTGGGAAATACCTGCGTAATCAAACCCGGTAAAAACCTGGGATTTGGCGCAGCAGTAAATCTGGCCGCCGACAAGGCCGAGTCTCGATGGCTATTGATACTCAACCCGGATGTGCGTCTGAAGCGTCATTGCCTGTCCAGGCTTGTGGAGGCATCCCGAGACCTGCATGCCCCGCTGTGCGGTCCGAGATTTTACTGGGACGATGCCTGTACATTTCAGCTGCCACCGGCACTAGGACATCCTCTCTGGCTTCTCTCAGACCACCACGTCCCGAATATGACTGTCGGTAAAACACCGAATATCAGTGCAATGGCGATTGTCCGGCATGAACGCTTCTGGCAGGAGCGGGCCCCTTTCAGTGAACCGGTACTGTCTGGTGCCTGTTTGCTGGTAGACAATCACTGGTTTCGCCAGAACAAGATGCCCATTTTCGATGAGGATTTTTTCCTCTATTACGAAGATACCGATTTGTGTGGGCGCCTCATGCGCAAAGGTGTGATACCAGTCTGCGTGGCAGGTGCTAACGCCGTTCATTACTGGAATCAGTCATCAGAACCTCCGGAAAGCAAAACCAGGCTTATGAGGGATAGCGAAAAACTCTTTCTGGAAAAGTATTATCCCAATGGCGCTCCACCCATGCCCAGTAGTGGCCCGTCAGCGTCATTTGAGGAACTGGGTGTCTTCTCATCCTCACCTGTGCTGCCTTTACCTGTTGGCACTGATGCTCTTGATCTTGGCGTTCAGGAGGATTTCATTGTGTTTGCCAGAACCACTATCAGGAAATCTGAATTCACTTTTTCAAGTCCGATATGGAAACGTCTCAGACCAGGGCCCTATTTACTGAGAGCGATGGATGCGACGGGTAATCCGTTGCAATACTGGCGTCTGGAAAAACAGGGCTGAAAACTGCATTCCAAGGATCTCACCAATATGAATAAAACCTTTGTCATTCTGGCCTGCCATCGCAGTGCTTCCAGTCTTGTTGCCAAGGCGCTTCATGAAGCGGGCGTCGATATGGGCGATGACTTACTGTCAGGACTGCCGGACAATCCTGATGGCCATTTTGAAGATATGGATTTTCTAAAAAAAAATGTGGAACTGCTGGATGGTAATGTCTGGAATGATGTTGATCGTCCACTGACAGAATCCGATACTGAATCACTGATAAAAAAGAAAAACAATAAACCGCTCTGGGGCTGGAAAGATCCTCGCACGGTACTCACTATCGATAAATACTATGAACATCTTGAAGACCCGGTGATTGTTGGTCTTTTTCGCAAACCGGAACACGTGGCCAAAAGCATGGCTGCTCGCGGTGACATCAGTGAAGAAGAGGCCCTGACTCTGGCCAAAGCCTATAATCGCAAAATTATCGATTTTTTAAGCAAGCACTTTGTGTAAAACATGGTCCAATGTTGGTATAAACAACCAACTGAACATTTTTTGGGGAAATATTTCATGAAACAGATTCTTAAAGGCCTCCTTCTGGCAGGCTGTCTTCTACCATTGGCTTCAACCTATGCCCAGAAGGATATTCCATTTAGCGGCTCCTATCCCCTTGCCCCCACTGGGCTTGAAGGACAGGTTTTGGGTGAAGGCCCCTGGGTTTATCCAACCGCGGAAGGGATGGATATCAGGGTATCGGTGGTGGCCAGGCTGGAATACCCAATGGCCCTTGAATTTCTACCTGATGGCGACTTGCTGACCATTACCCGTCGGGGAGAAATATACCTGATAAGGGATGGAGAACTTCAACCTGAACCAATTATGGGTGGTCCCCCCTCTGTTTTTTCCGGTGAGTCAGGTCAGGGTGGAACTTCACATGGCTACATTGACCTCGTCAAACATCCGGATTTTGAAAATAATCAACTACTGTATCTCAGTTACACAAAACCCAAGGCTGGCGGCGGCAAAAGTATGGCCATTGGTCATGCACGCTGGAATGGCTCCTCGCTTGAGAATTTCACCGATATCTTTGATACGGATCCTGGCATAGCCGGTGCCAGCAGGCTGGCTTTTGGCCATGATGGGAAACTCTTCGTCACGACCAATGGCGGTGATCCCCAATCACTGGCATCCATAGGCGGCAAGGTGTTGCGCCTGAATGATGATGGCAGCATTCCGGTAGACAATCCCTTTGTAAATAACCCCAACGCCCGCGGTGAAATTTATTCCTATGGGCATCGTGGTGCTCTGGGACTGGCAGTCCATCCGGTTACCGGAGAAGTCTGGCAGAACGAAAACGGTCCCAATGGTGGAGATGAGATCAACCTCATCAAGCCTGGTGTCAATTATGGTTGGCCGATTGTAAGCCTGGGTCGCACGTATCCCGGGCCTTGGCAAACCAATGATCGTCCTACCCATGACATCTTTGAACCTCCCGTCGTTTACTGGATGCCAGCGATTGCCGTTTCCGGCATGCTCTTTTATACCGGTGACGCCCTACCCGCCTGGAAAGGTGACATTCTGGTAGGAGCCTTGCGGACTGGTGAAATACCGGGTACAGGACATCTTGAGCGAATCCTTATTAACCGCGAATACGAGGAAATGCGGCGTGAAAGCCTGATTACCGATCTTCGCCAACGGGTTCGTGACGTGGAAATGGGGCCGGATGAATTTATCTACCTCGCTACCGAACAGCGTGATGGCGCGATTCTGAAAATCGAACCGGCAAATTGATGCTATTATTCAGCTCAAATAAAAAACCCGGGATTTTCCCGGGTTTTTTATGCATGATTTATTCATCTCGTCAGGGACAAACCGCACCCTTTTATCTTATTCAACCACCTCTGACCGCCCTGTCACCGGATTATCATAATGATAGGGGGGCAGGAAGGCCTTGGGGTACATCTGGAAATCCATTGTCGGTGGCTCATCCGGCGGATTACTTTCTGTTATTCCCGGCGGATTTGAACGGGACAGATTAATCCATCCGTCATCGGTGCCCGCAAAATAGGTATTGATCTGCTGGTCCTTGAACATCATCCACTGCCCGTCCCTTTTGACAAAGATATTCTCGTAAATGCCTCCCATAAAACGACCTTGCCGACCAAAAGTCCCCATCATACTGAATGCCCTCGAACGTAATCGCGCTGTCTGGCCATCATCATCAACATGAATCACTGGCTGGTACTGCATGTGGTTATGCAGCTCCCCTGGCAATTCATCCTGTACACCATACAGATTAAGGTTACGCCGAATACTTTCAGCCCCTCTGTATACGCCACGCATGGCAATCTCGATAGTACCGTCTGCAGCAAAAATACCGGTCAGATCATCCCACTGGTTTCTCGCCAGGTAATACCCATAAATGGTCTGTAGCCGCTCAATGTCGTCTGCATCTTCCAGCAGGCCTATGCGCTGCTCAAGATCAGCAAGTACATCATTCAGCTCAGAGGTCCTGAAAACGCGTTCACCTCGCCCCAGATCAATTCCAAATGCCAGACTGTCAGTATCAGTTATCCGGGCATTTAACCCGGTACTGTTTATGTCCGTCCCTTCTCCAATATTACCAGTCACCGGATTTTCATAATGAAAAGGAACGACAAAGACAGCCGGGTAATTTTCGTACTCCATTGAAGAGGGACGATCGGGAGGCAGGTCAGTATCAGGTTCACTGCGGGGAAGCGCTGTCACATGCCAGCCATCATCAACGGGAGTACGCATGGTGGAAAACAGATGAAGTTTGCTGATTTTCCACACCCCATCCTCCTTGATGTATTCATTTTCATAAATACCGGCTCCCCAGTGATGACTTACCCCGAACTCTGCTTCCTGGGAAAAATGGTGCCAACGTCCTTTTGCCATGCCATTCGCATAAACATGCACAACAGGCTGCAACTGCATATGATCATTCAGCCGCCCTTCCTGGGGGCCTTCTTCGCCGTGAGTTCGAAGGTAGGCCAAGATACGTTCCTTGCCGACATAGACACCGGAGCCTCCTATTTCCAGGGTTGCCTCATCGGCAAATAAATCTGCAGCCTGGGTCCACTGGTGTTTGTCGATATAAAAACCGAATATTCGCTGCAGATTTTCGACTTCGTTTTCATCTTCCAGCATTTCCACTTCCAGCTGCAGGGCTGCTATCTCTTCAACCAGACGAGCCGCTTCCGGGGATGCTTCCTCCTGTGCGTTGGCAACAGGCAGTAGGAACAATAGGCAAAATGTATATGAAAACATTTTCATGGGTTGACTCCTTCTTCGCTGTTTTGATCAGGAACATATCGTCCTACAGGATTATCAAAGTGAAAGGGAGGTAGAAAGGTTTCTGGCCAGGAGCCAAATGCATCTGTCTGTGGTTCATCCGGAGGAAACTGGTCTGATACGTAGATCCCTTTATTGATGTCTTCATTCAGTCCCCAGGCACCCTCGTAGGGCACCAGGATGGTCTGATACCAGCGCACCTTGCTGATTTTCCAGACACCATCCTGCTTCACGTATTCGTTTTCATAGGGGCCCTCACCCCAGGCTGCTGATTCCCCGAAATTGCCGCTCAGTATCACTGCCCGCCAGCGTCCTTTCGCTGACATACCGTCATCCGACAGTGTGATGACAGGCATCAGCTGGAAATGTTCATTGAGTTGCCCATGGCCAAGACCTGACTGACCGCCCCCAAGATAATGGAAGTATTCTCTTATTCTGTCTTTACCCCGGTAGAGACCATCCCGGCCATAATCCACGGTAGCATCTTCTGTAAAGAGGTCCGTTAATTCGTCCCACAGGGCTTCATCCAGGTAATATCCATAGGCCCGTTGCAACCGCTTGAGATCATTCGTGTCATGGATTCGTGACGCCCTTTCCTGAAGGTCACTTAACCTTGTGCGAAGTGAATCCACATCAATTTCATTCCCGACAGTTACCGGAGTCATGGCTTGTCCATTATTTTCCGCGTTTTGCTCGCTGCAGGCAGACAATAAAAGGCCTCCTGCCGTGACAAGGAAAAAAGCAAAAACAGGTGATCTCGTTCGCAACATAATTATCCCCAATGATTTATTTTTGTCGTGCTAAGGGAAACGCTCAGGCAATTGCAGATCCATTTACTGACAGTAAAACGGTACTACTCCATTTGCCCTTGAAACAACCCTATGCATTGTTATATCGGCCGAGTATAAAGGAGAGAATCAGCCTCAGGTACCCTTTCTGGAGTTTTGGGTTCATAGAGTCTACACTTTTTGGCTATGGAAATTTCTTTTGTTACAAAAATACGCTGCAAGGATATGCCTTCTGCCCCCATTGCCATACTGCTGGTGATTCTGGGTGCCTTCAATGTATCCCCAAGTTTTGCCCAGGATAAGCAGGGTTTTGAAGGCGACTGGGTCATAAATACCGAACTTAGCGACAATACCGATAAACAGGTAGAAGAAGCACTACGCGCCATGGGAGAAAAAGTTGACCGCTGCTGGTTTGGCTGTGAGGAAGATCGCTTTCGTGGAGGTCCTGAGGAACAGGAGCTCTATGACCGGATTTCCTACGACAAACAGTTACACATCACACTTGATGAGCCGGAATACCTGTTTATTTACGAAGATAATTACCGGCGTTCCGTATATACAGATGGCAGAAGTCAGTCTGTCAGTCTGACAGGGCTTGATGAAGTAGAAGATTTCTCCTTCGGCCACTGGGAAGGAAATACTTTACTCGTGGAGGCACGTCCTCGTGATGGTGGCTTCGCCAATGAAACATACCGACTGATTGATGAAGGCAGTCATTTGCAAGTAACACTGTATATTCATCCAAGGGCCTTTTCCGTTCCCGTTGAAATGGTCAGGGTATACAACAGAAAGATTTCCCCTTAACTGCCAGCAGGCAAAACACTATGGCATTTCGGCATCATTTCACAATATTAATATGCATCCTTATGCTGGTATCCTGGTCCTCCCGGGCACAGGACAACGGATTGGCTCTAGTCGGCGGATTACTGATTGATGGCAGCGGCGGGGATCCACTGCGAAACAGTATTGTGCTGGTTAAAAATGGCAGAGTCGAAGCTGTTGGCAGTATTGGCAGACTTCCTGTGTCGGATAATTATGAAATCATCTCCACGGAAGGCATGACTGTCATGCCCGGACTATGGGACCCCCATGTACACCTGCTCTATGGCAATCATCCAGACATGGCTTACTGGCTGGATACCTATGCAGACCGATTTGCCGAACACACCATCCCGGCATCTGCAAACCAGTTCCTCATGGCTGGCGTGACCAGCGTCCGGGATCTGGCAGTGAATACAAACGATATTTTCCAGGTGAAAGAGCAGATTGAGTCTGGACTCCTACCCGGACCAACCATCTACACTGCCGGAGCTGCCCTGCTCCCGGCAGGTACTCCTTTTGACTGGCCCCATGTCACACCGGTTGAGAATCCTCGCGATGCTGTTCGTAAAACCCGGCGCCTGATCAACGCGGGTGTGGATTTTATCAAGGTATTTGAAGCCAATGCGGATTTCCAGGAAGAACTGAATGCAATTGTGGAAACAGCCCATGCAGCCGGCGTACGCGTAACTGCCCATGGCAGAATTGATGAGGAGATTCGTGTCGCACTAATCGCAGGTGTGGATGAAATACAGCACATTGGTATTTCCACCCCGACCTATCCGGTGGATATACTCGAAATGATTGAGGAACGCATTTCTGCAGGGACTCCCCTCTACTGGAACCCGACCGTCGGGGTGACACTTAATGCGGATGAACTAGCAGCCGATCCGGAATGGCTGGATGATCCTAAGAATTTTGCAGGCCTGCCGGATGACATTGAACTGGATATTCGACGGGCAATTGCCAACCAGCAGTTCACACCACAACCTGGGACGGCCTCAGATACGATCAAGCGAAAACTCCAGAGTCTTAGTGAACGGGGCGTTATTTTCACCTTTGGAAGTGACCAGGGGGCTTTTGGGGTCCCCGCCAGCGAGGCAACCTGGCGCGAACTGGAAGCGTGGGTATTCGAACTCGGTATGGACCCACTTGTTGCCCTCAAATGGGCTTCAGCTGACTCTGCCGCCTATATGGGGGTCGCTGATGAAGTTGGCACGATCACCCCCGGGAAGATTGCAGATATTATTACCGTGAAAGGCAGTCCTTTACGTCATTTCAGCACATTGCGGGAACCGGCCATGGTGTTCAAAAATGGGCTGCGTTACAAATAGGTTGTCGGTAATTGTAAAGGCTTTCTTGCTGCCCTACTGTTCAGATAAGGGCAAACCAGCTAATGGCTGTCTTGTTGACCGCGATTCCCACGATATACACAAAGGTAAATACCGCAAGCAGAAAAGCGATGATCCTTACAGACTTCGTCTTGCCGCGACTCAACGCAATACCAACAAACAACAGATAGAACATTAGCAGGAAGATTTTCATCGTTAGCCAGCCCTGGGCAAAAAGTCCGATGTTCAGGACAAACGCCATACTGAATCCACTAAGAAGGAAAACCGTATCAACAAGATGGGGCGTCACCAGGATTAGCTTGTGATTCAACCACTTTGAATCAATCAGCATGAGGTAGGAACGAAAAAGAAATCCTGTAAAGCTTATCAGTGCGCAGCACATGTGGATTGTTTTAAGAGTCAGGAACATCAGGTACTTCTTGAAACAGGTTGATGGAGTTTACATCCCGCAGTGGTTGGCATTTATATACCCCACGACAGGTAAACACAGGAAAAGATAAAGGATTAATGTGGAAAGAGAAAGGCAGAGACTGCTTTTCTCAACGGATAACTGCTTCTTTCCATTATAAGCCACAATTTCTGATCGGTATAAGCCAGAAACTGTCACACCGGAACGGTCAATCTTCAGAAAAAGTGACATCCTGCAGTTCATCGGACATTCCCTGCTCCCAGGTTGACCACCCTGAGTTCATCCCGTAGGGAACCCGTTCAAGTATGGCTTCAATCTCGTGAATCTGGCCATCATAGACCTTGAAAATCTCGGCAATACCCCATGTCCATGGCTGAACCGGACCAGCAGTTACCTGACGACCAACAGGTGTAACCCCATGGCGGAATTCCCCCCCCGAATGATCGAAAAAGACAAAGGCATATACCAGCCCTCTTTCTTCATCAACAGCAACAAAACGACGATCACGAATGCGGTTAACGAAAAAAATAAGGCCTGACTCGAATTGCTCCAGACAGCTCCACTGGGCGGAATACACTGATGCATCCGAAGGAGAGGGACGCACCTGTCCTTCAGGTGTTGGCGCATTCGTACTCTGCATGCCATTTTCGAAACGGTTACAGTCATCAGCAAAGGGATAATCCATCAACCCGTCATTTTGCTGCATACCAACAAAATACATATTGGCCGTTTCCAGCAGGTCCTGCCTGGACATTCGCTTGTCTTCCGGGACGGCTGTATAAAATGCTCTCCGAGGTTTTGTTGCCGCGACTCGCTCAGCCGCTGCAGTACTCCTGACTACAAAATGTTCTATTTCACTGATAGCACCGGCTTCAAGACGCAATCGCAGAGCGAGTAACGCTGGAGTCAATTGCGCCGGGTCACGATGCTCTTCATAGATATCACCAATAAAGGCTACTTGCTGCGCTGACACATCAGCAACAAATATCCGGTATTCACCCTTGGCTTGCATGGTTTGCCATAGACCATCCCGTAAATTCAGACGTTGTCCGTTTTCAGTAAAACGGACATCACTCGCGAGATTGATTGCATCAGGATTATTCTCAATAACGGCATTCAGATAGCTGTCCACCAGGCTTTCTAGACAATCCCGGTCACAGTCCTGTGCAACTGCAGTAAAAGGCAGCGAGGCCAGAAAATATATAGAGAAGAAGTATTTTATGATAATCCTGAACATACAACATACCCCCCGGTTTCTGCAGGATGAACCACTAATCATCAGATTACTTGATTTAACAGCTGAATAACAGGGACTGCTGCCCGTAGTAATACCAATCCATTCCGGAATATCTTTGGTCTGGGACCAATGTTTTATGATAAATTAGCCTGTTTGAAAATCTTCAAATCAATCAAGTTGACCATGGGGAAACAAACCAATGACAAAGACCTGCATGGCGCCGGATCCCAATACCAAAACGCCAGAATTCAAATTGCCAGCTAACGCCACCGATGCCCATTGCCACATTTTTGGCCCCGGTGATAAGTACCCCTATTCACCTACACGGACATATACACCACCGGATGCAGGTCTGGATGATTTCAAGAAACTGCAAAGCATTCTGGGACTCACCCGTGCCGTGCTGGTCAATGCCAGCTGCCATGGAGTCAACAATGATCCTATTCTGGATGCTATCGCACAGAGTGGTGGTGCATACCGCGGCGTTGCAAATATTAACGATGATTTCACCGAAGCTGATATTGAAAAACTGAATGATGGGGGCTGTCGGGGCTGCCGTTTCAATTTCGTCAAACATCTTGGCGGTGTTCCCGATATGGAAAAATTCCATAGCATCATCAACAAGATCAAGGGATTTGGCTGGCATGTTGTCCTGCATTTCGATGCCATTGATCTGGTTGAATTCCAGGATCTTCTGGACAACCTGCCCGTGCCCTACATCATTGACCATATGGGCCGCGTTCCGACCAAAGACGGCCTGGACCAGGAACCATTTAAAATCCTGATGGAATTCGCCCGTCGTGATAACTGCTGGATCAAGGTTTGTGGCGCAGAGCGGATATCTTCGGATGGCCCTCCCTTTACTGATGCCATGCCGTTTGCCAAAGCGATAATCGATATTGCATCTGACCGGGTACTATGGGGAACGGATTGGCCACATCCGAACATCAAGCAACACATGCCAAACGATGGGGACCTGGTCGATCTTATCCCGCTGATGGCTCTTGACAGGGATATTCAGCAGAAACTGTTGGTGGACAACCCACATCGTCTGTATGGGTTTTCCAACTAAAGCTATCCAGGCTTAAGGTGTGTTATGGGCAGGACTATTCTGATTACCGGTTCCACTGACGGACTAGGCAAGGAAGTGGCCCGTCGGCTCGCCGTACAGGGCTGGCATGTGCTCTTGCATGGACGTAATCCTGACAAAGGCAATGCCGTACTGACGGAATTGATTGAGGGCACCGGCAACAGTAACCTGGCATACTTCAATGCCGACCTGGCATCATTGGCTGAAGTGAAACAACTTTCAGAATCAGTTGTCTCCTTTACAAAACACCTGGATGTTCTGGTGAACAATGCCGGTATTGGTCCCCGTACTCCCGATTCCACACCTACGCTCAGCAGGGATGGTGTTGAGTTGTTTTTTGCGGTGAATTATCTGGCCGGGTATCTGCTTACGAGAGAACTTTTACCGTTACTGAAGGCATCGGCACCCTCCCGCATCATCAACGTGTCCTCGCTGGCCCAGGCCCCTGTCAGGTTTGGTGATGTCATGCTCGAAGAAAATTATGATGATGGCTTTGCCTATAGACAGAGCAAGCTGGCCCAGATCCTTCATACGAATGATCTCACTGATCTCCTGACAGGTACCGGTGTCACTGCCAACAGTCTGCATCCTGCCACCTTGATGAGTACCAAGATGGTATCTGACTCCACGGTACTCCCTGATAGCATGACTACTGTAGAGGATGGTGCGGACGCACTTGAAAGACTGATCACCAGCGAAGCATTGAAATCCCAAAGCGGGCTTTATTTTGATTCCCTTGACGAAGCACGCGCTGATGATCAGGCTTACGACGCCAATGCCAGAAGTGAATTAAGACAACTGAGTGAAGAACTGGTCCAGGCGGGGCTGGGCTGACGATACCGGAATGACACGGCTAAAGGAAATTTCCATCCTGGAAATAAATCAGTACAAAAAAGCCCGCTATGAAGCGGGCTTTTTTTATTACTCTGATGCTCAGAATTACTTCAGTGTGTCTTCTGCCAACGGCTCACTGAAAATATGGGTAGCCCCTTCTACAGAATCACAGTGCATTCCTGCTGCCGGTGGTGTTCTTTCAGGACATTTAAACAGACCGCCTTCCAGGGCGCCGGCATTCTCACCATTGCGAAGGGGATGCAGGCCCATGCTGAATACGGTCCCCTGCGGAAAAGCATTCACTGATATACCCTGACGGGCCATGGCAGCCGAGCCACCCATTTCCACGGACCAGATAACAGGCTCTCCATCTTCATCACGCAGGACATTTTTACGCTCTTCGTTCATGGGAGCAAAGAAAATCGCCAGATGATTCGGGGCCGGATCAACACGCGTAACCACACCGGTAAAAACACGAACATTCTTCATATCATACATGGCAAAGGAATGATGGGCCTGTGCCGGTGTCCCAATCAGCGCAGCGACCGCCAATACGGGCACCGCAACTTTGGCTAATTTATTGATAATTCTCATATTTTATTACTCCTTCCCCACCGGCCATGATTCCTTAACCGGTTTTTCATTGTAGATGTTTACCAGAATACCGTAGTAATCTTACTCGAAGCTGAATATGTCCTCTTCTTCGGGCTTATCCATATCCTGCTCAAAATATTCTTCCCAGATCTGGGCCCATGGACGTCCATACATATCCGGAACATTGTATTCTATCACTTCCCCATGGGAAACGGGGGTTGCATAGCCGTCAATCGGGAAAATTGACTGAATACACTCCACATAGACATAGGGAGTGGCTTCAGGATCATCAAACTCATTCTGTTTCACGTAGTTCCTGACCACACGTACCGGCTCTACCCAGACTTCCGGGTCATAGAAGACGGCTTCATGATTCAAGCCAACAAAATTACCCGCTTCATCATAATTCGGTGTATATATTTCAACAGTCTGCATCTGGTTTGAATGCTCCGGTGCCGAATGATTTTTCCAGGACTGGATATTAGACGTCCAGGTAATCAACGTATCACCATCCCAGAAGCCAATGGTTTCCCCGTACCAGCGCGGCACATCCTCGCCCAGTCGGGGCACGGCACCATCCATATTGAATTCTCGTCCCACATGGATATTGGTAATAAAGTTCCTCGCCACACCAGCAAGAATCTGGACCATATTTGGTGTCACCATAATGTAGTGTTCCCACACCGCAAACTCATGGAAACGTCTGGTGAATCCCTCAGGCCAGCAATACTGTGACTGCCACTGGGGAGCATTGGTATTGCCATGGTGGTAGGCCTCCTGGACGAATCGAGTTTGGTAATCCTCCGTCAACAGGGAAAGAATCGTAGGAACCTGGTTGTAACGCATTTTGTACCAGTATTCATTGTTGGGCGTCCTCACCGGATGAGTATAAATACCGCTCCATTCACCCGGGACCGTAGCATAGGTATGCTCCGTGGGCCCGCCCCGGCGTTTCGTCTCTTCCATCAACGCTTCATAATGTTCCTGCGCTGTCTCAAATGGATAGGGGCTGATGATGGATTCTCTGGGATAGTCAGTTTCACAATTCCCCCATGGAGCTGTTATGGGCGGATTGGAGCCAAGGATTTCGGATCCGGTAGCATTGGCGCCCCAAAGATCCTCAATGGCGGCTGAAGAATTGCAACGGTAGTAACGTGGATCCATCCAGTACTCACGATCAGCATAAAAATCATCGGTAGTGAAGAGGTCACGTTCCAGTGGCTCTACCCCTTCCGGTGGTTCGCCCCCTAGTGTTCCACCCACAAAAACGCGGGGGGAATTGCGGTTAAAGAAGCCACCCGTGCGACGGAAAGTGGCACCGGTAACCTCATATTCATTTACGTCTTCAAGTAATGGCCATCCACGTCCAACACTCTCAAAATCAATCTGTGCTGTCTGCTGGGCCTGTCCACCGGATGTCAGTACCAGTGCGGTGGCAGCAAGGACCAGCTGGCTTTTTTTTACTACTCGCATGTTTTTCCTCGGCTGATCAATTAAATGACCGGTTGATATCTATAGGCTAAACGACCAAGTATAAATTTCCTGCTGTAAAAAGACCACCGACAGCCTGTTACTGCTTCAGTCGATAACCAGTCTTGAAAATCCAGCTCATGATGCTGATACACACCCCCAGAAAAACCAGTGTCATGATGATACTGACGGTGACATTCACATCCGAGATTTCATAGAAACTCCAGCGAAAACCACTGACAAGATAAACGACAGGATTAAACATTGATACTTTCTGCCAGAATTCCGGAAGCATACTGATGGAGTAAAAACTACCTCCCAGGAAGGTCAGGGGCATGACAACGAGCAGCGGGATAATCTGTAGTTTTTCAAAATTGTCTGCCCAGATTCCTATAACAAATCCGAACATGCTGAATGTCGCTGCCGTTAATATGAGGAAAAGCAGCATCATCAGCGGGTGTTGAATCTGCAAATCAACAAACATGGAGGATGTGACCAGGATAATGGTACCAACCATGACAGCCTTCGTTGCTGCTGCCCCAACATATCCCAATACTATTTCAACCGGCGATACAGGAGCAGATAGCACTTCATAAATAGTGCCTGTAAAACGGGGAAAATAAATACCAAAAGAAGCATTGGAGATACTTTGTGTGAGCAAGGTCATCATGACAAGGCCCGGCACAAGGAATGCACCATAACTGACACCACCAATATCACTCATCCGGGACCCTATAGCGCTCCCGAAAACAACGAAATACAGGGAGGTGGACACAACCGGGGAAACGATACTTTGGGCAATGGTCCGCCAGGTACGGGCCATTTCGAAGTTGTAGATAGCCTTGATAGCGTAGTAGTTCATTTGTTCACCAGGTTGACAAAAATTTCCTCGAGGGTGTTCTGACGGGTTTCGAGGTCATGAAATTCGATGGATGCCGCCTCAAGCGCATCCAGCAAAGCGGTTATGTCCGAGCTTTCCTGATGCGCATCATAGGTATAAACAAGGTCACAGCCCTCGTTTTTCAATTCCAGCTGATAGGAAGAAAGCTTACCCGGTATGCTCGACAATGGCTGGCTTAAATGCAGTGTCAGGCGCTTTTCCCCAAGCTTTTCCATAAGCGCTGTCTTTTCTTCAACCAGCATGATCTTACCCTTGTTGATGACGCCGATTCTGTCAGCCATCTCCTCAGCTTCCTCGATGTAATGAGTAGTCAGAATAATTGTGACACCCGATTCTCTCAATTCCCTCACCAGGTCCCACATCTCCTTGCGAAGCTCGACGTCGACACCAGCAGTAGGTTCATCAAGAAACAGAATTTTCGGCTCATGGGAAAGAGCCTTGCCAATCATTACCCGCCTCTTCATCCCCCCTGAAAGCATCATTATCCGGTTATCTTTCTTTTCCCACAGGGAAAGGGATTTGAGCACTTTCTCAAGATGCAGCGGATTTGGAGCCTTGCCAAAAAGCCCCCGTGAAAAAGCCAGGGTATTGAAGACTGTTTCAAAGGAATCTGTGGTCAGCTCCTGGGGCACCAGGCCAATGTGTGTCCTTGCCTGCCTGTATTCCCTGAGAATGTCATGACCATTGACCGTCACTGTCCCTTCAGTGGGACTGACAATACCGCACACGGTACTGATGAGCGTGGTTTTACCTGCACCATTTGGCCCCAGAAGGGCAATGATCTCTCCCTCCATAATATCCAGGGAGACATTATCCAGCGCCTTGAATCCGGACTCATAGGTTTTGGAAAGGTTTTTAATCGAAATTACCGGTTTCATGTGTTGCCCGAAGTTCAAGAGACAGCCTGCCAGTATTCAGACTGGTGCAGGACATCCATGCCGATCGTACCGGCTTGAGCCGGTAATCGCACTGTTTATTGGAAAAGTGATGTTTACTGGATTTGGCAGCTTATATCGTCCGGATTGGACATGCAGTACTGCCTGACGAACTGATCTACCACCAGGCAGCTGCCTGCTGCCATCGCGCTGAATGCGCCGTTATTACCCGATTCCACTAATACGGAATCTTCCGCTGACGTCGATGACATCAGGGGAGCGGCTGCTGTTTTTGCTTCACCCGCCCCAGCTTGCTGTGCAGTCGTTTGGACATCAGTTTCATCTATTGCTGAAACGGGCCTAACCTCTTCTGCGGCCACGACAGCAACGGGAGCAGCAAGCACCAGTCCAACTGCCAACAGCAACCTGGCCAGAAATATATCAATTGAGAATTCCAGTTTCATCATATCCCTATTGTAAAAGGAAGCAGGTGTTCCTGTCTAAACAAACTATTCATTGAAAACTGTGCCCTGAAATAAAAAAGGCAGGTCAAGTGACCTGCCTTTTCAGGGCAACTGCAGATCAAGCAGCTGAAGGTTCCATCCCTTCTGCCTGGGGCTGTGTTTTTGACACAGTGGCTTCGGAAGGTCGGTCAGTATTCATCTTCAGGAATACCAGGGCAATAGCCGCCAGCAATGAACCTGAGCCCATGACAAGTGCCACGGTTGGCAGGCCCTTGTCGGCATCAAACAGAATACCGGCAAGGATGGGCGCCAGTACCGCCCCTGCCCTGCCTACGCCGATGACAAACCCGGTGCCCGTAGCACGAACATGGGTCGGAAAGGAGTAAGCCACAATGGAATAGAGACCAGAGACACCCGCGTTGCCAAAGAAACCGGCGAAGGCCGCAAGTAACTGCATACGATCAATATCGGCCGGCGTTCTGCCAAAGATAGTCACACCCACCATGGTCAATACAAGAATCGCAATCGTCAGGGGCTTGAGATTGAACCGGGCAGTCAATATACCGAAGGTGATTCCCCCCAGCGCACCACCCACATTTGCCCATTTCAATACGCCACCCGCTGCGGCAGCCTCAAAGCCCATATCGGCGACAATTTTCGGGGTCCACTTGAGGATAAAGTAAAACGTGGTGATATGCAGAAAATAGGCTGCAGTAACAAGAATGGTAATCATCACCAGTCCCTTGGAGAAAATATCCCCAACAGATTTCTTCTTGTCATCCTCGTTTACTTCCGGAAGCGCAGTCACAGGACTTTTACCAAGCTTGGCGAGGGAATTGTTAATTTTATCCAATGCATTTTCAGGCTGTTTTCGGGTAAGCCAGTGAACTGATTCCGGTACCAGGAAATAGACGACGGGAATTAGCAAGCCTGTCACTGCAGCACCAAAATAGAAAACCGAACGCCAGTCATAATTGGGCAGCAACCAACGCTGGGCAATATCACCCCCGAAAACACCACCCAACGGATAACCGATAACCATCAGGGAAATACAGAGGCTGCGCCATTTGTTATTTGAAAACTCTGCAACGGTCGCATTGGTACAGGACAACATTCCTCCGATACCCAGACCTGTCAGCACACGCCAGATACAAAGCATAATCGGTGAATTGGAGGTGGTCGCCAGAAACATGCCAACAGCCATGACCACAAGACATCCCAGCAGCGTGGAACGACGGCCAAGCTTGTCAGCGACCCCGCCCAGGAAAATTGAGCCGATGGCCATTCCCACCAGCTCTGCTGAAAGAACAAAGCCAAGTGCAGTCCGGCTGATTCCCCATTCCTCAGTAATACCTACTGAAGCAAAGCTGATCGCCAGGACATCAAATCCATCCATGGCATTGAGAAAGACGGTAATGGCAACCACAATAATCATGGCTGTGGTCATCTCACCCTTGTCGATAATCTCGCGTGGATCGGTAGCAGTACTCATGGTTGGTGATTTCCCCTTATCTAAAAATACTTTCTGTTTTCAGGACAACCGCCCGATTCTCGGCCGAGCGGTCTCCAATGAATAGCCTTGGTTAAACTGTTGAAGGATAATCCACCCTTGATGCCAAGACAAGAAGCCCTTCGAATGTGCAGGAATTGTGGGCCATGAGGGAGGCTTATGGTATGTTCCATGACGCTACTTTATACTCACCACCCCTACTGTGAAGTCTGTAACAAACAGGCCTTGAATCCACACACTTGCTTACACTGACCATGACTGATTTTTCAAATACTCCCATTGCATACCGCCCCTTCCAACTGATAGCTGCTTTGTTGGCCGGACTGCTGTTATGCACCCCAGCCGCTCAATCTCAGGAACTGAGCGTCACTGATCTTGGCAATTCCATGACACTTATCACTGGCACCGGGACGAATATCCTGGTCAAACAAGCAGATAATGGTGACGTACTGGTTGTTGACGGTGGACTGGAAAATCACGCTGAAGAAACTCTGGAGACTATTTCAGAGGTCACAGATAATGGCGACATAACACTGCTTGTCAATACCCACTGGCATCCCGAACAGACTGGCCTGAACCGCATACTTGGCAATCAGGGCGTCACCATTTTTGCCCATGAAAATACGCGCCAGTGGCTTACCACTTCGATTACCTATCCCTGGAACAACCAGACCTTTGATCCGCTTCCCGAACCCGCACAGCCTGATAGGACATTTTATCACTATGGCGATCTGGATCATGGTGGCACCCCTGTACAATACGGCTATTTACGCCAGGCACATACAGATGGTGATATGTATGTCTATTTCCCTGAAGAAAATGTTCTACATAGTGGTGGAGCCCTGTCGAGTGACAAATGGCCATTAATGGACTGGTGGACTGGTGGCTGGATTGCCGGCCTGGCAAACAGTATCGAGGTCCTGTTGGAGCTGGTTGATGAGGACACGGTGATCATTACCGCCACCGGGCCAGTAATGGCCAAAACTGACTTGCAGGCCATGCGCGACATGTATGACACCATTTTCCAGCGAATCAGCAGTGGTTTTCGTGCAGCAAACAGCGTTGAGGATACCCTGGCATCGGAACCAACGGCAGAATTCAATCAGCAATATGGCAACCCGGAAGCATTTATACGCCGGTCCCATGAGAGCCTCGTGCCTCATTACACACCTGATGCCTGAAACCGTGGCCGTATTCCATGGAATTTGAATATTTCTGCCCTTATAGGTTGCCAAGCTTATGGAATTCAAGGAATTTGGGAATTTTCAGGGCTTCAGGCGGGCACTCAGGTAAAACACGGATAAGCCCGGTCAATGATGGTCCGGAAGATGAAAGATAACGTAATTTTAGGTAACATCTAACATTATATTAAGGCTGGCCTGCACTAGATCAGCAGGCCACCAGGAACAGAGCGATTCCAGGAGAACAATTATGTTTATCAGCAAGAAACACCTGTCCCGCCGCAAGGTCCTCAGAGGTCTGGGTACCAGTGTTGCCCTGCCGCTTCTGGATGCCATGGTTCCTGCTGCCACAGCCATTGCGCAGACTGCAGCAACTGTACAGCCCCGTCTTGGATTTGTTTACTTTCCCCATGGTGCTGTCATGGAAAACTGGGTCCCCCGGACAATAGGCACTGACTTTGAGGTGTCACCGATACTTGCGCCGGCTGCAGCCCACAAGAACAAGATGACTATTGTCTCCGGACTGCGAAACAAACCTGCAGAAAGCAATGATCCACACGGCATTGTGGTAGGCACGTGGTTGCGCTGTGTTGCTCCCAATGATTTCAGCGACCCAGCCAAGGGTATCACTGCAGACCAGATTGCGGCCCAGCAAATTGGCCAGGGCACGACCTTTCCCTCAATCGAGGTGGGGACTCCTTCGGGAGGTCCCTGCGCTCCTGGATTTTCATGTTCATTTGGGAGCTCAATGGCATTCCAGACACCGGAAATGGGTCTGCCAATCGAAAACAACCCCCGTAAACTTTTCTTCCAGCTTTTTGGCCAGGGTGATAATGCCACCGAGCGTTCAGCCATTGTTGATGAAACCGGCAGTATTCTTGACTCAATCATGGCCGATGCGTCCAGTCTGCAGAAAAAACTGGGCGCCGCTGACATAGCCCGTGTTGACAATTATCTTGAGTCCGTCCGGGAAATTGAGCGACGGGTCCAGATGATGAAAAGCCAGGATCTTTCCAATGTGGAAATCCCCCCGGCCCCTATTGGTATTCCCAACAACTTTGAGGATCACCTGACTATTCTTTTCGACCTCATTGCCCTTGCCTACCAGATCAACCTGACCAATGTGGCAACCTTCCTCATGGAAAAAGAAGTCAGTATGCGCACCTATGGCAATCTTGGTGTGACAGAAGCCTTCCATCCCCTGTCTCACCACGGTGATGATCCGGACAAAAAAGAACGACTGACCCGGGTACAGGCTTTCCATACCCAGGTATTCAGCAGGTTCCTCGATAAGCTGGATAACATGGAAGAAGGTGACGGTACGGTTCTGGACAACAGCATCATTCTGTTTGGCTCAAACATGAGCAATAGTGACAAACACAACCAGGATCCTCTTCCCAATGCGGTATTCGGCCTTGGTGGTGGCACCATACGTGGAGGTCAGCACCTGGCCTATCCCCAGGACACGCCCCATGCGAACCTGCTGCTCACCCTGATGAACAGGGCTGGCGTTAACCAGGAAAGCTTTGGTGATGCCAGTGGCGTACTGGTCGACGTGTAAAACGGCACCAGCCCTGAAAATCAACAGCAAGAGGCCCTGATACTGAATCTCATGAAACTGTCGCGCCTGTTTGCTCTATCACTTCTGCTGGTAAGTACAGGTCCACCGGCTTTTGCCCATGGCAACCTCGCAGATATGATTGCCTCTGGAGATCGTGCCCATGCCATGGAGATGATCCGGGAAGGATCCGATGTCAATGCAGTCCAGTCTGATGGCACATCTGCCCTTCTCTATGCCATCCACCAGAATGACCTGGTACTGGTCACTGCCCTGGCTGAAGCTGGAGCAGATGTGAATCACCGCAATGAATATGGTGCAAGTACCCTGGGCGAAGCTGCCATGCTGGGTAATGTAAAAATCCTGCAGATTCTGCTCGAACATGGCGCTGATGCCGACCTGACCAACCTGGAGGGAGAAACCCCACTTATGGTGGTTGCCAGGGCCGGAAATCTTGATGCAGCCAATCTGCTCCTTGATCACGGGGCTGATATTAATGCCCGTGAACAATGGGGAGGGCAGACCGCAACGATGTGGGCAGCTGCCCAGCAACAGCCAGCCATGCTTGAGCTTTTGGCGAGCCGTGGTGCCGATCTGGATATGAAAAGTTATGCCCGCCTGTGGGACAGGACCATCATGAATGAGCCCCGTCCCAAGGACATGAATAATGGGGGCTTCACTGCCCTGCACTATGCGGCACGGGAAGACTGTACTGAATGTGTCAGGGTTCTCGCCAAAGCCGGCGCCAATCTGGATATTGGCGATCCTGATCGCGTTTCACCACTGAACCTGGCACTCATCAACATGCACTTCGATACTGCGATGGCGTTTATCGAGTCAGGAGCAAACGTAAATCACTGGGATATCTTTGGCCGTGCCCCTTTGTACAACGCCATTGACATGAACACCATGCCGGTTGGTGGGCGTCCAGATATCCCCTCACTGGATATCACCACAGGCTATGATGTTGCCAGGGTCCTGCTGCAAAAAGGGGCCAACCCGAACATGCAGCTAAAACAGCGTCCACCTTATCGCAATGCTGTGTTTGACCGTGGAGCAGACAACCCGCTGTCCAATGGCGCGACGCCTCTAATTAGAGCGGCCCGATCAGCGGACAATGATTCCGTTTCTCTCCTGCTGGAACATGGTGCGCTGGTGGATCTTCCCAATGCCCAGGGCCATACCCCGTTGCTTGTAGTTGCCGGAGTACAGTGGAGTGCCGCCCCTACCCGCGGTCGTTTCAAAACAGAGACTGATAGCATTAAAACCATGGAACTGCTGCTTGCTGCCGGTGCGAATATCAATGCAGTTACCGGAGACCCGGTACTCAGGCCAGACAACAACTCCCCGGAAGACCGTACACAGGCCATGCAACGTGCCGGTGCAGCCCAGGTCTTTGTCGATGGCCAGACTGCCCTGCACGCCGCCGCGAAGGTTGGCTGGAACGATATTATTCGCTTTCTCATCGATAATGGTGCCGTACAAGAAGTCAGGGATGATGCCGGCAGGACGCCCTTTGACCTGGCTATGGGACGTTATTCCGCAGGTTTTCTGCAACCACCACCGGAACCCATTCTGGATACAGCAAGATTACTGCAGCAGGAATGCATGAAAGATGACAATTGCCGGATCAGCGACCCGGTGGATTTCGATAATCCTTCGACTATTCGTTGACGATCCCCCACCAAATTAGGGCGTTATTGGCGACACGAAACCTTCAGGCTTCAAGGCAAGAACGGAGCAATCAATCCTGCTGAGAATTTTTTCAGCTGTATTACCGATGAGGAGCCCTTCAACCCCCGCCCTGGCCAGGGTCCCCATAACAATCAGGTCCACCTTCTTCTTTTCAGCAAAAGCTGGGATCACTTTTTCGGGAACCCCCTTGATCATATGGATCTGCGGATTCGCTTCAGGATAAAGTGACGCAATCTGCTTCAGGTGCCTGTTTTCAACAGCACGTAATTCCCGCAGCATTCGTGGGACAGTTTTATAAAACTTTACCCGGGCCTCTCCTTCAATGATGTTTTCATAAGGCATGTGCCAGGCATGAAGGAGATGCAGCTTACTCTCCTCCATAACGGCCAGCGCACTGGCCAGATCCATAATTTCCCTGTCCAGGTTACCCTCATCCTCAGGCAGGTGAGTAAGATCTACTGCTGCCAGTATTCTTGAGTGATTAATTCGCCGCGCGGGCTTCATCACAAGAACCGGGCAGGGACATTTGCGAAGAAGACTCATGTCCAGTGCCCCCAGACGCATCCCGTTGATCCTCGGGTTACCTGAAGAAACCTTCACCACCAGGTCATGTTCGCCTTCAATGACTTGCCGGATAATTTCCACATGCGCTTTGCCTTCACGAACAACCACTCTGCTTCTCGGCCTGGTGTTGTCCTTCCTGCAACGGGCCAGCAAATCTTTTAATTCTGCCTTTCTTGCCTTGACCATCTGCGTGTGAAGGGATGACATCCTCGCCAGCCCTGCACGAAGAAAGCGCTTATCCGGATATGGCTCAACAACATCCACAAGGCAAACTGATGCCTTGCTGTCTCGTGCAAGACCCAGAATTTTTTCAAGCGCAGCGGTTTCACCGCTACTGCCATCGGCTATGAACAAAATTTTTCTGAATCGATTCATCAGGATCCTTCTCTATCATTTACACACTATTATTGTAAATCAGAGTGTTATTGAGACACCGACTATAAATCAAATTGAACTGATACCGGAAAACTTCTTTCCTCGAATGACCGATTGGTTATCATAGCCTTCTGGATGCAAGGAGAAGACGATGCCAATCGTTGAGATTAAAGGCCTGACAAAAAAATACCCGAAACCGGATAACAGGCAGGAATTCTTTTATGCCGTAAACGGCATAGACCTGACTATAGAGACTGGACAGGTTTACGGCATACTGGGACCCAATGGGGCTGGCAAGACCACAACTCTTGAAATGATTGAGGGACTGACAGATATCGATGGCGGCCAAGCACTGGTCAACAGTATAGATGTCACCCACTCCCCCTATGCCGTAAAGGAGATCATTGGCGTCCAGCTGCAGGCCAATGAATATTTTGACCATTTGTCGCTGGCAGAACTGCTATCACTGTTCAGTAATCTCTATAATCGGGATGACGACCCCGCTTCCCTGCTGGCCAAAGTGAACCTGGAAGAGAAGGCCAACGCCAAACCCGCCAATTTGTCAGGTGGACAAAAACAGCGTTTCTCCATCGCCTGCGCCCTGGTCAATGATCCAAAGGTATTATTTCTGGATGAACCTACAACCGGACTTGATCCCCAGGCCAAACGAAACCTCTGGGACCTGGTAAGAAAACTCAACAAAGGCGGCATGACCATAGTCCTGACAACGCATAATATGGAAGAGGCAGAAACGCTGTGTGACCGGCTGGCCATTATGGATCACGGTACAGTCATAGCCGAGGGTGCTCCCCGGGATTTGATTCTCAAGCATGCGCCAGAGCCACCTGCTGCGCCTCTCCATGGCAATCTGGAAGACGTCTTTCTTATCCTCACCGGGCATGAACTAAGGGAATAACACGGCATGAAAAAAGCGCTCAAATTTGCCAGGGTTATGCTGAAAATCCATTCAAGGGATCGGCAGGCCATCTTCTTTTCCCTGTTTTTCCCATTGGTATTCATGTTTGTTATAAGCTTCGCCAGCGGTTCCGGTCAGGATCCTATTGCAATGGGAATTGTAAACAACGCCAATAATGAACTGGCCACTGAATTTATAGCCACCCTGGAAAGCACTGGTCTTTTTGTCGTCACCCAGGGAGATGAGGAATCACTCAGGGAAGAGCTCATCAATGGCAACAAGGCCGTTGTCCTGATCCTGCCTGACCAATTCCGGGATTCAGGCATACTAGTAGACCTCACCGTACTCATTGATGCCGCCGAAGTTCGCCAGGTAGCCGTTGTGATGCCGGTTGTCGAAACTGCCCTGATTAATGTTGAGCGACGACTACGCAATACCGAGCCCCTGTTTTCATTATCCATAGAGGATGTGCAATCCCGGAATCAGCGATATCTGGATTTTGTCGTTCCCGGCCTGCTTGCATTCAGCATCATGAATATCGCTGTTGCCGGCAGCGGATTCAATATAGTGGAATACCGTCGCAAGGGTATTCTGAAGAGACTCTTTGTGACGCCCATTCTCCCCCGGGATTTCATCAGTGGCCTGGTACTGGCACGTCTGCTTATATGCCTGGTCCAGATTACCGGGCTTTTGCTGGCAGCAATCTTCCTTTTTGATGTGATTTTCGTTGGTAACCTGACCGCGCTTTATCTGTTCATACTTATTGGTACAGTCATCTTCCTTAGCATCGGTTTCTGCCTGGGCAGCATTGCGAAAACGCAGCAGGCCATCATGGCGATCGGCAACCTCGTTACGTTTCCCCAAATGATTCTGTCAGGTATTTTCTTCCCGATTGAATCCCTGCCGGACCTGGTACAGCCGCTAGCCCATTTGCTGCCATTAAGTTTCATTTCCAATGGCCTTCGGGAAATCGCTATTAATGGCACCGGGCTCATGGAACTCCTGCCGGACATTCTTGGGATGCTAGTCTGGGCAGTTATTGCCCTGGCCCTTGCTGTTCGCCTGTTTGTCTGGAAAGAAGTCGCTGCATAATTGACATGATCAAGACTGCAGGCATACTTGCGAAGACTCATTCAGCATAATTAAAGTAAAAGGACGAAATGATGCCATCCATTCTCCTGGCAGAGGACAATAAGGCAAACCAGATTATCAGTAAGGCCATGATTGAATCCTCAGGGTTCGAAGTCACGATCGCTGAGAATGGCCAGGAAGTTCTGGATCTGCTCTCGCAGGTAACATTTGACCTGATTCTGCTGGACTGCCAGATGCCTATAATGGATGGCTATGAAGTCATTGGCAGGATAAGGCAACTGGACAGTTCCGTGTAACTGCCCGGTACCGGATTACTGACAGAGAGGTGTACCCAGCATAACCACGGTATCTATACTGCGCGGGTTTTCAAAAGTCGATTCACACCGCTGCCCTCCTCGCTGAACAATCAGACTATCGGTTTCCTGGTTAATTTCCGCCTGGAAAAAACCATGGTCATCTGTCATCGCAATACCGACGACATTCTGGATCACGGCGCTGTCAATGGCTTTGCCACTCTCATCAACCAGCCTCCCGATGCCGATGTTGATCACCTGGGTTGATCAACTCAAATTAACCACATTTACGGAATACATGGTTTCCCTGAAAATCCTGTTGCCCAGGTTTACCAGGGTTTCACCGACAGCCCTTAATTCGACATCATAGGTATCATAGGGAGCCACCTGTATCAGCAGCGTTTCATCGGCTTTGAGTTGCCCCCTGACTGCACCATTTACCAGCACATTGAATTGGGCATCGGCTTCAACATTGCCATCCACACGAACCAGGAAGGCACTTTCCGTACGGGGTCGACCACCAAGTGTTTTATATGTATTTATTTTTCCTGCTGGCTGGTTTTCTTCAAACCCCTGCTTAAATGTATTTCATCTTACAAATAGTTGAATTTTTGCAATTGTACTAGGTCATCAAAGCAATATAGCCGATTTCAAGGATAAAACTGGCATGAAGCCAGGCGGGAATTTATAGCTCCGGTGGTCAGGCCAAAGGGGAGAAAAACGGCCAAAACCGGATACCGGATTTCACAGAAAAAGAAAGGGTGACCGTGTTACAGAAGCATAGGAGAAAGAGATGATGCGCAGCTTCTTGGGTCACCCAGGAAGGGATTTATGGATTAACTACCGAGTTTGACATCCAGGAAGGCAAAACGGGTAAGGTCAGCAAGCACAATAGCTTCATGAGCCAGGGCCATGGCTCCCTCATTTTGATTATTGGCTTCAACTTCTAGCTTGATCAACACATCTGCAAGCCTGTAGGCACCGGATACCTGAGCGCTGCTTTTGAGCGCATGGGCCTGGGCAGCAAGGGCAGTGATTGCCTTATCTTCGATAGCCTGGCGGATATTCTCTATCCGTTTCTGAAATTCTCCGTCCAGGGATTCCATGAACTTCCTGGTGTTTTCAAGTCCAATATCATGGACAAGTTGCTTCAGAACCTTTTCTTCGACTAACTGTTCCTGGGAATTCATAAGACTGTTCCTTGGCGAAAGCAAACGGTTGATTTTGTATTCAGTCTGTCCCAGGGCCTGCCAGAATTTTCGACAGGCCCCGGCCCCGCTCCTGGTTACCTCTGCAATTTACATTAGATGGGGCTCACCATCAGGACCAGGGTATCAGAATAGGTATCTGTTGATGCAGCCCTGATGTCTGACTCGGCAATGCTTACATCCACTGAAGCATTATCAGCAGATGCGCAGTCCCTGGCATTGTTGCCCGAGTAAAGCGCTGAAGCCGTATCATAATTTACAGAAGCCTCTGCAGCTGCACCAGCAGCCGTACCTGCAAGCTTAACGGTGTAGTTGATTTCATCACCTGCCGTGCCCACCAGGGCAAACTTGGTGTTGATAGATGTCGGGGACTAGAGGTCACGAACGACTAAAATGGATGCGCAGATAGTCGCAAAAACAGCAATATTGTTATGCTTGCTGACATTTCTTGTCAGTTCGGGATGCAAGCTCGATGTGCTGAAGAGACGCTTGATGAACGGCATTGGGCTTGACCAGAATCACAGCCCTGGACAGGGCCATTCAGTTAACGGGTAAGAATCAGATATCCACTTTCTCAACGACCGGGAATACGACAACCTGTCCCACCTGTATCCTGCCAGCATCAATTTCGGGGTTATACTGACGGAAAAGCCACATCGGTACAGAGCGCTTTCGGGCCAGGTTTGCCAGAAACTCTCCCCTGCGAATACTGTGTTGTTCGGTTTCCCGGATACGCCAGTTCCTGAAGTAATTGGACTGAAGATCACGGTGATATTCTCGGCGCTTCTTTTCAAAACTCGCCTGGTCAACCTTGCTGAAATCCAGCTTGAGCCGGTTACCAATAATAACTGGCTCTTTGTAAACCATATCATTGAGTCGGCGCAGGTCCCAGGCCCTGATACCGAGCCAGTCGGCATAATGCCCAAGGGTTTCAGCAGCCTGAATTTCAATGGACCCATCAGTGGCCACTGTATAGTCTGAAGGATCTGATTCAAGATCCTCGATCAGTTGCTCGGCAGCTTCCTCGCTACCAGTCTCCACTGCTGCCGCTTCCGTATCTACCAGGACCAATCCCCCATCTTCAAGCTCCTGGTCTCCCGCATTTATCGCCTCTTCCTCATTGTTCTGATTGTTCACATTGTTAACTGTTGACTCTGCAACGACAGGAGCAACAGGCGCCGGTACAGATCCTCCGCCGGCATCGTTCATCGGGGATGCCGCGGCTTTCAATATTAGCTTCTGACCCGGGAATATCGTGCCATTACTGTTGAGATTGTTTAAAGCCAGCACGGTGTCCAGCGGGATGCGATGACGCTCAGCTATCAGGGACAGCGTATCGCCACGCCTGACCTCATATTCTCCACTGGGCGGTATTGCCTGAGGGCCATCATTGACCACAAGTGTAGGTATGGATCCATCCGGCTGGGGAAGCAACAAAGTCTGTCCAACCCGGATTCGGTTCCTGTCGCGCAACTGGTTAATAGCCACCAGCTCAGAAATCGATGTACTGTAACGGTCGGCAATCACAGAAAGACTGTCTCCCCGACGTACCGTGTAACTGACATCAGGAATCTGTTCACCGAACATCGCCGACGCATCAATATTGTTGAACCCCGCTACCAGACTACTCGTACCGGACGCCCTGTCCAGTTTCAGTGTATATCCCCTCGGAATGCGCTTGGTTCCCGACCAAACAGAAGGCTGGAGAGCCGGGTTATCACGCTTGAGATCATCCATGGATACCCCCAGCGCCGATGCCACAACTGAGGCATCTACATAGGCATCCATCTCATATGTCAGGTATTCAGGTTCGCGATCCCTGGAAACAGGCCCGAAATAGTCGTCTGCCTGCTGATCTACATACAGGGCGGCAAGAAACTGCGGGTAGAAATTACGGGAAGCAAAACCAAAACGCGGACCACGGTATTCACTGATAATAAGGCCTATATCTGCACTGCCCACATCGCGCACAGCCCTGGCCATCCCGTTTGCACCATGGTTGTAGGCAGTCAGTGCCAGTGGCCATGAACCAAGTGCATTGTAGTTGTATTCAAGCAGCTCCATGGCACCATAAGTCGCTGCATAGGGGTCCAGCCGTTCATCGACAACATAATCCACCTGCATGAAACGCTGTGCTGTTGAACGAACAAACTGCCACATGCCTGTTGCTGCGGCGCTCGAGTAGGCGCCTGGATGAAAGGAGGACTCTACATGGGGCAGAATAGCCAATTTTTCCGGCATCCCCTTTTCAGAAATGACACGCTGGATATGTCCGCGATAGGCGCCAGAGCGCTTTAGTCCAGCCACAAAGCGGTCAGACTGGCCAAGTTGCCAGCGAATATCTCCAGCTGCTCTTTTCAGGCGGGAATTGGGAGTGTCATGCCCCCACAGTTCAAGGAGCTGCTGCTGGGAGGCTGTCAGGCCGGTGCGCTTTCCACTGGCCAGCACATTCAGGTCATCGCGGATTTTTTCGCGGGTATTATTGATGACATTCCTGTCTCTCTCCAGTTTGCGATAAATAATCGAGAGATCCCGGGCATCATGCAGGAAACCTGATTTGGTATCAGCTTCAGTGTAAACCTTTATCCAGAAATCAATGGCCGGGCGAATATTGTCCGGAACAGGAAAATCGGCTGTAGCGGCTGACAGTACCGGGGAAAAACACAGGAGCAGACACAGGGCAAATCGCAATAGCTGTCGCTTTGCCAGTAGGCTCACTTTTTTGGCGGGAGAGAAATTCACGATCCTAGATTAATGGACATTCCCTGGGTTTACAAGCAGTTAGAAGCATAACCTCATAATACGCACCAAAGGAGAAGTTAACCGGAATATTCAGCCCCTAATGGGTCATGGCATAAACCAGATAATTCAGGCCGAATCGATAAGCCAGGGCCGTCATGGGTTCCGGATAACAGGGGTCATCGGCATGTTCCCAGGCATCACCCATGTCCATATTGAAGTTGATGGCTACAAGCAAGCGCCCCTCTTCGTCGTAGATACCCGCCCACTTTTGTGGCCCCTCCAGACCTGCCTCCGTGGCGCCGCAGTAATAAAGGTGTCGCTCACCGGGGATCTGGGTTACCTGGTCGAGATCATAAAGGGCATGGAATATCGGGTCTTCCGGGGTCAGTTCAACAATGGGATATCCCGGCAGTACTTTTTGCAGGGCTCCTACTACGATTGACCACTGGTAGGTGCCATGAAAATCGTCAATAACCAGAAAGCCTCCGCGTAGCAGGTATTCCCTCAGCCTGGCAGCTTCCTCATCAGAGGGAGACCACATACCCTGCCCCACCTGCTGGGCAAAAAGCCAGGGGTAGTCGAACAGGTCCTCATCAGAAATTTGCACATGCTGGCTATCTTCAGCCACATTAATATTGGAAAGGCGCCGGACACCTCGAGTGAAATGAAATTCCGCTGATGGATAATCTATGGCCCACCAACCACGCCTGAAACCCCAGCGCCCCCTGCCCCCGGCACCACCATCGGCATACACCATTCTCGCCATATGGAACTCAGCTTCCGGCATTCGTTCCGGATCCACCTGTGCAGTAACGCCGGGGACAAGCCCGGAGAGTAGCAACACTGTCAGAAACAGGGACTTCATTGTTAATATCAGCCTTTGCATAAAACAGGTGAATTTGCAGTTTGTGGATCGCAAACAGGTCACATCAAATGACTTCCAGCCTGACCACATCATAGGCAGGCTCTTCATAGGGATGCGCTGATTTCAGCGCATCGACTGCAGCATGTATCAGACTGTCCTCACAGACCAGTTCAACCTTGTATTCCTCGATCTGCTCTATTTTACCTGCTTCACCCAGGAACGGATCACTGCCATCCAGGGGACGAAACTGCCCGACACCGGCAGTTTGCCAGCAACAGTGATCATAATCACCGATTTTTCCTGCACCTGTATCAAACAAGGCCTGTTTGACAACGTCCAATTGGGTTGAGGGAACAAAAAAACTTAATTTATACATATGGTTAGCTTAACAGTAGTCTCCATTATAAAAAAAGAAGAAATTGGCTGCGCTTTTACCTCCAAGTGATTATTGTATTAATACACCAATTATGAGAACGGCATTGTTCAGTCTTAACCCGTAATCAGGCATTCCGATCTACCGCCAAATCATGGAGCAGGCACGCTGAATAATATCCAGCGGCCAGCTCAGGTCAGTTGATATCATGCCGTCTGTCGGGGATCTTGCCACTACCCATACGGTTAACCCCATAATCCTTTCAAGGCTTAAAGCCTGCTTGAAACTGAATTATTACTGGAAAGAAAGCGCGGCAAGGCCATGTTCATGTTCAGTAAAGAATGCCTTGCCAAGAGTCATGTGGACAGATTAAAAAGTCTTGAACCGGTAGTACAACAATTGGTAATGGCAGCAGATCAACTGGAACTGCAGTGCGAGGATGCTCTAAACCTCGTTCGTGAATCCATTAAGAAACCTGATCACTGACACAGTAACTGAGTTTGAAAACCTGGAGAATTCCTTTAGTGTCAATGCTATGCTCAAAGGTACTAATACACACGCTTGGGTCGGTGGTGTGATCGGACTCTTAGGCATAAATGGCGCGGGTAAAAATACCTTGCTCGAAAGTGACCTTGGCCTTTGCCCAGCAAAAGTCACTGCGCATCAAACTAAAGTCCTTTGCCGATATCAGCCGGGGAATACTTAAAATTTGGCTTGAACCATTCCAATCGAGGCGCTTCGCGATAAGCTCATCTAGCGTCTGACAGGTCTTTTCATTAATTTTCTCTGCAGTGTACGTCGATGCATGCCCAGACTCCTGGCCGTTGCAGAAATGTTGCCATCGTTTTCTTCAAGGACACGCTGTATATGTTCCCATTCAAGCCGATCCACAGAGATAGGCTCTTCTTCCGTAATAACTTCCTGCTCCTTTCCTTCTACCAGGTACGCCAGAATTTCCTCGACAGCAAGTGGTTTGCAGGCGTAATTAATAGCGCCTTTTTTGATTGCGCTGACCGCAGTAGCGATACTGGAATAGCCAGTCAGTATTAACATACGAATATGAGGATTGATTCTGGAGAGAGGTTCCAGCCCTTCAAGACCTGATTCATTATGAAGTTTCAGGTCAAGTACAGCATAGTCAGGAATATTTTCCCTGGCCATCCCCAAGGCTTCCTGCAAGGTCCCTGCCTTGATCACAATAAACCCCCTTCTCTCCAGTGCACGCCCAAGTGTATCGAGAAAAGTCTTGTCATCATCAAGGAGCAGGAATGTATTGCCCTTGTCTGCCATTGTGATTATCCGTCTGTAGCCATAGGGAGAATAATACTCGTCACTGTACCTGTTTCCGGATGAGGCTTGATCAATACTTTTCCACCCAGTCGATTTACAGTAGCCTGGGTCAAAATCATTCCTACACCCATCCCCTGCTCCTTATTGCTGCCAATCTCGGATCCAAGGGTTGATAGAATGTCTTCATTCACTCCTTCACCATAATCCCGGATAGCAAGGGTCCATGAGGATTCATCCCAGGTGGCCATCAACTCCACCCTGTCCGGGCTGGCATCAGCCGCATTGTTCAGAATATTGACCACGGCCTGCTGCAGTGGCGCATCTACCTGTATCCGGGGGGAATTGATCTTGTCCACAATGACCTGCAAATCAACTTCAGGCCTCAACAATCGCCACTGGTCTTCAATCTGATCTATGAAATGTGAAAGGGGCATTGCAATTGCATTACCGGCCTGTCTTGGATCCGCACGGCTGACTAGATCTTTCAGGGATGTTCGGCATACTTCAAGCTGATCCTTAAGTACTGCCACATCCTCCTGTAGCGCCTTGTTATCGGGATTTTCATCAGCAATCTCATTGATCAGCAATGTCATGGTATTAAGGGGCGTGCCCAGTTCATGGGCCGTACCAGCAGCCTGGGTAGCTACAGCAAGAATCTGTTCATTGCGTAGATTTTCCTCTCTGTAATCATTGAGAGTCTGTTCCTGTGCCCTGATTTCAGTGGCCATTTTAACGACGAAATAGGTAATAAGGACGGCACTCGCCAGAAAATTAAACCACATTCCTACAATATGCAGACTTGGCATTTCCCGTGTTTCTGTCATATGCATGTCAGCCGGCATTAATGCTGGAAGAGGCTGAAAATAAAACAGTAGTATCGTGTAGGCGACCAGGGATATCCCGGCGACAAGCCATGTATAGGTCCATGGCAGAATAGCGGCAGAAATTGTAATGGGTACAAGAAAAAAGGAAACAAAGGGATTATTGGCACCACCACTCATATAAATAAGAACCGACAGGGACAGTACATCGAATAGCAGATGCCCCAACAACTCCTGGTTACTGACCACCGACTTTTGCTTGACACGAAAAGCCACAAAAATATTGACCGCAACCACCAGCGCCAGAATCCCGGTAATCAGCGTATAGTTAAGGCGGAGATCCAGAAAGTAGAATGCGTATAGAATGCCGATTAGCTGGCATGCAAGGACAATCAGGCGGATCAACAGCAAACGCTTCAGGTTGAGTTGTGCTGCCGCCAGGGGGAAAAATCGTTTTTCAGCCAAGTTTTATCCGTTGCCACTTAATTGATATGGATTGGAGAACATTCTCGCAAAATCAGCCAAAATCACCAATGTTTGAAAGCATGAAGTTTCAGACCAGGATTATTCGAAATCTGGTATAAATCACCAGGTAAGCAAAAACCATTGGAGTCACTGTATGCTTTAACCCCAATTCCTTCTTCCTGCCAGTTGCATCGCCGCTGTGGTACTTGTTTCCTGTTCAGCAGACCAGGCCGCCAATACTGAGGTTGCTGTAACTGCCATGGCGTTGACGCCAACAACAACTGTCCCTGCGGCCTCCTACAATACAGACATTTCGATCCGGGAAATTATGGCCTCACTGATTGATCCACAAGCCGATAAGATCTGGAACTCCGTTCGTGTCATATCAGACAGCAATGGCATCACAGAATATACACCGGAAACTGATGAAGAGTGGGGAGCACTCCGTCGAAGTACTATCGCCATTATAGAAGTAAGCAATGCCCTCATGATGCCAGGCAGAAGTGTCGCCCCACCGGGTGCACAGGGTGAGTTTCCGGAATACGAATTTACCCCGGAAGAAGTTCAGGCCAGACTGGAAGCCGATTTTACATCCTGGACCGGATTTGCTGAAAATCTTCAGGACAATGGCCTGGGTATAGTTGATGCGATTGATAATCGCGATACTGAAAAATTGAGCGAATGGGGTGCCTATCTCGATGAAGCCTGCGAAGCATGCCATTCGGCATACTGGTACAGGGTAGGTATTTAAACCCCAGCCTATAATGACTATTTAGTACATACTTGTATATGCCGGATTGTTGGCAGAATATGATGCCATGCCATTGTAAAGATATGACATCTTTCACTGACAGGCTTTGGGCTATCACCCACCGTCCCTATGGAGAGCTGAATGGAATTGATATATTAGGCATTGCCTGAAATGATCGCTACCCTCATCGGAGTCGTGGTAGGTGGTCTGGGTGCACTCTATATAGAAAGGAAGCGAGAGCGATCAACCAGGCGAAAACGCGCATTGATAATCCTTCACAATATATATGGCGAACTGGAGGATAACTTTCATGCGCTAGAGGATGCCAGGCCAGCCTACGAGAATACGCCTTTTGGCAAGAGTTTCTATATAAGTGCCATTGCCTGGGAGACAGCAGCTACCGGCGGGGATCTCCCCGATATCATAGGATATGAACTGGCAGACATTATTGAGAACCAGTATTCAATACTGCTCAGGCTGGTATATTACGTGAATCTTATGACCCGCCTGTGGTGTGCACACGACAGTATTGAAGGGAAGAAAGAAATACAGGAAGGCTTCAGGAAGCATATCGTCAATGGCTTGCAGGAGACTATTGAATACCATCCTTATGTGATAAAGCAAATTTCTCAGACCCAGGCAAAGCTTGGCAAGAAAATCAGCAATACTCCGGAAAACTAGAAATGCATCAGGCAATCTACTGTTTTTCCATCAACTGCAGATTCTCTGCGGCTTTCTCCACAGCCTTGACCAGTTCAACACCTCGAAAAGGTTTACTGACAAACTAGAATGTCAACGCGTGAGCCCTATCCAGGGCATCAGAAACATCGGCATATCCTGAAATCAATACAATGGGAAGCTGTGGCATCTGTTCCTTTAGTTTATAAGCCAGGTCTATTCCATCCATGTGGGGCATTATAACATCGGTTACTACGACATCTATCGGTTCTACAGACAGCCCAAAAACCCGTAAAGCCTCTATCCCATCAGACGCCTGCAGCACCTCATACCCTGCCTGTTCAAGCATTCTGCTGGCCACTTCCTTCACAACCTCATCATCTTCGGCAAGAAGAATATGCAGTTTACGGACAGGTTGAATAAATTCAGTATCATCATTCTTAAGAATCTTATGCCCCGGCACAGGAAGATACACCTTGAAAACAGTGCCATTTCCAGTCTTTGATTGAACAGTTATTCCACCATTATGAATCTTGAGTATGCCTGTCACTGCGGATAATCCAAGGCCATGCCCTTTCTTCTTGGTCGTAAAAAATGGCTCAAAAATGCGCTCCCTGTTTGCCTGATCAATACCTTGCCCTGAGTCCTTCACTTCAAGGACATAGTAGTTACCTGGCGTCATTCTTACATGAGAACGATTCCTTGAAAGATGCTCCTTATCCAATTCAGCCTGGTAGAGGCTGACGTTGACCTCACCAGAGGGGGCTACTGCTCCATGGCATTTTTAATCAGGTTAAGAAACACCTGTCCAATCTGGTTCTGATCCCCTGGATGATTGCCGCTTGTTCCGGTAAATGGGCATTGAGGTGGACATCTGTCGGACAGGAGGGAGCCAGAATATCCAGTACTTCACTGATCTTTCCAGAAACATCAAAGGTATCATTTGGACGAATGCCCTTACCGGTATATTGAAGCAATTATTTACACAGACCGCCAGCTGTCGTGGCAGCCGTCATAATGGCATTTAACCCCTTGTTTTTTGTTTGCTCATCAAGATCATGAGACTCCTGCAGAATCTCCGTGTAGCCGATAATCCCCTGTAACAGATTATTAAAATCATGTGCCATACCTCCAGCCAGCATGCCCAGGCTTTCATGTCGCTGGGCCTCAATGAACTGGTGTTCCAGCAAGTTTCGCTCCTGGGTATTACGAATGGATCCCGCCACATAAAAGCTGTCTTTTTCCGGATCCCTGACAAAGGAACAGACAATTTCACAATCCACCGGACCCTTGGGCGACAGGAAAGCACCTTTATATTCAATAGGCTTCTTCCCGCCTGAAATAGGGTTTAGCTTTCGTATGAATTCTTCTGAACCGGGAAGGAAACTGGCGAGATTTCTTCCCTGTATCTGCTTGGCCTTATAGCCAAACTGGCTAATGGAAGGTGACACTTCCCGTATGATGCCTTGTGGTTCTGCCCGAAAAAAAACTTCATTGATCGAATCAAAGAAAGCACTGAAATCCCGTTCCCTCTCCATGATCACCCGTCGACTGAGGCGGATTGACGAGATAATGAAAATTACTCCCAGAATAGGCTGAAAAAGGGCAACCATCACATAGAAGAGCACACCAAGATCAGGATAATCAAGACTGAAGGAGGCGGCACAGCCCACAAACAATAACAGTATCAATGACTGGAAAAGCGTAATGACTCTATGGCCTTTCTGTCTGAACTTCATCGCTGCCACAAATGGAATTACTGCTAGCAGCAGGATATCCAGCGTCCAGAAAGCATTGAAAACCGAGAGTGATGCTAATCCGCTTATGAGATGTAGCAAACCTCCAATACCGGCTAGCCTGTAAAAACTTTTCTGATCAGGTATGTACTTCCATGCTACTGTCGCCAGCATGAAAAGGACAGAAAGGAAAAATGTGGAAATGGACAACCCGAGAATCAGCGATGTCTCACCTATATAACCAAGGCAGGGCTTGTCAGGTGCCAGGCAAGCGCAAAAGTCTGGCTCTGCGCTACAAACTTCATGTATTGCTGCCTGTGGTCTGCATATTCTGACCAAACAAGCAGGCAGATCAGGAAATTGATACCGATGATTACCGACAGGCTCAGAAGGATTACCAGCGATTCCACTTACACTGATCCCCAACTGTCAAAGTGAATCATATAGTCTTGCTCCAGACCCTAGCTGATTAATCGAGCCACACCCTGGCATTTCTAAACATGCGCATGGTTGGACCATCTTCTCCCCATTCCTCTGCCCGCCAGGAATTTGCTACTGCCCTGAAGATGCGTTCAGGGTGAGGCATCATTATCGTAAATCTGCCGTCATCGTTGCACAATCCCGTAATTCCTGCAGGCGATCCGTTCGGGTTAAAGGGATAGCTGTCTGTCATATTGTCATAATTATCCACGAACTGGAGGGCCACATTATCGCTGGACAGGAGTGCTGCCTGCTGTTCATCCCCTGCAAATTCCGCTCGACCTTCCCCATGGGCACAGGCTATAGGAAATATGGATCCCTCCATGCCTGACAGGAATACGGACTTGGAGTGGTTTACCCTGACAAGAGCCGTTCTGCCCTCAAACTGTTCCGAGCGGTTGCGGACAAAGCGCGGCCAATGGCTGGTACCAGGAATGAGTTCATGTAAATTCGATAACATCTGGCAGCCATTACACACACCAAGCGCGATGGTCGTGCTTCGACTGAAAAAATCCTCGAACTGGCGGCGGGCTGCTTCATTAAAGAGAATGGATTTAGCCCACCCTTCCCCGGCGCCCAGAACGTCACCGTAGGAAAATCCGCCACAGGCAGCCAGTGCATTGAACTTATCAAGGACAACACGTCCACTGATGATGTCGCTCATATGCACGTCGATACAGTCGAAACCTGCACGATGGAATGCCGCTGCCATCTCCATTTGAGAATTAACGCCCTGCTCCCGAAGAACAGCAATGCGGGGACGTTCCCCGCGGGAAATATAAGGGTGACAAATGTCCTTTTCAGGATCGAAAGACAGGCTGGCATGCAGCCCCGGATTCCCGGCATCAAGAATGGCGTTGAACTCCTCGTCAGCACATTTGGAGTTATCACGCAGACTTTGCAGGGCATAACTGGTTTCTGCCCAGACTCTGTGAAAATGTATGCGGGACTGTTCAATAATGATTTCTCCAGCCAGCTGCATCCTGATATTCTCACCTTCGACTGGAGAACCAATATCACAACAGATATCAAGCAATCCGGCCTCATCAGCCAGCTCCCTGAATCGGGGCAACTTGTCTTCACTAACCTGCACCACGGCCCCCAGTTCTTCATTGAACAGGGCATCAAGCGCATGGCCTTTGCTGCCGGCTTCGTCAAGAATGATCTCCAGACCACAATGCCCTGCCAGCGCCATTTCAATGAGAGTTACAAAAAGTCCACCATCCGAGCGGTCGTGGTAGGCCATCAGAAGATCTTCTTCCAGACTGGACTGAATGAGGTCAAAAAATGCTTTCAGATCACTGGCACTATGCAGATCTGGAGCCTCATCACCAATATGGTTATACACCTGAGCAAGGGCGGAACCGCCCATACGATTGGCTCCAAGTCCGAGGTCAAGAAGAATGAGCCGGGAGCCCCCTTTTCCAGTCATAATTTGCGGCGTCAGTGTTTTTCGTACATCCAGCACAGGGGCAAAGGCTGAAATAATCAGGGACAGTGGGGCGGTGACACTCTTTCTGATACCATCTTCATCCCAGACAGTTCTCATCGACATGGAATCCTTGCCGACGGGTATCGTTATGTCCAGTTCAGGACAAAGCTCCATGCCAATGGCCTTGACCGTATCGTATAGATTGCAGTCTTCCCCGGGATAGCCAGCGGGTGCCATCCAGTTCGCTGAAAGCCGGATATCACTGATCCGCTTGATTCTGGCACAGGCAATATTCGTAATGGACTCGGCAACTGCCATTCGTCCTGAGGCGGATGCATCTATCAGTGCAAGCGGCGTCCTTTCACCCATGGCCATGGCTTCACCAAAATTGCTGTCATAGGACAGGGATGTTACGGCTGCATCGGCAACCGGCACCTGCCAGGGGCCAACCATCTGGTCCCTGGACACCATGCCGGTGACAGACCGGTCACCTATGGTAATCAGGAAACTCTTGCTGGCTACAGCAGGAAGCCGGAGCACTCTTTCCGCTGCCTCAGTGATATCCATGTTTTCAAGGGAAAAAGCTCTGTTTGCAGGTGTGACTGAGGCGACATCACGGTGCATCCTCGGTGGCTTTCCAAACAGCACTGACATTGGCAGGTCAATGGGAGAATTATTGAATGTGCTGTCTTCGAGCAAGAGTGCCATTTCTTTCGTGGCTTCACCCACTACGGCAAAGGGGCAGCGCTCTCTTTCACACAGGGCTTCAAAAGTTTTAAGTCGGTCTTCAGAAACCGCCAGGACATATCTCTCCTGCGCCTCGTTGCACCATATTTCCATGGGTGACATACCTGGTTCGGCATTGGGAATATCCCGGAGCCGGAAACGCCCCCCCCTGTCACCATCCTTGACCAGCTCAGGGAGCGCATTGGAAAGTCCCCCTGCCCCTACATCATGAATAAAGCATATTGGGTTGTCATCAGCGAGTGACCAGCAGCGGTCAATAACTTCCTGACAACGTCTCTCCATTTCAGCGTTATCCCGCTGTACGGAAGCAAAATCAAGATCCTCACTACTGGTTCCGGATGCCATGGATGATGCCGCGCCCCCACCAAGGCCTATCAGCATCGCCGGGCCACCAAGCACGATCAACCTGGCACCTACAGGAATTTCTTTCTTCTGGACATGGGCATCCCTGATGTTACCCAGTCCACCGGCAATCATGATGGGTTTGTGGTAACCACGGACACCATCCTCGGCAGACTGTTCATAGGTTCTAAAATAGCCACACAGGTTGGGGCGGCCAAATTCATTATTGAATGCTGCGCCGCCAATGGGAGCTTCAAGCATGATATCCATGGCAGAGACAATATGTGAGGGTTTGCCATAGTGAATTTCCCAGGGTTGCTCGAATCCCGGTATTCGTAGATTCGACACACTGAAACCTGTCAGGCCGGCCTTGGGTTTGCCACCAATACCCGTTGCCCCTTCATCCCTGATTTCTCCGCCGGAACCTGTAGAGGCTCCCGGATAGGGCGCAATAGCGGTCGGATGATTGTGAGTTTCCACCTTGCAGAGGATGTGAATCTCTTCCTCATGATAAGCATACTCGCCATTCACGGGATCCGGGTAAAATCGGCCGGCTTTGAAGCCCTCAAATACAGCAGCATTGTCCTTGTACGCAGACAGAATTCCCTTGCTGTTGTTCTCATGGGTATTCCTGATCATGGCAAACAGGGAATGCTCCCTGTCATTCCCGTCCACCGTCCACGTGGCATTAAAAATCTTGTGACGACAGTGCTCTGAATTGGCCTGGGCAAACATCATCAATTCGATATCATTGGGATTACGGCCAAGTGAGGTAAAGCTGTCGACAAGGTAGTCGATCTCGTCATCCGCGAGTGCGAGTCCCATATTGAGATTAGCCGAGAACAGTGCCTCCTTGCCCCCGGCGAGGATATCCACACTGGTCATGGGTTTGGGGCTGGACTCTTCAAAGAGGATAACGGCTTCATCCGTCCCGTAAAGAACGGTCTGTGTCATACGATCATGAATCAGGCTTTCCAGAATCTTCTGGTCAAAACTCGCCGACGATTCCACATGAAAAACAATGCCTCGCTCCACTCGCCTGAGTTTGTCCAGTCCACAATTCCTGGCTATGTCAGTCGCTTTGCTTGACCAGGGTGAGATGGTACCTGGCCTTGGCGTGACGAGATAAAGGTTTGCATCATCGCTGATGCTCCCCTGATCCTGTGCAGGACCGTAGGTAAGCAGCCTTTCCAGAAGGGCCATTTCATCTGCAGAAAGTGTTTCTGTTACTTCCGCGAAATGATAAAAGCAGGTGTGTATGGCGGAAACTGAAGGAAGCTGGGTCTGGATGTTCTGGAGAAGCTTCTGGTTGGAAAATGCCGATAGTGCCGGCGCTCCACGCAAGGTCAACATCACTGGTTTATATTCCCCGAGGCGAGCAAAAAACAAGGCGTCTATGTTACTAAAATCCTTTCCTCTTTTATAGGAATATCACTTAAAGCCTAACTTCGTCACAAGACTCTCTCACCTAATATGCCAGCCAACTGCCGCTGTGCACTTGAATGGCAAGATTTGCGAAGCGCTTTTGAAAAAAAAGCACCAAACTGGGGCAAAAGACAATTCCTGACTACCATGAGCCTGGCTTCATATCCCGAAAAAAACATTATTTATATATTTCAATTAGTTATATTTGTTTTTATAAAGTTGGCACGCCACCTGCATTATCAAGAGTAATGGTTTGAATCATTTCTCCCCCTTTTATGATGGAAGCCATTATTTCCCTAACAGAGACTCCCCCCATAGTCTCTTTTATTCAAGGCCCCTTCCCCAAGGGGCCTTTTTTTTGCCTGGATTTATTCAACCAAACAATTAAAGCATCATGACATCATCTCCAAATTGCTCGCGAATAACTTTCTGGAAAAAGTCACCCAGCTCCCTATAGAAGCTTCTCAGCGGGGAGGTATCCCGCCAGGCCAGGGCATGCATCCGATTGATGTTTTCCCCTTCAATTCTCACAACCCGCAAGGCATCACGGTCCATGATCTCGGAACGAATGTACAAAGCCGGCAGGAAAGCCACGCCCATTTCCATGTAGACCATCTGGCGGATAGAGTCCAGGCTGGTACCCTCGTAGTCCCTGAGGATTTCCGCGTCAAACTCCTTGCACAGGTTTTCCACCTGGCGAAATAACAGGTGATGTTCTTCCAGGGTGAGTATTTCAAGTCCCTTGAGTTGATCTCCCTTGATTGTTTCATGCTTGGCCAGGGGATGATCGCCATTCATAACCAGGTAAAGAGACTCCCGGCATAAAGGCATGACCGTGATCCCCTCCTCTTTTAGCGGCAGCGTGGTGAAAATAAGGTCATACTGGCCACTGTAAAGGCCTTCAGAGAGTTTGTCTGGCACTTCTTCCCGGACAAAGAATTTGATGCCACCATATTTCTTGTGTACTTCAGGCAGTATCCAGGGCAATGCATAGGGCCCCAGGGTGTGACTGGCACCAAGGCGAAATGTGCCAGAAGGACCCTTGGTCGCAAAGTTCGCCGCATCGATAATGACTTCTGCCGCGTTGACGGCCTGTTGGGCCTGTTTCAACAAATCACGCCCAAGTGGAGTAAGGGTAACGCCACCGCGGCTGCGCTCAAAAAGTTCAACATCAAGAGCCTCTTCCAGTTTCTGTAATTGGGCACTGAGCGACGGTTGGCTTATTTTAAGTTCCCTCGCTGCTGAACGCAGGCTGTCATGCTTGGCTGCAATCAAGTAGTAACGAAGCTGTTTCAGGGAAATATTGAGGTCTTTCATTGGGCTGCCCTTTTCAAAAATCGGGCATATTGTCGCATGAAAGCTTATTCCTATCACGAATATAGCATTCAGCGACAATGTTATTCACTATATTTTCACAATCAGGGAATACCTTGTGTATCCAGATAAAAAGCTCATCCACAGAAGATGAGCACAACTTACAATTATTAACTAAACCGATTCACAACCTGAAAGGTGCAGGTAAAGCTATGGAAAAACTTATTCAAGGTATCGCCGAGTTCCAGAAACGCGACTATAAGGAAAGAAAAAAACTATTTGAACGTCTGGCAACAGGCCAGTCTCCTGAAGTGCTGTTTATTACATGTTCAGATTCACGTATTGATCCGGGACTGATAACGCAGACAGAACCAGGCGACCTTTTCATTATTCGTAATGCCGGCAATATTGTGCCTCCTCATAGCCTGAATGCAGGAGGTAATACGGCGACCATTGAATATGCCGTCCAGGTGCTTGGCGTCTCTGACATCATCATTTGCGGACACACTGACTGTGGTGCCATGAAAGGTGCCATGAATCCTGAATCACTGACAACACTGCCCCACGTATCCAACTGGCTGGGGCACAGCAAAGCCGCACTGGCCCGGGTAAAAGCCCGGCATCCAGATGGTCTGTGCGGGGACCAGACACTGGAAATGATCCAGGAGAATGTGCTGCTGCAACTCAAACACCTGGAAACCCACCCCAGTGTAGCCTCCAAAATGGCGGTGCACGAGGTACGGTTGCATGGCTGGATTTACGACATAGAAAAAGGGGAAATAAACTGCTACGACGAAGAAGAAAAGCAGTTCATCCCCATAGAAGTCTGGTACAAGAAAGCAGAAAAATGGCTTGAAAAAAGCGCATAGCAGGCACTGACACAACCGGAATATTCCGGAGGAGAGGAGTATAGAAATGATTAAACTGGATACGAGCCACTTGAGTGGTGATATCTACGGCGGGGTGACAGCAGGTGTAGTCGCCCTTCCACTGGCCCTGGCCATGGGCGTGGCCTCGGGACTGGGCCCCATCGCTGGTCTGTATGGGGCCATTTTTGTTGGCTTTTTTGCCGCGCTGTTTGGTGGTACTGAACCCCAGATTTCAGGACCTACGGGGCCCATGACCGTGGTCTGTGCAGGTCTGGCAGCCAGCATTGCCGCCCATCCCGACCTGATGGGAAATGCTGCCCTGATTTTCACGGCGATCATGCTGGCCGGTCTGTTTCAGATTTTTATGGGCGTATTCAAATTGGGTGAATATATACGTCTTGTTCCCTACCCGGTCATCAGTGGTTTTATGAGCGGTATCGGCGGGATTATCATCATTCTTCAGATCAGTCCCATGCTGGGCCACGCGGCTCCTGCCGGCACACTGGACGCCCTCTTTTACACCCCTACTGCCATTCAGGACATCAATGCCGTAGCCTTGATCATTGGTGCGCTTTCACTCGCCATCGCCCTGAAGTGGCCGGCAAAACTGGGTAAATTTGTCCCTGGTCCCCTGGCAGCTCTCATCATAGGTACCGTGCTGAGCCTCATCATAGGCGGTGCCCCGATCCTTGGTGATATTCCAAGTGGTCTGCCACAAATGCACATGCCCACGATTGATTCCATTTCCTTTTTCATCATTGCAGAGGCAGCCTTTGTGCTGGCATTGCTTGGCTCTATTGACAGTCTGCTAACCTCTCTGGTTGCGGACAACATGACACGCACTCGCCATAACTCCAACCAGGAATTGATTGGACAGGGTATTGGCAACATGGTGGCCGGTCTTTTTGGTGGTGCTCCCGGAGCAGGTGCCACCATGCGTACAGTCGTCAATGTCCGCACCGGTGGGCGTACCCGTATCTCGGGCATGATTCACGCCCTCTTGCTGCTCGGCGTTGTACTTGGACTGGGCAGCTATGCCAGTTATATCCCCAATGCTGTTCTGGCCGGCATTCTAATCAAGGTGGGCCTGGATATCATTGACTGGAGCTATATCAAGAATGCTCATCGTGGACCACGCTGGGACCTGGCGCTGATGGTAATCGTCGTCGGCCTGACAATTTTCGTAGACCTTATTACTGCAGTCGGTGTTGGTGTCGTCCTGGCCTCTCTAGCCTTTGTCAAACAGGTCGCACATGACCAGATGGAGCGCATTCGCAACATTCACACCGTTCGACATAATGCCAGCCCGCGCGAGCTCGAATTACTTGATGCCCTGGGCGAAAAGGTCACTGTATTCGATTTCAGCGGTCCCATGAGCTTTGGTGCAGCAGCGGACCTGGGTCACCATGCCCGCTCCCAGCTTGAAGGGCAGACACAGGCTATTATTCTTGATTTTGAACGGGTTCCCTTCCTGGATGTATCTGCAGCCCTGGCTGTTGAAACAGTGGCCAGCGATGCCAAGCACAGCGGGAGGAGTATATATCTTTGCTGCATGAATTCAGACGTCGAGAACACGCTGAATGCCCTCGAGGCTGACAAGCATCTGAACCATACCGATCACTTCAAAACCCTGGTGGAAGCTCTTGAAGCTGCCTGGGCACAACATGGTGACCCAACGGGAATGGACACGCTGGGCGCTGCCAGTGCCTGACTGACGACTTCGGCGTATCCAGCTTGCCCAGGCAGGATACGCCTTTTCCGGTCTGTTTCCAGACCGGGATAAACCTTGCCGGGACAACCTGGCATGCATTCATATCCCTGGTTGTATTTTTACCAGCCTCTCCGCTCCTCCATGGGTATGGATGCTTTTTTTATCGTCCACCTGCTCCCCTACTGCCAATTACCTTTTCCAAAAAATACCATCAGGTAACTGCCTTGCACAGTAAAGGTAAACTATTCCGGTTTCATTCAAGATCGTTCAGATGTCTGGGCCATCAAGTCACTTCTTCTGGTATATTTCCTGGCTTTATTCCATGCATAAAAAAACCGGCGCATGATGCGCCGGTTTTTAATTTTCGTCAGATTATCGAGACTTAGAGCTCAAAATCTACGCCGTAAGAAACAACGAATTTCACTTCGTCATTGTCACGCGCTGGCATGCTGGCATAGTCTTCAAAACCATCACCATCATCATCATCACCCAGGGAAGTCATGGAAATCATGGCACTGAAACCATCCTTCGCGATGCTGATATTGTAATCCCAGTAATCGTCAGTGACGCCGTTAAATGAGTAAGCAAAGTCACCTTCATGGAAACCGGCGTGCAGACCAATTTCTGCACCACTTTCCAAAGGAATGGCGTAATCAATTGAGAAATAGGAGGCTTCAGCAAAACCGAAATCTTCACCAGGACCTTCATCAGGCTCTGCATTGGTCAGCAAGTACAGGGTCAGGCCCAGATTACCAAAACCAACAGAAGTAATAAGTTCGCCAAAGTCATAGCCGGCATTTTCGTCATAGTTGTAGTACAGGTAGCTGATATCATAGGTAAAGCTGTCGGTTTCACCGGCAAAACCAAAATACATATCATGCTCATAGGAATAGGCATCGTCGGAATCATAGGCTACATTGGATACCCATGTACCAGCATAGAAACCGGAGTCACTGCTCCAGTCCAGACCACCCTGCACAGCAGATTCATTGATGGACTGAGTCAGACCACGCCAGATGTAGTTGTTGGTGACACTGACATTACCAGACAGCTCAGCATAGGAAGGCGCTGAAACTGCTGCTGCAGCCATGGTAAGAGCTGTCACAGCAAGTGGCTTCTTAAAAGAAGTGATCAGCGATTTTTTCATATCTATTTCTCCTAATGAGTCTCAATAAAAGACTGTTTCAAATGGTTTTAGCCAGGAAAGCATTTATTTCCTACTCTTTCCTAAAGCAAAGACCTTGCCAACTATTCTATCTGTCTGTTTTTAATGGACTTTATTAGCATTTTTGCCTTTTCTTAAGGTTGTGCCACTGCGGGTAGGCAGTGAATCGCCTTGATCTGGTGCGAAAGGAGAGCTCCTCGCACACTATTGGTGCGCCAAATTGGTGCAACAAGAAATTAGAAGAGGATTTAATGAAAAACTGCCCGGCTTAATGGACTGGAATACAGACAAAAATCAGCAATACAGTGACCTATTCATGAAATGATGTATTGTTGAGACAGGGAGCCGTTACAGGACTTGCAGGACTGGAAAAAGCAAGACAGTCAGGGGGACAGGAGTCGAAAGCCGGTGGGAGAAACAGGAGCACCAAATGGCACCCCTGCTTTACCCACAATTTTTACAGCTATATCAGGCCTTCTTGCGGAAGTGAGCTATACCCCAGGCAAGATAACCCTTGTCTGCGGCGTCGACCCAGTTTTCCAGGCCCAGAATCATTTTATCCATGTACTCTTTACTGATGGTCTCCACCAGCACATCGTAGCGTGATTCAAGTTCCGTTTTTACATTGAAATAATGATTTCTCAGCTGATCAGTCAGGTCAGTGATATTGACCTCTTCAATATCATGGGCTGCCAGCGCCTTCCTGTAATAGGCAAACGAACCCATTGAATCCAGGTTCAGTCTGTCATAGACCGGCTGCAGAACACCCTCAGGACAATCATCGGCCTGCATCGGATCAGTAAAGATCAGCTCACCACCGGGTGCCAGAATCCTGGCAATTTCGCTTATTACCTTGTCTCGACGATTACTGTGAAGGAAAGAGTCCTGTGACCAGACGACATCCATCGAACCATCTTCGCAGGGGATTTCCTCAAAACTGCCATGCAGTACATCTATAGAACCAGTCATGCCCTGTTCTTTCGTCAATTGCCTGTTTCTCTGGTTCTGAACCTCACTGATATTCAGGCAGGTCACATTGCAACCGGCAAGTTTATGCAGGTAGCGGGCGGATCCACCATAACCGGCACCCAGATCAATAATCCTGCTGTTCTGGTTAAGGTTGAGCAATTCACCAGCCATGGCTTCGACCGTTTTCCTGCTGGCCTCACTAATGGTGTTCGATCCATCATAAAGTCCTATATGGATATCCTCACCACCCCAGACCGTCTCATAGAAGTGATCTGCATCCGAGCTGTCATAATAGGATTCGGCCTGTACTTCAGCCTGTGAAAGATTATTTTCCATGATAGTCCTTATGAGCGATATGAACGAAGAAGTCAGGTTCATCATCCTGATAGGTTTCCTGAAAATCACCAAATGTCTCGATCCTCTGGAAGCCGGCATCATAAATAAGGCCTCTCAGATAGTCTTTGCGCAACGGAAACATATTCAGGTGATGCTTGGAACCATCTTCAAAGGAATATTCAAAGCGGGCAAGCCCGTCATCCACATATATGGGTTCAGCCGAAACCTTGTCTCCACAGTAGTAATACTTGTGCTTGGATTTGAAACCATCATCCAGAATGCTGTCATAGTTACGCTGATCTATGATTAACACCCCATCATGCTTCAGCACGGCATAGAATTCAGCCAGTGCCCTGCGCCGGTCATGCTCTTCATGCAGATGAGTGAATGAATTCCCCAGGCAAATCACGGCATCAAACAACTGGTCCTGTACATCACGGTTAAGCCAGCGCCAGTCTGCATGGACTGTTCTCATAACATACCCATGATTCTTGGCATTCTCAAAGGCTTTGACCAGCATCTGGGCATTACCGTCAGCGGTCGTAACATCAAAACCGGCCTTGAGTAATTGAACGGAATGAAAGCCCGTACCCGCAGCGGCATCCAGAATACTTACTTTCCCCATTTCCTTGAGTTTATCGATGAAGAATTGACCTTCGCCTTCCGCTCTGGCCTCCCAGTCGATCAATTCATCCCAACGCTCAACAAAATTTTCAACATACTCTGCCTGGTAATGTTCTGTATCACGGACTTCTTCCGGGTTATCTCCGAATTGCTGTTCTTTCGGCAGTTCGTTAAGAGACGGCGGAACCAGCGCAACACTGTCGTCCTGAATCGTGATTGTTTTATGTTTGGATGGAGCTTTTACTGTTTCAGTCATGGCAATACCAGCAGAATCCTTATTTATTATGTATTCAATGTATTTATTTGATAAAAATACGGATCCGAACCAACTTCTAATTCAGCATCTCGTTGTTTTTATAGAATTATTTTTAAGAGTTTGAAATAATTCAGACAGGAAATATGAGATTAATCATATTATTTGTTAAGTATACGAAATATTAGCCCCCATTGCGACTTTATTGAAATAATCGCGTATCTACCTCTGTTTGGCCGGGGTAGGATACAATCGCCATTTCTTTGAATTGACCGAACCATGCAAAATTCCCAAATCGAGGGCGTTCTGATTGCCCTAAGGCGATTGATTCGCGCTACAGATCTCCACTCCAGAGATCTCGCCCGAACTACTGGCCTGACTACCCCACAACTGCTGTTGCTACAAGCAATCAGGCAATATGGTGAAATTACTATTGGCCAGTTAGCCAGCGTGGTTAACCTTAGCCAGGCAACCGTCACAAGTATTCTGGACCGCCTTGAAAACAAGGGATCCATTACAAGAAAGCGCTCAGCTGAGGACAGAAGAAAAGTCCATGCCTATCTGACGGATGCGGGCTCTCAATTGATTGAAAAGGCCCCGGCACCTTTACAGGAGCACTTTATCCGTCAGTTTGACGGGCTGGAGGAATGGGAAAAAAGCATGATTCTCGCTTCGTTACAAAGAGTGGCGAGTATGATGGATGCCCAGAATATCGATGCAGCACCAGTCCTGGATGTTGGCACCCTGGATCGTCAGGCTATGCCCCAGGAAAAGCTCCAGAAAAGTGACTAACGACCTCGTTTTACCCGGAAAAAATCCGTCATCAGTGCTGCACAGTCTTCAGCCAGAATACCCTCGGTGACCTGCAATTGATGGTTATAAAAGGACTGCTGATGCAGGTGCAGATTGCTGAACAGGGCACCGGCTCTTGGTTCCCGAGCCCCGAAAATCACCCGCTCAATCCTGGCATGAATCAATGCCCCCACACACATGGTGCAGGGCTCGATCGTGACGTATAGGGCGGCTCCGGGGAGACGATAATTTTTTAGACAAGAGCCCGCGTTTCGCAAGGCGTTGATTTCGGCATGGGCACTGGGATCTGTCACTGAAACCGGATTATTGAAGCCCTCACCAATAATCTCACCATTAAGTACCACTAGCGCACCGACGGGTACTTCATCGTTGTCCCTGGCTTCATTGGCCAAAGACAGGGCTCTGAGCATCCACTTCTCATCACTGTTCTCTGACATTAAGAGTTCCGAAATCAACTGACATGATCAAGCAGCAAAAACAGCTGTTCCTTTTCCGCCGGGGGAAAATCATTTTATGCGGCTGGCAGCCCTATTCCCACTCAGTAGTAACGTAGATTTTATTCTGTTTATTAACAATTACTTACATTACCATAATAGTACTGGTGCAACTAATGTGTAACTCACCATTCACTTTGCACGTTTTTTCTACGCTTGTGTAACTATTGCAATTCAATATTGGAGATATATTTTATCTATGTAAAAGAGTAGGTTACGCTCATTGAAATGAGGCTTGTTACTTCTTTGCAAGTTTATGCCACATTATCCCACGAAATGTGATTGTTTAAACCTATTGGCAATCAAACGCCTACAGTATTTGCTCTTACAAGCTTAGTAACAGGCAACTCGAACACTATCGCATGATGCGACAAATGTCATCGCCACAACTAAAGCACCCTTCTCACAAACCCACTACTCAGTAACTTGGATCCACCTATGCATACAAAAAAAGCCTTCATCAAAGGTTTTGTAGTCGATAGGATTAGCCTACAGCTGACTTAGGTCCTGCAGGTAGCGCTCCGCTGTTTGCAGAATATGCGCTCTCTCCTCTACAGGTTTTTTATTCCAGTTACGATAGACCATGGCTGTGCGAGGGTTGTTGCTGAAGCGGCTGGCATGGCGATTCTGGAAGTGCCAATATAAGCTGTTAAATGGACAGCTATGGTTACCCGAACGTTTTTTTACATCATAGTGACACCCTTTGCAGTAGTCGCTCATTCGATTGACGTATTGGCCTGATCCTGAGTAGGGTTTAGAGGCGAGCAATCCACCATCAGCAAACTGACTCATGCCACGGGTGTTCGGCATCTCTACCCACTCAATGGCGTCGATATAGATTCCTAGATACCAAGCATCGACCTGTTTTGGGTCAATACCTGCCATTAAGCAGAAGTTTCCTATAACCATTAACCGCTGAATGTGGTGTGCATAGGCGTACTCCAGCGACTGATTAATGCACTGCTGCATGCAGTGCATTTTGGTCTTACCATCCCAAAAAAAACTAGGCAGATTCCTTTCTGCCTTGAGAGCATTCATAGAGGGATATTCTGGAAGATTAATCCAGTAGATGCCACGTACAAACTCGCGCCAACCCAAAATCTGCCTAACAAAACCCTCTATCTGGGCAATATCGATACGATCTGGTTGTTCACGATAAGCTTTAATGGCTCGTTCAATAACCTGAGCAGGAGAAATCATTTTGCAATTCAATGCAAAGGAAATGCGAGAGTGGTAGAGACTCCATTTGTGTTCGGATTTTGTCGTCATCGCGTCCTGGAATCTACCAAACAGAGGTAGACAGTGACGGCAGAAAAACGCTAGTAACTCTAACGCTTCACTCCGAGTGGTTGGCCATATAAGCTGTTCGCCCATCTCGCCAAAATAGTTGATGGAATGTCGATCCAATCGAGCACGAATCTCTTGTGTATCATGAGCAAAAACTAGGGGTTCAGGAATATCAAAAAGATCCTCTTTTTTAAACGCTTTTTGGTTCTCTGTATCGTAATTCCAACGACCGCCTTCAGGTTCTTGGCCTTGCATTAGGTACCCATGCTTTACCCTCATGCGGCGGTAGAAGGCCTCCATGCGATGGCCAGTATTTGGTTTGAACTCTTTTCTGATCGCCTCAAATGGAAGAAAAAAGTGTTCACTGTCGTACTCACGCAAACCGGTACCTTCAGGAAGGGATAGGTTACGACATTGTTCTAATAGGCGTATCTCATCGGGTCGCTGATAGTCGACTTGTGAGAAGCCATGCTGTTCGACTAATCCGTTGATCAACGAGTCCAAAGATTCAAATCCAGCTGTTTCATCAAGCGTTAAATGAATAACTTGATGTCCTGCACTTTGAAGGGCCTTGGCAAACCGCTGCATCGCTATAAAAAAAGCGGTTATTTTTTGCACATGGTGCTGAACGTAGCTCTGCTCTTGGTGAAGCTCTGCGATTAGGTAGGTGACATCATCTGATTTTTCAATAAACCAGCTATGATTGGCGTGGAGTTGATCGCCGAATATCAATCTAAGTGTACTCATCGTTATGGCTTAACCTTGCTTCGAGAGCGTACTAAACAGCATTCTACTTACTACCAATCGCACACTTAGTATTTGCTCAGTTGAAGAGAATATGGTCATACTCACAGATTTTTCTGATTAAATTACGCTTGTGGCGCATTATTTCATTTTGATGAATAGGTCGCGGGTGTCGATAGGGTCCATTGGAAGCATCATATTTTGTAGCCCACCCAACGCTTTATATATAGGCCCTTTGGGTCGTAGGTTTGTGTCTGCTTTGCCAGATTAAACTGCCGATGACCGCGCGGGTCTGCACCAACACCCCCTAAGTATTGCCAATTCCCCCAGTTGCTGGCTAAATCAAAATCGATCAATGCCTCCTCAAAGTAAGCCGCACCATAACGCCAATCTATTGCCAGCTCATGTACCAAACAGCTAGCAGCCAGTTGCCTGGCGCGGTTAGATTGGTAACCGGTTGCTTTTAACTGACGCATAGCGGCATTGACGATAGGGTAGGAAGTATTTCCCTCTATCCAGGACTTCATTCGCTCCGGGCAGAAAGAAGTGAGCGGTTTGCGGTTAAAAGGACCCGTTTGGTGATAAATCTTGTTGCCCCACTTATAAGCATACCATTGAAAGTAGTCGCGCCACAGCAGTTCAAAGTAAATCCAGTAGGTTGAATCGTTAGTAACAACCTCTTCCTCATACCGATGTAATCGCTGAATGATTCGCTTTGGTGATAATACGCCTAGTGCCAACCAAGGACTGAACTTCGTTGAACACTCCCACTCATCCAATCCGTTTCTTGTCTCTTTATAGGATGCTGGTAGGTCAGTGGAAAAATAGCCTTCCAGATGTTCTAAGGCGCTCTGCTCTGAACCTTGAAAGGGACTCTCATTAGAGCACGCGCTATATAGTTTGGAACTATTATTTACTACCCGTGGAGGCAGAGTTTTTGGCTCAACGATCGGAGCTTCGATCTCAAGCTGTTCGACCTTTTTTCTGAATTGGGTGAAGCTATCAGGTAGTTTCGATAAAGCAAAGGGGAGTTGCCGTTCTTTGAATAGAGTGTGTGTCTCTGTTACGGTGATCTCCAGATGCGGAAAGCGTGTAGCGATCTTTTTTAGAGCGTTTTTTTCATAACTCCCCGCGTGTCGAGAGGTAATCAGATGTTCTGTTTGGTCACGCAAGATGACCTGACTTAAGGCATCAACGTAATCGCTTTGAAAAACTTCTAATCTTTGATTCATTGTGCCAAGTTTTCTGTCCAAGCTAGCCAATGCTTGGTCTAAAAATTGTTGCCTATGATTACCAATACCTTTAAAACCAAATCGATTGATATACCTATCTCTCGGGGGTTTGATATAGAGGCACGTCAACAGCTCGCTATTGCTGGCTTGACTAAAGACGACGTTGTCATCAAAACGCAAGTTGTTGGTAAACCAGAGCAGTGTGTGTCGGTACATCGGAGATCCTATAGTTTAATCTTTTATACGCGCCAACCTGAGCTTTGGAGCCCACGACGATTGGAATCGTGTTGACTAGAAAATATATATACCAATAGCTGCTTTATATTTTTTTACAAACAGATAATAAAACTCCCACTCAATATTAGAGATATATATTTTATTTTTGTTAAAGAGCAGGTTACGCTAATTGAAATGAGGCTTGTAACTTCTTTGCAAATCTATGCCCAATTTTCCACAAAATATGATTGTTTAAACCTATTGGCAATCAAACGCCTACAGTATTCGCTCTTACAAGCTTTGTAACAGTGGCAATTCGTACACTATCGTATGATGTGACAAAAGCTATCGCCGCGCAGAAAACTCCCTTATTACGAATCATCTAGACCGCAGTTTGTATACAATTATGCAACAAATGATAGATTTCATCTGATCTTTTTAGTACAAAGTATCGACAATTTTTAATGAAAAATTGCCATAATCTACTTGGACATGAATGTCAGCACAATGATCAAAGAAATAAAGGCGTTGGTTCTCAATAAAGAATGTACTCTAAGTCTATAGCAGATTTAATCAAGGTCTCCACTAATACTAGTTTTAATCTATGCAGCATATATGAGCGCTTCTTGTCTGCATTTTTCTGGTTCGAATGTTATTGGCAGAAGTATTTCTCCAATTTTTCTGTATCCTCATTCCTTGCAAGATCAATAGGGAAATATCCAGCTAAGTTTCTTGCTCGAACATCACAGCCTTCGTCGACAAGATTCGATAATAATTCATCGAATTAAAAGAAGGCAGCTAGATGGCGGATTCCATACAAAAATATGTGCCTCGTTATTATTGTCTTGATTCTCAAATGAGCGGTTGGATATTTTGATTTAAACGGTTGATTCTATCCTTGCCCGATAAGTTCGTTATGTCTAACAATGGTGGCGCATATGGGAACTTCGTCATAAGTGGCGGCTCAAGAGGTAAGTACAAATGCCTTTTTAATCCATATTTCATCAATTAATGAAATATATCTTAATGCTATGTACGAAATATTTACAAGCCTCTTTTTTGGTAAATACAAATAGCTTATATCGGATGGTAAATATTAATAATTGTATTGCAATAATTATGTAATAAATTCTACTCAATCCACCTCTTCTGATTGATTTTTCTAGCCGAAAAGTAAAATATTTTTATGAAATTTAACAAATATTGGTGATTATTTTTGAACTATGTAACAAGATTGTTTTTATATATTTTCTATTAGCTTTAAGATATGAGGGTATTTTTTTATTCGGAACAGGCCAAGCCAATTCTCAAGCCTGACTCCATGAACTCGAAATGATCAAGTACCATTTGAGTTGATTCAGTTGCAGCCCTAAGCACGGGGCCAGCCTGCGCGATAACATTTGCGCCCAGCTTAATGGCTTTAGCTGCGTCAAGGCCGTGGCGAATACCGCCTGAGGCAATCACTGGAATGTCAGGTAACGCGGCACGAATATTTCTCACCGCATCAGGCGTGGCAATGCCCCAGTCCTTGAATATCTCAGCTAGTGCTTGAAGTCTTGGATCAGTGTTGCGTTCTGCCTCAACTTTAATGAAATTTGTCCCTCCTTTCCCTGCAACATCAATTGCCTGAACACCTGCATTAACCAGCCTTCTTGCGGTTCCTGCTGAGATACCCATGCCAACTTCTTTAGCTATCACGGGAACATCAAGATAAGCGCACACAGTTTCAATCGCATCTAAGAGGCCGTGCCAGTTTGTATCGCCGTCTTTCTGAATAAATTCCTGAAGACAGTTTAAGTGAATAATAAGTGCATCAGCCGCAATCATCTCTATCGCTTTTTGGACATCCGACTGCGAAAAATCATCTCGTAGTTGAGCTGCTCCTAGATTAGCATAAAGGGGTATATCTGGCGCCCATTTTCGTAAGCTTTTAGTCAAACCATTGTCACCTTTACTCAACAAGGCTATGCGTTGTGACCCTACCCCCATTGCTATGCCTAGTTCCTGCGCAGCCTCTGCTAAATGGGCATTTATTTTCATTGACTTAAATGGGCCTCCAGTCATCGAACTTATTATGAAAGGAAGTTTAAACTGCTTGCCAAGAAATAGAGTTGACAGGTCAAAATTTTGTAAGTCTGCTTCAGGCAAGGCATTGTGAGTCAAGATTACTTTATCCCACGGACTCACCTGTTCTGCATCAACTAACCGCTGCTTTAGGACCAAGTCAATGTGGTCTGTTTTACGCTTGAGAATCTCTGTCATTACATGATCCTATCGTGCTTATAATTTGACATACTTATTAGAAGCATATGAGGTACCGTCAATGCTAGCAGACCGACAAATATGACTTGTATAAATTGGGTGCTGACATCAATAGTAGGCAAACTTATAAATAATATTGCACCGAGCACAAAACTAAGAACGGTGAAAGGCACTGCGTAGATTAAAGTTTTTTTGATGCCAAGTTTTTTGAGTGACCGGCTAAGGTGTAATGGACTATGTAAAACGCAAAAGTAAACTGTAAAATGCGCTATAGGTGGCAGGGCAAATGCACTACAAAACAAAACTGTTAATTCTATGAGTGCTGTTTTACTTGGTCTATGAGCCCGAAGACAGAAGGTGCATATGGCTAATGAACTAACTACTGATACTAATCCCATTGTATCCACTATGATCTGGTAACCAGAGGGTGTAAGAACTGCAAATATTGCAAGAAGCTCTTCACGGTAGAATAAAGCCGGTAGAGTAATCACCGAGGTACTGATGGCTAAGCTAGCCTTTCGGTGAAAATAGTTAAGCCAGTCCTCAGAAAAGTGCCATATGGAGAAAACAAGCATTGGTACGATGAACAATTCGGGAACAATTAGCCATACAGCGATGACTATGACCGAGAGCGTCATATATCCTAGTGAAAATATTAGCAGACCAAATGCTCCTTCCCACCTACCAGCATGCCTGGCGATAGCTGGGTCAATTGCACCATGAGGCAGACCGGTCATACCAAGAAGTACCCCAAGTATGATGAGATTCGCCTCTACATTTTCACTTAACCAGAAATTATAAATCGCTATTGCGGCCAGAGTGATAACACAAAAAGACAGTCGGGTAGGGAGTTTCGCAACAGAACTTCTTATCATGCAAGGCTCCAATTTAATGCTCTTATCTCGTGATATATTTCTACAAGTGCAGAGTGAAAAAGAGAAAGCTTTGGCAGCGCCAGCATAATAGAAATTAAATCTCTTGTGGTTGGTTTATCAGTTAGAAATCGCAACAAACTCTCTGGCGAAACTTTATGCGCTAGAGAAAGAAAAAACTGCGGAGCAATTGCTGGATTATTCGCAATGGCCCTAAGAAAAACCTTATCCATCCACATTAATAGAGAGTTGTCAGGCAAAAATCCATGTACATTTCCGCCTTCAAGAATTTTTTCAGCGCACCTATCTGCCCAATTTTGAATTCGTTTGAATGCGTAACCCGTGGACGGTCTGGCAGCTCCAACACCAAGGCCTGTGTAAACCCACCGAGGATCTTTGGGCTTCAACTTACCTCGAAGACCCATTGGAATCATGCCATATTCCTCTCTGACTATATGATAGCCAGAACCTCCACAAACACGGCGAAGTGATTCCATAGCGTCTTTTCGTAGACTCTCAGGCGAAAGAGATTTTTTAGCAAAGCGAGTGAATTCCACAAGGATCGAATTGCTATCTATTGGAAGGACGTAATCAAAAGCAAATCCTTTTTCATCGACCCGCATATTTTCCATGACTCTTGCGACATCCGGAAAACGGTGAGATTTACTCATAACAACTTCAAATCCGAAAAATATTTGTTTTAGAACTGCAGAGCTCACATCAACATTGTCAGGAATTCGGGTATCCACAATCTGTTTTGCGGTAACTTTCACAGTTTGAATGCTATTTTCAACAGTGCAATTTTCGACAAGTATCTCAATATGATTGTCTTGTAGATTAACATCCGCGACTCGGCTATCTTTCAATAGCGTCAGATTTGGGTTAAGTGATATATTTCTCTCAGCACTTTTATAAAATGTGATAGCAGGGACATAGTGATATTTCCAGCCATGTTTTGAGGCTTGACGATAGCTTCTAGAATTTGAACTAAATTCCCAAGCATGCCATTTTTTTTTGACCAGATAGCTATCCTTCTTGTCTTCCTTTTCCCAGTAGCACCAAGACCTATCATTTGTATAACAAGGACGAGGTTCGATAATTAGAGTTCGTGGAATAAGATCAGGTTTGTCTGCAAGTCTGCAAAGCGCTAATGCCAAAGAGAGCCCTGAGCAACCCCCTCCTATAATGACCAACTCAAACTCTCTACGACATTTATTCGGTTGAATCATTTGCATGAGGCATGTCCTTTAAATAAATATGTAGACTAGCTGTGTGAAAAGCATAGGGTCTTCTGGTTGTATTAGATATGAAAGCCCTGGATGCAACATATAGCTTTCTTACCAAATTGACATAAGCTCGACCCGAGAATACGTTGTAAGCTTTTTCCTCAATTACAACCCCAATTTCCTTATAGACAGTAGCAGCAATCTTTATTCCTGTTCGTGCTCGTGAGGGTAAAAATCGTAGCCCGGCATTGCCAGATTCGTAATAAAGATTTGCTAGTGAGAGTAAGCGCTGAACAGATTTCTTTATAGTCTCTTTTTCTGTCGTTGTAGCTCTTGTCAAGCTCTCTGGCAAAATCTCGCCGACCCACTCGCCTGGTATATAACGCCTGCCCATTTCTGCATCTTCCACCACGTCTCTAGCGATGTTTGTCAATTGCATTGCGATACCAAGATCAATCGCGTGAGGTCTCGCTTTAGGGTCTTTTACACCAAGCACATCACACATCAGGAGTCCCACTGTACCTGCCACTCGGTAGCAGTAACGCAAAAGTTCAGCCTCATTTTTTATTAGGGCAGGTGTTAGATCGGATTCGATACCTTTGACTAACTCTGATACCACGCTAGTTTGCATCTGATAATGTTTGGCAAGCTCAATAAAGTCTTGGACAACAGGAATTTGGCTGTAATCAAGTTCAAGATTTTGCTTTATTCGGTCAAGTTTTTTTTGTGCTAGAAGAATATCTGACTCTTTGTCAACAAGGTCATCAACAAAGCGACAAAAGCGGTATAGGCGAGCACAGTCCTCGAGCTGTTTTTTATTAAGAAAACGACCTGCGAACCTGAAAGATTTGCCATGAAAAGCTAATACATTTAGTGCAGGTTCAATAGATTTGGCTTTGTACCTCATTACCATGCCCTTGCTTGTCTATGCAGCGGTATGAACTGAGTTCTTGGCGACTTTTGGAACTAGCCGGTCTAAAACTTTTGCAGAGCTTAATACGCCAGGAAGACCGGCACCTGGATGAGTTCCAGCACCCACAAGATATAAATTTTTTGGACCTTCGGCTTTATTATGAAAACGGAACCATGCCGATTGAGAGAATAAGGGAGCCACGGAGAATCCTGCTCCACCCTCGCTGAGGTAGTCTGTTTTGAAGTCCTCTGGGGTCATATAAAAATCGGCAAGTATCTGCTGTTTAAGGTCAGGCAACATATGCTCACTAAGTGACTCAATGATTTTTTGCTTCAAAAGTGGGGCTTGGATCTCCCAGTTAATGCTTGCATTGAGATTAGGGACTGGAGCAAGCACGTAGAATGAATCACAGCCATCTGGTGCGAAGCTAGAATCTGTCGCTGTTGGTCTATGTAGATAAAGTGAAAAGTCTTCTGGTAAAGATTTACTATTAAAAATCTCATGTAGTAGCTCTCTATATCTTTTGCCTAACCAGATTGTGTGGTGAGCTATATTGGGATATTTCTTATTTGTACCAAAAAATAGCACAAAAAGTCCCATAGATAGAGCACTATGCTGCGATTTAATCTTAGCCATCCTAGTCTGCACAGAAGAATCTAGCATGTGACGATATAGATATTTTGGATCAACGTTCGCTACTACGAGGTCTGCATCAATTCTGGTGCCATTTTCAAGCTGAACTCCAACAGCTTTTTTATTTTCAACTAGTATCTTGTCGACGGTTGTATTGAGTGTTATGTCAATACTCAGCTCTACCATCAACTTCCTGTAAGCCTCAACTAAAGCACCGGTTCCTCCCATAGCGAAGTGGATACCCCAACGTCTTTCAAGGAAGTGAATTAAGCCATATATACTTGTTGTATCGAATGGATTTCCGCCGACTAAAAGAGGTTGCACAGAAAACGCCTGTCTTAGCTTGGGGTCTCGCAGGTACGCGCATACCATTTGCCAAACTGTACGGTAACACCTTAATCTCACCAGTGTTGGAATCTGAGCAAGCATTGTGGCTAATTTATGGAAAGGTTTATCAGATAGCTTTGTAAAACCAACGTCAAAGATTTTCTCTGAGTGAGCTACAAGTTGCCTGTACCCCTCAACGTCGGCTGGATTAAAACGTGCTATTTCCTTTTCGGTATCTTCAATTTCACCACCATAATCAAATGTATCTCCGTCAGAAAACTGAAACCTATACCATGGGTCAAGCTGACGAAACTCTACATAGTCTTCCCTACGACGACCGTGTAATTCAAATAATTCATCAAAAAGGAATGGTGCAGTAATTACCGTCGGGCCAGCATCAAATTTAAATCCATCTTTCTCGAATACTTGAGCCCTGCCTCCCAGTTTTGAGCATCGATCTAGAATCTGTACGTCATACCCTTTGGCACGAAGCCGGATAGCAGAGGCTATACCGCCAAAGCCCGCGCCTACAACTAGAGCTCGATTCATGCTGCTTCTCTATTAAGTTCACTTAATAGTTTTGAGCATTTCTCTCTTAGGAGCGACCCACAGCTATTAGGCAAGGCGGCAGCATTGATGGCTGCATCATTTAAATAGTATTGCGCTAAGTCTTCAGCGGTCTCCTTTGTTGAAGCTCTGTCAGACAATACAGATAAGTTCGACAACTTTCCCTTATTTTTATCTTGATCAAAATCATGAAGATCATCGAATATTTGATAGCCAATGCCAAAGGAAGCGCCGGCATGCCTTGCAACATCAAGAAATTCCCCTAGGCCTGCCACTACTAGTGGAAGCTCTAGGCTGAGAGAAAAAAAGGGCCCGGATTTTTCTTTTGCTATAAGTATCGCTTCATCTATTGATAGATCTTGATCTGTATTCAGATCATTTGTCTGACCCTGAAGCGTTACCGCTATTGCCCTTTTCATTGTGGATATAAGATTATGCGCTGAATTCGGTGCTGCAGAAGCGGCCAGTGCAAAAGCGTTTGCGATAAGCAGGTCAGTAGTATTGATGGCAATATCTGAGCCAAATTTCTTCCATACAGAAAGCTGCCCCCTTCTGAATTCGTCTAAATCTTGAAGGTCATCTTGAATTAACGAGGCGTTATGAAGTGTCTCAACTGCAGCAGATAGATTTATAGCGACCTCAAAGTTCAGGCCGAGGGCTAGGCTAGCTGATATGCACAGTGAGCCTCTGGCCTCTGAGCCTGAGGCCGAGTAATGATATTCAATAACCTGCCTCAACTTGGAGGTTGGGGAGAGCTCCTTAAGAAGTGTGCTCTGTGCTAAATCGCGGCTATCTTTAAGTAAGTTCTTGAAATTAGGCATTTTTTTATTTTTCATAAGCTCGCCTTAGCTTTATAACACTAAATTTTTTTGCGTCAAATTACCTTTTCGCAATAACTAGCTATTGTTAGCCATATCATCAAATAGTGTGGACTTATTTAAACAACGTTCAATAATCATATATCATTTTGTATGTGGTTACGATTAGCGGCTGATCTTAGATCATATTTAATTGATTATTCTACATTCTACATGTAAAACTTATATTTTATATGTATTATATTTTGATCTGTTTCTTCAACCATGGCGTAACAATGGTTGCTACATAACAGTATATGCAATTTTTAACTACATACTTTGGGGGACAAAATAAAATGAAGAACCTAATTGCATGCTTTTCAATAGCCGGCCTCTTTGCGGGCCAAACAGCATTGGCAGCCTCTGGCGATACTACAATACTCCAGTCAGGAGATTTTGTGGGCTATTCGTTTTGGCTGATCTCAATGGCACTTGCAGCTTCAACTGTTTTTTTCTTAATGGAATCACTTCGCATAGGTGGAAAGTGGGCTACGTCACTTACAGTAAGTGCGCTTGTTACATTCATTGCAGCGTTTCACTACTTTTACATGAGAGAAGTATGGGTCAGCACAGGCAACACTCCCACTGATTTTCGCTACATTGACTGGCTACTAACAGTTCCATTACTGATGATTGAGTTTTACCTCATTCTTTCAGCCATCACAAAAGTTGCGGGAAGCGTTTTCTGGAAACTTTTAATCGGTACTCTCGTGATGTTAGTTCCAGGCTACATGGGTGAGGCTGGCTACTTAAATGCAACGGTTGGTTTCGTTATTGGAATGATTGGTTGGGCCTATATTCTATTCGAAATATTTGCCGGTGAGGCAAGTCGCGTTGCAGCCAACGAAGCAACCCCGGCTGTACAGAAATCGTACAACCTGATGAAATGGACAGTAACAATAGGATGGGCTATCTACCCTATAGGTTACTTCCTTGGGTATCTAGCGGGCGGCACAGACATGGGCACCCTAAACATAGTTTATAACTTGGCGGACGTACTAAATAAGATCGCTTTTGGTCTATTCATTTGGTATGCTGCTAACGAAGATACATCCGGTAGATAGTGTCTAATTAGGTTAGGTACAATCCCATAAAAAACTCCGCCACTTTGGCGGAGTTTTTTTTTGCATAATATAGGTTGGGGATGCGCCCACCAGGCAGTCATGAAGTCGATGGTTTCCCTCCCACTTACGGCCAGAACATTAGAGTACTGGCGAGCATCACCCTCTACACCTAACGATTTCACCCAATAACACGACGAAGGTTTGGCTGACATTGTATTGCCATTTGGCGTTGTGCAATTCCTTAATGAAAATGGCATCCGCCTAAAGTGTTTTGCAGACACGAAGGTACAGATCTATTTCCAGACATCAGGGATGGTTTCAGAACCATAATAGGAGGATACTTTATGATGTTTCCTACCAACGCCCAATAATGTTGCTGCTTGTAAATCTGGCACCTACGAATAACCCGCTGGGCAAGCCATCTTTCATGGGCCTGGTTCTGATCACCACTCCGGCACCATGCGGTTGCTGTGACGATGCGCATTTCAAAGTTTATGGTCCTCATCCATTATAATAATGTCCCACTCAGTGTTTTTAATTTTTTCTTGGAATTCCTCGTTGCGAGATAGCTGATCTAATCGGCATAATAGCTGATCTGATTCTTCTAAGTAATTTCCGGACGCGCATTGCTCTTGCTTTTCGCGACTGAAGATAACGGATGTAACACCGAACTTTTCGAGCAATTCATTCTGCCACTGTTCGGTAAACGAGCCAGGAGAAACGGTCAAAATACGCTTGGCGTCACCGCGCATGATAAGCTCACGGATCAACAGCCCAGCCATGGTCTTTGGCTCTCTGCTGAGTAGGTTTCTACGTTGCCCCACATCAGCTTATACAGCTCGCCAATCCGCATCATTGTGTTGGCACCAAATACGGAAAAAGTGGCGCACCAGCTGACGTGTAAACTGCTCGTCAGTACTGAGGCAATTCGCTGTAGCCGTCTTTTTTGACGTGTAGGTTATCGGTGTACGACTGATACGACGATTTTAGTCATCTATGTAGGTGCTGCGGCGCAGGGTGTCAGCATCAACGCCTCTGCGGGTAATACTGGGAAACACGTAGTGCTGCACTGAGTGCAACCCCTCATCAAAAGCCCATTTGCAAAGGGCATTGATGGTGGCTTGCTCATTTCTGATAGTGACCTCTTTGGCGCCCTTTTGCTGACGATACTGCTGGTAGCCCTGCAAGCTCTTGCTCTCCAAGTCGCTGAGCCTTGTAACGCTGCTTCGCTCACTGCGCCCAACAATGCCGCAATATGCGACAAAGTGATTCAGCTGCGACTTGATGGTGCCCCAGCGCCCCTCAGTGATGGAGCCGCGCTTTACGTCCACCTCCCAGCGATGCTTGAGGTAATCCTCAGTGGCTTGCTGAACAGTGGGACTGAAGATGCGCTTGCCAGAGTTGAGATTGGCTTTGATAGCGAAGAATTCGTTTTCCGCTCGCTCTACAGCTGTATCCAAGTGCTTGGTTTTCAGCGTCTTGCGAACGTACTTACTTTCTTCGCTAATCCACATGCGAAAGTGCCAGTACCCGCCGCTCTGCTGGGTTCTGACGATTTCTGCTTTTCCGCCGTAGATAGGGTGCTTGTCCGTTAGGAAGGACTGGGTAGGAGCTAAGCGCTTGCTGCGCTGTTTTTGCGTTCTCGTATTGTCTACCACTAAAGCTACACGGGCTGCTGCTGTCATGCTTACCTCTCTGAGTTAACGTACTCATACATGGTAAGCCCCATCACATGTGTATCAGCGTCAAGTACGCTTAGCACTCATACATGATACTTATGATGCGCAGTAATCGCTACCGTTTGTAACTTTGCTTGTAAAAAAGCCCCAAAAACGGGGCTCTTTGTAACTTCTTTGAAACTCGCAAACCCATATATATCAATAGGTTAGCGCCACCCTATTATTCCCACTCAATGGTAGCGGGAGGTTTGCTGCTTATATCATATGAAACACGGCTGACATCCCGGATTTCGTTGATAATGCGGTTGGAAACTGTTTCCAGCAACTCATAAGGCAGATGCGCCCAACGTGCTGTCATGAAATCTACGGTTTCCACTGCCCGAACTGCCAGAACATAGGAATAACGGCGGGCATCGCCCACTACCCCAACAGATTTTACTGGCAGGAATACGACAAAAGCCTGGCTGACTTTGTCATACCACCCGGCATTGCGAAGCTCTTCGATAAAGATGGCATCAGCTTCACGTAAAATATCGCAATATTCCTTTTTAACTTCCCCCAGGACACGAACACCCAGCCCCGGTCCCGGGAATGGATGACGATGAACCATTTCAGGAGGTAACCCCAGCTCTATACCGATATTTCGTACCTCGTCCTTGAAGAGCTCCCGCAAAGGCTCAACCAGGGACATGGCCATATCTTCGGGCAGGCCACCAACATTGTGATGGGATTTGATGACATGGGCAGTGCCATGTTTAGATGCTGCCGATTCGATGACATCAGGGTAGATTGTGCCCTGGGCAAGCCACTTGATCTCACCGAGCTTGGCTGCTTCCTCATCAAAGATATCAATAAACGTGTTACCAATAATCTTGCGTTTGGCTTCAGGCTCATCGATACCCGCAAGATTGGACAGGAAAATCTCTTCGGCATCAGCCCGGATGACCTTGACTCCCATATTTTTGGCGAAGGTCTCCATAACCTGGTCACCTTCATTGAGCCTGAGCAGGCCATTGTCCACAAAAACACAGGTAAGCTGATCGCCGATTGCCCGATGCAGAAGTGCGGCAACCACGGAAGAATCGACACCACCGGACAAACCCAGCAGTACCTGGTCATCTCCTACCTGTTCCCGAACAGTCTGAATGGCATCTTCGATGATATTGGCCGGAGTCCAGAGACGGGCACACTGACAGATTTCATGAACAAACCGGTTGATCAGTTCCTGGCCAGACTGTGTATGCGTTACTTCCGGATGAAACTGCACAGCATACATTTTACGACTTTCATCCATCATGGCAGCGATCGGTGCGCTTTCCGTAGACGCAATCACTGAAAATCCCTCAGGGACTTCCACAACCTTGTCACCATGACTCATCCAGACGTTGAGGTAGAACTTGTTGCCTTCCTGACGGGAATGCTCCAGGTCACTTAACAGGGGATTGCCGCTGCTGATCTCGATTTCAGCATGGCCGAATTCTGATTTGTCAGAACTTTCTGTCCTGCCGCCCAGTTGCAGGGCCATGGTCTGCATGCCATAACAGATACCAAGAATCGGCAATCCAGCATTCAGGATATAGTCAGGAGCCTTCGGGGAATCGAGAAGTGTCGTTGACTCCGGACCACCCGAAAAAATGATTCCCCTTGGGTTAAAGGCTTCAAACTCTTCCTGTGACAGGCTGTAATGATGAATTTCACAGTAGACGCCGGCTTCACGGACACGCCTAGCTATCAACTGTGTATATTGGGCACCGAAATCCAGGATAAGGATTCGATGATCATGAATATTCTGCGACATTCAGTTTTTCGCTTTGGAAAAGGGACTGTTAATCAGGCTGTTATCAGCTGACGCGGTAATTTGGCGCTTCCTTGGTGATGCTTACATCATGGACATGACTTTCACTCACTCCGGCCGCAGTAATTTTCACAAATTCAGGCCGCGTACGCATTTCATCCATGTTGGCGCAACCGGTCAGCCCCATACTTGAGCGTATGCCACCGATCAACTGGAAGATAATCGCTGACATGGGTCCCTTGTAGGGTACCCGACCTTCAATGCCTTCCGGTACAAGCTTGCTGGCACCGGCCTCAAGGTTCTGGAAATAGCGATCAGCCGAACTGTGAGTCTGGGACATTGCCCCAAGGGAACCCATACCACGGTAAGCCTTGTAGGAGCGCCCCTGGTACAGCTCCACTTCACCTGGCGCCTCCTCTGTACCTGCCAGCAGGCTGCCAATCATGACAACATTGGCACCTGCCGCAATGGCCTTGGCAATATCACCGGAAAAGCGGATACCACCATCGGAAATCACCGTAACACCTGTTCCTTTCAGAGCTTCAGAAACATTTGCCACTGCTGTTATCTGGGGAACACCAACACCGGTTACAATACGTGTAGTACAGATTGACCCGGGGCCAATGCCAACTTTCACGGCATCCACACCAGCTTTTGCAAGATCCCTGGCGCCCGCCGCAGTCGCGACATTTCCTCCCACCAATTGCAGGTCTGGATAGGTCGCCTTGATCTGCGCAACCCTGTTCAGAACATCCCGGGAATGGCCATGGGACGTATCCACAATCACGATATCAACACCTGCGCTCACCAATGCCGCCACACGATCCGGAGTATCACCACCAACTCCCACGGCAGCCCCCACTCTCAGCTGTCCCATACTGTCCTTGCAGGCGTTGGGAAAATCCTCGGATTTACGTATATCCTTTAGTGTCACAAGCCCTTTCAATTCAAAACTGTCATTGACCACCAGCACCTTCTCGATACGATGGTCATGCATGAGCACCTTGACTTCATCAAGGTCTGCGCCCTCTTTTACTGTCACCAGTTTTTCTTTAGGCGTCATGATCTTTTCAACAGAAGCCTCAAGATCATTCTCAAAGCGTACATCACGACTGGTTACAATGCCCACAAGGTCCCGGGATCCATGATCACGAATGACCGGCAACCCCGAGATCCGGTTTTCCTGGGTAAGTTCCAGAAGCTTGCGGATTGTTGTATCCGGAGTGATACATATGGGATCGGTCACTACCCCACTTTCATACTTCTTTACAGCACGCACTTCACGGGCCTGCTGCTCGATACTCATACTCTTGTGGATAATACCCATACCGCCTTCCTGGGCCATGGCAATGGCCAGGCGTGATTCGGTCACAGTATCCATGGCTGAGGACACAAGGGGGATATTAAGAGTGATTTCCCGGGTCAAACTGGTTTTCAGGTCGACCGTATTGGGCAGCACCTGGGAATGGGCGGGAACGAGTAGAACGTCATCAAATGTTAAAGCGTCTTCAACAATGCGCAGCATAGATATTCCTGATATCCCGTTGCGGGAAATCAACGCATTATACTCTATCAGGGAATTTCAGGTAAATCCCTGCTCCGCCCACCTAATGACCTGCTCCGCCCCCCTAATGAAAAGTTGGGCATCAAAAATCGGGCCAGAGAAGAGAAAAGTGGTCCTATTTCCTTTTCAGGCCGGGACGTTTTACCCTGTCTTCAGGGTCAATAATCCTGAGGTTACCAAACAGGCCCTTACGCTCCTCTTCATTTTCGTCATTTTCATCATTTTCGACATCGGATACCACTTCCTCGGACCGGGCCATCGCAGACGCTTCTGAACTTGCCCGGGCAGCCACGTCACTGTTTGGGCGGGCAACGACTGGCATATTACCTTCTTCTGCAAAATCCACACAAACACGCGCGGCTATCCTGGCGATCTGGTTACGCTCATCAGCATTGAGGGCCGTGTCCAGTTCCTCCCCGACTCTCAACGCAATCTCCCTGCCCTGCATGGTACAAAGCCGATTGCCGGGCATATCAGCGGCTGAAGTACTCATACTCACAATAATGAGGATCGGCAAAAGTAACGGAATCATTGGCTTCATGTGTCATTTTTTCCAGAGTCGGCTTACTGTGTGATCGGGACATTGTATCCCGTGGAGTACCCCTGATGGCAAATGCTTTCCCGGGCCCGAGTATTCAGATAGAGGGCTTCAGGGTATGATGCAATTACTATGCAGGACTTCAAATCAGACCAGGAAACTATCCTCAGCGTCAGCGACCTCAACCGCGAAGCTCGTTATCTGCTGGAAGGCAGTTTTCCCTCCATTCTCGTGGAAGGTGAAATTTCCAATATCGCCATGCCCGCTTCAGGACACTGGTACCTGACCTTGAAAGACGGCTCAGCCCAGGTACGCTGCGCCATGTTTCGCAACCGTAACATGCGGATCCGTTTTCGACCAGAAGACGGCATGCAGGTTCTTGTCAGGGGCAAAGTCAGTCTCTATGAAGGCAGGGGTGACTTTCAGCTGATTCTGGAACACATGGAAGAACGTGGCGATGGCGCCCTGTTAAGGGCCTTTGAAAAACTCAAGACCAGCCTGCTCCAGGAAGGCCTCTTTGATGAAGCACATAAGAGACCCTTGCCTGATCTGCCAACCCATATTGGCGTGATCACGTCTGCTACGGGTGCTGCAGTCAGGGATATTGTCAGCACCCTGGGACGACGTTTTCCCGCCATCATGGTTACTGTGATTCCCGTGACAGTACAGGGAGACAACGCCGCCAGAGAAATGATTCAGGCGATCACTGTGGCCAACGAAAAAAAGGGATGCCTTTCTGACCTCGATGTCCTGGTCATTGGTCGCGGTGGAGGCTCGCTGGAAGATCTCTGGAGTTTCAACGATGAAGGTCTGGCCAGATGTATACATGACAGTGAACTCCCTGTCGTCAGTGCGGTTGGTCATGAAGTGGACTTTACTATCGCCGATTTTGTTGCTGATGTACGGGCAGCCACACCTACAGCAGCTGCCGAAATCCTGAGCCCAGATCAGGACGAATATAAACTTCTTTTTGCAGCATATGGAAAGCAGCTCCTCTCACTGACAACCGAGGTTATCAACAGGAAAAAACAATCTCTGGACTGGCTCAGGAAACAGCTCCGCCACCCGGGAAGAAAGCTTCAGGAACAGTCACAACGACTTGATGAAACGGAAGCAAGATTGCAAAGGGCGTTCAGGAGTCAGCAGAATGCACTTAAAAGCCAGGTCGAAAATCTTTACCTTGGCATCAGGGCCAATTCGCCACAACATCTGGTCAAGGAATTATTCCAGAAGAACAAGACAATGCGGCAGCGCCTTGAAAGAAGTATGCGCCAGTTGATCCACATGCATAAAATGTCCCTGTCGGAACAAAGTCATGCTCTTAATACTGTCAGCCCCTTGAACACATTGAGCCGGGGATATTCAATTACCCATGGACCTGACAATCGAGTTGTCACTGATTACCAAAGCATTAATCCAGGTGATACAATCCAGACCCGACTATCCAACGGTCAAATTACCAGTACGGTGAATGCTGTTGAAGAAACTGACGTGGAAAAGTCCACGGGTAAACCAATACAGTGACTGTAATGCTGCTTTACCCTGGCTTCCTTCCTGGCTAATAACATGGCATGCCTTTTCGCAAGAATTTACGACTGTATTTTTAATCGGCATTGTCAAAAACTGTATTTCCGGGTCCCGGCAGGTATTTTCCCTAATAACCATCAAGCCTAATAAGTGATGGATTTGCATTTTCAGAAAGTCTCTTAAGAGTTTGTCATATGAGTAGCAAAGAAAAAAATATCAAGGAAGTCCGTGGACTCAAGATATACAAGAAGAAGCATAAAATCATAAAAAAACTGCTTAAAAAGACCAGCGTTCCGGAGATCCATGGTGACAAGGTATGGTTTTCCAGTTACCTCATCCTTGATTACCTGCTTGAAAATCCACCCGCCAAAAAGGCCAATATCATGGAAATCGGCAGTGGCTGGGGTATTCTCGCCTTGCACTGCGCCAAGGATTTCAAGGCCAATGTCATCGCCGTGGATGCAGACAAAAATGTCTTTCCGTTTCTCGACAAACATGCCGAACTTAACGATATTAATGTAAAGACGAAGGTGAGTCGTTTTGAAGACCTGAAGGCAAGCCTGCTTGGTGACCAGGATCTTATACTGGGTGGTGACATTTGTTTCTGGAAAGAGCTCATTGATCCACTGTACAAGGTTATCAAGAAAGCCATGAAAAATGGCGCCGGTAAAATTGTGATCGCAGATCCGGGCCGCTCTCCGTTTCTAAAACTGGCCAAACGTTGCAGGAAAAAGTTTGATGCAGAGCTTTTTGAAGTGGAACTGGATAATCCAACGGAAGAAGAAGGCTACCTGCTGGTCATTTCACAGCCCTGAATTACTCTGGAGTTAGCAGATGACGAGTGAAAAAGAAATTGATCTCAAAGATCCATCCTTCTTCATCAACCGGGAATTGAGTCTGCTGGAGTTCAATCGGCGCGTGCTTGCCCAGGCCAGGGATGACTCTACTCCTCTGCTGGAGCGTCTTTTCTTTCTCTGCATATCCAGTTCGAATATGGATGAGTTTTTTGAAATTCGGGTTGCCGGACTCAAGCAGCAGGTCGCTTTCGGTTCTGCCCAGAGCGGCCCGGATGACATGTCTCCTTCAGAGCAACTGCATTACATCAGTGAAACCGCCCATGAGATTGTTGATGAACAATACCGTGTTCTCAACGATCAGCTTTTGCCCGACCTGCAAAAAGAAGGCATTCACTGCCTCGACAGGGGAAAATGGACCCAGAAACAACAGGAATGGATCAAGGGTTTCTTCAACAGGGAACTTCTGCCAATTCTCAGCCCTGTCGGTCTGGATCCAGCACATCCGTTCCCCCAGGTTTTAAACAAAAGCCTCAACTTTATTATCTCACTTGAAGGAAAGGATGCATTTGGAAGGAACTCAGGCATTGCCATTGTCCAGGCGCCAAGAGCCTTGCCACGGCTGGTACAGTTACCTGCCTCCTGCTCCACCCACGAATATGATTTCGTCTTTCTGTCATCCATTATCCATGCCCATGCCGGCGATCTGTTCCCCGGTATGAATGTCACAGGTTGCTACCAGTTCCGAATAACCAGAAATTCTGATCTGCTGGTTTCAGAAGAAGAAGTTGGAGATCTTATGCGGGCACTGGAGGGCAAGCTTCCTTCAAGAAGATTTGCAGAAGCAGTTCGACTGGAAGTTCCTGATAACTGCCCGCAGGAAATGATTGATTACCTGACACACCAGTTCAATCTGAAACATAATGATATTTACCAGGTAAATGGACCCGTAAACCTGAATCGCCTGATGGCTATTTCCAGTGTGGTGGAAAATAAGTCACTGAAATTCCCCCCATTTGTGCCGGGGGTTCACAGTCGCGTCATGAAAAACATGGATATTTTTGAAGCGATTAAAAAAGGGGATATTTTGCTTCATCATCCTTACCAGTCATTCAATACCGTAGTGGATTTTGTTCGCCAGGCAGCAGTAGATCCGAATGTACTGGCTATCAAGCAAACACTCTATCGAACGGAAGATGACTCCAGCATTGTTGATGCCCTGATCAAGGCAGCCCATGAGGGTAAGGAAGTTACGGTAGTTATTGAACTACGGGCACGATTTGATGAAGAGGAAAACATTGAACTGGCCAACGAATTGCAATCTGCCGGCGCCCATGTGTCCTATGGTGTGGTCGGCCACAAAACGCATGCAAAAATGAGCCTGGTAATACGTCGTGAAGGTCGTCACCTCAAACGTTATGTCCATCTGGGTACTGGGAACTACCATGCAGGCACAGCACGGCAATACACGGACTACAGCTTTCTCACCAATGATCTTGCCATAACGGATGATGTACAGAAGGTTTTTCAGCAACTCACAGCACTCGGCAAGGCTGGCAAACGTAAAAAAGTACTACAGGCACCCTTCACTTTTCATAAAGGCATGCTGGAACTGATTGAACGGGAAGAAGCATTTGCCCGCGACGGGAAACCGGCACGCATCATTGCCAAAATGAATTCACTCGTAGAGCCTACCATCATCCAGTCCCTGTACAGGGCATCACAGGCCGGTGTAAAAATTGATCTTATTGTCAGGGGTATATGCTGCCTGAGACCGGGTATCAAGGATGTATCGGACAATATCCACGTAAGGTCCATTGTCGGGCGCTTTCTTGAGCACAGTCGAATATTCTATTTTCACAATGACGGGGAGTTTGACATTTTTCTGTCCAGTGGAGATTGGATGGACAGGAATTTTTTCCGACGTGTCGAAACCTGCTTTCCCGTTGAAGAGAAACGCATGCAGAAAAAACTGCTTAAGGAAGGATTACAGCTCTATCTTTCAGATAACAGCCAGGCCTGGATCCTGCAAACTGATGGTAGTTACAAACAGGTAACACCTGGAAATGCAAACCCTCGCAGTGCACAGAATACCTTGCTGGAAACCTATACCGGTTGATCCAAACGGTTAAAGTCCGACAAATCTTTCCAGAAGGGACAGCGAATCAATGGTGCTTTCCACCCGCTCCGACAGGGTTTGAGGGTTCAACCCTTCTTTGATCAGTTGATCAGATCTCTCCCGGATGTATCCTCTCATGATTTGCTCATCAAATTCCGGGTGAAACTGGACTCCCCATGCAGTCGGGGAAAACCTGACGACCTGGTGGCCATCAAAGTCATTACCGCCAAGAACTACAGCCCCCTCAGGTACTTCAAGCACGGATTGCATATGGGTTACATGTGCCGGGAAAATCGTTGGCATTGATTCAAACAAGGGATCTGTTGCAGCCATCTCATGCAGAGAAATGTGTGTGGTGCCTATCTCCCTGCCGCGTGGATTCCACCCGGCCTTCCCACCCAATGCCTGTCCAAGCAACTGGTGTCCGAAACAGATCCCCAGGACCGGGACTGACAGGTCTATGGCCTGACGAAGAAATATCTCGCTTTGATGAATCCAGGGCAGGTCTTCTGTCACCATTGCAGGTGAACCAGTGACAATCACTGAACCAATATTGGCCGGATCTGGTAAAGAGCCTCCCTGGTGTACAGGCACAGTCAGGTACTGGTGGCCTGTTAACCTGGCCCCATCTATAATCCAGTTGTCGAAATTACCATACTCTCTGGCTATGGCCTCAGGCGGATTACCGGTTTCAAGTATCAGGATAGGTTTCATGACTTTTTCGCAGGAGTTACTTGCGCGTCCTGCCTGATCGCCCTTTACCGGACAGTTCCCTGCTTTTCTTGATGCGGCGCTTTCTGGCAATCTCGCGGTTTGACTTGTTTTCCTCTCCTTTTACAAAGGGATTGTCGTCACTGACAAGTTCTATACGGATGGGTGTACCCTCAAGAGAAAGCAGTTTGCGGAAATTCTTTTCCAGATAGCGTACATAATGTGATGGAATTTTTTCAGTCTGCTTGCCATGAATCACAATGACTGGAGGATTGCTGCCTCCAGGATGGGCATATCGTAGTTTGATGCGACGATTATTGATCATGGGTGGGGCATGAGCTGCCACAATGCGTTCAAGTAGCTGGGTAAGATGATTGGTGGTCAACTTGCGGCTGGCAGATTCATAGGCTTTCTCTACAGATCCGTAGAGCTCACCAACACCAGTACCATGCAGCGCCGAAATAAAATGAATTTTGGCAAAATCGATAAATACCAGACGGCGTTGTATCGTCTTGCGTATTTCGTCCTTGGCATATTCATTCATGCCATCCCATTTATTCAGGGCTATTACCAGGGCCCTGCCCGACTCAAGGATGTATCCAAGTAAATGCAGATCCTGCTCAACTATTCCCTCACGGGCATTAATTAATAATATGGCGACATCGGCATCCCGAATTGCCTGCAGGGATTTTACGACGGAAAATTTTTCTACAGTTTCCCTGGTTTTACCACGCTTGCGAATTCCGGCAGTATCAATCAGCGTATAATTTTTACCCCGCCTCTCGAAAGGAATATAGACACTGTCCCTGGTTGTACCGGCTTGGTCATATACCACTACCCTTTCTTCCCCAAGGATGCGATTGACAAGGGTAGATTTTCCTACATTGGGTCTTCCGGCAACCGCAATCTTGATGCCTGATTTGTCATCTTCTTCCGGTGAGTTTTCAACGGCCCCGGGGAATGGCGCCAGTACTTCCTCCATCAACTTGTTGACCCCACGGCCGTGGGTCGCTGCAATAGGATGAACAGACTCACAACCTAAGCGATGGAAATCAGCCATGGCTATGTCAGGATCCTGGCCATCGGTTTTATTGACGACGAGCGAAAAAGGTTTCATTTTGCGACGCAGGTAATCGACCATTTGCTCATCGCCAGGTAACAAGCCTTCCCTGCCATCAACCAGAAGCAGCGTGACATCTGCTTCTTCTACTGCCTGGAGTGACTGCTGGCTCATGTGCAGGTCTATGCCTTCCTCTGAGCCGGTAATGCCACCAGTATCAATAACGATAAAATGAGTTTCCCCAACATGGCCCTCGCCATACTGGCGGTCCCTGGTCAGCCCGGCATAGTCTGCTACCAGCGCATCCCTGGTACGGGTCAACCGGTTGAACAGGGTGGATTTGCCTACGTTAGGCCTGCCCACAAGGGCAATGACGGGCGTCATGTATTAACCTCGGAAATTTCTCGGAAAAGTATTGTAAACGAGAATGAGAGTTTATAAAGAAATGAAAATACCGCTGAGAGGAAATAGCTGTCCTGCCTATCGCACACTCAGGGCCGTGAGTTCACCACTGTTGCCAAAAACATAAAGTGTATTGCCGGAAGCCAGCATAGGGGCACGAATGCCATCACGATCGACTCTTGTGCGCCCAACAAAACGCCCATCTACTTGGGACATCAGGTGAACATAACCCTCGAAATCACCTACAGCAACATAGTTATTAAAGCTGACAGGAGCACCGGGGCGACGAAGATCCAGTGCATCATTTTCCCAGACCAAATCATCCTGCCCTATGCGGTATGCCTTGATATGTCCACGTTCATCACTGAGGTAAATATTGCCAAATCCTTCAGACGCACCATTAAAACTGGAATCTTCAATGCGCCAGCGTGTCTGTCCTGTGACTATATCTATGGCGGAAAAATATCCCTGGTAACTTGGAGCCAGTAACTGTCCATTATCCGTGACCAGCAATTCCCCATCTATATCAACTAGTCGGTCAATTTCAGAAACGCCGGTAGGAATGGCTACTCGTTCTTCCCATCTCAATGTGCCATTATCGACAGCCAGGGAAACAACAGTACCATTACCAAAAGCGGCAATTACAAAGTCTTCGATTATTATTGGTGAGCTCGTTCCACGCAGGGACAGTGCTGGGACAGTATTTTCGTATATCCAGATCTGGCTACCGTCATCCGCATCATGGCCACTCAGACGACCATCGACAGACTGAACCACGACAACCTCACCATCAGTGGCCGGAGCAGATAACACTTCACTGCTTACTTCTGTTTCCCAGAGAATGTCGCCAGTTTCGGCATCAAGAGCGATAACCGAAGAGTTCTCTGTGCCCAGCAATACCATGCCATTGTCTGCACTGACTCCACCAGTAATGTCATATTCCAGACGAGCAAGCCATTGGCGGTCTCCATTGTCCAGATTCAGGGCCGTGACAGTGCCGTTGTTACTGGCCGCATAGATCACATCCCCTTCGATAGCCGGTTTCAGACGATTGTATTTATCACCCTGACCACTTCCGATATTCACATTCCATAGGCGTCGTAAACGAACTTCCTCGTCGAAATCAACGAGTTCTGCCGGTTTTTCATCATCCTTGTCCGGAGACAGCCAACCAAAGGGATTGAAGCCACAGCCGGTCAGAAAAAGCAGCGCAGAGATGAGCAAACATTGTTTCAAATACTGAGACATCAGGTATTCCGGTGAGATCAGCCGTCAAGACCGAGAAGTTTCAACTCTATAAATCTGGCATTGTCAGGCTGAAGGGCCAGGGCTCTTTCATAGGCTCCGCGAGCCTGTTCCTGCTCGCCAAGATCCCGATACGCATCCCCCTGCACCTCTGCATAACCGGCAGCCAGGGCACCTGGTTCAGTATTAAGCAGCAGATCGAGAGCTTCCCGGGCTTCCCCCAGTGTAAGTTTCACACGGGCAAGCCTCAACCGGGCCGCAAGGAAGAGCTCAGGTTCCGCACTGCGCATGAAGCCAAGCTCCTGATTATCCAGGACCCAGCTCAGTTCGGCCGCAGCCTGGTCATAATTTTCCTGACGAACATAGACACTGGCCAGCATAAGCGCTCCATACCGGGTATAGATACTGTCGCCATGGTCATTACGAAGGGAGTCATAGGCACTTTCGAGTCCAGCCAGCCCTGCTTCATCCAGGTCTGCTCCCTGATTCAGGGCAACAGCCTGCACTATGGAGTCATACAAGTCTGAAGCTTCCTCCGCTTTTGCCTGCTGCGACCCCTGCCAGGCCCTGGAGCCGAACAGGACTGCTAGTACAATGACTACACCGATAATCAGTGAATTGCCATTTTCTTCCCACCAGCGTTTTAACGCCTCAATTTGTTCTTCATCACTTTCGTAAGATGCCAAAAGTTTTACTCCTGAAATTAATCCACACTATTAAAAAATTCAGACAGCCAGTCACCAACAGATGCTGACTGTACCGTCTCTGTTTTGCCCCCCTCATCGAGGATTCTGATCTTGATTTCAGCCAGCTCTTCTGAGCCCTCAAGTATGACAGCACAACGGGCTTTGCTGGCAAAGGCTTTTTTCAGCTGGCTATTATATTTACCGCCGCCGCAATGGGTCAAAACCCTGAGTCCGGGGATTCGATTCCGCAACTCATGTGAAAGACTGAATGCCTGTTCCCGGACACCTTCGCCAATAACTGCTACATACACATCAACGTCAGTACCGACACTTTCAGGCAGCTTACCCGTTTCCTCAAGCATAAGTATCAGGCGTTCGATGCCCAGAGCAAATCCGACTGCCGGTGTATCCGTACCACCGAGTTGCCTGGACAATCCATCATATCTCCCTCCGGCACAGACCGTTGCCTGGGCACCAAGCTTGTCTGTGGTCCATTCAAAGACCAGGCCATTATAGTAGTCAAGTCCCCTCACCAGGTTACTGTTTTCTACAGCCTGTATTCCCATTGATTCAAGCGCTTCCAGCAGACGGGTAAACTGCTCCCTGGACTGTTCAGAAAGAGATTCTGCCAGGGATGGAGCCCTACTGATAATCTCCTGCGTCTGGGGGTTTTTGCTATCCAGGATGCGAAGCACATTTTTATCCAGCCTGTTTTGGCTGTCCGGGTCCAGTGCCTCTCTGTGGTTGAGCAGGTAATCCCTTAAATGGAGCGTATAGGCTGCCCTGTCTTCTGACGTCCCCAGGTTATTGATTTCCAGCGTGACATAGTCAGAAATTCCCAAGCGTTTCCACAAGTCAGCGGTTAGCACCAGCATTTCCAGTTCAATGTCCCACCCGGACATACCAAAGGCCTCAACGCCCATTTGATGAAACTGGCGATAGCGCCCCTTCTGTGGACGTTCATGCCTGTACATCGGACCCATATACCAGAGTTTTTGTACCTGGTTATAAAGCAGGCCATGCTGTTCTGCTGCTCTCACACAACAGGCAGTTCCTTCAGGACGTAAACTCAGGCTGTCGCCATTGCGGTCTTCAAAGGTATACATCTCTTTTTCAACAATATCGGTGACTTCGCCAATGGAACGTTTGAACAACTGGGTTTGTTCAACAATGGGAAAGCGGATTTCCCGATAGGCATACGCAGCCAGCAGGTCTCGCATGACGGTTTCCAGATACTGCCATACGGGTGTCTGCTCGGGCAGCACATCGTTCATGCCGCGTATTGCCTGAATTTTTGCCAAAACGTTTTCCTGCTTTCCGGTATTTTTTGTGAAGGAGAGATTCAGTAAATCGGAATGTCAGACCTGGTTTTGCAGGCCCGTTGAGTTGTCCTAACTACCCACCTTGCCGGCAATCTTCACCTCTGCTTCCTGTTCTTTTTCTTTGACTTTCTGCCTGATCATGGCTTCAAGCTCATCGACTAGGTTTTCGTTGCTGATTTTATGACTTGTCTGCCCATTGATATAGGACATGTTCACCGGTGAAGCACCAGTCAGACCGATATCTGCCACCTTGGCCTCTCCGGGACCATTAACAATACATCCCACAACAGAGACATCCACCGGAGTGGTGATATCTTCCAGTCTGGACTCCAGCTCGTTAACTGTCGCGATCACATCAAAGTTCTGTCTGGAACAACTGGGGCAGGCGACAAGATTGACACCTTTCTTACGCAAACCAAGGCTCTTCAGAATATCAAAGCCCACCTTGATCTCTTCTACCGGGTTGGCGGCTAGGGAAATACGAATGGTATCTCCGATACCATCCATCAATAACAACCCCAGGCCTACGGAAGACTTCACCGTACCACTTCTCAAACCACCGGCTTCAGTGATCCCAAGATGCAAAGGTTGCTCAATCTGCCGCGCCAGTTTGCGATAGGCTTCAACCGTCATGAATACTTCCGAAGCTTTCAGGCTTACTTTGAAATCCTGGAAATCATAGGAATCGAGAATATCAATATGACGCATGGCAGATTCCACCATGGCATCAGCATTAGGCTCACCGTACTTGCGCAATAACTCCTTACCAAGCGATCCTGCATTCACCCCTATACGCAAGGGAACCTGTTTATCCCTTGAAGACTCAATAACTTTCCTGACCCTGTCTTCCCTGCCAATATTGCCGGGATTGATACGCAAACAGTCTACGCCATACTCCAGAACTTTCAGGGCTATGCGGTAGTCGAAGTGGATATCAGCTACGAGAGGTATAGCAATTCTGGAACGAATTTCTCGGAATGCTTCCGCTGCCTCCATGGTAGGCACTGAAACACGGACAATATCAGCACCCACATTGATAAGTTCAGTAATCTGACCAACAGTTGCTTCCACATCTGTGGTATCGGTATTGGTCATGCTCTGGACCGCAATAGGAGCATCACCACCCACAGGGACATTCCCGACCATGATCTGGCGTGATTTTCTGCGTTTTATTGGAGATTTGGTCAACATTACAACTCTTCCGGTTCCAGCGTGATACGTGCTGAGTTATCAGAACGAATTCTGGGGCTTATATCTACTTCCTGATTATTGAATGAGACGGCTACCTTTGTCGCGTCGCCAATGAGAATATAAAAAGGCGCATTTCCACGAATAGTCAGATCATCTCCCGTATCAAGCATGTCATGGAAAAGCCGCGTATTACTGGCGTTATCCACCTCAATCCAGCTTTTCCCAATGAAATGCACTTCAAGATAATCATTGCCTTCACTTTCGAGACTTACCTTCCGCCGATTATTATCCAGGACCACCGTGTAATCGGGTGTTGAAACAGGCACTGTATTCCGATCATTGTTAGCCTCGATGCTGGACTCGACAACTACTGTATCTCTCTGTGTGCCCTGTACTTTGTCCTGCCCCCCAATTAATGAAACAGTTGAATCATACTCGGGTTCGCCCGCTTCTTCCCTATCCCCAGGTGAATCATTCCCAACCGGTATTTCTGTTTCTATTGGCTGGTCAGAAGCTTGTGGCAAGGAATTTTGCGGGTCCAATGTGGCAGGATTCAGGGTAATTTCCTGGACCAGTTTATTCGCAGTCGGCGCATCCTCGAGAATCACCTCCGCCTCTTCCATAGGCAGTGGATCCATCATGACAGCGTCCTTTTCGCCTGCAAATTCGGGATTAACCATACCTGTCGTTGTGGTCTGGTTATCCTCCACTGAAGCCAAGGAATCATCCCTGGTCGATAACCAGTAACTCAGGCTAATCACCAGCACAATGATTAATGCCGCACAGATAGTCCATCGTATATTCTGGTCATAAGCCTTTTTCGCGCGAATCACATTGGCCTCTGACTCTTCATTTTCTTCCAGTACTGCTACATATTGTTCGTAGCACCTCATCACTTCATCGACATCAGTATTCAGGAGCTTGGCATAGGAACGTATATACCCCTTGATAAAGGTTTTACCTGGCAGTTTGTCGTACTCATCGTTTTCCAGGGCTTTTACATAGTGAGCGGTCATATGCAGGGCATCAGCTACACGTGAATGACTCAATCCCAGCTCTTCACGTATTTTCATCAGTTTCTGCCCAGGTGAAGGCCAGTGTGGTTTTTCATCAACCCCTGTTTCTACACCATCGGTTTGCAGCTCAGGTGTACTCATTCAATCACCTGTTCAAAAAGCTGATACTCCCGGCTCTCCGGGAAATTCAATCGCAGGAGTTCGCCATAAGCCAGGGCATTCTCTTCATTTTTTAGCGCCATTTCGAGCCTGGCCCCGACAAGCAGGCTGCGGGCATTATGGCCCAGATTATAGAACTGGATCAGGGTCAGGTAATTGCGCCAATAACCCCTGGCCTGAATGACATCATCCCTGTCGAGATTGATTACACAAAGCTCCAAGGCTGAACGTAGCAGGTTACCATTTAACTGAAGTGCCCGTGTAAATGCTCTTTCTGCATCTTCCTGTCGGCCGAGACGCAGAGCAGCTACACCCATGTTCTCAAATGCCTGCGGACGCTGCGGATAATTTGTATCGCTGACCACTATTTCCAGCTGTTCATAGGCCGCTTCAATATCATTTTGGGCAAAGAGAAAAGCGGCATAGTTGTTGCGGGTTTTCGAGTTCCTCCCGTTTTGCCGCAAGGAACGACGGAAATTTTCATCAGCTAGTTCAGGCTCCCCTTCGCGGGCATAAATCAGTGCCCAGATGCCGAACATCTCACTGCTATTATCGTCGATCTGTGCAGCATTGTTCAGGTGGCGCTTGGCACTGGTCAGGTCATTTTGCTCCAGGTAACCCGTAGCCAGCTGCAGGTAATTTTCCAGCGCTTCCTCTTCCGACACTTCAACATTGAAAACAGGATTAGTGGTTTCTGTTACACAGGCGCACAACAGCAACAGGATGACGACTGTGAGGGCTGTTGATCTGATCATTTTTGTTTTGCTACCTGTTTTGGGGAGATTCTGCCAAAAGAGCGAATTCTACCTTATCATCCGGATTTTACTGAATCTTTAGAGTCTGCAAAGACCCGGTTTGTTCCCGGCGAGCCCTGTGTCTTGCACTGCGCCGCGTCTGGTCATCCACAGCACCAACGAGCTGCCCACAGGCTGCACCGATATCATCCCCGCGAGTGGTGCGGATGGTGACCGTGTATCCTTCATCCCGAAGCATTTTCTGGAATGTTGAGACGGCTGAATTACTGGAACGCTGGTACCCGGTACCATCAAAAGGATTAAAGGGTATCAGGTTGATTTTGCATGGGGTTTCACGGAGCAGTTCAGCCAGCTCCCGGGCATGCTGCCGATGATCATTCACCCCGGCAATCAGGATATATTCAATAGTCGCCACCCGGCTGTCCGGCAAGGCCTCCAGATAGGCATTGGTGCTTCGTAACAGTTCACTGATCGGGTACTTGCGATTAATCGGAACCAGTTCGTTACGTAACTCATCATTCGGTGCATGCAGAGAGATTGCCAGGGAAGCATCTGTATATTCCCTGAGCCTGTCCAGTGCAGGTACAACGCCGGAAGTGCTGATGGTGACCCGTCGCTTGGACAGGCCATAACAATTGTCTTCCATCATCAGACTAATGGCATTCAGGACATTATCGAAATTGAGCAAAGGCTCTCCCATACCCATCATGACCACATTCGTTACCTTACGGGGGGTTTTTGTTCCGAAAGTGTCCAACTCCCTGTTTGCGAGCCACAATTGACCGATAATCTCTGCCGTGGTCAGGTCACTGTTAAAACCCTGTTTGCCGGTGGCACAAAATGAACAGTCAAGGCTGCAGCCGGCTTGAGATGAAATGCACAGGGTCCCGCGTCCAGACTCGGGGATATAGACCATCTCCACGCCACTTCCGCTTTCCACCTCCACAATCCATTTATGACAACCATCTGAGGCATCATATCTTTCCCTGATTACGGGGGGGCGTACTTCGGCGCATTCTTTAAGGCGGGCACGCAAGGACTTGCTGATATTGGTCATTTCATCAAAGTCGGTCACGCCGAACTGATGAATCCATTTCAGAAGCTGTATAGCGCGAAAAGGCTTTTCTCCCAATTCAAGAAGAAAAGCCTCCATCTGCTGCCTGCTCAGACCAAGAAGATTGGTCGCTGTCTCCGGCATTGAGAGTTCACCTCATCAGAATTTGCGTGGGCAAATTTCCTCGTCGCTGAAGAAATAGCTTATTTCACGTTCTGCAGATGCCGGGGAATCAGAGCCATGAACAGCATTGGCATCAATGGAATTGGCAAAATCCGCACGTATGGTGCCTGGCTCAGCTTCAGCCGGGTTTGTAGCACCCATCAGCTCCCTGTTTCTGGCAATGGCATTTTCACCCTCCAGAACCTGGACAATAACCGGACCGGAAGTCATAAATTCCATCAGATCCGCAAAAAACGGCCTGCCTTCATGTTCAGCATAAAAACCACCAGCGGACTTTTCATCCAGCTGAAGCATTTTCATGGCGACTGGTTTCAGGCCACCTTTCTCAAAACGGCTGACAACTTCCCCGATCACGTTCTTGCCAACAGCGTCCGGTTTGATAATAGAAAGAGTACGTTCTACTGACATGCAAATCTCTCCGCAAACATTCATTGAATTATTAAGTGTTTATCCGCCATGGCGGATAAAAGAAAACGGCGTATTGTACGCGCCTTTGCCGCTTTTTTGTACTTAAAACTACCTTGAATTTCAGGGTTTTACCCAGATTTGCACTCTTTCACTGCAGACCCTGTGCTCCTGAAGGAACGGAAAAACCCGGTTATTGACACCCGGGTCGGAGAGATTGGTCAGAGCTCGTCGATCCAGGCCATTTGAATAGCCTCCAGGATCTTTTCGCCGCTACGATTAGGATCATCATCGAACCCATCAAGCTCAAGGACCATGCGGTGCAGATCCACAAAATTAATGGTTCTGGGGTCCACTTCGGGATAGGTATCCAGCAGCTCGATGGCAATATCCAGGGTATCAGTCCACTTCATGACAGTCTCCGATAAACTAATGATTCTCAGACACCATATTCAGGGTGTATTTGGGTATCTCGACAACAAGATCCTCATCCGCAACCAGTGCCTGGCAACCAAGCCGGGATTCCGGTTCAAGTCCCCAGGCCTTATCCAGCATATCGTCCTCGTCCTCGGTAGACTCCTCCAGTGAATCAAAACCTTCCCTGACAATGACATGGCAGGTGGTACAGGCACAGGACTTTTCACAGGCGTGCTCAAGAGCAATGCCATTTTTAAGCGCTACATTCAATATGGTTTCACCGGAAGCGGCTTCCACTTCCTTTCCTTCCGGACAGATTTCCTGATGTGGCAAAAATTGAATAGTCGGCATCGCTATTTTATTTCCTCGGCGTTAAATTCATTCATATTCGTTAATGGTATGACCGGCAAGGGCTGTCCTGATCTGCGTATCCATGCGCCGGCTGGCAAATTCCAGGCTCGCCTCATTGAGCGCTTCGGCCCCCTGATGAATGGCATCCGCATCCCCAGCCTCAATCACTTCCTTCAATTTGTTGATACCGGCTACCAACAAGGCATATTCATTATCATCAAGCAGGGACTTGCCATCTTCAGAAAGGGCATTCTCAAGTGCTTCAATAATTCGCCGGGCCTCAACTATATTTTCCTGCAGAGCCCTGGCAGCCTTATCTGATGCCGCCAGTTCATAGGAATCAGTAAGCATTCGCTCTATAACCTTTTCTTCAAGGCCGTATGAAGGCTTGATGACAACACTGCTGGCTATCCCCGTCCCCAATTCCCTGGCCTGTACTTCCATGAGTCCATCAGCATCGACCTGGAATGTCACTTCAACAACAGCAGCTCCGGCTACCATGGGTGGTATACCCTTGAGTTCGAATTTGGCCAGGGACCGGCAATCAGTCACCAGCTCACGCTCTCCCTGGAGCACATGCAGGGACATCGCCGTCTGACCATCCTTGTAGGTTGTAAACTGCTGCGCTCGTGCAGCCGGAATTGTGGTATTCCTCGGGATTATTTTTTCCATCAATCCACCCATGGTCTCTATACCCAGGGAAAGTGGAATAACATCAAGCAGGAGCACATCATCCCCGTACTTGTTACCAGCAAGAACATCAGCCTGCAGTGCGGCTCCCACGGCAACAACCTGGTCGGGATCAATTTCTGTATGCACTTCAGTCCCGAAGAAACCAGAGATCCGTTCCCGAACACCCGGTGTTCGCGTGGAACCACCAACCATAACAACATCGGCTATGTCTTCAATGCCGACACCAGCATCCCGAAGGACGCGGCGGCAAGCCTTGATTGTCTTATCTATGAAACCATCAATCAGCGAATTGAATGTGTCGCGCGTAAGAGTTCCCCGCCAGCCGTCAAACTCAACATCTGTATCTTCATGGTCAGTAAGATCATGTTTGGCCTGGCGGGCGATAGCTGCCAGATTCTGTAATGCGCTTGAATTGAGATCACGCTGTTTACCGGCTTCTTCCAGTATCCAGTCCATGATTGCACGATCAAAATCATCACCACCCAGGGCAGCATCGCCTCCCGTGGCAAGTACCTTGAATACACCCTGCTCAAGTCGCATAAGGGAAACATCAAACGTTCCCCCTCCCAGGTCATAGATGATTACCGTTTCTTCCTGCTTCCTGTCGAGCCCATATGCCACAGCTGCTGCTGTTGGCTCACTAAGAAGTCGTAATACATTGATTCCTGCCAGCTTGGCAGCATCTTTCGTTGCCTGGCGCTGAGCCTCATCAAAGTAGGCCGGCACAGTGATTACTGCACCATCGAGCTTGCCACCGAGTTCTTCTTCACCGCGACGAGCCAGTTCACGAAGAATTTCCGCAGACACCTCAACCGGGCTCTTGTCACCTGCTGCTGTCCTTACAAGTGGCATACCCCGACTCTCCCCGGCAACCAGGGCATAAGGCAGGTCATAATGGATATCTTCAATGCCACGCCCCATCAGGCGCTTCACGGAAGAGACAGTATTGGCTGAATCGGTGAATCCTTTACCAAGGGCTTCCTTGCCAACAATCACCCCCCCATCAGAAGCATAGTGCACAACAGAGGGTAGCAGGCAGTGATCATGATGATCACACAGGGTATGCGCTTTCCCCTCCTTGGCTACAGCCACAAGTGAATTGGTGGTGCCCAGATCAATACCTACCGCACGCTTGCGAACAGCATGGGCTACTGGCTTGCTTTGTCCCGGTTCTGAAATGCTGAGTAATGCCACAGTTTTTCTCTAATCAGTAATCAAGCAGCTTTTCTTCTGCCTGGTCTATTTCTGCCAGTAATTTATACAGGAATTGTAGCTTGTTATATTCCTGCTTTGCCTCTACCAGCTTCCCGTTGTCATAACAGGATGCAAAGTCGACAAGCCCTGTCTCTTGTTCCCGCAACGTTTCAGACTTGAGTACTTCCAGGCCATCCATGTCTTCATGGGCAATGAGTCGTTCCAGGGACTCCCTGGCTTCCATTTGCCTTATGAGGAATTCACCCTGAAGGTGTGCCTGGTTATGTTCCTCGGGATCCATACCTGCCAGTTTCAACAGGTAACCTGCCTTTTTGAGGGGTGATTTAAGTGTCTCATAGGCATCATTGACAATACTGGTTCGCTGCATGGCCTCCAGTCTTACCTGATCCTCCGCGCTACTCACCCTGTCGGGATGATGTTCAGCCTGAAGCGTTCTGTATTGTGCTTCAAGCCTGTCAGTTTCAATCTCGCAAGACACGGGTAACCCGAATAATTCGAAATAGTTATCAGGGTTGAATGGATGGGATACAGACACTGGGAAGCTTGAGACAGGAGTTTTATCAGACGCTGAAACTTTCGCCGCAACCACATTCCCCTTTTGCGTTGGGGTTGGTGAACTCGAAACCTTCATTGACGCCGACTTTCACGAAATCCATCTCGGTCCCATCAAGGTAGACCAGGCTTTTGGGGTCAACAATAATCTTGATGCCCTGATCTTCAAAGATTTTGTCTGTTGGCTCAGGCTCATCGACAAACTCAAGCACGTAGGCCATACCGGAGCAGCCGGTGGTGGTGACACCCACACGGATACCCAGCCCACTGCCCCGGCTTTCAAGCTGGGATGCAACATGCCTGGCGGCTGCTTCAGTCATTGTTATGGCCATTGTCTACTACTTCCTTAATGTCAAACTTTTCAAAACTGCCTTATTCTGTTTCCGTGGTTTGTCCACGTTTCTGCTTCACATCACTGATTGCAGCCTTGATAGCATCTTCAGCAAGTACTGAGCAGTGAATCTTCACAGGAGGCAGGCCGAGTTCTTCAGCAATTTCTGTATTACGGATAGTCGCCGCATCATCAATGGTCCTGCCCTTGACCCACTCGGTAAGCAGGGAACTGGATGCAATGGCAGAACCACAGCCATAGGTCTTGAATTTTGCATCTTCAATAACCCCGTCATCATTAACCTTGATCTGCAGACGCATCACGTCACCACACGCTGGCGCACCCACCATCCCGGTACCGACATTCTGGTCGTCATCATCAAGACGGCCAACATTACGAGGATTTTCATAGTGATCGAGTACTTTATCTGAATAAGCCATCTGTATTCCTCTTGTCTTTTTAACTCTGGTTAACTCTGGTATTTCAATAACTCACAAATTCTACTGGCACACCTTAATGGGCTGCCCACTGCACCTGGCTGATATCAACGCCATCCTTATGCATATCCCACAGGGGAGACAGTTCCCTGAGCTTACCCACGGCTTCTTTCACTTTTGTCACGGCAGTATCGATATCCTCTTCTGTCGTAAAGCGTCCTATACTGAAACGCAGTGAACTATGGGCCAGTTCATCATCCATACCCAACGCGCGAAGCACATAGGATGGCTCAAGACTGGCAGAAGTACATGCGGAGCCGGAAGATACGGCAAGATCCTTGAGTGCCATTATCAGCGATTCTCCCTCTACGAAATTAAAGCTGACATTGATATTGCCGGGCACACGGTGTTCAAGATCGCCGTTGATATAGACTTCCTCCATTCCTTCAAGCCCCTTGAGGAAGCGATCTCGCAGGACTTTTGTCCGCTCTGCCTCATCATGCATTTCTTCTTTCGCAATTCTAAAGGCCTCCCCCATTCCAACAATCTGGTGCGTAGGCAAAGTGCCTGAACGCATACCACGCTCATGGCCACCACCATGCATCTGGGCTTCCAGGCGTACCCGTGGTTTACGACGCACATAGAGGGCGCCAATCCCTTTCGGGCCATATATCTTGTGCGCAGAAAACGACATCAGGTCTACCTTCATGTCTTGCAGATCAATATCGATCTTGCCAGGGCTCTGCGCTGCATCTACATGAAAAATCACTTTCTTCTCACGACAGATTTCACCAATAGCCTTAATGTCATTGATAACGCCAATTTCATTATTCACATGCATGAGGGAAACAAGAATGGTGTCGTCACGAATGGCTTTTTCCAGATCCTGGGGATGAATCAGCCCTTTTTCATCGGGATCCATGTATGTCACATCGAATCCTTCCCTTTCGAGTTGGCGACAGCTGTCCAGAACAGCCTTGTGCTCAATCTTGGACGTTATGATGTGCTTGCCCTTGCTCTGGTAAAAATGAGCCGCCCCTTTCAGTGCCAGGTTGTCTGATTCCGTAGCGCCGGATGTCCAGACGATCTCCCGGGGGTCACAATTGACCAGATCAGCAATATTCTGACGGGCTTGTTCGACCGCTTCCTCGGCTTTCCATCCGAAAACATGGGAACGGGAAGCAGGGTTTCCGAAATTACCTTCCATGGTGAGACACTCAACCATTTTTTCGACTACACGGGGATCCACAGGTGTAGTAGCTGAATAGTCAAAATATATCGGGATCATTCTTTTCTCCAAACTGCGTTGTTTGATGGGTTTGCTTTATCGGCTTCCTGGATCCGATTACAGGGAATTGGCGACAATTCTCTGCAGACTGTCCTGTCGTGTGTCTTCCGGCCCTGAATCCTGAACATTGATACGCTCATGCTGATTTCGGGCGATCTGCTTGATTTCTCGCTTGGACACCAGGTCTGCAAGCGAAATATTACTGAGAAAATGATGTATCTGTTCACTGAGGTCTTGCCACAAATGATGGGTCAGGCAGGTTTCACCACCATGGCAGTCGCCCTTACCCCGGCATTTTGTGGTATCCAGAGATTCACTGACGGCATCAATGATTTCGGCAACATCGATCTCACTGTCTTTCCGGCCCAAGAGGTATCCACCGCCAGGACCACGCACACTGCTGACCAGTTCCTGCTTGCGCAGCTTGGAAAAAAGCTGCTCCAGGTAAGACAGGGAGATATCCTGCCTCTTTGAAATATCACTTAATGTGACAGGGCCCTTACTGGCATTGATAGTCAGGTCCAGCATTGCTGTAACTGCATATCGGCCTTTGGTTGTCAGTCTCATGATGATAAACCTGCGCTCTGTAAACGTTGGAAAATTATGCAATAACCAACCAATTTAGTCAAGTATATAACATACTAAATTAGTCAGGTATTTACTTTTCCTTTACAGGCTTGTCGAGCTGGGTTTCAGTGGCTGAAAGCACCCCCCTGAGCAGGTTGATTTCCATGCGATCCGGACGAATACGCGTATATAGCCTTCTCATGCGGGTCATTAACTGGCGTGGAGCTTTTGGATCCAGCACTTCCAGTCTTACAAGTACCTTTTCCAGATGGCCCAGGAAACCCTCCATTTCCTCCATTGTGACCAGTGGCTGGTCCCAATTATCCGCAACAGAATCAGTGTCAACATTCTCTGCCGAGTCAGATGGCCTTGCTGCGTTTAGCACCACTTTTCGTATTTCATATGACAAGACCATGACTGCAGCAGCCAGGTTGAGTGAGGAATAATCTTCATTCGCAGGAATCTGGACATGAAAGTGGCATTGTCTCAACTCTTCATTGCTAAGGCCATTATCTTCCCTGCCAAAAACAAGGGCGACCTTGTTCTGACCGGAAGCCGTGACCAGTTTTTCTGCACACTCTGCAGGATCAACCATGGGCCATGGAATACCCCGGGAGCGAGCACTGGTTCCTATCACCAGTCCACAGTCAGCTATGGCTTCCTGCAGGGAGTCCACGACAGTGGCCCTGTCCAGAATATCCAGGGCATTTGCTGCACGACCAAGGGCTACGCCGGAGGGAAAATCCCTGGGTTTAACCAGGTACAGGGATTCCAGTCCCATGTTTTTTATGGCCCTGGCTGCAGCCCCTATATTACCGGGGTGACTGGTTTCAATGAGAACAATACGTATATTTGCTGTATTCATGGAAAATCGGTGTTGAATTACTCTGCATGCCAATTCAGGGCGCGCTATAATAGCAGAGTTACCCGCCGAATCGTTACATGGATGTATGGTTCTTTCTTTGTCTTCTTCTGCTAGAATGCGCAGCAATTTTCCGGGCAGGAATCCCATTTCCTGAATACTGACACTATGCATGCCATCACCAACATCGGGCTTCGCGCCGCCAGAGAAGCCTCAGAACAGATTCTCCAGGCCTGGGAAAGACCTGACAAAATAAAGATTTCTGAAAAAGCCCGTAATGATTATGTCACGGACGTCGACAACTTTGTTGAAAGCCTCCTCATCGAACATATACGCAAGGTCTACCCAGCCCACAGTTTCCATTGTGAAGAAAGCGGCTATCAGGAAGGTGAAGACAAGGATTCCCTTTGGGTGATTGATCCCATTGATGGCACCCGTAATTTTATCCAGGGTATCCCCCATTTCTGTATATCCATGGCCTTTATCCAGAAAGGCAAACTGGAACATGCCATCATCGTCGACCCCATAAAAAATGATGAGTTTACGGCAACCCGTGGCAGTGGAGCCCGGCTAAATGGACACCGTATCCGGGTCAGTAACCGCCATGATCTTGAAGGCAGTATCGTCAGTCTCAGCAGTGCCGGACTGAAAGAATATGAGAAACTGCTGGAGGTCCAGCAGAACCTGAAAGGCATTATCGGGGCACTCAGGATGGATGGCTCAGCAGCACTCGATCTGGCCTACTGTGCTGCCGGGCGCACCGATGCCGGCTGGATGTCGGGCATGAACCAGTGGGATGTGGCTGCCGGAATTCTCCTGGTACAGGAAGCTGGCGGATTAATCAGCGACATGTCAGGAAATCCGGATTGTCTGGAAAGTGGAGCCCTGGTATTCAGCAACAGCAAATGTTTCAGAAATTGGCTGAAGCTGGTGGCGAAGAATTCCTGAAAGTCATTTTCAGGTAACTTTTTACTGGTTAACGATTCTCTTTTCGATACGATATTTTTTGACACTTCTTTTTAAAAAGAAGTGTCCAGGAAAACCCGGCCGGGCGTCCTGCCCTTCGGGTACCTTCGTCATTGCTCATTGCGACGGGTCGCCGCGATTCACCATTCTGGAAAAATTGTCGAACGAGGGAAGCCGAAGGCCTGGCGAGCAGGGCGCGCTTTCTTTGGTTACTTTCTTTGCGTGTGCAAAGAAAGTAGCAAAACATCTTGCCTTAAAAAGGAATTTGTAACCGAAAAGAAACAAAACCCTCAGGGCATGGCATCCAGTTCTTCACCTTCCTTTTCGGGAGGCATCAGGTCTTCCTTGGATATCTGCATATGTAACAGGACATTCGCTGCAACATAAACAGAGGAGTAGGTACCAATTACCACACCAACAATCAATGCTGTGGCAAAGCCGTGGATCATTTCCCCACCAAAAATAAACAGGGCAAGGAGAACCAGCAAGGTCGTCAACGAAGTAATGATCGTTCGGCTGAAGGTCTGGGTAATGGAAATATTGATCAACTCCACCGGATCACTCTTTCTGAGTACACGGAAGTTTTCACGGATTCGGTCAGACACTACGATAGTGTCATTAAGTGAATAACCGATGACGGCAAGCAGGGCCGCCAGTACTGTCAGGTCAAAATCAATCTGGAACAGGGAAAAGAAGCCCAGGGTGATAATGACGTCATGGGCAAGTGCAGCCACGGCCCCGACTGAAAACTTGAACTGGAAACGCAGCGCGATATAAATCATGATCATAATCAGCGCTACCAGCATTCCCAATCCGCCCTGCTCCCTGAGCTCTTCACCTACCTGGGAACCGATAAACCCTGTTCCCAGAATTTCCACATCCGTTGAGGTGCTGGTCCGCAATGCTTCCACAATTCTGTCTGTGGATTCTGCGGCCGCCGCCTGATCCACATTATCTGTACCAGTTTCCTGGATACGAATCTGCACATCCTGGTCTGTACGAAAATTGATGACTTCAAAATTCTCATAACCGGTTGCACTGATAATATCCCGGATATTCTCCAGGTCAGGGGTTTCGGCAAAATTCACCTGAATCTGTGTGCCACCGGTAAAGTCCAGACCATACTGCATGCCATTCACCAGGAAAGAACCCAGTGCAACAATGATCAGCAAGGCAGAAAACACCGTCGTGAACCTGCGCAGGGCCATGAAGTTGATGACTTTCATTTCGCTCATAGTATTCAAACCTTCAGGCTGCGGGGGCCGACCCGGTGGACGGCAGTTTCATTCCGATGGAAATATTCTTGACGTTGCGACCACCATACATCACGTTAATGATGGACCGTGTCACCATGATCGCTGTAAACATGGAGGTGATAATCCCGATGGAGAGGGTTACTGCAAAGCCCCTGACAGGACCGGTACCAATTGAGTAGAGAATAATCGCTACCAGGAATGTGGTGATATTGGCATCAAAGATAGTTACAAATGCACGGCCAAAACCACTATCAATGGCTCTCTGAACCGGCATGCCGTTCCTCAGTTCCTCGCGTATTCGGGCAAAGATCAGCACATTGGCATCTACCGCCATACCGACAGTGAGCACGATACCTGCAATACCCGGAAGGGTCAGTGTGCCACCCACAATGGACATGACGGCTACCAGTAACATGAGGTTCACCCCGAGCGCTATATTTGCTGCCAGTCCGCAGAACCGGTAATAGACCAGCATAAACAGTAGAACCAGGCCAAGACCCACCTGAACAGACAAGAGCCCCTTGTCGATGTTCTCCTGACCCAGGCTTGGTCCGATAGCATACTCCTCGAGGAAATACATAGGCGCTGCCAAAGCTCCTGAACGGATAAGCAGTGCCAGATCATTGGCTTCATTACCTTCCAACCCGGTAATACGGAACTGTCGCCCCAGGGCAGACTGGATCACGGGTGCGGATATAACCCGCTCCTCGGTGTAGGGTTCTGACCTGGATACCAGCTCCCCATCTGCATTGCGTTCAGTAACAGTTCGTGTCTTGGTTTCTATCAGCAGGATAGCCATTCGCTGACCGATGTTTGCTCGGGTCACTTCGTTAATCCGACGCGCGCCTACGGCATCCAGGGAGAGATTTACCTGGGGTAGGCTGGTCTGGGGATCAAAGGCTGACTGGGCATTGGTGACGTTTTCACCGCTGACAATAATATCCCGATCGATAAATATGGGCAGGCCGTCGTTATCCACATATTCAAGCGTGGTTCCGGGGGCCGCATTGGGTGCTGCTACCAGATGAAACTGGAGAGTTGCCACGGCACTGATCAGATCTTTTGCCCGCGTGGTGTCCTGTATACCGGGAAGGTCAATATTAATGCGGTTATTACCCATCGGCTGGAGTTTCGGCTCCTTGACACCCAGTTCGTCAACACGGGAACGCAGAGTGGTCAGGTTTTGCTGAAGAGCATATTCCTGCAACTGGATGGTAGACAGTTCATTCATCGTGTAATACAGAAAATAGTTACCGCCGGTTTCACCCGTACGGAACTGGAAATCAGGGAATTCATCCCGAATAAGATCAATGGCAGATGAACGGGTATCCGCATTGGTGAAACGGATAACAATTCGATTGGTGTCATCCACCTCAAGAGGCGGTCTGTAACGCAGCCCTTCTTCCCGGAAAAGGGTGCGCATGGTGGCCACTGAATCCGTCAACTGCTTCCTGATCGCTGCCTCCAGATCCACTTCCATGAGAAAGTGCACGCCACCCTGGAGATCCAGGCCATAGGTCATCGGCCCTGCCCCCAGTGACTGAAGCCATTGCGGGGTGTTCGGCGCCAGGTTCAGAGCCACGATATATTCATCCGGAAGCGCCAGATTGATTACCTGCTGTGCTCGGCTCTGTTCATCCGGATTTTCCAGGCGTACCAGCCCTACCCCCTGTTCAATAACCGGGTCAAAGAACGCAATTCCATCCGCACCAAGCGCAAATGTAGCGCTGTCCAGGGCACTCTGGTCCACAATGCCACTGTCATGGGAAATCTGGATGGCGGGATCCGGCGCATAAAAATTGGGGGCTGAATAAATGCCGCCCAAGGCCACAACGAACAGAATCAGCAGGTTTTTCCAGAGAGGGTATTTATTCAGCATAGATAGTTACCGGCAGGTACTCGCATGGTCATGATCAGATGGACTTGATGGTACCTTTAGGCAGTACTGCGGAAATAGCTGATTTTTGCAACTTGATTTCAACATTGTCCGCAATCTGCAGCACAATATAGTTGTCATCTACCTTGTTCAGCTTGCCCAGAATTCCGCCATTGGTCATCACTTCATCACCTTTATTAAGGCTCGACATCAGGTCCTTGTGTTCCTTGGCCCGCTTGGACTGTGGACGCCAGATCAGGAAATAGAAAATCAGCGCAAATCCGCCGAAAAAGACAATATTGAAAATAGCGGAAGGCTCCTGTGCCCCCCCTTCAGCCTGTGCATAGGCGGAACTGATAAAGAAATCCATAATATTCCCCGGTTTCAAGTCAGGCAGAAACTGCCTTTTCTTTCAATTTAATGATTTGTTAATGATTTGTTTTTTTACTGGCTGACAGTTGTAAAAAACCTGTGTTTTCAATGCTCGGCTTCCAGAACAAGTTGTTGTTCGTGGAAGGATTTCGCGAAGTCGGCCAATGTACCCGTTTCTATGGCACCGCGCAAATCAGCCATCAGGGTCTGGTAATAATGCAGGTTATGTATGGTGTTTAACTGGGCACCCAGCATTTCCTTGCATTTGTCCATATGATGTAGATAGGACCGACTGAAGTTTTTACAAGTGTAACAGCCACAATTTTCATCAATAGGCGCCAGATCCTCCCTGTAACGACTGTTTCTGAGTTTCAACAGGCCTTTTGATGTAAAAAGGTAAGCGTTACGTGCATTACGTGTAGGCATGACACAGTCAAACATATCCACACCACGCTGGACAGCACCGACCAGATCCGAGGGTGTTCCCACACCCATAAGGTACCGGGGTTTATCGGCTGGCATTTTGTCGACCAGTTCATCCAGAACCGCCCACATCTCATCCTTCGGTTCCCCCACTGACATCCCGCCAATGGCATATCCATCAAAGCCGATCTGCATCAGCGCCTCAAGGGATTCGAGTCTCAACGATGGATACATACCGCCCTGGACAATGCCAAACAAGGCTCCCGGCTTATCAGCATGGGCAGTCTTGCATCGCTTTGCCCAGCGCATTGATAACTCCATCGATTCACGGGCCTCTTCTTCAGTAGCGGGATAAGGGGTACACTCATCAAATACCATGATGATGTCAGAGCCCAATTCCTGTTGAACTTCAATAGCCCTTTCCGGGCTGAGAAAGACCTTCGATCCATCAATGGGGGAGCGAAATTCCACCCCTTCCTCGGTGATCTTGCGCAAATCCCCAAGGCTGAAGACCTGGAAGCCTCCGGAGTCAGTCAGAATCGGCTTCTCCCATCCCATGAAGTCATGAAGATCCCCATGCTTGCGAATGATGCTTGTGCCTGGCCTGAGCATCAGGTGGAAAGTATTGCCCAGCAGAATCTGGGCGCCCGTATCAGCAACCTGCACTGGACTGAGTCCTTTAACCGAACCATAGGTTCCTACGGGCATGAAAGCCGGTGTTTCAATATCACCACGGCTAAAGGCTATCTGGCCACGGCGGGACTGGGCATCGGTATGTAAAAGCGAATATTTCATAGATTAAAAAAACCGGCTTACAGGAAGCCGGTTTATGTTAAACAGCATGAAGGAAAAATGTCATTGCCTGGAAATCAAGGCAATAAATCTGCCACTCCATCCCTTTCTTCAGCAAGTTCTGCTGCGGTCTTGTCCATCAGGTCACGGGAGAAATCATTGATCTCGAGCCCCTGCACAATGGTGTATTTGCCGTCTGCACAGGTAACAGGGAATGAATAAACAAGCCCTTCCTCAATCCCATAGCTGCCATCAGACGGAATGGCCATACTGACAATCTTGCCATCAGTGCCCAGGGCCCAGTCGCGCATGTGCTCGATAGCTGCATTGGCAGCTGAAGCCGCACTGGACAGGCCGCGCGCCTTGATAATGGCAGCGCCTCGCTGCTGAACTGTCGGGATGAAGTCGTTGGCAACCCATTCCTGATCAACTAGGGATGCGGCATCCTGACCATCCACCTTGCAGTGATGGATATCAGGATACTGGGTAGCAGAGTGGTTACCCCAGATAATCATGCTTTCTACATCTGTGGTGTGCTTGCCGGTTTTCCCGGCGAGTTGGGCCATCGCACGATTGTGGTCCAGACGGGTCATGGCTGTGAACTGGCCAGGATCCAGGTCCGGGGCATTGCGATAGGCAATCAAGGCGTTGGTATTAGCCGGGTTACCGACAACAATGACTTTAACATCACGACTGGCATGGTCATTAATGGCTTTACCCTGTACGGAGAATATCGCCGCATTGGCTTCCAGCAGATCCTTACGCTCCATACCCGGACCACGTGGGCGGGCACCAACAAGCAGGCAGTAATCGGCATCCTTGAATGCCACATTCGGGTCATCGCTCTGGACAATGCCATGTACCAGTGGGAAAGCACAATCTTCAATTTCCATGGCAACACCCTTGAGGGCTTCCAGTGCCGGTGTAATTTCCAATAACTGGAGAATAACCGGCTGATCCTTGCCCAGCATCTCGCCCGATGCAATTCTGAACAGAAGTGAATAGCTGATTTGACCGGCCGCACCGGTAACTGCAACCCTGACTGGTGATTTCATCGATATGATTCCTGTGAATGATTAAGAATAGTGAGTAATCCGGAGGGCGGCGATTATAACAAAAAAAACCATCGAGGATGCAGGAGACAATTAACGCTATCCTTGGGCACTATTTTCGTAAACTATTAATGTCAATGCTGGCTACGGGATATATTTGCTGGCGTGACTGCCATCAAGTCGGAATCTCCATTAAAATCCTGGCATTGCTGAGCCCTTCTTGTCGTCATAGTGGTATCATTCATCCACTCATCTATATCGGAACTCCCATGCGCAAAACAAAGATCATCTGTACCGTCGGCCCGGCAACGAGCAACTATGAAATGCTGGAGGAAATGTACGCGGCGGGCATGAATATCATCCGCCTGAATATGTCCCATGCTACCCACAAGTGGGCTGACAGGATGATCGAACACGCGGTTGAACTCAACAAACACACCACTTACCCCGTCGGCATCCTGCTGGACACCCAGGGGCCGGAAATCCGGACTTCAGTACTGGAAAATGATCTTAACCTGAAGGCCGGCGACGAGATTTCCATCTCCGTCAGGGCTGATGTGGATGTAGAGGAATCCTCTTTCCACATAAACTATGACGAACTGATCGATACCGTCAATGTTGGAGACAAGATCACGGTGGATAACGGCCTGATCAATCTGGAAGTCCTTGAGAAGGAGGCTCCAGTGATGCGCTGCAAGGTGCTCGATGGCGGTGTGCTTGGCAGCAAGAAGCATGTCAACCTGCCGGGTATCCGTGTAAACCTCCCTGCCATGACCCCCAAGGACAAGGAAGACATTCTCTTTGCCATGGAAAGGGAAGTGGACTTTATTGCACTTTCCTTTGTTAGAGAGGCATCAGATGTCCTTGAACTGCGACAGTTGATGGAGGAAACCAATCCAGAGAAAGCGGCAACCATGAAAGTGATTGCCAAGATTGAAGACCAGCAGGGATTGAAGAATCTTGAGGATATCATCAAGGTCTCCGATGGCATTATGGTCGCCCGTGGAGACCTGGGGGTTGAAATCAACCTGGCGGAACTGCCGAATGTGCAGCGACGTATCGTTCGCCTGTGTGCCGAGCATGGGCGACGCGTCATCGTAGCCACCCACTTGCTGGAATCAATGATCGATAATCCAATTCCCACCAGGGCCGAAGTCACGGATGTAGCAAATGCGGTCTATGAGGAGGCGGATGCTGTCATGCTCTCCGGTGAAACCACTATTGGCAAATATCCTGTTCGCTGTATACAGTATCTGAATGACATTGCGCTGGCGGCTGAAAGCAAGCGCGGGTTACGCTTCACCCAGAAGTTGATCAAAAATAGCGACAAGGAACACCTGGGTGCCAACGCCGCGGAAATGGCCGATGATATGCGGGTGAAAGGTATTGTTGTGGTAACCCGCCACGGAATCATGGCCAATTACGTCACCAATTCCCACCCCATCACACCGATCTATGCATTTACCAATATCGGCGTAACAAGGCGACTGATGACTCTCAACCGAAACCTGTTTCCTTTCAAGATCGAGTTCAGCAAGGATCCCGAGGAAACGCTCGCAAAGGCCTTCTCCGAACTCAAGGATAAAGCAGGATTTGTCACTGGGGATACTGTTGTCGTGATTTCTGACCTGTTGATTGACCAGGACAGTGTCGGTATTCAGGTTCGTTATTTTCCCTGAAGCGGGGTCAGATTCAGGCGATGAACATGGCGTCGCCATAACTGAAGAAACGGTATTTTTCTTTTACCGCTTCCCGATAGGCATTGAGAATACTGTCCTTGCCGGCCAGGGCCGAGACCAGCATGATCAGGGTTGAATCCGGCAAATGGAAGTTGGTAACAAGTGCGTCCACTACCCTGAAGTCATAACCGGGATAAATAAAAATACGGGTATCCCCGGAAAATGGCATTAGCTCGCCAGTGACAGCCGCTGTCTCCAGACATCGCACTGTGGTAGTACCAACAGCAACTACCCTTCCCCCCCGTTCCCGGCAGGCCCTAATTTTTTCACAGACGCTTTCATCGACTTCCAGATACTCGGCATGCATCATATGCTCTTCAACCTTTTCAGTTCGAACCGGCTGAAAAGTGCCACCTCCAACATGAAGCGTTACCATGGCGGTCTCTGCCACCCGTTCTTCAAGCGCCTTCAAAAGCATTTCATCAAAATGAAGTCCTGCAGTTGGCGCTGCAACCGCCCCTTTTTTTTCACTATAGACCGTCTGGTATCGCTCCCGGTCTGAAAATTCGTCTTCCCTTCGAATATAGGGCGGAAGGGGCATATGCCCGACAGCTTCGGATATCATCATGACGGGAATAGAAAACGTCAATGAGTAAAAATTATCCTCCCTGCCGGTTACCTCGGCTGTCACCTGTGCCTCCGGTGTTTCAAATATCAGGGTAGTACCAGGCCTGGGCGATTTGCTTGCCTTGATCTGGGCAATCGCTGTTGTCTCGCCGGTTACTCTTTCCAGGAGAACTTCCACCTGCCCTCCGGTTTGCTTTCGGCCAAACAGACGAGCCGGGATCACACGGGTATTATTGAACACCACCAGATCTTCAGGTTTCAATTCATCCAGCAGATCAGGGAACTGCCTGTGTCGAATCCCCCCGCTTTCCCTGTCGAGACAAAGTAGGCGGCTGTCAGTCCTTTTAGCCGGAGGATAGTGCGCTATCAGTTCTTCAGGTAGATCGAAATGGAAATCTCGTAATTGCATAGGTCAGTCAGGTTCTTCAAAAAGGATGCAAGGATAAAGATAAAGCGTGAAATATAAAAGCAGGATACCTGTAGGCAGAGCATTACCCAGGTTGCTATAATGCGCCCCTGCCTGCCCCTTAGAGATGTGCCGGAGTGGTGAAATTGGTAGACACGTCGGATTCAAAATCCGATGCTAGAGATAGCGTGCCGGTTCAAGTCCGGCCTCCGGTACCAACACTTACTTTCAACACCTTTCATACCCATCCATACACTTCCATATCTCATTGTATTTTAAAGCTTTTATCATTACTTCTGCATCATAAAGTGTCAGACACTGTCAGGGGGTCGCAGATTCATTAGTAGTTTTTATAGTAGTTTTATTTGTGTGGTGCTAGGATTCTTCCTGAATCGACTGAGGGAGCGGCTAGATGCCACAGAACCTACTTACAGATGCTTCTCTAAGAAAGGTAAGGCCATCAAATAAAAGGCAGACTCATGCTGACGGCGGTAACCTGTTCGCCAAGATGGAAGCCAACAGCGAAGTTCTTTACTTCGAGATGCGCTACACATCGCCAACGCTCCATAAGCAACGTGTAATTCGATTAGGCACTTACCCTTCCCTCAAGCTAGCAGAAGCCAGACAACAAAGAGATGAATATAAAAAACTCATAGCTAATGGTGTGGATCCTGCGGACCACAAGAAGCAGATGAAGCAAGGTCTACTAGATGCAAGAGCCAACACATTTAAAGCTATCAGTGAGCAGTGGCTGGATACGCAAAGCACAGTGAATGTTGAATCAACTCTTGCTAAGAAAAAGATGCTTATTGATAAACACCTCCTACCCTACATAGGTAAGAGTCCAGTATCTGAGATAACAATGCAGCTAGCAGTAAAGGTATTACAGCCAATAGCAGATGCACAGCAATGGGAGACACTAGATAAAACCTGTAGGTTCTTTAAGAACATTATGGAACGCGCTATCGTCCAGCAGCTTGCACCAGACATTAATTGGAGCAGGTTAAGGGGGCTGTTTGGACGTGGTGTTTCTAAGAAGCGTGCGCATGTAAAAGTCAGCGGCAAAGCACTTGAGTCAGGAACAAATAGACTAAAACACATAATCTCAGAAGTCTTTAAATATAACATGCAGCCAATCACTGCTATGGCCCTTATGACCAGTATGTACACCACTCTTAGAATAGGGGCAGTAGTACAGGTAGAGTGGTCTGACATTGACTTGGATGGAGGTGCTTGGTCTATCGACCCGCTAAAAGATAAGTTCGCTTATAAGAAGTTATTTACAGATGAAGAGATAGAAGAGAAGACTGTAACTTTCCCCATGCCTAAGCAGGTTCTTCAGATACTTCGCTTAATGGAAAGCGTAAACATCAGACAAAAGGGTAATGACTACATCTTTCATGGTATCGGTCAAAGCGGGCATCTGACCACAGAGGGAATAAGCAAAATCTTCTTGAAAACCGGTTTTAGTAAGGAACAGAGCGTGCATGGCTTTCGGCATGTTGGAAGTACGTATCTCAATGAGCAGTTCAGAGACGATGGCAGCAGGATGTTTGATAAAGACGTCATCGAGGCTGCTCTTCAGCACTCAGGAAGCGGCTCAGACAAGGATAAGATTAGAGCGGTTTACAACGAGGCTGAATACTGGCGACCAAGAGAG